>Ga0116216_10000046_pt1 | contig 121055 bp, 107 predicted proteins | sample Sb_taG_11_FD_89696 | JGI IMG/M metagenome (GOLD analysis project Ga0116216, IMG submission 89696) | Peat soil microbial communities from Weissenstadt, Germany - Sb_50d_3_AS metaG | ecosystem: Environmental > Terrestrial > Soil > Wetlands > Peat | place: Germany: Weissenstadt | collected... | reverse complement strand
CCAGCTCCACCTCGGCTGGCCCCGGTCGGCCGACTCCGCCGACGTCGTCCGACGGCGGGCGAGGCTCCTGGCCCTCGACCTGACCGGGCTCGGCGAGCCGCCGGCGGCCGTCGAGCTCCGCCTGACGTCGTGGGGCGTCCACCCCGCACTGGCGTACGAGACCGCCCTTTGGGTGACCTCGCTCACGGGCGCGGCGCCCCCGCCACGCTGACCACCGACGACGTCCCCCGACGTCGACGGTCCGAGCAGCCGACAAACTCCTCTCGTATAGTGCGCAAAGAGTTAGCTGTCGGTGCGGTTTCGGTGACCGTCGGGGTCCTGGCAGACAGAGTACCGACGACCCCCGGGGTCGCCGGTACTGCGCTCCGGTGGCTGCCGCAGGTGATCTGCCGTGGTCCGGGTCCTGAGGGCCCGGCCCCCGAGTTCGAGGAGGAGCGCCCGGTGCAGAAGCGAACCGAACGACGAGCCCACCAGCCGCGTCACGGGCGTTCGCGGCGAGCCCGAGTCGCCCGGCTGCTCGCCGGCACGGCCGCGGTGGCCGCGACGTCGTTCTTGGGCTCGGCCGGTCTCTCGGCCACCGCCGGTGCCTCGACGGCCCACCGCTGGGTGGCGGTCGACCGGCACGTCGCCCCGGCGATGCACAGTCACGTCGCCATCAACGCCACGGGCTACGACATGGTGGGGACCGACGGCGGGGTCTTCGTCTTCCCGAGCGGGCAGACGAGCGGCTACTACGGGTCGCTCCCCGGCATGAACATCCACATCAACAACATCGTCGGCATGGTGGGCTCGCCGACCGGGAAGGGCTACTTCCTCGTGGGCAGTGACGGCGGCGTCTTCGCCTTCGGGGACGCCAATTTCGCCGGCTCGCTCCCCGGCATGAAGATTTACGTCAACGACATCGTGGGGATCATCCCGACGTCCGACGGGCTCGGCTACTTCCTCGTCGGGGCGGACGGCGGCGTCTTCACCTTCGGCGACGCCGTCTATGTCGGCTCGCTCCCCGGCAACAGTGTCTCGGTCAACGACGTGGTGGGCATCGCCGCCACGCCGGACAACAAGGGATACTGGGTGCTCGAGAACAACGGGACGATCACGAACTTCGGCACCGCACCGGCCATCACCTCCCTGACCTGCCCGGCGGGCCCCGGCCAGTGCGGCAACCTGGTGGCCATCGTGGCCGACAACACGGGCCAGGGTGTCTGGGTCGTCGACCAGTTCGGCAACGTGTACAACCTTGGGGATGCACCGTTCTACGGCGACCTGTCGACGCTCGGCGCGGCGCAGCCGTCGAACATCGTCTCGCTGGTGCCCTACGGCAACGACACGGGCTACTGGCTCATCGGGGATGACGGCGGGATCTTCGGGTACAACGCGCCGTTCCTCGGCTCCCTGCCGCAACTGGGGGTCGTGGTGAACAACGTCGTCGGGGCGGTGCCGACGACCTGAGCTCCCCTCAGGTGGTGCCGTAGGCCTCGACGAGCTCGAGGAGCGTGCGGACGCCGAAGCCCGTGCCGCCCTTCGTGACGTAGCCCGACGACTCCGCCGAGCGGGCCGGCCCGGCGATGTCCAGGTGGGCCCAGGGGACGCTGCCCGTGAAGCGCGAGAGCAGCATGGCGGCGGCGATGGCCCCGGCCTGGCCGGCCTTGCCGGTGTTCTTCATGTCGGCGACCTCGGAGTCGATGTGGTCGGCGTACTCCTCGGGGAGCGGCATCGGCCAGAGCGGCTCCCCCGCCCGCTCACCGGCCGCCCGCACCCGCTCGACGAGACCCTCGTCACTTCCGAACAGTGCGCCGATGCCCGTGCCGAGGGCCACGGTGGCCGCGCCGGTCAGCGTGGCGATGTCCACGATGGCGTCCGGCTCGAGCTCGGTGGCGAGCACGAGGGCGTCGGCCAGCACCAGACGACCCTCGGCGTCGGTGTTCAGCACCTCGATCGTGGCACCGCTCCTCGTCGTGAGGACGTCGCCCGGCTTCATCGCCCGTCCACCCGGCATGTTCTCGGTGACCGGGGCGATCGCCGTGACCTTCGTCCGCACACCGAGGCCGGGCAGGGCACCGAGGACGGCCAGCACGTCGGCGGCCCCGCTCATGTCGGTCTTCATCTGCGTCATGCCGTCGGCCGTCTTGAGGGACAGCCCACCGGAGTCGAACGTGATCCCCTTGCCGACGAGCACGACGTGGTGGAGCGGCTGGTCGGAGGGGCCGGGCGGGTCGTAGGTGGCCCGCACGAGGCGGGGCGGCTCGGTCGAGCCCTTGCTCACCGAAAGGAGCGCGCCGAGCCGCTCCTCGGCGATCCGGGACTCGTCCCAGACCTCGACCGTCAGGCCCGGCTGCGAGCCCAGGTGGTCGACCACCCGACGGGCCAGCTCGTCGGGCGTGAGGTCGCTCGGCGGGCGGTTGATGAGGTCGCGGGCGAAGACGACGGCGCCCGCCGTGGTGCTCCCCCGTCCGACGCCCTCGTCGAGCAGGGCCCCGCTCGGGCCGCCCGGACCCGACACCATCAGCAGCCGGTCCAGCGCGCTGTCCTTGGGCTTGGACTTGTAGGGGTCGAAGCGGTAGGCGGCGAGCAGCGCTCCTTCGGTGGCCGCCTGGACCGACGCCCGGTCCACCTCCTCGGCCGCGGGCAGGACGAGCGCGGCGGTGCCCCCCTCGGGGGCGGCCCGGACGAGGCCCGCCGCGGCGCGCCGCCAACGGTCGGGGCCGAGCCCCTCGATCGGACCGAGGCCCACGAGCACGAGCTCGGGCCCGCCGACCTGCGGACGGAGGACGAGCGTCTGGCCGGCCCGGGCCGTGTAGCCCTGTCGCTCACACCAGTCGCGGTCGAGCTCGCCCGGGAGCGCCACGCCGCCCACGGCCTCGGGGAGGCCGGGGGCGAGCTCGGGGCCTTCGGCCCCCTTGCGCACCGGGACCCCGACCGCGGCCAGGCCCTCGGGGACCTCCTCGAGCGTCGTCGCCTCGACCCGGAGGCTCACGTGCCGCCTTCGGTGGCGCCGTCCCGCCGGCGGGCCGCGAGGTGCTCGTCGCCCTCCTGCCAGCGGGCCATGGTCCAGACGAGGTCGGACAGGCGGTTGAGGTACGGGCCGACCTGGGAGCCCTCGGTGACCTCGGCCGAGGCGAGCCGCTCGGCCCGTCGCACGACCGTCCGGGCCACGTCGAGGGCGGCCGCGGCGCGGTTCTGGCCGGGCACCACGAACTCCTTCGGCATCGCCGTCCGCTCGGTCAGCTCGTCGATGCGGGCTTCCAGCGCGCCCACCATCTCGGGCGTGACGAGCGTGGTCCCGGCCACGAGCTTCGAGCGGTGCTCGGGGGCCACGGCCACCTCGGCCATGAGCACGTAGAGCTCGCGCTCCAGGTCGACGAGCAGCCGGTCGAGCTCCGAGCCGGGCTCGCTCTCGGCCCTCGCCAGGCCGAGGGCGGCCTGCGCCTCGTCGACCGCCCCGTTGACCTCGATGCGCGGCGAGTGCTTCGGGACTCGTCCGCCGTAGAGGAGCCCGGTCGTCCCGTCGTCGCCTTTGCGCGTGTAGATCCTGGACACTGTGGCGGATCGTAGTGGTCGCCCCCGGTAGCCTTACGGGGATCATGTCCCCCACGCCCCTCCCGGGCCGTCTCGACCCAGCGTCCTCGCCCTACCTCGCCGCGCTCCACCAACGGGTGGTCATCTTCGACGGCGCCACGGGGACGAACCTCCAGCTCGCGGGGCTCTCGGCCGACGACTTCGGGGGCCCCGCCCTCGAAGGGTGCAACGAGGTGCTGGCGGTGACCCGGCCCGACGTCATCGAGCAGTTGCACCGCTCGTTCCTCGACGTGGGCGTCGACGTGATCGAGACCGACACGTTCGGGGGCACCTCGGTCGTGCTCGCCGAGTACGGGCTGGCCGACCGCAGCCACGAGCTGAACCTGGCCGCCGCCCGCATCGCCCGGCGCATGGCCGACGACTACGCCACCCCCGACCGGCCCCGGTTCGTGGCCGGCTCGATGGGGCCGGGCACGAAGTTCCCGACCCTCGGCCAGATCCCCTACGCCGAGTTCCGCGACGCCTACGAGGAGCAGGCGGTGGCCCTCCTCGAGGGCGGTGTCGACCTGCTCGTCGTCGAGACCGTCTTCGACCTGCTCGAGGCGAAGGCCGCCCTGAACGGCTGCCGGCGGGCCATGGCCGCGACCGGACGACGGGTCCCCATCCAGGCCCAGGTGACCATCGAGCTGACGGGGCGCATGCTCCCGGGCACCGAGATCGCCGCCGCCCTCACCGCCCTCGACGCCCTCCAGGTCGACGTGATCGGCCTCAACTGCGCCACCGGCCCGGCCGAGATGGGCGAGCCCCTCCGGCACCTCGCCGCCCACTCGAGGATCCCGATCTCCTGCGTGCCCAACGCCGGGCTGCCCTCGGTGGTCGACGGCCACATGCACTACGACCTCACCCCCGAGGAGCTCGCCGACTACCACCACCGCTTCGTGACCGAGCTCGGGGTGAGCGTCGTCGGCGGCTGCTGCGGCACGACGCCGGCCCACCTCGCCGCGGTGGTCGAGCGCTGCGCCGGCCTGGTGCCGGCCGAGCGCCGGCCCGTGCACGAGCCGGCCGCCTCCTCCATCTACACGGCCGTCCCCTTCAAGCAGGACACCTCGTTCCTCGTGGTGGGCGAGCGCACCAACGCCAACGGCTCGAAGAAGTTCCGGGAGGCCATGCTGGCCGGCGACTGGGACACCTGCGTGGCCATGGCCCGGGACCAGGTGAAAGAAGGCAGCCACGTCATCGACGTCTGCGTCGACTACACGGGGGCCGACGGCGTGGCCGACATGACCGAGGTGGCCAGCCGTTTCGCCACCCAGTCGAGCGTGCCCCTCATGGTGGACACGACGGAGGGCCCGGTGGCCCGAGCCGCCCTCGAGTGGCTGGGCGGCCGGCCCATCCTGAACTCGGTCAACCTCGAGGACGGCGACAGCGAGGGCACCCGTCTCGACACCTTCCTCCGCCTGGCCCGGGAGTTCGGGGCGGCGGTCGTCTGCACCTGTATCGACCAGGAAGGCCAGGCCCGCACGGCCGAATGGAAGCTGCGGGCGGCCACGGCCATCCACGACGTGGCCGTCCAGCGCTACGGGCTCGAAGCCGAGGACCTGCTCTTCGACCCGCTGGCCCTCCCCCTCTCGACCGGGATGGAGGAGAGCCGCCGCGACGGCATCGAGACGCTCGAGGGGATCCGCCGCATCAAGGCCGGGCTCCCCGGGGTCTCCACGATCCTCGGCCTCTCCAACGTCTCGTTCGGCCTCAACCCGGCCGCCCGCCAGGTCCTCAACTCCGTGTTCCTCCACGAGTGCGTCGAGGCCGGCCTGGACGCGGCGATCGTGCACGCCTCGAAGATCCTCCCGCTCTCCCGCATCGACGAGCGGGCCAGGGAGGTCTGTCTCGACCTCATCTACGACCGGCGCCGCGACGGCTACGACCCCCTCCAGGAGCTCCTCGCCCTCTTCGAGGGGGTGTCGACGGCGGCCGCCGCGCCCGACGAGCACCTCGACTGGCCGGTCGAGCGGCGGCTCGAGCAGCGCATCGTCGACGGCAACCGCAACGGCCTGACCGACGACCTCGACGCGGCCATGGCGGCGGGCCACGCCCCGCTCGACATCGTGAACGACTTCCTCCTCGCCGGCATGAAGACCGTCGGTGAGCTCTTCGCCTCGGGCGAGATGCAGCTGCCGTTCGTGCTCGGCTCGGCCGAGACGATGAAGACCGCCGTCACCCACCTCGAGCCGCACATGGAGAAGATCGACCAGGGCGGCAAGGGGACGGTCGTCCTCGCCACGGTGAAGGGCGACGTCCACGACATCGGCAAGAACCTCGTCGACATCATCTTCACGAACAACGGCTACGAGGTCGTCAACCTCGGCATCAAGGTGGGTATCGCCGAGATGCTCGAGGCGGTCGACGAGCACCAGGCCGACGCCCTCGGGATGAGCGGCCTCCTCGTGAAGTCGACGCTCATCATGCGCGAGAACCTCGAGGAGCTGAACCGCCGGGGCCAGGCCGACCTGCCGGTGCTGCTTGGCGGGGCCGCCCTCACCCGCACCTACGTCGAGCACGACCTGCGCCAGGTCTACGAGGGCCGCCTCTTCTACGGCAAGGACGCCTTCGAGGGCCTCCGCACGATGGACCGGCTGGCCGAGCTGCAGCGGAGCGGCGAGGACGACCCCGCGTTCGGACGCGAGGTGGTCGAGGGTCGGGCCGGGAGGAAGAGCCGGTTCGACCCGGTCGAGGTGCCGGCGGAGGGACAGCCGGCCCGGGCCCCGAGCGTCGCCACCGACAACCCGGTGTTCCGGCCGCCGTTCGTCGGCAGCCGCCTGGCCAAGGGGATCCCGCTCGACGACATCGCCGCCTACCTCAACCTCACGGCGCTCTTCCGCAACCAGTGGCGCTACCTCCCGGAGAAGGGCGAGGGCGATCCGGCCTTCCGGGAGCGCCTCCGGGCCACGCTCCGCGACGAGCTGACCAAGGCCCGCGAGGGTGACCTCCTCGTGCCCCAGGTGGTCTACGGCCACTTCGCGGTCAACGCGGAGGGCAACGACCTCGTCGTGTGGAAGGACGACGCTCGCAGCTCGGAGTGGCTGCGGTTCACGTTCCCCCGACAGCCGAAGGACCCCTGGCTCTGCATCGCCGACTTCTACCGCCCGGTCGACTCGGGCGAGGAGGACTGGGCCAGCTTCCAGCTCGTCACGATGGGGTCCCGGGCCTCCGAACGGGCCCACGAGCTCCTCGCCGAGAACCACTACACCGACTACCTCCACCTCCACGGCCTCAGCGTCGAGATGGCCGAGGCCCTGGCCGAGTACTGGCACTTCCGGATCCGCGAGGAGCTCGGCTTCGCCGACGAGGACGGCGACCTGCCCGGGATCCTCAACCACCAGGCCTACCGGGGCGGCCGCTACTCGTGGGGCTACCCGGCCTGCCCCGACCTGGAGGACAACGCCAAGGTCGTCGAGCTGCTGGGCGGCGAGCGCATCGGGGTGGAGCTGTCCGAGGGGTACCAGTTCCACCCGGAGCAGACGACCGACGCCATCGTCTGTCTCCACCCCCAGGCGAAGTACTTCACGACCTGACGGCCCCCCCCGAAGGCCGCCGACCAGGCCTTCCGGGGGGGCGTCGTTGACCTGGGCATACGCTGGCAACTACTTTTCGCCCCATGGGAACCTCGCTCAGTGCGGTCTCGTCCTCGGCGGGGGCGGTGTCAGGCGCCCTCACCGGGTCGACGGTGATCCTCGAGATCGTGATCCTCGTGGTGGTCATCGGCCTCCTCGTGACGATCCTCTTGCTCTACCGGCGCCGCAACGCGCCACCCAAGCCGAGGGAGGCCGCCCAGGCGACGAACTACTACGGCGACCTGGCGACGGTGCAGAACCCCCAGCAGGCCGCGGCGGCGCCGGGTGGCTACGCCGGCGGCACGCAGCCCGACCAATTCGCCGGCTTCGCCACGGCCCCGGCCGCGCCCCAGGCGCCCGCGCCCATGGCTCCGGCCGCCCCGGCACCGATGGCGGCCCCACCGATGGCCCCACCGCCGGCCCCACCGCCGGCCCCGGCCGGGCCGCCCCCGGGCACGCCGGCGGGCTGGCTGCCCGACCCGAGCGGGGCGCCCAACACCCTCCGCTACTGGGACGGCAACGGCTGGACCCAGCACGTCGCCCAGCGCTCCTGAAGCGCGGGTGAGCCCCGCCGCGCTCAGCGGCGGGAGGAGAAGAGGACCGGCACCCCCGCCGCGCCACCTCCGGCGGCCACCGCCGCCTCGCGGGCGTGGTAGCTCGAGCGGGTGAGGGGCGACGCCTGCAGGTGGTCGAAGCCGAGTGCCGTCCCCGCCGCCCGTAGCGCGTCGAAGTCCTCGGGCGTCCAGTAGCGGGCCACGGGGAGGTGGTCGCGACTCGGGCGCAGGTACTGGCCCACCGTGCCGATCGACACCCCGACCGCCCGGAGGTCGGCCAGGGTGGCCACGACCTCGTCGGCCGTCTCGCCCAGGCCGACCATGAGGCCCGACTTCACGACCAGCCCGGCGTCGGCCGCCCGGGCCAGCACGGCGAGGCTGCGGGCGTAGCCGGCGTTCGGGCGGACGGCCCGCTGCAGCCGGGCCACCGTCTCGATGTTGTGGTTGAGCACGTCGGGCCGGGCGAGGAAGACCGTCTGCAGCGAGGCCTCGTCGCCCTGGCAGTCCGAGATGAGCACCTCGACCGTCGTGGCCGGCTGCCGGCGCCGCACCGCCTCGACGGTGGCCGCCATGGCCGCCGCGCCCCCATCGGCCAAATCGTCGCGGGCCACACAGGTGACCACGGCGTGGCCCAAGCCCATCCGCTCGACCGCCTCGGCGACGCGCTCGGGCTCATCGGGCTCGAGCGGCAGCGGATGACGCGTGTCGACGAGGCAGAAGCCGCAGGCTCGCGTGCAGCGGGCGCCGTTGATCATGAACGTGGCCGTACCGTCGGCCCAGCACTCCGAGATGTTCGGGCAGCCGGCCTCTTGGCAGACGGTCGTGAGTCGTAGGTCGCGCAGCGTCCGGTCGACCCGACGGAAGCCGTCCTCCCGCCGCACCGGCACCCGTAGCCACTCGGGCTTGCGGGTCGAGATCGCCAGGCCGGCGTCGGGGTCCACGCCGGCCCGTCGCAGGCGTCGCAGGAGCGGGCGCTCGTCGGGCCCCTCGCCCGACGCGGCAGCCGTCACGTCCTGGCGGTCGACCGCCCCCTCGCCGGCCCAGGCGGCGACGGCCCGGCGCAGCACGGCCTCGGTCACCTCGTCCATCGAGAGGGCGTGGCCGCTGGCCGCGAGGCTCGTCACCGGCCGGTCGGTGATGCCGCACGGCACGATGTGACCGAACATGGCGAGGTCGCAGTCGACGTTCAGCGCCAGCCCGTGCAGCGTCCGGCGGACCCCGTCGAAGCGCACCGTGCGGACCCCGACCGCGCCGACCTTGGCCGGGCTCGTCCCGTCCGTCCCGAGCCACACGCCCGGGTAGTCGGGGAGGCGGCCGACGCCCTCGACGCCGAGGTCGCCGAGCGCGTCGATGACCACCTGCTCCAAGCGGTGCACGTGCTCCGGTCCGACCCGAGGGGCGTCGGGGAGCGTGATGACCGGGTAGAGCACCAGCTGGCCGGGCCCGTGGTAGGTGACGTCGCCGCCCCGGTCCGTCGCCGCGAGCGCCGCCCCCACGCTCGCCGGGTCGACGAGCACGTGGGCCGGGTCGGCCCGTACCCCGAGCGTGTACACGTGGGGGTGCTCGAGGGCGAGCAGGTAGTCGTCGCGGCTGCGGGCGGCGAGGGCCCGCTGCAGCGCGTCGGCCTCCTCGTAAGGGACCCGGCCCAGCCGTCGAACCCGGAGCACGGGCGTTACAGCTCTGAGGTCCATTCCCGGGTGGTCAGGAGCTCGGCCACCCGGCCGAGGAACGAGGCGACGTAGGCGCCGTCGACCGCCCGGTGGTCCCACGATATCCCGATGTTGCCGGTCGAGTGGATGGCGATGGACTCGGTACCGTCGGGCAGGGTGACCACCACCGGGCGCCGTCGGACGCCGTCGGTGGCGAGGATGGCCACCTGGGGCTGGTTGATGATCGGCACCGTGAAGTAGGTGCCGAAGGGACCGTCGTTCGTCACCGAGATCGTCCCGCCGGCGATGTCGTCGGCCCGCAGCTGCCGGGTGCGCGCCCGGTCGGCGAGGTCGCGGATCCGCCGGGCCATCCCCCGCAGCGTGACCTCCTCCGCCCGGTGCACGACGGGGACGATGAGACCCTCGTGCTCGAGGTCGACGGCGATCCCGAGGTTGATCTCCTGGTGCACGACGAGGGACTCCTCGGCCACGGAAGCGTTCAACCGGGGGTAGTCGCGGAGCGCCTCGACCATGGCCCGGGCGATGAACGGCAGGTAGGTGAGCGAGAAGCCCTCCTCCGCCCGGAAGCGCTCGCCGAACTGACGGCGCACTCGTTCGACGTTCTCAAAGTCGGCTTCGGTGGCGATGTAGGCGTGGGGCGAGGTGGCCTTGGACCGCAGCATGTGCTCGGCCGTCCGGCGTCGCATGTTGGAGAAGGGGATGATCTGGTCACCCGTCGGCCGGAGGACGGGCGATGCCGGCTGCACCGGGTTCGGCGCCATGCTCGGACGGGCCGGCACCGGTGGCGTCGGCGGTGTGGTCGGCGCACCGGGCACCGCGGCGACGGCTGGAGGGGGTGGTGTGGCGGCGGGCGGCGGCGCGGGCGGCACGGGGGCCGGTGCGGGCGGCACAGGGGCCGGTGCGGCCGGTGGCGGTGCGGCCGGTAGCGGTGCGGCCGGGGCTGCTGGCGCGGGCGGTGGAGGTGCCGTCGCCGCTACCGGGGGCGCGACAGGAGGCGGCGCGGCAGCTACCGCGTCGACGACGAGCTTCGGGGGCTCGGCAGGAACGGAGCCGGCCCGGCGGGCGTCGATCTCGGCCAGCACGTCCTCGCGGGTGATGCGACCGCCGACCCCCGTGCCCGTGATCTCGGAGGCGGCGATCCCGTTCTCGGAGAGGAGGCGCCGCACGACGGGCGACAGGAGACGGGGGTCGTCGCCGTCGGTGGCCTCAGGCACCGGCACCGGCTGGGTGGTGGTGGCGAACCCCGGTGGCGGTGGCGGTGGCGTGAGGGTGGGTTCGGCCGACGCGGCCGGCGGCACGGCTGCGGCCGGCGCGGGTGCTGGAGGTGCCGGCGCAACGGGCGCGGGCTGCACAGGTTCGGCGGCCACAGTCGGTGCGGGGGGCGGCGCTGCCGCTGACGGCGGTGCGGGGGGAGCGGCGGCGGCTGGGGGCGGCGCGGGGGCGGCCGGCGGCGGCGCGGCGGGTGCTGGCGGTGGTGGTGGCGCCGCCGGGGGCGCGACCTCGGCCGGGGCGTCGGCGGGCGCCGGGGACCCAGCGAGGGCGGCCTCGCCGATGACGGCCAAGCGGACGCCGACGTCGACGGTCTCGCCCTCGGGCACGAGGATCTCCTGCAGGACGCCCGCCGCCGGCGAGGGCACTTCGGAGTCCACCTTGTCCGTCGAGACCTCGAAGAGCGGCTCGTCGCGAGCCACGGTGTCGCCGACGTTCTTCATCCATCGGGTGATGGTCCCCTCGGTGACGGTCTCACCGAGCTGGGGCATCGTGACGTCAGGCAAGGTGGAGCCCCCTTCCGGTCAAGGCCAGCACGGTCTCGCCGAACGTCTCGGACAGTGTCGGGTGCGGCTGGATGAACTGTCCGACGTCCTCGGGTGTGGCGTCCCAGTTCACCGCCAGGTAGCCCGAGCCGAGCTGCTCGGTGACCCAGGGCCCGCAGAGGTGGACGCCGAGGATCCGGCCGGCCCGGCCGTCGGACCGGCGCTCGGCGACCACCTTCACCAGGCCCTCGGTGTCCCCGAGGATGCGGGCCCGGCTGTTCCCGCCGAAGGGGTCCTTCTTGACGACGATGTCGTAGCCGCGGGCCAGGGCCTGGTCCTCGGTGAGCCCGGCGTAGGCCACCTCGGGGTGGCAGTAGATGGCCCAGGGCACCCGGTCGTAGTCGACGGGCACCACCGGCTCGCCGAGGATGGCCTTCACCACCACGATCCCCTCGGCGAAGCCCACGTGGGCGAGCTGAGGCGAAGCGGCCACGAGGTCGCCGACGGCCCAGACCCGCTGGGCGTGGGTGCGCTGCCAGCGGTCCGTGACGACGAAGCCGCGCTCGTCGAGCACCACGCCGGTGTCGGTCGCCAGCAGACCCTCGGTGCGGGGGCGCCGACCCACCGAGACGACGACGGTCTCCACCTCGATCATGCGACCGTCGCCCAGGGCCACCACGGTGCTCGTCCCGTCGGGTTTCGGGGTGTGACCTTTCACCTCGACGCCCGTCAGGACCTCGATCCCCCGCTTGCGGAAGGAGCGGCCGACGGTGGCGGTCATGTCCTGGTCGCAGCCGGCCAGGATTGAGTCGAGCGCCTCGAGCACGGTCACCTTCGACCCGAGGTCGGAGAGGAGGGAGGCGAACTCGCAGCCGATGGCCCCACCTCCGACCACCGCGGTGGAGGACGGGATGCGCTCGAGGTCGAGGAACTCGTCGGAGGTGAGGACGTAGCGCCCGTCGACCTCGAAGCCCGGGATGGTTCGGGGCACGGAGCCGGCAGCCAGCACGACGTGACGCCCTCGCAGCTCGGTGCCGGCGTCGTCCCCGTCGACGACGGCCACCCGGAGACCCGGCAGGAGCATGCCGGTCCCGGAGAGCGTCGTCACGTGCCGGCCCTTCAGCAGCCCTACCAGGCCCCGGTAGAGCTGGTCGACGACGGCGTTCTTCCGGGCCTGGCTCACCGCGAAGTCGACGGCCGGCGTGCCGCTCGAGATGCCGAAGACCGACGACGAGTTCACCGTGCGCAGCACCGACGCCGTCTCGAGGAACTCCTTGGCCGGGATGCAGCCTCGGTGGAGGCAGGTCCCGCCGACCTTCTCGCGCTCCACGATGGCCATCGAGAGACCGGCAGCCGCACCGTAGAGCGCCGTGGCGTAGCCGCCCGGGCCACCGCCGATGATGACGACGTCGTACTCGTTGACCTCGTTCGTCGCCGTCATCTCCTCGACCCCGTGCTGCGCCCCCCGATCCCCGTGGTGGCTGCACCGACCCGATGGTGAGGCGTCGGCGGAGCGGACCGATCCGAGCCTACCGGCGCGACCGCGCCGTCAGGCCCTGGTCGCACCGGCCGCCCCCTTCACCCTCCCGGCGAAGCGCTCCGCCCGCGCCTTCACGAGGGACGGCACGGCGGCGGCGCCCGTGATCGGCCGGTAGGCGTCGGAGGCCGCGGTCAGCGCCTCGTCCTCGTCGTCGGCGAGCTCGAGGTCGGCCGCCTCGGCGTTGGCCTCCGCCTGGGCCACCGACGAGGCGCCCGGGATGACGACCACGTTCGGTCGGCGGACCAGCCAGGCCAGGGCCACCTGGGACGGGGTGGCGTCGTGGGCCGTCGCCACCTCCCGCAGCGTGTCGACGAGCGGCGCCGACCGACGGAGGTTCTCGGCGAGGAACGCCGGGGTGTTGAGCCGCATCCCCTTCGGCAGGTGCTCGGCGTCGTAGCGGCCCGAGAGGAGCCCCTGGCCGAGCGGGCTGTAGGCGATGATCAGCCGGTCGTGCTCCTGGGCCCACGGGAGGAGGTCGGCCTCGGGCATCCGGTGGGACAGGCTGTACTGCACCTGGTTGGAGAGGACCGGCCCGCCGAGGGCCTGCTCGGCCTCCTGCCAGCCGCTCTTCGAGTAGTTCGAGACGCCGACGTGGCGCACGAGCCCGTCGGCCACGAGCTTGGCCACCGCCCGCATCGTCGGCCCCACCGGGACGACCGGGTTGGGCCAGTGCACCTGGTAGAGGTCGATCGCAGTGACGCCGAGGCGGGCCGCGCTGAGCCTGGCCCGCCAGCCGACGACGGGGTCGACCGGCAGGACCGGGAAGAGCTTGGTGGCCACGAAGGCTTCGTCCCGCCGCCCGGCGAGGGCCCGGCCGACGATGCGCTCGGAGCGGCCGAAGGCGTAGATCTCGGCCGTGTCGATGAGGTTGACCCCGAGGTCGAGGGAGCGCTGGACGATCGCCGGTGCGGTGACGGTGGCGTACTCCGAGCCGTAGCCCCACTCACCGGCGCCGAACTGCCAGCAGCCGAGCCCGACCGCCGAGAGGCGGACGCCACCGACCTCGACGTACTTCACGGCCGTCTCACTTGGGCGGCATGCGGATGCCGCCGTCGAGCCGGATGACCTCGCCGTTCAGGTAGCGGTTGTTGGCGATCTCGACGACGAGCTTGCCGTACTCCTCGGGACGGCCCAGGCGCTTCGGGTAGAGGACGGACTCGCCCAGGCTCTTACGGGCCTCCTCGGGCAGCATGGCGAGGAGCGGGGTGTCCATGAGGCCCGGGGCGATCGTCACCACCCGGATGCCGACGACGGAGAGGTCCCGGGCGGCCGGCAACGTCATGCCGACGATCGCCCCCTTGGAGGCCGAGTAGGCGAGCTGGCCGATCTGGCCGTCGAAGGCCGCCACCGACGCCGTGTTCACGATGACGCCCCGCTCCCCGTCCTCCAGCGGCTCGGTGGCGGCGATGGCCGAGGCGGCCTTCGTCATCACGTTGAAGGTGCCGATCACGTTGAGGCGCTGGATGAACTCGAACGGGGCGAGCTCGTGGGGCTTGCCGTCCCGGTCGATGACCCGCCCGACGTGGCCGGTGCCGGCGCAGTTGACCGCCACGCGGAGCGGTCCGGCCCCGGCCGCCTCGTCCACCGCCCGCTGGCAGTCCGCCGGGTCGGTGACGTCGCCGGCCACGCTCCGCCCCTCGACCTCCTCGGCCACCTGCTTGGCCCCGTCGCCGTTCTTGTCGAAGACGGTGACCACGGCGCCTTCGGCGGCGAGCGCCCGGGCGGTGGCCGCCCCGAGGCCCGAGGCGCCGCCGGTCACGATGGCCGAGATCCCCTGCAGTTCCATGTGGCGATGGTACGAGCCGCCGGGACCCGACCACCAATGGTGCTCCTGGCGGCGGTCCTCGGGTCAGGGTCCCGAGGTCCCCTCCCCCGTGCCGGCCGCGCCGGTGGCCAGTGCGTCGACGACGTCGTTCCAGCGGTCCCCCGAGTGGCCCTTCACCCAGGCGAAGTCGACCGGCCGGGTCGGGTCGATGGCGAGGGCGAGGAGCGGCTCCCAGAGGTCCCGGTTGGCCACCGGCTTGCCGGCCGAGTTGCGCCAGCCCCGCCGGCGCCAGCCCTCCCACCACCGCTGGCGGAAGCAGTTCACGACGTAGGTCGAGTCGCTCACCACGTGGATCTCGGTGTCGTCGTCCAGGAGGGACCGGAGGGCCTGGAGGACCGCGGTGACCTCCATCCGCTGGTTGGTCGTCTGGGCCTCGGCCCCGCTCTCGTAGGGGCCGTCGGGCACCGCCCAGGCCCAGCCGCCCGGCCCGGGGTTCCCGAGACAGGCGCCGTCGGTGTACACGGTGAGACCCTTGGTCGCCACGAGGCACATTCGTACTACGGGGGTGTTCATCCCCCCTGTCTTTGTTGGGGCGCCCGGGGTTTTACGATGGCGAGGTGCTCTTCGACGGCATCTCGCACCAGGTCCCCGACATCGACCCCGGGGAGACGGCCGAGTGGCTCGATTCCTTCGACGCCGTCGTCGACGCCCGGGGCCGCACCCGGGGCCGCTTTCTGCTCATGAAGCTCCTCGAGCGGGCGCGGGCCCTCCAGGTCGGCTTCCCGGCCACCGTCTCGACCCCCTATGTGAACACGATCGCCGCCGACGAGGAGCCCTGGTTCCCCGGCGACGAGTACCTGGAGCGCCGGATCCGGGCCTACATACGCTGGAACGCCGCGGTCATGGTCACCCGGGCCAACGCCCGGACCGACGGCATCGGCGGGCACCTCTCCACCTACGCCAGCTCTGCCGCCCTGTACGAGGTGGGCTTCAACCACTTCTTCCGGGGGAAGGGCGACGGCGGCGCGGGCGACCAGATCTTCTTCCAGGGCCACGCCAGCCCGGGCATCTACGCCCGGGCCTTCGTCGAGGGCCGTCTGAGCGAGGAGCAGCTCGACAACTTTCGCCACGAGGTGGCGGGGAACGGCCTGCCGAGCTACCCGCACCCGAGGCTCCTCCCCGACTTCTGGGAGTTCCCCACCGTGTCGATGGGCCTCGGGGCTATCGGCGCGGTGTACCAGGCGCACATCAACCGTTACCTCCACCAGCGCGAGCTCGTCGACACCAGCCAGAGCCGGGTGTGGTGCTTCGTGGGCGACGGCGAGATGGACGAGCCCGAATCGATCGGCGCCCTCGGGGTGGCCGGACGCGAGCACCTCGACAACCTCATCTTCGTCGTCAACTGCAACCTGCAGCGCCTCGACGGCCCTGTACGGGGCAACGGCAAGATCATCCAGGAGCTCGAGGCCGTCTTCCGCGGCGCCGGCTGGAACGTCATCAAGGTGATCTGGGGCTCGCGCTGGGACGAGCTCTTGGCCCGAGACGTCGACGGCGTGCTGCTCGACAAGATGAACACCACCGTCGACGGCGCGTTCCAGAAGTACGCCGTGGAGTCGGGCGCCTACATCCGCGAGCACTTCTTCGGCCCGGACCCCCGCCTGCGCAAGATGGTCGAGCACCTGAGCGACGACGAGCTGCGGACCCTCCCCCGGGGCGGCCACGACTACCGCAAGCTCTACGCCGCCTACAAGCTGGCGGCCGAGCAGCACGACGCCCCGACGGTCATCCTGGCCAAGACCATCAAGGGGTGGACGCTCGGCCCTGAGATCGAGGCCCGCAACGCCACCCACCAGATCAAGAAGATGAACAAGGCCCAGCTGCGGGCGCTGCGTGACCGGCTCTACCTGGCCGACGAGATCCCCGACGAGGCGCTCGACGCCGAGCTGCCCCCCTACTACCGGCCGCCCGAGAGCTCCGAGGCCTACCAGTACCTCACGGCCCGCCGGAAGGTGCTCGCCGGCGCCCTCCCCACCCGGGTGGTGCAGCCGGCCCCGCCGGCCGTACCCGACCCGAAGGTGTATGCCGACCTGCTGGCCGGCTCGGGCTCCCAGGCCGCCTCGACGACGATGGCCCTCGCCCGCTTGCTCCGCAACCTGGTGCGCGATCCCACGGTGGGCCCGCTCGTCACCCCGATCGTCTCGGACGAGGCCCGCACGTTCGGCCTCGAGCCGCTGATCGCCGAGGCCAAGATCTACGCCCCGGGCGGGCAGCGCTACGTGCCGGTGGACGCCGGCCTCCCCCTCAACTACGCCGAGTCGGCCTCCGGGCAGTTCCTGGAGGAAGGCATCACCGAGGCCGGGGCCATGGCGGCGTTCACCGCCCTCGCCACCTCCTACGCCACGTGGGAACGGCCGATGCTGCCGGTCTTCCTCTTCTATTCCATGTTCGGCTTCCAGCGGGTCGGCGACCTCATCTGGGCCCTCGGCGACATGCGGGGCCGGGGGATCCTCGCCGGGTGCACCGCCGGGCGCACGACGCTCCAGGGCGAGGGCCTGCAGCACAACGACGGCCACTCGCCGCTCCTCGCCTCGTCGAACCCGGCGGCCCTCATCTACGACCCGGCGTTCAGCTACGAGTTGGCCGTCATCGTCGAAGACGCCATCCGGCGGATGCTCGGGCCCGAGCCCGAGGACCGCTTCTGGTACCTCACGCTCTACAACGAGAACTACGTGATGCCCGGGCTACCCGAGGGCCCTGACGGCGAGTCCATCCGCCAGGGCATCATCGACGGCCTCTACCGCTTCGCCGGGCCGGCGGAGACCGGAGGGAGCCGACGGGCCACACTCTGCTTCTCCGGCCCGATGTGGCGGGCGGCCATGGAGGCCCGTCAGCTGCTGGCCGATGGTTGGGGCGTCTCCTGCGACGCCTGGTCGGCGACTTCCTGGACGTCGCTCCGCCAGGAGGCGCTGACGGTGGAGCGTTGGAACCGGCTGCACCCGGGCAAGGAGGCCAAGCTGCCGTCGGTCACTTCGCTCCTCGGGCCGGGCCGCGGCCCTGTCGTGGCGGTCACCGACTACATGCGGGCCGTCCCCGACCAGGTGGCCCGCTTCGTTCCTCGCCCCTTCCTCTCGCTCGGCACCGACGGCTTCGGACGCTCCGACGCCCGCGATGCGCTCCGCCGCTATTTCGAGGTCGACGCGGCGCACGTCGTCGTGGCCGTGCTCTCCGGGCTGGTCCGGGCGGGCGAGGGCGAGGCCAGGGAGGTCGAGGAGGCCATCGAGCGCTTCGGCATCGACCCCGAAGCACGTCCGCCCTTCGACGTCTGAGCGGACGGCCAGCGCAGCCAGGTCAGGGGTGGCGTCAACATCGCTCTGGCGCGTTGCATGGAGTGTGGACGCCCGGACCTCAAGGGTTCATACTCCAACCAATGGTTCTTCGCAGACCACTCGGGGTTCATATCCCAGACGCACGAGGGCAAGACGCCCATCTGCGAGTGTCGGTTCATCGCGAGCCGTCGAGGGTTGTTCTCAGCCACTGGCGGGGCGACGTTTGTGTCGCCACCACGCCCATCCGATTGACGGACGTTCCCCGCCTGGTCGGCATTCTCGTGGATGCGCTTGCCGACGCGGCAGGCGAATCAACACAAGGGGGCGCGCTGTCACGTCACCGCAATCCTTGGACCGTGATTCGATCCTGGCTCCAACCGAGGCTTGCCGCGGTTCTTCGTATGCCCACTGCGCCAACCAGGTACTCGGACTCAGAGTCGGCGTGGAAAGACGTGGGCGCCGCCTCGCGTTAGCTCACGCTCGCGACACCCCGCCGAGCGTCAGTGCGGCGACCAGGAGTCGGGATCCGAGGTGAGCTTGGTTACCTGCTTCGGTAGGCGACCCGTGGCGACGTCGGCCAGCGTCACGTTCTCGAGCACGGACCGGAGGCTCGCCCGCACGGCCACCCAGATCTCCTGAAGGTGCTTGGCCGACCCCTCGTAGTGGGCGGCTTCGGGGCGGAAGCCCCGTACCTCGGCGAGCGGCCCGTCGAGGGCCCGGATGACGTCGGCGAGGGTGATGTCCGAGGCGTCCCGGGCCAGGCGGTAGCCGCCCTCGGCGCCCCGCTGGCTCGAGACGAGCCCCGAACGGCGCAGGTCGGCCAGGATCGCCCCGAGGAAGCGGGGCGGCAGGCCCTGGTCGGCGGCCAGCGTCTCGGCTGTCTGGGGGACGCCGGCCACCGCCAGTGACAGCAGGGCGCGAAGGCCGTAGTCCACCTTGGCCGGGATGTGCACCTTTGGATTCTGCCCCCTGACGGCGTGGCGCGGGTGCTCCGCCGCCTTCGCCTGACGCCCGGCGCCCGTGCGAAGATCGAACGGTGGCAAGACCAGCACTCCACCTGGCCGGTGACGACGAGGCGGATGCCTTGCTGAGTGAGGACCCGCTGGCCCTCCTCATCGGCATGGTGCTCGACCAACAGATCCCCCTCGAGAAGGCCTTCCGGGGACCGGCCGAGCTCGTCGCCCGCACCGGACGACCGCTCTCGGCCGAAGAGATCGCCGCGATGGACCCGGAGCGGCTGGCCGAGCTGTTCACCCGGCCGCCGGCCCTCCATCGCTTCCCGGGTTCGATGGCCCGCCGGGTCCAGGCCCTCTGCCAGACCATCGTCGAGGGCTACGGGGGCCGGGCCGACGCCGTCTGGGACGACGTGGTCGACGCCAAGGAGCTCAAGAACCGGTTGAAGGCGCTCCCCGGCTTCGGCGACCAGAAGGCCCGCATCTTCATCGCCCTCCTCGGCAAGCAGCTCGGCGTCCGGCCGTCGGGCTGGCAGCAGATGGCCTCCCCCTTCGGCGACCCCGGCTCGCACCGCTCGGTGGCCGACATCGTCGACGAGCCGAGCCTGGCCCAGGTGCGGGCGACCAAGAAGGCGATGAAGGCCGGCCCATCGCCGTCGGGGTGAGCTCGGCGCTGGCCGAGCGCCGGCTCTATCTCTGCACGCCCGATCGCCGCGATCTGGCGGATTTCGTGGCCGCCTGCCTGGCCGGCGGGGTGGACGTGGTGCAGCTGCGCGATCCGCAGCTCGAGGCCAAGGAGCTCGTGGCCCGGAGCCGGGTCATCCGCGAGGTGTGCGCGGCGGCCGGGGTGCCCTTCATCGTGAACGACCGACCGGACGTGGCCCTCGAGGCCGGAGCCGACGGGGTCCACGTGGGCCAGGACGACGTGGCGCCGGCCACCGCCCGGCAGATCCTCGGCGACGGCGCCATCGTCGGGCTCTCGACCCACGCGCCGGCCGAGCTCGAGGCGGCCGTCCACGCCCCGGTCGACTACCTCTCAGCCGGGCCGGTCGAGCCCACCCCGACAAAGCCCGGTCGCCCCGGAACCGGTCTGGCCTACGTGACGCTCGCCAACCGTCGTGCCGACAAGCCGGTGTTCGTGACCGGCGGCGTGACCCCCGAGCGGGTGCCCGAACTCGCGGCGGCCGGCGCCCGGCACTTCGTCGTCGTGCGATACCTCACCGAGTCCGACCGGCCCGAAGCGGCCGCCAGGGCGTTGCGGGGGGCGATCGAGGAGGCGCTCGGCTCGTCCTGACTCGGCTCGGTCCGTGGAAGCGCAGGATGGCGCACCCCTGCCACGGGTGCGCAAGGTCCGGCCGGTGCTCCAGCGAGAGGTGGCCGTCCGCCGACCGCTTCAGCGTTGGCGCTCGAGCCACCCCATGAGCGTGGCCACGACCCGGGGGTCGGCCCGCAGGAGGTGACCGGCCCCGGGGACGATCCGCAGGTCCACCGGGCCGATCGCCGCGTCGGCGAGTTCCAGGGCGGCCAGGGCCGGCACCTCGCGGTCCTCGGCCCCGTGCACGACGAGGAGGGAACGACGACCGAGCGCGGCGGCCGCGGCGACCGGGTCGAGCTCGGCGAACTCGATGGCCCAGCGCTCGAGATCGGGCGGGAAGTCCCGCCGACGGACCACACCGCTCCGCCGACACCGCTCGAGGAGCGCCTCGGGGTCGACGGCGAAGGCGGAGGGGTCCGATGTCGTGCCGAGGCAGGCCACGCCCCGGACCCGCTCGTCCTCGGCCGCCACCCTGAGGGCGAGGGCGCCGCCCAGGCCGAAGCCGGCCAACCAGCGGGGCGTGGCCTCCTCCACCTCGAGATCGAGCAGGAACCGGAGGTCCTCGAGCCAGCCCTCGATCGAGAAGTCGCCGTTCGACGCGCCGGCCCCCCGGAACGTGGCCGTGACAACGGCCCAGCCGGACTCGTGGGACAGGCGGTCGGCCAGCGCCGGGAACGTCCGCCCCACCTCGGGCGCGGCCCCTTCGGCCAGCGGGAGCTCGTGGGAGACGAAGAGGGCGGGCGCCCCCTGCGAGCCGGGTGACGGCGAGGTGTAGACGCGGAGGGATCCCGCGGGGCCGTCGACCACCCGGAAGGGACCGCTCACCGGCCGAGCTCCGATCGGCTCAACGGAACCAGAGCCAGCGGCGGCGGCGGCGCTCGGCCCGCTGGCCCAAGTCCTCGAGGGGCGGCGGGAAGGACAGGTCGGCCGTCTTGGTGTACAGCTCGGCGATCGACGTGGCCGACTCCACCTGGGTCCAGCGTTCGGAGAACTCCTCCTCGTCGAGGGTGCCCTTGCCGTAGTGGTAGGCGAGGAGCGAGAAGAAGATCTCCTTGTCTTCGGCGGTCGGGCGGGGGGAGGTCCGGTGGCGGCCTTCGGCCATCCGACGGGCCAGGCGCTCGGCGCCCGACAGGTCGTCGTCGTCTCCGGCCGGCTCGTTCGAGGGGACACCCGACGGCGTCAGGCCCGCGCGCTCCCCCGGCGTCTCGTGCCCCGCCCCGTCGTCCGGCCCGGGCAGGGCCTCGGTGCCACCGTCGTGTGTCAGATCCCGATGCGCTGGGCCAAGAGCTCGCGGTGATAGGCGGGGTCGCCGAGGAGCAGCTCGGAGGACTTGGCCCGCTTGAAGTAGAGGTGGGCGTGATGCTCCCACGTGAAGCCGATGCCCCCGTGGATCTGGATGTTCTCCGCCGCCGCGTGGAAATAGGCCTCCGAGCAGTAGGACTTGGCCAGGCTGGCCACCACGGGGAGCTCGTCGGAGTCCTCGGCCGCGGCCCAGCCGGCGTAGTAGGCGGCGGACTTGGCCGACTCCACCTCGAGCAGCATGTCGGCGCACTTGTGTTTGATGGCCTGGAAGCTCCCGATCGGCCGGCCGAACTGGATCCGGGTCTTGGCGTACTCGACGGCGTTGTCGAGACAGCGCTGCGCCCCGCCGACCTGCTCGGCCGCCAGGGCCACCGCGGCGAGGTCGAGGGTCTTGGCCAACCCCGGCTCGGCCCCGCCCTCCGTGCCGATGAGCCAGGCCGGGGTGTCGGCGAACTCCAGCCGGGCCTGCTTCCTCGTCTGGTCCATCGTGGTGAGCGGGGTCTTGGTCAGGCCCTCGGCGTCACCCTTCACCCCGAAGAGGCTGAGCCCCGAGTCGGTGCGGGCCACCGCCAGCACCAGCCCGGCCGTGTAGCCGTCGAGGACGAACATCTTGTGGCCGTTCAGCACCCAGCCGTCGGCCGAGGGCTTGGCGGCCAGGGTGACCCCGCCGAAGTCCCAACGGCCGTTGTCCTCGGTGATGGCCAGCGTGCCGGTGGTCTCGCCGGAGGCCAGCCCGGGCAGGAGGTACTTCTTGGCCGACTCGTCGCCCGACGTGAGGACGGCATTGGAGGCCAGGGCCACCGTCGAGAAGAAGGGCGCGCAGAGCAGGGCCGCACCCATCTCCTCCAGGACCACGATGAGCTCCACGTAGGAGAAGCCCGAGCCGCCGTACTCCTCGGGGATGATGAGCGACTGGAGGCCCAGCTGGTCGGCCATCTGGGACCAGACGGCGGGGTCGTAGCCCTCGGTGGTCTCCATGAGGCGCCGCACCTCGGTCTCCGGAGACTTCTCCTCGAGGAAGCGCCGGACGGCCCGCCGCAGCTCCTCCTGCTCCTCACTGAAGGCAAAGTTCATCCGGTCGGTCCTTCTCCCCTGGGTCGTCCACCGGACGCCGCCCGCGCTGTCCCGTCGGAGGCGCCCGACCAGGCTGTCTACCAGATGGGCCGAGGGCCCGACCACCAGGCGCTCCGTCGCCGACCGCCACCCGGCTGTCGGACGGCACCCAACCCTGAGTGTCTAACGTGGGGGGATGCCCGAGCTGACGAGGATCTGGGAGGACGCGGCCTGCGAGGTCCACCGCATCGTGGTGGGCCCGATGGACAACAACGTCTACATCCTGCGGTGCCGGCGGACCGGCGACGCCATGCTGGTGGACGCGGCCAACGAGCACGACGCCCTCCTCGAGGTCTGCGAGCGCCTGGGCGTGCGCTTCGTGGTCGAGACCCACGGCCACTGGGACCACATCCAGGCCGTGCCGGCCATCCGCGACGCCGGGATCTCGGTCTCGGTGACGGAGGCCGACGCCGGCATGCTGCCCTCCTACGACCTGCTCCTCGAGGACGACGCGGTGCTCGATGTGGGCAAGCTCCGGGTCCGCACGGTCGCCACCCCGGGCCACACCCCGGGCTCCATGTGCTTCGCCGTCGAGGGCACCCCGCTCCTCCTTTCCGGCGACACGCTCTTCCCGGGCGGGCCGGGGGCCACGCAGTTCGAAGGGGGCGACTTCCCGACGATCATCCGCTCGATCGAGGACCGCCTCTTCGCCCGCTACGGGGCCGACTCGCTGGTACTCCCCGGGCACGGGGCCTCCACCACGATCGGCTCGGAGTCCCCCCACCTCCAGGAGTGGATCGACCGGGGCTGGTAGGGGCGCTCAGCCCGGCGTCCCGATCACCGCGGTGGAGGGGTCCCGGGGCCGCTCGATGAGCTCGATGCCCGGGGGCAGCCCGTCGACCTGCACGGTGCCGTTGTCGTACTCGACGTCGACCCTCGACCCGGCGAGCGGGATGCCCTCGACCCGCAGATGGCGGATCTCGGGGGGGACGGTCGGCGAGAGCCAGGTCTTCCCGTAGGGGATCCAGGGGTCGAAGCGGAGCAGGGTGCGGAGGCACAGGAGCGGCGAGGCGGCGGCCCAGGCCTGCGGCGAGCACGAGGTGGGGTAGGCCACCGGGAGCGGGAGCTCGCTCCGGGAGAGCCCGCTGAACAACTCGGGCAGCCGGCCGCTCTGGGCCATCGCCGCGTCGAAGAGCGAGAGGATGAGACGCTCCGCCGCCACGTCGAAGCCGTAGCGGCCCAACCCCGAGGCGATGATCGCCGTGTCGTGGGGCCAGACCGAGCCGCAGTGGTAGCTGATCGGGTTGTAGCCGGCCATGTTCGTGGCGAGCGTGCGGATGCCCCAGCCGCTGAACATCTGCGGGCCGACGAGGTGCCTGGCCACCGCTTCGGCCTTGTCCTCGTCGACGATCCCCGTCCAGAGGCAGTGCCCCATGTTCGAGGCCAGCGAGTCGATCGGGCGCTTGTCCTCGTCGAGGCCGACGGCGAACCATCCGCGCTCCTCCAGCCAGAAGTCCCGGTTGAAGGCCACCTTCAGCTCGGCCGCCCTCTTCTGGTAGTCCTCGTAGGTGGCGTCGTCGCCGGCCTCCTTGGCGAAGTGGGCCCGGGCCAGGTAGGCCCCGTAGACGTAGGCCTGCACCTCGCAGAGGGCGATCGGGGCCTGGGCCACCCGGCCGTCGGCGTAACGGATCCCGTCCCAGCTGTCCTTCCAACCCTGGTGGGCCAGGCCCCGGTCGGTGGCCCGCGCGTACTCGACGTAGCCGTCGCCGTCGATGTCGCCGTACTCGGCGATCCACTGGAGCGCCCGCTCGGCGTTCGGCAGGAGCTCGTCGACGAGCTCGGTGGCCAGGCCCCAGCGACGCAGCTCGCCGAGCAGCATCACGAAGAGCGGTGTGGCGTCGACCGAGCCGTAGTAGATGTCGCCGCCCCCAAGCGACATCGGGGAGGAGTCAGCGCCGAAGCGCATCTCGTGGAGGATGCGACCCGGCTGCTCGTCGCGGCGGGGATCGACTTCGGTCCCCTGGAAGCGGGCCAAGGTCTGGAGCACCCCGAGGGCCAGCTCGGGGTCGACGATGAGGGCCATCCAGGCCGTGAGGATCGAGTCCCGGCCGAAGATCGTCATGAACCAGGGGGCGCCGGCGGCCACGACCACCCGGTCGGGGAAGTCGGGGTCGAAGATCCGCAGCGCCCCGAGGTCCTCGGCGCTGCGCCGCACGACCGTGCAGAGGTCCTCGTAGTCGCTCGCCACGTTGGGGACCCGGGCCCGCCAGACGGCGAGCCGCTCCGAGGGGGTCGCCCGGTCGACCGGCTGCCCGCAGCGGTAGCGGGGGACGACGAGCGAGGTCTCGATGACCGGGACGACCTCGACGCAGGCGCTCCAGCTCCCGCTGGCCGGCACGAGGACCTCACAGCTCGCCAGGTCCTCGGTGAGCCGGAACTCGCCGTCCCCGGTCGGACAGGTGAAGCGCAGCTGGACGCCCCGGTCGATGCCGCCACGCTTGTAGGAGAGGGCGAGCACGTTGCCGTCGACCGAACGGACCACCTCCCCCTCCCGTTCCTCGGTCCGGCCCTCCTTCACGGCGAACAGGTCGGCGAAGTCGGCGTCGACGATGAACTCCACCCGCACCACGGTCGACTCTGCGCCGTAGTTGCGCAGCACGACGTCCTCGCGCATCCCTTGGCCCACGTAACGGGAGCGCACCACCATGATGTGCGAGTCGGCCCGACCGCCGCGGGGGGCGGCCCGCGAGACGAAGGTGGCGCTGAAGGGGTCGGTGGCCATCGCGGCGAGGGCCTCGACGGGGCGGCCGTCCACCAGGAGCTCGAAGCGCGACAGCACCCTCATGTCCCGCACGAAGAGGCCCTGGGCCAAGTTCGGGAGGAAGTCTCCCCGGCGCCCGCTGATGGCGAACGTCGACTCGTCGACGAGGGTGACCACGCCGGCCGCGTCGCTCGCCACCATCACGCCGGCGTTCCACGGGTCGGTGGCCATTGGACTTGCGACTGTACTGCCGCCCCACCGGCCTTCCCGGTACCCCCCGGGACCCGCCTCCCACGCCCTGACCAGGGGGACCACCTGGCCGAGCCTGTCCGGAAAACCTGACCACACAGGTAGACTTTTGGTCGTGGCCGCCACCCCGACGCCGACCGGACCCGATGCCCCCGCCGGCGGTCCCCTCCTCCAGGTCGTCGACCTGCACGTGGCGGTCGAGGGCGAGCCAATCCTGCGGGGCGTCGACCTCGAGGTCGGCCGGGGCGAGGTCCACGCCCTCATGGGCCCGAACGGCGCCGGCAAGTCGACGCTGGCCCAGACGCTCCTCGGCCACCCTTCCTACGAGGTGACGTCGGGGGCGGTGCGCTTCCACGGCGAGGACATCACCCGGTGGCCCACCGACGTGCGGGCCAAAGCCGGCCTCTTCCTGGCCTTCCAGTACCCTGAGTCGATCAGCGGCGTCTCGGTCACCCAGTTCCTCCGCCAGGCGATGTCGGCCCGTCGGGGCGAGGAGATCTCGGTGCTCGAAGTGCGCTTCGCCATGAACGAGTGGATGGAGCGCCTCGGCATGGACCCCGCGTTCGCCGAGCGGTACCTGAACGAAGGGTTCTCCGGTGGGGAGAAGAAGCGCAACGAGATCCTCCAGATGGCCCTCCTCGAGCCGGACCTGGCCGTGCTCGACGAGACCGACTCGGGGCTGGACATCGACGCTCTCCGCGTCGTCGGTCGCGGCGTCCACGCCGTGCGTGAGTCCCACCCCGACCTCGCGGTGCTCGTCGTGACGCATTACCAGCGGATCCTGGAGGATCTGGTGCCCGACCGGGTGCATCTGATGCTCGACGGCGCGGTCGTCGAGAGCGGCGGCCCCGAACTGGCCCGGCGGGTGGCGGCCGCGGGCTACGAGGAGTGGCGCTCATGACCGTGCCCGAGGGCCCGCTCGACCCGGAAGTCATCCGCAAGGACTTCCCGATCCTGTCGCGGACGGTGCACGACCGCCCGGTCGTCTATCTCGACTCGGCGTCGAGCTCCGTCCAGCCCCGCCAGGTCCTCTCGGCGATGGAGCGCTACTACGAGACGACCCACGCCAATGTGCACCGGGGTGTGTACTCGATGGCCGAGGAGGCCACCCGGCTCTACGAGTCGGCTCGGGTCAACGTCGGCCGGTTCCTCCATGCGCCCGACCCCGAGCACGAGATCGTCTTCACGAAGAACGCCACCGAGTCGCTCAACCTGGTCGCTCACGCCTGGGGCCGGGCCAACCTCTATGCGGGCGACGTGGTGGTCCTCACGGAGATGGAGCACCACGCCAATCTGGTGCCGTGGCTGATGCTGGCCGAGGAGCGGGGCATCGAGCTGCGCTACATCCCGGTCGACAGCGACGGCCGGCTCGACCTCGCCGACCTCGACCGGCTCTTGGACGGGGCGAGGCTGCTCGCCGTCACCGCCATGTCCAACGTGCTCGGCACGATCACCCCGCTCGCCGAGCTGACCGAGGCCGCCCACCGGGCCGGTGCCCTGGTCGTGGCGGACGGGGCCCAGTCGGTGCCCCACCTGCCGGTCGACGTGACCGAGCTCGGGGTGGACTTCCTGGCCTTCTCCGCCCACAAGGCCCAGGGTCCGACCGGGATCGGGGTGCTCTGGTCCCGGTCCGAGCTGCTGGAGGCGATGCCGCCGTTCCTCGGCGGTGGCGGCATGATCCTCGACGTCCGGCTCGACCGTTTCGTGCCGGCCGAGGCCCCCCGTCGCTTCGAGGCAGGGACGCCGCCCATCGCCGAGGCGGTCGGCCTCTCGGCCGCCGTCGAGTACCTGGAAGGCGTGGGCATGGAGCGCATCCGGGCGCACGAGGTGGCGCTCACCCGATACGCGCTCGAGCGCCTCGACGACGAATTCGGAGAGGACTGCCGGGTGTTCGGACCGCCGGCCGGTCTCGACCGGGGCGGCGTCATCTCGATCGCCTACCGCGACATCCACGCCCACGACCTGGCTCAGGTCCTGGACCAGTTCGGGGTGTGCGTCCGTCCCGGCCACCACTGCGCCAAGCCGCTCATGCGCCGACTCGGTGTGCCCGCCACCGCCCGGGCCTCGCTTGCCCTCTACAACGACGAACACGACGTGGACGTCCTGATCGAGGGTTTGACCGAGGCCGGTAGATTGTTTTCCTGACGGCCCACCTCGACGGGAAGCGAGCGATGCCCGACCTCCAAGACCTCTACCGCGAGATCATCCTCGACCACTACCGGTCGCCGAGGAACCGCGGCGAGCTGCCGTCGCCGCCGGCCCACCGGGTGGAGGGCTACAACCCCCTCTGCGGCGACGAGGTGGTCGTCACCATCGAGGTCGACGGGGGCAAGCTCACCGACATCAAGTTCGCCGGCGTGGGCTGCTCGATCAGCCAGTCCTCCGCCTCGCTCATGTCCGCCGCGGTCAAGGGCCAGCCGCTCGAAGAGGTGCAACGGCTGATCCGGGCCTTCAAGGCGATGATGTCCATCCACGAGGCCACGCTCGGTGACGACGTGGTCGACGACGACGGTTCGCTCGCCGACCTCTCGCCCGAACCCGTCGACGACGCGGACCGCTACGTGGACCCCGCCAGCCTCGGCGAGCTCGCCGCCCTGCAGGGAGTCGTGAAGTTCCCCGTGCGTATCAAGTGCGCCACGCTCAGCTGGAACGCCCTGGCTCAGGGCCTCGACGAGCTGGAGGCGGCCACCGCCTGACGCCCTTAGTGCGGGGTGCAGGACGTCGGGTCGAACGAAGGCGGCGCCGTTGTGGTCGTGGTGTCCGGGGGCGGTGGCGGCGAGGCGGCGGTCGACCCGGTCCCGGCACCGCCGGCCGAGCCCGTGGCCGCCGGGGCGCTCGTCGGCGTGACGACGGGCGGCGGCGCCGGCTGGAGGTCGGTGTTCGGCGGCGGGTTCGTCGGCGTCATGAGCTCGTTGCCGAACATCGAGACGAGCATCTGCTGGGCGGCCGGTTGGTCGGCGAAGAGGATGTCACCCCAGGGCGAGACGTAGCCGACCGAGGTGGTCGGGAACGTCTGGCCCTGCAGGCTCTCGGCCGAGAAACCGTGGAAGTGGAGTGCCAGGTCGACGAGCTCGGGCAGACTGAACCCGTCGTCGATCACGAGGCCCTGCGGGAGAGAGCCCAGGAAGGCGTTCAACGTGAACGGGTTGTTCTTCGACTTGGCGGCATCGATGAGGGACCGTAGGAAGGCGTCCTGGCGCGTGATGCGACCGAAGTCGCTCGTCCCGTCGTACTGCCAGTAGCCGTCGGCGTAGTACTGGTAGTGCCGGCTGCGGGCCACTGCCAGGGCCTGGGCTCCGCTGAGCAACTGGCAGCCGGGCGTCGTGATGTTGAGCCCGGACCAGACGTCCTTGGCCGGGTAGGGAAAGTTCATCCAGACGCCGCCGAGGGCGTTCACCGCCCCCTGGAAGCCGGCGAAGTCCACCTGCACCACGTGGTTGATCGGTATGCCGAAGTTGGCCTCGATCGTCTTCACGAGCTGGTTGGCCCCGGAGTTGTAGGCCGCGTTGATCCGGTTGAACTGGCCGAAATTGTTCACGTCGGACCCGATCATCTGCACGAGCGTGTCCCGGGGGATCGACATGAGGCTGACCTGGTTGGTCGCCGGATTGACGTGCCAGATCATGATCACGTCGCTGCGCTGGCCCGTCACGAGCGAGGCCGCACCGAAGGCCTGGCTGCTCTCCCCCACCCGGGAGTCCGAGCCGAGGACGAGCACGTTGAACGGCTGTCCGGGTATCTCGGGCCTGTCCGCCGCCACGTGGATCTTCTTCAGCTGGCTGTACCGGTACTGGAGGTAGCCGTAGCCCCCGGCGGCCACGAGCACGAGGAAGGCGACGACCACCGCCACGCCGGTGACGATCCGGCGGCGCAGGCTCCGGCGCGGGCGGCGCCGCTTGCGACCCCGCCGGCCGCCGGAACGGTCGATCTGCTGGCCGAGGGCGTTCAGGCCGCCTTCGTTCGCGACGGGACCGGTCGACGGGGGGACTCCCCCGTCGATCTGCGACCCGAGGGCGCGCAACCCCTCCTCGTTCGGGAGCTTGCCGCGCTGCCGGCGAGCGGGGTCGGGCCCGTCGCCCGGTGGACGACCGCTGGCCATGGCATTCACGGTAGCGGCGCGGCCACTTCCGACCGCGTCATCTCCGACGCGCCGACGCCACGTCTTAGCGATTTCTTAGCTGTTCAGACGCTCAGCTGGCGTAGGCCCCGTAGCCGGTGGTTTCCAGCTCGTCGGCCAGTTCGGGGCCGCCGGCGGCCACGATCCGCCCGTCGACGAGGACGTGCACCCGGTCGGCCCGCAGTTCGTCGAGCAGCCGGCGGAAGTGGGTGATGGCGAGCACGCCGAGCCCCCATTCCTTCGTGGCCCGTTCGAGGCGCCGGGCCACCGCCCCCAACGCGTCGACGTCGAGCCCCGAGTCGATCTCGTCGAGGACGCAGAACGGCGGGCGCAACACCCCGAGTTGGACCATCTCGTTGCGCTTGCGTTCCCCGCCCGAGAGATCCAGGTTGAGCGGCCGGGACAAGAAGCGCTCTTCGAAACCGATGGCCGCCGCCTCGGCCCGGAGGCGGTCGTCGACGTCGGGGACGGGCTCGTCTCGCGCCGCGGCGAGGACGTCGTCCAGACGGACCCCGGGCACCTCGACCGGCTGCTGGTGGGCGAGGAACAGGCCGGCCCGGGCCCGCTCCCAGCTCGGGAGGTCGAGGAGGTCGACCCCGTCGAGGGCCACGGAGCCGGCGGTGACCGTGGTGCCGGGCCGACCCATGAGCGCGTGGGCCAGCGTGCTCTTCCCGGAGCCGTTCGGGCCCATCACCGCGTGCACCTCGCCGGAGCGCACGACGATGTCGATCCCGTGCAGGATCTCCCGGCCGCCGGCCTCGGCGTGCAGTCCGGTCACCTCGAGCACGTGGGGGTCGGGGCTCACGACAGCCTCACCATGACGTCGTCGCCCACCACGTCGACCTCGTACACCGGCACGGGCTGGGTGGCCGGCAGCGTACAGGGCTGGCCGGTCCGCAGGTCGAACGTGCTCCCGTGCTGCGGGCACTCGATCTCACACTCGTCCTCGAGCACCTCGCCCTCGGCGAGGGAGTAGTCCTCGTGGCTGCAACGGTCGCCGACGGCGTAGTAGTCGTCGCCGATCCGCACGACGGCGATGCGGTGCCCGTCCACGTCGAAGCGTCGGGCCTCGCCGGGCTTGAGGTCGTCCCGGCGGCACACGGTGGTCTGCGTCGTCACGGAATCGACTCCCCGGAGGCCAAGACCCGGGCGAGACGACCCCTCACCTCTTGACGCAGGAACGGGGCGACGGACGGGACCGGGACACGGTCGACGATGTCGTCGAAGAACCCCCGGACGATCAGCTCCTGCGCCCGCTCGGGCGCCACCCCCCGGGACTCGACGTAGTAGAGCTGGTCCTCGTCCAAAGGACCCACTGTCGAGGCGTGACTGCACCGGACGTCGTTCTCCAAGATGTCGAGGTTCGGCACGGAGTCGGCGTGCGCCGACTCGTCGAGCACGAGGTTGTGGTTCGTCTGCATGGCGTCGGCCCGCACCGCACCGCGCTCCACCCGGATCAGCCCGGTGTAGATCGAACGGGCACGGTCGCTCACCGACCCCTTGCAGAGGAGGTCGCTCGTGGTCCGTGGAGCCAGGTGGTCCTGCTTGGTCCGGATGTCGTGGACCTGGTCACCCGTCCCGAGGTAGGCCGAGCGCTGCTCGCTCGAGCCACCCTGGCCGGCCAGCTCGACGTCCGTGCGTGAGCGGTCGTAGGCGCCACCCAACCCGGCGGTGAAGATGCGCAGCGTGGCGTCGCGTCCGACCCGCCCGGCCAGTCGGGCGACGTGCCAGGCCGCCTCGTCGAGGACCTGCCACGTGACGTAGGAGAGGATGGCGGCGTCCTCGACGAAGAGCTCGGTCACCGGCACGACGAGGGACGGCCCCCCGCCGTCGTCGCCAGCGATGATCTCCACCACCTCGACGGCCGCCCCCCGACCGACGCGTACCGCCGTCCGAGGGAAGCTGGCCGGGGCGGTCGCCGACGTCGCCTGAGCCGATGAGCAGACATGCATGATGACGATGGGCGCACTGACGATGGCGCCCGGGGCCACGTCGACGAGCACGACATCGGGGACGAAAGCGTCGTTCAGCCGCACGAGGGCGTCCCCACCCTGCTGGACGGCACCGACGAGCTCCTGTCCGACGGCCTCTCTCGTGGCCGGTCCCACCATGACGCCGTCGGGCAGCCGGCTCACGTCGTAGGCGACGGGTCGGCCGTCGCGGACCGTCACCACGGCGCTGGTCGGGTCGAGCTGGGTGGCGAGGCCGACCGTCCCCCGGCCGTCCTCCCGCGGTGACGGACCGGTCGGCGCGAAGTCCTCGAGCCGCAACTCGTCGATCGGCGAGTAGCGCCAGACCTCCTCCTTCTCGCTCGGCAGGGGGAGGGACTCGAACGCGCCGAAGGCCTCCACCCGACGGCGGCGGAGCCAGTCCGGTCCGGCCAGCTCGGCGGCGGCCTGCTCGGTGAAGGTGGACAGGGCGAAAGCCTTTCTCGGGAGTACCGGACGCCGCGCGAGGCCCCTTCCGGGCGGTTCGGCAGCACCTCGAGTGTACCGGGGCCGAATCCCATCCCAGCCAGGTGCTCTACGCTCGAAGCGCGTCCCGTCGTCCACCGAGGAGTCGTCACATGCCCGCAGATCGGTCCTTCTCGTCGGAGGTCCTCACCGTCGAGCGAGACGAGGACGTGGCCACCCTCTGGCTGGACCGGGCGGAGGCTCGCAACGCCATGGGGCCCTCGTTCTTCAGCGACCTGCCACACGCGGTGGCGGAGCTGTCGAACGACCCGGCCGTGCGGGCGGTCGTCATCGCCGCCCGGGGACCGCACTTCTCGGTGGGGCTCGATCTGAAGGCGCTGCCGTCGATGCTGGCCGACGACGACGCCGAGGGCCGTCCGTCCACGGCGGCCCGGGCTCGGGCGGCCCGGCTCGACGTGCTGCGGCTGCAGGGGGCGGTCAACGCCGTGGCCGACTGCCCGAAACCGATCGTCGCCTGCGTCCACGGCTACTGCATCGGCGGCGGCGTCGACCTGATCGCCGCCTGCGACATCCGTCTGGCGTCGGCGGACGCCGTGTTCTCGGTGCGAGAGGCCAAGATAGCCATCGTGGCCGACCTCGGCAGCCTGCAGCGCCTCCCGGCCATCATCGGCCTCGGCCATGTGGCCGAGCTCGCCTACACCGGCAAGGACATGGGCGCCGGGCGGGCGAAGGAGATCGGGCTCGTGAACGACGTGCTGCCCGACGCCGACGCGGCCCTGGGCGCCGCCCAGGCGCTCGCCGCTGAGATCGCCGCCAACTCGCCGCTCGCCGTCCAGGGGACGAAGCAGGTGCTCATGGCGGCCAACCGGCGGTCGGTGGCCGAGGGCCTCGAGTACGTGGCCACGTGGAACGCCGGGATGATCGCCTCGCACGATCTCGGCGAGGCCCTGGCCGCCTTCCTGGAGCGACGGCAACCGAAGTTCACCGGCGGCTGAGCTCCCACCGACGGCGGCACGGGAGCGGCTGGCGCCACCGCCGGTCCGGCGAAGGTGCCGTTGGCCTCTGGCGACGCCTGGACGGGGCACCCATGATCGTCTGGTGCCCCTCGCACGCAAGATCGTCGGGTCGGCCGGCATCGCCGCGGCCGCCTATGCCTGTTGGGTGCGCCCTCGGCTCATGCGGTGGGGGGCGACCGACGAGGAGCTCGACGAAACGTTCCCCGGCGCGGCGCTCGTCCCCGAGGGCGAGAGGGCGGCGACGATGGCCGTCACGATCGAGGCGTCACCCGAGCAGGTCTGGCCGTGGCTCGTGCAGATGGGCTGGGACCGTGGCGGTTGGTATTCCTGGGACCGACTCGACAACAACGGCTGCCCGAGCGCATCGGAGGTCCACCCGGAGTGGCAGGACCTCGCCCTCGGAGATTACCTCCAGGCTTGGTCACCACCGAGCCGAGGCCCCGTGGACGCTTGGCAGGTTGCCGCCCTCGAGGCGAACCGGTTCCTCGGCTTGCGGGGGCTGACCGACCTGAGGGGCCGTAACCTCGATCCAAGTCGGCCACGGCCCTCCGCCTACATCGAAGGCTTGTGGGGCTTCCAGTTGAAGGAGCTGCCGAATCGGAGAACCCGCCTCGTCATCGGGGGGTACCAGGCCATACGCCCCCGATGGATCGGGCGCCTCGTCTTCTACTGGTTCTACGTCCCGGTCGTCTGGATCATGCAGGCGCGCACGTTGGTCGTGCTCAAGCGGAATATCGAGCGGGAGACCGGCGCGGCGGCCCCGCCCACCGAACTGCGGGACGACATACTCGTTCGGTCCTGACCGAGGGGCTTGTCCGGCAGGACCGGGGGTGGGAACGGAGGGCCACCCGGGGCAGTTGCCGACGACCGGCGGCGGCTCAGCGCCGACGGCGCCACCAGCGGCCGTCGCGGGCCTCGCGCTTGGCGTCCTCCCGCTTGACGTCGGCCAGGACCCCGGGGGCCACCTCGTTCACGATCTCCTCGGCCGAGTCGAGGACGGCCACCGCCTCCCCGGCAGGCACGTCGGGCTGCTCCTCGATGGGCGGCTCGACGAGGCTCCCGTGCACCCAGCCGACGTCGGCCAGTCGGCGCTCGTAGGAGGGGCAGTCGTCGGGGCAGCGCCACGGGGCCTCGGGGGCCAGGTCGAGCTGGCAGAAGCGAGCCACCTCACCGGACGCGTACGTCCGGCTCTGGAAGTGCTTGCACTCCTCGCGCATCGGCATGGGCTTATCGTGCCACTGCTCCGGGGTCGGGGCGCGCCGCCCCGGCTCAGCCGACCGAGCCCTCCATCTGCAGCTCGATGAGCCGGCTCCACTCGACGGCGTACTCCATCGGCAGCGTCCGGGTCACGGGCTCGATGAAGCCGTTCACGATCATCCCCATGGCCTGGCTCTCCGAGAGGCCCCGGCTCATCAGGTAGAAGAGCTGGTCGTCGCCGACCTTCGAGACGGTGGCCTCGTGACCGATGCGGGCATCGCGCTCCCCCACCTCGATGTAGGGCTTGGTCTCGGAGACCGACCGCTCGTCGAGCAGCAGGGCGTCGCAGCGCACGAAGGACTTGGCCCCCCGGGCCCCCTCGTCCACGTGGACCTTGCCCCGGTAGGTGGTGATCCCCCCGTCCTTCGAGATGGACTTGGAGATGATCGTCGAGGTGGTCTCGGGGGCCACGTGGAACATCTTGGCCCCGGCGTCCTGGTGCTGGCCGGGCCCGGCGTAGGCCACCGACAGCACCTCGCCCGAGGCCTTCGGCCCCATGAGGTAGACGGACGGGTACTTCATCGTGAGGCGCGAGCCGATGTTGCCGTCGATCCACTCCACGTGGGCCTCCGCCTCGGCCCGGGCCCGCTTGGTGACCAGGTTGTACACGTTGGTCGACCAGTTCTGGATGGTCGTGTAGGTGATGCGGCTGCCCGGCAGGGCGACGAGCTCGACCACCGCCGAGTGGAGCGAGTCGGTGCTGTACACCGGGGCCGAGCAGCCCTCGATGTAGTGCACCTGGGACCCCTCGTCGGCGATGATGAGCGTCCGCTCGAACTGGCCCATGTTCTCCGTGTTGATGCGGAAGTAGGCCTGCAGCGGCATGTCGACGTTCACGCCCGGGGGCACGTAGATGAACGAGCCGCCCGACCACACGGCCGAGTTGAGCGCGGCGAACTTGTTGTCGTTCGGCGGGATGATCGTGCCGAACCACTTGCGGACGATCTCCGGGTACTCCCGCACGGCCGTGTCCATGTCGCAGAAGAGAACGCCCTGAGCCTCCAAGTCCTCCCGGTTGCGGTGGTACACGACCTCGCTCTCGTACTGGCTCGTGACGCCGGCCAGGTACTTGCGCTCCGCCTCGGGGATACCGAGCTTCTCGTAGGTCGACTTGATCGACTCGGGGAGATCGTTCCAGTCGTCGACCTGCCCCTCGGTGGGCTTCACGTAGTAGTAGATGTCGTCGAAGTCGAGGTTCGGCATGTTGACCGCGAACCACTCCTTCATGGGCTTCTTGTCGAAGCGCTGGAGGGACTTCAGGCGGAAGTCCCTCATCCAGTCGGGCTCCTTCTTCATCGCCGACATCTCGCGGACGATGTCCTCGTTGAGCCCCTTCTTCGGCTTGAAGACGTAATTCTCCTCGTCGCTCCATCCAAGCTGGTAGCGACCGAGGTCGAGGTCGACGGCCATGATCTCCTTCGAATGCCACGGGTCGGCCGGCTCCGCCTCCGGGGCCGGATTTTCCCCTATCTGGATAGTAACAACTGGCGGCCCCACCCAAGACGCCCCAGCCCTGGTCGGGGGCCGGACCGGCCGGTCGGGGCCCTTTCCAGGCCATAAGGTGGGGCCCGAGCGGCGAGCCTGGTCCTCCTCAGGGCGGCCGACGCGGAGCGGGCGACGAGAACGACGGCGTGAATCCCGAGACGAGCCGGTGGCGCCTCCCCCCGCGCCCGGTCCGTCGCCCCACCGTCCTCACCGCCCACGGTGACCGGCGGGTGGACGACTGGTACTGGCTGCGGGACCGCGATGACCCTGTGGTCATCGCCCATCTCCGGGCCGAGAACGCCTACGCCGAGGAGGTGCTCCGGCCCCTGGAGGGCCTGACCAAGACCCTGTTCGACGAGATCGTGGCCCGCATCCAGGAGACGGACCTCTCGGTGCCGGTCCGCCACGGCCCCTTCTGGTACTACATCCGCACCGAGGAGGCGAAGAGCTACCCGCTCCACTGCCGCCGGCCGGCCGACGGCGACGATCCCCCGTCCGGACCGGCCGGGCCGGGGGAGGAGAGCATCCTCCTCGACGAGAACCGGCTGGCCCAGGGGCACGAGTACTTCGACGTCGGCAACCTGGCCGTGAGCCCGGACCACGACCGGCTGGCCTTCGCCGTCGACACGACCGGTGGCGAGCGCTTCGAGCTGTCCTTCCGCGAGCTCGGCGACGTCCCGCCGGCCACCGAGACGCTGCCCGACACCTTCTACGGGCTGGCCTGGGCGAGCGACAGCGAGACGATCTTCTACACCCGGGTCGACGAGGCGATGCGGCCCTACCAGCTCTGGCGCCACCGCCTGGGGACCGACCCCGGCGACGACGTGCTCGTGCTCGAGGAGCCGGACCAGCGGTTCACCCTGTCGGTCGGGCGGACCAAGAGCGAGGCCTTCGTCCTCGTGACCCTGGCGAGCTTCACGATGAGCGAGGTCTGGGCCATCCCGGCCGACCGGCCCGAGGCGGAGGCCGTCGTGGTGGCGCCGCGGGAGGCCGGGGTGGAGTACGCCCTCGACCACTACCCCGGGGCCGCCGGCGATCCCGGGTGGTGGCTGGCCGTGACCAACCACGGGGCCCGGGACTTCCGTCTCCTGACCGCCCCCGACGACGTGGCGGCGCCGGGGCGATTCGGCGGGGGCGGGTGGCGGGAGCTCCTCCCCCATCGCCCGGGGACCCGCCTCGAGGGCATCGACGTCCTCACCGGGTGGCTCGTCGCCGCGGAGCGCCTCGAAGGCGAGCACCGCCTCCGTCTGCTGCCCGTCCCGGGCCCCGGCGGGCCGACCGGCCCCCTCCTCGAGGAGAGCTGGCTGCTCCCCGCCGAGGAGCACCCGGCCACGACGACGCTCGGGCCGAACCCCGACTTCACGTCGGGCTGGTTGCGCTATGAGGAGAGCTCACTCGTCACGCCGCGCTCGGTCTACGACCTCGAGCTCGCCACCCACCAACCGGTGCTGCGCAAGCGCCAGCCGGTGCTGGGCGGCTACGACCCCGCCCGGTACCGGACGACCCGGCTCTGGGCGCCGACCGATGACGGTCGCCAGGTGCCGATCTCGCTGGTGCACCACGTCGACCTGCTCGACGATCCGGTCGCCCCGGACGGCACGCCGCCCGCCGTCCCGGCGCCCTGTCTCCTCTACGGCTACGGCGCCTACGAGGCGTCGATCGACCCGGTGTTCTCGTCCCTCCGCCTCTCGCTCCTCGAGCGGGGTTTCGTGTTCGCCATCGCCCACGTGCGCGGCGGGGGGGAGCTCGGCCGGCGCTGGTACGAGGAGGGCAAGCTCGTCCACAAGCCCCACACCTTCACCGACTTCGTGGCCTGCGCCGAGCACCTCGTCGACGAAGGCTTCACCGCCCCGGACCGCCTCGTGGGCCGAGGGGCCTCGGCGGGCGGCCTCCTCATCGGGGCGGTGGCCAACCTCGCGCCACACCTCTTCCGGGCGTTCGTGGCCGAGGTCCCCTTCGTCGACTGCCTGACCACCATGCTCGACGAGACCCTCCCGCTCACCGTGGGCGAGTGGGAGGAGTGGGGCGATCCGGTCACCGACCCCCACCTCTACGAGGTGATCAAGTCCTATTCCCCCTACGACAACGTGGCCTCGACCGAGGAGGACGGCGGCGCGCTCGTCTACCCGCCGATCCTCGTCACGGCCGGCCTCCACGACGCCATGGTGGGCTACTGGGAGCCCGCCAAATGGGTGGCCAAGCTGCGGGCCGCCAACCCGGAGAACCGGGTGCTCCTGCGCACCGAGCTCGGGGCGGGCCACGGGGGCCTCTCGGGGCGCTACGACGCCTGGCGGGAGGAGGCCGTCACCCTGGCCTTCGTGCTCGACGCGGTGGGACGCGCCGCCCGGGGGCGGCCCGACGCGGGCCGGAACGACTGAGGCTTAGGCCACCGCTAACCCCGCTGAGACGCGTAGTACCGCGCAAGATCGCTCCGGGTACAACGCCACCGCGGCGACGTCGTTCTCGACCGACACGTTCTCCTCGGACAGCGTGCAAGCTGGAGCAGGTGGACCGGGCAGCACCTTCGGTCCCGGTGGCGTCGGGGGCCTCGCCGGAACAGGCGGTCTCGGTGGCGGTGGTGGCCTGAACGCTGACGGCAGCGGTCCTGCACCGAGCGGCACGAACGGCGCGGCCGGGAACAACGGCGCCGCAGGAGGCAACGGCAGCCCGGGCGCAGACGGCCCGTCGGGCCAGGCGAACTTCGTCGACCACAACTGACCGAGGCGACGGCCGAATCGGCTCTCCGGCCAAGGTCGAGATACGGCGGGTGCTGGCGGCTGGCGCCTTATGCCGAGGGCCCGGCCGCCATGGACGACCTCGATCTTGCCCTCCGAGCCTGGCCTCGGGCGGGCCTTTGGCCTGATCAGCCGGTCGCCGCGGTCGTCGCGGTCGACCCCGCCGTCGACGGCTGGAACGTCATCACGAAGGGCGACTGGTAGCCCTCCGGGAGGACCACCGGCGTCTGATCGAGGCTCACGGCGACCACGCTCGGCGCGCCGATGGCGATCGTCGCCACGCCGCTCGCCTGCACCGACTGCTGCTGGCCGGCGGTGAGGGTGCCGGCGAAGAGGACCTTGCCGTTGGCCTGCTCGGTGACCGACACCCAGCAGTTGGCGGTCGTGGCCCCGACGGTCAGCGTGTAGTTGTCCGTGGGCGGGACGTAGGTCGCGGTGGTCGCCGTCGGAGACTGCGGGGCGAAGCGGAGCGGCAGCGTCGTCGTCGTCGTCACGCCCCGGCGGTGGTGGGTGCTCGGTGGTGTGGTCGAAGCGGTGGTCCCCCCGGCCGCCCCGGCCGCCCCGGTGGTCGTGGCATGGAGCGTGTTGGTGACGTGGCTTCCTGTGGTGGTCGTCGTGGCGTGGTGCCGCTGGCGCGCCCCGACGACGGCGAGCGCGGCGACCACCGCGATCACCACCACCGCCGAGGCGATCGGAGCGGCCAACCGACGGGGTCGGCGGTTCATGCTGGCGATGGCCCGGTCCTGTCGGCGCCGGGACGAGCGAAGCTCCCGGTCCGACGCCGTGCCGGCCACCGAGGGGTCCTCGAAGTAGCGGGTGCCCGTCTCCAGGCCGCCGTCCGCCCCCTCGCCCGAGCCGGTCGGCGGGCTCTCCGGGCCGCCGATCACCCGGACACCCGATCCCTGGGACCGGGTCCGGACGCTCTGGAGCGTGGTGAGCGTCTGGCGGTAGTGCTCGACCGAGTGGACGTCGTCGGTGGAGCGTCGCCGCAGGCCCAGGAAGGCGACGGCCGCGACCAACACGACCACGACCGCGACCACGATCAACTCCACCCTCTCTATTCAACAGGACGGCGGCCCCCCGGGCGTCGCGGAGGCGCGCCACGCCTGCTCCCGGTCCGCCACCGTCGTGCGGGGACCTGCGGTCTCGCGGGTGATCGGCCGCACCCGTCGGCGACCGGTCCGCCACGAGGGTTGCAAAGGCCCAGTTTGCGGGCGAGCAGGCCACGGTCTTCGGTATCGTCACGGCGGGAACCGGAGGAGGGGAACGGGGTGGAACCAGCACTGAAGGTTGACGGCCGCCGAGCGCGCGGCCTGCGGACTCGCGACGCCATCGTGGCGGCACTGATGGAGCTGGTGGCGGGCGGCGACCTGTCGCCGACGGCCCAGCGGATCGCCGACCGGGCGGGGGTTTCGGTCCGCTCGGTCTACCAGCACTTCAGCGACGTCGAGGGGCTCTTCCAGGAGACCTCGAGTCGGAACTACGAGTGGGCCATGGCGATGGTCGTGGACATCGACCAGACGTGGCCGCTCAAGCGGCGCATCGACGCCTTCGTGGCCGAGCGGAGCGCGGTGCTCGAGGAGCTCACGCCGTTCAGCCGGGCCTCCCGGTTGATCGAGCCGGCCTCGCCCGCGCTGCGGGAGAGCCGGCTGCTCATCGAGAAGGAGATCCGCGACGAGCTCACGCGGGTCTTCGCCCCCGAGCTGAGCATGCTCGAACCGCCGGAGCGTGCGGTGCTCCTCGGCGCGCTCGACGTCGTCACGACGTGGGCCGCTTGGGACCATCTCCGCAACGCCGGCATCGGGGTGAAGGTGGCCCGCCAGATCATGCGGGCTGGCGTCGCCTGTCTCCTCCGCGGGGCCGCGGGACCGCTCGCCTGACGCGGCCGTTCAGGTCCGCGGGCGGCTGCCGGGCAGGAGGCCCGGCGAGATGTCGCGGCGCCTCGGGTTCTTCTGGTCGCGCGCCGAGAGCAAGGGCTCGGTGATGCCCCAGTCGGCGGCCACGTCCGGGTCGTCCCAAGCGAGGCCGAGCTCGTCGTCGGGGTTGTAGTAGCCGTCGACGAGATAGAAGAGCAGCAGGTCGGTGAGCGAGGCGAAGCCGTGGGCCACCCCCGGAGGGATGAAGAGCCCGCAGTCTTCGTCCCCGTCGAGATCGAGCGTCCAGGTCACGCCGTCGGTGGGCGAGCCCTCGCGCAGGTCGTGGAGGACGACCCGGGCCCGGCCCCGCAGCACGTACCAGTAGTCGGCCTGGTGCCGGTGGTAATGGAGGCCGACCACGGCCCCGGCCGCCTTCTCCGAGCGGTTGGCCTGGAGCATCTCCCGGCCGAGCGGGAACCACTGGCGGCGGTAGGTCTCGACGAAGCGGCCCCGTTCGTCGCCGTGGACGTCGGGCCGGACGAGCACCACGTCGGCGATGCGCGGCGACGAGTCGATCGTGGGCACCGGCGCAGGCTACTCGCCGGCGTTCGAGCCGCCCGGGGGCGTCGCCGCCTCGGCCAGGGCGGAGGTGAAGGTGCCGAAGCCGCCCCGATAGAAGACGAGCGGACGGCCCTCACCGAGTTGGAGGGCGAGCACCCGGCCGACCACGAGCTCGTGGTCGCCGGCGTCGTGGATCAGTCCGAGCTCGCACTCGACGACCGCCAGGCAGCCCTCGAGGACCGGCGTGCCCGACTGGCCGATGTGCCAGTCCACTCCGACGAACTTGTCGCCACCCGACACCGCGAAGAGCCGGGCGAGGGCCTCCTGGTCGTGGCGGAGCACGTTCACACAGAAGGCGCCGGCCCGGGCGATCCTGGGCCAGCTGGTCGAGGTCTTGGCCGGGGCCAGGGCGACCAGCGGGGGCTCGAGCGAGAGCGACGTGAACGCCTGGCACGTGAAGCCGACCGGCGTGCCCTCCTCCATGGCGGTGACCACCGTGACCCCGGTCGGGAAGTGGCCGAGCACCTCCCGGAAGCGGGCCTCATCGAAGGTCGGCGCCCCGAGGGCGGCGGGGTCCGCGCCGTCGCTCACCACCCGCGCCTCCAGGCTCAGGAGCCGGCGAGGGTGAGGACCATGCCGTCGTTGGAGGCCGAGACGTCCTCGAGGCGGCGGGCCTCGGGTAGCGACCGGGCCCAGGCCAGCATGGCGTCGATGTCGGCGTCCTCGTGGGCCGGGTCGTGGTGGTACATGAGGAGCCGACGGGCGCCCGCCTCGGCCGCCACCCGGACCGCGTAGTCCACGGTGGAGTGCCCCCACGTCCCCTTGTCGACGAACTCGCCGGTCGTGTACTGCGCGTCGTGGATGACGAGGTCGACGCCGTCACAGAGCTCGAGCACCGTCGCCGCCACGGTGCAACCGTCGGTCGGCGCCTGGTGGTCTGAGAGATAGGCGAGGCTGGCGCCGTCCGCCTCCAGGCGGAAGCCGAGGGTGTGGCCGACGTGGGGGATCGACCGTGACCGGACCTTGGCCGAGCCCACCGCGAAGTCCTCGTCGCCGATGTCACGCAGGCAGATCTCGCCCTCGAAGTCCATGAGGTGCACCGGGAAGAACGGCGGCTTCACCACCTTCGGCAGCACCTCGCGGAGCGTCCCGTCGGGCTGGTTGGGCCCGTAGATGTCGAGCCGGGCCCGGGGGTCGGTCAGGGGCCCGAAGAAGGGGAGCCCGAGGATGTGGTCGTAGTGGAGGTGGGAGAGGAGGGCGTTGGCCTGGAGGGCCCGCCCCTCGGCCGCCAGCACCGGGGCCATGTCCTGGCCGAGTGCCCGTAGGCCCGTGCCGAGGTCGACGATGAGGGGGGGGTCGCCGTCGATCTCGACGAGCATGCACGAGGTGTTCCCGCCGTACTTGTTGTAGGTGTCGCCGGCGCACGGGCACGAGCCGCGCACACCGTAGAAGGTCACCTGCATCAGGGGGCAGCGTAGTGCTGCCGCGGTGGGTCGGGGCTTCCACCCGAACGTTCGTCTTCAGACGAGGACGATCGTGCCCTTCGGCCCGTGGCGAGCCAGACCCTCGACCACCAGGGCGTCGGCCGCCCGTCGGGCTCTCGCCGGGTCGTCCGGCCAGCCCGCCACCTCGCCCAGGTGAGACGCCGGCACCGGGCCGGCCCGGAGCGCGGCGACGAGCCGGCCCCGGCCCTGACGGTCCGAGCCTTCGAAGGGCGGGGCTGCGTGGCGCCGGGCCGCCGGGTCCGGTGCGGGCCACCCGCCCGCCGCCCAGGCGCAATGCCGACGGAGGGGGCAGGGGTGGCAGTCCGGGCGGCGCGAGGTGCAGTGCCGCGACCCGATGTCGTACAGCGCCTGGTTGAAAGCCCAGGCGTCGGCGGGGGGCACGAGCCGGTCGGCAAACCGCTGGGCCTCGGCGGGACCGAGCCGTCGGCCCATCACGCCGCGAGAGAGGAGGCGCACCACGTTCGTCTCGACGAGACCGACCGGCCGTTCGAAGGCGAGGGCGAGGACCGCCCGGGCCGTGTAGGGGCCGACCCCGGGCAAGGCCACGAGCGCGGGCTCGTCGTCGGGGACGAACCCGCCGTGTCGGCGCACGACCGCGGTCGCTGCGGCGTGGAGACGGACGGCCCGGCGGTTGTAGCCGAGGCCGGCCCACTGTCGCACCACCTCGCCCGGTCGGTCGGCGGCACAGGCGGCCGGTGTGGGGTAGCGGGCGACGAAGCGGTTGTAGGGCTCGACGACCCGGGCCACCTGGGTCTGCTGGAGCATCACCTCGCTCACGAGCACGTGCCACGGGTCACGGGTGCTGCGCCACGGGAGGTCGCGTCGGTGGGCTTCCCCGAAGGCGAGGACCGAGCGGCGTACCGCCCTCACCCGGGCGGCGCTCGGCCCGTCAGTCCCAGACGTCGTCGCCGTAGGGGCGTTGGCGCGGCGGGGCGGCGTCACGCTTCCAGACCATCACCTTGCGCCGGAACGAGCACACCTCCTCGCCCCGCTGATTGAAGGCCTTCGTGGCCACCGTCACGATCCCCCGGTCGTCCTTCGAGGTCGAGGCCACCTTGTCGAGGACCTTCGTCTCGGCGTAGATGGTGTCGCCGTGGAACGTGGGGTACCGGTGGACGAGCGACTCGACCTCGAGGTTGGCGATGCACGAGCCGCTCACGTCGGGGACGCTCATGCCGAGGGCCAGCGAGTACACGAGGTTGCCCACGACGACGTTCTTGCCGTGCACGGTCTCGTGCTCGGCGAACCACTCGTTCAGGTGGAGCGGGTGGTGGTTCATCGTGATGAGGCAGAAGAGGTGGTCGTCGTACTCGGTGACCGTCTTGCCCGGCCAGTGTCGGTAGACGTCACCCACGGTGAAGTCCTCGAAGTAGCGGCCGAACGGTCGCTCGTGGGTGGTCATGGCGCGAGTGTCGTCGGGAGGAGGGGCGGGCGTCCAGCGCCCTCAGGCCGGCGGGCGCGGGCGGGTGGTGAAACCGAGCGAGGCACCCGGGAGGGCCTCGCCGTCGATCATGAGCCGCCAGGCGAAGCGGGAGCCGGCGGCCAGCGGGATGGGGCCGAGGTTCACCGCCAGGGCCACGTCGATGGGCGACCCCTCGGGGACGCCCTGGGGCTGGGTCACCGTGAACTCGCCGCGCACCTCGACGGGTTGCTTGCCCTCGGGCGTCTCGACCATCACCGGCTGGCCGTCGGCGTCCTCCAAGAAGAGCTCCCAGTGGTGGGGCACCTCGGTCTCGTGCCAGTCCACGTCGATCTTCAGCGCCACGGCGGAGGGCACCGGGTCGGGCCCGGTCATCGACCACCCGCCACCCAGGATGTAGAGCTTGCCGTCGGCCACCTGCGCGGCGTCACACAAGAGCATGGTCACGTTCACCTGGCCGAGGCTACCGGGCGACCGCCGTCCGAATGCCGCCCTCGGCGACGCACCCTGCGCCTTCGCGGCGGGTGAGCCGTGGGAGACTGCCTCCGTGGGGGTGGTGCTCAACGAGAGCCCGCTGATGCGGTCGCGCCCGGGCCAGTGGCTGGCCGTCCGGGTCGCGCCCGTCATCGCCACGGTGGCCACGCTCGTCCTCGGGATGCTCTACGTGATCGATTGGGCGGGGGTGGCCCACGGGGACTTCACCAGGTGGATGACGCCGAGCGACATCTGGGGCACCTACCTCAACTCGATGGCGCTCGTCCTCCACGGGCAGCTCACCGCGGCCTACGCCGCCTACCCCGGCGCCCTCCTCCTCTTCGCCCCCGTCGCGGCCGTCGGTCACGCCCTCCACCTCGAGGTCGGGCCGGAATTCGCCGCGTTCACCGCCCCGACCGGCTGGGTGCTCGTCGGGCCATTCGAGCTCCTCGTCTCGATGGTGCCGATCTTCGCCGTCGACACCATGGGTCGTCGCTGGGGCCTGTCAACGCCGCGGCGGATCGGCCTCGCCCTCGTCGGCGCCTTCGTGCTCGCCAACGTGACCATCAAGGGGGGCCACCCCGAGGACGCCGTCGCTGTGGGCCTCGCGCTCTTCGCGGCCATCGCCGCCGCCGACGGCAAGTGGAAGCGCTGCGGGTGGCTGCTCGGTGTGGCCGTGGTCATCCAACCCTTGGCCGTCCTCGCCCTGCCGGCGCTGGCCACCGTGGTCGTCGTGGTGGCCGGGTGGCGGCGCTTCGTCGACTTCGCGCTGCGCGCCGTGCTACCGGCCGTCGTCGTGCTCGGACCGGCCCTCATCGCCGACTGGGGTCAGCTCAGCTACTGGCTCCGCCACCAGCCCAACTTCCCAACCTACAACCACTTCACGCCGTGGACCTCGTTCGCCGGCCAGGTCGCCGTCAAGGTGCCGACCTTCTCGCCCTTCACCGGCAAGGTCCTCTTCTACCAGTACAGCCACGTCCTGGGCGTGAACGAGGGCCCGAGCCGGCTGGTGGCCATCGCCGCCGTCGTCCTCGTGAGTGTGCTGTGGTGCCGGGTCCGGCACCGGCTGGCCGACATCGTCTTCGTGCTCGGGCTGGCCTTCTTCCTCCGGGTGCTCTTCGAGTCGGTCCTCGACTCGTACTACGTGTGGCCCGTCCTGGCCATCTGCCTGGCCCTGGCGGCCCGGCGCAGCGCGAGGCTCCTGGCCGTCACCTCTGTCGTCGCCGTGTTCGCCACCTGGCTCTCGAACGAGCAGTGGTCGGGGATGTGGCCGTGGTGGACGGCGATGATGCTCACGCTCGCCGTGCTCGTCGTCCTCTCGTGGCTCGGCTACACGGCGCCCTCGGCGGCGACGAGGGGGCCCGAGGGTCCACCGCCGCCGGGGGGTCTCGGGGAGTCCCCGAAGCCTCGGCCGCCCGAGGGGCCCGCGTTGCGCGAGGAGGACGTCGCGGTCGAGGCGCCCGGCGTCGCCGTCTCGTGACCGGAAAGCGTCGTTGGCCACGCTGAAGGGCCTGCGCGACGACGTCTACCGTCGCCCGCTCGCCACCGCCATCGACCGGCTCGGGCTCGGCCCCGGTTGGCGCTGCGTCGACGTCGGCGCCGGCGGCGGCGACGTGTCGGTGGCCCTCGCCGAGGTGGTCGGCCAGCGCGGCCGGGTCTACGCCGTCGATAGCGATCCCGCGGCCAGGGACGAGGTGGCTCGGGCCGCGGCGGCCTACAGCCAGGTCATCGCCATCACCCAGGCCGGCGAGGACCTGCTGCTGCCCGAGCCCGTGGACCTGGCCTTCTGCCGGTTCCTCCTGCTCCACGTGGCCGACCCCCGGCTGGTGCTCGAGCGCATGGCCCGCGCGGTGCGCCCGGGCGGCTGGGTGGTGGCCCAAGAGCCCATCACCTCGGCCGGGCGGGTCGGCGGCTCGCCGCTCTCCATGCCCGGTCCGCCCCACCCCGACGTGGGAGCCGTCCTGCCCGCCTTCGTGCGTGACGTCGGCCTCGAGCTCGTCGACGCCTGGGCCGAGGCCCCGGCCGGCGTAGGCCCCGGACCGGTCAGCGGCTACCTGGCCTCGCTCACCGGCGTCGACCCCGGCGACGACCCGGTGGTCCTCCCGCCCCTCGTGACGGTCCTCGGGAAGAAGCCCGACCAGGACTAAGGCCGCTCAAGTGGGCGGTATGGTCGGGCCTCGTGGCACCGACCGCAGGAGCCGATCTCTCGGAGGCCTTGCCCGCCCTCGCCGCCGCCGACGACCTGGTCCGACGGGCTGCCGGACACCTGGCCGCCGCCGGGGGTGTCGATGCCAACCAGGTCGTGGCCTACGACCTGGCCCACGCGGCAGCCGCCGCGGCGACCGCAAGGGCGGCGCTCGAGTACGGGGAGCGTGGCGAACTCGAGAGCCGACTGGCCTGCGCCTTCGTGGCCGACGCCCTCGCCGACCTGGCCGCCCGGGTCACCGGGAGGGAGGGGGCCTTCGGCGTGGCCCCGGACTGGTTGGCCCCGGCCCTGCCGTTCGTCGCCGCCCACCGCGACCCGGCGGTCCTGGCCGAGCTCTGCGGCGAGGAAGGACCGCGGCACCTCGATGCCGACTTCGAGCTCGTGCGCGAGACGTTCCACCGGTTCGCCGAAGAGCGCGTCCGGCCGCACGCCGAGCACATCCACCGCACGAACAGCGACATCCCCGAGGAGATCATCGACGGCCTGGCCGAACTCGGCGGCTTCGGCCTGTCGGTCCCCGAGGCCTACGGTGGGTTCGCCACCGGTGGCGAGAGCGACTACCTCGGGATGGTCGTGGCCACCGAGGAGCTGAGCTGGGGCTCGCTCGGCATCGGCGGGTCGCTCATCACCCGACCGGAGATCCTGACCCGGGCCCTCGTCTTCGGGGGCACCGAGGAGCAGAAGCACGCCTGGCTCCCCCGTCTGGCGAGCGCCGAGGTGCTCGCCGCGGTGGCCGTCACCGAACCCGACTTCGGCTCCGACGTGGCTGGCGTCGTCACCTCGGCCACGCGCACCGACGGCGGCTGGCTCGTCAACGGCGTGAAGACGTGGTGCACGTTCGCGGCGCGCGCCGAGGTGCTGATGCTGCTCGCCCGGACCGACCCTGACCGCACACAGGGCCACCGGGGGCTCAGCCTCTTCGTCGTGGAGAAGCCGGTCGGCGACGGGAAGGGCTTCCTCTTCACCCAGGACCCGGCGGCCGAGGGCCGCATGGACCCGCCGGGGCGGATGGAGGGCCGGCCCATCGACACCCTCGGCTACCGGGGGATGCACTCCTACGAGCTCGCCTTCGAGAACTGGTTCGTGCCCGACGCCAACCTCGTGGGCGGCGAGGACGGCCTCGGCCGGGGCTTCTACCTCCAGATGCAGGGCTTCGAGAACGGCCGCCTCCAGACGGCGGCCCGGGCCGTCGGGCTCATGCAGGCCGCCTACGAGGCGGCCCGGGACTACGCGGCCAACCGGGTGGTGTTCGGCTCCCCCATCGCCGACTACCAGTTGACCCGGGCCAAGCTGACCCGCATGGCCGTGGTCATCCAGGCCACCCGCCAGTGCGCCTACCAGGTGGCCCGGCTCATGGCCAAAGGCGAAGGGACCCTCGAGGCCTCGATGGTGAAGGCCTACGTCTGCCGGGCGGCCGAATGGGTGACGAGGGAGGCGATGCAGATCCACGGCGGGATGGGCTACGCCGAGGAGTACGCGGTCAGCCGCTACTTCGTCGACGCCCGGGTGCTCTCGATCTTCGAGGGCGCCGACGAGACGCTCGCCCTGAAGGTGATCGCCCGGCGCCTGCTCGAACAGTCGGGGTGAGCGACGACGCCCATGGACGCGGCGAGCTCTCCGGGACCGGGTGCGCTGCCGTCGGGCGTCGTGACCTTCCTCCTGACCGACGTCGTCGGGTCGACACAGCTATGGGAGACGGCCCCGGCGGCGATGAACGTCGCCCTCGCCCGTCACGACCGGCTGGTCGAGGAGCTGGTGCGAACACACGACGGCCGTCTGCTGAAGGCCCGAGGCGAGGGCGACTCCACCTTCAGCGTCTTCGGGCTCCCGAGCCAGGCCGTCCGGGCCGCTCGGGCCATCCAGGAAGCGCTCGGCGTCGAGCCCTGGCCCGAAAGGTCACCGATCACCATCCGGATCGCCCTGCACACCGGACAGGCGACCGAGCGCGAGGGTGACTACTACGGGCGGACCGTGAACCGGGCCGCCCGACTCCGCAGCATCGCCGGTCCGGGCGAGGTGCTCGTCAGCCACGCCACCGCTGAGCTGGTCGCCGACCACCTCGATGACGGGCTCGTCCTGCATCGGGTGGGCACGAGGCAGCTACGGGACCTCGAACGGCCCGAGACCGTGTACCGCCTCACCACGGGCGACGGATCGACCGGGCCGGCGGACGGATGGCACCGGCCCGACCACCCCGAGATCCGTTACGCGCAGACCACCGGCGGGGAGTGCGTCGCCTACTCCGTGCGAGGCTCGGGCACCCCGGACATCCTCGGTTTCGGCGCCGGCGCCTACTTGTCCATCGCCACGTTGGACGACGAGCGACACGTCGCGCGGTGCGAGGAGAGCCTCGCCGACCTCGGCCGGCTCCTGCGCTTCGACCGACCCGGCATCGGCCTCTCCGACGCCCCCGAGCACGGCGGTACGCCCACCATGGAGGAATGGTCGATCGCCGGCCTGGCCGTGCTCGACGCGGCGGAGGTGGAGCGCGCCGTGGTGCTCGGGGCCGGGTGGAGCGCACCGAGCGCGCTCTGGCTGGCCGCTCACTACCCCGACCGGGTGGCGGCGGTGGTCCTGTTCAACGGGTTCGCCCGCCTGGCGAGGGCCGACGGCTACCCGGAGGGCATCGAGCTGTCGATGATCGAGCGCTTCCGCGACACGGTGACCAGCCGCACGCCGTCGCCCGACGACGCGGCCGGTGCCGACGTCCGGTTCCTCATGCCCAGCCTCGCTGACGACACCAACTTCGTCCGCTGGTGGGAGCGGTCGGGCCAGCAGTCGGCGACCCCACGGGTGAGCCACGAGTACTTCTCGATGCTCTTCGGTGTCGACGTCCGCGCCGACCTCGCCGCCGTCGCAGCTCCCACGCTGGTCATGCAACGCTTCGGGAACCGCTTCGTCCGGCCGACGCACGGCCACTACCTGGCGTCGCACATTCGGGGGTCGCGCTACGTCGAGCTCGACGGGGAGGACCATTTCCTCTTCGCTGGCAACACCGAAGAGGCCGTCGGGGAGATCGCCAAGTTCCTCGACCGGTCATTGCCGGGCCCGGACGGGCAAGCACGATGACCCCGACTGAACCAGGGTCGGCCTACGACGAGGCCTACCGGACGGCACAGGCCAGGCTCATCGGCCTGATCTCGGATGAGGCAGCAGCGGTCGAGATCCCCTCCTGCCCCGGATGGACCGGGCGCGATGTCGCCGCCCACCTGACGGGGGTGGCCGAGGCCTGGGTGCACAACGACCTCGACGGCTACGCCAGTCGCCGCTGGACGCAAGCCCAGATCAAACGGCGTGCCGGGCAGTCTCTCGACGCAGTCGCTGGCGAGTGGACGGCGCTCGTCGATGAACTGCTCCCGATCATGCGGGCACCCACGACGTTCGGCCACCCTGCGTTCATGCCCAACATCGTCTTCGGCGACCTCGTCGTGCACGAGCACGACGTGCGAGAGGCACTACGGGCGCGGGTGCCGAGTGACGACGAGGCCGTGGCGTTGGCGCTTCGGGGTGCGATCCGTCGCCTCGAGAGGAAGCTCACCAAGGCGAGCGCGCCGGCCCTCGACCTGCGTCCGGACGAGCTCCCAGGCCAGCGGATCGGTCAGGGGGATGCCCTCGCCCTCGTGGCCGGAGAGCCCTACGAACTCTGGCGCTCACTCGTTGGTCGCCGGTCTCGCCGGCAGGTGGAAGCGTTCCGCTGGGAAGGCGACAAACGACCGTTCATCGACCACTGGCTCGAATGGCCGTTCGAGTGGCCAGAGGTCGACGTCGTGGTGTGACGATCACCCTCTCGGCATTGCGTGCAGCTCGACCTGGATGCCGTCTGGGTCGCGCAGTTCGATGAAGTGGCCGTACCCCGGCAGCACCTTGACACCCGAGTGCGACACACCGGCCCTCGAAAGATGCTCGGAGAAACGATGGAGGTCCTCCTCCGAGCCGATGGCGAAGGCGACGTGGTCCAGCCCCGTCTGGGCCGGGTCGAAGGCCTCGTCGCGGTGGGCCGTGTGGGCCTGGAGGCAGAGCGCCGTGCGCCCGGCGAGCAACATGGCCTCCCGGCCGGCGAAGACCGTCCCGTCGTAGGGCTCCCTCAGTACGGGCAACCCGAGGACGTCCCTATAGAAGCGGAGGCTCTCCTCGAGGTCCCGTACGGACAATGAGACGTGGGTGAAGCCCTTGATCTCCGGTGGGTCCACCTTGTCCTCCTCCTGCCCGACAGCGCCACCGACGGGGAGACGGCGATGGTGACCTGGAACGATCCGACGGACTGGTAGCTCAGCCGGGTGAGCGGCTGAGCCCGGCCCGGGTCCCCCGGGACACGAACTTGATGGCCATCTTGCGGCTGGCCTCGTCGATCATCTCGTCGCCGAACATGACCGCGCCCCGGCGCTCCTCCTCGGTGGCCTTCTGGTAGGCGTCGAGGATGTCCCAGGCCCGGTCGAACTGCTCCTGGGTGGGCGAGTAGACCTCGTTCAGCACGGCGGCCTGGTCCGGCGTGAGGGCCCACTTGCCGTCGTAGCCCAGCACCCGGGTCCGCTGGGAGAAGGCCCGCAGCGCGTCGAGATCGCGGACCTTGAGGAACGGCCCGTCGATCACCTGGAGGCCGTTGGCCCGCCCGGCCATGAGGATCTTCGAGAAGACGTAGTTGAAGTGGTCGCCCGGGTACTCGGGGATCTCCACCCCGCCGGTCAGGACCGGCATCTCCATCGACGCGGCGAAGTCGGCCGGCCCGAAGATGATCGTCTCCAGTCGGGGCGACGCCGCGCAGATCTCCTCCACGTTGATGAGGCCGCGGGTCGTCTCGATCTGGGCCTCGATGCCCGTGTGGCCGACGGGCAGCCCGACGTTCTTCTCGACCTGAGTGAGGAGGAGGTCGAGGGCCACCACCTCGGCCGCCGACTGGACCTTGGGCAGCATGACCTCGTCGAGCCGCTCGCCCGCACCGCCGACGACTTCGATGACGTCGCCGTAGGTCCACTCGGTGTCCCAGGCGTTGACCCGGACACAGAGGACCCGTTCGTCCCAGTCCAGGTTCTTCACCGCGTCGACCACCTTGGCCCGGGCCGCCACCTTCTCGGCCGGGGCCACCGAGTCCTCGAGGTCGAGGAAGGTCATGTCGGCGGCCACCGTCGGCGCCTTGGCGAGGAACTTCTCGTTCGAGCCCGGTGTGGACAGGCAGGAGCGGCGGGGCAGGTCGCGGGAGCGGTCGGACACGTCGAGAATCTAACGCGCCTCCGTGCAGAGGCTTCCCGGCAAGCTCAGCTCAGGTGGTTGAGGAAGAAGGCCACCGAGGAGTCCCACAGCCGGCGGGCCGCCTCCGGGTGGTACACCTCGGGTCGGGCGTCGTTGAAGAAGGCGTGGTCCGCCCCGGGGTGGATGATCACCTCGACGTCCTTGCCGAGCACCTTCAGGCGGTCGCGCAGCTCCTCGGCCTGCTCGGGCGGGAACGAGCCGTCGGACGCCGCGCAGTGGATGAGGACGGCAGCCGACAGCGCCGAGTAGTCGGGCTGGGCGTCGGGCCACGGGATCACGCCGTAGCAGGGGACGACGGCCTTGACCCTGTCCGGCCGCTGGCAGGCCACGAGGAGCGCCAGCCCGCCGCCCATGCAGAAGCCGATCACGCCGATGCCCGCGGTCGAGGACCGCCGGGCCACCTCGTCGATCGCCCCGCCGAGGTCCTTCCCGGCCGTGTCGAGCTTGAGGGCCATCATGGCCTTCGCCGCCTCGTCGGGCTCGGTGGTGGCCTGCCCGTGGTAGAGGTCCGGGGCGAGGGCCACGAAGCCGGCCCCGGCGAAGCGGTCGGCGACCTCCTTGATGTGCGGGACGAGGCCCCACCACTCCTGGATGACCACCAACCCGGGACCCTGACCGCCCTCCGGGAGGGCCAGGTAGCCCTGACCGGTGCCGCCGTTGCTCGCGAATTCGATCATCTCACCCATGGAGACCCACGCTAACCCGACGACCGTTCGGTGACCAAGGGCCGCCACGGGTGACGAATTCCTGAACGAGGCGCTCTGAGTACCCTGAGCAGGAGGTTCGTACCATAGGTACGACCCAGGAGGGGCCCCCGACGGGGGAGGATCCTTGACCCGGCGGCGGGGAACGACTAAGAAACCTTCCCATCGTGACTGACGTCGAGCGCCCCCGGCGCCATTCGACGCCATGGTCGGTGCGGAGGGCACGGATTCTCCGTAGGGCGTTGGGCCCGGCACTGGCCGCTGTCACAGTGTGCTCGTGCACTGTGCTTTCTTCAGCGCGCCCTGCCGGCGCCGACCAGCTGAGCGACGCCAAGGCCAAGGCGGCCCAGCTCAACGCCGAGATCCAGGCCGACGGGGCCCGCATCTCGGCCCTCGGCCAGGCCTACGACCAGGCCCAGAGCCAGATCGCCTCTTTGGACCAGCAGATCAGCGCCACCAAGGGCAAGATCGCCGCCGACCAGGCCGAGGTGAACAAGGACCAGAGCACCCTGCGCAAGGCGGCCATCAACGCCTACGTCGACGGGGGGTCGACCGCCTCCTCCAACCCGCTCTTCTCGAACAACCAGCACACCCAGGCGGTGGCCGAGGAGTACAACCAGGTGGCCGAGGGCGACATCAACAGCGCCGTGGCCAACCTGCACACCGCCCAGACCCAGCTGAACCAGCAGGAGGCTTCCCTCCAGAGCCAGGAGAACCAGGCCCAGGCTCAGGCCCAGGCGGCCCAGCAGGCCCAGCAGCAGGCCCAGCAGGAGCAGAACGCCCAGAACTCGGCCCTGTCCCAGGTGCAGGGCCAGATCGCCACTCTCGTGGCCCAGCAGCAGGCAGCCCAGGCGGCAGCCGAGGCCGCGGCGGCCCAGCAGAAGATCGCCGCGGCCCAGGCCCAGGCGGCGGCCCAGTCGGGCGCCGCGGCGGCGACCGGGTCCGGGGGCAACAGTGCCGCCGCCGACCCGCCACCCCCCTCGGCCCCAGGCGGCGAGGGCGCCGTCCAGGCGGCCGAGACCCAGATCGGCGTTCCCTACGTCTGGGGCGGTGAGACCCCCGGTGTCGGCTTCGACTGCTCGGGCCTCACGGCCTGGGCCTGGGGCCAGGTCGGCGTAGGGCTCCCCCACTTCTCGGGGGCCCAGATGGCCGACAGTACGCCCGTGCCCATCTCCGACCTCGAGCCGGGTGACCTCCTCTTCTACGGCCCGGGCGGCGCCGACCACGTGGCCATGTACGTGGGCGGTGGCCAGATGATCGAGGCGCCCTACACCGGGGCGAGCGTGTGGATCACCGGGCTCCGCCTCGGGGACGGCTTCGCCGGGGCCGGCCGGCCCTGACCCCGAGGAGGGCGACCCTCCTCAACCGTCCACCGGCGGCCTGAACGAGGCGCGGGCCGGCGCTACCGTCGTCGGAACGGACCCATGAAGCCCATCCCTGTCGACTTCCACATCGGCCCTCTCGACATCCACATCTACGGGATCGGCCTGGCCGTCACCTTCCTGTTCGCCTACTGGTACTTCGAGCGGCGACTGCAGCGGCATGGCGACCGCACCGACTGGCTCGTCGGGATGTTCCTCTGGGTCGTCGCCGCGGCCATCGTCGGGGCCCGGGCGATGCACGTCCTCACGAACGCCTCCTCCTACACGTCGCACCCGAGCGAGATCCTGGCCATCTGGCACGGCGGCCTCTCGTCGTTCGGCGGGCTCCTCCTCGCCGTCCCCGTCGGCCTCGTCGTGACCAAGCAGCGCTGCCCGGAGCTCCCGATCCCCCGGGCGTTCGACCTCGTGGCCCCGGTGCTCGTGGCCGCCTGGGCCCTCGGGCGGCTCCTCGGCCCCCAGCTCATGTACGCCGGCGGCGGCCACCGCACCAACCAGTGGTTCGGCATGTACTACGCAGGACAGAGTGGCCGGCGCCTCCCGGTGCCGATCTTCCAGGCCCTGGCGGACTTCGTGGTCTTCCTCGTCCTCATCTGGCTGGAACGGCGGCTCGAGCGCTGGCCCGACGGGTCGCCCCGGCGCAACTACCCCTCCGGCGCGGTCATCGGCACGGCCATGCTTCTCTGGGGGATCGAGCGGTTCTTCGACCAACGTCTCTTCCTCACCGAACAGGGCGTCGGCTCGCTCCTCGTCCAGATCGCCGCGGTGGCCCTCGCCCTGGCCGGCGCAGTGGTCCTCGTCGTGGCCCTTCGGCGCTGGCGGGCCTGGTTGGCCGCCGGAGCGCCGGGCGGCCACGACCCCGAGGTGGGCACGCACCGCCCCGACGAGGAGGCCGAGGGCGACGAGGAGGCGACCGTCGAGAGCCGGCGGGCCGCCCCGGCCTCCGTTGACGACGGATAGAACACGTTCTAGGTTGGCCCGACCCGCCCCCTGAGGGCGACGACGGCACGGAAGGAACCACCCATGGGCGACCTCGGCTTCTGGGCCCTCGCGCAGGAGGATCCGGAGCACCTGGCACTCGTCGCGCCCGACGGCACGCAGTTGCACGCCGGCGAGCTCCTCGGGCGGGCCAACCAGGTGGTCCACGCGCTGCGCGGCTTCGGCATCCGGCAGGGCGACGTCGTCGCCACGGTCCTGCCCAACGGGATCGAGGCGGTCGAGGTGTACCTGGCCGCCCTCCAGGCCGGCTGGTACCTCGTGCCGATCAATCACCACCTCGTCGGGCGGGAGATCGGCTACATCCTGGCCGACGCCGACGCCAAGGTCTTCGTGGCCCACGAGCGCTTCGCCGACGCCTGCCTCGAGGCGGCCGACGAGGCCGAGCTCCCGTCGACCGCCTGTCTGGCTGTCGGCGCGATCACCGGTTTCTCGTCGTTCGCCGCCGCCCGGAACAACCAGCCGACCACGCTCCCGGCCGACCGCACCCTCGGCGACACGATGAACTACACGTCGGGAACGACCGGGAACCCGAAGGGCGTCCACCGCGACCTCCTCGGCGTCACCCCGGAGCAGGCGGCCCTCGGCCTCGGCGGGCTGCTGCTCCTCTTCGGCATCAACCCGGGAGACGACAACGTCCACATCGTGGGTTCACCCCTCTACCACACGGCCGTCCTGCGCTTCGGCGGCGCCTCGCTCCATTTCGGCCACACGGTGGTCCTCATGGACAAGTGGCTGCCCGAGGAGATGCTGGCTCTCATCGAGCGCCACCGGGTGACGACGTCGCACATGGTGCCGACGCAGTTCCACCGGCTGCTGGGACTCCCCGAGGAGACCAGGACCAAGTACGACCTCTCGTCGCTGCGCCACATGATCCACGCCGCCGCCCCCTGCCCGATCGACGTGAAGCACAAGATGATCGAGTGGTGGGGCCCCGTCATCGACGAGTACTACGCGGCCAGCGAGGGCGGCGGGACGATCGTCAACACCGAGGAGTGGCTAGAGAAGCCGGGCACGGTCGGGAAAGCCTGGCCCATCTCGGAGATCGGCGTCTTCGACGACGAGGGCCACCGCCTCGAGGAGCCGGGTCAGATCGGGACCGTCTACATGTCGATGCAGTCAGGTGGCTTCGAGTACCACAAGGACAAGGAGAAGACCGAGCGCAACCGCATCGGGAGCTTCTTCACGGTCGGTGACATCGGCTACCTGGACGAGGACGGCTTCCTCTTCCTCTGCGACCGCAAGACCGACATGATCATCTCCGGCGGGGCCAACATCTACCCGGCGGAGATCGAGGGCGTCCTCTTCGGCCACCCGAAGGTCGGCGACGCCGCGGTCTTCGGTATCCCCAACGAGGACTGGGGCGAGGAGGTGAAGGCGGTCATCGAGCCGGTGGACGGCGTCGAGCCGAGCCCCGAACTGGCGGAGGACATCCTTGCCTACTGCGCCGACAAGCTCGCCAAGTTCAAAACGCCCAAGTCCGTCGACTTCACCACCGAGATGCCCCGGGACCCGAACGGCAAGCTCTACAAGCGCAAGCTCCGGGACCCCTACTGGGCGGGCCGGGAGCGGGCCATCTGAGCTGAGCCGGGCAGGCCCGTCCCGGCCGGCCGACCCGCCGGACCTGGCCGTGCCCCGGGCCTCTCGCCGGGCCCGGACGGGTGGGTCCGCCAGCTGGGCGACCCCGTAAGGTCCGAGCGTCCTTCCCATCGTCTCGGACAGGAGGAACGCCATGTGCCGATGGCTCGCCTACACCGGCCCCCCGATCTTCCTCGACACGCTCCTGCTCAAGCCGGACCACTCGCTCATCGACCAGAGCCTCGAGGCCAGGCAGAACTACGTGCCGGGGGCCGCGATCACCTCGATGTTCCGCCACCACGCCCTGCCGACGAACGGCGACGGGTTCGGCGTCGGCTGGTACGGCGAGCGTGAGTTCCCCGGACAGTACCGGGACACCCGCCCGGCTTGGAACGACGCGAACCTCCGGCGGATCTCAGAACAGATCCGCTCGGCCATGTTCCTCGCCCACGTGCGCGCCGCCATCCATGGCACGATCTCCCACGTCAACTGCCACCCGTTCCTCTACGGGAACTGGCTGTTCCAGTACAACGGGGAGATCAACGGCTTCCACGACGTGAAGCGCGACCTCGTCCTCGACGTCGCCCCCGAGCTCTACCCTCACATCGAGGGGAACGCCGACACCGAGCTGTGCTTCCACCTCGCCCTCACCTACGGGCTGGCCGACGACGCACCGACCGCCCTCGCCAAGATGGTGGGCCGGGTCGAGCGGGCCCGGAGCGACCGCGGTGTCGAGGCGCCGTTCCGGGCCACGGGGGCCACGACCGACGGCAAGACCCTCTATGCCTTCCGCTACTCGAGCGACAAGCAATCGAAGACGCTGTACCACTCCGAAGGGGTGACCTCGATCCGCACGGTGGCAGGCGGCGAAGAGTCCTTCCCGGCGGACGGCCGCATCGTCGTCTCCGAGCCGCTCGAGCTCGGCTACCGGGACCAGCGGTGGGTGGAGGTGCCGGAGTGGTCGCTCGTGACGGTACGGGCCGGCGAGGAGCCGGTCGTCACACCGTTCGAGCCGATCATCTGACACCTGCCGCCACCGCTACCGGGAGGATCCGGAAGGAATGCGGCAAGACAGTCCAGCGACTCCCGACCACCTACTCTGGCAGATCCACCTGGTCGGTGAGCTCGGCGAGCTGGTCGTCGACCACCTCACCGTCGACTTTGGCGGCGTTCCTGGCCGCCACCTCGACCATCTGCTGGGGGGCCATGGCCACGAAGATGCCCTCGGCCTCGACGGTGAGCTTGCCCTCGAAGAACACGCCACCCCAGGTCGTCGTGCGACGACCCTCGACCTTCAAGACCCGGGACTCGATGTCGAGATCGGCGAGCAGCGGTGTCGGCCGGCGGTAGCGAACGGTCAGCGTGCCGGTCATGCCGGGCCGGCCGGCGATCAGCGTCTGGGCCCCGAGGACCTCGTCGAGGAGCTCGGCCAGCACCCCGCCGTGCACGATCGTCGGCGGTCCCTCGTAGGGGTAGCCGAAGCGGACCTTGCCCCGGAGCTCGTACTTGCCGTCCTCCCCGAACACGGCCCAGAGCTCGGCCGGCGGGGCGAGCGGATTGGCGAAGCCGATGACCGGGCTCGAGGGGAAGAGGTCCTGCGGGTGGTCGCCGGCCTGCGGAAGGCGGCGGGGCCGTTTCCCTCCGGGGAGGGCGGCCAGCCGGTCGGCGATGGCCGCCACGTCCTCGGCCGCCGCCGACATCTCGGCGTTCGAGAGCCGGCGCCCGACGACCACGTCGAGGAGCCGGCGGGTGCTGGCGGCGAGGCGGTTGCGTGGGCTGTCGCGGTTCGAATGGGCGGTGGCCCCGGGGGGAACGGCCTCGCTGGCCGAAGGCCAGCCCCCGGAGATGTCGTCGCGCCGCCGCGGCTCGGCTTCGCTCACCGGCGCCGGTAGTCGGGCGACCGTTTCTCGGCGAACGCCTTCTGCCCCTCCTGCGCGTCCTCGGTGGCGAAGATGGGCCAGCCGATCTCGAGCTCGCGGGCGAGACCGTCGATCTCGGACAGGCCCTCGGTCTCCTGCACCGAACGCTTGATGGCCTCGACGGCCAACGGACCGTTGGCGCAGATCACCTCGGCCACCGCCTTCGCCTCGTCGAGGGCGGTCCCGTCGGGCACCACCCGGCCGATGAGGCCGATGCGGAGGGCCTCCTCGGCCGAGACCTCGCGCGCCGTGAGAAGGAGGTCCATGGCCATCGTGTAGGGGATCTGGCGGCGCAGCCGCACCGTCGAGCCGCCGAGCGGGAAGAGCCCCCGTCGCGCCTCGAAGATGCCGAACTTGGCGCTCTCGCCGGCGACGCGGATGTCGGTGGCCTGCAGGATCTCGGTGCCGCCGGCCACCGCCCATCCCTCGACCGCCGCGATGAGGGGCTTCTTCACCTGGTAGTGGCGGAGGAGCGCCTTCCAGTGCAGGTCCCCGTCCTCCTGCTGGCGGTGGCGGTACTTCTCGGCCTCCGGGCCGCCCATCGCCTTCAAGTCCATTCCCGAGCAGAAGGTCCCACCGGCCCCCGTGAGGATGGCGCAGCGGATCTCGTCGTTGGTGTTGATCTCCACCCAGGCGTCGGCCATGCCGACGAGCATCGGCAAGCTCAAGGCGTTCTTGGCCTCGGGGCGGTTCATCGTGACGATGGCCGTCGCCCCTTCGACCTCGAAGCTCAGATGCTCGGTCGTGACCATCTCGCCCGGCCCCGGACTCAGAGACGCTCGATGATCGTCCCGGTGGCGAGGGCCCCGCCGCAGCACATCGCCACGAGGCCGAGCGTGGCGTCCCGTCGCTCGAGCTCGTGCAGGATCGTCGTGATGAGGCGGCTGCCCGTCGCCCCCACGGGGTGACCGAGGGCGATAGCCCCGCCGTTCACGTTGACCTTGTCCATGTCCGGCTCGACCACCCGGGCCCAGCTGAGCACGACCGAGGCGAAGGCCTCGTTCACCTCGAAGAGGTCGATGTCGCCGATGGTCATGCCCGCCTTGTCGAGCACCCGCTTCGTGGCGTCCGGCGGACCGTCGAGGTGGTAGTAGGGCTCGGAGCCCACGAGGGCCTGGGCGACGATGCGGGCCCGCGGCTGCAGGCCCTCGGCCTTCGCCCGCTCCTCGGACATCCAGAGCACCGCGGCGGCGCCGTCGGAGATCTGCGACGAGTTGCCGGCGGTGTGGATGCCGCCCTCGCGCACCGGCTGCAGCTTGGCCAGCCCCTCGGCCGTCGTCTCCCGGGGACCCTGGTCCTTCGAGACGACGATGCGCTGATCGCCGTGCTCGCCCATCGGCCCTTCCTCGCCGACCACCGGCGCCTCCACCGGGACGATCTCACGCTCGAAGCGGCCCTCGGCCACCGCGGTGGCCGCGTGGACCTGGGAGGCGAGGCCGAGGGCGTCCACGTCCTCCCGGGTGATGCCCCGGCGCTCGGCGATGCGCTCGGCCGCGCCGAACTGGTCGGGCATGTCCCACGGGAAGTCGTCCGGCCGCGAAGAACCGGGGCCGTTGTAGACGTTGGCCCCGAGGCCGACCCGGCTCATCGCCTCGATCCCGCAGGCGATACCGACGTCGATCGCCCCCACGGCGATCAGGTTGTTGACGAAGTTGTTGGCCTGCTGGGACGAGCCGCACTGGCAGTCGATCGTGGTGGCGGCCACCTCGTAGGGCAGGTTCTGTCCGAGCCAGGCCGTCCGGGTGACGTTGGAGGCCTGCTCACCGGCCTGGGTGACGCACCCGCCGACCACCTGCTCGACCGATCCCGGGTCGACCCCCGAGCGCTTGAGCAGCTCCACCTGGGCCGTCCCGAGGAGCTGGGTCGGGTGCAGGCCCGAGAGCCACCCGTTGCGCTTCCCGATCGGCGTCCGCACCGCGTCGACGATCACTGGCTCTGGCATGGGCGCACCTCGCTCTTCCGTGTGGCCGCCGCTCGGCGTGAGGACCACCCGGCGCGGCGAGTCAATTCCTAGAACCTGTTCTATAAACGTACCACCGGCCGGACCGGGGCCACGAACCAGTGGAGACTTTCAGATGGACGGCAGGTGGTCGAGCAGGAGCAGGCTCAGCTGCTCGGGCGCCACCTCGGGGATCCAGTGGTTCACGCCCTCGAGCACCACGAACTGGTAGCGGCCGGCCACCCGCTCGGCCGTGGCCTCGGCCGCCGCGCGGCGGAGCGCCGGGTCACCGGTCGACCACACGTAGAGGGTGGGGACGACGATCGGCGGCAGGTCGTCGACGTCTTCGTCCCGGAGGGCCCGGTACCAGTTGAGAGCGGCGGTCATGGCCCCCGGCTGGGTCAGGCAGGCGAGGTACTCGTCGGTGAGCGACGGGTCGAGGCCGCTCGTCTCGAACATGCGGGTGAGGCCGCTGCCCGACCCGTCCTCACCGAGGAGGAGATCCTCGGCCTTCGGCTGCTGCTGGAAGACCTCGACGTAGCGGGAGGCCTCGGCCTGTTCCTGGTCCCCGGCCTCCCGGACCTTGCGCAGGGCCCCGGGGTGCGGGGCCGAGACGATCGAGAGGCTCCGCACGTGATCGGGGTGACGGGCGCCGACCACCCAGGAGACGTAGCCGCCCCAGTCGTGCCCCACGAGGTCGAAGGCCCGCATCTCCATCGTGTCGGCGATAGCCAGCACGTCGTCGACGAGATGGGTCATGCGGTAGGCCTCCACCCCGTCGGGCCTCGCCTTTGGCGAGTAGCCGCGCTGGTCCGGGGCCACGGCCCGGTAGCCGGCGGCGCCCAGGTCGGCCAGCTGGCGGCGCCAGCACCACGACGTCTCGGGGAAGCCGTGCAGGAGCAGCACCGGGCGGCCGTCGTGGGGGCCGGCGGCCCGGGCGGTGAACGTGAGGCCGTTGGCGTCGATCTCGAGCCGCTCGATGTTCACGTGCCGATCGCTCTCATGGAAGCTCGTTGGCCCGGCGACCGACCGGCCTCAGGTCGTCGGAGCTGGCGCTGCCGCCTCGGCCCCGCGGTCGAGGAACGACGGCCAGCGCGCCGCACTCCCGGCGATCTCATCGGGCGAAAGGAGCAGCGCCGATTCGGGCACCCGGTCCACGAGCTCGCGTTGGAGGTCGTAGTCGTGGGCGGCCCCACGAAACCCGGCGGCGCGGAAGGCCACCAGGTCGGACGGCGCGGCGGCGAGGTAGCCGAAGAGGCCAAACGCCACTTCGAGGTCGTACACCGCCGGGGCTCGACCGAGGAGGGCGGAACGCCGGGACGCCAGCAAGGCGCAGCCCACCAGCACGTCGTCGGCGGCCTCGCCCTCGGTGAGAACGAGACGGTCCTCGAAGCGACGGGCCAGCCGGAGGGCGTAGCCCTGGTCCGGCCCGGGCGTGCCCCGCCGACGGGCCGACGGCCCGCGGGGCAGCTGCAGCTCGGCCGGCCGGTCGGCTTGCCAGCTCCCCGGAGCCCGTAACTGGAGCGCCGGGCGCACCTGGTCAGCGTCGGTGATCGGCACGAAGCTCGGTTGGGCCATGCGACCGGCAGGTTAGTGCGTCACCACCACCTGGCGGGTGTCCCCGAGGGACGGGACCCGGTAGCTCAGGCCGGCTGGCCGACCTGACCGACGGCGTCGCGTGTCTCGGCCGGCGTCTCGCCCCGCACGAGCGCCACGATGATCGAATCGAGGAGCGCCTGCCACGAGGCGTCGATGATGTTGTCCGAGACGCCGATCGTCGTCCAGACGTCCTCGCCGTCGGTCGTGTCGATGAGGACCCGGGTGACCGCGGCCGTGCCCCGGCCGCTGTCGAGCACCCGCACCCGGTAGTCGGTGAGGTGCACGCCGGCCAGCTGGGGGAAGTGCGGGGCGATGGCCTGCCGGAGGGCCCCGTCGAGGGCGTTGACCGGACCGTTCCCCTCGGCTGTGCGGACGATCCGCTCGTCACCCAGGCGTACCTTGACCGTGGCCTCGGTCGTCGTGTCCGGCGAGGGGAGACCCGGGCTGGCGAGGAGCCCGTCCGCCGGCCGGTCCGTGATGACCCGGAAGGACTCGACGGTGAAGTAGTCGGGCTGCCAACCCGTCGCCCGACGCAACAGCAGCTCGAGCGAGCCGTCGGCCACCTCGAAGTGGTAGCCCTCGTGCTCGAGCTGCTTCAGCTGCTCGAGCACTTGCCCCAGCACCTCGCCGTCGAGGTCGAGTCCGAGCTCGGCCGCCTTCATGGCGAGCGTCGAGCGACCGGCCATCTCCGAGACGACGACTCTCGTCCCGTTGCCCACCCGGTCCGGAGGGACGTGCTCGTAGAGGTCGCGGCGCCGGGCCACGGCGCTGGCGTGCAGGCCGCCCTTGTGGGCGAACACCGACGAGCCGACATAGGGCTGCTGGGGGCTCGGGGCGATGTTGACGACCTCGGCGATGTGGTGGGAGACCGGCGTCAACAGCTCGAGGCGCTCGGGCGGGATGGTCCGCACCTGCAACTTGAGCGAGAGGTTGGCGATGGCCGCCGAGAGGTCGGCGTTGCCCGCCCGCTCGCCGTAGCCGTTGATGCAGCCCTGTACCTGGGTGACGCCGGCCTGGACGGCGGTGAGGGAGTTGGCCACGGCGCAGCCGGCGTCGTTGTGGCAGTGGATGCCCAGCTGGGCGTCGGTCCGGTCACGGACCTCGGCCACCGCCCGCCCGATGTCGTCGGGCAGCCGGCCGCCGTTCGTGTCGCAGAGCACGAGGGCCTCGGCCCCGGCGTTCTCGGCGGCGTCGAGGACCCGGAGGGCGAAGTCGCGGTCCGAGTAGAAGCCGTCGAAGAAGTGCTCGGCGTCGAGGAAGACCCGCTTGTCGTGGGCCCGGAGGAAAGCGACGGAGTCGGCCACCATGGCCACGGCCTCGTCGAGGTCGGTCCGCAGGGCGTCGATGACGTGGCGGTCCCAGGACTTGGCCACGATGCAGACCACGGGGGTCTGGGCGGCCACCAGCTTCCCGAGGACGTCGTCGGTCGCCGCCGCCACCCCCGCCCGGCGGGTCGACCCGAAGGCTACGAGGGTGGACGTGCTCAGGTGGAGCTCGGTCGGGGCGCGGGAGAAGAACTCGTCGTCCTTCGGGTTGGCCCCGGGCCAGCCACCCTCGATGTAGGCCACGCCGAGGTGGTCCAGCTGCTCGGCCACCCGGAGCTTGTCGTCCACGGTGAGCGACAGCCCCTCCTGCTGGCTGCCGTCGCGCAGCGTCGTGTCGAAGATGTCGACCGCCTCGGGAAGGCTCGGGAGCTCGTAGTCGTGGGCCCCCGTCGAGTGGCCGTGGGCCTGGTGACGGTCACTCGACATAGTCCAACCAGTCCTTGTAGCGGTCGATCTGTCCACGCACGAGCGAGAAGTAGGTCTGCTGGATCTCCTTCGTGAGCGGACCGGGCCGCCCGTCACCGACCACCCGGTCGTCGACGGCCCGGATCGGCACCACCTCGGCCGCCGTGCCGGTGAGGAAGGCCTCGTCGGCCAGGTAGAGGTCGGTGCGGATGATCTGCTCGTGGGCCACCTCGACCCCCATGTCGGCCGCGATGCTCTCGACCGTCTGCTGGGTGATCCCGTCGAGCGCGCCGGCGTCGGAGGTCGGTGGGGTGATGAGCTGGCCGTCCCGCACGATGAAGACGTTCTCGCCCGTGCACTCGCTCACGTTGCCGTCGGGGGCGAGGAGGATCGCCTCGTCGTAGCCGCCCTTCAGCGCCTCCACCTTGGCCAGGGAGGAGTTCACGTACATGCCGACGCTCTTGGCCGCGGTGGGGACGGCGTTCGGGTCGTGGCGACGCCAGGAGCTCACCTTGACGGAGACGCCGTTGGCGATCCCCTCGTCGCCGAGGTACGTCCCCCAGGGCCAGGCGGCGATGGCCACGTTGACCGGGCACGGCAGCGGGTTGAGCCCCATCTCCCCGTAGCCCAGGTAGACGAGGGGTCGCAGGTAGCAGCCGTCGGTCAGGTTGTTCACCCGCACGACCTGACGCGAGGCCTCGACGATCTGCTCCTCGTTGAAGGGGACGTCGATCATGAGGATCTTGGCCGACGTGAAGAGACGGTGGATGTGGTCCCGCAGCCGGAAGACGGCCACCCCGTTCGGCGTCGGGTAGGCGCGGATCCCCTCGAAGCAGCCCGAGCCGTAGTGGAAGGTGTGGCTCAGCACGTGCACCTTGGCGTCTGCCCAGTCGACCAGTTCGCCGTCCATCCAGATCTTCTCGGTCGGTGTGATGGGCACGGTTCAGAGCCTTTCTGCGATGGCGTCGCCGACGGCGGCGGTAGAACGTTGGGGGCCACCCCCCGGGACAGCGTAGGTGGCGTCGACGTAGGTCTGGATGGCCTTGCCGATGCGCACCGCCGCGTCTCCCTCGCCGAGGAAGTCGAGCATGAGCGCGGCCGAGTGGATGGCGGCCAGCGGGTTGGCCACTCCCTGGCCGGCGATGTCGTGGGCCGCACCGTGCACCGGCTCGAAGAGCGACGGGCCGCTGCGGGCCGGGTTGAGGTTGGCCGACGCGGCGAACCCGATACCCCCGGTGACCGCGCCGGCGAGGTCGGTGAGGATGTCGCCGAACAGGTTGTCGGTGACGATCACGTCGTAGCGCGACGGCTGCTCCACGAGGTAGATGGCTGCCGCGTCCACGTGGTGGTAGTCGTGGGTCACGTCGGGGTACTCCGGCGCCACCTCGTCGACCGTGCGCTGCCAGAGGTCGCCCGCGAAGGTGAGCACGTTCGTCTTGTGCACCATCGTGAGCTTGTGGTCGTGCCGGGCCCGGGCGAGGTCGAACGCGTACCGCACGCAGCGCTCGACGCCCATCCTCGTGTTGACCGAGCCCTGCGTCGCCACCTCGTGCGGGGTCCCCTTCCGGAGGAAGCCACCCTCGCCGGCGTAGGTGCCCTCGGTGTTCTCCCGCACGACGAGGAAGTCGGCGTCGGCCCCGATCGAGCCGGGCACCCCGCGGAACGGGCGGAGGTTGATGAAGAGGTCGAGCTCGAAGCGGAGCCGCAGGAGCAGCCCCCGCTCGAGGGTGCCGGGCGGCACCGACGTGTCGCCGACCGGCGGTCCGACCGCGCCGAGCAGGATGGCGTCGACCGCCCGGAGCTGGTCCAAGACGGCGTCGGGGAGGACCTCGCCGGTCTGGACATAGTGAGCCGCCCCGAGGTCGAAGGTCGTCGTGGCGAGCTCCACCCCGGCGGCGTGGACCACCTTCAGGGCCTCGGCGAGGACCTCCGGGCCGACGCCGTCACCGCCGATGACCGCCACCCGGTGCGGCGTGGCGGCGCTCACCACGGTGCCTCCCTCGCTTGTCTCACGTTCACGTTCCTTCTCGTCGTCACGGCCCAGGAATTGAAAAACCGCCCACACGAGTGGACGGTCGAGGAGGCACGCACCGGCTGGTGCGTGCCTACAAAATGACGATTACCGAGCTGTACCGGGCTGTCACCACCACACATTGTCGCCGGAGCGGGCGGCGGCGTCAACAGCGCCCCCGGCGCCGCACGGGGACAGACGCCAATTGCAAACTCCGGGGCACTACCCTCGTGCCCGATGGAGGGGAAGTCGAGCCTGACGTTCGGCCAAGCGCCGAGCGGGCCGGGCGCGGCGCGGCGGAGCGACGTCGAGACCGCCTCCCCTGGGGCTCCCCAGGTGGTGGCGTCGGCCACGGTGGAGCCCGGAGCGACCGTCGGCGAGGGGACCCGGGTCTGGGACCTCGCCCAGATACGAGCCGGGGCCTCGGTCGGCGCCGAGTGCACGATCGGGCGCAACGTCTTCATCGACCAGGGGGTCCGCATCGGCGCCCGCTGCAAGATCCAGAACAACGCGCTCATCTACGCGCCGGCCGAGCTCGGCGACGGCGTCTTCGTCGGTCCCGGGGCCATCCTCACCAACGACCGGCACCCGAGGGCCGTCTCCCCCGCCGGGGAGGTCCTCGGGGCACGGGACTGGCGGCCCGACGGCGTGGTCGTGGCCGAGGGGGCGTCCATCGGGGCCGGGGCCGTCGTGGTGGCCGGCGTCCGGATCGGTCGGTGGGCCACGGTGGCCGCCGGCGCCGTCGTGCACCGTGACGTGGCCGCCTACGAGCTCGTGGGTGGCGTCCCGGCCCGGCACCTCCGATGGGTCGGACCGGCCGGGCGGCCGCTCGAGCCGACCGACGAGCCGGGGCGCTGGCGGTGCCCCGTGACCGGGGACCACTTCGTCGAGCGGGACGGCCGGCTGGGGCCGCAACGGTGATCCGGCTCTCGGCCCCCTCCGTGGGCGAAGAGGAGATCGAGGCGGTCACCGCGGTCCTGCGGTCGGGCCAGCTGGCGCAGGGACCCGAGGTGGCGGCGTTCGAGGCAGCGTTCGCCCACCTGGTCGACGGGCGACCCTGCGTGGCGGTGAACGCCGGGACCTCGGGCCTCCAGCTCGCCCTGATGGCCCTCGGCATCGGCCCGGGCGACGAGGTGGTCGTCCCCTCGTTCACGTTCGCCGGCACGGCCAACGCCGTCCGCCTGGCCGGCGCCGAGCCGGTCTTCGCCGACATCGAGGGCGAGACGTTCGGCCTCGACCCCGAGGCCGTCGCCGCGGCGATCACGCCGCGGACGGCCGCGGTGATGCCCGTGCACCTCTACGGCCACCCGGCCCGCATGGCCGAGCTGACCGAGGTCGCCCGGCGCCACCAGGTGGCCCTCGTCGAGGACGCCGCCCAGGCCCACGGTGCGTCGCTCGCCGGCCGGCCGGTCGGGGCCTTCGGCGACGCCGCGGTGTTCAGCTTCTACGCCACGAAGAACATGACCACCGGCGAGGGCGGCATGGTGGTGCTCACCGACGAGGCGGCCCTCCGTCGGTTGAAGCTCCTCCGCAACCAGGGCATGGAGCGCCAGTACGAGAACGAGATCGTCGGCTTCAACATGCGGATGACCGACGTCGCCGCGGCCATCGGCCGGGTCCAGTTGGGCCGGCTCGACGAGCGCAATGCCCGACGCCGGGCCAACGCCACGGTGCTCGACGAGGCGCTCGGTGACGTCGTGATCACGCCAGCGGTGGCGCCCGGCGCCGTCCACGTCTACCACCAGTACACGGTGCGGACCCCGCGCCGCGACGAGCTGCAGGCCGGCCTGGCCGAGCTCGGCGTCGAGGCGCGGGTCTTCTACCCCGTCCCCGTCGACCTCCTCACCCCCTACCGGGGATCGGCCGCCCGGGCGGCCGGTGTGCTGACCGAGACCGACCGGGCGGCCGGCGAGGTGCTCTCCTTGCCCGTCGGTCCCCACCTCTCCGACGAGGACGTGTCGCGAGTCGCCGAGGGCGTGCTCAAGGTGCTGGCAGGGTGAGCGACCTCCTACGGGCCGGCGTGATCGGGCTCGGCCAGATGGGGCGGCACCACGTGCGGGTGCTGCGCTCGCTGCCCGACGTCCAGCTCGTCGGGGTGGCCGACCCGCTCGGCGACGAGGCCCGGGTGGCCGGTGACGTGCCCGTCCTGGCGGACCTCGCCGGGCTCTTGGCCCTCGACCTGGACCTCTGCGTCGTGGCCACGCCGACCGACGTCCACGAGGAGCTCGGTCTCGAGCTCGCGGCGGCCGGGGTGGCCACGCTCATCGAGAAGCCGCTCGCCGCCGACTCGGCCGCCGGCCTCCGGCTGGTGGAGGCCTTCGGGCAGGCCGGCGTGCCCGCGGCGGTCGGCCACATCGAGCGGTTCAACGCGGCCACCCAGGCCATGAAGGAGCGCCTGTCGGAGGGCTCGCTGGGCGTCGTCTACCAGGTCGTGACGAGCCGCCAGGGTCCCTTCCCCGGGCGGGTGCGCGACGTCGGCGTGGTGAAGGACCTCGCCACCCACGACCTCGACCTGACCGAGTGGATGGTGGGTTCGCCCTACGTGACCGTGGCCGCCCGGGTGGCCCGCCGCACCGGGCGCCCCCACGAGGACCTCGTCGTCGTGGTGGGCACGCTGGCCGACGGCACGATCACCAACCACCTCGTCAACTGGCTGAGCCCGGTCAAGGAGCGGCGGATCGTCGTGAGCGGGTCGGAGGGCTGCCTCTCCGCCGACACCCTCACGGCCGACCTCACCTTCAACGCCAACGGCCAGGTGCGCGCGGTGTGGGACGACATCTCGCGCTTCCGGGGGGTGAGCGAGGGCGACATGATCCGCTACGCCCTCGACAAGCCCGAGCCCCTCCTCGTCGAGCTGGAGCAGTTCACGAAGGCGGCCCGGGGCGAGCCGGGGTCGGTGGTGACGCTCTCCGAGGGGCTGCGGACGCTGCGGGTCGCCGAGTCGGTCCTGGCCTCGGCGGCCTCCGGCGAAGTGGTCGTGGTGGCCCCGTGAACGTCGTCGTCGTCGGGCTCGGCAAGATCGGCCTGCCCCTCGCCGTCCAGATCGCCGGCCGCGGCCACCGGGTCGTGGGGGCGGACATCGACGGAGCCGTCGTCGAGAAGGTCACCACCGGGACCGCGCCCTTCGCCGGCGAGGACGGGCTGGACGAGCGGCTGGCCGAGGTGGTGGCGGCCGGCCGGCTCGAGGCGACGACCGACACGAGCCACGCGGTCGAGCAGAGCGACACGGTGGTCGTCGTGGTGCCGCTCGTCGTCGACGCCGACCGCAGCCCCGACTTCAGCGCCATGGACGCGGCCACCACCGCCGTCGCCAAGGGCCTGCGACCGGGCACGCTCGTCGTCTACGAGACCACGCTCCCGGTCTTCTCGAGCCGACACCGGCTCGCCCCCCTGCTCGAGGAGGTCTCCGGGCTGACCTCGGGCCGGGACTTCTTCGTCTGCCACAGCCCCGAGCGGGTCTACAGCGGGCGCATCTTCGCCGACCTGCGCCGCTATCCGAAGCTGGTGGGCGCGCTCCAGCCCGAGGGGGCGGCCCGGGCCGTGGCCTTCTACGAGGCGGTGCTGGAGTTCGACGACCGACCCGACCTCGAGAGGGAGAACGGGGTCTGGGACCTCGGCAGCGCCGAGGCGGCCGAGATGGCCAAGCTGGCCGAGACGACCTACCGCAACGTCAACATCGCCTTCGCCAACGAGCTCGCCGTCACCGCCGACGCCGTCGGCGTCGACGTGCGGGCCGTCATCGAGGCGGCCAACAGCCAGCCCTTCAGCCACATCCACCAACCGGGCATCGCCGTGGGCGGCCACTGCATCCCGGTGTACCCCTACTTCCTCCTCGCCGGCCGCCCCGACGCGGTCCTCGTACGGCAGGCGCTCGGGGTCAACGAGGCCATGCCGGCCTACGCCGTCGGGGTGCTCGCCTCGATGCTCGGGGGCCTCGGCGGACGGACCGTGGCCGTCCTCGGCGCGTCCTACCGGGGCGGGGTCAAGGCCACCGACTTCTCCGGGGTCTTCGCGGTGGTCGAGGCGCTGGCCGCCGCCGGGGCCCGGCCGCGGGTGCACGACCCGCTCTACACCGACGAGGAGCTCGGGGCCCTCGGGTTCGCGCCGTACCACCTGGGCGACCAGGTCGACGCGGCGGTCGTGCAGACCGACCACGAGGCCTATCGGGCCCTCGGACCGGCCGACCTCCCCGGTGCCAAGGCCGTGGTGGACGGGCGGGCCATGCTCGACCCGGACCGGTTCGGCGACGTGGCGGTGCGACGGCTCGGGGTCGGGACCGACGCCGCTCAGGCGGTGCCGCCCACCGCCCGCTCGAGCACCTCCAGGTAGCGGTCGGCCAACCGGCCCACGTCGGCGTGCTCGGTCACCCACGTCCGGGGCCCGGCGCCCACGTCGAGCTCCTCCCGGTGGTCGGCGAGGTGGCCGAGCGCCTCGGCCAGCCCGGCCCGGTCCTCCGGCGGGACGACCGTGCCGCCCCCGGCGGCCCGCACGACCGTCGCCCCCTCCCCGGCCAACGACGCCGTGACGTAGCGCCCCGCCGCCATGATCTCGTAGAGCTTCGACGGGACCGCGTCGTTGAACGAGGGCCAGTCCCGCAGGGGCACGAGGCACGTGTCGGCCCAGGCGTAGGCGTCGGTGAGGTCCTGACCGGTCACCGGGTCGCCGAAGCTGACCGGTGCGCCGAGGCGGCGGCTCGCCTCCTCGAGGGCCGGCTTCTCGGTGCCGTCGCCCACGAAGCGGGCCTCGACCCTCTCGGGCCCGAGGTCGGCCAGCGCCCCCACGACGGTCTCGAGGCCCTGCGAGACGCCGATGGTGCCGAGGTAGAGCACCCGGAGGCGCGAGCGCTCCTTCGGCGGGGCGGGTTGCAGGGGGACCGAGGCCACGTCGATGCCGTTCGGAATGTGGAAGATGCGCTCGGCCGGGTAACCCCGCCGTTCGAGCGAGCGGGCGAAGGCCGGAGGGACGGTGACGATGGCCTCGGCCCGACGTTGCCCGGCGGCGACCAGCCTGGTCAGCCAGCGGGCCGGGGCGCCCGGGAGCAAGCCCGTCTCCTCGATGAGGTCCGGCCAGGAGTCGCGCATGTCGAGGACGAGCGGCGCCCGCCAGCGCCGGCTGGCCACGAGGCCCGTGCCGAGCGTCGGCACACTCGGGATCGAGGCCACGACGACGTCGGGTCGCTCGCGTCGGGCTGTCGCCGGCCCGATCGCCGCGAGGGCCACGGCGAGGTGGTCGGCCAGCTTCACCGCACCACCGCGCCTCGTCGGGACGAACGGCACGCGCACGACGGTGACACCGTCCTCGACGGTGGCCCGGCGCAGATCGCGCCAGTGCCATCCCGTCGCCAGGTGACCGCTTGGGTAGTGTGGCAGCGGGGCGATGACCGTCACCGCGTGGCCGGCCGCAGACCAATGCCGGGCGAACGCACCCAGACGACGGGGCGCGGCGCCGATCTCGGGCGGGAAGTAATGCGTGATCAGCTGGATGCGCACGGTGCCGACTAACGAACCCCTCTCCCGCCTCACGCTACTGCACCGAACGGTGCGCGATGGGGGTCGGCCCTGCTCAGCCGAGGTGTGGGCGTCCTCGGTACGGGGGAACGTCGCGTCGGGAGCCGACCGGTGAGCGAACGACCCCGCGTCGTCTTCGTGGTCGGGGCCCGCCCGCAGTTCATCAAGGCCGCGGCGCTGTCGCGCTATCTCGGTGAGGAGCCGTCGGCCGCCGCCTTCGAGCCGGTGCTGGTCCACAGCGGGCAGCACTACGACGACCTCTTGAACGACGTGTTCTTCCGGGAGCTGCCGCTCCCCCGCCCCGACCGGGAGCTCGGCGTCGGCGAGGCCCCCATGGCCGTCCAGTTCGGGCAAATCCTCGAACGGTTGACTGCGGTCCTCGACGAGCTGTCACCCGCCGCGGTGGCGGTCTACGGCGACACCACCACCACGCTCGCCGGGGCGCTCGCTGCCGCCTACCGCGACATCCCGGTGGTCCACGTCGAGGCGGGCGAGCGGGCCTACCGCCGGGCGCACTACCCGGAGGAGACCAACCGGGTGCTCGCCGACCACCTCGCCTCGCTCTGTCTCACGGCCACCGAGCGGGCCGCCCGCTACCTGGCCGAGGAGGGCCTCGGACCGTCGCGGGTGGTCTTCGTGGGCGACGTCATGTACGACCTCTTCCTGTGGGCCCGGGCGGAGGTCGACGAGCGACCCGTGACGCCGCTCCTCCCGGACGGGGTCGACCCGGCGACCTTCGACCTGGCCACGATCCACCGGGCCGAGAACACCGATGACGAAGATCTGCTCGTCGGCCTGCTCGAGGCCCTGGACGCCGGGCCCCGCCCGGTCGTCCTGCCGGCCCACCCCCGGCTGACCGGCCGCTGCCGGGAACTCGGGTGGGCGCCGCGCCGGTCACTCCACCTCGTCGAACCCGTGGGCTACTTCGACATGGTCACGCTCCTGACCCGGGCCCGCCACACGGTGACCGACTCGGGCGGTCTCATGCGCGAGTCCTACTTCGCCGCCACCCCCTGCATCGTCCCGCTGGCCTCCACCCCCTGGCGGGAACTGGTCGAGTCGGGCTGGGCGGTCGAGATCGGTCACGACGTGGAGCGGCTCGCGGCCCTCCTCGACGACTTCCCGCGGCCCGCCGGCCCGCCCCCGGCCCTCTTCGGCGACGGGCGGGCCGCCGCCCACGTCGTGGCGGCGATCAACGAGCTCGTGGCCGCCGGGGCGGCCCCCGACCGCTGGCGTCCAGGAGGCTGAGCTCAGCCGGCCGCCGGGCGGCCGGGCTCCTCGGCGTAGGACCGACACAGCTCCACGAGCCCGTCCTCGAGCGGCACCTCGGGTGGACCGAGCAGCGTCGTCATCGGCCCGACGTCGCCGACGAGGTCCTTCGGGGCGGCGTCGGGCACCGTCTTGAAGACCGGCGTCCGACCGAGCCCGGCCCCGATCCGCTCGGCGATCCGCCGCAGGCTCCAGGTGTCGGGACCGGCCACGTCCATCGACGCCCCGGCGTCGAGGAGCGCGGCGCGGCTGATGGCGCGCACCGCGTCGTCCACGTGCAGGGGGTTGCAGCGCATGCCGTCCTCGCCCTCCAGCACGACCGGGTCCCCCAAGGCCACCGAGCGCACGAGCCGCGGGAGGAGCATGCTCGGGCGCTGGGCCGGGCCGTAGACGAAGAAGAACCGAAGCACCACGACGGTGAGCGCGGCCCCGTAGGCGGCCGACAACAGCTCGGCCGCCTGTTTGGAGGCCAGGTAGAAGTCGAGCGGCGACGCCTCGTCCACGTCGCGGTCGGCCCGGAGGCGCTGGATGCCACCCGAGGAGCCGAGGACGAAGCGGGCCACGCCGGTCCTCCGGGCCCAGTCGAGGAGGGCCGCCGTGCTGGCCACGTTGACGGCGAAGACGTCGGGGGCACCCTCGGGGAACTCGCGGTAGCGCCGGGACTGAGCGAGGTGGACGACGGTGTCCACCCCTTCGGGGAGCGACTCGGTGAAACCCGGTCGGGCGAGGTCGCAGGGCACGAGGTGGGCCAGGTCGTCGACCGCCGGGGTCGGCCGGCGGCTGAGGGCGTACACGTCGGCCGTCCCGGCGAGCGCGTCGACGAGGGCCGAGCCGATGAGCCCGTCGGCCCCGGTGACGAGGATCCGGCGCGGCCCGTCGGTCCGGGAGGCGGTGGCCGTCATCGTGGCCCCAAGAGGCCCTGGCGGGCAGCCATGGAGGCGAGTGGGCCCGACGAGGCCATGAGCTCGGTCCAGGTGCCGACCTCCACCACCGCGCCCTCCTCCAGCACGTAGATGCGGTCGGCCTCGCGCACGGTGGACAACCGGTGGGCCACCATCACGATGGCGCAGCTCCCGTGCAGCCGGGCCAGCGCCCGCTGGACCTCGGCCTCGGACGCCGCGTCGAGCGCGCTCGTCGCCTCGTCGAGCAGGAGCAGCCACGGGTCGCGGTAGAGCGCCCGGGCCAGGGCGAGGCGCTGGCGCTGCCCGCCGGACAGCCGACCACCCCGCTCGCCGATCACGCTGTCGAACCCCTCGGGCATGCGTTCGACGAACTCCCGGGCGAAGGCCCGCTCGGCGGCGACCTGGACCCGTTCGGGGTCGGGTGGGCCGGCCAGCCAGGCGATGTTCTCGGCCACCGTGGTGTGGAACAGCGGGCTCTCCTGGAGGACGAGCCCGATGTGGTCCTGCCAGGCGGTGCGGTCCAGCTGGCCGAGGTCCACCCCGTCGAGCGTCACCTGGCCGGCGGTCGGCTGCAGCAGCCCGCTCACGAGGTCGAGCGTGGTCGTCTTGCCCGAGCCCGACTCGCCGACCACGGCCACGAACGCCCCCCGCCCGACCGAGAGGGTCAGGTCGGCCACCGACGCCCGGTCGGCACCGGGGTAGCGGTAGGTGACGCCCTCGAGACGGAGCTCGTCGTCGAAGGTCGGCAGCCGTCCCCCTTCGGGGCGCTCCTGGTGCGGCGCCACGAGGGCCATCCGGTCGGCCCACCGCTCGTACCACGGCCGCTGCGTCCGGGCGATGAGCAGGTTGTCCTGGGCCATGAGGAGTCGCGGCTGGAGCCGGTAGAAGAGGGCCAGGAACACGAGCGTCTGCGCGGTGAGCCGGCCGAAGATGGCGATGGAGAGGCCGACCACGCCGGTGACGAGGAGGACTCCGCCCCCCTCGTAGAGCAGCCGGGTGAGACCGCGGTAGAACATCGCCGCGAAGTCGCTCGCCGCGAACGAGGCGAACAGACCCGACAGCTTGTTCGCCGAGGGCTCGGTGGCCCCGCTCGACTTGAAGAACTTGAGGTTCCCCATCACGTCGGTCACCTGGTTGCCGATCTCGGCCGACCGGGTGGCCAGTTGGCGGCCGTGGTCGCTGGCCCGGCGGCCGGTGAACCGGTAGACGAGCATGAGGACCGCCCCGAAGCCCACGGTGAACAGCGTGGCCTGCCAGCTGAGGAACAGGCCGGCCGCGAAGAACACCACGGCGATGGCCGCCGCACCGAGCCCCTTCACGAGGGCCTGCGCCCCGATGCTCGTCTGACCCCCCTCCATCATGACGGCCGAGCTGACGTCGCCCAGCCGCAGGCCGATGTAGGTCGGCCAGTCGGTGCGCAGGAGGGCCACCGACAGGTCGCGACGGAGCGACTCCTCCACCCGGGCCCGTATCCGGTTCGAGATGAGGTCGGAGCCGAAGTTGGCGCAGGCGGCCAGCGTCCCGAACACCGCGAAGGCGGCGAGGGACACCCACAGCAGGTCGCTGCCGTGCAACCCGAGGTCGTTGAGCCAGTGGGTGAGCCGTTCGGTCACGCCCCCGCCGGAGCGCACCTCGCCCAGCAGGGGGATGAGCATGGCGAGGGCCGCCGCCTCGAGCAGTCCGGCCAGCGTGGCCAGCAGGACGGCGCCGATCGCCCGTCCCCGCAGGTGCCCGAGGGCCGACCAGTAGTCGGCGAAGAGCCCGCGCCGGGCCGGGACGGGCGGCGGCACCGGCGCCGGGGCGGGCGGCGGCACCGGCGCCGAACCGTCGGCCGCCGGGGTGGCCTCGGTCGCCGGGAGGTCAGGCCGCGTCATGACAGGGCACCCGGTAGGCGGCGAAGCGGTCGTTCTCCTTCACGTGCACGAGCCCGCTCATGTCGTAGGACCAGTCGATGTGGTGCAGCTGGGACTTGTCACAGACGACGAGGGTCACGCCGTACTTGTCGAAGAGGGGCCAGAAGTCACGCTTCAGGAACGGGAACTCCTCCATGAACTCGTCGTAGATCTTGACCGTCATCATCCCGGGCTGCCACCAGAAGGACTGGCACGTCTCGTAGCGGGCGCAGATGTCCGGGGCCATCAGCATCGGGATGGGGTACACCACGGAGCCGACGGGCTTGTCGACGTCGTCCATGAAGGCCGAGAGCTCGTCGGGGTGCACCGGCCGTGAGTACCTCGGGACGACGCGGATCCACAGCACCATGGCGCCGGCCACGGCCACGAGGTAACAGCCCAGCAGCACGAGGTCCCACCCCCAGCTCACCCACTGGGCCTGGATGGCCACGATCACGGGCACCGTGAAGTACAGCTCGTACTCGAGGTAGCGGTAGGACTCACCGAGGTGGTTCAGCCAGTCGGTGGAGGTGGCGGCGTAGACGGCGCCCGAGGCGATCAGGGGGCCCAGGACCAGGCGGCCGACGTGGCCCGACACCGCCGTCACGACGAGGAGCACCGCCACGAGGGTGAGCTCGGGATAGGCGAGAATACTCCGGGTCGGCTCCCGCCGGACCAGCTCCTCGGCCACGTCCACCGGTTGGTGGCGGTGCTGCCACAGCCACCGGGGACGCACGTAGTAGGAGAGGACGCCGCGTTGGAGCCGCCCCCGCTTCGTGTGGGTGGCGTAGAGCCGCCACTGCCGGACCGTGTGGCGCATGCTGGCCGTGAGGTGCCGGGGGGCGATGAAGAGGGCCAGGGCGAAGGAGGCCAGCACGACGAGGACCGGGCCGGCGTCCAGCCACACCAGGCTGAGCACGGGGCTCGAGAAGAGCAAGGCCTGGCGGGCGAACACCGACGAGAGCACGGCCACGGTGCCGGCGGCCACCGCCAGCCACCACGAGGCGGCGTCGCCGAAGCCGTGCCCGCCGAGGATGAAGACGAAGGTGGCGGCACAGGCGACCCGCCCGAGGTAGCGCTCCGAGAGGCCCAGATAGGCGATGGCCGGACCGTGGAACACGAGGTTGGCCGTGGCGAAGGCGAAGACCACCCCGGCCACGACGAGGAAGTGGTCCCGTGCCGTCCCGGCCACCGGCACCAGGTGTTGGACGTAGACGAGGAAGGCGGGCAGCACGACCACCGCGAGCACGAGGTTGGGCAGCCAGGGGCGCCGGCGGAGCGCGGCCAACGAGAAGAGGCCGGCGTAACGGTGGAAGGCCGTCGGGTACGACATCGGCTCGAAGCTGATGAGGTACTGGTCGATCCACCGGGTCCGCCAGTTCTCCTTCAGGGCCCGGATGATCGTGTAGTGCACCGCGGCGTCCCCGTTCATGCCCTGGGCGAACCAGGCGCCGTACCAGCGGAGCGCCACAAGGCGCTCGGCGAGGGCGAGCGCCGCCCCCAGGAGCACGAGGAGCAGGATCGTCACAGGCCGCTCCGGCCCCGAGCCACCGTCACGGGCACCCGGCCACGAGGTGGCGGACGCCGGCCACGCCGACGTTGCAGAGGGCGTCGACCACCGAGAGATGCGAGACGAACTCCCCTCGCCCGTGCTGGGGGTACACGGGGTGGTCGTAGGCCTGGAAGGCGAAGCTGACACCCTCGTGCTCGAAGGCGGCCGGTTCGATGAAGTCGAGACAGCCGTCGCCCGAGAGATAGGCGTCGCCGCCGGCCGCCTGGCAGGTCCGCAGGACGAGCTCGTTCCCGGCGACCTCGAGCAGCTCGGGATGGGTGCGGGCCAGCTCGGTGCTCGTGACGAACCCGGTGCTGAGCCCGAGGGCTCCGCTCAGCGTCGTGACGAAGTCGCTGTTCAGGTCGGCCAGCCGCTCGTGGCCCCGGCGGAACACCCCGGCCACGAGCTCGAACGTCTCGTCGAAGTGAGGGTGGCGCCCGTACTCCAGGCTGAGGGTCTTCAGGTGGCGCTCGGGGAAGCGGCCGTTCGGGTCGATCCGGACCTCCGAGACCTTCTGGAGACCCTGGCCGGCCCGCTCCACGGGCACCGTGTACCAGCGGGCCTCGCCTCCGATGAGCAGGCGGTTGCGTGAGAACCAGCTCTTTCCCCGCATCGCCTGCACGTGGTCGAAGAGAACGAAGCGGTCCACCCGGGCGATCCGGTCGAACAGCCCGAGCCAGGGCACGAAGTTCGGCTGGTGGATGGCCACCCTCACGGCGTCCGCACCGTCGCCAGCGTGGCCTCGACCACCGCCCGCTCCTCGGCGTCGGCCGGCTGGCTGGGACTCACCTCGAAGCGGGCCGGCGGGGCCACCAAGAGGTCGACCGCCGCCCGGTGACGCGTCCACAGGCGCTCCCGGACGGCCGCCACCGCGGCCGAGGGGTTGGCGCACAGCTCGTCGTAGTCGAGGCGGACGACGGCCTCGGGGTCCACCGCCTCGAGCTGCTCCCGGTAGGCCGACCGGAGGCTCGCCACCTGCCCGGCGATCTGGTCGGGCACCGGACACCCGACCAGCTCCTGGTAGTCGGGCGGGAGCGTCGCCCACCACCGCTCGGAGGTGCCGTAGTAACGGCGGCGGGCCCGCAGGATGGACAAGGCGACGGCCGCCGGTGGCCGCTCGATGGAGACGAACAGCGGCGCCGGGAAGGTGGCGGCGAAGTGCCCGCTGAACTGGCCGGCGTAGTTGGTCTTGAACATGAGACTCCGGTCCCAGGTGTCACCGATGGCGCCGACCACCCGGCGGAGGCCGGGCCAGTCCACGGTCCGGCGCGGCGAGCCGAACGAGAGCAGGTCGTCCGTCGACTCGATGCGGAGCCAGTGCTGCCAGAAGTAGGAGAACTCGTGGGGGCTCCGGAGGTCGGCGCCGCGGCCGAGGTCGGAGACGAACGAGCTGTCGCGAGTCTCGCCCAGCACCTGACGCGAGAGGACGACCCCTTGGCACGGGGCGAGCCAGAACCTCGCGGCCAGGCCGTCGATGATGCCGAGCTCGAGCGTGGCGGCCAGCAGCTGGCCGAGGAGCGTGGTGCCCGACCTCGGCAGGCCGAGGACGAAGACGGTCGGCCGGACCACCCCGGACCACGCCGCGGGCTCGAGCGGCGCCAACGCTTCGTTCATGCGGAGCAGCGCGGCCTCGGCCGCCTCGTCCTTGCGGTAGGCGTCGGCCCGGTCACGGTTCTCGGCGAGGCGCCACTCCGCCGCGGACCCGTCGTCCTCCGTCGCCCCGCTCACGTCCCCGCTCCCGGCGTCTGGAGGTAGCGCCCCACCTCGGCGAGATCGACCGGGGCCGGACCGAGGGTCGGGTGGTGGTCCTGATTGACGTCCAGCATCGTGACGAGGCGGGCCGCCAGGAAATGGAGCAACAGCTGGCGGTCGTCGCGCAGGTCGTCCACGTAGGAGTACGGGTGCACCAGGATCTGGTAGGCGACGGGGCCACCCAAGGCCAGTACCTCCTCAGGAGGTCCGTGGCGCCAGGTCATGTTGGACTCCGACAGGTACGTGATGTCACCGAAGAACGGTGGCGCATACGTGTTCACGAGCCCGGCGACCTCCACCGTGATCCCGTCGGCCAGTCCCGGGTTGTGGAACGAGAACGCTTCGGGCTTCGTGTCGGCGACGGTGCCGAGCAGCTCGGCGTCGGCCCGGATGGCCTCGGCCAGTCCGCCCCGTCGGCCGATCTCCTCCGGGCCGAGCACCACATGGAGGCCCAATCGGTGGCCGAGCTCGAGTACCCGGCGGACCGCCGTGCCCGACTCGGCGTCGAACAGGTTGTAGTTCTCGTGGCGGAGCATGAAGAAGTAGGTGGACTGCACGCCGAGATCGTGTTCCCGCTCGGCCATGGGCACGGCCGCCTTCGGCAGGTTGTCGACGTCGTGGCGCAGGTGGATCGTGGCGCCAGGACCCGGTGGCTCGACGAAGGGGAGGAAACGGAAACCGAGTGCCTCTGCCTGCGTCAGGAACCGCTCGTAGGCGGCCATCGTGAAGGGACCCTCAGCCACGCGGCGAGAGCACCTCGGGGGTGGTGAGGGAGGCCAACCGGTCGGCCACCCGGGTGAACTCGACCTCTTCGACACACGGGTTGGTCGGCACGACCACCCGGTCGTCGCGCAGCGTCGCCACCCATTCCACACCGGTGACCGTCTCTTCGGCCTCGGCCCGGGACGGCACCGCGACCGACGTGGCCCACGGCACGGCCTGGGCGGCCAGCTCGATCGTGGGGCAGCGCTCAGCCAGCAGCGCGTGACGGCGGAGCCGCCGCTCGTTCAACCACCACGTCCGACCCAGGTGGCGCTCGGCCGCCTCCCGGCCGGCGGCGACGCACGCCGTCAGCCCGGCGTCCATCGACGGCACCGTGAAGGCCCCTCGGGTCCGGAGCAACCCGCCGCTCGGCGCTGGCAGGACCTTCGGCAAGGAATAGAGCGCGGCGTCGCCGTAGATACCCACCCGCTCGCCCTCCGGCGTCGTCCCCACGAGGTGGGCACAGTCCTCCAGCACGGCCAGACCCCGGGCCCGCCATTCGGCACACCGCTCGGCGATGTCGGCGAACACGTAGCCGAACTCGTGGATGACGACCACGGCCACCGTGTCCCCGGTGACGAGCCGGCTCACCCGGCCGTGGTTGAAGGCGGCGATCGTGACGCAGGTCGACACGTACGTCTCGTCGCTCGTCGTGAGGATGGCGATCTCCTCGCTCCGCCGGCCGACCACCGTCGACAGCCAGGCTCCGAGCAACCATCTGCCGCTCGGGCCGAAGTGGGAGTGGCGCTCGTCCGCGCCGAAGGGGTCCGTCTCGGGCACGGAGAGGAGCTCTGCCTCGGTCGCCTCGGTGAGGGCGGCGAGGGGCAGGATCGGGAGGGGCGTCCGGCCCGTCACCGGCCGGGCTCCTTCGTCCACTCGAAGGTCTCGCGGAACATGCCGGCCCGACTGAACGACTCCTTGAACAAAAAGACGTTGGGGCGGGCCACCATGGCGGCCGTCGAGGTGCCGAAGTCGAACCACCGGTAGCCGTCGGCGGCGGCGTGCTCGAGCGCCTCGAGCACGAGGAGGCTCAGCGCCTGCGTCGAGGCGTGCGCGGGGTCCTGGCACAGGTAGAACGAGCTGTCGACCCTCTCGTTCACGACGAAGTGGGCCAGTCCGGCCACGGGCGCACCCGCCAACGTGGCCACGTCGAAGAAGACCCGGTCGGACAGTGTCTTCTCCAGGAGCTCCAGCTCGTCCCTCGTGTGCGTCGGCTGGCGGCCGCGGGACACGTAGCCGGCCTCCATGACCGGCCAGAAGTCACCGATCGGCGCCTTCCGCACCACCTCGACCCCGGCGGTGCGCGCCTTCTTGGCGGTCGACCGGGCCCGCGAGGTGACCGACGACGCCACGTCGCCCGACGCCGGGAGGGGGACCACGCTCGAGACGTCCCGGTTGACCGAACGGAAGCCCGCTTCGAGCAGGGCGAAGTGGAACGTGTCGAGCGCCTGTTCGGCGCAGCAGGCGATCGGCGGTGTCAGCCGGCAGCGCTCGATCCCCTCGGCGACGAGGAACTCCACCAGTGCCCCCACCGCCTCGGCGCTCCGGGCGTAGGTGGGGACGGCGGTGAAGGCGAAGCTACCGAAGCTGGCGCCGAAGGGCGACACGGCTTCCCGGCCCTCGTTCGAGTCCCGCACGGCCATCGGCAGGTGGGCGAAGGGCTCCTCGCCGTCGAGGAGCACCAGGTTCCGCTGGCAGTCGGCGAAGCGGTCGCCGTGGTAGGCGAGGAAGTCGAGCCGGTGGAAGAGCGTGCCGTTCACCGAACGCTCCACCGCCTCGTCCCAGCGCCGCAGCTGGGCCTCGTTGGCGTCGACCAGTCTCATCGGCCGGGGTTGGGCTCCCAACCCATCGCCGGGCTGGTCTCGAGGGCGTAGGCCTCCGCCTTCGCCGGATCGCCGAAGCGCCGCATGCCCTCGACGAGGGCCTGGCCCACCCGCAGGCCGGCGGCGTGGAGGTCCACGACCGGGCGGGGGCCAACGAGGTCGGTGGTCACGGTCATGACCCGGGGCGGCACGCGGCGCTCCGGCAGCTTCGGGACGCCCGCCGCCTCCAGCAGGCTGTCGTCGACGGCGCCGCTCAGGTGGACGAGCGGGGTGCCGAGCGAGGCCAGCCACGCCGGGTCGAGACCGTCCGCCCCCCCGACGAGCCCCGTGGCCAGGCGGTGCTCGGCGAGCACCACCGCGTCGACGGGACCCGGCGCCGCGGCCAACGGGGCCGTCCAGCCGGGGTGCTCGGGGACCAGTCGCACGACCTCCCCGCCGAGCGACTCGACCGCCTGGGCCACGGCGGCGCCGAAGGGGTCCGTGCCCACCACCGCCACCCGGCTCCGGTACACCTCCACCTCGGCCTCGAGCAGCAGCCTGACGGCGACGAGGCCGACGTAGCCGAACTGCTCGAGGCGGGGGTCGCTTTCGTCGGTGCCGAGGACCGGGACGTCGTGGGCCCGGCAGGCCGCCACGTCCACGTCGCCCGGACGGTGCTCCCAGGTCTCCCACATGAGGGCCACCGCGGCACCGGGCGGGAGGCGGGAGACGAAGGCCTCGTCGATCGGGCGCACGAAGCCGAGGTTGGTCACAAGGAGGGCATCGGGCGCATGGTCGGCGGCCGGGGCGCTCGACACGTCGAGCGCGGCCGCCACGCCGAGACGCTGCGCCCACTCCTGCGTGTTCGACGCCACCTCGGCCGCTCCGCCGTAGGGCGAATCGCGGGTGCAGGCCACCACCCGCGGGGACCCCGCCAGCGCGGCGAGGAGCGGGGTGACGACGAATGGCCCCGAGGCCGCCTCGGTGAGGACCGGCGTGTCCTCGAGATCCAGCTCGAACGCGTCGATCGCCGAACGGAGCAGTCGTTCCACTCGGCGGGGATTGTGCAGCTTCCTCACGATGCTCGTCCGGCGCCGTCGAGGAAGGTCTCGCACCACTGCTCCACGGAGAGCAGTGACCAGATCAGGAGCCGCCGGTTCTCACGTCCCTCGAGGTGCTCGTTCACGAGGTCGCGGACGGCGTCGGGGTTCAAGAACTCGTAGATACGGGCATCGGACCAGAGCCGGCGTCGGACGTAGTCGATGCTCTCCCCGCGGAACCAGCTGGCGTCGGGCGCCGAGAACCCCTGCTTCTCCCGCTGGGCCACGAGAGCCGGCACGTAGCGCTCCATCACCCGGCGCAGGAGCAGCTTGCCGTCACGGGTCCGCTCGAAGTAGCGGGCCACCTTGTGGCCGGCCTCGTTCTCGTTGAGCTTCACCACGTCGCCCAGGTTGCCCAGCTTGAGGCGGACCGGCAGCCGGAGGGCGAAGTCGACCAGGTCGTTGTCGAGGAACGGGACTCGGGTCTCGAGCCCGTGGGCCATGCTGAGCTTGTCCTCGACCACCAACAGCCCGTGGAGGAAGGTCTTGGCCTCGAGGTAGATGGAGTGGTTGATGTAGTCCTCCGGTCGGACCAGCTCCTCCTCCCGGTGGGCGTAGACGTCCCGGAAGATGTCCCTCGTCCAGACGCCCTTCACCTCCGGCCAGACCGGGGCGAAAACCGACGGCATCAGCTTGTTCTGGATGAGGCGTTGCCAGAACACGTAGTACTTGTCGATGTAGTCCTCGAAGCTCGAGTTGACCACGGCTCGGTAGTAACGCCAGGGGTAGCCGCCGAACAGCTCGTCACCGCCGGTGCCGGCCAGCACCACCTTGCCGAAGCCGCTCGCCAGCCGGGCGGCGTAGAAGTTCGGGTAGCTCTGACCGACCCTCGGCTCCTCGAGGTGCCAGGTCAGCTGGGGCATCACCCGCTCGAGGTCGCCGGCCTTCAGCACCATCTCGTACTGCTCGGTGCCGAACACGTAGGCCATGTGCTCGGCCCCGGTCCGCTCGTCGAAGTTGAGCTCGACACCAGAGGCTGACGAGAGGTCGAAGCCGACGGTGAACGTCTTCATCTCCGGCAGCTGTCGCGAGGCCACCGCGGTGATGGAACCGGAGTCCAGGCCGCCGCTCAGGTAGGCCCCGACCGGGACGTCGGCCACCAGCTGACGGCCCACGGCCTGACGGAAGAGGCGGTCGAGCTCCTCGGTGTACTCGTCGTCGGAGAGACCGCGCTCCTCCTCGTGCACGTCGAAGTCCCAGTAGGCGACGGGGTGGGCGATCGGCTCGCCCCGACGGAGGCGCAGGAGGCTGCCGGCCGGCAGGAGCCGGACCCCGGCGAAGAGTGTCCGGTCGGTGAAGAAATTCTGGAAGGTGAAGTACTCGAGCAGGGCCTCGGTGTCCATCGCCACCCGGTAGCCGGGGTGGGCCAGGATGGCCTTCACCTCGGAGCCGAAGAGCACCGTGTCCCGCTGGCCCGTGTAGTAGAGGGGCTTGATGCCGTACCGGTCGCGGGCGAGGAGCAGTTCCTCCCGGTCACGGTCCCAGAGGGCCAGGGCGAACATCCCGTTGAACCGCAGGAGGGCCTCGGTCCCCCACGCCGCCAGGGCGTAGAGGACGACCTCGGTGTCCGAGCGCGACCGGAAGCGCCAGCCCAAGGACTCGAGCTCGGTCCGCAGCTCCCGGAAGTTGTAGACCTCCCCGTTGTAGGAGATGACGAAGCGGCCGTCCGGCGTGGCCATCGGCTGATGGCCGGCCGGGCTGAGGTCGATGACCGCCAGCCGCCGGTGGCCGAGGCCGACGCAGCCGTCGACGAAGACCCCTTCGCCGTCGGGTCCCCGGTGGGCCAGCACGTCGGTCATCCGCTCGACGAGGCGCGGCGGGACCGGCTCGCCGTCCAGCTGCAGCACACCGGCGATGCCACACATCAGAGTGAGATGAGGGCGTCCACGACCCGTTCGAAGTCGTGGTCGTCCATGCGGTTGTGCAGCGGAATGGCCATCGACCGGTCGCGCAGCCACGTGGCCGCCGGGTAGGCCTCCATGGAGGTGCCGAGCTCCCGGCGGTACCACCCGAGGTCCGGCACGGCGTGGGTGCCGGGACGGGTCGAGACGCCCTGTCGGTGGAGCTGCTCCATCAACTCGTTGCGGGGCGCCGGCGCCGACTCGTCGACGACCACGACGTAGGACTGCCAGCCATGGACGTAGCCCTCGGGCACGACGGGCGGTCGGAGCCAGGCCACCTCGCCGAGGGCCTTCGAGTACCACTCGGCCCAGTGCCGCCGCTCGGCCAGGAGTCCGTCGAGGCGGGCCATCTGGGCGATGCCGACGGAACCCTGCAGGTCCGTCATCCGGTAGTTGTACCCGAGGAGGTCGAAGTCGGGCAGCAGCCACGGCTGGCTGCCGACGTGGCGCACCTCCTCGGGGAGGCTGGCCCCGTGGTTCCGGAGCGCCTCGACCACCTCGGCCAGCTCCTCCTCGGCCGTCGTCACCATGCCCCCCTCGCCGGTCGTGATGACCTTGCGGGGGTGGAACGAGAACACCCCGAGGCGGCCCAGCCCGCCGGCCGGCCGGCCGCGGTAGGAGGCCCCAATGGCGCACGCCGCGTCCTCCACGATGTCGACGTCGTCGGGCACCACTGCCCGGATGGCGTCGATGTCGGCGCAGAGCCCGAAGAGATGCACGGCCATGACCGCCTTCGTCCGATCGGAGAGGGCGTCGACGAGTTTGGTCGGGTCGAGGTTGTAGGTGACGGGGTCGACGTCGACGAACACCGGCGTGGCCCCGCAGTAGATCACGACGTTGGCCGTCGCTACCCACGTGAAGGCCGGCACGATGACCTCGTCGCCCGGCCCGATGCCGAGCGCCCGAAGAGCGAGGTGCATGCCGGTCGTACAGGAGGTGACCGCCTTGGCGTAGGGCACGCCCTGGTACTCGGCGAAGAGGCGTTCGAACTCGGCCACCCTCGGACCCTGCGTGAGCCAACCGGACTCGAGCGAGCCGCGCAGCGCCGTCCACTCCTCGTCACCGGTCACTGGCGACGCGATGTCGATACGTCGCTCCGTCACGCCAGGTGCCGCCCCCGTCGGGCCTCGACCTGGCTCTTGTGGGCCTTGCGCCAGGTCACGAGGGACTCGAGTCCCTCCACGAGACCGACCTCGGCGTCGAACCCGATCTCCTTGCTCGCCTTGTCGGGGCTGCCGATGCGGTTGCGGACGAACGTGAGGCCGCCCGGCTCGAACTCGATCGGGAGGTCGCTCCCGGTCACCTCCAAGAGGAGCTGGGCGAGCTCGAGGATGGTGGTCCGCCGACCGGTGCCCACGTTGTAGTACTCGTCGACGATCGAGGCCTTCATGGCGCAGATGTTGGCCGCCGCGCAGTCCTGCACATGGATGAAGTCGTACGCCTGGCTGCCGTCGCCGTAGACCTTGAGAGGCTCACCCCGGTCGATGGCGTCGAGCATCTTCATGATGACCGCGACGTACGCGCCCTCGTAGTCCTGTCTGGGCCCGTAGACGTTCATGTACCGGAGCCCGACGTACTCGAGGCCGTAGCGCTCGTGCAGGGCACGGGCCATCGCCTCGCCGGCGATCTTCGTGGCGCCGTAGAAGTTCCGGTTGTTGAACGGGTGGTCCTCGGTCATCGGTTCCTCGATGGCGTCCCCGTACACCGAGGCCGACGACGAGAACACCAACCGACGCACCTCCGCGGCCAGACAGGCCTGGAAGACGTTGAAGCTCCCCCGGATGTTGACTTCGAAGGCCGCCTGGGGGTACTCGTAGCACTGGAGGAGCCAGAGGGCGGCGAAATGGAACACCCCGTCGACGCCCTCGAGGGCGGCGCCGAGGATGTCGGGGTCGCGGATGTCCCCACCGGCCTCGAAGACCCGGACCCGCGGATCGACGAGGGCCTGGGCCAGGTTCTCCTCGGTCCCCCGAACGAAGTTGTCGTAGACGAGGACCTCGGCGACGTCCTCGTGCAACAGCGCATCGACGGTGTGGGAGCCGATCAGCCCAGCGCCCCCGATCACCGCGAGCCGCTTCCCTTGGATGTCCACGCTTGCCCCGTCCGTCCTCAGGCAGTGGGCCACGCACCAGGGGGCGCCGGCTCGGCGGCGGGGGGTTCCCGTCGCCTGCTCAGCTCCTCCTCCAAGTGCGCTGACCCTCCCCTCCGTGCTCCGCCGGTGGCTCGTCGGGACATCGCCCGCTGGCTCTTCAGTCTTGCACCAGCTGCTTCGCCCGAGCGGGACCAACCTGACCGGCGCTGCCCGGCACCAGGTCAAAGTCTCCCATACGCACCACGGCGCAGGGGTAGCAGCCGCCGTGGCGCGCTCGGTGCCGCTGAGCGCAGCGGGCCCGCCGACCCGGCCTCGGCCGGTCTGGCACCAGGTAGCCTGGAGCACCGCGTCGCGGCCGCGGCGCCCCGGAACAAGGAAGGCACCGGTGCCCCCTTCACGGACCAAACCGCCGGAGGAGACCCGGCTGACCAGGGAGACCTACGAGCGGCTGCAGGCCGAGCTGACCGACCTGACCACTCGCGGGCGGGTCGAGATCGCTCAGGCCATCGAGTCGGCGCGGGCCCTCGGCGATCTGTCGGAGAACGGCGACTACCACGCGGCGAAGGACGCCCAGGGGAAGATGGAGTCCCGGGTCCGCCAGCTGCAGGCCCTGCTCCGCTCGGCGGTGATCGTGGAAGAGGGCGGGGCGGGTGACGGGTCCATCGCCCACGGTGCCGTGGTCACGCTCCGCTACGAGGACGACGACGAGGACGACGTCCAGCAGTTCTTCGTGGGCTCGATCGAGGAGCGCCGGGAGGGCCTCCCCGTCGCCTCCCCCGACGCCCCGTTGGGCCAGGCGTTGCTCGGGCGCACCGAGGGGGACGTCGTGGAGTACGCCGCACCTGGCGGCACCCTCCGGGTCGTCGTGGTGAAAGTCGAGCAGTGACCGCAGACGAGCGGGGCCGGCCGAGGACGCTGGCCGACAAGGTCTGGGAGTCCCACGTCATCCGGTCGGCGGACGGCGAGCCGGACCTCCTCTTCGTCGACCTCCACCTGGTGCACGAGGTGACCTCGCCCCAGGCCTTCGACGGGCTCCGCCTGGCCGGTCGCCGGGTGCGTCGCCCCGACCTGACGGTGGCCACGGCCGACCACAACGTGCCGACCGTCGACATCGACGCACCGATCGCCGACCCGATCTCCGCCCGCCAGCTCGAGGTGCTCGCGACCAACTGCGCGGAGTTCGGGATCACGTGCTACCCCATGGGCCACGCCAACCAGGGCATCGTCCACGTGATCGGTCCGGAGCTCGGTCTCACCCAACCGGGGATGACCGTGGTCTGTGGCGACAGCCACACCTCGACCCACGGCGCTTTCGGTGCACTGGCCTTCGGGATCGGGACGAGCGAGGTGGAGCACGTCCTGGCCACCCAGTCGCTTCCGCAGTGGCGGCCGGCGACGATGGCCGTGAACGTCGACGGCGAGCTGGCCGCCGGCGTGACGCCCAAGGACGTCGTGCTCGCGGTGATCGGGCTGATCGGCACCGGCGGCGGCGCCGGCCACGTCATCGAGTACCGGGGATCCACGATCCGCTCCCTCTCGATGGAGGGTCGGATGACCGTCTGCAACATGAGCATCGAGGGCGGCGCCCGGGCCGGCATGGTGGCCCCGGACGAGAAGACCTTCGCCTTCCTCGAGGGGCGCGAGCAGTCGCCGAAGGGGAGCGAATGGGAGGAGGCCCTCGCCTACTGGCGGACGCTGCCGACCGACGACGGCGCCACCTTCGACAAGGAGGTCGATCTCGACGGCGGCCGTCTCACCCCCCACGTGACCTGGGGCACCAACCCGGGTCACGTGGTGCCACTCGACGGTGTCGTGCCGGACCCGGACTCCTTCGAGGGGGCCGAGAACCGCGACGCCGCCGCCCGGGCCCTCGCCTACATGGGCCTCCAGGCCGGGACGCCCATCCGGGAGATCGCGGTGGACACCGTGTTCCTCGGTTCGTGCACGAACTCGCGCATCGAGGACCTCCGGGCCGCGGCGGCCGTCCTCGAGGGGCGCCACGTCCGGGAGGGCCTGCGGGCGCTCGCCGTCCCGGGCTCGCGCCGGGTGAAGGTGCAGGCCGAGGCCGAGGGCCTCGATAAGGTCTTCCGGGCGGCCGGCTTCGAGTGGCGGGAGCCAGGGTGCTCGATGTGCCTCGCCATGAACCCCGACAAGCTGGCCCCCGGCGAGCGCTGTGCCAGCACGTCGAATCGCAATTTCGAGGGGCGGCAGGGCCGGGGCGGGCGCACCCACCTCGTCTCCCCCGCCGTCGCCGCGGCCACCGCCGTGGCCGGCCGCTTCGCCACCCCCGGGGAGCTGGACGGGTGAAGCCGGTCGTCGTCATCACGGGAAGGGCGGTGCCCCTCGACCGCTCCGACGTGGACACCGATCAGATCATCCACGCCGACTGGTTGAAGCGGGTCGAGCGCACCGGTTTCGGGGCCGGGCTCTTCGGCGAGTGGCGCGACGATCGCGACTTCGTGCTCAACGACCCGAGGTTCGTCGGGGCCACCATTCTCATCGCCGGACACAACTTCGGCATCGGCTCGTCGCGGGAGCACGCCGTCTGGGCCCTCATGGACTACGGCTTCGAGGCCGTGGTCGCCTCGGCCTTCGGCGACATCTTCCGCAACAACAGCATCAACCAGGGTCTGGTCCCCGTGCAGGTGACACCGGAGATCGAGCGGGCCCTGATGTCAGCGGTGACCGACGACCCGTCGCTCGAGATCACGATCGACGTGGCCAGGGGGACGGTCGAGGCGCCGGCGGCCGGCATCAGCAGCACCTTCCCGCTCCACGAGTTCACCCGGGAGCGACTGGTCAACGGCTGGGACGAGGTCGGCCTCACGCTCCGCCACGAGTCCGACATCGACGTCTTCGAGCAGGGCCGCCCGGCGTGGATGCCGGTGGCTGGCTGAAGCTCACCCGCTGCGGGTGGCCCGCACCGTGATGCCCGCCTCGTCCTCGTAGAGGCGCTCGACCACGAGCCCCAGCTCGTCGCACCACGCCCGCACCTCGTCGCTCGTCTGCCGGTGGGCGTAGCGGGGGTGGTACCAGTCGAAGTTAGTGTGGTTGTTCTCCTCGAAGTTGCTCTGGTCGTTCCAGTAGATCTTGGCCACATGCCAGTAGATGAACCGCTGCAGGTCGTACTTCCCGCCGGTGATGCCGAGGACGGGGATGTCCGGCACCTCGATCTCGATGCCGAGCTCGGCGAGGATCCGGCCGAGCTCGGTCAACGGCTCGACCGCTTGCATCGCCTCCTCCGGCGACAGCGGCGCCACCCGCTCCCGGATGTAGTCGTCGGTGAACTCCCGGATGGCTGATTTCTTCCGGTAGACGTAGAAGAGGATGGTCCCGCCGGGCTGGAGGTGCCGGGCCACCGCGCCCAGGGCCTGCCTCGTCGACGGGGTGTGGTGGAGCGTCCCTTCGGCCACCACCGTGTCGAAGGAACCCTCGGGGAAGGGCATGGCCATCATGTCCGCCCGCACGAACAGGGTGTTCGGGACGTCGGCGAACCGCCGCCGGGCCTGGTGGACGGCGGCCGAGATGTCCACCCCGGCCCAGAGCTCGCCGGCGAAGGACGGCGTGAGGTAGATCGAGCTCGAGTAGCCCGAGCCGCAACCGCAGTCGAGGATCCGCCGGCGCCCCGCCATGAACTCGACCATGGCGTCCTCGTCGTCGAAGTAGCGGGTGATGTACCAGGTGCGGAACTCGCGGTAGGCGCCGGATCCCTCGACGTCCTCCCAGCTGTCCCACTTGAAGCCGAAGCTCGCCGCGGTCTGTCCCTGGTCGGGGTCGGCACCGGGAAGCCCCGTGACGAAGTCGGCCACGCCGTCGTGCACGGGATAGGCGGTCCCGTCGTCGGCCACGAGCCGTCCCTCGAACACCTCGCCGTCGGCCGCCGTCCTGACCGTCTCGAGACGCAGCGGTCGCCCGGAGCGCGGGTCGACGAGATCACCCGACTGCGCGGCGTGCATCCCTACCTGTCCCCTCCTTGTCGGCTGGGGCATCATCTCAGCTCCCACGGCCCGGTTCGTGACAACCCGGGCGGCCGGTGCCGTCAGCGCCAGCGGTACTTCGTCCAGCCGGTGACGGGGTGGGCCCCGAGCTCCTGGTAGAAGGCGATCGCCCGCTCGTTCCAGTCGAGGACGTCCCACTCGATCCGGCCCGTCGTCCGGCTCCGCAGGTGCTCGAGGAGGGCCCGGCCGTGGCCCCGGCGGCGGTGGGCCGGACGGACGAAGAGGTCCTCGAGCCAGATGCCCGGCTGCCCGAGGAACGTGGAGAACGTCGGGTACCAGAGGGCGTGGCCGGCCACCGCCCCGTCCTCCTCGGTGGCCAGGCTCACCCGGGCCACCGGCCCGGGTGAGAAGAGCGCCCTGGCGAAGTCCTCCTCGGTGGCCACGAGGGCCTCCTGGAGCTCCTCATAGACGGCCAGCTCCCGGGTCAGGGCCAGGATCTCGGGGAGGTCGGCGACCGTGGCCTCGCGGACGGTCACCGGACCCCGCCCGCCGGGTCGCTCTTCACTCGGCGGCGGGCCCCTCGTCGGCGGCCGGGATGCGGTTCGCCGCGCTGATCACCGCCGAGAGCGAGGCGTCGAGGATGCTCGAGTCGATGCCCACGCCCCACCAGGTAGCCCCTTCGGGCGACTCCACCTCCACGTAGGCCACCGCCGAGGCGCCACTCCCCGAGGTGAGGGCGTGCTCGCTGTAGTCCTTCACCTCGAAGTCGATGTCGAACTCGGAGCGGAGCGCGGTCACGAGGGCATCGATCGGTCCGTTGCCCTCGCCCAGGAGCGTGTGGTGCTGCCCGTCCTTCGTCACCTGGGCGGTGACCTTGGTCCGGTGGCCACCGGTCGTGACCTCACTCGACAGGAGGCGCAGGCCGGCGTCGTCGGGCAGGTAGGTCTCCGCGAACACGTCCCACATCTCGTCGGGGAGGATCTCGGTGCCGCTCGCCTCGGTGATCTGCTGGACGGTCTTCGAGAACTCCATCTGCAGCCGGCGCGGCAGGTCCAGCCCGTGCTCGGTGTCCATCACGTAGGCCACGCCACCCTTGCCCGACTGGCTGTTCACCCGGATGATCGCCTCGTAGGTGCGCCCGGTGTGCTTCGGGTCGATGGGCAGGTAGGGCACCTCCCACTCGCCGTAGTCGTCGCCGATGGCCGCCATACCCTTCTTGATGGCGTCCTGGTGCGACCCCGAGAACGCGGTGTACACGAGGTCGCCGGCGTAGGGGTGACGGGGGTGCACCGGCAGGCGGGTGACGTGCTCGGCCACCCGGCGGACCTTCTCGATGTCCGTGAAGTCGAGCTCGGGGTCCACGCCCTGGGCGAAGAGGTTCATGGCCAGGGTGACGACGTCCACGTTGCCCGTCCGCTCGCCGTTGCCGAAGAGCGTCCCTTCGATCCGCTCGGCCCCGGCCAGGAGGCCGAGTTCCGCCGCGGCCACCGCGGTGCCGCGGTCGTTGTGGGGATGGAGGCTGAGCACGAGCGAGTCGCGGTCGCGCACGCTGCGGCCGAACAACTCGATCACGTCGGCGTAGACGTTGGCCGTGTACATCTCGACGGTGGCCGGCAGGTTGACGACGAGCGGCCGCTCCGGCGTCGGCTCGAGCACGTCCATGACCGCCTCGCAGATCTCCACGGCGTAGTCGGGCTCGGTGCCGGTGAAGCTCTCCGGCGAGTACTCGTAGCTGACGTCGGTGCCGCGCAATCCGGCCTCGTGCTTCTTGCAGAGCCGAGCGGCCTGGACGGCGATGTCGGTGATGCCCGCCTTGTCGAGCTTGAACACCACCCGGCGCTGGAGCTCGGAGGTGGAGTTGTAGAAGTGCACGAGGACCCGGCGGGCGCCGTCCAACGAGGCGAAGGTCCGCTCAATGAGGTCCTCACGGCACTGGACGAGCACCTGGATGGCCACGTCCTCGGGGATGCGGTCCTCGTCGATGATCCGGCGCATGAAGTCGTAGTCGGCCTGGGAGGCCGAGGGGAAGCCCACCTCGATCTCCTTGAAGCCCACGGCCACGAGCGTCTCGAACAGCTCCAGCTTGCGATCGGGGTCCATCGGGTCGACGAGGGCCTGGTTGCCGTCCCGCAGGTCCACGCTGCACCAACGGGGCGCCTTCGTCAGCCGTCGGCCCGGCCACGTCCGGTCGGCCAGCTCGACGGGCCGGTGGTCGCGGTAACGCTCGAAGGGCATCTTGCGGACGGGCACCGCGGGCCGTCCGGCCCCCCGTGCCGTGGTCACGCTGTCGTTGCTCATCGCTCCGTCTCCTCTTGGCCGCCCTCGGCCTCCCCGACCTGACGCTCCCTTTCGAACATCCGCCCACCGCCGCCCGCCCAAGAAAAAACCTCCTGGCCGAACCGGCGCAGGAGGTGGCGGGCGAACGCGATGTGGCGTTCGCCGTCAGGTAAGCAGCAGGACCGAGATCGTGGCTCCGTTCATGGTCCCACCATGGTGACAGCACCGCGGGTATGTCGTCAAGGCAGGCGTGCGACGCGACGTTGCTACCCTGACCACGTGACGCCGGCTCGGACACTGCGCCGCATCGTCCTCCTGGCGCTCTTGGCCGCGGCGGCCGGGGCGCTCTGGGTCCGACTGAGCCGGCCGGCCTCGGCCGAACGGCACGGCCACGGCCGGCTCCGGGGCAGCTTCGACCAGTGGCCCGCCGTCCCCCGGGCCCCCGGCGCCCGCGCCCGGTCGGCCTGAACCCCGCGTCCGGGGCACTACAGCGAGACCCGGTTGAGGTCGAGGATCCCGTCGTCGGCCCGCAGGACGACCAGCACCTCGTCGGGGACGGGGCCCTCGGTGGCCAGCACCATGAGGGCGGTCGGACCGGTCGGGCTCCGACCGACGTGCATGTTCGAGATCGAGACGCCGGCGTTGCCGATCGTCGTGCCCACGAACCCGATCATCCCCGCCCGGTCGTCGTTGCGCACGACCAGCATGTGCGGCGTCGGGGGCACGTCGACGTTGTGGTCGTCGACCATCACGACCCGGGGCTCCACCGTCACCCCCGGGCCGGTGAGCGTGCCCGACACCGCGTGCTGGCTCGAACGCAGGGTCACGAGGCTCTTGTAGTCGTGCGAGGTGACCGTCGAGACCTCCCGAACCTCGAGGCCCCGCCGCTCGGCCAGTTGGGGGGCGTTCACGTAGGAGATCGGCTCGTCGGACACCGTGCCGAGGAGGCCCTTCAGCGCCGAGAGCGTGAGGATGCCGGTGCCCGTCCCGGCCAGCTCGCCGTGGAACTCGATCTCGAGCCGGTCCGGCAGCTCGTCGTGGAGGCAGGCGAAGAACCGGCCCAGCTGCTCGGCCAGCGGCATGAACGGCCGGACGGTCTCGGAGACGTCGGTCGCCGCCACGTTGACGGCGTACGGGACGAAGTCCCCGGCGAGGGCCAGCAGCACCTGCTCGGCGATCGTGACGCCCGCCTTGTCCTGCGCCTCGACCGTCGAGGCCCCGAGGTGCGGCGTCACGACGACCGAGGGCAGCTCGAAGAGGGGGGACTCGGTGGTCGGCTCGACGGCAAAGACGTCCAGGCCGGCCCCCTCGACCTGGCCGTCGCGGATCGCCGCGGCCAGGGCCGCCTCGTCGACGATCCCGCCACGGGCGGTGTTGATGATGCGCAGGCCCGGCTTGGCCTTGGCGAGGAGGTCCGCGCCGATCAGCCCGATCGTCTCGGGGGTCTTCGGCAGGTGGACGGTCACGAAGTCCGCCTCGGCCATGAGCTCGTCGAGCGGGCGGAGCTCGACCCCCATGGCCCTCGCCCGGTCGGCCGAGACGTAGGGGTCGTGGGCGATAAGCCGCATCCCGAAGGCGAGGGCCCGCTGGGCCACGAGGGCCCCCACCCGACCGAGCCCGATCACGCCGAGGGTCTTGCCGTGGAGCTCCACGCCCTCCCACTTCGACCGCTCCCACTTGCCGGCCACGAGGGCCGCGTGGGCCTGCGGGACGTTGCGGGCCTGGGCCAAGAGGAGGGCCATCGCCTGCTCGGCCGCCGAGAGGATGTTGGACTGCGGGGCGTTGACCACCATGACGCCGCGCTCGGTGGCCGTCGCCACGTCCACGTTGTCGAGGCCGATGCCCGCCCGACCGACCACCACGAGGTCGGTACCGGCGGCCAGGACCTCCCCGGTCACCTGGGTGGCCGAGCGGATGACGAGGGCCGCCGCACCGGGCACCGCGGCGAGGAGCTCGTCGGGGCTCAGCCCTTCGCGCACGTCGACCTCGTGACCGGCGGCGGTCAGCATGTCGAGGCCCGACTGGGCGATCTTCTCGGTCACGAGCACACGGGCCAACCTGGCACTCCCCTTCCGTCGTCGCTGGTCGAGCCGGCCTAGCGGCGCGGGCCGGCCTCGGCGAAGAGGGCGCCGAGGCGGCGCACCCCTTCGACCAGGTCGTCGTCGCCGAGGGCGTAGGACATGCGGAAGTACCCCGGGGCCCCGAAGGCCTCGCCGGGGACCACCGCCACCTGGACCTCGTCGATGCAGAGCTCGGCCAGTTCGGCGCTCGTCGTGGGCCGCCGGCCCCGCAGCTCCCGCCCGAGCAGCCCCTCGACGGAGGGGAAGGCGTAGAAGGCGCCCTCCGGCTCGAAGCAGCTGACACCCTCGAGCTCGTTCAGCATGCGGTGGATGGTCCGTCGACGGCGGTCGAAGGCCTCGCGCATCATGGCCACCGCGGAGAGGTCCCCGGTGACGGCGCTGAGCGCCGCCACCTGGGACACGTTGGCCACGTTGGAGGTCAGGTGGGACTGGAGGTTGGTCGCCGCGGCCACCGCGTCGGGCGGGCCCAAGAGCCACCCCACCCGCCACCCCGTCATGGCGTAGGTCTTGGCCACCCCGTTGATCACGAGGCAGCGCTCGGCCAGCTCGGGAACGAGGACGGGCATCGAGTGCTGCTCGGCCCCGCCGTAGACGAGGTGCTCGTAGATCTCGTCGGTGACCACCCACAATCCCGCCTCGGCGGCGAACCGGCCGATGGCCTCGACCTCGTCACGGGGGTAGACGGCGCCCGTCGGGTTCGACGGGGACACGAAGAGGAGCACCTTGGTCCGCGGGGTGATCGCCGCGGCGAGGCGCTCGACGGGCGCCCGGAAGCCCGTCGACTCGTCGGTCGGCACGGGGACCGGCACCCCGCCGGCCAGGGCGATGGCCTCGGGGTAGGTCGTCCAGTAGGGGGCGGGCACGAGCACCTCGTCGCCCGGGTCGCAGAGCACGGCGAAGGCGCCGGCCACCGCCTGCTTGGCCCCGTTCGTCACGAGCACCTGGGACGGCGCCACGTCGTAGCCCGAGTCCCGTCTCGTCTTCTCGGCGATGGCCTGACGGAGGGCGGGGAGCCCGCCGGTCGGGGTGTAGTGGTGGTTGACGGGGTCGAAGCAGGCGGCCGCGGCGGCCTCGACGATGTGGGCCGGCGTCGGGAAGTCAGGCTCGCCGGCCCCGAAGCCGATGACGTGGGCACCCCCGGCGGCCAGCTCCTTGGCCTTGGCGTCGACGGCGAGCGTGGCCGACGGGGCGACCGCGGCCGCCCGGGCCGAGATGCGGCGCTGCTCGGTGACGTGTGCGGAGGTCGTCGTCATCGATGCCATGATTCCATACGTGACCGAAGCCACCGACATAGCCATTCCGGACTCGCTCAAGCCGGCCGACGGTCGTTTCGGCTCCGGTCCGTCCAAGGTCCGACCCGAGCAGGTAGCGGCCCTCGCCGAGGCCGCCCCCACCTATCTCGGCACGAGCCACCGCCAGCCGCCCGTGAAGGCGGTCGTCGGCCGGGTGCGCTCCGGGCTGCGCGAGCTGTTCTCGCTTCCCGACGGCTACGAGGTGCTGCTCGGCAACGGCGGCACCACCTCCTTCTGGGACGCCGCCACCTTCGGCCTGATCGAGCAGCAGAGCCAGCATCTCTCCTTCGGCGAGTTCTCCTCCAAGTTCGCCACCGCGGTCAAGGCCGCGCCCCACCTGAAGGAACCCCAGGTCATCGAGTCGCCGGCCGGCACCCACCCGCTGCCGTCGGCCGACCCCGCCGTCGACACCTACGCCCTCACCCATAACGAGACGTCGACCGGCGTAGCCATGACTATCCGCCGGCCGCCGGGCGCCGACCCGGCGACGGGCGACGGGCTCGTGGTGGTCGACGCCACCTCGGCCGCCGGAGGCCTGCGGGTGGACCCCCAGGAGTTCGACGCCTACTACCTGGCCCCCCAGAAGTGCTTCGCCGCCGACGGCGGGCTGTGGGCCGCCCTCCTCTCGCCCGCCGGCATCGAGCGGGTCGAGCAGCTGGCGGCGAGCCGCTGGGTCCCGGCCTCGCTCGACCTCAAGATCGCCCTCGACAACTCGCGTCTCGACCAGACCTACAACACACCGTCGTTGGCCACGCTGTTCCTCTTCGCCGAGCAGCTGGACTGGATGCTCGGGCAGGGGGGCCTCGAGTGGACGGCCTCGCGCTGCGACCGGTCGGCCGAGATCCTCTACACCTGGGCGGAGCAGTCGGGCTTCGCCCGACCCTTCGTCGAGAACCCGGCCGACCGCAGCCATGTCGTCGGGACGATCGACTTCGTCGACGCCGTCGAGGCCACGACGGTGGCCGCGGTGCTGCGGCGCAACGGCATCGTGGACACCGAGCCCTACCGCAAGCTCGGGCGTAACCAGCTGCGCATCGCCATGTTCCCGGCGATCGACCCCGAGGACGTCGCCGCGCTCTGCGCCTGCATCAACTACGTGGTCGGCGCCCTCGCCTGAACGGCCGCGCGTCGCACGCGTCGCGGCGTCGACGACGCCCTGCCGTAGACTCGACCGGATTATGTGCGGCATCGGCGGAGTCCTCCGCTTCGACGGAGCGGAGGTCGACCTCGGTCTCCTGCGCCGCATGGCCGGGTCGCTCGCCCACCGGGGACCCGACGACGAGGGCGTGTACACCGCCGGTCCGCTCGGCCTCGTCAACCGGCGCCTCGCCGTGCTCGACCCGACCCCGCAGGGTCACCAGCCGATGGGCTCGCCCGACGGGTCGCTGTGGCTCACCCACAACGGCGAGATCTACAACTACCAGGAGCTTCGGGCCGAGCTCTCGGCGGCGGGCCGCGTCTTCAAGACCGGGACCGACACCGAGGTGATCCTCGCCGCCTTCGAGGCCTGGGGCATCGCCTGCCTCGAACGGTTCGTCGGCATGTTCGCCTTCGCCTTGTGGGACGCAAGGGACGACACGCTCTGGCTCGCCCGCGACCGCCTCGGCATCAAGCCGCTCCATTACGCGTGCGACGGGCAACGCCTCGTGTTCGCGTCGGAGATCAAGACGCTCTTCTTGGACGGCGACGTGCACAAGGAGATGCGGGCCGAGGCCTTCGCTGAGTACCTCGCCTACACCCACCCGCTCGAGCGCGACACGACGTGGTTCAAAGACGTCCACACCGTGCCCCCGGGTTGCTACGGCCGGGTCAACGACGGCCGCCTCGAGGTGACGAGCTGGTGGGACCCGGTCGACTGCTACCGCCGATCGCCGGCCGAGGGACCGGACCTCGTGCACGAGGTCCGCGAGCAGCTCGAGGACGCGGTGACGCTGCACGTCCGCAGCGACGTGTCGCTCGGCGCCTACCTGAGCGGGGGCCTCGACTCCAGTCTCGTCGTCGGTCTCGTCGCCGAGACGCTCCCCGACCCGGTCTGGACCTTCTCGGGTGCCTTCGCCGAGGGTGAGCGCTACGACGAGCGGCGCTACGTGCGACTCGTGGTCGACCGCTGGCACACCGTCCACCACGAGGTGGTGCCCGACGACGAGGCCTTCCGGCACGACATCGGCCAGGTGGCCTGGCAGCTGGACGAGCCGTCGGTGGGGGTGGCCGCCTTCTCGCAGTACGAGGTCTGCCGCCTGGTGAAGGACAGCGGCGTGAAGGTCGTGAACGGCGGCCAGGGCGGTGACGAGGTGTTCGGCGGTTACCCGCGCTACCTCCGCCACACCGAGCCGGGCTGGGCCGGCGCCCTCCGGCAGGCCTTCGACCTCCCGGTCATGAAGGCCCACGTCCGGCGACGCCTCTACGACGGGAGCTTCGGCCGACGGGTGACCGGCCTGCACCCCGACCTCGCCCGTCGGCTCGGCGACTTCCGGCCGACCCGCCCGAGCGCTCTCGCCGACCCGGTGGCCGACGCCATGTACTTCGACCTGCGCTACTACCTGCCGGCCCTCCTCCAGGTGGAAGACCGCATGAGCATGGCCATGTCGATCGAGTCCCGACTGCCCCTCCTCGACCACCGTCTGGTCGAGCTGGCCGCCTCCATCCCCTCGTCCACGCTCATGCCCGACGGCCGGCTGAAGGGCCTCCTCCGTCAGTCGGTGGCCGACGTCGTGCCGACCGAGATCGTGGAGCGCAGGGACAAGGCCGGCTTCCCCACCCCGTTCGGACCCTGGGTGCGCGGCCCCCTCGGCGGGTGGGCCCGCGACCTTCTCCTCGGGCCGGACTTCACCGCCCGCCGGGTCTTCGCGCCGCGCTACCTGCGGGCCCTCCTCGACCTGCACCAGAAGACGCCGCTGCCCATGACCTACCCCCTGTGGGTGGCCGTCTCGGTGGCCCTCTGGTTCGAGGCCTTCGACCCCGGGATCGACTGGTGAGCCCCGCCGGGCGGCCGGCGCCCGGGCGGTGAGCTCCGGCCGCCCGCTCCGGGTCCTCCACTGCCTCTACGACGTGGCCGGCAACGCCGAGGGTCTGGCCGAGGCCGAGCGGGAGCTCGGGCTCGAGAGCACCGCGGTGGCCCTCCGGGCCAACCCGAGCGGTCACCACATCGACGAGGTGCTCTGCGGCGACGGCACCGGCTACGTGGGCCAGGAGCGGCGCCGCTTCGAGCTCCTCGTCCGGGCGCTGCGGCGAGCCGACGTGGTCCACTTCAACTTCGGGCGGACGATCATGCCGCCGTGGAAGGGTTGGGGCTCCTCGGCCGCCGCCGGGCGGGGCGGCCCCGCGGGCCGGGTCATCGACCTCTACCTGCGCTCGCTCTGGCTGAAGGACCTGCCGCTCCTCAAGGCGGCGGGCAAGGCGCTGTTCGTCACCTATCAGGGCGACGACGCCCGGCAGGGCGACTACCTGGCAGCCCACGACCGGGTCACCCCCGTCTTCGACGTGGAGCCCGGCTACTACACCGCGGCCGACGACGCGGCCAAGCGGCGCTCGATCGCCACCTTCGACCGCTACGTCGACGGCATCTTCGCCCTCAACCCCGACCTCCTGCGGGTGCTCCCCGCCCGGGCCCGCTTCGTCCCCTACGCCAGCGTCGACCCGAGGCGTTGGACGCCGGGCCCGCTCCCGGGCGGGCCGGTCCCGGTCCTCCTCCACGCGCCCTCACACCGAGGGGTGAAGGGCACCCGCTACCTCATGGAGGCGGTCGAGGGGCTACGGGCCGAGGGCGTGGCGGTGGAGCTCCTCCTCGTCGAGGGCGTGAGCCACGCAGACGCCCGCCGCCTCTACGAACGGGCCGACGTCCTCGTCGACCAGCTCCTCGTCGGCTGGTACGGGGCGCTCGCCGTCGAGCTCATGGCCCTCGGCCGGCCGGTCGTCTGTTACCTCCGCGACGGCGACTTCGGGCCGCTACCGGCCGAGATGCGGGCCGAGATCCCGATCGTGCGGGCCGAGCCCGGCGACGTCCGGGCCGTGCTGCGCGAGCTCCTCACGACGAGGCGGGGCGAGCTCGCCGAGCTCGGCCGGCGCGGACGGGCCTACGTCGAGCGCTGGCACGACCCACAAGAGATCGCCGGCGGCCTCAAGGAGGCCTACGAGGCGGCGGTCGACGGCGCCCGCCACCGGCGGGCCGGCTGAGACCGGGCGCTCAGCCGCCCGAGACGTCCTGGACCCGCTGCCGGCCGGCGGAGATGAAGGGCATCATGGCCCGCAGCTCCGCGCCGACCTGCTCGATCTGGTGCTGCTTGCCCGCCTGGCGCAGCTCGTTGAAGCGGGGCCGGCCGGCCCGGTTCTCGGCGATCCACTCCTCGGCGAACGAGCCGTCCCGGATGGCCTCGAGGATCCGCTGCATCTCGGCCCGCACGTGGTCGTCGATCACCATCGGGCCCCGGGTGAGGTCGCCGTACTCGGCGGTGTCGCTGATCGAGTAGCGCATGCCGGCGATCCCCTGCTCGTACATGAGGTCGACGATGAGCTTCAGCTCGTGGAGGCACTCGAAGTAGGCCGACTCGGGCTGGTAGCCCGCGGCCACCAACGTCTCGAAGCCCGCGGTCACGAGGGCGGTCACGCCCCCGCACAGCACGACCTGCTCGCCGAAGAGGTCGGTCTCGGTCTCCTCCTCGAACGTCGTGTCGAGCACGCCGGCCCGGGTGGCCCCGATGGCGTGGGCGTAGGAGAGCGCCAGGTCCCGGGCCTTGCCCGTGGCGTCCTGGGCCACCGCGATGAGGGTGGGGACGCCGCCCCCCTCGGTGTAGGTCCGGCGCACGAGGTGCCCCGGGCCCTTCGGGGCCACCATGGCCACGTCGACTCCCTCGGGCGGGACGATCTGGCCGAAGCGGATGTTGAAGCCGTGGGCGAACATCAGGCAGTCGCCCTCGCCCAGGTGCGGGGCCACCTGGCTGTCGTAGACGGCCTTCTGCTCGGTGTCGGGCAGGAGGATCATGATCACGTCGGCCTCGGCCGCCGCCTCGTCGATCGAGGTGACCCGGAGGCCGGCCTCCTTCGCCTTGGTCGCCGAGGCCGACCCGGGCCGCAGCGCCACCCGCACGTCGACCCCCGACTCCCGCAGGTTCTGGGCGTGGGCGTGCCCCTGGGAGCCGTAGCCGAGGATCGCCACCTTGCGCCCCTGGATGAGGGTGGGGTCGGCGTCCGCCTCGTAGTACATGGTGGCCATCGTTCCTCGCTCTCTGCTGTCTCGGCTCGGCGCCGTCCTAGCCGACGCCCTGGTCCCGGCCGGGACGGCGCTCCAGCTTAGGCAGGGCCACCCGGCCCGTCCGCTGGAGCTCCACCCTCTCGTAGTCCCGGAGGAGCCCTTCGAAGTCGTCGACCTTCTCGGGGTGGCCGGCCACCATCACCGTGATCCGGTCGGGCCCCACGTTCACCACCTCGCCGCCGAAGACGCCGACGAGCTCGATCAGCTGGGAGCGGACGTCGGGGCCGGCGGCCACCGTGGCCAGCAGGAGCTCGCGCTCGACCGCCTCGGACGGCGCCAGCTCCGAGATGGCCACCACGTTCACCAGCTTGTGCAGCTGCTGGACCACCTGCTCCAGCGGGGCCGACTCCACGTCCACCACGATGGAGATCCGGCTGAGGCGCTCGTTGTCGGTCGGGGCCACGGCCAGCGAGAAGATGTTGAAGCCCCGGCGGGAGAACAGCCCCGCCACCCGGGCCAGCACGCCCGCCTTGTTCTCCACGAGCACCGAGAGGATGTGGTGGCGCGGCGCGGCCGCCGACCCCGGCACCAGGCTGAGCGGCTGGGTGCTCACCGCGGCCGGTCCGCTTGGTCCGGGTGGACGACGATGGCGTCGTTCGAGGCCCCCGCCGGCACCATCGGGAACACCTTCTCGAAGGCGTCGATGCGGAAGTCCACGACGACCGGCCGGTCGTCGATGCCGTTGGCCTTCTCGACGGCCGGCGCCACCTCCTCGGGCGTCTCCACCCGGATGCCGACGCCACCCATGGCCTCGGCCCACTTCACGTAGTCGGGCAGGTCGGGCGAGAGGTAAACCTCCGAGTAACGCTCGGCGTAGAACATCTCCTGCCACTGGCGGACCATGCCGAGGTAGGCGTTGTTCAAGATGGCGATCTTGACCGGGATCCGCTCGGCCGCCGCCGTGACGAGCTCCTGGGCCGTCATCTGGAAGCAGCCGTCGCCGTCGATGGCCCACACCGTGCGGTCCGGCCGGCCCACCTTGGCCCCGATGGCCGCCGGCACGGCGAAGCCCATCGTGCCCGCCCCGCCCGAGTTGACCCAGGTGTAGGGGTGGTCGAAGCGCCAGTACTGGGAGGCCCACATCTGGTGCTGTCCGACGCCGGCCACGACGACCGTGTCGACCGGCGAGAGGTCGCGCAGCGTCTCGACGACGAGCTCGGGCTTGAGCGGTCCCCCGTCCTCCTGGACGTAGTAGTAGGGGAAGCGCGCCTGCCAGTCCCGCAGGCGGGCCCACCACGGACCGAGGTCGGGCCGCCCGGCCGCCGCCGTGCCGGGGCGGGCCGCCGCCCCGCGGTCCGAGCGGGTGGCCGCGTCGTCGTGGGGCAGGCCGGCCGCGTCGAGCGCCACGAGGAGCTCGTCGATCACGAGGCGACAGTCCCCGGCGATGGGCACGTCGGGGACGCGCACCTTCCCGAGCTCGGCCGGGTCGATGTCGACGTGCACCACCTTGGCCTCCGGGGCGAAGGCGTCGATCTTGCCGGTCACCCGGTCGTCGAAGCGCGAGCCGAGGGCCAGGAGCAGGTCGGACCGCTGGAGCGCGGTGACCGCGGTGAAGTTGCCGTGCATGCCCGGCATGCCGAGGCAGAGCGGGTGCGAGTCGGGGAAGGCCCCCCGGGCCATGAGCGTGGTCACGACCGGGATGCCCGTCCGCTCGGCGAATTCGAGGAGCCCCTGAGCCGCCCGGGCCTTCAGGATCCCGCCGCCGGCGTAGATGACCGGGCGCTCCGCCGCCAGCAGCAGCGCGACCGCCTGGCGCACCTTGGCCGGGTCGCCCACGGTGACGGGGTGGTAGCCGGGGAGGTCGAGCTCGTCGAGCGACTCGGGCCAGTACCACTCCATCTGGGCGTTCGAGACGTCCTTCGGCACGTCGATGAGGACCGGTCCCGGCCGGCCGGTGGTGGCCACGTGGAAGGCGGCGGCCACGACCCGGGGGATGTCGGCCGCCTCCTTCACCAACCAGTTGTGCTTGGTGATGCCCATCGTGACCCCGGTGATGTCGCACTCCTGGAAGGCGTCGGTGCCGATGGCCGCCGTGCTGACCTGGCCCGACACCACGACGAGGGGCGTCGAGTCCATGTAGGCGTTGGAGAGCGGGGTGACCACGTTGGTGGCCCCCGGGCCGCTCGTCACCATGGCCACCCCGGGACGGCCGGTGGTCATGGCGTAGCCCTCGGCCATGTGGCCGGCGCCCTGCTCGTGGCGCACGAGGATGTGGCGGATCGAGGAGTCCAGGATCGGGTCGTAGACCGGCAGGATGGCCCCGCCGGGCAGGCCGAACATGACCTCGACCCCCTGCAGCTCGAGGCTCTTGATGAGGGCCTGGGCCCCGGTCAGTTGCATGGTCCCCCTGCTCCTTTCGCTTCGTCCTGCGGTTGGCTCGTCCTGCTCGTCGTCTCGTCCGGGAATTGCAACGGCCCCCCTTGCGGGAGGCCGAGAGCGCGCGACGTATGTCGGGCCGCGCGCTACAAGATCGTTACCAGGGTGGTCTGGGGAGGCGTCCCGGTCTTCATGGTGCCCTCATTGTGGCATGCGCCGCGGCGGGCCACAACCCCGCCCCGGTCAGGGGGCCCAGTGGCGCGTGTCGTGGCCGCCGTCGACCACCCGGAAGAAGCCGACCTCGGTGATGTCGACCGCGAAGAGGTGCCACTCGTCCCCCTGCGGGCGCCAGCCGATGGCCGCCTCCAGGGCCACGCAGTAGCCCTCCCGTTCCTCGGCGTCGGCCACCGGCTCGGCCCGGCCGTAGATCTTGACGTCGCCCTCGGTGCCGTCCTTGTCGCTCACGGTGGAGTGGACCACGCAGCGGGGGTCGCGGAGGAGGTCGAGGGCCTTCTTGGACTGCCACATCATCCCGAGGTAGAGCCGGCCGTCGTGGAGGAGGGGCTCGACCGGGGTGATCCGGGGCCAGCCGTTCGCCCGCAGGGTGCCCACGAGCGAGAGGCCCGTCGCCTGGAAGCGGGCCCGCCCCAGCTGGGCCAGGTCGGGGGCCGCCGCCTCGAACTCGGCCCAGCTGACCACGGCCGGACTAGGGCTCGGTGACCGCGCCGCGCTCAGCCCCGGTCACGAGGCGGGCGTACTTGGCGAGGGCCCCCGTGGTGTAGCGGGGCTCGAAGGCCTTGAGCTCGCTGGCCCGGCGGGCGAGCACGTCCTCGGGCACCTGGAGGTCGATGCGGTGCTCGGGGACGTCGATCACCACCCGGTCACCGTCGGCCACGAGGGCGATGGGCCCGAGGTCGACGGCCTCGGGGGCCACGTGGCCGACGCAGAACCCGTGGGTTCCGCCCGAGAAGCGGCCGTCGGTCACGAGGGCGCAGTCGCTGCCCCGGCCGGCGCCGGTGAGGGCACCGGTCACCGCCAGCATCTCGCGCATGCCGGGTCCGCCCTTGGGGCCCTCGTAGCGGATGACGAGCACGGTGCCCGGCTCGATGCTCCCGGCGAGGATGGCCGCCAACGCCGCCTGCTCACCGTCGAAGACCCGGGCCGTCCCTTCGAAGTGCAGCCCGTCGAGGCCGGCCACCTTCACCACCGAGCCCTTCGGGGCGAGCGAGCCGGTCAGGATGGCGATGCCGCCGCGCTGGTGGATGGGACGCCCGAGCGGATGGACGACGTCGTCGTCCGGCGCCGGCGCTCCCAGGGCCGCCAGGTTCTCGGCCACCGTCTTCCCGCTCACCGTGAGGCAGTCGCCGTCGATGAGCCCGGCCCCGAGCAGCTCCTGCAGCACCACGGGGACCCCGCCCACCCGGTCGAGGTCGACCATGTGGTACTTGCCGTGGGGCTTCATGTCGGCGAGGTGGGGCACCTTGGCCGCCACCGCGTTGAAGTCGTCGAGCTCGAGGGGCACCCGGGCCTCGTGGGCGATGGCCATGAGGTGAAGGACGGCGTTCGTCGAGCCGCCGAGGGCCATCACGACGGCGACGGCGTTCAGGAACGCCGGCTTGGTCATGATCTGGCGGGGCCGGATCCCGGACTCGAGGAGGGCGACGACGGCCCGGCCGCTCTCGCGCGCCAGGTCCTCCCGCCGCCGGTCGACGGCCGGGGCGGTCGAGCTGCCCGGGAGCGACATCCCGAGGGCCTCGGCCACCGACGACATGGTGTTGGCGGTGAACATCCCGGCGCACGACCCCTCGGTGGGGCAGGCGTTGTGCTCGATCAGGCTGAGCTCCTCGTCGGAGAGGGCGTCGACGGCGTGGGCGCCCACCGCCTCGAAGACGCTCACGATGTCGAGCGCCCGGTCGCGGAGGCGCCCCGGCAGGATCGTCCCGCCGTAGAGGAAGACGCTCGGCAGGTTGAGGCGGGCGGCGGCCATGAGCATGCCGGGCAGCGACTTGTCGCAGCCGGCCAGGGTCACCATGCCGTCGAAGCGCTCGGCGTGCATCATGATCTCGACGGAGTCGGCGATGATCTCGCGGCTCACAAGCGAGGCCCGCATGCCCTCGTGGCCCATGGAGATGCCGTCGGAGACGGCGATCGTCACGAACTCGAGGGGGAAGCCGCCCGCGGCGCGCACCCCCTCCTTGGCCCGGGCGGCCAGCCGGCCGAGCGGCAGGTTGCACGGGGTGACCTCGTTCCAGCTCGAGGCCACCCCTATCTGGGGCTTGTCCCAGTCCTCGTCGGTCATGCCGACGGCCCGCAGCATGGCCCGGGCCGGCGCCTTCGACGGCCCTTCCGTGACCTCGTAGCTCCGGGGCTTCATCCCCGGCCGTTCCTCGCCGCTCATCGCACGCCCCTGTCTGTGCTCGCCCGACTACCCCTGCGCCGCCCGCAGGCGGCGCAGCTCCTCGTCCACCGCCTTGCCGTCGGCTTGGCCCTTCGTGGCCCGCATCACCTGGCCGGCCAGCCAGCCACCCTTCTGTTTCTGCAGCTTCTCGTCCCCCGAGCAGTACTCCGCCCACTCGTCGGGGTTGGCCACCACCACCTCGGCCACCGCCGCGGCGAGGGCGTCGTCGCCCAGGGCCTCGAAGCCGAGCTCGGCCGCCACGGCCAACGGGTCGCCCCCGCCGTCGGCCAAGAGGCGGGCGAGCACCTTCTTCGACTGGGTGGCCGAGAGCTCACCGCCCGCCTCGAGGGCCACGAGGCCGGCGAAGGCCGCCGGGTCGAGACTGGTCGCCGCCTCCGGCTCGGCCGCCAGCTCGTTCCCCGCCCGGGCCAGGGCCAGGGCGGCCGGGGCCGGCGGGCTGGCCTCCGTCACGAAGTGGTCGAGCCCCTGTTCGACCACCGAGCGGATCTGCTCCAGCTGGGACTCGGTGGCCTCCCCCCCGAGCAGCTCGGCCAGGCGGGCCCGGCGGGCCGCGGGGAGCGGGCCGATGGAGGCGGCCACCTCCCGCTGCCACGCCTCGTCCGGCTCGAGGAGCACGAGGTCGGGCTCGGGGAAGTAGCGGTAGTCGAAGGCCTCCTCCTTCGAGCGCAGCGGCACGGTGCGCCCGGCCTCCTCGTCCCAGTGCCGGGTCTCCTGGGTCACCGCCCCGCCGGCCTCGAGGAGGGCGACCTGGCGGGCCGCCTCGTGCTCGACGGCCCGGCCGAGCGAGCGGAGGGAGTTCAGGTTCTTGACCTCGCAGCGGGTGCCGAAGGCCGACGAGCCGACCGGGCGGACCGAGACGTTGGCGTCCACCCGGAGGGAGCCCTCCTCCATCCGCCCGTCGGAGACCCCGGTGGCGATGAGGAGGCCCCGCAGCTCGGTGACGTACGCCCGCGCCGCGGCGGCCGATCGGAGGTCGGGCTCGCTCACGATCTCGACGAGCGGCACCCCGGCCCGGTTGTAGTCGACGAGCGACTCGTCGGCCGCGTGGATGCGGCCGCCCTCGCCGAGGTGCGAGGTCTTCCCGGTGTCCTCTTCGAGATGGGCCCGCACGATGCCCACCCGCTCGCCGTCGGGGAGCTCCAGCCAGCCGCCGACGTTGATCGGTTCGTCGTACTGACTGATCTGGTAGTCCTTCGGCATGTCCGGGTAGAAGTAGTTCTTCCGGTGGAAGATCGAGGGCCGGATCTCACAGTGGAGCGCGGTGCCGATGCGCATGGCGAAGGTCACCGCCTCCCGGTTGAGCACGGGCAGCGAGCCGGGGAGACCGAGGCACACCGGGCAGACGTTGGTGTTGGGCTCGTCCCCGAAGGCGTTGCGGCAGCTGCAGAACAGCTTGGTCGCCGTCTGCAGCTCGGCGTGCACCTCGAGGCCGATCACCGTCTCCCACGCCCCCGTCTCGGGCGGGGCCAGCGCGGTCTCGGTCACGACGCACCTCCCGGTGCAGGGGCGAGCGACTCGAGGGCGCTCGCCGCGGCGAAGAGGACCCGCTCGCCGAGGGCCGGGGCGAGCAGCTGCACGCCGATCGGCAACCCCTCGCCGTCGGCGCCGAACGGCACGTTCATGGCCGGATGCCCCGAGAGGTTGGAGGGCACCGTGAACAGGTCCGAGAGGTACATCGACCAGGGGTCGTCCACCTTGGCCCCGATGGGGAAGGCGGTGGAGGGCGTGGTCGCCCCGAGCAGGACGTCGAAGCTCTCGTAGGCCCGCCCGAAGGCCTCGATCACGAGCGTGCGCACCCGCTGGGCCTTGCCGTAGTAGGCGTCGTAGTAGCCGGCCGACAGCGCATAGGTGCCGAGCATGATGCGCCGCTTCACCTCGGCCCCGAACCCGGCCGTCCGGGTGGCCGTGTTCATGGCCTCGGCGTCGGGGGCGTCGACCCGCAGCCCGTAGCGGACGCCGTCGTAGCGGGCCAGGTTGGACGAGGCCTCGGCCGGGGCGAGCAGGTAGTAGGCCGGCAGGCCGAGCCGCAGCTCGGGCAGGGACACCTCGTCCACCTTGGCCCCGGCCCCGGCGAGGGCCTCGGCCGCCGCCCGGACCCGGCCGACCACCTCGGCGTCACCCTCGTCGAGGAGCTCCTGGCAGAGCCCCACCCGGAGGCCCTCCACGCCGTCGTCGAGCGCCGCGGTCACGTCGGGGGCGGGACGGTCGAGCGAGGTGCTGTCGCAGGGGTCGTGCCCGGCGATCACCTCGAGGAGGAGCGCGGCGTCGCCCACGGTGGTGGCGAACGGCCCGATCTGGTCGAGGGAGCTGGCGAAGGCCACGAGGCCGTAGCGCGACACCACCCCGTAGGTGGGCTTCATCCCGACCACCCCGCAGAAGGCCGCGGGCTGGCGGATCGACCCGCCGGTGTCCGAGCCGAGGGCGAGCGGCACGACCCCGGCGGCCACCGCGGCGGCCGAGCCGCCGCTCGAGCCGCCGGGCACCCTTGAGGGGTCGCGGGGGTTGCGGGTCGGGCCGGTCGACGAGTTCTCGGTGGAGGAGCCCATGGCGAACTCGTCCATGTTCGTCTTGCCCACGACGACCGCCCCCGCCTCGCGTAGCCGGGTGACGACGGTGGCGTCGTAGGGCGGTCGCCACCCCTCGAGGATGCGCGACGAGCAGGTCGTCGGGCGACCCCTCGTGCAGAGGTTGTCCTTCAACGCCACGGGCACGCCGGCGAGCGGTCCGGGGTCCCGCCCCTGTTCGACCGCGGCGTCGACCGCCGCGGCGTCGGCCGCCGCGGCGTCGGCGTGGACGTCCAAGAACGCGTGCAACGGGCCGTCGGCCGCGGCGATGGCCGCCAGGGCCTCCTCGACGACGGAACGGGCGGAGCGCCCGCCCGTCCGCACCGCCTCGGCGGTGGCGCCGGCCGGTCCCGGGGTCGGGCTCACGGCTCCTGCCCGCCGATCCGGGGCACCCGGAAGCGGTGGTCCTCCACGTCGGGCGCCGCCGCCAGCACCTCCTCACGGTCGAGGCACGGCCTCGGCTCGTCGGGTCGCAGCACGTTGCGCACCGGGAGGGGGTGGGCCGTCGGGGGCGTGCCCGACAGGTCGAGGGCGGCGATGTCCGCCGCGTGGTCGAGGACCGAGGCCAGCTGAGACGTGAAGAGGTCGAGCTCCTCGGGACTCAGGTCCAGGCGGGCCAGCTTGGCCACGTGGGCCACGTCCTCGCGCGAGATGGGCGGCGTCCCCGCCCCGCTCATGGCGCGGTCCCGGCCGTGACCTTGCCGACGAACTCGACGGTCTTCGTCTCGATGAGCTCGGCGTCGAAGTCGAGGGTGGCGACGTGGTAGCTCCGCTCGAGCCAGATGCGCTCGACCGGGCCGCTCACGGTGGCGGCGACGAGGTCGCCGTTGCTCGACGGGACGACGTGGTCCTCCCGGCTGGACAAGAGGAGCACCGGGCAGTGGATGGAGGGGAGGCCCACCGCCACGTCCTCCACCGCCTCGAAGAGGGAGAGGGCGGGGGCCAACGGGGTCCCCTCGTAGGCGGGCTGGGTGACGTCGGGCCGGGCGATGTCCGAGCCGATGCCGGCCATCACCTCGTCACCGGAGGCCAGCAACTCGTGGACCGCCTCCCGGAGCTCGTCGCCGGGCGGCTCGGCCACCGGGTTGATCGCCACGATGCCGGCGATCTCGGGGTGGCGCTCGGCCAGGGAGAGGGCGAGGGCCCCGCCCATCGACAGCCCGACCACGACCACCTTCTCCGTGCGCCCGGCCAGCTCGGCGTAGGTCGACTCCACCGTGCCCGACCAGTCCGCCCAGCGGGTCGGGATCATGTCCTCGAGCGCCGTGCCGTGCCCCGGCAGGCGGGGGAGCTCCACGGCGTAGCCCGCGGCGGCCAGCCGCTCGGCCACCGGCCGCATCTCGAAGGGGTTGCCGGTGAAGCCGTGCAGCACGAGGGCCCCCACGTTGCCGCCCGGGGCCGAGAAGGGCTCGGCCCCCGCCATGACCGGTGCGGTCATCTCCGGGCTCCGGTCACCGCGCCCGCGTCCGGAGCTGCCGTCACGGGAGCGATCATGCCGGGGCATGCTACTGGCCGACGGATCACGTCCCGGCGGGCCGCCCCGCCGACCGGCCACGAAGGAGCTGCAGGGTATGGCGTTCCCCTTTTTGAGCGAGGAGTGGGTGGAGGCCGCCCATGAGCTACGGGCCCAGTACGGCGAGAAGGGCCCACCCGTCGGGCAGGCCATGCGGCTCAACCTCTTGGTCACCGACGTGCCCTTCGGCGACGGCGACATCGAGGCCCACATGGACTCGACCGACGGCTCGCTCATGATCGACCGGGGGCACCTTGATGACCCCGATCTGAAGGTCACCGTCCCCTACGCTACGGCGAAGGCCATTCTCGTCGAGGGCAACACGGGAGCAGCGATGCAGGCCTTCATGAACGGACAGATCCAGATCGAAGGCGACATGTCGAAGCTGATGATGGCGCTCCAGGGTGCACCGCCCGACCCCTCCGCCCAGGAGTTCGCCACCCGGCTGCGGGAGATCACGGAGTAGCGACGCCTCCGGCCGGAGGGGGCGCCGGGGCGCCCGGGGAGGGGATGAGGTGAGCGAGCAGGTGCTCGACCAGGCGGAGGAAGAGGCTCCCCCCGTCGCGCCACCCGCCCGGCCGGTGGGCCTGCGCCGGCCGTCGCCCAGCGCCTGGGCCATCGGGATCGGGGCCTTCCTCGTGGCCACGGCGGTCCTGCCCGAGCTCGAGACGTCGATCGACCCGGAGAAGGCGGCCGTGCTCGCCGTGCTCGGGGCGGCCGGCCTGCCGATGCTGGTGGCCCGGGCCCTCGGCCTGGCCCGGCGCTCGAGGAGCGAGACGATCGCCTCGCGCTTCGCCCTGGCGTTCGTCGTCGCCTCGGGCATCTCGACCGCGGTCGCCGTGCGGCCCGTGCTGGCGATGGTCGGTCTCTACAACCAGTTCGACGGGTGGTTCTTCCTCGTGGCGCTGGCCGGGTGCTGGGCCCTCGGCACGGCCATCGACTCCGACGACGACCGCCGCCTCCTCGAGGGGGCCCTCATCGCCGCCGCGCTCGTGAACGCGCTGATGGCCCTCCTCCAGCAGTTCGTCAACACCGGCAACATCGCCCTGCCGAGCTACAGCGGCATCCCCGACGGCCTGCTCGGCAACCCGGTCTACCTGTGCTCGCTCCTGGCCGCCTCGCTCACGTTGCTCGGCCCGCGCTTCCGCTCCTCGCCCCGCCAGTGGTGGCTGGTGGTCGGCCTGATCGCCCTCGGCCTCGGGGTGGGCAGCGAACGGCTCGGCGCGGTGGTCGCCGTCGCCGTCGTCGTGTTCGAGCTGTGGATCGCCTTCCGGTCGCGCCGACCCCCGCCCGAGGCGGCGACCGGGAACCAGCGCAAACGGGCCCTCGGCTTCGCCGCCCTCGTCGTCGGCGGTCTGATCGCCGGTTCGCTCATCAGCCGCTACAAGGGCTCGGGCGGCGGCGTGGCCGGCCACTTCGCGGCGACGAGCGCCGAGGGCACCTACGGCCAGCGTTTCGGGGCCTGGCAGGCCGCCCTCCGGGCCATCGGCTCGGGCGACCACTGGCTCTTCGGCTACGGGCCCGGGCAGTTCCGGTCGGCGACCGCGACGCACTTCTCGCTGCACAGCTGGCTGCTCGACCCCGGCGCCGTCTTCACCGACTCGCACAACATCTTCCTCGAGCTCGCCACGACCACGGGGATCATCGGTCTCCTCTTGATCGTGGCCTGGGTGGTGTTCGCCTTCCGCAACCGGACCGGCCGGCTCCTCGGCTTCGCCGCCGCCATCTTCGTCACCGAGCTCGTCGAGCCCATCAACCTCGCGCTCACCCCGCTGGCCTTCCTCGCTCTCGGCGGGGCGGCGGTGGCCGTCGCCGGGCGGCGCAAGGCGGCCGAGCCGTCGCCGAGGGCCACACCGCGCTGGGTGGCCCCCGCCGCGGTGGTCACCGCGGCCTTGGCCCTCATCCCGGCCCTCATGCTCGTCATCGGCGACGAGTCGCTCACCCGTTCGGCCGCCCAGTTCTCCGTGGCCCAGGACCCGGCCGCGCTCTCGAGCGCCGGCACGGCCGAGACCATGCTCTCGCCCTGGCCCGAGCCGGCCACCCACCTGAGCCAGATCCACCAGTACCTGTCGCTCGGGCACAAGAAGAGGCAGGCCCTGCAGGCCATCGCCTGGGCCAAGGTGGCGGCCGAACGCGACCCGACCAACCCCTACCTCCTCACGGCCTACGCCAACTCCCTCGCCCTCAACGGCCAGCTCGGGAAGGCCAAGGCCGAGGCCCTCCTGGCCCTCAAGCACTCGCCCTACTGGAGCCAGGCGATGAACCTCCTCTCCGGCATCGCCTACCAGGAGCACCACCCGGCTGAGGGTCGGGCCTGGCTGGTGCGCTCGCTCCGGGCCGACCCCGAGCAGGGGAACCTGAAGGCCGTGCTCTCCGGCAAGTGCCCGCCGCCCGAGCCGGGGCGTGACACCTTCACGAAGCCCGGCAAGTGCTTCCCCTGACGAGGGCGTCCCGGGTCCGGCCGTGTCCAGCACCGGCACCCCCGGCGTAGTTGAATTGGCGCCATGAGGAGGGGGACCTCATGGATCGTGGCGATCGCCCCGGTGGTGATCGTGGGGCTGATGGCCGAGCTGCACGCCCGGGTCATCGGTCACTACCGCTTGTTCGGCTCCTCCCGGCTCGGCTGGACGGTCGTCTACGTCCTCTTCCTCGAGCTCGCCGCCTACGCCATGGGGCTGCCCCACACCCCCCGCTCGGCCATGGGGGCCTGCTGGTCGGCCCTCGGCGCGGTCGTGGCCGGCGCGGCGGGGGTCTCGGTCCTCCAGCTGCTGGCCGGTTCCCCTCTGCTCCCCCGGTTCGTGGTGCTCGGCTCCGCCGGTCTCCTGGCCGTCGTCTACGCCGCGGTCACGATCGTCGACCAGCGCACCCGGGCCGCCGGCAGCAGCGACCGGGTGCTGGCGGTGCTGCGCCCCGACGAGGCCGCCACCTTGGAGACCGACCTCGGCTCGGCCCCCGAGCGCCCGGCCGCCCTCGTCGGCCTCCTCGACCCCCTCGCCGCCTCGGCCACCGTGGGCAACGGGGGTACGCCCCTCGTGGAGGCGGCCGAAGCCGCGCAGGCATCGGTGGTGGTCCTCGGCCGTGAGGCCCAGGTCGACGAGTCGGTCGTGGCCCAGCTGGCCTTCCTCCACGGCCGGGGCGTTCGCGTGCGCACGCTCTCCTTGTTCTACGACGAGTGGCTGGGCAAGCTGCCGGTGGTCGAGCTCGAGCGCATCTCGCTCATGTTCGACATCCAAGAGCTCCACTACCCCCGCTACGCCCGGCTCAAGCGCATCGTGGACGTGGTCTCGGCCACGCTCGGTCTCGTGCTCCTCGTGTTCCTCGTACCGGCCGTGTGGCTGCTCGACCGCTTCGGCAACCGGGGGCCGCTGTTCTTCACCCAGACCCGGGTGGGCAAGGGCGGACGCCACTTCACGATCTACAAGTTCCGCACGATGCCGCTGGGCAAGCCCGACGAGTCGGACTGGACCGAGCCGCTCGACCCGCGGCTCGGCCGGGTCGGTCGTTTCTTCCGTCGGGTGCACGTCGATGAGGTGCCCCAGGCCCTCAACATCCTGCGCGGCGAGCTCTCGCTCGTCGGGCCCCGGCCCGAACAGCCTCGTTACGTGGCCGAGCTCACCGAGAAGATCCCGTTCTACGAGGTGCGTCACCTCGTGAACCCCGGGGTGACCGGGTGGGCCCAGGTGAAGTTCCCCTACGGGGCGAGCGTGTCCGACGCCTTGGAGAAGCTCCAGTACGAATTCTATTACCTGCGGCACCAGGGCCCGATGCTCGACACGAGGATCCTCGCCCGGACGCTGCGCAGCGTGCTCCACCTGGGCGGGCGCTGACCGTTGCCAGCGTCAGGGGGTCGTCAGCCGCTCGGCTGGGTCCTCCCGGTGCGCACGGTGTCCCGGATGCCCGCCGCGCAGACCACCCCCACCGCCCCGACGAGCCCGCCCACCACGAAGGCGGTGCGGAACGAGCCGAGGAGCGCCGCCCCGTGGGCCGCACCGCCGGCCACCCGGCGGTGGGCCGACGACAGCTGGATGGTCTGGAGCACCTGGATCCCGGCCACCTCCCCGACCTGGGTGGCGAGCAGCTGGGCCGCGCTCATCACCCCGTACTCCGACGCGGTCACCTCGTTGGCCATGCTCGAGCTCGTCGGCGGCAGGGCGACACCCATCCCGGCACCGGCCAGGCAGAGGGCGAGCACGATGACAACGAGGGGTGAGCCCGGGCTGAGCACGGCGAAGAGGGCCATCGAGAGCACCACCGCGCTCGACCCGGCCAGTGCGCTCACCCGCTCCCCCACCCGCACGGTGAGGTAGCCGGCCACCGGGGCGCTCACCGCGAACAGGAGTGGCCGGGCGATCGAGATGATCCCGACCTGGGTCACCCGGTAGCCGTAGACCTCCTCCATGAGGAGCGGGAAGAGGAAGAAGGCGCCGAAGTAGGCGAAGTTGCTGCAGGTCCGCACGCCCATCGGGAGGACGAAGTTGCGCCGCCGGAAATAGTGGGGCGGGATGAGCGGGTGGGCCGCGGTGCGCAGACGGTGCACGAAGACGGCGGCCGAAGCCACGCTGAGCACCAAGGGCACCACCACCGCGCCTGACGACCACCCGGTGTGGGGGGCGATCGAGAGCCCGAGCATGAGGGCCACCACCGCGCCCGACAAGCTCCAGGAGCCCACCCAGTCGAACCCCTTCCAGCCGGTGGGCTGCGGCTCCTCCTCGGCCGGGGTCTCCTCGAGCGAGTGCCGGCCGTGGGCCGGGAGGATGAGCACCACCACGACGGTCGAGAGCACGAGCAGGACGAGCTGACCCCAGAAGAGGGCTCGCCAGCCGAGGAACTGGATGACCGGCGACCCGACGGCCATGCCGATCACCGGCCCCCCGGCGCCGACGAGCGACCACCAGCCGAGGGCCTTCACCCGGTCCTCCTTCGAGAACATCCGGAGGATGAGGGCCATCGAGGCGGTGCCGGTCGCCGCCCCCTGCACCCCGTCGAGGGCCCGGCCGAAGAGGAGCACCGCGGCGTTGGGCGCGGTGGCCGTCACCACCGCCGAGACCATCGCCCCGGCCAGGCCGAGCAGGTAGAGGCGTCGGTGGCCGAACAGGTCGCCGGCCTTCCCGAACACCGGCGCGGCCAGGCCGAAGGCGAGGAGCGGCCCGGTGGAGGACCACGTGAGCACCGAGATGTTGGTGTGCAGCTGCCCGGCCACCGTGGGCAGGGCCACGACGAACACGGTGAACGTGATGTTGAGGGCCAGCAGCCCGGCGAGGAGGGCGAAGAGGACCCACCACTGGTAGCGGGGGCTCCGCTCGGCCCGTCGCTGGACCCGTCGCCGGAGGAGGACGGGCCACGGCAGGTCGACGGTCGCCTCGGCCCCGCTCGCTCCGAGCGCCGCCGCCCCGGGGTCGGCTGCGGCGTCGAGGACGACGGAGGGGTCGTCGTAGGGCGCCAGTCCTTCGGGGGGTGGCCCCGCCCGACCGGACGGGGCCGCGCTCACGCCCCGAGTCGGTGCATCTCCGACTGCAGCTCGGCCACCGTCCAGCGCTCCTTCTGCTCGAGCGTGTCGGTCATCGTCCAGTTCTGGAAGGTCCGGATGACCCCGCCCTGGACGAAGAAGACCCGCCCCGTCGCCGGGCAGTCCTCGGTGGCGAGGTAGGCCACGAGCGGCGAGATGTTCGCCGGGTCCCAGATGTCGAACTGCGAGGGGTCCTGTGGTGGGGCCACTGCGTCGGTCAGGCCCGGGGTCGACTGGGTCATCCGGGTGCGGGCCGCCGGGGCGATGGCGTTCACGCGGATGCCGTAGCGCCCGAGCTCCTGGGCGGCGATGACGCTGAAAGCCGCGATGCCGGCCTTGGCCGCGCCGTAGTTCGTCTGCCCCGGGTTCCCGAGGAGTCCCGAGGTGGACGAGGTGTTGATGACCGACGCCTTCACCTCCTGGCCCGCCTTGGCCTGCTCGCGCCAGTGGGCGGCGGCGTGCCGGGTCGGGACGAAGTGGCCCTTCAGGTGGACGTGGATGACGCTGTCCCACTCCTCCTCGGTCATGTTCACGAGCACCCGGTCGCGCAGGATCCCGGCGTTGTTCACGAGGACATGGACGTCGCCGAAGGCCTCGATCGCCGCGGCGATCAGGCGCTGGCCGCCCTCCCAGTCGGCGATGTTGTCGCCGTTGGCCAGCGCCACGCCGCCCGCCGCCTCGATCTCGTGGACCACCTGCTCGGCCGGCGTCCGGTCCCCGCCGCTGCCGTCGACCGCGCCGCCGAGGTCGTTCACGACCACCTTGGCCCCCTCCGCCGCGAACAAGAGGGCGTGCTCCCGCCCGATGCCCCGACCTGCGCCGGTGATCACGGCCACCCGGCCATCCAGTGCGCCCATCTCAACAGCCTCCTCGTTGCCCCTACCTGTGGGGCGGACGCGGCCAAGGGTAGTGGCGAGGGCCCTGGCCACGGCCCCGACGGGGACCCGACGACCGTCCTGAGCAGGGGGTGCCCGTCGAACTCCCTGGTGAGCGTGGCAGACTGGATGGCGGCACGAGCAATGGAGGGGTGCTCGGGGACGTGCTGGACGGCGACGAGGTCTTCATCCGCGCCGGCGGGACCCGCCGGGCGCGCCACGAGCGTCGCTCGCGCGACCGCTTCTACGTGGCCCTGGGCCTCTCCTGCATCGGGGTCGGCCTCCTCATCGTGGGCAACATCGCCTGGTTCTATTACCGCTCGGACACGAAGGGCGCGGCGCTCGTCCGCCAGGAGCACGCGGCGATCGCCGCCGCCGGCCAGTACGTGGCCAAGGGCCAGGCGCCGGCGGCCAAGGTCTGCCCGCCGTTCAGCGACAGCTCGAACGACCCCCAGGGCCTGGTCGAGGCGCCCGGGATCTCGCTGCAGGCGCCGGTGCTCGCCGGTGACGCCGACGCCGAGCTCAACGTGGCTGTCGGGCACGTGACGGGCAGCGCCTGGCCCGGGCAGTACGGGACGGCGGTGCTGGCCGCCCACGACGTGAGCTACTTCAGCGAGATCGACAACCTGCACGCCGGCGACGGCATCGAGTTCGTCACCCCGTGCGAGACCTACACCTACCGGGTGACCGGCCACCAGGTCGTGGCCCGCGGCTCACCCCTCTACTCCCCGAAGCAGCAGTCGATCCTCGTCCTCGAGACCTGCTACCCGCTCAACGCCCTCTTCCTCACGCCGCAGCGCTATCTCGTGACGGCGCAGTACACCGGGGTGATCCGTACCGGCGAGTCCATCCCCGCCATCGCCGGCGGGCCGCCGGCCCCGACGGTCCCCGCCCCAGCCCCGTTGGCGGCCCAGGGCCTGACGCTCGCCACCAACGACGTGCCGCTCGGCCGGCTCGACCTGACCGGCTCGCCGGCGGTCATCTGGCAGGAGAGCCCGGACCCGCTCACCGACGAGTCGTCGGTCCTCGCCGCCTACTTCGCCGGTCTGCGCAGCGCCGAACAGGTCCAGCCGGGCTGGTGGGCCGCCATCGCCGGCTCCGTCCCGCTCACCGCCGCCCAACCCCTCGAGCACGCCGCCATCACGGGCTACCCGCAGCAGGTCAACCCGACCCTCGTCGTCGGCGGCAGCACGTTGACCGGCGCCTTCCTCGATACGACGGTGCGGGTGAGCGGGGGCAGCGCTCCCGGCGTGTACCAGCTCCACGTGGCCATGACCGACTCCAAGGGGACGCTCACGATCACCCAGTGGACCATGACCCGGGGTTGAGCCCCCTCGCCTCGCCACCGGGCCCTTCGGCTCTGGTGACCGAGCCGACGGCTGTGCCAACGTGAGGGCCTAGACGCGACGGCGGCCCTGGGTCTGCGGGTGGGGCACGCCATGGGACGCGACGAGGTGCCAGTGACCACCGAGGGCGACGGGAAGGAACCGACAGCTCCAGCGGGCGAGGGTTCGCTCGCGGTCGAGGTCCGGGGCCTCGAGAAGTCCTACGGCGACGTGCCGGCGGTGGCCGGCATCGACCTCGCCATCCGCCGGGGCGAGATCGTCGCCCTGCTCGGCCCGAACGGCGCCGGCAAGACCACCACGGTCGAGATCCTCGAGGGCTACCGCACCCGCGACGCCGGGGACGTCCACGTCCTCGGCTTCGACCCGGGCCACCAGCGCGCCCAGCTCAAGAGCCACATCGGCATCGTGCTGCAGTCGACCGGGATCGACCCCTACCTGACGGTCGACGAGACCGTGACCATGTACGCCGACTTCTACCCCCACCCCCGGCCGGTCGACGAGATCATCGAGCTCGTCGGCCTCACCGCCAAGCGGGGCGAGCGGGTCGTCCACCTCTCCGGCGGCCAGCAGCGCCGGCTCGACATGGCCGTGGCCTTGGCCGGCGACCCCGAGCTTCTCTTCCTCGACGAGCCGACCACCGGCTTCGACCCCTCGGCCCGGCGGGAGGCCTGGGAAGTGGTGAAGAGCCTCGCCGCGCTGGGCAAGACCGTCCTCCTCACCACCCACTACATGGACGAGGCCCAGTTCCTGGCCGACGACGTGGTGGTCATCGCCAACGGCCGGGTGGTGGCCCAGGGACCCCCCTCGACGCTGGGCTTTCGCGACCACGCCAAGGTCAGGGTCCGCTACCGGATCCCCGACGGCGCGGCGCCGCCGGCCGACCTCACCGGGCCGCCCGGGTCCGACGGCTTCGTCGAGATCTCGGTCGACGACGCCGTCACCGACGTGCACCGGCTCCTGACGTGGGCCATCGAACAGGGCGTCGACCTCGACGGCTTCGAGGTGACGAGGCCCTCGCTGGAGGACGTCTACCTGTCGCTCACCGACCCGACCTCGGGTGGCGACTTGGCTCCCGCTCCGGAGAACGAGACCCGATGAGAGCTTTCACCCTCACGCTCTCCCAGGTCCGCTACGTCAACAAGGCCTTCTGGCGGAACCCCTCGAGGGCCTTCTTCACGCTGGCCTTCCCGTTGATGTTCCTCGTGATCTTCACCGCGCTCCTCGGGAACAACACCGTCCACTTGGGGCCGATCACGGTCAAGTCCTCCACCTACTACGTGGCGGCGATGGCCGCCTTCGCCGTGATCACCGCTTGCTACACGAACATCGCCATCACGATCGCCTTCCAGCGGGACGCCGGCATCCTCAAGCGCCTCGACGGCTCACCGCTGCCTCGGCGATCGTTCCTGTCCTCTCGAGTGCTCCACTCGATCCTGATCGCCATCCTGCTGGTGGCCGTCACGGCGGCGTTCGGACGGATCTTCTACAACGCCCACATCCCGAGCGGCCTCCAGCTCGTGAAATTCCTCGTCATGCTCATCGTGGGCGCTGCGGCCTTCTGCGCCCTCGGCCTGGCGGTCACCGCGGTCATCCCCAACGCCGACGCTGCGCCCGCCATCGTCAACGCCAGCATCCTGCCGCTGCTGTTCCTGTCGGGGATCTTCATTCCGTTCGGCAACAACACGCCCGCCTGGATCGAGTGGGTGGCCAAGATCTTCCCCGTCCGGCACTTCGCCCAGGGCATGTTGGCCGGCTTCGTCGGCACCCCGTTCCACTGGAGCGACGTGCTCTTCGTCGCCCTTTGGGGTCTCGCCGGTCTGATTCTCGGCGTCCGTTACTTCGCCTGGGAACCGCGAACGGAGTAGGTCGCCACCACGACCTGGTGACAGGTGACCACGAGGACACAGCTGTTAAGGCCGCGGGACGACCATCGAGGTTCGAATCCCACATCGCGCACACTGAGCGGGGGGGAGAGAGGGACCCGGGAAGGGAAACAGCCCGGAACCCGGGGACACGCGAGACGCGAAGAGCCGGAGCCAGGGGCGACGCGAGGGGACCCGGAGAACGAAACGGGACCGAGGCCCCGGGACGGACGAGGGGAGCCAGCCAGCCCCCGAGGCGCCGGAGGCGCCGAGGGCGCAGGCAGGAGGCAGGGCCGGGGCGCAGAAGACGCGGACCTACCGCAGGGCGGTGAGCTGGGCGTCAGCGCGCGGGGCAGGGGCGCAGAAGTAGGGGCTGTGGTTGCGCGAAAGGGCAGGTCGGGGGGAGGGGTGGTTGCGTGGGAGGGGCTGAGGGAAGACAACCGGCGGGAAGTACGGTGGCACTTAGTGGCGAAGGCAACGAAGTGTTCGACGGCTGTTGCGGCCATGACTCTCGGTCTGCTCCTCGTGGGGTTTGGGTCAGCGCTCTCGTCGAATCCCTCCGCAGCTTCCGGTTCAACCTCAAGCCGTCCCGCGGCGAGCAGACTGTTGTTCACGCACAGGTCACCCGACGGCAGCAGCGTCATCGCGAGGACAGAGTCGATTGTCTCTTCATCAACGTGCACGACGATGGTGGGGTCGGGCGCCAGCTACTGCGGGTCACACCCAAAGTTCGTCGGGGTAATCGTGTTCATCTACACGGTCGACAACCAGCACTATCGCACGCTCATATTCGATGGTGACCCCAGAATCACAGAACCAGGGATCATGAACCCGCTGTTCGGGTCGGACCTCAGCAGGAGCAACCACTTGGCCGACCTGATCATTCTGCACGTCCGGTCGGCAGTCGCTGAGGTGCGACTCGCTCCATCAGGTCCGAGGGGAGCGTCTCCCCTTGGCGATCGGATGGTTCCTGTCAATGGTTGGGCGGCATTCCCAATCCACAACTTCACCAATCTCCACGACCCAACAGCTCTGAACTCAAAGGGGAAAGTCCTAGGCACCTCCTTACCCTTCCCCTGCTGCTGAGGCTCGGTCGCTAGGACGAGCGTGGCGACGGGCGGCCCGGACATGCCGAACGACCTCCACGGCCAGGATCACGACCCACGCCACCGCGAGCACGGCGGGGACTGGCGCCGCCTCGTCGGCGGTAGCCATAGCTTGAGCCTCGGACTATTCGAGCTGAATCGAGACTTAACCCATGCGCCAGGACGACAAGGATGAGACCGACCGTCGGCAAACCGCTTTCACGAATCTTCCTGGGACGCACGTCCACGTCCGATCTCTAGGGGGAACGAAGCGTGAATATGTCCGGAGCGATGGGACGGTCTTGGTCGCACGACGAACCCGCTGGCGAAAGAACCCTCTCTACCCAAACCCACAAGTTACAGTGGCTGGAAGGGTGTTCGAGGAGCGCTTGCTGGGAAAGCGTCGTAACAATCACATGCGAAGCCCTCGGGAACTCGTCGAACTTGAAACTGGCAAACGCCTCTTCCGGATCGACGGGCTTAACTTCAATGGCAGCGCAAGTGCAGTGATCCACTTCTCCGAACCACACTGGTACTCCTTTCCGGTCGAAGGTACAAAGCGCGATTATCCAGTGATGAGTGCAGTAGACAATGCAGGACGCGTGGCCCTCCAGTTCGCGGACCCCCGCGGTCTGGAAGCGTGGGAGATTGTGATTGCTCCGGATCAGCCGATCACGCCCGAACT
>Ga0116216_10000041_pt1 | contig 124586 bp, 112 predicted proteins | sample Sb_taG_11_FD_89696 | JGI IMG/M metagenome (GOLD analysis project Ga0116216, IMG submission 89696) | Peat soil microbial communities from Weissenstadt, Germany - Sb_50d_3_AS metaG | ecosystem: Environmental > Terrestrial > Soil > Wetlands > Peat | place: Germany: Weissenstadt | collected... | reverse complement strand
GCCGCGGCGAGCTCTTGGGCATGAGAGTGCGGGCCCCAGGTGGGTCTCAGGGACAGCTGGATGCTTCGGAAATCGCGCATCGCCTCACCCCCCGATTTGGCGATTCGTGTGCTGATTCGGTCGATTGTACCACCGCATCCTACCCGAATCAGACACACAATTGGGGCAGCGTTTGCGCCTATTTCCCTTTATCTTTCACGACTTCCGAGTTTCCAGACGAGAAGTAGCTAAGCTAGGAGCCGCGACGGCGTACGAGAACGCGATCCCCCAGGCGTCCCAACTCGACGGCACCCGCGGCGAGCAATGCGGTGGCATGCTCGGCGGGCACAAAGGCCACCCGCGGGAGGGCGTTTGGGTCGAGCAGGAGCCGATCGAGTTCGTCGGCCTTGAACGTCCGGATCGGGCGCCCGCCATAGAAAACGAGACTTGGGTGCTCTTCGGTCGCGCCAATGAACGGCTCCTCCGCAACGGTCGCAGCCACGTGAGTTCCGAAACGCCGAAAACCCTCAAACTCGCGCTCGCCCGCCAGCACCTCCTCCCGCGCCCTGCCGGCCGTCGAAAGCGTCGCGAGGGCAATCAGGGCCAGGCCCGTACGCAGGGCCAGGGCGATTTTTGACTGCTCGGCCCTGAGCGCGCCGCCCCACGCGATGCTGCCGGACACCGCCAGCATGGGTAACGCCGCAAGTGGGTACCAGGGCAGCTTGGTTTGCATCCCCATCGATACGACGAGCACGACGAGCGCAGCGATGAGCCACGGCGCCGTTGCGGCGCGCCGAGACCGATCGCCGAGCGACGACGCGACGGCCGCTCCGAACGCGAGCAGAACCCACGGACCTCCCCCACTCCAGAGCATCCAAAGTGGATACCACCACGGGGCGCCGGTTCCATGGATGGGCTGCAGCACCCGGCTCGCGATTTCGCGCCCGAAATGGGTTGCAAGGAAAGCACTCCCATCGGTGACGACTTGGTACAAATACCACGGATAAGCAACGACGAGGCCGACGGTGCCGATCACAAGAGCACGTTGCCTTTGCTCTCGGTCGCGACTCGCGACACCTGCAATCCACAGCGCAGCGGGCGCGAGGAGGCCCATCACCCCCTTCGAGAGGATCGCGAGCCCAACCATCCCACCGGCCCCCAAGAGATGCCGGCCACGCCTCGCGTCAGACTGTGCGAGCGCCCACATCGTGAATGCGATGACAAGTGCGTCGGTACAGGCGCGTCGACCACCCCGTTCAAGGAAGAGCTCTGAGCCGAGTAGGAAGGCCGGCGCCGCAAGGCCCGCCACGAGTCCAGCGCGGCGAGCCGCGACCCACGCAGCAAGGCCAACCGTGGCGATACCCGCCAGCGACGAAGGAACACGAGCCGCCGCCTCGCTCACCCCAAGAAGTCGGTAGGACACCGCCATCGCCCAGAAGAGGAGCGGCGGCTTGCGGTCGTAGCGCTCACCATTCCACTCGAGCCGGAAGGGTCCGTTTTGCAAAACGCCCAAAGACACCGCCGCATAGATGCTTTCATCCCAGTCGACAAGGGGCGTTCTGCCGAGTCCGGGCAGGATCAGCAGCGCAGCCACACAGGCTGCGATCAGGGCAGCGCGCCGCGGCACGAGCGCAGTATGCCCGCGCGAGCTCCTTCCTGTCCTGGGCGGCTTTTCCTTGATGCATTCTTCGACCACGTAGGGTGCGCGATCGGACGGGGAGGACTGAACCGCGAGTGTCCGACTGACATCCATCCAGCCTGCCGCTAGGACTCGGCGGCTTCGGCGCTGATCAGCTCGGCCGCCGCCCGCTCTCCGGAACGGATGGCGCCGTCGATGGTGCCATGGGAAACGGTCGCCGTCTCCGTGCCGGCCCAGTGAATGCGCCCTACCGGCGCCCGCAGGTTGGGACCGAATTGGGTGAGGACGCCGGGCGGCATGTGCGCGAGGTAGCAACCGCGGGTCCATGCCTCTTCGGCCCAGTCCAGTTCGTGGTAGTGGATAGGTTTCGCCGCCCTCGCACCGAAGCGCTCGACAAGGGTGTCGATCACGATGCGGCGCCGCTCGATGCTTCCAAGCGTCGCGAACTTACGGGCCAAGGGACCGAAAGAGAAGGCAGCGAGTACGCCGGGACGTCCCGTTCCAGGGGATGCGTCTAGGGTGGTCTCAATCGGCGAATGAAGAGCGACCGACTCACCGCACAGGCCATCGCTGCGCCAGAACGGCTCATCGTAGATCAGTGCAATTTTGACGACAGAACCAGAGGGCATCCGCTGCAGGAATAAGGCGCGCTCTGCCGGCAGTTTCGGGTCATATCGAAGGCTCGCGGCGAGGGCCGGTGGGAGCGTTACGAGGGCACGTCTTGCCCGGACGAGAATGTCGCCTCCGTGCACGTGGACGCGGCTCGCGTCCAGCACGATGTCGCGTACGGGGCAGCCCGTGTGGATCGCCTCTCCAAGGTCCGCGGCCATCCGATTGGCCATCTCCTGAGCTCCGCCCTCGAGCTGATCCTGTTGATAGCCGCCTTCGACCGAGAGGAGGCGCTCGAGCCTTCCTGCAGATCGAATAAGGTAAAGAGCGTGAAGCAGTGACACTTCTGAGGGATCAGAAGTGAAAAGCCCACGCATGGCCGCACCGAGGAGTACGCGTGCCTCTTTGCCAGGGACACGGAAGGCGCTTCCGACCCAGTCTCCGATCGTTCTGGCATCCCAATTCGCGGCGCGAGGGGCAGTCCAGGGTTGGTCGAGCGGAACCCGTCGAGCCATCGCGTTCAGCTTCGCCATGCCGAGCGCGAGGCCCGCGAGCGCGATTGGGTTTATCGGCGGAACGATGCCGCGGTAGCGACGCACCCCGCGCGCGGTCACGAAGACATGATCGCCCCTCGTCCATGTCCGGTACGTGCCTACACCCATCTCGCGAGCCAGCGCGTAGGCGGCGTCGTGGCCGGGCCCAATCCACGTCCCGCCCACGTCGAAGGGGATCCCGTCTGGGGTCCGCTGCGTCCAGACGCGGCCGCCCACGCGGTCCCGCGCTTCGAGAACAACGGCCGTTCGCCCCGCGGCTACCAGCCGTCGGGCAGCGGTAAGACCGGCATAGCCAGCTCCAACCACGCAGACGTCGACGTCGATTTGCGGCACCCTCTTCGCTCCCTTGAAGCCGAGGCGCTCATGGGACCGCTCCCGGGGCACCCGTTCGCCTGTGCTCGGCGGCTTGGCATCCGCTGGCCGGCCGCTCATGTTCGGAGCGCGAGAGGCCCCGGTTCAAAATCCGCGCACCGCTGCGGACTCTCAGGCTTCCAAACGGCCTCAGTTCCCGAGAAGGCGATGATAAACCATCCCCCGACCGGTGCGCGTGCAGCCCCGCAACGTTTCTGTCTCGTTACGAGCGGACGCTTTGGTCCTGCGACCGGGAGTCATCAAATCCAGTGCCGACGCAGCAGCCAGACCTTCACTGCCTGAGTGAGCATCACGTACGCCAGCAGTGTCGCAGCGAGAAAAGGCCAGTAGTGGGGCGGGAGACGCGCGAAGCCAAGCGCGCGAGCGACGGGAGAGAAGGGGAGCCACATGCCAAGCAAAATGATCCCTACCGTAGTCGCGACAAGCGGAGCGCTTGCGCGACTTTGCAGAAACGGGATCCGATTTGTCCGAATCACATGGATGATCAGCGTTTGGGTGAGAAGCGACTCGACGAACCAGCCCGTCTGGAAGAGGGAGGCACGACTTGGGTCCCAGCAGTTGAAGACGTAGAGCATGATGAAGTACGTCGTGTAGTCGAAGACGGAGCTGCAGGGCCCGATGAACAAGATGAATCGCGTGATTTCACGCATCGACCACGGTCTCGGTGCAGCGATGAGCTCAGGATCCACAGCATCGGTCGGAATCGGGACCTGCGAGAAGTCATAGAGAAGATTGTTCGTCAGAATCTGGAGTGGCGCCATGGGTACGAAGGGCAAAAAGACGCTCGCGCCTAGCACGCTGAACATGTTTCCAAAGTTGGAGCTCGCACCCATCCGAACATATTTCAGGATATTGCAGAATACTTTGCGTCCTTCCATCATCCCGTCACTCACCACGGTGAGGCTCTTTTCAAGCAAAATGATGTCTGCAGCTTCCTTCGCGATATCGACGCCCGTGTCCACGGAGATCCCAACGTCGGAGGTGTGGAGCGCCGGCGAGTCGTTGATCCCGTCGCCAAGGAATCCCACGACATGCTTACGCTGCTGCAGAGCGCTGATGACGCGTTGCTTGTGACCTGGGGTCAGACGTGCGAGAAGCGTCACCTTCTCCGCGGCCACACCAAGCTCGAGGTCGGACATCGCATCCACCTGGCTGCCGAGAAGGACGTCGGTGGTCTCGATACCCACCTGTTGGCAGATCGTCCGGCTCACCAATTCGTTGTCGCCGGTCAGGATCTTCACGGATACGCCGTGAGCCCCGAGTGCGGCCACCGCTTCCAGAGCGGTCTCCTTGGGTGGGTCAAGAAACGCCACGTACCCCGCCAGTACGAGGTCGACCTCGTCCTGTTTCGAGTACGTTGTGCGCGGAGAAAAGTCGCGATACGCGAGGGCGAGCACTCGAAAGCCATCGCGACTTAGGGTCTCGTACTCTTCACGAAGATCTTGAATCAAGACGTCCGTGATCGGTTCTGTTTGCTCATCCAACTCAAAGGAGCTGCAGCGTTTGAAAACTTCCTCCGGTGCGCCCTTGCAGATGAGACGGTGCATGTGGCTTTGTGTTTCCACGACGACCGACATGAGGCGCCGGGAAAAGTCGAATGGAATCTCATCGATCTTACGAGTCTCGGGGACAACGACATCGCGATGCCGCTCGCGGTGTTCGAGCACGGCACGATCGAGAACGTTCTTGAGGCCGGTCTGAAAGTTGCTATTGAGGTATGCGAGGACCAGCACTCGATCGTCATCGTTTCCCGCCACGTCGCAGTGACGTTGAAGGATCACGTGATCCTGCGTGAGGGTGCCGGTCTTGTCCGTACAAAGCACGTCCATGGCGCCGAGGTTTTGAATGGAGTGGAGGCGCTTTACGATGACTTTCTTGTTGGACATCGCCATGGCGCCGCGAGAGAGGCAGACGGTGACGATCATGGGCAGCATTTCGGGCGTGAGGCCAACGGCGACCGCCATCGCGAAGAAGAGTGCCTCCTTCCAGTCATGCTTGGTGAGTCCGTTGATGACGAATACAAGCGGCACCATGACAGAGATGAATCGGATCATGAGCCAGGTAAAGCGGGAGACCCCCTGGTCGAAGCTTGTTTGGGGAGGGTCGCTGGCAAGCGAGCTCGCGATGGTGCCGAGGTAGGTCCGGGACCCGGTTTCGATGACCAAGGCGGTGGCCGTACCACTTTCGACGGCGGTGCCGAGAAAGCACAGAGTGCTGTGGCCGAGCGCATCGCCATTTGGCTGAGGTGAGGGGTGCTCAGATTTTTCCACGGGCAAAGACTCCCCCGTAAGGCTCGCCTGGATCACGAAAAGATCGCGACAGGCGAGGATGCGGACGTCCGCGGGAATCATGTCGCCGGCAGAGAGATGAACGATGTCTCCGGGAACAAGTCCGGCGAGAGGCTCCTCCCGGGACTGGCCGCCGCGGACGACGGTGGCCGTGACTCGAATCATCGCACGCAGTTTCTCGGCGGCGGTGTTGGCCCGGGTTTCCTGGGAGAAACGCAGACCGACCCCGAGGGCGATCATCACGGACATGACAGCAGCGGCGCGGGCATCCCCCGTTGCAAGGGAAATGGCCGCGAGTGCGGCGAGGAGCAACACGAGAGGGTTAAGACATGCGTGGAGGAACAATCGAAGGCGTCCGTGCTGTTCGTCTGTCGCCACGGTGTTGGGTCCGTGCTGCTCGAGTCGGGACGCGGCCTCCTCATCGGAGAGACCCGCGAGAGAACTGTGGAGCCGTTCAAGAGCCGTCGGCGGCTCGCATTGGGCGAGTTCGATGAGAAGGGGCGAGACTTGAATGCCGGGGGACGGACGCTTGGTTCCGCTCGGAAGGTTGCGGGGTAGCATCGGGGGGAGGATTCTTCTCGTCGCGACGCTTGGCAACAGGCAAGGCGGGGGCGGTCCTCATTTTCGTGAAGCGGAGCCCGAAGGGAGGCAACCTTTGCCCCACACACGGACCGAGTCTTGGGGGGCCTGGTGCCGTGTGGTCCCCATGCCGTCACGGGATCGACACACAAGGGGGGGGCTGCAATCGTCGGATGCGCCTAGGATCGCAACGCAGAGGACCGCTCGGTCCGGCAGGAAGCTCCTAGAATCGGGAGGTCGGAACGAGCAGATCGCCGGGCACGGGCTTTGGAGCCGATCGGGAAGAGCTCGGCGAGCGGCAGCGCGGCGGTCGGTCAGCGCCTTGTCCCGAGAGGCGTGCCTACAAGAGATATCGCCGCAGCTGATGGGCCGGGGTGAGATATCGACTGGCGGCGAGCCAGACGAAGAGCAACGAAGCCAGTGCTGTGGCCGCAGCGAGGGTAAAGACGATCATCACCTGATACTTGATCGCCAGCAGAGGCGAAGAACCTGCGAGGATTTGACCCGTCATCATCCCCGGTAGCTGCACGAGCCCGACCGTCATCATGCCACTCACGGTCGGTATCATTGCTGCCCGTAAGGCAGCGCGCACCATCGGTTGTACCGCCTCTCGTCCCGAGAATCCGAGAGCGAGCATCGCTTCGACCTCGCTCGCTCGAGTCCGAAGATCGGATTGAAGCCGATCGCCGGCGAGCGCAGCGCTGGTCATGGCGTTCCCGAGAATCATTCCAGCGATGGGAATAATGTACTGAGGCGTGTACCACGGTTGGACACGCACGACGACGCCGAGGACATAGACGAGCGTGAATGCGGTCGAGGCTCCGAGCGCGATCGCTGCGATGCCATACTGGCCCGGGACTGGTCTTTCGAGGCGGGCGACAGTCGCCTGCGTCGCAACGCCCATCATGACCAGCAGAATCAGGATGATCCAATACCAATGCGCTGCCGAAAACACAGCGGCGAGAATGAGACCCACGAGGTAGAGCTGGGCGACGGCGCGGACGCTCGCGACGAGGAGGTCCCGCTCCAAGCGGAGGGCCTGCAGGATCGAGATCGCGACGACGATACCGATCAGCAGGGTGGCGAGGCCGACCTGGAAGGGGGAGAGGGCGATCACGGCCGCTCCGCTCATTTTTCGTACGCCTCGAGGCGCGAGGTCAATTCTCCTGCGAGGAAGGCTTGCAAGCGGGTGTCCCCGAGCGCCGAGGGATCGACACCGTCCATGCACGTATATGCGTGGACTCTCCCGCGGACAAGATAGAGAAGATGGCCACCCAATTTGCGTACCAGATCCGTCTGATGCGTCACTGCCACGATGGTGAGCGCACGCGTCTGCCGGAGGCGCAAGATCGCTTCGGTGACGAGTGCAACGTTTGGCGGGTCAAGAGCCGAGGTGGGCTCATCCAGCAGCAGCGCGTCGGGATCCGTGAGGAGCGCCCGAGCAATGGTGACGCGCTGCTTCTCGCCAACGGAGAGTGTTTCCGCTCGGCGGTCCAAGAAGTCGGAAGACAACCCAACCTCCGCGAGTGCGTCCGCCAAGCGAGTTTCCGACGGGTCGGCGCGGTGTGCGACGGGTCGCAGGCGGAGGTTGTCGCGGATCGTTCCGTCGAACAGCACCGGTGTTTGCATGACCAGAGCGGCACGCTGGCGGAGCTCCCGGGGATCGATCGAGCGCACGTCGCATCCGTTGAAGCGCACCGTGCCGTGGGTGGGTTCTTCGAGCCGGTTGAGGCAGCGCAGGAGCGTGGACTTTCCAGAACCCGATGACCCCACAAGGGTGAGGGAGCTACCCCGCGCCAGGGAGAAGGAAACGTCATCGAGTACGGGGATAGGTCCCTGTCCTCTTGTCCTCGGGTAAACGACCGAAAGGCGATTGACCTCGAAGAGCGCGGCCGTTTGCAGGCGCACTTCGCTCGAGTTGCGATCGGCCTCACTCGGAAAGGGCTCCGGTCGAGCGCGGACCTGAGGGGCCATCTTCGGTACACCTGCTGCCGGCATGGGCTTGGCCGAAGAGGTAGCCCCAACGATTCGATCCAGGAAGGAGCCCATCCATTTCACTGACATCGGCGCAGGTCGCGTGAGCGGCGCGCCGAGTCCCAACTCCATACACCGGACCCTAAGATCCCTGCTCTGGCTAAGACAGGCTGCAGCCGTAGCGCAGGGTCTCGTCTGGGCGCCGGGCTCGCAAGCTTCGAGCTCCCGGGGACCCGTTCGTGGAGGATGGTGGCTCAGGCGTTTCGAGCCCAACTCCGAAGCAACCGGAGAACGGGTGCGGCCATCAAGAGGCCCCCGAGAAAGGGGGTCGCGGCATGTGTGGTGACGACATGCCAAGCGCCGGGAGTGCGGCAGGTGAGGTGAGCGGCAAAGGTACCGAGCGCGGTCGCGCCACAACCCGCCAGGAACGCCGTCGCTGCCGGGCGAAGCGGTGCAGCTTGGGCCGCGAGATAGGTGACGAGCAGAGCGGCCGGTACCGAAAGGGCGATGCTGACGAGAACGCAGGGAACCTCGAGGACTCCTCCCCAGATGGGCTCACCCCCTGCGGGCGAGTGCAGCAAGGCGAGCGACGCAGTCCCCACGGAGACAAGAAGTCCGAGCACGGTGGCCGTCATTGCACTCCAGCCCGTTTGCTCGCGCCCGGGCCGAGCCAGTGCGAGAGCGGTGGTAACGGCCCCGAGTCCTGCCAGCACGGGGCCGAGGGCGACGAGTGCGAACGGCGTGGGTCCCTCGACAAGTTCAAGGCCGGGCGGCCGCAGCCCGCGCGCTTCGACCAGCGCAAACGATACGACCAATGTGAACGCAGCCACCGCCGCGACCTCCCAGCGCAGGAAAAGGACGGGCGTTACGGCGCGCGCATCTCGCGCCAGCGTCCGGATCAGTTCGTCTGTCGCCTCCCGGCTCACGAAGGGACTTCCTCCTCCAGGAGCGAGCGCAGCGCTCGATACGCGCGATGGACGCGTGCCTTGAGTGCGCCAGGAGACACGTGCGCGCGAACGGCCGCTTCGATCACCGACAGTCCTTCCAAATGAAGTAGTAAGACGGCCTCCTGCTGACTTGCGGGTAGTCGTGAAAGTGCGTGCTCGAGATCGCGCGAGAGTCCGACCGGGTCGCGTCCCGCCCGACTTTCGAACGAAGTCGCTGCCGAAAAGCCATCGGAGAGTGCATTCTCATCGGGCAGCGGCTCCTCGCGACCATTGCGCCGCGCGCGTTTGCGCTGGAAATCCGTGAGCGCGTTGCGAGCGATTGCCCAGAGCCAAGGCTCGAAAAGATGCTCCGACCGATAGGAATGACGTGCACGATGCAGCGAGAGGAGAACCGTCTGAACGACATCTTCGACGGCCGCATCGTTCGAGATCTGTCGACGGATAAACCCCTGCAGCGACGGCCGGAGTTCTCGCAACAGCGACTCGTAGGCTCGGGCCTCGCCGCGCTGGGCTGCTGCCATCCATTGGGACCAACGTGTCTCGCGACCCGCGTCCCCGGCCCGCTTACCCTGTGTAGGGCGAGCGCGCTTGCTGCGGTTCCATTGGATCGAATCCATGAGCGTTTAGACTACCGCAAGATTGGTGAGGCGACCGGGGCAAACGCTCGCCATTGTATTCCAAAACAGTGAATTGAGACTCACTTCCTTCGTGGGACTGACCGGTACGCCGTTTCGGTCTAATCCCCCCGGGACGCAAAGCTCGACGATGGCGAATCCAAAAAAAATTGGGGGCCAAGCGTAACCAGATGTGGAGCTGCGACGTATCCCAAAGACCAACAGTCGTTGCCATCCGTCAGGTTCGCGGATTCGCGGTGTTGGCCCCTGTCCCTCGTCCCCGCCAAGGGTGATCGCATGATGCGTCGAAGGGAAGATTTCTTTGCGTTGTCTCTTCGCGCGGAGTTCGGATGCCTGTGACTGAGGAAGAAGAAGGCAGGAAAAGGGAAGGCGACCGCACGCTCTCTTCGCGGCTCTCCCCCGAGAGCATCACGAGAAACAGCGAGCAGCCGCGTGTGTCCACATTCCGGCGGCCCGACTGTGGTTGGGATCAGGCCCTGGCACCTGCGAAGGTGAAAGCAACCTTGACACAGCCTGTCGTTTTCTTGATTGCTGTATCGAAGGCCGCCTTCCACTCTTCGAGCGGGTATCGGTGCGTGACCAGAAATCCGAGGTCGACCGCGCCCGACGCGCACAGGTCGACGTAGTGCTCCATGGCGTGCTTGCGCACACCACCAAATTCTTCGATGCCGAAGGCGTTCGATCCTACAACCCGAAGCTCCTTGAAGTAGATCGGTGTCCATTCGAAGCGGCGAGGCGCCTCCACTCCGATGATCGAAACGATGCCGCGTGGGCGGGTGATGCGAACGCTGATCTCAAGTGTGTTCGGCGCACAGATCGAGTCGTAGACAGCATCTACGCCACCGGAGAGCATCGGCAGGCCATGCCAACGCGGCCGCCACGGGCGTGCGTCGGTCAGAGTCGCCACCGTGTCAATGATCTCACGTCCCGAACTCGAAGTAATGACCTCGGCTGCGCCGAGTCGCCGCGCAGCTGCGACTTGTTGTGGGTATCGGGCAATTGCGATGACGCGCGCTTTGGGCTTCAGCACCTTGACCGCCGCGATGGCCGCGAGGCCGATCGTACCCGCTCCGTAGACAAGGACTGTCGGTTCGTCTCCATCCGGAGGGTCTTTGAGCACGGCATGGAACGACACACAGAATGGATCGGCGAGGACCGCCTGCTCGTAAGTCACGTTGGCGGGCAGGGGAAAAACCTGACTCTGATGGACCGCCACCCTTGTCGCGTAGGCGCCGGGGGCATCCTTGCAATTTCCAAGGTGCAGCCCTGGAGAGAGATCGCCCTTGTCAAAGTTTTCGCAAAGCGAAAGGTTTCCCGCGACACATGCTGGGCAAATCGGCGAGATTCCGCGCGGCTCGCAGGAAAGCCAGGGGTTGATGACGACACGGTCGCCCGGGCGCACGCGCGTGACGCCGGAACCGACCTCTCCGACCACGCCCGTCGATTCGTGCCCGAGCACATGGGGAAAAGAGATGATGCTGGCAATGGGGTTATCGAAGTGGCCCTTTAGGAGGACCTGCTTTTGGTCGCTGCCGCAGATCCCCGTGAGCGCTGGGCGTACCACCACCCACCGATCACCTCGGATCTGCGCGTCGGGGATCTCCTCCAGGCTCACCGGCGCAAGGTCGCTCGTGTAAGCGGAGGGCGAGAGGTAGCCGGCGGCACGGGTCAGCGCGATCCTGGGCACGCTCATGCGAAACTGGAGCGCCTTCATCTTCCTGTTCTCCTTGGAGCGTGGGTTCGCCCGATGCAGTCGCAGCCTAGTCTCACGCGTGGCAGCCCCGCAAATCAAGCGCCGTCTCGCCCGGGGTCTTCAGCGGAGTCGTTCAGGACTGCCGCAGCAGGGAGAGCGTTGGGTTTTGAAGGCGCTGCGGCCCATCGCAGGCGATTCCACTACGAAACGGGCTCTTCGCGGCTCAAGCCGTCGACTTCGCAGGCCTAGGACATCCGATCCGTTGCGGAGGTTCCGCTTTCCAAGAGAGACAGGGTCGGGCGGGTGCTCGTCACGAGGATGGGCCGGCGGTTTTGTCCGCTCGCCGAGGTACTGGATGCAGCCTTCGGCGATAAAGCGCAGGAGATCAAACGGGTCGGCAGCATTCTGCACCTCGATCCGAAGCCTGTCTGAGGGGCCGGATCGGCATGGTGCGTCCAGCGTGTGAAGTTGCAGAGCAGCCGGAGCAAGGCGGAGAAGGGCGGCCCGGCGCCGCGAGGACCCCCTTTCTCTGTCGTTGTCACGGAGTCCTTGTAGACCTGGGAGGCGAACAGCCGTTTCGCGGCTCTGACGCCCACGTCGACAGCCGCTGCGAGGCGGCGTGTCGATCCTGAGATGATCCTGTTCGAAGCCGAACTCAAAGACGGAGTCGTCGAGCGTGAAGGGGGGTCACGACCGAGACGAGGACAGCGGGCCCGACGTTGTTCTCAAGCGCCTTTTCTCCATTGCCGATGTCCAAGGCGATGAGGAGGGGGGCCGATGAAGACGCCGAGTACCAAAGGCAGCATCATGCAGCTCCTGGTGGCGACGGTCCAAGAGCGCGTGAAGCGGGGGCGCATCACGCGTCAGGACCTCGAGGTTGCCCTCACTCCTGAAGACTTGCAGATCCTGCAGGGACCCATCCTTCCGGGGAGCTGGTATCCCGTTGCGACCGAGGACAGGCTCTTGCGGCTTCTCATGACCAAGGAGGGCCGCGGAAGCCAGGAGTACCTCATTCAGTGCGGGCGCCTCGGCGCCGACCAAGTCATTGCCCTCGGGATCTACGAGCAGCTCAAGCCCGAGAACGCGCAGCGTCTAGGCGATCGCTTCGGCCGCTTCCTCGTTACCCTTGCCGGCGCGGCACACAGCTGCGCGCGCTGGGAGTTTACGGGCAGCATGGAACGATTCCGGATCGAGGTCACCGATGCCGCGGATTACACAGACCCGGTGCGCTACGCCGGTCAAGGATTTATCGAGCGTTGTGTCACTTACACGACAGGCCGGCGGGTTAACGTCACGAGTGTGCGAGAGGCGCCGGACCGCGTGATCTTCGAAGGCCGGAGCGCGTAAGCTATTCGGAGCCGCCCGATCGACGCGTCGCGATCGACCCGACCTCCGCATCGAATCTGCTGCGACGGCAAGGCGCAGGTCGGGCGCGTGCGGTGGCGCTCTCCGCGACCCGCGGTTTCGATCGCTTAGAGCCTGCCCTCCTGAGCGCTGCTCCCAGTCGAGAACCATCCGAAGAACTCGTCGAGATGCGCGCGTCGCTCGGGCGGGAGCCACGAGAAGTTCTCCTCCCGGTCTGTCACCTCCCAGTACTCAGGAGACTCTTCGGTTGTGAGTTCTTCGCGGATCGCCGCGATTCGGCCCGCGGGCTCTCCCGCCATATCCTCATAGATGGTGCGTGCGCGTACCCGGTCACCGCGCAACAGGAAGAACGTCGCAAGTCGCACCTGTGCCCGTCGTACGCCGCGCAGACTGCGCTCCTGTGCACCCCCCTCCGCTTCCTTGTCGGTCTGCAGGAAAACCTCAAAAATTGAGTCGGCCACGGGGCTCCCCAGCCCAAAGGCGTGTTCATCGAGGGTGCACAAGTCATAGGCCACTGTTTCAAGCAGGAACGGCAGTTCCTCGGAGTACGAGAGCTGGCCGTAGAAGCGGAGGTATCGTGCAATGGAGACCGCGCGGTCCGGTGCTCCCCCCTCGAGCGCCTGCTCGGCCACCATCCGATATTGGTGCACGAGATAGTAGGCGGTCCGCACGTCGTGCGCGTTGATTGCCGCCCGAAGGCAGCTGTTGAAGAACCGCACGACCAGATCGAACAGATCGAGTGCACCTCGTGTCAAGGCATCAGCGGCGATTCCACGCGCCCGGATCGCAACCAGGTAGTCGACATCACGTGACGTATTGAGCGCTTGGTTGAAGACGGCAAGGAACTGTTTCAGCAGTTTGAGTTCGAGCCAGATCTTGCGACGTGACACACTCGCCCGCAGCCGATCCGACATCGCGATGAAATCGGGGTCGCGCGCGAGGGGACCCGATACCTCGAACCAGTCGAGCGAGAGCGACGAGCGTGCGGATTGGAAGTCAAGGGCGATGCCCTGGAGTGCGTCCACCGCAGCCATCACGATGGTCTTGTCGCGATTCTCGAGCGAGGTGAGCGCCACATCCGAGAGCTGCTCGATACTCCGAACTGCCTCGCACTGACGCTCTGAGATCGGCCGGTCTCCGGATTCGAGGACGGCATTGAGGGTATGGGTGCGGATGCGATCGATCACCCGCTCGGGGTTCAGGAACGCGAAGACAAATGCGAAATAGGGAAGCAGAACAAGCAGACAAAGGGTGAGCAGAGCCATCACCAGCGCGAAGCCTGCATGGGGTGCCGCCGGCGCGCCGACGACGGGCTCGACGTAAGCCCAGGCCACCCAGAGCGAAAGGATGGTGGTGATGACGAAGAGGCTCATGATCGAGACCGTGATCGGATCGCGCACGAACATGTCTGTGATTCGATGGGTGTACCGGTTCGCCGCGAGCTCGACGACGATTGCGACGACTGTGATTGCGATTGCCAGCACCGCAGCCACAATCTGGGCGGCGGTGGAGAGGGTCTGGATCGCCGCGTCGTTCGGGGGGTAGAGCAGGGCCCGCCAGGCCGAGGGCAGCGGGCCGGACGAGACCAGCTGATCGACCTCCGCGCTCAGCGCAAACAGCGCAAGGCAGCCTCCCAGCAGGAGAAGCACGACCAAGGGCAAACGCCTGACGTCGCGCCAGATCGGGTTGCGCCGCTGGGAATGGCTCGCGATTGGCGGCACGCCCGTCCCCTCCCACCTGCGCAGGCATTCTCGCCCGGCGGGATGCCGGCCGCCATTTTTTTCGTTGGCCTCAGGCCGGTCGGTACCCGAGCACCGCCTTCACCTCCAGGAACTCCTCGAATCCGAAGGCACCCCACTCGCGTCCGTTGCCGGACTGCTTGTATCCGCCGAACGGGGCGGCGAAGTCTGCGCCAGCGCCGTTGAGGTGGACATTGCCAGTGCGCAGGCGAGAAGCGACGCGACGCGCCCGATCGATGTCACCGGACGACACATAGCCGGAGAGGCCGTACGGCGTGTCGTTCGCGATCCGGATCGCCTCTTCTTCGTCTCGGTACGGGAGAATCGACAGCACCGGGCCGAAGATCTCCTCCCGAGCAATGGTCATGTCGTTGCGCACGTTTCCAAAGACCGTGGGGCGAACATAGTAACCGCGGGGCAGCCCCTCTGGCCGACCGGGCCCTCCCGTTACGAGGGTTGCACCCTCTTCGATGCCCTTGCGGATGAGTCCCTGAATCTTTTCGAACTGGGTCGCGCTGACCACGGGGCCGATCACCGTGCCCTCTGCGAAGGGATCGCCCACCTTGACCTGGGCGGCAACGGCCTTCGCGATCTCAAGCGCTTCAGCGTGTCGGCTTTCCGGGACAAGCATCCGGGTGGGGGCGTTGCAAGACTGCCCGCTATTGAGGAAGCAACCCCGCACGCCCCCCGTCACCGCAGCTTGCAGGTCCGCATCGTCGAGAACGATGTTGGCGGACTTGCCTCCGAGCTCCTGGGTTACGCGCTTTACCGTAGGGGCCGCCGCCTGCGCCACAAGGATCCCGGCGCGGGTCGAGCCGGTGAAGGACACCATGTCCACCTGGGGATGGGACGCGATCGCCGCACCCACCGTCGGGCCGTCACCGTTCACGAGGTTGAATACGCCCGCGGGAACGCCCGCTTCGTCGAAGATCTCCGCGACGATCACCGCGTTGAGGGGAGCAATCTCGCTCGGCTTGAGCACTACGGTGCATCCGGCCGCAAACGCCGGGGCCACTTTGCACATGATCTGGTTCACGGGCCAGTTCCACGGCGTGATGAACCCGCATACACCTATGGGCTCGTGTACGATCAGCGTTGAGCCACGCACCTCGCCAAACTCGTACGCCTTCAGCACCTCGATCGTCTGGTTGAGGTGTGCGATACCGGTCGCCGCCTGCGCGGCCTTGGAGAGCCAGATCGGTGCTCCCATCTCCGTCGAGATCGTGCGTGCGATCTCTTCGTAACGCTTCTGGTAGACCCGTACGATGTCCTCGAGCAGAGCCACGCGCTCTTCCTTCTTCGAGCGCGAAAAGGTTTCAAAAGCGGCGCGCGCCGCAGCGACCGCGCGGTCGACGTCCTTGGCGCTTCCGAGGCTGATCTTCCCGATCGGCTCCTCGGTCGCGGGATTGATCACGTCGATCGTGTGCTTTACGGCGGGCTCGACCCACTCCCCGCCGATGTAGAACTTGAGGCACTCCGTCATGTCTTCCTCCGGCTGTGCTGGCCCTAAGGACCGATTCTTTCGGGGGATCGCAGCACAACTGCTCCCGTAGCGACTATACCTCATGTGCCTGAGCGTGGGGCGCGGGGCACCCGCGCGTAGGTCGGCAGCCAGGGAATAATTGGTCCCTCGTGGGGTATGACTGCGGGAAAACGGGTTCCGAGTCCTCTCGCCGCGATGCGCCCAGACCTTTGCCGGTGGGCCTGTCGTGGGAGAGTGCCGCCCTTGGGCGAGGCACGGCGCGGCCGCGTCCGCCTACACTGGGAGGCCTTCCGCGTGGACCTGATTGCGGGATAGGGAAAGGGGCATCCTCATGAACTTTGTGGAGGTCACGGCACGCTACGAAGCCTGGCTCCGACGGCACATTGATCTTGTGGCCCCCGACCTGCGTCTCAAGCACGCGCGGATGCGTGAAGCTCGCTTCCCATTCCTGCGCGCCACCTACTATCGATGGGCGCAGGTCTGGCCGGTGCTGTGCGCCGACCTCGCCGGGGCGCCGAGCGTTCTCGCGGTCGGGGATCTCCATGTCGAGAACTTCGGCACTTGGCGAGATACCGAGGGAAGGCTGGCCTGGGGTGTGAACGACTTCGACGAAGCATGGTGGCTACCCTACACCCACGACCTCGTACGCCTCGCCACGAGCGTGGCAATCGCGATCTCCGAAGCCAATCTGCGGCTCGACTTCGGGGTGGCCGCCGAGACAATCCTGGAGGGCTACCGCGCCGGCCTCGGCGAGGATGGCGCGGCGTTCCTGCTCTCCGAGCACCACGGTGCACTGCGCGAGATGGCGCTCCATCGGCTTCGCGACCCCGAGCGGTTCTGGGACAAACTGGAGGCGCTCCAAACCTACCGCGGCCGATTGCCGAGAGGGGCGGTGAGAGCCCTTGCGAAGTGCCAGCCCGAGGGGTCGAGCGGTCAGCGAGTTGCGCGGCGCGTAGCGGGGCTCGGGAGTCTGGGGCGTCCGCGCTTCGTCTGGCTCGCGGAGTGGCAAGGCGGGCGGATTGCGCGCGAAGTCAAGGCGGCGGCCCCGTCAGCGTGCTGCTTCGCGGAGCGTGGCGGAGGTACGGCTCCGATCCTTTACGACAAGATCCTCAAGGGCGCAGTCCGCAGCGCAGACCCCTTCCTTGGATGCCCGGGGCGCTGGGTGGTGCGTCGGCTCGCTCCGGACTGCACGCGAATCGATCTCGCGGACCTCCCCGATCAGCGCGACGATCTGCGCTTGGTGCGCGCGATGGGCTTCGAGACCGCCAACGTGCACCTTGGAACCGGCAAGGCGCGTCCGCTGCTCACGGACCTAAGCAAGCGTCCGCGCTCCTGGCTGCGGCGCGCCGCGATGGTCATGGCCGACCAGGTGGAGCGCGACTGGAGCGCCTTTCGCAGGGCGACCCGGCCTTGAGGGCGGCCGCGGGAGAAGCCCAGCCGTCGCCTTGGCCAGGGCTTTGGGATTTCTTCATTTCGAGGTTGTCTCCCCCCCGGGCCTCGGGTATCACCGCCGCGATCTAAACGCGGTCGTCGCGTAACACCCCCCGAGGTGCTCGCCTTCGTCCGTCAACGGTACGCGTTCTCGCAACTGAGAGGAGGGCGATGAGAGTTCTCCAGGTGGGTCTCGGCCGCTTCGGCCAGAGCCACTTACGCAGCTGGCGCAAGCTGGCTGTCGACCTTCGGGTGTGCGACCGCGACCCCTCGCGGCTTGCCGCGCTCGAGGAGCCGTCCTCCACGGATTGGCGGGCCCTCCTCGAGGATGCGGAGTGCGTGGACGTGGTGACCTCGGCGACCTCGCACCAAGAAATTGCGCGGGTGGCTCTTGAGAGGGGCAAGCACGTCCTCGTCGAAAAGCCGATTACCCCGACCGCGAGAGAGGGCTTCGGGCTCGCGACGCTGGCGCGCGAGCGGGGTTGCGTGCTCCAGGTGGGACACGTCTTCCGCTTCGCGCCCGAGGCGCGGGCCGTCGAACGAGCCGTGCGCTCTGGGGCCATTGGCCAGATCCGCTACGCCCTCGGGCACTTCATGAGCTTCAAGCGGCCAAGGACAGACGGCGGCCTCGCGATTTCTGACGGCGTGCACTTGGTGGATCTCGTGTCCTGGATCTTCGGTAAGCAGCCCATCGCGGTCACCGCAGTCCTGCGAGACTACCTCGGCCGCGGCATGGACGACGCGGCCACTTTGGCACTCGACTACGGCGAACAAAGCGCACTGGTCGAAGCCGCGTGCTTTCCACCAGAGCCCCGGCGGGATCTCCACCTGATGGGGAGCGAAGGGGCCATCAGCTGCGACTTCCTCGCTGACGCGGATCGGGTGAAGCTGTACGGCCACGCCCACAAGCAGGATGCACATGGCGTTTGGGTGGCGAGCGAAGGCCCGGTGCGCGCCCTTCACGCAGCGGGGGAGGAGCCGCTCCTTGCCGAACTGCGGACGTTTCTTGAGGCGTGCAAGTCTGGCCGCCCTGCGCCGGAGGCCGCGGACGGCGTCGCCGGCGCTTGTGCTGTGGCCGTGATTGAGGCCGCCGAGCGCTCCGCGAGGGAAGGGCGCCGGGTCGAGGTGGAGCTTCCCTCATGACGCCCGAGGGGAGAAGATGACGACCCAGAGAAAGATCCCGCTCTCTCAGGTTGCGATCGATGACGAGGTGAAGGCGCGCGTACTTGCCGCGACTGAGTCAGGCCAGTACATCCTTGGACCCGAATGCAAGGCGTTCGAGACGGAGCTGGCCTCCTATTTCGGACGCAGCCATTGCGTTCTTTTGAACTCGGCCACCTCGGGCATCCTGCTCACACTCAAAGCCCTGGGTGTGGGTCCTGGTGATGAAGTCCTCGCGCCAGCGCACACCGCGTTTCCGACGATCGAAGCGATCTTTCTCTCGGGTGCGACGCCGGTCTTCGTGGACATCGATGAGAGCGCCACGTTGGATCCGAGTTGGCTCGAACCGCGCGTTACCGCCCGCACCAAGGTGATCCTACCCGTGCACCTTTACGGGCACCCGTGCGACATGGACGCCATCCAAGAGGTGGCCGAGCGTCATGGGTTGCTGGTGGTCGAGGACTGCGCCCAGGCTCACGGCGCGCAGTACCGCAGTCGAAAGGTCGGGACCTTTGGCGTTGCCGGAGTGCTTTCCTTTTACCCGTCGAAGAACCTGACAGTTCTCGGCGACGGCGGCGCGGTGGTGACGGATGATTCAGTGCTTGCCGACCGGCTGCGCATGCTCCGCGACCACGGCCGACGGGACAAGTACCTGCACGAGATCGTGGGCTGGAACCTGCGATTCAATGAGATCCAAGCCGCGGCGGGACGGGTCTTTTTGCGACGGCTCGATGCGATGAACGATGCACGCCGCGCCAAAGCGGCACGCTACGTGGAACGTCTCCAGCAAGCGCCGGTCCAACTGCCCACGGAAAGCAAGCTCGCCCGGCATGTCTATCATCTGTTCGTGGTCCGGACGCCAAAAAGGGACGCGCTTGCCAAGCACTTGGCCGCCGAGGGTATCCAAACCGGAATCCACTACCCCGTGCCGAATCACCTTCAGCCCGCGACGATCGGTCGACCTGGCGTGCGCGCGGAGTCGCTGCCGCGCACCGAGGCGTGGGTCAAGGAGATCCTCTCCCTGCCGATCTTCCCGAGCCTCGCAGACAGCGATGTCGATCGGGTCGCGGCGGCGGTTCACGAATTCTTCGCAGGCCCCGGGAAAGCGTAGTGGCGATGGCTCAGGCCGCCCCGGAGCTCTCGATCGTCATCCCCGCCTACAACGAAGAGGACAATGTCCCGCTTCTTGCAGACGAACTGCGTCGCGAGCTCGGAGCGCGGGGAATCGGCGCGTTCGAGGTGATCTTCGTGGACGACGGCTCGAGTGACAAAACGGCGCAGCAGGTGCGAGCCGAAGTCGCGCGCGACCCGGAGCGCTTCCGTTTGGTCCGTCTGGAGCGCAACTGCGGTGAGAGTGCGGCAATGGAGGCAGGCTTGCGGCGCGCCCGCGCCGACATCTTGGTCACCATGGACTGTGATCTTCAGAATGCGCCTGGTGATATCCCGGCACTCATCGAGCCGGTTCGCAAAGGCGATACGGACTGTGCGTGCGGTTGGCGTTCGGATCGGATGCACGGTGACACGGGCTGGCGTTTGGTGCAGTCCCGCATCGCAAACGGAATCCGAAACGCGCTGTCGGGCGACGACATCCGGGATGCCGGCTGCACGTTCCGGGCTTTCCGGCGCGAGTGTGTGGTGCGGATCAAGATTTTTCGGGGCATGCACCGTTTTCTCCCCACGCTGATGAAGCTCGAGGGCTACCGCGTGCTGGAGGTCCCGGTCCGAAATCGCTCGCGCGCCCACGGCGTCTCGAAATACGGGATGTGGAATCGCGCCTTCGCCGCGTTCTACGATCTGCTTGCAGTGCGCTGGATGCGCAGTCGGGTCGTGCGCTGGCGCGTCACGGAGGACTCGCTCGAGACCGGGGGCAGCCGCCGGTAGCACAGATGTCGGTCATAAGAGCGGAATCCGGCCGACCGCATCTTGGCTCGTGAGCGTGCAAGCCCTTGCGAGACCGATGAGGGCCCTCGTTCTCGTTCTCTTGGCCGGGATCGCATCTGCATCCGCGGCGGCGGCTGCAGAATCAGAGTTTGTCCCGCGCGAGGGGCAGCCCCAACCCCGGATCCGCCTCGTCCTTACATTTGACGACGGGCCATCCAATGAGCGCTTCGACGAGCTCGGCCGAGGAGCTTCCGGTCTTTCCAATACTCCGACCGAACGAGTCCTCGACGTCCTGCGTGCGGAGGGAATCTCTGCGGCGTTCTTTGTCCTCACCGGACCCGACAGGATGTTCGGCGGCACCGTGCAGCCGAAGGGCGAAACGGAGCTCGGCTTCGAGGAGCTGCGACGCGAGGTGCGCGAGGGTCACGTGCTGGGCTGCCACTGGGGGGGCCGTTACGGCAGCCAGCTCCGCAAGCACACCGCCAGCTTGTCGCTTCCCGCGTACGATTCGGACGGTGACGGGATTGTCGACCGCGTGACCGATCCCGGGAACGCACTCGAATCCGACCTCCTGCAGTGCATGCGGCGCGGAGCAGAAGCGTACGCCGCGGAGGGCCTGGCGGGGGAACGGCCTGCTCTCGTACGGCCCCCGCTTTGGACCTACCTCGAGGGCGACCGTGATGCACGTCCAGCCTATGCAGCCCTGGGTTTGCATATGGTGCTCGCGGACGCTCGCCTTCCCGACGGTGCAGTCCGCTGGGCCGCGGAGTGGTTCGGCTTCTGGCTGGTCCGTCAAGTCCGGCAGGCGGTGCGCACGGGCAACCCCGACGTGGTGATCGCTCTCCATGACGTGAACCGTCGCTCCGCGCGCTCCTTGCCCAAGCTCATCGGGCGCATTCGGCAGGGCCTCGCCGACGAGGGGCTTGAGGAGCACCGCGATTGGAAGTTCACAACAAACCCCGACGAAGTGCTGGCAGTCCTCGGCCGTCGCACCTGGTGAGGGGCCTCATTCCCTAAAGCCCCTTGGGCGTTGACCCGATTTCTTGCTGCGACCCGTGCGCGTCACTTGCGCGCCGTGTGGCGTGAGGGAAAGGGCGTGTCGGCACTGGTTCGAGGCTGGATCCTTGCGGCGAGTGTCCGAGCCCTCGCGCCCTGCACGCTCGGCGAGACCCCTGGCGGGGCCGCAGCCTTCGAGCAGCTGCGCGGGGTGCCCCACGTGGCGAAGCCCGGGTGGGTGAGCGCTGCCCGCTCCGGGGATCGCGGCCCCTCGGACGTGGCATTCGTCGACTCTGCGCGCCCCGGGTTCGCGGCCGTCCGGGCAGAAGCCTCGCCGCCACCCGCGGGGCACGCCGAGCAGTGGCTCCATGATGGCGGGGGGGTATTGGCGGTGCTGTGCGAGCTACCGCCGGGGCACCAAGGGCTGCATCCACGGTTCCCGGCGGCTTCCCAAGCGCTCGGTGTGACCCAGGGGAGGGCCACGGGCGTCAACATCGAGATGGGCGTCGATCGTGCTGCAGAAGACGCGGATGCTGCGGACTAGCCTCGTCGCGGGCGCGGGGTGGCGGAATCACGGCGTGGTCGTCGGGGTGCGACGAACCCTCGCGGCAGATCTCTCGATCGGCGAGGGGGCCCCGTGAGGCCCACCCTCTTCCTGCGCGTCCTGCTCCTCATGTGCGGAGTGGCCACTGCCGCGACCGGCTTGGCGCTGTTGTTTCAGCAGCGTGCGCTTGCTCTCGACCTCGAACGCCTCGCGCGCAGCAGGCTCGAATCCGCCGCCCACGCAGCAGACCGGCTGGTGGAGGGCCACCTCCGCGCCGTCGGCGAGCGGTACAAGGCGATCTCCGGCACACCCCAGTTCCGGGCGCAGCTTGCGCTTCATGAAGCGCAAACTCTTGTGCACTACGCAGAGACCCTCCGGGATCAACAGAGCGCAGCGCGTGTGGTTTTCCTCGACGGCCAAGGCCATGAGGTCGCGGCCGCGGGCGACGAGACACTCGATCCGAGCGGGCTCGGTGAGCGGCAGGCCGCGCTTGTCGGCCAGGGCGGCCACAGCTTCGCCGCGATCGCGGTTCCACTCGAAACCGCAGGACAACCCCTGGGACGCCTCATCGCATTCGAGCCCATCGGCGATGAGCTGCTCGGCGAGTGGTCTGGGCTGGTCGGCGCGCAAGTGCGATTGCAAGCGCCGGACCAAAACGCCCGTCAGGGCATCGACACCGTGGTGCGGGACCTCGGAGGACTCCAGCTCCGCGTGGCCTCTTCTTTGCAGGCAGAACGAGACGCCATTGCGGGCTCTCGGCGCAGCCTCCTTTTTTCCGGTCTGCTCGCGCTCTGTGCCGCGTTCGTCGCAAGCCTGTTCCTCTCTCGAGGTCTCGTGCGTCCCATTCTGGAGATCAAGCACGCCGCGGAGCGGATCGGCGAAGGCGATCTCGAGGTCCGCGTGCGGAGCGGACGACGGGATGAAATCGGCCAGGTCGCGCGCGCGTTCGACCTGATGCTCGAGAACCTGCGCGACTACCGGCGACAAGTGGATTCCCAGCAGAGGACGCTCGAAGCCAAGGTTCAGCAGCGGACCACCGAGCTCGAGCGCGCGAGCAAAGGCGCCATGGAGCTCGCCCGGCAGGCCGCCGAGGCGAACCGCGCGAAGTCGCAGTTCCTGGCGAACATGAGCCACGAGATCCGCACGCCAATGAACGGCGTGATGGGCATGACGGATCTGCTGCTCGACACGCCGCTCACGCCGAGACAACGAAAGCTCGCGGAGACCGTGCACCGCTCCGCGGAGCTCCTTCTCTCTGTGATCAACGACATTCTGGACTTTTCAAAGAGCGAGGCGGGCCGCCTTACGCTTGAGGCGATTGACTGCGATCTGCGTGAGATTGTCGAAGACGTGACCGCCCTTCTGGCCGAGCGCGCACATCGGAAGGGGCTCGAGCTCGCCTGCCGCGTCGACGACGAAGTGCCCTCCGCCGTTCGTGCGGACCCTGGCCGTCTGCGGCAAGTGCTGACCAATCTCCTGGGCAATGCCATCAAATTCACTGAGCGCGGTGAAGTTGTGGTGGAGGTCCGCGCAGCACGGAGCGAGGGTGAACTCACGTACATTCGGTTCGAGGTGCGGGATACGGGGATCGGTATCGCTCCACAGGCGCAAGCGCAGCTGTTCGAGTCTTTCCGGCAAGCCGACGCGTCGACCACCCGACGCTACGGGGGCACGGGGCTGGGGCTCGCGATCTCGAAGCAGCTCGTTCACCTCATGGGCGGTGCGATCGAGGTGGAGAGCGCGCCGGGAAGCGGATCGCGCTTTTTCTTCACCGTGCCGCTCGGTCGGGCTTCCGAGGCATGGCGCAAAGATGCCGAACCCTCGACCGATCTGCAGGATGTCCGCGTGTTGATCGTCGATGACAACGCGACGAACCGCGACATTCTTCGACACCGAGTGCTGGCGTGGCGCATGCGGGCGGTGGCTGCGGCGGACGGCGCCGCTGCGCTTGAGGCAATGCGCTCCGCGGCGTCGGCCGGTTCGAGTTTCGATCTTGCGATCCTCGACATGCACATGCCGAAGATGGATGGGCTCGCCCTCGCCCGAGCGATTCAGGCCGACGTCGCACTGCGGTCGACACGCCTGCTTCTGCTGACCTCTCTCGACGTCGAAGGCGACAACGACGAGCTTCGCGAGGCCGGCATCGCCGCGCATCTGACGAAGCCAGTTCGCCAATCAGAACTCTACAACCGCATCGCCGAGGTCATGGAGCGGCCGCTCTCTCCAGCCAGTCGGCACCGAGCCGTGCGCGATCAGGGTCGCGCACGAACGCCTCAGCTCTCCGGCCTTGTCCTGCTGGTCGAGGACAACGTGGTGAACCAGGATGTGGCCCGAGAGATGCTGGAGAGCCTCGGCTGCCGCGTGCATGTGGCCTCCGACGGCCTCGAGGCCGTCGACCTGGCATTTCACGGCGAGTACAACGCGATCCTCATGGATATCCAGATGCCGGGGATCGACGGCTATCAAGCGACGCGATCGATTCGTTCCCAGGAGGAGCGTGAGAAGCAGGGCACGCAGGGCGGCCCGGTGCGTCGCACCCCCATCATCGCCCTCACTGCCAACGCAATGCAGGGCGATCGGCAGGAGTGCTTGGACGCCGGCATGGACGACTACCTGACGAAGCCCTTCCGGCGCGAGGAATTGCTCGAAACACTCCGACGCTGGCTGCCGGCGGCGGGCGGCCCAGAACGGACCGGCGAAAAATCCGGAGAGGACGGGGTTGCCCCGGACCCGGCGGCGGACGCTGCCACGGCCACGCGGGAACCCTCACTTTTGGATCGCCGCGCACTCGATGCGATTCGCGAACTCTCGCCAGAGCGGGGTGCGACGATCCTTGCGCGCGTGATCGACTCGTACCTTGTGACCGCCCCTGACCAGCTCGAGGCGCTCCAACGCGCGCTGGCCGAGAAGGACGCGAAGGCGCTGCAAACCCAGGCGCACAGCCTCAAGTCCAGCAGCGCCAACGTGGGCGCACGGGAGCTCGCCGAACTCGCTCGGGAGCTCGAAGCCCTCGGCCGGACGGGCCAGACGACAGACGCCGCCGGACTTGTGGAGCGCATGGCCACGGAGTTCCTGCGCGTCCGCGAGGCGCTCGTTGCCGAACGCGAGCGAGGCGTCGCATGAGGCGGGAGTCACCTTCGGCAAAGCGCCGCCTCGTCCTCGTGGTCGACGATGATCCGACCATGCGGCTCCTCGTGCGGGAGGCGCTTGAGCCGCATGGACTCGACGTGGAAGAAGCGCCGGACGGTGCCAGTGCGCTCGCGCTCTTTCGCAGGCGCGAACCGAACCTGGTCCTGCTCGACGTCCAAATGCCGGGCATCGACGGCTTCGCCGTCTGCGAGGAGATCCGTCGAATTCCGGGATCGCTGCACACGCCGGTCGTGATGATCACCGGGCTCGACGACGTCGACTCTGTGCGCCGAGCCTACGAGGCGGGCGCCACGGACTTCATCACTAAGCCCATCTCGTGGCTCATCCTCTCGCACCGGGTCCGCTATCTCCTGCGTGCGGCGGAGACCGTGGCCGAGTTGCGTCGCAGCCAGGAGCGCCTCGCGAATGCGCAGCGCCTGGCCCGCATGGGGAACTGGCAAATGGACCTCGTGACCGGCGAGGTTCATACCTCCGAAGGGTTTGTCGCCATCTACGGCTTTCCTCCCGGAGACGGCGTGTTCACGCGGCATACGCTTTTGGAGCGCATCCATCCCGACGACCGTTCCGCCATTGTCGCCGCTGCCGAGGCCTGTCTGCGCGAGGGTCGCTCCGCGCACATCGATCACCGCGTCATTCTTCCAGACGGCTCGGAGCGAATCGTCCACTCCCAAGTGATGCTCGGGCTGGAAGAGACGGGGCGGCCCCAGCGGCTCGAGGGCACCGTGCAGGACGTGACGGAGCGCAAGCAGGCCGAGGAGCAGATCCGCTATCTCGCCTACCACGACAGTCTGACGGGGCTCGGCAATCGTCTCTTGTTCAAGGAGCGCCTCGGTGTGGCGCTCGCGCAGGCACGTCGAAACGATGGCGTGCTCGGCGTCCTCTTCCTTGATCTCGATCACTTCAAACGGATCAACGACACTCTCGGTCACTCCGTCGGGGATCGACTCCTTCAGGGAGTCGCCGACCGGCTGGTCGCGACGGTGCGGGCGAGCGATGTGATCGCGCGGTCGGGCCGCATGGATGCGGACCATGCGGTGTCGCGGCTCGGGGGTGATGAGTTCACGATCTTGCTCACCGACCTGCGGGACGTGCAGGACCTCGCGAAGGTCGCACGGCGCATCCTGGACGCGCTCTCCGCGCCATTCGCGCTTGAGGGACACGAGGTGGTGATCAGCGGAAGCATCGGCATCACAGCGCGGCCCCTCGACGGGGATGACGTCGAGACGTTGCTGCGCAATGCCGATGCCGCCATGTACCACGCCAAGGATCGGGGCCGCAACAACTATCAGTTCTATACCGAGTCGATGAATGCCGTGGCCCTCGAGCGACTGATCCTCGAGAGCAAGCTCCGCCGCGGCTTGGAACAGGGTGAGTTTGAGCTGCACTACCAGCCGAAGGTGGCGCTTCCCGAGGGTCGACTCACCGGCTTCGAAGCCCTTGTGCGCTGGCGCGACCCCGAGCAGGGCCTCGTCCTCCCCGGCGTCTTCATCCCCTTGTGCGAGGAGACGGGTCTGATCCGGCCGCTCGGCGACTGGGTGCTCCAGGAAGCATGCCGGCAGCTCGCACGCTGGCGCGATGCGGGGCGCGACCCGCTGCCGGTGTCGGTGAATCTCTCCGTCCACCAGTTCCGCAGCGGTGGGCTTGTGGAGAGCGTGCGCCGAGCGCTCCACGAGACAGGGGTGGACGCGTGTTGGCTCGAGCTTGAGATCACCGAGAGCGCGCTGCTGCAGGACGAAGCGGCGGTCGTGGGCGCGCTCGAGGCACTCCGGCGCCTTGGCATCCGGATCGCGATCGACGACTTTGGTACCGGCTATTCGTCCTTCAGCTATCTGCGACGCCTGCCGGTGGACGTGCTCAAGATCGACCGCTCGTTCGTGCAGCACATTGAGACGAGCCCGGATGAGGCCGCGCTTCTTGGAGCGATTGTGTCGATGGGACGAGCGCTGCGCCTGCGCGTGATTGCAGAAGGTGTCGAGACCGTCGGCCAGCGCGAACTTCTCACTGGCTGGGGCTGCGACGAGATGCAGGGGTTCCTGGTAAGCCCCGCCGTGCCGGCAGAGGCTGCAGCCGCCCTGCCCCCGGCCGGTCACACGAAGGGGACCTAGGCCCGCCGCGAGGTCGGGAAAGGTGACCTGTGTGCGGGCGCAAGGCTCGGCAAGGGACGAGAGGGCCACAACCTCAGCCACTTACGGAGCGTCTTCTTCGCGCGCGGGATCGCGATCGCTCTCGATCTGCAAACGCTGAAGGGAGCCGCGGCGTGAGGCCGGGATGCGGCGCGGCCGCCCGCTTGTATCCACCATTGCGTGCTCTGTTGCCGCCGTGGCAAGCAGCTCGTCGCCGCGCCGCAGCAGGTAAGCCATGCGCAGCGACGCGCCGCGTACCCACACGAGCCAGGTGGTGACTTCGATCTCGTCGTCAAAAACCGCAGCTCGGTGGTAGCGCAAGTCGACGGCCGTCGTCGCAAAATGGAGACCCTCGGCCACATATGCCCGGTAGGGCTGGTCGTGCTCGTCGAGCCAAACCACGCGAGCAAGTTCCAGGTACCGGACATAGTTGGCGTGATGGACGATTCCCATCGCGTCGGTCTCGAAAAACGGGACGCGGTGACGGACGGTCGACGTCTTGGCCTCGGGCGGCGCTGCGGTCGGGAGTCCGGTGCGGGCCACATCCCCGATCCTATCCAAGTAGGGTCGTAGGAGCGATGGCGTACCGCACAAAGCTCGGAGGAGGTTCATCCCTCCCGCCGCGGGACGGCCAGTGGGTACGCGACAAAAAGTGGCGTCGCGGGCGTGCGCGAGATGTCAAGGCCGCAAGTGGCCGCCCTGAGCTCAGACCCCCTGGTAGCGCCGTTCCAGGGCCACGGGGGGATCCTACGCGCTGCTTGGGTGCGCTGTGACTTCCATGTGTCCTGCAGCTCCCTCCATCAACTCCCCGATCACGGAGGCTGCAAGCGTTCCCGCGCGCCGGAGCTCCGCCAGAAGCTGCGACTCGCGCGCGCGCGGCACCGCGAGCAGCAGGCCGCCCGACGTCTGCGCGTCCGCGAGGAGCAGGCGCTCCGTCCCATCGAGATCGGTGTGGAACAGCGTGTGCGGCTCCACATACGCGAGGTTGCGTTTGCTGCCGCCGGGCGCAACGCCGTCCCGGACGAGGTCGCGCGCGAACGGCAGAACCGGCACCCGCTCGCTCCACACCCGCGCCGCCAGCTTTGAGCCGAGCAAGAGGTGATGGAGATGGCCCAAGAGTCCAAAGCCCGTGACATCGGTTGCGGCGCGCACTTCGGCCGCGAGCGCGGCGTCCTTGGCACCCTTGTTGAGAGCCGCCATCGCGGCTGCGACAGTCGCTGTGTCGCTGGTCGAGAGGACACCTTGCTTAATCGCCTGAGCGGCGATGCCAAAGCCGAGCGGCTTGGTGAGCACGAGCCGATCCCCGGGCCGCGCGCCGGTATGCGTGAAGCGGTGCGTCGAGTCGACACTGCCGAGGACGCACAGCCCGTATTTGAGTTCAGGGTCGAGGACGGTATGGCCGCCGACAATGGCGCAGCCGGCCTCTGCCGCCTTGGCCTGGCCCCCGCGCAAGATGCGTTCGAGCACGGAGCGCGGCACCTTTTCCTCCGGAAAGCCGCAGATCACGAGGGCGACCTGTGGCTCACCCCCCATCGCGTACACGTCGGACAGTGCATTCGCGGCGGCGATCGCGCCGTACTCTTCGGGACCGTCGACGACGGGTGTGATGAAGTCCACCGTGAATGCGAGTTCACAGCCGGGCTCTGGACGCAGCAGTGCAGCGTCCTCCATGGGTCCGACGTCGGGGTCGACCCAGGAGTGGTGAAGCGGGGCGAGCGTTCTCAGGACCTGGACCAGGTCCTCGGCACCGAGCTTTCGCGCTCAGCCGCCGGCGGGAACGAGCGACGTCAGTCGAATCTCGCTCAACGATCCTCCTCGTTTTGAAGCTGAAGGGACGGGTCTCGCTGGGCGCAGCGCTCCTGCGCCTTTCTCACGGCAACCTGCGCTCCGGACGGATGGTAGCGGCAGGCCCGGCGCTTGGGCGTGTGGCGCAAACCGCCGGATCGGCGCCGTCCATTGCGGAACTGGGGATGTCCCGCGCAGCATGGTCTTGCGTCCCTTGTAGGCCGCCATCCACGGCGCGGGAAGTACCAAAGGAGCGGCGCGGTACAGGTCACCAATCCCCGCGGCGCGTGGAGAAGCCCGCTGCGCGGCCCTTGCGCCAAGCGGGGTCTCCAAGGCCCGTTAGAATGGCGCAGGGCATGGTCGGCGCATGACGGCCGCGGGAGGCTTGCCATGAAAATCCTTTGGTTCCACCTGATGCCGTACACGGACCTCCCGGACGACTTCAAACAGAAGCATCCATCGGTTTGGGTCGACATCGACTCGCGCCTCTTTGATCCAGCCAAGGCGCACCGCATGTACAACGATTTCATGGACGAACTCGAGTTCGCCGCAGAGTCTGGATTCGACGGCGTCTGCGTGAATGAACACCATCAAAACGGCTACGGTCTCATGCCGTCACCCAATCTCATCGCGGCGTCGCTGGCACGGCGCACGACCCACGCGGCGATCGTGGTGATGGGCAACTCGCTTGCGCTCTACAATCCGCCAATCCGTGTGGCGGAAGAGTTCGCGATGCTCGACTGCATCTCGGGCGGCCGTTTGGTCGCCGGGTTCCCGGTGGGGACGCCGATGGATACCTGCTACGCGTACGGCATAAACCCGAGCCAACTCCGCGAGCGCTATCACGAGGCCCACGATCTCATCATGAAGTCATGGCAGAGCCCCGATCCATTCGTGTGGAACGGGCGCTTCACCCAGCTCCGCTATGTGAACCTGTGGCCTCGTCCGATTCAAAAGCCGCACCCGCCGATCTGGATCCCCGGAGGTGGCTCGGTGGAGACCTGGCGGTGGTGCGCCGAGCTCGACTACGTCTACGCTTACCTCTCTTACTTTGGCTACCAGGCCGGTCAAGCCACGATGAATGGCTTCTGGGAAGAAATGAGACGTCTCGGCAAAGACCGCAATCCTTTCCGCGCTGGTTTTCTACAGTTCGTGGGAGTCGCGGAGTCGCGCGAGGAGGCGCTCGATCTCTATCGCGAGCCGGCGGAATACTTCTACAACCGCTGCCTCCATGTGGACGCGCGCTTCGCGGCGCCTCCCGGGTATACAAGCGAGGCAACGATCCGTTCGAAGGTCGTCTCGCAGGTTCTGCAGGCGGCGTCGCGTGCCACGGACGCGCGTGCCTTCGGCGCACCGTCCTTCGAAGAGATCGTCTCGAAGGGGTACGTCATCGTGGGCAGTCCCGACGAGGTGGCCCAGCAGCTCCGGGAAGTCGCGGTTTCGCTCAACGTCGGTCAGCTCATGCTCCTGCTGCAGTTCGGGAACATGGGAAGGGAGCTCACCTTCTACAACACGCAGCTCTTCGCGAAGCGGGTCATGCCACAGCTTGGCGCTCTCTTTGAAGACGAGTGGGAGAACCGCTGGTGGCCGAAGCCGCTGGTGGCACCTGCGCTCGCTAGGCCGCGCGAGATCGCCCATTGAGTGGTCCGCTTGTGCGCCACGTGCGGATTGACGGCGAATCGCACCGGGTCTGGGAGCGTGGGCAAGGCGAGGGGCTGGGCCTGCTCGCAGGCATGGGCGGCCTCGGCCACTGGACCCCTTTTCTCGAGCGACTGTCGCAAGAACGCCGGGTCGTCGTTCCCTCCCTTCCCGGTTTTCCCGGAGGCGGGGCCGGCCACCACAAGCTCGATGACCTTGTCGACTGGATCAGCGTGACGCTCGATCTGCTCGAGGGCGCGGGTCTTGCGGGCGCCGATCTCGTGGGCCACGGGCCCGGAGGGCTGCTTGCGGCGGAAATCGCGGCGCTCTCGCGAGGGATGGTCGGAAAGCTGGTGCTGATTGCGCCGTTCGGCCTCTTCGACCCGTCCGAGCCTGTCGCCGACTGTTTCGCGCGGCGCGCCTCGGAGATCCCCTCGCTCTTCTGTACGCACCCAGAAGCCTTCGAGCGTGATCTGGCATGTCCGCCGGGCGACGATGAGGTGGAGTGGCAGCTCACGAGGCTACGCGCGTCCGAAGCCGCCGCGCGACTGCTTTGGCCGATCGGCGATCTCGGGCTCCGCAAGCGCCTACACCGCATCGTATCTCCGACTCTCCTGTTGTGGGGCAGCGAAGATCGCGTCGTCCCGGCGAGCTATGCAAAGCGATTCGCTGACGCCATGGGGCAGCGGCCCGGGATTCACTCCGTCGAAGGAGCCGGCCATCGTGTCGACTTGGACGCACCGGAAGCCGCCGCCGACGCGATTCTGTCCTTCCTGCGCACGCCCGCCTAGCCGCTAGCGGGCGTCGGCATTCTGGTCGAGCGGCCGTAGAAGTCCGAGGATGGGGCAAGGCTCTTCTGATCCGACGAGGATCAGCGGATCTGGCCCCGCCTGCCGGAACTCGAGCGAAGCCACTCCTTCGTCGGCGCGTTTTCGACACGAGAGCGTATTCGGCAGCACTGCCACCGTGTCACCGAACGAGGTCCACCCGACGAGGTAGGTCAGGGGAAAGCGCCCGCGTACGAAGATGACGTCGCTATCGGCGATCGTGCGACGGAAAGTAGCCTGAGCGCGTGGCTGGGGGGGGCCGGACAAGCGGGCGCGGCGATCACGCCACTCGGTCAGCGACCCGATGCCCACGCTGTCGCATGTGACGTCCCCTCGCTGAAAGCTCCCTCCTGGATGCCCCTCGACATACTGCACCTCCGCCTCAGGGACCAGCACCCTTCGACATTCCTCGGTGTCTGGCGCAAAGGTGCGCAAGTTGAAACTCGGGCCTTTGAGGACAGCGTCGAGGTAACCGCCGCGCGGGGCCACCGTGAGCACGACGAATCCTGTTTTCGTGTTTGGAAGCCCAAGCTGCCACCCGACCTGCTGGGGGGAGCATGCGAGAACCAGAAAACCCAGCGAGGCAGCAAGGCTCTGGGGAGTGCGGTGCACCATCGTCGAGTCCTCCGCCGGAATCCCCGAAGACATTCTAGCGTGCTTGCGCGTGCGCGTGTCGGTCGGGGCGTGCTAGACAGCGAAGGTGCCCGCGAATCCGTTTCATATCCGCTTCATGAGATTCGTCGTGATGCGCGCCGCACTCGTGCTTGGCTTTGCACTGGCGTTTGGGGGTTGCTCCGCGAAAGATGATGCAGTCGCATCGCTCGAGATCTTGCAAAACGAACGCTTGTTGGTGATCGCCCCTCATCCCGACGACGAGACGCTGGGTGCGGGCGGCTTGGTCCAGGTGGTCCTCGCCAGGCGCGGGAGCGTGCGGGTGGTGACGGTGACGGCCGGGGACGGCTACGTCGAAGCCGTGGAGATGGCGACGGGCAAACTGCACCCGCGACCTGCGGAGTTCATCGCCTATGGGGAGGAGCGCGTCCAGGAACTCCGTGCCGCCGTGCACATCCTCTCCCAGGGCCGGGCTCGCGTCGAGGATCTCGGATTTCCGGACGGCGGGTTGTCTGCGCTCCTCAACGAGTATTGGTCCCGTGCCCATCCCGAGCGCTCCGCGACCACCGGGGAGTCAAAGGTGTACCTCCCCCGCGCACCGGACTGGGGTGCGGCGTACGACGGTGCGGAGCTGAAGCGTCTGCTCGTGAAGATCATCCGGGAAACCAATCCCACCGTGGTTGCGATTCCGGATCCACTCGACAGGCATCCCGACCATTCCGCAACGGGGCTCTTCTCGATCCTCGCCCTCGACGAATGGGCCCGAGAAACCGGGCGCCTCGAACAGAAGGAGGCGCATTCGGCTGACACCCGCTTGCCCCGCCTTCTCGCGTATCTCGTCCATTGGCCCCATTGGCCACCCGGCTGGGAGGCGGGATCCGCGGCTCCCCTGTACCCACACGCTGCACCGCTCGAGCTCCCTCCGGACCTGCCGGAGCGAGGCTACCGCCGCGTGATGCTTCCCCTTACGCTAGCGGAGGTCGATCGCAAGGCTGCGGCCTTGCGAAAGCATGCGACGCAGCAGGTGGTGATGGGGGCGTTCCTCGCCAGCTTCGAGCGGCGGACGGAACCTTTCAGCGAGCTCTCCTCCCACGACCTCGAGACCGTCGACTCGAGCGTGGAGCAGGGCATTGCTCGCGCCCTCGCCCGCGCCGCGAAGAGCCGCGAGTCGGCGGCTCCGCCCTAGAGCTTGCGCAGCCGCGTCGCAGGAGTGCGAGCACCGCTGGCGTGTCGCCCGCCGTTCCCGGTCCAGGAGGCCCCTGGTCAGGAGTGTGCGCTCTTCGGGATGGCGCGGATTCTCTGGTCGCGAGTCCTTGCAATTCCCTCAAATCCGACTTGAGCTCGTGGCGCAAGCTCTGGAAGCTTCCGCCGGGCCTGCTGGGTTGGCGGTGTAGCCTCGCCCGCGACGACTTCGAGATCGCTCGGCGGAAGATGCGCGGCGATCGTCCAGGCTCGACCATCCTCGCGAGCGCGAAGTTCCCGGTGCGGCACCTTCCAATGGTCCCGATGGCCGAAGCATTTCCTCCGGGCGTGCCGACAAAATGCGCAACGCCCGTCTGTAAATCGGGCCCGACTGCGATCTTGCTGCAGGTGGAACTCGCGACTGACGCAGACATACGATTTCCCCGTGCGTGGAAGGAAGCTCTCGAATCTCGCGAGCGTCATCCAGGGAGAGTTTCCGGGGTGGTGACCGATTGAGGTCGCGTATACCACCAAGCCCACAGGATCAGGAGGCCCTGGAGGGGGAGCCGCACCCAGTTCCAGAGGCCGAGCCCTTCGCTTCGCCCTCCGATCGGAATGTTGTGAAGCGCTACATGAAGGTTTGCCGGGAACACCGCGATGAGGAGGGCGATGAGCCCCCAAGCGGCCATGCGGCGGAAAGGCGGCACCAGGAGCGCAGCACCGAGCGCCATCTCCGCAACCCCCGAAACGTAGATGAGGCCGAGATGCCAGGGCAGGGACGCCGGCATCATCGGCAGGTAGAAGCCGGGCGCGAGAAAGTGACCTGCGCCGGCCGCCAGGTAAAAGGCGCTCATCCCATAGAGGGACGCGCGTTTGTAGGGACTCACGACGAGCAGTCTACGCGCCAAGGCCGTCGCCGAACGGACAAAATGCGCGGGCGCAAGTTCATCTTTGCGGCGTTGTCGCTGCCATCTCGCGGTAGAGCCTCTCTCAGAAGGGCGCAGGGGCTCACGCGGTGACCTAGGGGCCGCCACTTCCAGGGGCGGCCTCGAGCGAGGGCAAGGCGGGCGACCCGCGACTGCGCCGCCGAGCGGACGCTCGGCGAATCGAAGCCGCGACCGCGTTATGATGGCGCGCGCGGTGTGCGCGAAGGGATCCGCAACCATGTCGCCGACTGCGCAGATCGTGCTTTTCTGGCTGGGTTTCGCCGGCGGTCACCTCGTTCTATCCAGCGTGCCGGTGCGCAGCCGGGTCGTCCGCTCGATCGGCCGCTTGCCGTTCCTCGGCCTCTACTCCATCGTCGCGTTCGCTTTTTTCGTGCCCCTCATCTCCACCTACTTCGCCCACAAGCACGCGGGGCCTGTGTTGTGGGGGCTCGGGGTTGGGCTCGCCCTGCGCTGGATCATCTACACCGGGATGGGGGTGGCCTTCGTCCTCGTGGTGGCGAGCTTGCTGCGCCCGAGCCCGGCGGGCGTGGTCTCCGGAAGTGCAACGCCTTATGGTGTCTACCGCATTACGCGCCATCCCCAGAACATGGGGATTGCTCTGTTCGGGTTGCTGCACCTCTTGCCCAACGGGAGCGCTGCGGATCTGGCGTTCTTCGGGGGGTTTGCGCTTTTTGGTGTGGTGGGCTCGTGGCACCAGGACCGACGCAAACTCGCTCTGGGCGTACCGGGCTTCGCGGCATTTTATGGCCGCACGCCGTTTTGGCCCTTCACCGGGTCTGAGACCCTCCAGGGTTTGCGCGAGCTCTCACCCCTTGCCGTGTTTCTCGGCGTCGGACTGACGGCCCTCATCCGTCACTTTCATCCCTCCTGGTTCGGCGGCTAGACACAGGCGCGGCGGGCGCTCGAGCTGCAAGGCGGTTTGGCCGATGGCAGGGCATGTCCGTCGACCTCCTGTCGCTCCTCATCCTCGTCGCGTACATCGCGATCGGCGCTTGGCGCGGGGCGCTTGCCAGCGCGCTTGGCATTTTCACCCTGATTGCCGCCTACGGCTTAAGCCTGCTCGCCGGCGCAAAGCTGGGTGACGCCGCCGCGGCGCGGCTGTCCGTGGCGCCGCTCCTTGGAACGGTCCTGGTAGGCGCGATCGCCTTTACTGCCGCGATGGTGGTGCTCGGCATCGCCTCGCGGATGCTCCTCGCACACGAGCGAAGGGGCCTTGGCGATGAGCCGCTGTCCGCGCTCGAGAGGCTCGGCGGGGCGCTTCTCGGCGGGCTCCGAGGTGCTGTCGTGGTCCTGCTCGTCGGATGGCTAACGGCCTGGGTCGACGGGGTCGCGACCGCGGTTCCTGAATCCATGCTGCCGCGCCTTGGCCCTTCCCACGTGGGACAGCTGGCGGAGCGTGCGGTGGAGGCGGGAGCGGGCGCTGCCCTGGATCAGCAAAGCCCGGGTGGCCGCATAACGGTGCAGCTTCTTGCGCATCCGGGCGAGAGCATCGAAGGGCTAAAGGGTGCACTAGCGAACGGGCGCCTGGAGGCCCTGCGCGACGACTCCGCGTTCTGGGAAGCGCTTGAGGGAGGTGATCTTCAGGCTGCCCTTGCGCGCGGGAGCTTTCGCTCGCTGCCCTATGACCCCGAGCTAAGACACGACTTTGCCCAGATGGGACTAGTCGCGCGGAGCGCTGCGGACAGCCCCCCAGCCTTTGAGCAAGCGATCGTGGACGCTACCCGCCAAGTTGCACCGAGGCTCGCCGGGATCCGTTCGGATCCGCAGTTCCAGAGTCTCCTCCAGGACCCCAAGGTGCTCGACGCGCTCCAGCGGGGCGACCGCTGGGCGCTTCTTAGCGATCCGCGATTCCAGCTGTTGGCGGTGCGCCTGGGCTCGGGGGGCTAGAAGAGCGGATCGCCTCCCTCGGGCGCATAGGAGGTAATCTCGCAGTCGAGCGAAATTACCTCGAACACTGGCGCTCGGTAGCCATCCACGGGCTTGAGCGGCGTCGCGAACAGCGTGCTCTCGAGCGTTGCGTCGATCTGGCTCATTTCGTCATTATAGCAGCCCGCCTCGGCTTGGAGCAGTCGCCGCTTAGCTGACCCCGGTCGACATCTCAATCGCCTGCACGAGGGCTTCCCGCGTCACGGCCCCGAGGATCCGGCCGCCTTCCTGGATCGGGATTTGATTCACCTTGCGAGTCGCCATCGTTCGCAGGAGATCGCGCACCGGGCTATCGAGCGGCGCCGTCAGAACGGCGTCGATCGGGGTCGCGATTTGCCCCACCAACGTGGTGTCCCAAGCTTCGGCTGGAACGCGTCTCACATCGGTCAAGGAGATCAAGCCGACCGGCGCGCCCGCGTGCTCCACCAGTGCCCAGCGCCGTCCCCGCATCACGAGGTCGCGCGCAAATCGGGCCACGCTGATGTCCGAGGGGATGCGCGGCACATCCTCTGACATGAGATCACGCGCACGAAGGCGGCTCAGCGACGCGTCCACTGCCGCCTGACGAATCGTCGCGGTCGCCGCAGAGAGGAGGAACCAGCCAATGAAGGCAATCCAGAGCCCACCGATATCGCCGTGGAGGACCTGCAGGGCGCCAAAGGCGATAAATGCGTAGGCCATCCACTGCCCCGCGCTCGCAGCGACTCTCGTCGCGCGGTCGCGGTCGCCTGTGCGTGCCCACAAGAACGCGCGCAGGACCCGGCCGCCGTCGAGCGGATAGCCGGGCAAGAGGTTAAAGAGCGCAACGCCGGCGTTGATGAAGGCGAGCCAGCCGGCGAGGGAGCCGACCAAAGAACCCGAACCTGCAACGTGCGCGAGGCCGCTGAAGCCGAGCGCGAGCAGCGCGCTCACGATCGGGCCGGCGATCGCGATTTGGAGCTCAGCTCCCGAGGACTCCGGCTCGCGCTCCATGAGCGCGACGCCGCCAAAGATAAAGAGGGTGATGGATCGGACCGGGACGCGGTGGCGGAGCGCGAGAACGCTGTGGCCAAGCTCATGGAGGAGGATGGAGAGGAAGAAGAGCGCGGAGGTAAGGGAGGCTGCGAGAAGCTGAGTTGCGGTCGACCAGTCGGCGTGCTCGGACTGCAGGCGTGCCGTGAGAGCCCAGGTCACCAGCAGGAAAACCAAAAACCAGGTCGGATGAAGGTAGATAGGAATCCCGAAGATCCGACCGATGCGAATTCCGCCGATCATGCGCCGACTGTAGCGGGAGCGAGGGCATCAGCGAACCAGCGGCGGAAGCAGAAGAGGAGCGGACTGTCGGAAAGCCCGCCTTCGGGCCACGGCCATCGCGCAGCGGCCTCGCTTGCCTCCTCCAAGGCGCAGCTGCCCCGTTTGCGCGGTGCCGACGGCGCTCGGGCGCCCCTCCTAGTCGCTGCCCGACCAGGATGATCCGTGAAACAGGTAGACTTGCAGGCGTGAAGGTCTATGTCGTACGCCACGGAGAGGCAGAAGAGCAACGTGCCGGGCGCCCCGACGCGGAGCGCGAGCTCACCCGCGAGGGACGCTTGCAGTTTGAGGAGGTCGTAGCGGGCCTTGCCGCCCTGGGCATTGGGCTCGATCAGATCCTGACGAGCCCGCTGATTCGTGCCCGCCAGACCGCGGAGATTCTTGCGCGGGTTCTGCCTGGACCGAAGCCGGTCGAGAGCGACGCATTGGCACCTGGCGGAGCCTTCGAAGCGGTGTTCCGAGCCCTTCGCGGCCCGGCCTCAGAGTCCAGGGTCGCTTTGGTGGGCCATGAGCCCGCGCTCGGTGCCCTCGTGTCCCTCGCAACCACGGGTATCGCTTCGGACGCCACCCCGCTCAAGAAGGGCGGTGTCGCTTGCCTCAAATTCGCGGGGGAGCCCCGACCGAAAGGCGGCACGCTCGGCTGGCTGCTGACGCCCAAGCAGCTGCGCCGCATGGCGAAAAGCTAGGTAGCCGCCCGCCCCGGGGGAGGGGCTCAGATTCCCTCCGGGAGCGTGCAACTTTCCGGGGCTAGTCCCCGACACATTTGCCCCTTCGGAACCACTTCTCATAGGCATCAGTTGGTTTGCGCCGGCAAACGAGAGGCAGGCGTACGAAAGCTGAGCGCAAGGAGGTGCAAATGCGGATTGGAAAAGTGGCATTGGGGTTGGCTGCCGCCCTGGCGCTGGGGCTCGCGGGCAGCGCGCAAGGAACGACACTTGCCGACCTAAATGGTGGCCAGAGCCTGACCGTCGGAGGGTTAACTTTCAGCGACTTCACCATCACAGTGAACGGTGCGATTGACTCCAACCTTGCCGACTATAAGGTCCTGACCCTCTCCGATGGCTTCCGGATCACGGGAGGAATCGGTGTCTTCGACAGTGAGCAAGGGGACATGTTGGTGAGTTATGACGTCAACGCTGCGGCGGGGAGCCCCGCGGTGAACGACATCCGCCTCGCGTTCAACGGCGCGGCGACGGGTGTGCACTCCGGAGCGACGGTCTCAGAGGATCTCTTCGGGATCCCGAGTGGCGATCCCATCGCCTCGGCCAGCGTCTTCCAGACAGGAGGCGGCAGCTCACAGAAGGTGGACTCGGCGACCTTCGACCCGCAGACGAGTTTCTCGGTCGAGAAGGATATCTTCGTGAAGGCGGGTTCCGCCGGCTTCGCGACGATCTCCTTCGTGGATCAGCACTTCTCGCTCGTACCGGAGCCCGGTTCGCTCGTCCTGCTAAGCGGCGGACTTACGGGCCTTCTCGTCTTCGGGCGAAAGCGCAAGAGCTAGCTCGCCAAGTTTTTAGCGCTCTGGTTGATCGTGCACGCGGAGCCCCCCGGGGGCTCCGCATTTTATTTGGACGGGGTCCCGGGGGCGCGGAGTCTGATGGGATCGCGCCTCGAAGGGGGATCCCCACGCCCTCCCTGACACATTTCTCTTCTTGGAACCACTCCCTCCCTGAGCGGCAAACGCGCTCGCAGCTGTCGACACGTGGGCACGTGCGCGGACCGCTCGAGAGGCGGGCACAAGGGAGGTGCAATGCGGATTGGAAAGGCGACGTTTGGATTGGCGACCGCCCTGGCGGCGGGGCTCGCGGGCAGCGCGCAAGGGACGACCCTCGCCGACCTAAATGGTGGCCAGAATCTGACCGTCGGAAGCTTAACCTTCAGCGACTTCACCATCACGGTGACGGGCGCGATCGACCACAACCTTGCCGACTACAAGGTCCTCACCGAATCCGATGGATTCAAGATTGTGGGAGGCATCGGCGTTTTCGGTGGTCAGCAAGGGGACATGTTGGTGAGCTATGACGTCAGCGTCGCCGCGGGCAGCGCGGTCGACGACATGAGCCTCAAGTTCAACGGCGCAGCGGTAGGTGCGCACTCGGGAGCGACGGTCTCAGAGGACCTGTTCGGGATCCCGAGTGGCGATCCCATCGCCTCGGCCAGCGTCTTCCAGACAGGGAGCGGCCTCTCCCAGAAGGTGGACTCGGTGAGCTTCGGCCCGGTGACGAGCTTCACGGTCGAGAAGGATATCTTGGTGAAGGCGGGTTCCGGCGGAAGCTCAGGAGATAAGGACAAGGATACGGACAACGACGACCACAAGGGAGACAAGGACCGCGACAAGGATTGGCATCACCACGACAAGGATCGGGATGATCACGGAATGGATCTCGATCGCGGTGGGCTCGCGACCATTTCGTTTGTGGATCAGCGCTTCTCGGTCGTACCGGAGCCGGGTTCGCTCGTGCTGCTGAGTGGCGGACTGATGGGCCTTCTCGCCTTCGGAAGAAAGCGCAGGAGCTAAGGCGTACCCCCCTCACTCGCCATAGACGCGGGGCCTTCGAGAAATCGAGGAGCCCCGCGTTTCGCTTGTCCAACGACTACAACCGCTGATGAGAAGCACTGACTCTGTGCGGCATCGCGTCAGTCGCTAAGAGCGTTCTCGGCAGCCAACCGGCCGAACCATCGCCCGGATTCCTTGATCGTTCGCTTCCCGCTTCCAAAATCGACGTGAACAAGACCAAAACGCTGGGCGAAGCCCTCTCCCCATTCGAAATTGTCCGTGAGGCTCCAGGCGTGGTATCCGCGAACATCGGCGCCCTTCTCGATTGCGCGCCAGACGCCGTCGATGTAGCCGCGGTAGAACTCGATCCGGCGCCAATCGTTCACCACACCCTTTGCATCTGGACCCTCGGAATACGAGCAGCCGTTCTCAGTCACCTCGATCACGGGGCGATCATAGTCGCGCGTCACGCGGAGAATCGTGTCGTGGAGGGCATCAGGCCAAACCTCCCAGCCGAACTCCGTCTTGGGTCCGTCGTTGCCGCCCCAACCGCCGTTGAGCGGAAGGGCGCCCATCTTTGAATCGCTCGGGTTGTCCGAGACGAGACTCCGGAAGTAGAGGTTGATTCCGATGAAGTCGAGCGGGGCCCGGACGCGCTCGAGGTCCCCGGGTTGCACCCCCATCTCCCGCTCCGGTGAACCCTCGCGGTAGATCTGCGGGTATTCCCCGCGTAGCGCCGGCCGGAGGTAGAGATCGTTCGCAAAACCGTGCCAGCGCTCTGCCGCGGCGACGTCCGCCTCCCGGTGGGTGGCCGGTTCGCAGTGCGACATGCTGAAAGCGGTCCCGATCACCGCGTCGGGCTTGGTGGCACGGATCGCGCGGTAGGCCTCGCCCTGGGCAAGGTTCACCACATGAACGGCCTGAAGGAAGTCGCTCAGGCTGCGTCGCCCCGGCGCGTGGACGCCGAGCAGGTAGCCGCAGGTCGTGAAGACCCCCGGCTCATTGAAGATCATCCAGTGGGGCACCCGGTCGCCGAGGGCGCGCACGACGGCTTCCGCGTAATCGGCGAAGCGGCTGGCGGTGTCACGGCTCGGCCAGCCCCCGGCATCTTCCAGCGCCTGGGGGAGATCCCAGTGGAAGAGCGTCGGGAAGGGACGAACTCCTGCCTCGAGCAAGGCGTCGATCAGGCGGCAGTAGTAGTCGACACCCTTCGCGTTCACGGGGCCCCGGCCGTTTGGCTGGATGCGCGTCCACGCGATCGAGAAACGATAGCTATTCAGGTGCATCGCCTTCATGAGGGCGATGTCATCTCGATAGCGGTGGTAAGAGTCACAGGCGACGTCTCCGGTATCGCCGTTCTTGATCTTGCCCGGGGTGTGCGCGAACCGATCCCAGATCGATTCGCCCTTACCGTCCTCCTGCCATGCGCCTTCGATTTGGTAGGCCGCGGTCGCCGTGCCCCAGCGGAAGCCCTTCGGGAACTCACGTCGGCTCACGGCTTGCGGCTTCCCCGAAGCGCCTCGAGCACCTGCTCGGGATGAGCCTCGGCCTTGGCCACCTTTGCCCAGTGCTTCTTCACCTTGCCGTCGGGGCCGATCCAAACCGTCGAGCGGATGACGCCCGTCGTCTTCTTGCCGTACATCATCTTCTCGCCGTATGCGCCGTATTTGGTCATGACTTTGCGATCGGGGTCGGAGAGCAGCGGGAATGGGAGCTTGTACTTCGCCCGGAACTTCTGATGGGAGCCAGGGGAGTCGGCCGAGACTCCCAGTACGACCACTCCGAGACCTTGGAGCTCTCTCCAGGCATCCCGGAAACCGCACGCCTCTTTGGTGCAGCCCGGCGTGTCGTCCTTGGGGTAGAAGTAGAGCACCACGTCTTTACCCCCAAAATCCGCGAGCGAGACCGGCTTGTCGTCCGCGTCGTGCAATGTGAACGCGGGCGCAACCTTTCCTTCCTGCACCGCCATTGGGCACCTCCAGAGTGCGTCGGAGTGGAGTCGCCATCATACCCTGCCAGGGCTGTCACGCAGGCGCTTGAGACCGGCGGGCCCGGCAGACGGACGGGCCGCATTTTGCAGGCTCTCGCTCCTGCCGTCGATCGCACCGGGCGGCGGGAGCTAAGTCAGCTGCTCCACCTTAAGGCTCTCGGGGATTTCAACCTCGAGCCGCAGGAGGGCGAATCCGTAGGTCTTGCCCTGTGTGTCGAGCCGCAGGGATGCCAAGGCGCCGCCATCGAGTGCCCCGTGGAGCACAAAATTGAGCGCCTCGAGATTCGGCAACTCGAAGCGTTCGACGGGGCCCTTGCACCATTCGCCAAACAGCTGCTTCACGCGGTCGGCCGTCACCTCCTGCACCAGGACCGGATAAAATTCCGGACGCCGCGCGATCAACCCGATGTTGCAGCGATCTCCTTTATCGCCCGCCCGCGTGTGCGCGAGGTTGTACAACACCGTGCGCATGGTTCTACTCCGGTTGGGTGCGGGGAGTCGTCGCTCGCACCTGTGCCGCTTCCTTAGGACTCAAGCACCTCTACCGATGCGCGGACGCAGTCGCGCGGAACGAGGGTCGGCCAGTAGTTCACGATAACGCTCTCCTCGGGCCGGCCGGACAAAAGCCCCGCTGCGGCGCCGGGCACACCGGAGAGCACAAGCGGGGCAATCTCTTCACCGAAGCGCTTGGCGGACTCGCGATCGCGCGTGCGGATCGCCATGCGGAACAGCACCTCGTTGGGCTCTTCGTGCGGTGGAGGTGCAAGGGGACCGTGGGCACCCGACACGCCGATCAGGTCCACATGGGCCTCATCGATTTCAAGGCCCCGCTTCTCACATCGCGCCCGGAGAAGGCGCTCGCTGGCGCGTGCTCGCTCCAAGGCGTGAGGCCAGACGAAGGTCAGGGCCACCGCGTTGCGCCAGCCATCCTGATAGCTGACGGACACCTTGAGCTGCTCGGGCGCGGGCTCGCCGCGGATGCCGAACACGCGAACGCGGTTCGTGCCGAGGTCTTCGAGCCGAATGCTGGTGAAATCGGCGACGACGTCCGGTGTCACGTAGGCCCGAGGATCTCCGATCTCGTAAAGGAGTTGCTCCTTCAGGACGGCCGGCGTCACAAGCCCGCCCAGGCCGGTATGCTTGGTGACAACGAACTCGCCGCTTTCCTCAACCTCCGCAATCGGGTAGCCAAGGTTCGCAAGATCAGGCACCTGCTCCCAGCCTCCCGCGAAGTTGCCACCGCTGCCTTGGCCTCCGCACTCGAGCAAGTGCCCCGCGACGATGCCGGCGGCTCGGCGGTGCCAATCGTGCGGTGCCCAGTCGTAGCGTGCGAGAAGGGGACCAAGCGCGAGCGCAGAATCTGTACAGCGGCCTGTGACCACGATCTGCGCGCCCCCCCGCAATGCCTCGGCGATCGGCTCGGAGCCGAGATAGGCGTTTGCAGAGAGCACCCGCTCGCGGATTGTCGAAAACGCTCCGCCCGTATCCATGTTCTCAAGCGCAACGCCGCGGGCCGCGAGGGTATCGAGTTGACCGAGGATGTCGTCACCGGTGACCAGGCCGACGCGCAGACCCGGGATTCCCTTCTTGCGCGCCAGCTCGACCACGGCCTGTGCACAGGCCCGCGGATTCATTCCGCCGGCGTTCGTCACGACCTTGACCCGGCGTTCGACGATGTCGTGGAGGGCAGGATCGAGCGCCTTCAGGAAGTCGCCCGCATAGCCCTGGTTGGGGTTGCGCATCATCTTCATGCGCAGGATCGACATCGTGACTTCCGCCAGGTAGTCCAGCATCACGACGTCGATGGGTCCGCCCCGCACCTGATCGAGGAGCGCGTCATTGCGGTCGCCCCAGAAGCCGGAAGCGCCAGCGATACGGAAAGGTTGCGGCATTCGGGGGGAGAGTTTACCCCGTGCAAGAGGCGGCCGCGCGAGCGAGGGGGTGGTATACAGCCGCACGCACGCGCCGTGGCCTAAATTCCGAACACGAGGCCGGGCTCCGGGCAGCGCCGCCGAGAGGGTCCCGGGGGCAAATGGCTGTGATAGAGACGCAAGCGAAGAGGACGCAGCGCGCCTGGCAGGGGCTGCAAGACGCGCTGCTCGTGGCCCTGGTTGGGATTGCTTTCGCGCCGGGCCTTGCCGCGATGGCGCGGGTCTGGGGATCGGTTGACTACCTTTCGCATGGTTATCTGATCCCCTTTGTCGCCGCGTGGGCGGCGTGGCGGGACCGCGCCACCTTGGCAGCGCTGCCGGCGCGACGCGATCGGCGCGGCCTGCTGCTGCTTCTCACAGCCCTTCTGCTCTACGGACTCGGCCTCGCTGCCGGCCTCGTCGAGCTCGAGGGCGTTGCATTCGTTTCGGCCGTGGCCGCCAGCGTCCTGCTGCTGCGGGGCCCACAGTGGCTGCGGGCGCTGCGCTTTCCGATCGGGTTCCTGTTGTTCATGGTTCCGCCTCCCGAAGCGTTGCTGTTGCCACTGATCGTGTGGCTGCGCGTCCTCGTCACCACTGTCGCCGTCGGGATTCTGCACCTCATGAAGATTCCAGTCGTCCAGGAGGGCAATGTCCTCCTCCTCCCGGGCGGCGAGTCGGTTTTCGTGGCAGACGCGTGCAGCGGCGTCACCTCTTTGATCACGCTTCTCCCCTTGGCGGTGTTGCTCGCGTACTACGTGGAGCGCTCGCTTGCACGGCGCCTTTTGCTCGTCTCGTCGGTAGTCCCGATCGCGCTCGGCGGAAACCTTCTGCGGGTCGTTGTGACCGTGATTGCGGCGTTGGGAATCGGTGTTGCGCGGGCGACGGACAGCGTGCTGCATCAGGCCGCGGGTCTTCTCACCTATCTGCTCGGCTGCCTCGCGCTGCTTGCGGTGAGCGCGATCATGCGGCGGCTGGTGCCCCCGAAGTGAGCGGGGCGCTTGCGAAGGTGAGGCAGGGGGGACCTTCGGGGTCGCAAGTGAAGGCCCTCGCGCTGGCTCTTGGCTTTGACCTTGCGGGGCTGGCCCCGGCGGTTCCCGCGCCGACGAGCAGTTTCCTGCGTGAGTGGCTGTCGCGCGGCTATGCCGGCGAAATGGAGTGGCTGAGCCGCCGCGTCGAGGCGCGCATCGATCCGCGCCGCGTGCTCGAGCAAGCGCGCAGCGTGGTCGCTGTCGCCTTCGTCTATGGCCCTGGGCGGCGGCCGCCTGCCGGCCCGGGCCGGGGTGGGGTCGCCCGCTACGCAGGCGGAGAGGACTACCACGACGTCCTGGGTGAAAGGCTCCGCGCCCTTGGCGCGGGCCTTGAGGCCTTGGCGGAGCGTGCTGTGCGCTGGCGGGCCTACGTCGATACGGGTCCGGTGCTCGAGCGCGCGCTGGCCGCGCAAGCTGGCCTCGGCTGGGTCGGCAAGAATACCTGCCTGATCCACCGTGAGCTCGGGTCCTACCTGTTCTTGGGGGCGCTCCTCACAGACCTTGATCTCGCTCCGGACACTCCCGAGCCAGACCATTGCGGGACCTGCCGCGCTTGCCTGGACGCCTGTCCCACACATGCTCTTGTAGAACCGCATGTGCTCGACGCGACGCGCTGTCTCTCGTACACGACGATCGAGTCGCGCAGCGCCATTCCAGAGGCGCTGCGCGAGGCGCAGGGCGACCTTGTCTTTGGCTGCGACATCTGTCAGGAAGTCTGCCCGTTTAATCAGCGGGAGCGTCGGCGTGTCCCGGAGGATCCTCTCGGCCTGCGGGTGCGGCTCGCGCCGCGGCCGGAGTGGGTGGCGCCGAGTCTTGCGTGGCTGCTCTCGCTGGACGAAACCGCCTGGCGCGCCGTGACTCGGCGTACTGCGCTGCGCCGCGCGAAGCACCGCTTTCTCCTGCGCAACGCGTTGGTCGCGGCGGGCAACTCGGGCGATCCGACGCTGCGCCCCGTCCTGGAGCGGCACGCGGCGGGTTCCGATCCACTCCTTGCGGAACATGCACGTTGGGCGCTCGCCCGCATTGCGCCACCCAATCCGCGGCAGCGGCCGGCCTCAGAAGGCCAGGGCTAGCGGCTAACGCAACTCGTCTCGGCGGGCCGCGAGGCGAGCCAGCGCTTCAGGCCGCTCCCCCGGGCTAAGCCCCTCCTCGTAGGCCAAAATCGCAAGTTCGGAAAAGAGCTCCCGGAGTTCCCCCGGTGCGAGTAAAAACGCTGGATTCCTCGGGCCATACCCGAGATTCCTCTGGTCCGTTGTGAAGGTCTCGTAGAGCAGGAGACCGCCGGGACGAAGAAGCGCGGAGATCGCGGGGGCGAGGGGCCGATGGAGGTAGCGGAAGACGAGGATGGCCCCACAGCTGTTTTCTCGAAGCGGGAGGCGGTGTGCAGCTTCGAGGTCCGCGCACACGCCGGTGACAAGAAAGGGGAGGGCTTGGGTTCGCGCCTCGCAAAGCAGCGCCTCGAGCAGCGCAGGGTTGCGGTCGATTCCAAGCGTGCGCGCGCCGAGAGCCGCCGCCGCGAGCGTGTGTCGGCCCGGACCGCACGCCAGGTCCACGACCGGGCCGAGCCGAGCCGCGTCGCCCACCCACGCCGCATGGCGTACGAACCACGACGACGGCGCGGCCCCGCTCAACGCACCTCGCGCCTGCGAAGCAAGGCTTTCATCCTACCCGGGAAGTCGGTGACCAGGCCATCCACACCGAGGTTGAGGAGCCGCTCCATTTCCGACGGGTCGTTGATGGTCCAGACATGGACCTGGATGCCATGCGCATGGGCGTGGGCAACGAGCTCCCGGGTGACCAGCGGGTGGCCGGCAAAACTCGCGGGGATCTGGAGTGCCATGGGCTCGGGGGGAGGCGCACTCGCGTCCAGCGCCGCACGTACAAAGCGCAGCACGTCACCGGCTGCGGCACCGAGGGCCGCGGGGACATCCACAGCTTTTAGGTGCGCCCGCAGGCGAGCCATGAGCGCGTCGCCCTCCGCTGTGAGCAGCGTGATCGGCGCGCGGCCTTCCCGCTTGACGAGGGCGACCGTGCGCTCGACGAGGGCGGGCTCATCGGCCTTGAGCTCAAGGTTAAAGCGGATGCCCGGAAATCCTTTGAACCCTTCCTCGAGGGTCGGAATCCGAAGTCCTTGTCCACGAAAGGGAAAGCTTCCCCCACTGTCTGGCGAGAAACGATACCCCGCGTCAAGTTTCGAGAGCTCCGCGAAGGAGAACTCGCGCAGCGGGCCGGAGCCATCGGTGGTCCTGTCGACGGTGCTGTCGTGCGCCATGACGACGACGCCATCGCGCGTCAGGTGAAGATCGCTTTCGAGGATCGCAGCGCCTGCTTCAAGGCCACGTGCAAAAGAGGGCAGGGTGTTCTCGGGTCGCTCGCCCGCCGCGCCGCGATGGCCGATCACGATCGGCCGCGGCAGTTCGAAATAGGGGTGCGGCATGTGGCGTACGGTATCGTGCTCGCCGATGGCCGTCCTGACCCGCGAAAGCATCGAGCGCGAGCTCGCCTCGGGACGCCTTGTGATCGAGCCGCTCGACCCCGCGCAGGTCGGGCCTGCGTCCATCGACCTCACGCTCGGCGACGAGATCCGGGTCATCGTGACCGACGCCGAGCCCATCAACGTGCGCGAGGGGACCGACTACCGAGAGCACACCCGGGCGCAGCGACTGGACGTGCCCTTCGTCCTCGCTCCGGGGGTCACCATCCACGGCATCACACGCGAGCGCGTTACGCTGCCCGACGACCTTTGCGGATTTCTCGAAGGACGGAGTCAATTCGCCCGGCTTGGGCTCATGATCCATGTCACCTCAGCCTTCGTTCAGCCTGGGGTCTCGAATCGTCAAGTGCTCGAGATGAGCAACGTCTCGGGCCAGCCCCTTGTGATTCACGCTGGGGTGCGGCTGTGCCAGCTTGTTCTGATGCGCACCGAGGGTCGAGCGATCTACCGCGGGCGCTTCGCCGTGCAGGAGCGGCCCTAGCCGCGGTGGCGGGGCGCTAACGCGTGCGGGCCGTGGTGCAGCGGGTCTCCCATGCCACGATCCGCGTCGAGGGCGCGCTGGTCGCCGAGATGGGGGCGGGTCTGCTCGCGCTCGTCGGGGTGGCCCGGGAGGACGGGCCGACACAGGCGTGCGAACTGGCGGAGAGGCTCCTTCGTCTGCGGGTTTTCCCGGACGCGCAGGGACGCATGGACCGCTCGCTGCTCGATACCGGCGGCACCCTCGGCGTAGTTTCGCAGTTCACCGTGATGGGCGACGCCCGCAAGGGACGTCGCCCCGCCTTCACGGCTGCGGCACCCGGGCTGCAAGCCGAGCCCTTGGTCGAGGCGCTCGCGAACGCCGCGCGCGGGCTCGGTGCTCCCGTCGTCAGGGGACGCTTCGGGGCTCAGATGCAAATCGCGCTCGTAAACGAGGGTCCGGTCACGATCCTTCTGGACACCGAGCGGCGCTTCTAAAGTGCCGGCTTGCGCACGCAGTGCGCCGGTCCACTTGACCGCGCTCCTCAATGCGGAACACTCCTGTGGGGGGATGACGGCACCTGCCGTCAAAAAAGGAGAGGTATCAAGTGCGCAACCCTAGCTCGATTCGCTCGTTTGCAGCTGCCATCGGACTCGCTTCCTGCATGATGTTTGCCAGTGCCCCGGCTCGTGCCGCAGATGCGGGAACGAGCGCTGGCCTCCAAGCCGGCGCCCTGTTCACGACGCTGCTCTACGGCCCCACCAAGGTCTGCTACGCGCTCGTAGGCTCGATCGTGAGCGGCTTGGCTTGGGGGGTGACCGCTGGAAACTCGGAGGTGGCGTGGCCGATCTTCGTCTCCGCCGCCTACGGCGACTACGTGGTCACACCCGATCACCTGACGGGCCAGAAGCCCCTCGAGTTTGTCGGGCGCGACACGCCGGCGGCCACGGCCACCGCGGCGAGCGACGGCGCGAAGCCGGCTGAGGACAACGGCACGCCGTAGTCAGCGCCCGGGGCCATTGGCACGCGAGGGCGGGGGGGGCATCCTCTGCGCCTTGGGGGAAGGTGCGGTCGCAGCACGAGGTCTGTCCCTCGGCGGCGACCGCCCGGGTGTGCCCTTATGGCGGACGCCACGTCCATTGCCTCGCTCGGCACCGCATTCGCGGCGGGGCTGCTGTCAGTCTTTTCGCCCTGCGTGATGCCGCTCATGCCGGCCTATCTCTCCCTCGTCTCGGGCCTCTCCGTGGAGGAGATGCAGGAAGGCAGCAGCGAGCCGTACGTACGCCGTCGTGTGTTGACTGGAAGCCTCGGCTTCGTGGCTGGATTCTCGACCGTCTTCATCCTGCTGGGTGCGTCGGCGACGGCACTTGGCCACGTGCTGCGCACCTGGAGCGTTCAAATCTTGGGCGTGGAACTTGGGGTGCCCCAGCTCGCGGGAGTCGTGATCATCGTCATGGGACTGCACATCGCGGGTGTCCTGCCCGTGCATATGCTGTACCGCGAGCGCCGCCTGCACCTCAAGGTTCGCCGCATGAACCCGATCGGCACCTATCTCGTCGGTGCGGCCTTCGCCTTTGGTTGGTCGCCGTGCGTCGGGCCGATTCTCGGCGGCATCCTCACCATCGCAGGGAGCCGTGAAACCGTGCTCCAAGGCGTGGCGCTCCTCGCGGTATATTCCGCGGGGCTGGGTGTCCCATTTCTCGTGGCGGCGTGGAGCATCGATCTGTTCTTTCGCGCCTTCCAGCGCGTGAAGAGTTATTTCCGGGCGCTCGAGCTCGTGTCCGGGGCACTTCTTGTTGGAGTCGGGCTTCTCGTGATGACCGATCAGCTCGCGCGCTTGAACGGGTACTTCATGTTCATGAGCCACTTCGTCACGCAAACGGAACGCCTGCTCCAGTGACGGGACGAGGCGAGGGCAAGATGAGCGCTCGAAGGGCCGCTGCGTGGATGCTCGTGGCTTCCTGCCTGCTGGGCGGCTGTCCTTCGGGAAAGGGTCGGGACGCTGCAAGCACAGCGGAGGAGACGACCGCCCCGCGGATGGCGCCCGATTTCACGCTCCCCGATCTGAACGGCCGGAAGGTCAAGCTCTCCGATTTTCGCGGCAAGCTCGTCGTGATCGACTTCTGGGCCACTTGGTGCCCGCCCTGTGAGTTTGAGATTCCCGTACTGAACTCTCTCTATGATTCTCACCGAGACCGTGATGTCGTGATCCTCGGCGTGTCGGTGGACACCGATGGCCCGGAAGCCGTCCGCGCCTATACCGAGAAGCGTCAGGTCCGATACCAGATCCTGCTGGGCAGTGAGTCCCTGGCGCGGGAGTTCGGAGCTCCGGGCTTCCCCTCGCTGATCGTGGTGGGCCCGGACGGTCTCGTCCGTTCCATGCACGTCGGTCTGGTCGAGCAGCCCGAGCTTCTCCAGGTGTTGGCGGAAGCCAGCGCTGGCAAGGCGGGATAGCGCCGCGGCGGAGCCCAGGCTCGCGCTGCCTCAAGCGCAGCGCGCGTCCGGTCGAAAGCCCGGGCGTGGCCACTGCCCCGAGTGACAGCCAGACCCGTGGTGCTGAGGACACGGGAATCCGCGTCCGCCGCGCCTTCGAACGCGTGTTTCGCCCCGGCGAGGTCGTGTTCGACGAGGGCGATCCCGGTGCGGTCCTCTATGTGATCCAGGCGGGCGAAATCGAGCTCACGCGACGGGGTGCCTCCGGCCCGCGCCTCGTCGGTCGGCTCGGGCCCGGTGAATTTTTCGGCGAGATGAGCGTCGTGCTGGGGGGGCCCCGCACGGTGCGCGCAGCGGCGGCCTGCGAGGCACGGCTGCTCGAGCTCGACGCCTCGGTGCTTCAGGAGATGTGCCTCGAGCGGCCCGAAATCGCGATTCGCATGATCCGGCGTTTGGCCGCGCGCGTGATCGAGCTCGAGGGGCGGCTCTCCGCACTCGGCATCGACGACTTGCTGCGGCCGGTGGTGCGCGTGCTCGTCCGTCGCGCCGAGGAAGCTCCGGAAGGCGTGCGGATACCGACGACCCTGCGACACCTCGCGAGCGACGCAGGCCTTTCGCTGCTCGAGACCCACCGCGCGCTGCAGCAGCTGCTCGAGCGCAAGCTCGTGCGGTTCTCAGAAGATGTGCTGGTTTCACCCGACCTCGACGCACTTTCCGCATGCCTGGATGGTGCGGACTGAGGCTGACCTCCGTTTTGACCCGTCACTTACGTTGACCCCTCCTGATCCGTTCTGATAGCGTGGCCGCGCCTCGCGTCGGTCGCCGACGCGTGCCGGAGGGGCGGGTTGCGCGGAGCCGTGCGCAGGTGCAGCGGGGTTGCGCTCGTCGTCTGGCTGCTCCTTGTGCCGTTCGGCTCCCCTGCGGACGTAAAGCATCCCGGTCAAGGTGCGGGTGACCAGCCCTTCGATCTCACGGCCGACACCGTCGAGTACGACAAGGCGCGAGACCTCTACACCGCGCGCGGAAATGTTCACATCTCCCAACCCGGCCGCACCCTCACCGCGGATTGGGTAACGTTCAACAACACGACGCGGCTTGGCGTCGCGAGCGGCAACGTTGTGGTCGTCGAAGGGCAGGACACGCTGACGACCGATTTCCTGCAGTTCAACGTCGATACGATGCATGGAGTGGTCTTTACCGGAAACCTCGACAGCGAGAGCAGCCGCTTCCGGATGAAGGGCGAGGAGGTCCAGAAGGTTGGAGACACCAACTACATCTTCCAAAATGGAGCCTTCACCACCTGCCGCTGCCCGGAGGCAGAAAGCCGTCCTCCCTGGCGCATCACCGCACAGCACGCCGACGTCGATACCGATGGCTATGCCGTCGCCCGCAACAGCACGTTCGACGTGCTGGGCGTCCCCGTTCTCTGGTTCCCTTGGATGCTCTACCCCCTGAACCGGGAACGGCAGACCGGCTTCCTGTTCCCCACGTACCATCAGAGTTCCCTCACCGGCACGTCCCTCGCGTTGCCTTTCTTTTGGGCGCTGGCGGACAATGTGAACGTTCTTCTCACCCCGGAGTACCTCACCAAGCGCGGCTTCAAGCCGAGCATTGACAGCGTCTACGTGTTCGGCGACGAGTCCGCGGGACGTCTCCACGCTTCGTTCATCGACGACACGAGCATCACTCCCAACAGCCTCTCGACTCCCTTCAGCAAGTACCGCTGGGCCGTTTCCTGGCAGCACGACCAGTTTCTCGAGGACGGCTGGCGCCTTAAGATCGACTTCAACCAGGTCTCGGACAACCAATATCCCTTTGACTTCTACGACGAGATCCGCTGGAGAACCGAGCGCTTCCTCGAGTCAAGAGCCTTCTTAACCCGCAGCTTTGGCCCGAGCGACCTGGCGACCTTCACGAGCTCGCTCTGGACCGCGCAGGATTTGCAGAATCCCCAGAACGTGTCTCGCACGCCTTACATGATGCAGCGCCTCCCCGACCTAAACCTTGAGGTTCGCTCCACGCAGCTCACGGACAGTCTCCCATTCGTGGGGGCGCTCGGCGCCGAGTACACGTACTTCCGGGGCTGGAACCTGGCGGACAAAATCGTCGGGACGCAGCGGCTTGTCCCCAACAAGTCGTTCGTCGACACGGGCGTCGATGGCGTTCCCAACAATCTGGAAGTCAACTCCTTGGGTCAGCAGGGCGTGGGCGATCCGGACCAGGACAATTTCCCGAATTTCCCGCAAATGGGGGGAGGCACGGAGGGCGACGGCAAGTTCGAAGAGGGTGAACTCGAAAGCGATCAGGGTCACCGGATCTTCCTCACGCCGCGGATTGGGGCCCCGATCCGCATCGCCGACGTGCTCGAGTTCTATCCCGAGCTCGGCTACCGGACGGTGGCCTACGATGCGCAGCGCGCGGGCGCTCTCGGCATCGGGATGTTCACCGGCAGGTTCGACCTGCGCACTCGGCTGCTCCGGCGCTTCGACGCGCCCGTCCCGGGCGGCTCGATCCTCCACATCCTTGAGCCCGACATCGGCTGGGCGCTCGTCGAATCCGCAAATCAGTCCGCCGCTCCTCTTTTCATTCCACCCACCGCAACGCCTCAGGTGCGTCTGCGCCAATTCGATCTCGACCTCGTGACACTCGACCCCGCGGACCGGGTCGCGCGCGCCAACCAGATCACCCTCGGGCTCAACAACCGCTTCTACTCACGAGGTTCCGATAGCGAGTCGGGGCGGATGCTGGCGGACGTGCGGCTTTCCGTGCTCTACGACATTGCACAGCGCCATCCCGGCGACTTCTATCTCGAGGGCACGTTCTTCCCGATTCCGTACTTCTCTACCCGGACGATCTTTGGATACAACCTCGACAAGGCGCAGATCGATGAAGGGCTCCTCGAGCTTACCTACTCCACTCCGCTCGGAACCGACTTCTCGATCGCTTACCGGTACCTGCGTCAAATCCCGCTCTTTTTCGAGGGATTCCCAGCCGGCTCACCGGTCGCCTCGGACGCCGTCCCGGACTTCAACAGCATTAACCAGATTGGCTTTAACACGCGCCTTCCGCTCAATCGGAACTGGGCCCTCTTCTACAACATCGCCTACTCCTTCGAACAGACGCTCTTGCTTGGCAATCGCGGCGGGGTGGAGTACATCTCGAAGTGTCGGTGCTGGGCCATTCGAGTGGAGCTCGATCAGTCGCGCACCCGCGGCGTCACCTACAGCTTCAACTACACGCTGCTCGGGCTCGGCCAAGACAACGTGCGGCCCTTCCAGCCACGGTCGACGCAGTCAAACACCGGTTCGCTTGACTCGGCCCGACCCTTTTGATACCAAAACCCAACTGTTGAGTTCTCTGTCTCGCGGGAGGTCCCGGGGCTCCCGCCAGAGCCCCTTCGAGGCACGGTTGCTCCGCCCGTCCGAGGATCTCTTCGAAAGACTCGCCACCGAGGGAAACCTGATCCCCGTGGTGCGCGAGATCGTCGCGGACTACGACACACCGCTCTCCCTTTTCCGGCGCCTGGACGACGGGAAGACAAGCTTCTTGCTCGAGTCCGTCGAGGGCGGCGAGAAGTGGGCGCGCTGGAGCTTCATCGGCAGCGGAGCCCGGGCGATTTTCCGTGCCCGCGGACGCGAGATCGAGTGGAGGGAAGGCGCGAACACACGCCGGGAGCGGGTGGAAGGCGATCCCCTGGCCGCACTTCGTGAGCGGCTTGCAGGTCTTCGCCTGGCGGTCCCCCCCGGCGTCGAGCTGCCGCGGTTCGTCGGCGGTGCAGTCGGGATGATTGGCTACGACTGGGTGCGATTCGTGGAGCGCATCCCCGACGAGAATCCGGACGAGTTGGGGCTTGCGGAGCTGTGGTTCGTCTTCCCAGAGACCGTCGTCGTCTACGACAACGTGAGGCACTCGGCGCTCATCGTCCGTCATGTGGAGCTCGTCACAGGGGACGACCCGAGGCTCCGCTACCGCGAGGCCGCGGCGGCCCTTGAGGCCACGGTGCGCCGCCTGCGCGAACCCCTCGGTGCGGAGCCGCGACGCGAGCCCGTGCGCGCGCCGATGGAGCTCCACGAGAGCACGTCGCGAACGAGCTTCCAGGAGAGCGTGAAGCGTGCCAAGGAATACATCGAGGCCGGTGACATCTTCCAAGTCGTTCTTTCGCAGCGGCTTCGGGTCCCGCTGCAGGTCGCACCCTTTCAGATCTATCGGCACCTGCGGCGCATCAACCCGAGCCCGTATCTCTTTTTCCTGCGCTGCGAGGACTTCGTCCTGATCGGTTCATCCCCCGAGATTCTGGCGCGGCTGGAGCATGGCCGGATCGATGTGCGACCGATCGCGGGCACTCGCCCCCGAGGTGTGACCCCTGAACACGACCGTGCGCTCGAGGCCGAGCTCCTGGCCGATCCCAAGGAGCGGGCCGAGCATGTCATGCTGGTCGATCTGGGTCGAAACGATGTGGGTCGCGTGGCAGAGGTCGGATCGGTGCGCGTGTCGGAGTTTGCGACTGTGGAGCGCTATTCGCACGTCATGCACATCGTTTCGCATGTGACGGGGCAGCTGCGTCCTGGGCTTGACTGGCTCGATCTCTTGCGAGCGACATTCCCGGCGGGCACCCTGTCCGGTGCACCCAAGGTGCGGGCGATGGAGATCATCGATGAGCTCGAGCCGGTGCGGCGGGGCGCGTTCGGCGGTTGCGTGGGCTATATCGATTATTCCGGCAACATGGACACCGCCATCACAATCCGCACCATCCTCGTGAAAGACGGCCAAGTGTACTTACAGGCGGGCGCAGGCATTGTCGCGGACTCCGATCCGGAGGCCGAGTACGAGGAGTGTGTGAACAAAGGGCGTGCCCTCGTGCAGGCCATCGATCTCGCGCGCGAGGGCGAGGATTAGCCGATGCCTCGGCTGCTCATGATCGATAACTACGACTCGTTCACCTACAACCTCGTGCAGTACCTCGGGGAACTCGGCGCGGAAGTGGAAACGCTGCGCAACGACGCCGCCTCGGCGGAGGCCCTGGTTGCGAAGGGACCCGACGGGGTCGTGATCTCACCCGGGCCCGGTCGCCCGGAGGATGCGGGCGTCTCGGTCACTGCGCTCCGCGCCTTTGGTGCAGCCGGCATCCCCGTTCTCGGCGTATGCCTCGGGCATCAAGCCCTCGGCCTTGTCGCAGGCGGCCGGATCGTGCGGGCGCGTACCCTCATGCATGGCAAGACCTCGCAGATCTTCCACGAAGGCGAAGGGGTCTTTCGCGGTCTGCCGCGCCCGTTCGAAGCGACGCGTTACCACTCCCTCGTGATCGAGTCCGCGACCTGCCCGCCTGTCCTCGAGGTCACGGCCCGCACCGCGGACGGTGAAATCATGGGTGTGCGTCACCGCGAACTCCCCCTTGAGGGCGTGCAGTTTCATCCCGAATCGATTCTGACCCCCGAAGGCAAGCACTTGCTCGCGAATTTTCTCGAGCGCTGCGGGCTGGGCGCGGCATGAGCCTGCGAGCAGCGCTCGAGCGCGCGGTTCAAGGGGAAGAGATTCCTGCCGCAGTTCTGGAAGCCGCGTTTGGTGAGATCATCGAAGGCAAGGCATCGCCCATCGCCATCGCTGCACTCCTGGTCGCGCTGCGCACGAAGGGCGAAACGCCCGGGGAGATTGTGGCGGTGGCACGGGCCCTGCGGGCGCGCGCCGTCCTCGCGCCATGTGTCGATCCACGCACCGTGGACACCTGCGGTACGGGCGGTGACGGGGTCGGCTCATTCAACATCTCGACTGCGGCGGCCTTCGTGGTGGCGGGGGCCGGCGTGCCGGTGGCGAAGCACGGCAATCGGGCGGCCACAAGCCGCGCCGGAAGTATCGACGTGCTGGAGGCCCTCGGGGTTCGCGCCGACCTGCCCGTCGCGACCTCCGCACGGATCCTTGAGCGGGTTGGGATCGCTCCGTTCTTCGCGCGCCGAGCGCACCCGGCGATGCGCTATGTGGCCCCCGTCCGCCAAGAGCTGGGTGTTCGAACCCTCATGAATTGCCTCGGGCCGCTGCTCAATCCTGTCGGGGTGAAGCGCCAACTGGTGGGCGTCTACGCCGCAGGCCTCGTCGCAACCCTCGCCACCGCGCTCGGCGCGCTTGGCGCAGAGCGCGCACTCGTCGTGCACGGAGAAGATGGGCTCGATGAGATCACGACGACGGCGAAGACCCGGGCCAGCCTGCTCGACGGCGGTCAGCTAACGGAGCTGGTCTTGGATGCTGCGGAGCTCGGACTGCCGCGCGCCCGCCTCGAGGATCTGTGCGGCGGCGACGCTCGCGAGAATGCCATGATGGTGCGTGCAGTGCTGAGCGGCGAGCCGGGCCCACGCCGGGACATCGTTGTCTTGAATGCCGCGGCGGCGCTCTGGGTGGCGGGGGCTGCGCGTGGCCTCGCCGAAGGGCTGGTCGTCGCGCGCGAGAGCATCGATTCGGGCGCGGCCAGCGCGCGGCTCGCCTTCCTCGTCCGCGCGACGGCGGAGGCCCAGGACGGCGCGTGACGATCCTCGGCGACATTCTTGCGCACAAGGCCGTAGCGCTGGCTGCGGCAAAGAAGCTCATGCCTCAAGCGCAGATGGAGCGGACTGCGCGCGAGGTGCGCAGCCCGACCCGAGCCTTTCGCGCCACGCTCCACGCGGCACCGCGGCCCCGCATCATCGCGGAGATCAAGCGGCGCTCACCCTCTCGCGGTGAGATCCGAGCCCGTTTTGATCCCGCCGAATGCGCGAAGGCCTACACAGACGGCGGCGCCGCAGCGATTTCGGTCTTGACGGACGAGCACTTCTTCGGCGGGCGTCTGGACCACCTTCAGCTCGCTCGGGCAGTCGCGCCCGTACCGCTGCTGCGCAAGGACTTCGTGATTGACCCCTACCAGATCGATGAAGCCCGAGTCGCCGGGGCCGATGCGGTGCTGCTCATCGTCGCGGCGCTCGCGCCTGCCGCACTCTATGCTCTGCGGATGCGCGCCGCCGAACTCGGTCTCGACGCGCTCGTGGAGGTCCACGACGAGCGCGAACTCGACGTGGCGCTCGCGGCTGGCGCGGAGCTGGTCGGGATCAACAATCGTGATCTGCGCACCTTTTCGACGGACCTCGCGGTGACCGAGCGCCTCGCGCCCAAGCTGCCCCGCGGCGTCACCGTTGTCGCCGAGAGTGGCATCTTCTCGAACGACGATGTACGCCGCCTCGAAGCGGCAGGGGCCCACGCGTGTCTCGTCGGCGAGTCGTTGATGCGAGAGCCGGACCTCGGGCTTGCGCTGCGCAGGCTGCGCGGACAGGACGGCGACACCAGCAACCTACGGGGGAAGTCGTGAGCGGTGTTCGGATCAAGGTCTGCGGGATCATTCATCCCGACGATGCCGAGGCGGCCGTCGCTGCGGGCGTCGATCTTGTCGGCCTGAACTTCGTGCCGCGAACCCCGCGCTGCCTCGACTTGCGGCGTGCGGAGGCCATCTCCGAGAGGGTGGCGGGACGGGTAGAGCGGGTCGCTGTCTTCCGCGACGCGTCCTGGGAGGAAATCGAGCGCGTGATCCGGCGCATCGACGTGGAGCGGGTGCAGCTGCATGGGGACGAGCCTCCCGAAGATGTAGAGCAGGTGGATCTTCCGGTGATTAAGGCGATCCGCGGCGCGGACAAGGAAGCGGCCGAACGCTATCCCGGAACCATCTTGTTGCTCGACCATCCGACCGAAGGCGGCGGCCGAGGCCGAGCGTGGAATTGGAGCGACGCCACGCCGCTCATCGACGAAGGCCACGACGTGATCTTGGCAGGGGGTCTGGATCCGAGAAACGTAGGACAGGTGCTGGCCGATCTCGGCGATCTTCTGCCCTGGGGAGTCGACGTGGCCACTGGCGTCGAGGGAGACGCCTACCGCAAGGACCCCGCAAAGATCGCCGCCTTCATCGAGGCCGTGCGCAAGGCCGAGGCGAGCTCGTGACGGAGAGGATCGCGCCAATCGATCCCCGCGGTCGCCGCGCGGCCGGGGCGCGCTCGGATGCGGGCAGCAGCGCCGCTCCCGGCCACTTCGGAGCGTACGGGGGGAGGTACGTTCCCGAGACCCTCGTCGCGGCACTCGATGAGCTTACGGAGGCGTACCAGCGCAGCTCTGGAAACCTAAACTTCCAGGGGGAGCTGGCGCACCTGCTCACCACGTACGCCGGGCGCCCGACGCCCCTTACCTTTGCGGCACGTGCGACCGAGGCGCTGGGAGGCGCCAAGATCTATCTGAAGCGAGAGGACCTCGCGCACACCGGTGCCCACAAGATCAACAACGTGCTGGGTCAGGCGCTCTTGGCCAAGGCGATGGGCAAAGGCCGTGTCATCGCCGAGACTGGCGCCGGTCAGCACGGGGTCGCGACCGCCACTGCATGCGCTCTGCTTGGCCTTGCCTGCGAAGTCTTCATGGGCGAGGTCGATGTGGAGCGCCAAGCCCTGAACGTCTTCCGCATGGAGCTGCTCGGCGCGAAAGTGCATCCCGTCTCGAGCGGTTCCCGCACGCTCAAGGACGCGATCAACGAAGCGATGCGCGACTGGGTCACAAACGTTGCGACGACCTACTACTGCATTGGTTCGACGATGGGGCCGCATCCCTACCCCACGATCGTGCGGGACTTTCAACGCGTGATTGGGGTCGAGGCACGCCGTCAGATCCTCGAGGTCGAGGCGCGGCTGCCGGACGTGGTGGTGGCCTGCGTGGGCGGCGGGTCCAATGCCATGGGGATCTTTCACCCCTTCATCGGCGATGAGCGTGTTCAGCTCGTCGGCGTCGAGGCCGGGGGCGAGGGGCTTGAGTCGGGGCGTCACGGGGCGACCATCACGGCTGGCGTCCCGGGCATTCTGCATGGGATGAAGACGCTGGTGCTCTCGGACGACGACGGCCAGATTTTTGAGGCGCACTCGGTGTCGGCGGGGCTCGACTACCCCGGGGTCGGACCGGAGCACGCGCAGCTTCGCGATAGCGGGCGGGCGCAGTACGTGACAGCAACGGACGCAGAAGCGCTCGACGCCTTCCAATGGCTCTCGCGGATGGAGGGAATCATTCCAGCGCTCGAATCCGCCCACGCCGTAGCGCACGTCCGAAGGCTTGCGCCCACGCTGCCCCCGGAGGCCCTTGTGCTCGTCAATCTCTCCGGCCGCGGCGACAAGGATGCGCCGCAGGTTCGCGAGATCCTTCAGGCACGAGCCCCCCGGAAGCATTAGACGCGATGGGCCGAATCAGCGAGCGCTTCCGCGTGTTGCACGCCCGAGGTGAGCGCGCGCTCGTGCCCTTCGTCACCGCCGGGGACCCCGATCTCGCAACCACGGAGGCGATCGTTTTGGCCTTGGCTGAATCGGGTGCCGACTTGATTGAGCTCGGCGTTCCGTTCTCCGACCCGATTGCCGAAGGCCCGACGATCCAGCGAGCGAGCGAGCGAGCGCTCCGCGGGAAGACATCACTTCGGGGCGTCCTCGGACTGGTGAAGGACCTGCGCCCCAAGGTTGAGCTTCCGCTGCTCCTCATGGGATACGCGAACCCCTTTTACGCCATGGGCGAGGAGAACTTCGCATTGGCTGCTGCTGAGGTCGGCGTCGACGGCATCATCGTCGTCGACCTCCCGCCCGAGGAGGGATCGACGCTTTTCGCCGAGGTGGAAAAGCGCGGTATCGACGCTGTCCTGCTCGCCGCCCCAACCACGACGCCGGCGCGCCGCGAGATGCTGACGCGGCGCACGCGTGGCTTCCTCTACTATGTCTCGTTGACCGGCGTGACCGGAGCACGCGCGGCGCTCGCCCATGGGATCCACGAGAGCGTCGATGCGGTCCGGCGGGTCTCGCAAATCCCTGTCTGTGTTGGCTTTGGCGTTTCCACTCCGGACCAGGCGCGGGAGATCGCCGAGTATGCGGACGGCGTCGCGGTGGGGAGCGCGCTCGTAAGCCGCATCGCCAGAGCATCCTCGCGCGAGGATGCCGTTGATGTGGCCGCGCGATTCGTGGCCGAGCTCAAGGCGGGAATGCGCGTCCGGTAACCGCCGGGTCCCAGCGCCGCATCCTGCCGCGCAGGGCCGCAGCCCGAACCCCGCGCGCACGGCACGTCGGCGGAGCCGTTGCATCGCCTCGGATCCGGGGACGGGGGGGGCCTTCGACCCTTGGGCCGTCCTCGTCTCAAGTCGCAGGATCGAGCAGTCCCTTGAATCCGGAAGGTGCATGCGGGCCGATCACGAGCTGCTCGAGCACCCCTACGCCCTCGCGGGTCCGCGGACCGGAAGACAGCCGCGCGCGGCAGAGCGCCTGCACATGCAGATGCTGCGGTGCCAGGGGAGCCAGCTCTGCGAGTGTCCAGCGCTCCCCGCCCACGACGTTCTCACCCTTCCACACACCGTGGCCCCACTCGGGATGCAGGTAGCCGATTCCCAGCATCTGGAAGGTCATCAGCGGCTCGAGCTCGATGGCGAGGGGCTCCCCCCGGAGCGGGGAGAGACGGAGCTCCGCACTCTGCGCGCGGCGCGTTCCGGGCTGCCAGCGGACCCTGTGCGACACCTGAGCCATCGTTTCGAGCGCCTCCCCGGGCAGGGCCGTGCCCCCCTGCGCCGCGGGCACAACGGCCCCGAAGGAATGCCAAGGCCGTCCCTGCGCATCCTCGTTCGTGTCGAAGTGGGCGCACAGATCCTCGAAGTGCAGGGGTGCCCAGAGCCAATAGAACTGCGGGAGCGGCCCGGGCGCACCGCCCTCCCGTTCGCCCACCGGACGCACGCCCCACGAGCGGTCACGCGCACCCAGCACCTTCGTCGGCTGGACGGCGATGCGCTCGCCGTCGCAGTCGAGGTTCCCCGTCCATACGCCGAACTGCGTAAGACGGGTCGAATCCATGATCAGGCGGCCGTCGAGCCGGTGCATGAACCGCGGCTCCTCCAGCGCCTGCGTCCTTGCATCGAAGATGAGGTCTGCCGCGAGCCCGAAGTCGTTCTCCGCCACCCGCACCCGCAGCCGCCGCAGCGGCTCGACCACCTCCACGGCGATCGGACCCACCCGCGTCTCCATCCGTTCGAACGGCGCAAGGCGTGAAGCGCGAACCGTGCGCTGCACGCCGCCCCGCACGACACTCAGGGCCGCGTCCATCACGCGGCGGTTGGGGTAAAGCCCAAGCGCCAGGGCGAAGAAGAGGTCCGCCTCGCGCGTGTAGCCGTGGAAGAAGTAGCGGTCGTAAAAGTTTCGATCGCCGCTTCCGGGGTGAGCGACGGGTTCGGGGGTCTGGTGGATCGGATAGTCGTCGAGACGGGTCAGCATGCAGGCTACCCCTTGGAGATCTCGGAGAGGAGGGAGGGCTTGAGAATCATGACTTCGCGAACTGCCTGAGTGGCAAAGTGGCCGCCGAGAGCGGCCTTTGCGCCTTGCGTCAGGTCTTCGGCGAGGCCATCGAGGGCTTCGAGTGCAGAGGCCATGACCGTACGAAGTGCCCCCAGCCGCGGCGAGAGCGGCGCCGTCGGAGCAGCGGCCAGGCTGTTCTCAATCCGCAGACCGACGTCGTACGCAGCCGTGTTGCCGCTGGCCCGCAGCGCGCTCGCCGCGCGTCCGAGGCTATCGTGGAGCGACTGCGCCTCGAGCTCAAGCGGAGCGCTCTTTTCCTCCAGCCGGTCCCGCAGGTTGCGGAGCACATCCGCCACTGCGTAAAGCTGCCCGCGCGCGAAGCGCGACTCAATGCCGGGGAGCACCGTCTCGAGCAGAGTGCGAACACAGCCATCGATCAACTGCTCCGGGGGAATCAGCACCGCGCACCTCTCTATTCGGCCGGGGCGGGGAGCCAGCCGCGGAGCACCGCGAGGCCCGCCATCAGGAATGGAAGCTGATGGTCGAAAATTGCCATGCGCAGATCCGGCGTGCGCCCATCCCGGAAAGCGCGGATGCCGGTCAGCATGATGGCGCTCATCTTTACGAGGGAAAGCAACTCGTAGAAACGCAGCCGCTCCGGATCGACCGTGCGACCCGATGCCTTGGCATAGAGCGCATAAAACTCAGAGGGCGGTACGAGACCCGACGCAAGGGGTGAACCGGCGCGCCAGAGCAGCGAGGTACACCACGCCACGTCCTCAAGCGGATCGCCAAGATGAACCATCTCCCAGTCGAGGATACCGGAAAGACGTGCACCGTCCGGCGTCTTCTGGACCAGCCAGTTGCCAAGACGGAAGTCTCCGTGCACGAGGGTCGTCTCGTCGGTCGCAGGCGCGTGGCGCCGCAGCCAGCCAAGCGCCTCCTGCATCACCGCCGGTACCGGGAGCCGGGCGGCTTCGATGCGCGCCTGCCAGCGCGAGAGTTCGCCCAGGGACGCGTCGGTACCCTTGCGGGGAGCGCCGAGGAAGGCGAGACCACGGGCTCGCCAATCGATGGCGTGAAGGCGGACCAAGGACCCGACGACTTGGGGTGTGAGCGCGGCGCGCGTGGCAGGATCGAGCGGGCCTGAGCCGTCGGCCTGCGCGGCGGGGATCGGTACCTCCCCGGGGAGCCGCTCCATTACGTAAAACGGCCGCTCCAGCACGGCAGGGTCCGGCTCGAACCACGGCGTTGGAGGGGAGGGCAGGGGGTCGTCGGAGAGCACGTTCAGCACCCGAAATTCGGGTTCGAGGTCGTAGGGCTCGAGGAGCCCCGCGACCGGGGCGCGCTTTGCCACAAACGCCCGGCGAGAGGCTCCCCCCTCCCCATCGATCTCCACTTCGAATGAAAACGTCTCTTGGGAGAAACCCTCGGTGCTTCGCTCCAGAGAGAGCATCTTGACGCGGCGCGCGCCCGGAAGTCGAGGGAGGAGAAAACGCTCCAGCTTCGCTTCGACCGAATCGCTCAACGCGCCTCCGCGGGCCCGCCCACGAGCTTGGCCCAAAGCGCCTGCACCTGACGCTCGGTCTCGGCAAGTGCACCGGAGTTGTCGATCACGTGATCCGCAAGCTGCCGCTTCTCGTCGAGCGGCAGCTGCGCGGACACCCTCCGCAGCGCCTCCTCCCGCGGGAAGGCGTCCCGCTGCATGAGGCGCGCAATCTGCGTCTCGAGGGGAACCCAGACCACCACGACTGCTTCGAGCCCGAGCAGAGCCCTTGCAGAGGGATCCTGGCCGCGGACCTCCAACAGCAGCGGAATGTCGAGCACAAGTACCGGGACGCCAGAGTTTCGTGCCGCTTGTGCCCGGCGCGTGATTTCCCCACCCACCCGAGGGTGCACGAGCTGATTGAGCCGCAGCCGCGCGGAAGCATCGCGGAAAACAAGGGCACCGAGCGCTTCGCGGTCGACCGCACCGTCGGGTCGCAAAACGCGAGGGCCAAAGCTTTCGCCGATCTCGGCTGCGAGAGGCTGCCCGGGCCCCTCGAGTTCGTGCACGATCGCATCGGCATCGATCACGCAGGCGCCAAGCTTCTCGAGGAGTCTTGCTACGGTGCTCTTGCCAGAGCCGATGCCCCCGGTAAGACCGATCGTACGCGTCATCCCGGGGAAGATCGCACGCAACGCACCACTGGCTCAACCCCGCCTCAGACCACGCCGTCGCCCTCGGCACGGACGCAGTTCTTGCCCTGCGCCTTTGCCCGGTAGAGCGCCCGATCCGCGGCCTGGAAAAACGCCTTGCGATCTCCCTTGTACTGCGCGACGCCGACCGAGACCGTGACTTTCTCAAGCCGCATCGTCTCGTCGAGGAGGAAGCTCTTCTCCCCGACCGCCTCGCGGACTTTTTCACCCAGCGTGGCGGCTCCACCGAGGTCCGTGTTGCCGGCGAGGATCACGAACTCCTCCCCGCCGTAGCGTGCGAGCAGGTCGCTCGCCCGCATGCTCTCGTCCATGATGCGAGCGATGCGGGTCAGGAGCTCGTCGCCCGCCGCGTGCCCGAGGCGGTCGTTCAGGCGCTTAAAATCGTCAATGTCAACCAAGAGGATCGAGAGCGGCTCTCCCGAGCGCTGGACACGCTTGATCTCTCGCGTGAGGTGATCCTGGAAGAATCGGTGATTGTGCAACTTCGTGAGTCCATCGGTGATGGAGAGCTGCGAGAGCTGCTCGTTGGCCTTCTCAAGCTCCTGTTTCTGCACTGTGAGCTGGTGGATTGCGGTCTCGATTTCCGATTGGTTCTTGCGCAGCTTGCGCGTCATGTCGTTGAAGGTGCGGGTTAGGAGTCCGATCTCGTCGTTACCGCGGGTATCCGGAATCTCGAGGTCGAGCTCGCCCCGCGAGATGCGGCGGGCGCCATCGGAGAGGGCTTCGATCGGCCGCACGATCGCGGCGGTGATCTTGTACGCCAGGAAGCTAAACAGCAAAACGATGACGAGGTCGGTGACGAAAATCCGGGTTACGACAGAAAGCACGGGTTCAAACGCCCGCTCAAACGGCTCCTCAGCCATCACCGTCCAACCGAGCCGGGAAAGGCGTCGCGCAGCCCCAATCACTCGCTCCCCGCTGGGCCTCTGATAGTCGCTCACCGCCCGACCCGCGGGCGGGGTCGGCGGCAGCTTGACCTCGCTCCACGTGCCGGGGCTATCAGCGCAGGCTGCGTCCCCACCGGCGGGGCCGCGGTCATCGGCTGCCGCGCAGCTCGCGCCGTCGGCGAGTTGGCTGCTCGTGATTCCCAACCCGTCCGCCCCGACGAGGGTGATGCGCGTGGGTGCCTCTTCCCCCTCCCCGGCGAGCAGGAGCCCGAGGTCATCGGTCCGCAAGAGAGCGACCAAGACCGCGGCCACGCCACCGTCCGCGGAACGCACGGGCGCGCTGGCGAGGACGAGCGGGGCACCACTGGGGTCGCGCACAGATTGCACATCTGGCTCTCCGAGCGTGCGGAGGCCGTGCACGAGTTCCGGGGGAAGCGCGGGGGGGTCACCCCACGTCGCTGCGATTGCCCCCGAGGGATGCAAAAGGACAAGCCCGCGGACGGCCGCGAGCGGGCGACCGGATTGCGCCGCGAGATCGAGGGCCTTGCGGGTTTCGGCGCCGTCCGCCCCGCTCCGCAGGGAGCCAGCGATCGCCCGCAGCGCGGGTGCCCCCGCCCGCGCCTCGGCATCGGACTGGGCCCCTGAGAGCCACGCTTCCACCCGAGATGCGCTGCGCTGGAGGAGCGCCGGGAAACGCTGATCGATCGCTTCACGCAAGAAGCGGTGGGTGGACTCGATCGAGATCCAACTGACCGCAAGGGCGGTCAGAAAGGTCGACAAGAAGACGAAGAAGATGATCTTCGTCGCAAGGCTGTTGAGGGGCTGTCCTCTTGCGGCTGCGAAGGGCTCCGGCATTCGTTCAGCGGACTCCCGGGGTTTTTCGTATCGACTGGCGGGAGCCCGTTCTTAACGATCTTCTGGACCCTAAGAGCCCATAACCCCCTGTCCGCCCGACAAAATCGCCGAAATGAGGGCTTGGCAGCGGGCCTCCCCCTCCGATATATTGCGCCCGTTTTTCGAGGGGTTAGCGACCTTTCCGCGAATGCGCGGGCCGCCGCCCTCCGATCGGGCGGGCCGCGCAGTCCACACGAACGCGCACTCCGCCGAGACTGCGACCGCGATGAACGACACGCACAAGACCCGCCCGCTTTCGCTCAGCAAAACCGCAGAAGCGGAGCTGGAGCAGCTGCGCGCGCAGATCGACGCCACCGACCGGCGCATCCTCGCGCAGCTGAATGAGCGCGCGCGCCTCGTGCAGGCCGTGGGAGGTCTTAAGCGGACGACGGGGGCGCCGGTGTATTCGGCACCCCGCGAGCAGGAGATTCTGGCGCGCGTGGTCGCCGAGAATTCTGGGCCGTTCCCGTCCGCTGCCCTCGCGCCGATTTTTCGCGAAATCATCTCTGGCTGCAGGACCCTCGAAGAGCCGCTGCGCATCGCGTATCTCGGGCCCGAGGGCACGAACTCTCATCTCGCCGCGCGGGAGGAGTTTGGCGCCTCCGCCACTCTTTGGGCCGTGCAATCCATCCCCGCGGTGTTTGCCGCCATCGAGCGAGGGCAGTCCGATCTCGGCGTGGTACCGGTCGAGAACTCGACCGAGGGCGTCGTCACCCAGACGCTCGACGCGTTCGTCGACACCGAGCTCACGCTCTGCGGCGAGGTGGTGCTCCGCATCTCTTACCACCTCCTTTCGCGGAGCGGGCGAATCGATGACGTGAAGCGCGTGGTTTCGCATCCCCAGGGTCTTGCTCAATGCCGCGGATGGCTCGATGCACATCTGCCCCACGCCGAGCGCAGCGAGAGTGCGAGCACCGCTGCCGCGGCGCGTCTGGCCGCCGAGGACAGTGCGGTGGCGGCGATCGCGAGCGCAATTGCCGCCGAAGCCTACGGGCTGCGGACGATCGAATCGAGTATCGAAGATCGGCGGGACAACACCACGCGATTCCTGCTGATCGGTCGCACGCCCCCGGCGCCCTCGGGCAGTGACCTTACGTGCGCGGTGTTCACGGTGCGCAAGGACGAGTCGGGCGCTCTCTACAAGCTGCTCGAGCCGTTCGCCCGGGAAGGCGTGAATCTGACCGCCATTCAGGCGCGGCCCATCAAGGGCAAACCTTGGGAGTATCTCTTCTATCTCGACGTCGAAGGTCATCCGAGCGAAGAGCGGGTGGGGCGTGCGCTCGCCGATGCCGCGCGCCGAGCTCACTCCCATAAGGTCCTGGGTTCGTTCCCCCGTGCGAGCTCTCGGCCGCGACGCCCGGGGATCCCGGCGGGAGCCAGCTAGCCGTGGCGCTCGAGCAGATCGTGAAGCCGGAGATCGCAGCGCTTGAGCCCTATGAGCCGGGCAAGCCGATCGAAGAGCTGGAGCGCGAACTTGGAATCGAAGGCGCCATCAAGCTCGCCTCTAATGAGAACCCGCTCGGTCCCTCGCCGCGCGCGCTCGAAGCCGCGCGCGCAGCGCTCTCGGGGATGCACCGCTACCCCGATGGTGGGAGCTTTCGGTTGCGCCGTCGGCTTTCATCACATCTTGGCGTCGAGCCCAACCAGATCGTATTGGGCACGGGTGCAGACGAAATCCTTGAGCTGCTGGCGAAGGCATTTGTGCGTCCCGGTGACGAGGTCGTGTATGCCTGGCCGTCGTTCGCCATGTATCCGATTGTGACCCAAGGTGCGGGCGCGAAGAGCGTGCGCGTTGGGCTTGACGCCGGCCTGGTGCACGACTTGGCGGCAATTCGCGCGGCGGTTACCCCGCGGACACGGCTCCTCTTGGTTTGCAACCCGAACAATCCCACCGGCACGAGCGTCGGTGCGGGCGAGCTCGATGCTTTCATCGCGGCGCTGCCCTCACACGTCGTCCTGGCGATCGACGAAGCGTACTGCGAGTTTGCGCGGCGCCCCGACTTTCCCCGCTCGATGGAATGGATCGGGAGACGCCCGGGTACGATCGTGCTCCGTACGTTCTCCAAGATTTACGGCCTCGCGGGGCTGCGGGTGGGTTACGGAGCAGGCGACGCCGAACTGGTGGGTTACCTCGAGCGGGCGAGGCATCCTTTTAACATCAACCTCGTGGCCCAGGCCGCTGCCGAGGCCGCACTCGACGATGTCGACCACGTGGCCGCGACCCGACGCATCAACGCCCAGGGCGTTGAGTACCTGACGCGGGAGCTCCGGGCACTCGGCATCGAAGTATGGCCGACCGACGCGAACTTCGTGCTGGCGCGTGCCGGTGGACGCAGCACGTATGAGCGCCTGCTCCGCGAGGGGGTGATCGTGCGGCCGCTCGGGGGCTTTGGCTTGCGCGAGCACGTGCGCATCACGATTGGACTTCCCGAGGAAAACGAGCGCCTCGTGAAGGCGCTGCGGCGGCTGCGCCAGGAGGCTGCGTGACGTCGTCTGCCCCGCGCTTCGCGCGCCTTACGGTGATCGGCCTCGGCCTGCTGGGGGGCTCGGTGGGGCTCGCCGCCCGCGCGCGCGGCGTGGCCGGGCGTGTGGTGGGTGCTGGGCGCTCGCGGGAGAGCCTCGCGGCAGCGCTACGACGCGGCGCTGTGGACGAAATTCGCGGGGGTGCAGAGGCCGTGCGAGATGCCGATCTGGTCGTCCTCGCGACGCCGGTCTCGGCGATGCCGGGCGCGCTGGGTGCGGCGGCGCCCGGTTTCAAAACCGGGGCGCTCGTCACCGACGTGGGAAGCGTGAAGGCGCCCCTCGCCGACGTGCTGCCGGGTTTGCTGCCGCCCAGCGTTCGCTTCATTGGCGCGCACCCGATGGCGGGAAGCCACCGGCGCGGCATCGAGCATGCTCGTGCCGACCTCTTTGAGGGCGCCGCCTGCGTTGTGACGCCGTCGCACGACGCAGAGCCCGAGGCGGTGGAGCGGGTGGCGAGCTTCTGGCGTGCGCTTGGTGCGCGCGTGGTGCTGCGCAGTCCGGCGGAGCACGACGTGCAGGTGGCATGGACGAGTCACCTTCCTCACGCGCTGGCGTTCGCCTTCGCGCGTGCCCTCGAGGGGGCGCCTGCGGGGGCCCGCGAACTCTCCGGTCCTGGCTTCCGGGATTTCACGCGCATTGCGCGGAGCGACGCCGAGCTGTGGAGTGAAATTCTGGCGGCAAACCGCAAGGCCATTGCCGGACCGCTGCATGAGACCGCCCTGCGCCTTGCCGAGCTCGCTCGCAGTCTCGATGCGAACGAGATCGATTCCCTCGAACGCTTCCTCGGGGTCGCGCGTGATGCACTTGCGCGGATCGCCCCCGAAGACTTGAGATCTCGCCCATCCGGGGGCGAAAACCCGGAAATCGCGGCCGCCAAGTCGGCGGCTTCGGAAGGAGAACGAAAGATCACTCATGACTGAAAGACCCAAGACGGCCGGCGCGCAAACGTTCGCCGAGCTCTTCGAGAACAGCATCAAGCAAATGAAGGAGGGGGAGGTCGTGCGCGGCACGGTCCTCTCCATGGATGCCGATCATGTCCAGGTGGATATCGGCTTCAAATCGGAAGGGCTCATCCCTACCTGGGAGTTCATGGACGATGACGGCACGATCCTCGTGCGCGTGGGAGACGTGGTAGACGTCCTGGTCGAGGAGGCCGAGGACGAGGAAGGCCGCATCGTTCTCTCGAAAGAGAAGGCCGATCGCCTCAAAATCTGGGATGAGATCAGTCGGGCCTACGAGGCCGACGAGCCCGTGGAGGGCACGATCGTTTCCCGGGTGAAAGGAGGGCTGTCGGTCGACATCGGCGTCAAGGCGTTCTTGCCGGGGTCGCAGGTCGACCTGCGGCCGGTGCGCAACCTCGAGTCTCTCCTCCAGCAGAAGCTCCAATTCAAGATCATCAAGTTCAACAAGCGCCGGGGGAACATCGTCCTCTCAAGGCGCGCCTTGCTCGAGAAGGAGCGCAAGAAGCTACGCGAGACGACTCTGCAGACCCTGCAGGTCGGCCAGATCGTGGACGGAGTCATCAAGAACATCACCGACTACGGTGCCTTTATCGACCTCGGCGGCATTGACGGGCTCTTGCACGTCACGGACATGTCGTGGGGGAGGGTGAACCACCCGGGCGAGATGTTCCAGGTGGGAGATGAGATCAAGGTCAAGGTGCTGAAGTTCGATCCAGAAACCGAGCGAGTTTCGCTCGGGCTAAAGCAGCTCCAGCCCGATCCGTGGATTGACGCAGGCCACCGCTACCCGATCGGCAAGCGGCTTCAGGGCAAGGTGGTGTCCCTCACAGACTATGGTGCGTTTGTCGAGCTCGAACCGGGTGTGGAGGGCTTGATTCACGTCTCCGAGATGTCGTGGACCAAGCGGGTCAAGCATCCGTCCAAAGTGGTTTCGATCGGTGACACGGTGGAATCGGTTGTGCTGGACGTGGACGAGGCAAACCGAAAGATCTCCCTCGGCATGAAGCAGATCGAGCCCAATCCGTGGAGCGTGATCGAAGAGCGCTATCCGGTCGGAACACGTGTCCGCGGCCAGGTCCGCAACATCACCAACTTCGGGATCTTTATTGGTCTCGAGGAGGGCATCGACGGGCTCGTGCATGTCTCCGACATTTCGTGGACCGAGCAGATCAAACACCCGAGCGAGAAGTTCAAGAAGGGCGACGAAGTCGAAGCCGTCGTGCTCAAGATCGACAAGGAGAACGAAAAGTTCTCCCTCGGCATCAAGCAGCTCCAGCCGAACCCGTGGGATGACATTATGCGCCGTTACCCGGTCGGGAGCGAAATCACAGGCGCGGTGACAAGCGTGACTGACTTCGGTGCGTTCGTGAAGCTCGAAGAGGGCATCGAAGGGCTCATCTACAGCTCCGAGCTGTCGGCCGAGCGCGTGGAAAAGCCAGCGGATCTCGTGAATCCGGGGGACGTTGTGAAGGCGCTCGTCACGCGTGTCGATCCGGTGGAGCAGAAGATCTCTCTGTCGATCAAAGCCGTGAATGACAAGGAGCAGCGGCAAGCTCTGAAGGAGCTGGCGGCGCAACAATCGTCGAGTCAAAAGAGTACGCTGGGCGATCTGCTGCGGGACAAACTTGAAAAGAAAAACTCGGAGTGAGCCAGCGGGGCGAGGGGTGTCGCTCGTCCCGCATCACGGGTGCCCGGCGTCCTGCGCCGGTGTGGGGGGTGCCATGACGAAGAGTGGTCTGATCGAGAAGGTTGCGGAGCAAACCCCGCACATCTCGAAAAAAGACACGGAGGTCGTCGTGAATACGATCTTCGACTCCATGACCGAGGCGCTCAAGGAGGGCGAGCGGATCGAGATCCGAGGCTTCGGGAGCTTTCAGGTCAAGCTGCGCGAGGCGCGGGAGGGGCGGAACCCGAAGACTGGCGAAGAGGTGCAGATCCCGGCCAAGCGCACACCGTTTTTCAAGGTGGGTAAGGAGTTGAAGGAGATGGTGGACAATCCCGAAGGCGGCTCGGCCCCGCGTGCTGCGGAAGACAGCGCGGCCTAGCCGCGCCGCACGCGCCGGCCCGGGATGAGGCTCTCACGCTGGCTTGGCGGCGCCGCACTGTTCGTCGGGATGCTCGTGTACGGCTGGCGGTTTCGGGCATCCAACGGGACCGAGGTGCCGGTGGACTTCCTGGTGCGCGTGCTGCCTCCTGCTCCCGTCTGGAAGATCCTGGGCGCGGCCTTTCTCCTCGGTATCGCCACAGCGACCCTCGTATGCCTGTTCCAGCTGGTGCGGCTGAGCCTTACGACACGTCGCTACCGCAAAGCACTCGGGCAGCTCGAGGCTGAGATCCACGAGCTCCGCACCCTACCGCTCCATCCGCCGGGACCCGGGCCAGACGTCTCCGCCGAGCGCGAGCGGCAGACGCCCGCCCGCGCTCGCGTTGAACCCGCACCCGGGAGGGGATCGTAGCTCCCGTGCGCTGGCTCCCGCGGGCGTTCGGGGGGGACGCGCGCGCGCCGCGGAACACCGACTCCGCGCTGCGGGAGGCGCTCCTTTTTCTGCTCGATCGCAATTTCGATCGCGCTGAGGGCGCCCTCACAGAGCTGGCACGCAAGCCGCACTCCGAGCCCTTCGTCTTCCTCGCCCTCGGCAAGCTCTACCGCGCGCGCGGTGAGGTCGGGCGAGCAATCCAGATCCACCAGCACCTCCTACTGCGCAGCGACGTGTCGGCCTCCGAGCGGTTCGCGGCGCTTTGTGACCTGGCAGAGGATTTCCGTCGTGGGGGATTTCTGCGCCGCGCCATCGCCTCGTTCGAGGAGGTTCTCGCGCACGATTCGCGCAACGAAGCTGCGCTTCGGGCTCTCGTCGGCCTCTATGCCGACGTACGCGACCACGCTGCGGCCCTCGCGGCCGAGCGGCGCCTTGCGCGCCTTGAAGGGCGGAGGGCTGGGCCCGCAGAGGCGACGCGGCTGGTGGAGATGGCGGACGCCGCGCACGCGGAGGGCCGCACCGCACACGCGCGGCGGGCGGTCCGGCGCGCGCTCCGCCGGGATTCGGGAAATGTGCAGGCTTGGGTGCTGCTCGGAGTCCTGGAAGCGGAGCTCGGACGGGCCAAGCAGGCGCTTGTGGCATGGCGCCGTGTGCCTGCGCTCGATCCTCGCAGCGGCCCGCAGGTCTACGGCCGCCTCGCCGCGACCTTCGCCCTGCTCGGCCGTCCGCGCGAGCATGAGACGTTCTTGCAAGGCATCCTCCTCCGGGTGCCCGATGACGCGGGAGCTCGCCTGGCCCTGGCGCGGGCGCTCGCGGCGAGAGGGGAAACGGAACAGGCGCTGCTCGAGTTGCGACGGGTCCTGGAGCGTGAGCCGGACCACTGGGAGGCGCATCACGAACTGGGTCACATCCTGCTCGCTGCGCGGCGCGAAAAAGACGCCCTAGGCGCGTATGCCGAGCTGCTCCAACGGCTGGAGCAGCAGGGTTTTCGCCCCCGGGAGACGAGCGAATGACGTCGTCTGCGCTCTCGACCCCGATGATGCGGCAGTATCTCGCCATCAAAGCGCGCCATCCGGACGCGATCGTCTTCTACCGGATGGGCGACTTTTACGAGATGTTCCTGCGCGACGCTGAACTGGCGGCGCCGCTGCTCGACATCGCCCTCACGACACGTGACAAGGGCAAACCCGACGCCGTGCCGATGTGCGGCGTACCCGTGCACGCGGCCGACAGCTATGTGAAGCGCCTCGCAGAGGCGGGTCACCGCGTCGCGATCTGCGAGCAGGTCGAAGACGAGAGCTCGCGCCTTGGCGAGACCCCCGGGCGGTCGGCCCGAGGCCTGGTCAGACGGGAAGTGATCGAAGTCGTAACGCCCGGCCTTGTGGGCGACCCCACGGGCGTGGAGGCTACGGCGGAGGTCTCGCTCGTTGCGCTCGCGCCGCCCGGGCCGCAGGAGCGAGAGTTCGGCCTGGCCGCGCTCGAGGCCTCGACAGGGGACTTTCGCGCGACACAGGTCGCCGTGGCTCGAGGAGAGGAGGACGGGCAGCGGCTGCCGGTCCCGCTCCGCGAAGAGATCGCGCGGATCGCGCCGCGCGAGATTCTGATCCCTCGGTCAAAGCAAGGCACGCTCGGTGCGGCGCTGCGCGTGCTCTTGCCTTGCGCCGCACTGTCTGCGGTCGACGACGCCGAGTTCGCGCCTTCTGCCGAGGAGGCGCCCGCTGCGCCAGTTGCGAGCACCGCGGGCGCGGCGAGGCGGGCCGCGGCGGTTCTTCTTGCGTATCTCAAGGCCCATCAGCCGTTCGCACTCGTTCACACCACGCGGCTGCGTCCCTACCAGCTCTCAGACACGATGATTCTCGACGCACCAACGCGTGCGCATCTGGAGCTCTTTGCAAGCGCAGAGGACGGCTCCCGGCACGGAACCCTTTTCGAACGGATCGACCAGACGCGCACCCCGCCGGGCGCGCGTCGCCTGGCACGATGGCTCGCCTATCCCTTGCTCTCGCCCCGCGTGATCGCCGCCCGCCAGGACGCCGTGGCGTGGCTCGCCGAACGGGACCGGGCACGCGGCCGGCTGCGGGATGCCCTGCGCAGCGTGCGCGATCTCGAGCGCTTGCTGGCCAAGGTGGCCCGCCCCTCCGCAACTCCCCGCGACCTCGTCGCACTGCGCACGTCGCTCGAAATCCTGCCCAGCATCGTGCGCGCACTCGAGGTTTTTGCGCCTGCACCGGGGGAAGGCGGGGCTCCGACGCTGCTGCGCGACGCCGCGCTTCGACCCGCCGCATTGCCTGTACCCACGCCGGTGCCTGAGGCCGTGCGGATCGTCGCGGAAGGGATCGTCGATGATCCGCCGGCGCTGCTGCGCGGATCGCGCGGGGCGGGGGAGACCGGCTTCATCCGGCCGGGCTTCTGCCCCGAACTCGATTCGCTCCGTGACAGCGCGCGCAAGGGTCGAGAGTGGATCGCGGGCCTCGAGGAGAAGGAGCGAGCACGCACGGGAATCTCCGGCCTGCGGGTCCGCTACCACCCCGTTCACGGCTACGGCATCGAGATCACCAAGTCGAACCTCGGCCGCGTCCCCGGAGAATACGAACGCAAGCAAACACTGGCCTCGGCCGAGCGGTTCACGACACCCGAGCTGCGTGAGATGGAGCGCAGCGTGGTCGGTGCACACGAGCGCGCTGCTGGTCTCGAGCGCGAAATCTTTGAGTCGGTTCGACAGGGGCTGCTCGAACACGCCTCGGCCATCGGCGCCGCAGCGGAAGCGGTGGCCGAGATCGACGCGCTTCAGGCTCTGGCCGAAGTCGCGCGCAGCGACGGCTGGGTCCGGCCCGAAGTTGTCGAGGATCTGCGTCTCCAGATCCGCGCCGGCCGGCATCCCGTGGTGGAGACCCTGCCCAGCACGCTCGAGGCGGGCGCGCTGGTGGATCGCCGCGCACGCGTGGCGGCGGGCGAGAACACCGGCTTCGTGCCGAATGATACGGACCTTGACCCCGAGTCGACACAGATTCTGCTGATCACGGGTCCAAACATGTCCGGCAAGAGCACCTATCTGCGACAGGTGGCCTTGATCGTACTGCTCGCGCAGATGGGGAGCTTCGTACCCGCCGAGAGTGCGCACATCGGCGTTGTCGACCGTATCTTCACGCGCATCGGAGCCTCCGACCGACTTGCGCGGGGCGAGTCGACGTTCATGGTCGAGATGCGAGAAACCGCTCAGATTCTCGCCCAAGCCTCCCCTCGCAGCCTGATCATTCTCGATGAGATCGGCCGTGGTACCAGCACGTTCGATGGGCTCTCGATCGCCTGGGCCGTAGCGGAGCATCTCCACGACTCGCCCGGGCAGCGCGCCCGAACTTTATTCGCAACCCACTTCCACGAGCTGACAGACCTGGCTGCGACCAAACCCCGGGTACGCAACGCCCACTTCGAGGCGCGCGAGTGGGAGGACGACGTGATCTTTCTGCGGCGGCTCGTACCTGGGGGAGCCAGCCGCTCCTACGGGATACAGGTCGCAAAGCTCGCAGGCCTACCCGACGCGGTCGTCGCGCGTGGGAGGGAGGTGTTGGCCAATCTCGAGGGCGGCGAACTCGACGACGAGGGTCAGCCTCGGCTCTCCCACCGGCCGTCGTCACAGAAGGAAAAGCGCCCCCCGGAGGTCGAGGGGATTCCCGGAGAAGCGGGATCCCAGCTCGGCCTGTTCCGAGAACCCGCGGACGCCGTGGGCGCCGAGCGGGAGTCCCTCCGAGTGGTGATGGCGGAGCTGTGCGCTCTCGATCTGGAGCGCACCACACCGCTCGAAGCGCTCGCGCTGCTCGCACGCATCGTGGCCAAAGTACGGGGAAAGGAGCCGTCGTGAGCAGGCGAGATCTGCGACGCAGCGGCTCTATCGGCTTGGCGGTACTGCTTGGCGGAGTGCTTCTCGGCACCGCGGCGCAAGGACGCGACTCTGGCAGCGCGGGGCACCGCCCGGCCCACGACATCTCGGAGACGGGCGCGCCGCGACCTCCGAGCGAGCAAGCGAGGGGGATGGGCGAGGTGCGAGCGGTCCGCCACTGGTCGTATCCCGGCTTTAGCCGGGTGTGGATCGAGCTCTCGCGACCCGCCGTGCCGCGGGTCAACTACCTCGCGGCCGACCCCAAAGCGGGTCGCCCCGAGAGGCTCTATCTCGATCTGGACGGAGTGTGGATCGGACGCGAGCATACCGAGCCGATCCGTGTCGGCGACGGGCTCCTGGAGGGCGTGCGCCTTGGCCAGAACACACCCTCCACGACGCGCGTCGTGATCGACCTCCAGCGCTACCAGCGGCATCGTCTGCTGAGCCTCCAAGGACCCGATCGGGTTGTGATCGATGTGTTCGGCCCCGGCGTGGCCCCGCCGGAAGGAGGGAGCCGTGAATCGGCTGCGGCTCCCGAGACGACGCGGGACTTGCGCGAGCCCAGTCCGCCGCAGGAAACCCCCTCGCCGGCAAAGCCTCTGCCGTTCGAGTTCAGGCCCGTCCGAACGGTGGTGCTGGATCCGGGTCACGGAGGACGCGATCCGGGTGCCATCGGCGTGGGCGGGCTCGAGGAGAAGGACGTCACCTTGCGTCTTGCGCTTGAGCTCCGAAAGCGACTGCGCGAGCGCGGTTTTCGGGTGGTGATGACCCGGGACGAGGACCGAACGCTGGATCTCGAGGAGCGCACTGCCATCGCGGAGGGAGCCGGAGGTGACGTCTTCGTATCGCTCCACTGCAACGCAGCCCCCCGGCCGAGCCTACACGGAATCGAGACCTACTCTCTGAACGAGAGCGATGAACAGCACAGTGTCCAGGTTGCCGCGCGCGAGAATGGCATCGCCCAGGAGGAGGTCGACGTACTGCAGCGCACCGTGGCGCAGCTTCGGGTATCGGAAGCGTCGGGCCCTTCGTGGATTCTCGCCGAGCTCGTGCATCACCAACTGGTCCAGGGCTTGCGTGAGCGCTACGACGCGGTGAATGACCTGGGTGTGAAGAAGGGTCCGTTCTATGTGCTCTTCCTCTCCAGCATGCCCTCCATTCTTGTGGAGAGCGGCTTTCTTACCCATCGCGACGAGGCCAAGCGCCTTCATAGCCGCGCATACATCGCCCGCCTCGCCGAATCCATGGCCGAAGGTCTCTCCCTCTACCGCGAGCGGGCCCATCCGATGATCGCGCGGAGCGCGCGGTGAACGGCGCTCCGACGGTGGATGAGTTCCTCGGCGAAGCGGAGCGGCCGGGTGGGCGGGACGCGGCGGTGACGGATGGGGTGATCGTCGCCGCGGTGCGCGCGTACCTTGGAGCGGTACGTCAATATCTCGAGCAGGTGCACCGTCAAGGCGTGGGTGGGCAGGCGGTGAACGAAGCCAATTCCGACGCAACGGATCGCCTCCTCCGCCGCTTGTTCCGAGTGGCGGAGGCGGACTACTACGCAGCTGGAGCCCCCTTCGGCGAAAAGCTCGCGGTCGTTGCGGTGGGTGGATACGCGCGTCGCGAGATGTCCATTCACTCTGACATCGATCTGCTGTTTCTCTACCCCGCAAAGCTTACGCTCTACACAGAAAATATTACGCAGCGTCTCCAAATGTGGCTATGGGATGCCGGACTTACTCTCGGCTGCGCGACGCGCACAACCGAAGAGACAATCGCGCTGGCCCGCGAAGACGCGACGGTGCGCACGGCGATCCTCGATGCCCGCTACCTCGTGGGTGACGTCGAGCTGTTTCATGAATTCTCGGACGCGGTCCTCGAGCAGCTGCTGGGAGACAAGGAGGCATTTCTCGCGGAGCGCCTCGAGGCCCTGCGCACCCGGCACGCAAAGTATGGCGAGTCGATCTACTTGCTTCAGCCGAACGTGAAGGAAGGCGCGGGTGGGCTTCGCGATTTTCATACCGCCTACTGGGCCACGCGAGCCGCCCATCCGAGCACGCGCGGTCTCGATGACTTGCTGCATTTTGGGCTGCTCACGGAGCGCGAGATGGAGGAGTATCGCGCCGCACTTCAGTTCTTGTGGCGCGTCCGCAACGAACTCCATTTGATCTCGAAGCGCAAGAACGACCAGATGAGCTTCGATCTCCAGGAGCGGATCGCCAATTCCTTCGGTTATACGGAGAGGGCAGAAGGAGGTGACCCCTTCGAGAGCCAGGGCGGACCCGATCGGGAAGAGCTTCCGGTGGAACGTTTCATGCGGGACTACTACCGACACGCGCGGGCGATTCAATCCTCGTCTGAGATCGTGATCGAGCAGTGCATGGCGCGCGTGCGGCGGGGCGCGCCAAAAGTCGTGGCTCGGGAGGTGGACGACGGTTTCCGGGTGGCGGCGGGCCACCTCGAGATTCCCCATGCCGCGCACCTGCGCGAGCGTCCACTGCGACTGCTCACGGCCTTCGCCGTGGCGCAGAGCGAGAACGTCGAGCTCTCGCGCACGGCGCGGCGCCTGGTGCGGGAGAACCTCGACCTCGTCGACGAACGGTTCCTACGCATGCCGGCGGTTGGCGGGACGTTTCTCCAAATTCTGGAATCGGAAAATCGCGTGATGCGGACCCTCCGATCCATGAACGAAGTGGGGCTTCTCGGCTGCATCCTGCCGGAGTGGGAGCACATCGTCTGTCGCTGGCAGCACGTGATCTATCACACCTACACCGTTGATGTGCACTCGCTGTTTCTGGTTCAGGAGCTGCGGAGGCTTGAACGCCGGAAATATGAGGCCTCCCTGCCCGAGCTCACGGATCTCATGCGGGCGACGACCGATCACACCGTGCTCTACCTCGGTTGCCTGCTCCACGACATCGGCAAGGGTTTCGGGGGTGATCACTCCAATCGGGGCGCCGTGCGCGCACGCGCGTGCGTTGAACGGCTGGGTCTTGCCCCCGAACGCACGGAGCGCGTTCTGTTCTTGGTGCGCCACCACCTGTTGATGTCGCACCTCGCGCAGCGGCGCGACCTCTCTGACCCCCGCCTGATCGTTGATTTCGCCCGCACCTGCGGCGATCGCGAAAACCTACGGAATCTGTTCTTGCTGACCTTCGCGGATATCCGCGCCTCCTCGCCTGGAGCTTGGACGGAGTGGAAGGGCCAGCTCTTGCGCGAACTGTTCGAGCGGACGTCTGAGTTTCTCGAGACCGGCTCGGATGACCCGCAGGTCGCACTGGAGCAAATCGAGGCACGCGTCGAGCGCCGGCAGGACGCCGCTCGAGTGGAGCTGCGCGGTCTTGGTGTGGGAGACGCCAAGATCCAGGCATTCTTCGAGGTCATGCCGCGTCGCTACTACATCGCTCACTCCGCCCGGCAGATCGCGCGGCACGCGCTGCTTCTGCTCAGCTACTCGGAGGAGAAGGTCTTCTCCACCGCGGTGCGGACACTCGGAGGCGATGTCACAGAGCTGCTCTTTTGCTCACGAGACATCCACGGCCTGTATTCCATGGTATCGGGTGTGCTCTCGGCGAAGGGTCTCAATATTCTGGGATCGCATGTCTATACGACCCGCTCAGGGCTGGCGCTCGAGGTCTATCGGGTGACCACCCCGCCCGGGGGTCCGGAGGAACAGCGCGATACGTGGAAAGCCGTGGAGACCATGCTTTCTGCCGTTCTCACCCACACAGTGCATGTGGAAGAAGTGTTGCGCCGCCGCCGCCGGGTGGCTGCGCCCAGTGCGCCGATGCCGCGACCTCCGGCGGTTGAGATCACCAACGATGAGTCGGACTTCTATACGATCGTGGACGTGTCCGCAGATGACCGCCTTGGTCTTTTGTACGACCTGACAAGTACGATCGCGGCGGAAGGCCTTGAGATCTACATCTCCAAAGCGGCCACCGTGATGGACCAAGTGGCGGACACGTTTTACCTGAAGGACGAGGAGCGAAAAAAGATCACCGACCCCGAACGCCTCGAGCGTCTGCGCCAACAGCTGCTCGAGGCGGCGACGCGGGAGACCCCGGGTGGCTAGCGAAGCATCTGCGTTCTCTGCCGCGAAGCTCGGGTTTCTCGAGCATTGCGCGGTGGAGCGAGGCCTCTCGCCGCGCACGCTCGAAGCTTACGGTCGCGATTTGCAGCGATTCATCGACCAGCTATGGAGTGCGGGGGTAAGAGGTCCCGACGCGCTCACACGGGAGCACGTGTCGGGATGGCTCCGCGAGCTGGAGCGTTTGGGCCTCTCGGCGCGGAGCCGTACACGCGCCCTTGTGGCGGTCCGACGCTTTCTCCGACACCTGACTGCGCTGGGTACGCTGAAGCGCGATGCGCTCGTTGGGATCGTTGCACCCCGGCAAGCGAGGACGCTTCCGCGAACGCTTCGCCGGGATGAAACCGCCGCACTGCTGGCAGCGCCCGGAGGGGGGTCCACGCTCGAGCTTCGAGATCGCGCGATGCTCGAATGTCTATACGGCGCCGGACTGCGCGTGTCCGAGCTTTGCGCACTCCCCCTGGCTGCCCTCGACCGACGTCGAGGCCTCCTCCGCGTACTCGGTAAGGGCCGACGCGAAAGGCTGGTCCCCCTCGGCGAGCCTGCGCTCGCCGCCCTTGACGCGTACCTTGCGACCGGCCGCCCCGCGCTCGCGCGCAAGGCGGGGAAGAAAGGGAAGGGCGGGCTGGACGCCGTGTTCCTGTCGAACCGCGGCTGCGCCATGACGCGCCAGAACTTCTTCACACGCCTCCGCAGCCTCGCCCGGCAAGCGGGAATCGCGAGCGGCCGGGTTTCCCCCCACGTCCTGCGCCACGCTTTTGCGACCGACCTGCTCGAAGGGGGTGCGGACCTGCGCTCTGTCCAGGCGATGCTGGGCCACGCCGATCTTTCCACCACCCAGATCTACACCCATGTGAGTCGCCGCCGCCTCCGCGAGACGGTAGAGCGCCATCACCCGCGCGGGGCGCGGCTGCCGGTGTCGTGAAGATCCAGTCCCGGGACGAGGTCCTGGCCGCGCTGCCCGCGGGCGCGCGCGCGCTCGTCGCGCCTCTCCTTGACGCCGCCGACCGCCGCGGTGTCGCGGTGCACCTCGTCGGCGGCCCGGTCCGGGATCTGCTGCTCGGTCGCGTCCTGCGGGACGTCGATCTCGTCGTGGAGCCGCGGGATGGCCAAGGCGCGGCGGAGCTCGTGCGGGCGGCTTCGCTTGCGGGGGTCCGTGTGGTCTCCCACGATCGCTTCGGAACGCTGCGCCTCGAGTCTTCGCACGACCCGGCGCAGGAAGACCGGGGGCTCGATCTCGCCACGGTCCGGAGCGAGCGCTACGCCCACCCCGGTGCACTACCCAGCGTCGGGCCTGGGACTCTCGACGACGACCTGCGCCGCCGCGATTTTACAGTGAACGCACTTGCGCTCCCCCTTTCTGCGTCGGCGCGACGGGCGCGTCCTCCCATCGTGGATCTGGAAGACGGCCTCCGGGACCTAGAGGCACGCACACTCCGGGTGTTCCACGCAGCGAGCTTCCACGACGATCCAACCCGCGCCCTGCGCGCTGCCCGGCTCGCGGCCCGCTTGGGTTTCACGCTTTCGCGCAGCTCGCGCTCCGCGCTGCGCGATGCGCTCCGCGACGGCGCCTTCGGCCGAGTCTCCGGGGAACGCCTAAAACGCGAGATCGACAAGCTCTTTGAGGATGCTCGCCTCGGGGTCGATCCTGCCGCGGCGCTGGGCCTGCTCTCGGAGTGGCATGTGCTGGGTGCGCTCGAGCCCGGCCTTTCGCTGCCGCGTCGCGCGATGGCGCCGCTGCGCCGCCTCGGTCGGGCCATCGCCGCGCCATCGTGGCCGCCGCGTCGCGCGCGTCCCTGGGTCGCGGGCCTCGCGACGTGGCTAGCACCCCTCGATCCAGGGCTGCGCACGCGCACGCTCCGCCGTTTCGCCGTACGCGGCGAGCTCGCCGAGGGGATTGCAGGCTTCCCGAAGCGCCGTGATGCAACGTTGCGCGCGCTCGCGCGCGCCCGCGGCCGCGGCGCGGTTGATGCCGTTCTGGCTCCGGTCTCCGACGAGGAGATGCTCGCCCTGTTTGCTTGGGCACCGCCGACGGTCCGGCGCCGGATCCTGCGCCACGCCCTCGAAGACCGGCCTCGCCGGCCTCCCGTGAATGGCGAGGATCTGCTGGCGCTCGGTCTCGCGGGCCCCGCGGTCGGTAGGGCCCTCGCCAGGATTCGCAGCGCTTATCTGGACGGTGCCGTGAAGACTCGCGAGGACGCCCTCGCCCTGGCTCGAGAGCTCGGCCGAGGGCGCAGCGTCGCCGCGAGCCGTGGTCGGCGCTCTCGACCCCCGCGCCCTTAGGGCGACCCCCGGCTTTGGCCGGCGTGCGTACCCCCCGGTGGCCGCCGGGCGCAGGGCCGGTTGCCCGTCTGCGCGCCCTCGCGCATACTCCGCCGGCGGCCCCCCCGAGCTGCACGCAGCGTCCTCCGCGGAGAGAATGATGGCAAACGGGGTGGATCCCGGAGCTTCCGGCGGCCCGCAGGCGCCCGCCTTCGAGCCTCTTCTGTCGGCCTCCGAGCAGGCGAACGGCATCGGTTATGCCGTTAAGTTGGCCTTCTTCGAGGGCCCCCTCGACCTCCTGCTCCATCTCATCCGCGAAAATGAGGTCGACGTCACCGAGATCTCGATTGCCCGGGTCGCCGAGCAATATCTCGAGTATCTCGCACTCATGCGCGAGCTCCACCTCGACGTTGCTGCCGAATATCTGGTGATGGCGGCGACGCTCGCGTGGATTAAGTCGCGAATGCTGGTCCCGGCCGAGAGTGGCGCCGAGGAATCCGAAGGCCCTGACCCGCGCGCGGAGCTGGTGGCCCGCCTCCTCGAGTACCAGCGCTTTCAACACTCCGCTGCCGAGCTCGACAGACGGCCGCTCCTCGGACGCGACGTCTTCGCGCCCCCTGGCGTCGAGCCCGGACCCGAGGATCGCGATCCAGCCACCCTCGAGATCAAGGTCAGCCTCTTCGAGCTGATCGAGGCGTTCCGCGACGTTTTGCGGCGCGCTCACGATTCGGGCCTCGTTCATGAGGTCGTGGTAGAGACCCTGACGGTTCGCGAACGCATGATCGCGGTGATGGATCAGCTCGCAAACGCCGAATCGGTCGAGTTTATGGACCTTTTGCCCGCCGGCAGCGGCGGCCCCGCCTTTCGGGCGCTCGTGATCGCCACCTTTCTCGCGCTGCTCGAGCTCACCCGCCTCGCGGCGGTCCGGATTTACCAGGGCATAAACGCAGGCGGTGCTCCGCAAGGCCCGATCCGTGTGCGCCTCGCGGGTGATGTCGCCGCTTGGTCGACGCGGATCTCGGATCTCATGTGAGCGCGGAGAAGAGGTGTGGCGCACGATGATGGATCGCCAGGAGCAGCGCAGGATCGTGGAAGGCCTTCTTTTGGCAGCGCCGGAACCCTTGACCGCGCAGCGTCTTGGGGAGCTCGTGCCGGGGGCAAACGCTGCGACGGTGCGCGAACTCGTGACCGAGCTCAACGCGGAGTACGCGCAGCAAGGCCGAGGGTTCGAGATCTCCGAGGTCGCTGGGGGATGGCAACTGCGCACGTGCGCCGACCTCGCCGAGTACGTCCGCGCGCTTCACCCGCGGCGTGCGGCGCGGCTGTCTCGCGCAGCGCTCGAGACGCTGGCGGTCGTGGCATACAAGCAGCCCATCACCCGCGCGGAGATCGAGCATGTGCGCGGTGTGGATGCGGGGGCGGTGCTTCGGAGCTTGCTCGAGCGCGACCTCGTGCGGATCGCAGGCCACCGCGAGATTCCCGGCCGGCCGATGCTCTACGCCACGACGCGCCGATTTCTTGAAGTCTTTGGCCTCTCGGCACTTGAAGACCTGCCGAGCCTGCGTGATCTCCAGGAGATCGCTGCCAGCACTGAAGCAGCGCCGGAGGCGGGCGCTGCCCTGGAAGAGCCTGGCCCCGAGGACGATGGCTGCGACGTGGATGCGAGTTTTCATGAGTCGACTCGCCCGGCAGAGCTCGGAGCCGACGAACCCGCTCCTGGCTTCTCCTCCCGCCTCGGCTCTCCTCTCGACGAGCCTGACGAAGCCGAGGATGCCGCACTGCAAGAGGAGCCCGAGGAGCCGGTCGGCCGGCCGCACTAGTCGCCGGTATGCGGGTCCGCCTGCAGAAGATTCTCGCGGCCGCGGGTGTAGCTTCGCGTCGGCGCTCCGAAGCCCTTCTCGCGAGCGGCCGGGTGACCGTGAATGGCGCGCCTGTGCGCCTTGGCGATTCCGCCGATCCCGGCGTGGATCGGATCTGTCTCGACGGGGTGCCCCTCGACGCAGACAGGCCTTGCTACTGGCTCGTGCACAAGCCTGGCGGTGTCCTCACCACCCGATGCGATCCGCGGGGTCGTCCCACGGTGATGGAGCTGCTTCCCCCCGGCGTCCCGCGGGTTTTCCCGGTGGGTCGCCTTGACTACGACACCGAAGGTCTCGTGCTGCTCACCAACGACGGCGCCACGGCACAGGTGCTGCTGCATCCCTCTCTTGGAAATGAGCGTGAGTATGTCGTTTTCGCCAAGGGCGCGATGGCCGAGCAGGCGCTCAAGCGGCTTGCCCAGGGAGTCGAGCTCGAAGACGGGAGCACCGCGCCGGCGCGCGTCTCTCACGTCCGCTTCGACCGACACCACGGAGAGACGACCTTCCATCTCACAGTGCGCGAGGGACGAAAGCGCCAGATTCGCCGCGCGCTTGCTGCGCTTGGCCACCCCATCCGGCGGCTCGTGCGCGTGCGTCTTGGTCCCCTAAGACTCGGCGATCTCGCCTCAGGTCAAGCGCGGCCGCTCTCCGGGAAAGAACGCCAGGCGCTGCTCACCCACGCGCAGCATCTGCGCAGCACGGCTACGCAGGATTCTGCGATGCGCAAAAAGCGCCAGGAACGCCCGCGCCAGCAGGGCGAATCGCGCCGGACTGCGCATGGGACGCGGGCGCGCGAGTCGCGCGCGCGTTGATCTTGCACATCAATCGGGAATAAGATGGGGACCAAGTCCAGAACGACGGAAGCGGGACATGCGGAGCAGACCGGACGGGCAACCCCTGCGAACCCGAGAGCCCTCGGGTTCGCGTCGGGCAGCGCTGGCGTGCGTTGCAGTAATTTCAACTCTCTCCACCACGAGCGCGCTGGCTGGCATTACCGGCGTGTGTCCGGATGGCAGCTTTTTCGTTGTGCAGGAAGCGTCCGAGATCCCTTGCAAGGGAGGAAAGCGCGTCGACCCGAGCGACCTACCCCCGATCCATCCCGAATACCTTCCGCGACCCTACATGTGGAGCATCTACAAACAAAGCGCCGATCCCAACAATCCGTACAACCTCGTCGACTCCGCGAAGCAGGTGCGTCAACTGCAAAACGGAGGCATGCCCCAGGGTGAGGCCGCGGGAGCGGGACCTGCGCCGGCGATCGCCCAGCACGGCGCCGGTCCCCTGAAAGCCACCCAGCCGCCCCGCAGCGTTGGCCCGACGGACCTCGGACTGACCGACGGCGAGCTGCGAGACCTGTTCAAGATCATCGAGCTCTCGCAGCAGAGCGCGCCCGCCGAGTTCGTGAAGCAGACCGCGGACGGACGCGAGGCACTCCGGGTCACCTTCGCCCATGCGGCGTCCTTCGAGGGCCGCATGCATGACAGCTGGCGCGCAGCTGGCGCAGCAGGCACGAATCCGGTGCTGCTCTTTAGCGTAGTCAGCAAGCGGCCCGAGACATTCCAAGCGACTTTTACGATTACGCAGGGCCCGGTCGCGGCGCAGATCGAGGCTACGGACCCGCACCAACTCGGGATCCTGCAGGGGCATCTCGGAAGGCTGGCACGCGACGAGGTGGTGCTCGGCTACATCGCCCTGCCCGCGGCGATGGATCTTTCTCGCCCAGTGGACGTGTACTGGGACGACCGACACATCAGCGCGCAGTTCTAGTCGCCGGCGCCGGCTTCGAAACGCAGCGAGGCGCGGGAGCTCACCCCACCTCGCCTCGCGAAGCGCGACCTCTACGGTCTTGGGAAGGTGACGAATACCTGTGTGTAGTAGAGCGTACCGTCCGCGGCGCGTGCGATGCCCACGCCGGTCGCGTTAAAGGCGGGATGGAGCAGGTTCGCGCGGTGAACCGGGGAGGCAATCCAGCCTTCGACGATCTCGCGGTTCGGGTTGGGACGGTTGGTAAGACCGACATTCTCGCCCGCGAGCGTCATCCCGTCGACGCCTCCGCGCTGGATGCGGTCGACGGGATTGAGTCCCTCCGGCGTGTCATGGGACAGGTAGTGGCGAGCTGCCATGTCGGCGCTGTGCTCTCGCGCCACGGCGTCGAGGGCGGGCAGGCGCTCAAGAATCAACCGCTGCTGCTCCGCACGGGTCGCGTTGATCGCGGAATAGACCCCATCTTCAAGCGCCCGAAGATCGTCGTCTCGCGACTCGGCCCGCGCCGCAAGGGGCTGCAGCAGGAACAAAGCGAGCCAGAATCCCAGGAGGAACGCCGCGGCCCGAACCAGCGTGGTCGGCATCGGGCTTAGGTCCCCGGTTCTCGCGCGGGGGCTGGAGCGGCGGTCGGGTCTTTCAATCCCGTCGCGGCCGACAGCGCAGCCTCGTTCATCACTTCCCGGCGCACCAGCTTGCCGGCGGTGTAGTACGACCGCATATCGAGCACGCCGTCGCCATCCGTGTCCTCGTCGCGCTGAGTTGGTTGGTCGTTCTTGTCGAAATAGGTGATCACCGCCGGCTTCCCATTGCGGTCGCGCTCCTCGCGCACGCGGTGGCCTCCCTCATAGAACTCGATGCGGTCGGGGAGGCCGTCACCATCGGTGTCCTGCTCCAGCCGAACGACTTGTCCATCATGGTAGAAGGTCCAGGTATCGACCATGCCATCGCCATCCGTGTCTGCGCGACGGTTCACGATTTGACCGTTCTTGTATTCCGTCCAGGTGTCGATCCGGCCGTCTCCGTTGGTATCTTCCTCGCTGCGCACAACCTGCGTACCGGTCGCATCGTAGTAGAGGATGCGGTCGGGGACGCCCTTGCCGTGATCGTCGAAGACTTCGCGCACGATGCGACCACCCTCGCGGTAGACCCAGTGGTCAGGCTTGCCATCGTGGTTGCGGTCCTCGACTAAGTCCGCGACACCGGAACCGGCCGAAGCTGCGGGCTGGCCTTGCGGAGGGGCGCTGGCAACGATCGGGGGCTGCGCCGGCAGCTGCGACTGCGGCGCAGCGCGCCCATCGCGGCGAGCCTCCAATGCGGCGAGCTCTTGGGCGATCGAAGGAGCCGAGGCGCCCCCGCCTGGATTGGCGGAGGCCTGCTGCGAAGGGCTCCCGGGATCCGCCTGTGGGGCCTGACCCCGCTGCTCAAGTTGTCGCTGCAAGTCCCCGAGTGCATCGGCCTCTTGCCGGGCCTGCATCTGTTCGTGCGTCAAAGGCCGGGCAGGCTGCGCGTTCGGGCTCGGGACGGCCGGACCGTTCTGGTTGTTGTCGCCGGAGAGCGCCTCGTAGGTCTTGGTAAAGGGATATGCCACGAGTGCAAACGGGAAGAGCAGGGGCTTGAGCCACAAGGGCTCGTTGTGAATCTCCTGCGTCGTATGCACGTCTTGCTGGGCGCCTCCGATGAAAACCAAGTTGCCCGAGGACGGCGGATTTCCTCCCGGCGCCGGCCCCTCCGGCACGCCGCCCGGGCCGGGGGGATTACCGCCGCGTGCGCCCGGTGCATAGGGATACTGCTGCGGATTGGTCGGATCTTGCGGGCTGCCAGGGCTGCCCGCACCCATGCCCTGACTTCCGGTGGAGCCCGAGCTCGAGCCGGGGCCCGTACGACTCTGGCTGTTGGTCACCCCGGGCATCGGAAGTGCGGGGGCGGATTGGCCAGGCATGATGATCGTGGCCCCGACACCCGTCATGACGTTCGGTGTCATGTCCGTATTTTTGTGCACGTTCGCGTAGCCACAGTCGAGCGCGAGTACGCACAGGACAGCACCTGCGAGCGACGGTGCAGCGGCCCCAAGAAGACCGCAGGGGAACGAGGAGCGACCGGTCCACACAAGACGCATTCGAGCGCCCTCACTGCAGAGGATTCACCTTTGGTTTTGCAAGAAACGTGCGCTGGGGGATCCATGCGCAGGCAGGCCCACTTTCTCTCGCGACCCCGCGGCCTCCGAGCCCCACCTGCACCCTGTCCGCGGTGCCGCGCGCTGCAGGCCGTGGGTAGTGCTCTACCCATTCAGGGAGTCCGCGTGGCGCGCCCGAGCGGCGGTGTCGGCCCATGCAGCCCCGTCACACGCTGGGCAAGTGGGCTCCAAACCTCCCTTTCCGACGACGGCGCTTGATCCACGAAGTCGGGATGGGCGTCCAGAATGTACGGGCAAACGGGCCCGAATGCATTGCACAGGGAGGGGCCAAAGCCGCTCCCTCAGGCCGCGCTCTGCGGAAGGGACACCCCGAGCGCTTCGGCGAGATAGGGCAGGGCCTCGTCGGTGAGCGATAGCTCGGGCGCCAGCCGCCGGCCGAGGCCCTCCGCGGTCATGAGAGCGAGATTCACCATCGTCATATGGCTGCGGGCCTGGATGCGGTGACGCCGCAAAATGTCGAAGATTCGCCCGATCTCGAGTGTCACCTGAAGATTTCCAAGGCCGCGCTTTCGCACGCTCTCCACGAGGTCGATGATCTCGCGCTCGTAGGCAGAATAGTCGGCCGTCGCCCGGCTCGGTGCGTGGTCGTAGAACAGCCGCGCCACCGTCGCGCCGTCGCCCACCGCAAAGGCGAACAGCAAGCGGGCGGTCGTCAGGCGATCTACGTCGTCGAGTGTGCCAACGAACCCGAGATCGAGCAGAACGATGCATCCCGGCGGCATGAACCGCAGATTCCCAGGATGCAGGTCAGCGTGCACGAAGCCGTGCAAAAAGATCATCCGACACACGGCTCGCATGCCTGCAGCGACGACGCGGTGCACCAAGATCCCCGCCGCCTCGAGCTCCGATTCGTGCACCCCTTCGATGAACTCCATCGTCAGCACCGCATCGGAACACGCCGCAGGGAACAGCCGGGGAAAGCGTACCTCGGTCTCGTCGGCGAAGTTTTGCGTAAAACGCCGATTGTGCTCGGCCTCATTGGACAGGTGGATCTGCTGCTCCACGGCATCGCAGAATGAACACAGCGCGCCCTCCAGCGAAAGAAGCCGCAGCGAGGGTACGAGCCTCTCGAGGGTACGGCCGAGGAAGAGAAGGATCGAGCGGTCGAGCCGAACCTTCTCGAGAATATCGGGCCGACGCACCTTGACCGCGACCCATTGCTCAGCCCCCCGCAACACTGCCCGGTGCACCTGTGCGACGGACGCCGCCGCCACAGGGGAGGGTTGGAATCGCTCGTAGATCGCCTCGAGCGGCTGTCCGAGCTCTGACTCGATCGTGTGACGGACCTCGCGGAACGGGAAGGGGGGCACGCGGTCTTGGAGGGTCGCGAGCTCGCGGCGCAAGGGTTCGGCAAGAAGATCGCCGCGCGTGGAAGCGATCTGACCCAGCTTGATGAAGGTCGCACCGAGCTGGGTGGCGAATCCGACGAGGGCGCGGCCGAAGGCGCGCAAAAGATGCTCACGCCCGCGCCCGCTAAGCTCGGGGGTGCGCAGCCACTCGCGAGCAAGGACGTATGCGGCAAAACCCGTCGCTCCGACCATTTGCGCGCTGCGCAGCGCGACCTCAAGACCGTGCTGCAGGGCGCGAGGAGCGGAGCCGGGCATGGGGCGCGCAGGGTACCGCGGTCACGGCGAGATCGTGACGAGGGTTCCCGACGGCGTGCGCGCAGCCAGGAAATCGATCTGCTCATCCGTCATCCCGATGCAGCCGTTGGTCCAGTTGAGGTGCTCCGAATCGCCGCTCCAGCGGGGGCCCTCCCCATGCAGGCCGACGATGCCTCCAAGCGCGGTGTTCTGGGGCGGCAGGACGAAGTGGTCGTGAGCTTCCAAGATCTCTCCGTAGGTACGCGGGGAGATGAGGCCGGCTTGGAGTCCTGCGGCTGCGTCCTCGCGTGAGGGGTAGTCGATGATGAGGAAAAGATGGAAGCGGCTATCCCGGCCGCGGCTTCGCAGGTGGTATTCGCCCTCCGGGGTCCGGGAGTCCCCCGCCTGGCGCTTGGGTCCGACGGGTTCCCTGCCGAGTGCCACCGGCCAGCTTCGCTCGCCCCCGCCCTGGCACAGCACCCGAAGCGTTCGTGTCGCCTTTCGCACCTCGATGCGCTCGATCCACTCGCAGGGGATCGATTCCGGGCTGGGCGCGGCTTCGGCCTCGGCTGGGGCTGGGGGCGGAGGAGCGGGCGGGGGCGGTGGCGGGGCGCACGCCAGGGCAACGAGAGCCACAATGCAGGGCCCAGCGGAGGCGCCCGCTAAGATCCCGCGGCCATGCGGAGCGCGAGCCTTCGGTCCTTGTGCATCCTCGTGCCCCTTCTGCTCGCGCTCGCGGCGACGGCGGCAGCGCGGGGGCACAGGACCAAACCGGCGGGTCCCGAGCCGCTGCGCCCTGTGCTCGGGCAGCCCTCCAAGGACCTCATCGAAGCCGATGATACGCTCCTCGATGTCGCCTACCGGCACCGGCTCGGCTTTGATGCGCTGGCCCGCCTCAATCCTGGGATCAACGTCTGGATTCCCGACCCTGGAGAGGTCGTCGAGCTGCCGACGCAGTACATCCTTCCCGATGGAGATCCAAAGGGGGTCGTGATTAACGTGCCGGAGATGCGGCTCTACGATTTTACGCGCGGCACGCCGCCAGAGCTTTTCGCGATCGCCATCGGCGATGAGGAGGATCCCAGCCTGTACGGCAAGTTCAAAGTGGGTCCAAAGCGCAAGGATCCAGCTTGGCACGTACCAGCCTCGATCCGAGCCGAAAAGCCGGAGCTGCCGGCGATGGTTCCGGCGGGTGAGGACAATCCCCTCGGAACTCGCTGGATGACCATCGACAACACGTCGTACGGGGTCCATGGAACAAACAACAACTGGTCGATCGGCCGAACCGCGACGCACGGCTGCATCCGCCTCTACAACGACCAGATGGAGCGGTTGTATGAGCGCATTCCGACCGGGACACCGCTGCTTCTTGAGTACCAACCCGTGAAGGTAGGGCGGCTGAACAACGGAATCTATGTTGAAGCCCACCCGGACATCTACGGGCGCGTGCCCGACCGCACGGCCTACGCACTGCATCGGCTGGGTGAGTTAGGTCTCCTCAGCAGCGTTGACTTGCCCACAGTGGAGCGCGTGATCGGAGAAGCGCGGGGAGCACCGGTGCGCGTCGGGACGCTGCCCGACGCGCACTAGGTCACTACTTCGAAACTCGTTTCTTGAAAATGGCCTCCGAGGTCCGAGCGGCGTCGTCCGCGCGCTGGGCGGCAGCCTTCGCTTGTGCCTCCGCTGCCTCGGCACGAGACGCCGCGCTGTTCGCGGTCTTCTGCGCGTTCGCGGCTGCGCTGGCAGCGTCGTCAGCCTTGCGCGACACCTCATCGAGGCGCTTTTCCAGCGCGTCGACCCGCCCGGTGGTCGCACAACCACCGAGGGACGTGACAAGCAAGGCCGAGAGTAGGATCCGAGCCGGTCGATGGGTCATTCGCTTCTCCTCTCCATGCATATGAGGCGCACCCCCCGCGCAAGTCCAAAGCGGAGTCTACGGGGTGGCTGGTGCCAGGCGCAAGCAAGTGGGATGGCTGGCGAGTCGCACCAACCTCGCCGAAGCTCAGCCGGGGAGAAAATCTGCGTGACTGACATCGGCTTGACTCACATCGCGTTGCCGGCCCGAGACCTCGAAGCGAGCATCGCTTTCTACCGCAAATACGCGCGGATGGAGGTGGTGCACCAGCGCAAGGATGCGACGACCGGCTCTGCCGTGGTGTGGCTTTCTGACCGCACCCGACCCTTCGTCATCGTGCTCGTCCAGGTCGCCAGCGTGAAGAGCGCCTTGGCACCGCTTGCCCACCTTGGTGTCGGCTGTCCGACACGCGATGAGGTGGACAGGCTGTGCGGCGAGGCGCGTTCCGAGGGTGCTCTGCGACTCGGTCCGATCGACTCGGGCTACCCGGTCGGCTATTGGGCCTTCCTCTCCGATCCCGACGGCCACACCCTCGAGCTCGCATTCGGACAGGAAGTCGGCCTGACCGTCGCACGGGCCGCCGAGCTTCCCTCGCACGATTGACCCTGCGCCGCCACGTGGGACTGCGCCGCTCTCTCACCACGCTGCCGTTGGTCTTCGTGATGTTTTTCAACGTCTCGGGCGGCGCCTTCACGCTGGAAGGCCTCGTCGCCGAACTCGGTCCAGGGCTCGCGCTGACCATGCTTGCGATCGTTCCCCTTGTGTGGTCGTTACCCGAGGTGCTGCTGATCGGTGAGCTCGCGAGCATGCTGCCGGAAGAGGGCGGCTATTACCGCTGGGTCCGGCGCGCGTTCGGGCCTTTCTGGGCCTTCCAATGCGGCTGGTGCACGTGGATGTATTCGCTCGTCGACATGGCGATCTATCCCGTGCTCTTCAACCAGTACCTCGCATTTTTCACACCTGATCTGTCGCCCGCGAGACGCTTCGCGGTGTCGCTCCTCGTAATCTGGACGGCCGTCGCCGTGAATCTGCGCGGCGCGGGGCGCGTCGGGCGAACATCGATCGTCGCCGGCGCGGCGGTACTGGGCGCGTTCGGAGCGGTGAGTCTGGTTGCTCTCTGGCATCAGTCTCGCGTTCCCTGGCTCCCGTTCGTTAAGCCCGGCGAAGGTCGACTGGAGGGACTGGGCGTCGGGATCTCGGTCGCGCTCTGGAACTACATCGGCTGGGACAACGCCTCGACGGTGCAGGGCGAAGTCGTGGACGCTTCACGCAGCTATCCGAGGGCGCTGGCCTTTGCGCTCCCGCTCGTCGCGGTCGGCTACTTGGTACCCCTCCTGGCTGCACTGGGGGCGACAGATTGGACCCTGTGGAAGGAGGGCGCGTGGCCGCAGCTCGCGAGTGCCGCCGTCGGAGGTGGGCGTCTAGGCCAGGCATTGAGCGTGTGGCTCGCGCTCGCTGGTCTCGCGAGTGCGCTCGCCCTTTTCAACTCCCTCCTGCTGTCGTACTCGCGGATCCCGCTCGCCATGGCGACCGATGGCTTTCTGCCTCGAGTGCTCGCCCAGCTCGACCTGCGCGGCACCCCGCGCAACGCGGTACTGGCTTCGGCCGTGTGTTACTCGGCGGGTGCGCTCATTTCATTCCAGAGTCTTGTCGTCGCCGATGTGCTTCTCTACGCACTTGCGCTCTTCCTCGAGTTCGGCGCGCTGCTCGAGCTTCGGCGGAGGGAGCCCAGCCTCCGCGGCCCCTTCCGGGTGCCGTTGGGTCTTGCCGGCCTTACACTGCTGGCGGCCCTTCCGCTCACCTTCTTTGTTCTCTCGGTTGGGCTCTCGCTTCGGAGTGGAGAGTACGAACCCTCTGCGGTGCTTTCCGCGCTCGGCGCCGCAGCATTCGGGCCCCTCGCCTTCGTGGCAGCGGTTCGACTTCAAACGGGGCGCGAGAACAAGCGCGGATGAGCAAGGTGCGCACTCAGGTCTTCGCGACGTCCTGGGCGTGGCCCTCACCGAAGAGTGTGGTGACGACGGTGCGCTTAGAGGCTCCGCGCTCCGGACCGAGAGACTCGATTTCCGGCTGTTCGGCGACGAGCTTCGCCAAGAGATCGCGCATGGCGTCGTCGAGGTCGATGAATCGAAGCACGCTCTCTCGCGAAAGGCCGCGACGCACGACCCGCGCACGCACCACCAGGGGATTCGCGAGCGGACTGCCGTACAAAGCGAGCGATACGACCTGACCGCCCTCGAGATCGCCGCCGGACTCGACGCGCATACCGCCCACCGAGAGGTCTCGACCCAGCAGCACCCGTGCGCCGCCTTCGAAGAGCGCGATCACGCGCTTGCGATAGACGCCACGGCGATTGCGACGTTGGTCTCGCCGGCCGGAAGGCTCGTCCGGGTCAGGCAAGGAGCTCCCGGCCCAAGCCGCGGGTCCAGCCGTGTGAAGCGCCACCATTCGCTCGATCCGAGAGCGCGCAGCGTCGGTCTGAGGCCCAAAGGAGACCGCGATCTCGCGGGTGCGGTCCAAGATCGCGACCCGCAGCACGCACCCACGGACAGCGATCGTGCGCCCACCGTCGGGGTCTGGAAAGGAGACGGTGATCTGCGCACCCCGGACCGGGGTCACGCTGGCGAGGAGTCTACACCCGGTGGCGGAGAGCTCGACCAGGGTGCCTGAACGCCGGCGAAGTCCAGCGCGAAACGAAATCGGCGCTCCCACTGCAACGCGCTCCGCGCGCCTTTTCTCAGGGCCGCGGTACAAGAGCCGGGAGAGCAGGAGCCGCAGCGCGTCCGGGTGGACCGGCCGATGGACCAAGTAGTGGAAGCCCACCCGTTGGAGCGCTCCCCGCAGCGTGCGTGAGCTTGCGCCCACGACGGCCACCCGAATGGGCTCGGGATCGGTGGGCGCGCCGGGGAGCTCCGGCAGCCCGAGCGCGCGCCGCCCGGTCGCGATGACAAGCCGCAAACTCCCGTCAAGGACGCCTCGTCCGGGGACGAGATCCTCGGGCAGGGTGCGGACCACAGTGGGACCGAGCTCTACGAGAAGGGCGGCGACGTCGTCGAGTTCACCGTCGTCGATCAAAAGGACAGCCGGCCGGGTCCCCATGACGTGCCTCGGAGCCGGACGCGGCGCGCCGCCCGGCCCCCCTCCATCGGCAGAATCGGGCGCACCCTATAGAGAATGCATTTGGGGCGCGGCAAGCCTCTTCGAGCTCTCGGTCCACGGGGTAGAGTGGTGGCCCGTGCACGCGCAGCTGGGCGACACTAGGCTCCTCTTGGCCCGCGTTCCTCGCGCGAAGGGTGCGGCGCGGATTCTCGACCTGCGTCTCGCCTGTGGAGGGGCAAAGGATTCCTTCCTTGCTCTACTCCCGAGTCTCGCCAAGCTGCGCTGTGCGACACTCATTCCCACCGCAAAGGACGATCGCACGCCCCTTATTGGCACCCCGCGCTCCCAGTACGTCCCCTTCGAACGGGTCCCGTGCGGGGGCCACGGCTCTCATCGCGACTCCCGTCGGCACGTCTTGCTCCTTGCCACGAGGGCGAGTCGGTGAGGCTCCGCGAGGCAGAGCGCAGCGCCTACGCTCGCGACGGGTACCTGCTGCGGCACGGTGTACTCCCGCCCGCTGAGGTTGGCCGGCTTCGGAGCGCGGCCGAAGAGGTGGTCGCATCCGTTGTGGAACGCGCGCAAGCAGGTGAGGGGAGCCGGGAGTTCCGGCTCGCGGGAGATCACCGCTTTCAGTTCGCGGGGCAAAGCCTCATCCAGTGGGAATGGCGCGACGGCTCCGGGGAGGTTCGTCTGCTCGAACCGGTCACGCATCTCGATCCCCGTTTGGATGCGCTCTGGGGCGATCCGCGCCTCACCGAACCGATGACGGATTTCCTCGGGGTCGCGGGGGTCTGTCCCTTTACGTCAAAGCTTAACTTGAAGCGTCCGCGAGAAGGCTCGGAATACCCCTGGCACCAGGACTACCCCTACTGGTACGTCCGCACCCCGGAGCACGCCCACGAGATCGTGAATGCGATGATCTTTCTCGACGATGCCGTGGCGGACAATGGTGCGCTGCGCGTTCTGCCGGGCTCCCACCGGACCGGACCCGCGCCCCGCGATCGCAGGGAACCCTCGCAGTTTCTCGCCGACCCCGCCCAGATCGACGAGACAAAGAGCGTTCAGGTGGAGGCCCCGGCCGGCTCAGTCCTCTTCTTCCCTGCGCTCCTCTTGCACCGCTCCTCCCCCAACACCTCGGAGCGTCAGCGGCGCGCACTCCTGCTCTCCTACCAGCCCGCGGGGCGGGAGCGTCAGGAGAGGTTGCCGTGGCGCCCCGAGCTCGTACACAATCTCCCCTAAGACCACCCGCGCTCGCGGACGGCAGTCAAACCGGATTGCAAGACCGTGTCGCCGAGGCCGCTTCGCCTGGCAGCCGACACCCGGGGACGCCGCTCGCGATCCGCTGGGTTACTTGGCGACGCCGGCCTCGCTCGGATTGTAGTCGACGCGCACGACCTTCAGGTTGCCGGAGTACCGATTGCGCGAAAAGACCACGCGCCCCTTGCCCTTGTACAGCCAGTCCGTCCGGCTCGTGTCGGGACCGAAATAGTAGGGAATGAACGCCTTGCCCGTGATGTAGCCATTCGCATCGTCGGGATCCCCGAGGATCTTTCGGACTTCGGTGTCACTCATGCCCACCTGAATCTTGGCGAGCGCGCTGCCCGGGGGCGGCGGATTACCCTTATGGGCGTCCGCGGGATCCGCTTGCGTCCCGCTCTTGGCGGCCGGCTGGTCGCTGCTCTGCGGATGCGAATGGCTGCACGCCGCGTTCAAGGCGAAGAAGAAAGCCACACCCAAGAGTCCTGCACGTCGAGCCATCATCCCTGGCACCTCCGTTTCAAAGTGGCGGGGCTTTCGAAGCTCCCGCGGCCAGACCATAACGCGGCGGACCCGTTCGGTGGGAGCGCTTCCCTAGCCCTGACCACTTCTGCCCGCCCCGGATAGACTGCATCCGACATCCCTATCGAGTGGACATGGGAGGAAGATGAGGTGGGACCGCTCCAAGGCGTCCGGGTGATCGAGATCGCGGGCATCGGGCCCGGACCCTTCGCAGCCATGATGCTCGCGGACATGGGCGCCGAGGTCCTTCGGGTCGACCGTACGCAGAACGTCCCCACGATCGATCCTGGTGTCCCTCCGTTTGATGTGTTGAACCGCGGGCGCCGATCGATTGCCGTCGACCTAAAGCGCCCCGAGGCCATCGAGACCGTCCTGCGCCTGACCGCGCAGGCCGACGCCCTGATCGAGGGCTTCCGCCCGGGTGTGATGGAGCGCCTCGGTCTCGGGCCCGACGTGTGCCTGGCGCGAAACCCGCGCCTCATTTTTGGACGCATGACGGGCTGGGGCCAGGAGGGTCCGCTCGCGCGAGCGGCAGGCCACGACATCAACTACATCGCGCTCGCCGGCGCCCTCGCTCCGATTGGGCGGCACGGGGAGGCGCCGCTTCCACCCCTCAATCTGGTCGGTGACTTTGGCGGAGGCGGCATGCTGCTCGCCTTTGGAGTGGTGTGTGCGCTGGTGGAGCGACAGCGCTCGGGCAAGGGTCAGGTGGTCGACGCCGCCATGGTGGACGGCGCTGCGATCCTGATGGCCATGTTCTGGGGAATGCGCAAGGCCGGCTTCTGGTCGGACGAGCGCGGCACAAACCTGCTCGACACGGGTGCCCACTTCTACGAGGTCTATGAGACCTCGGATGGAAAATATGTCTCGATCGGCTCGATCGAGCCTCAGTTCTACGCAGAACTCTTGCGTCTTACGGGGCTCGACAACGCCGACCTCCCGAAGCAGATGGACCGCGCCCGCTGGCCAGAGCTGAAGGAGAGGCTGCGCAGAGTTTTCCGCACCAAGACCCGCGACGAATGGTGCGCGGTGATGGAGGGGACAGACGTGTGCTTCGCGCCGGTTCTCGACCTCGGAGAGGCGCCGTTCCATCCCCACAACCGCGAGCGGGGAACTTTCATCGAGGTTGCGGGCACCCTCCAGCCTCGCCCGGCGCCGAGGTTTAGCCGGACCGATTCCGGGAATCCGCGCCCACCCGCACACGCCGGCCAGCACACCGTGGAGGTCCTCACCGACTGGGGCTTTTCCGCGGACGAGATCCGAAGGCTCCGGGAGGCGAAGGCCATCGCGTAACGCGCAGGGAGTGGGTCCGGCTCGGGCCCGACGAGACGGCGGCGGTCTGCCCCGCACCGAGTGACCTTGCGCCCGAGGTCCGCCTGATCCATCCAAGGTGAAGAGCGCGTGCTCGCGCACAGAGGGGATCGGACGTGGAAGTACGCGATCGCGTGGTCATCGTCACGGGAGGGGCCAGCGGCATCGGCGCTGCGCTGTGCCACCGCTTCGCTGCGGAAGGGGCGCGGGGCGTTGTAGTGGCAGATCGCGACGCGGCCGGTGCTGCCGAGATCGCCCGCAAAATCGGGGGGCTGGCCGTGACGACCGACGTCGCGGCTGAGCGTGAGGTCCGAGCGCTCGTCGGCGAAGCCCTCCAAAGGTTCGGTGCGATCGACCTTTTTTGCTCGAATGCCGGCGTGGCGCTCGGCGGAGGCTTCGGGGAGGCCGGCGGCCCCTTCGCATCGGAGGACAGCTGGCGAACTTCCTTCGACATCAACGTGATGGCCCATGTGTACGCGGCGCGCGCGGTGCTGCCCGAGATGCTGGCGCGCGGCTCGGGCTACCTGCTGAGTACAGCCTCGGCGGCGGGCCTCCTCACCGACCTCGGAAGTCAGGCCTACTCGGTCACCAAACACGCCGCGGTGGCGTTCGCCGAGTGGCTCGCGATCCACTACGGCGACAAGGGCATCGGCGTCTCGTGCTTGTGTCCCCAGGGCGTTCGAACTCCCATGCTGATGGGTGCCGCCGCAGCGGGCGCCGGCGGACACCTAACGCCCGACATGATCTCGCCCGAGGAAGTTGCGGAGGCGGTGGTGGCGGGGCTCCGGCGCGAGGAGTTTCTGATCCTTCCCCACCCAGAGGTGCGGCAGTACTTCCAGCGCAAGGCTCAAGACTACGACCGCTGGCTGCGGGGAATGCGCCGGCTCCGCGATCGCGTTTATCCAAAGGTGCCCTAAAGAGGCGGGTCTGAGATCTTCAGCAGCTGCTTGCCGAGATTCTTGCCTTCGAAAAGGCGCAGGAACGTTCGCGGCGCGTTCTCGAGACCGACTTGAACGTCCTCTTGGTGCTTGATCTTTCCGCTCGTGACCCAGCCCGCAAGTTCCCGCATCGCTTCGCCGAAGCGCGCGACGTAGTCGAGTACGATGAAGCCCTCCATTCGCGCGCGCTGGATCACAAGGTTCAAGTAATTGCGCGGGCCGGGCGGGGGCTCCGACGCGTTGTAGCTCGAGATCCCGCCACACAGAACGATGCGAGCCCGCGTGGCAATCTGCGCCAACACCGCATCGAGGATTTCCCCGCCGACGTTGTCGAAGTAGACGTCGACGCTGCGCGGGCACAGGGCGCGAAGGCGGGCGCCCACGTCCTCCGCTTTGTAGTCAATGGTGGCATCGAGGCCCGCCTCGTTCAGCAGCCAGGCGCACTTTTCCCGGCCCCCTGCAATACCGATCACGCGGCAACCTTTCAACTTTGCGATCTGCGCGGCGACGGAGCCAGTCGCGCCGGCCGCGCCGGAGACGACGACCGTCTCGCCCGCCGCGGGCTTGCCAAGATCGAGGAGTCCGAAGTAGGCGGTAAGGCCGGTAATGCCAAGCACGCCGAGCGGCCAGGTGAGGGGGACGCCCGGTGGGAGCTTGGTCACAGGCAAGGGACGCTTGCCGTCGCTGACGGCATAGTCCTGCCAGCCGAAGGTTCCCTGCACGAAGTCCCCGGGCTGAAAGGCCGGACTCTTCGATTCCACCACCTGACCGACCGAGCCCGCTCGCATCACCTCGCCGAGTGCGACGGGCGGGATGTAGCTCGGGCGGTCTTCCATCCAGCCGCGCATCGCCGGATCAAAGGAGAGATAGAGATTGCGCACGAGGAACTGACCCTCCGTCGGTGTCGGGATGGGCACTTCCCTCCACACGAAATTCGATTCCTTCACGAGACCGGAGGGGCGAGAGAAGAGGAGCCATTGACGATTGATCGACACCCGTTTCCTCCTGGGGCAGAGAAGCGAGCGTAGCTGCGCCCTCAAGCGCGGCCACGCGGGCGCCGATGCTGCCCGCGGGGAGTCCGCGATGGGGCATACGATCGCGCAGGCCAGGGGGCCATACCGCCGCTTCCGACAGCTCGACGGATCCCATCCGTGGAAGAGTGCGGTGCCGGCGGGTTACGTGGACTATCCCGTGCGGCGTCGCCGCGGCGGTGAGGTCGCCTACTTCAATTTCGCGCTTGGTCGCGAGATGGGTCTCCTCCCGAAGGACCACCCCGACGAGTTCAACCCGGCTCTAAAGCGCACCATCCTCGACACCTTCAGCTTCGTCATCATCAACGAATGGGACGTCGAGCACGACACCAAGGTGCCGCTCCGCGATCGCATGCCGGGGACCTACATGGCCACACGCTACCTCCAGCTCCAGCACACCGACCGGCGAGGCAGCACATCGGGCGACGGCCGGAGCGTCTGGAACGGGTGTATCCGCAACCCCGGCGTCACCTGGGACGTATCAAGCTGTGGAACGGGGGTGACGCGGCTGTGTCCCGCAACGGCGACCGAGAATCGCTTCTTCAAGACCGGCAATCGATACGCCTCGTATGGCTGCGGAACCGCAGCGCTCGCCGAGGGACTTGGCACAGCCATCATGAGCGAGGTCTTCCACCGCAACGCGATTGCGACCGAGCGAGTCCTTGCGGTGATCGCATTCGCGAATGGTTTCGCCATCAATGTACGTGCCTCTCGCTGCCTCTTGCGACCTTCGCACTTCTTTGTTCACTCGAAGCGAGGGGATCTCGCTTCGCTACGCGCGGCGATCGATGTGTACATCGAGCGCCGGGTTGGCAACGGGGAGTGGCCCGCACTCGAGGGGATCGCGCGTTACCACCATCTTGCAGAGGAGACGGCGCGTACGTTCGCTCGCGTCTCGGCGACGTTCGAAAGCGAGTATGTCTTTTGTTGGCTGGATTGGGATGGAGACAACATTCTCGCCAACGGGGGGATCATCGACTACGGCTCGGTGCGACAGTTTGGCCTCTACCATCGCGAATACCGCTTTCAAGATGTGGACCGCATGTCTACGACGATCCCCGAGCAGCGGCGCAAGGCACGCCATATCGCCCAGAACTTCGCGCAGATCCGCGACGCGCTGATCAAGCGGCGCAGGACTCCTCTGTCCGCGTTCCGGCAAGATCCGGTGCTTCGTCTTTTCGATGACGAATTTGAGCGGACGAAGCAGCGTCTGTTTGTTCACAAGGTGGGATTTGATCCGGCCCTCCAGTCGCAGCTTCTTGCCTGCGCGGAGCCGGAGCTCGCGAGACTGCGGCGGGCCCACACCTGGTTCGAGCGCGCTCGATCCTCTCGTGGGCCTCATCGCGTCCCGGATGGTCTTTCCTGGAACGCAATCTACTGTGCCCGCGACCTGTTGCGCGAACTGCCGGCCCGTCTGCTGGCCACGGGGTGTCCGCTCGGCGGCGCCGAGATCCTGCGAATCGCGGCGTCGAGCTACGCCTCGAGGCGCGACCGCGCGGTGACACCCCATCGGGCGCACATGGCGCGGGAGTTCCAGCGTGCATACTGCGACCTGGTCACGATCGCCGCCCAGCGATCGGGGCGTAGCGAGGTGGAGGTCCTTCGAACGGTGGCGCGACGCTCAGCGACCATTAACCGCTATGACCGCATTACGGGCGATAGCATCGACTTCATCACCGCGCGGCTGATCCGCAAGCGCAAGAAGCTCACGCCGCAGCAGCTTTATCGAGTGATCGCCTGCTTTGTGCGCCGCCAGGATCTGCGACCTCAGAAAGAAAACGGTGGGGCTGGGCCTTGCGAAGACGATTCTCCGAAGATTCGCCAAACCGTCGATGCGCTGCTCGAGGTCGTGAACCTGTACCGCGAGGGGCTGTAACGGGCCCGTCTTCCCCCTTCAAAGGCGCCCGCGCTGGACTCCAAGAGGGGACAATTGCGGTGAACGGACAGGGGGATGCCCATGCAGCCGTGCGAAGCTTCTTTAGACTCGTAGGCGACGGCTCCGAGCCCCGGGCAGCTGCGACCGGCATCCGTTCGGGGAGCGTGCGGGGCCCAGCGTTCGCGCAATTTGAAAGCGGGCTTGGCGGTCCTTTCTCCCGGCTCGTTGGCTAGGCTGCGCGCGCGAAGGGGACCCTGGGCTTGGCAACGAGCGCATTTCTCGCCCGGATTGGAGGCTCGGCAGGGGGCTGCTGAGCGCCTCGGGCGCATTTCGCTTCCCGCTTTCGTCGGAGACGCATGACCGCGCGCAGGCTCTGGCTCGGATGGCTCATCGGACTCGGTCTTCTTCCGCGGATCGCAACCGCCGAGGATCCGGGCTTCAATCCTCTCTCGCTTTCCCCTACGGATTGGAGCCTTCATGCCCAGGGGACGTTCGTGGGTCAGGGTCGGCTCGCGATTCGATCTCCGTATGAGGGTGCGAACAGCCTTCAGGCCCAGGGTGAGTTCAAAGAGACCGTCACCCTGACTCTCTTCGTCGGGCGAAAGCTCTGGCCGGGGGGTGAGCTCTTCGCCTCACCCGAAGTGACACAGGGTACCGGTCTTACCCAGACGCTGGGGATTGCGGCGTTCCCCGACGGGGAAGCCACGCGGGCGAACAACATTGTCCCTGAAATCAGCCTTGCGCGGCTCTTCCTACGACAGACCATCAATCTGGGCGGAGAAGAAGAGGCTGTGGCTCCCGATCTGCTCCATTTTGCTGGAACCCGGCAAACGACTCACCTCATCCTCACGTTCGGCAAGCTGGCAGCGCCGGACGTTTTCGATGACAACCGCTACAGCCACGACCCCCGGACGCAGTTTCTGAGCTGGGCCCTGATGGATAACGGCGCTTGGGACTATCCGGCCGACACCAAGGGCTACACCATGGGCGGCGTGATTGAACTCGAGGCGGGTCCCTTCTCCGTTCGCTACGGGGGCTTTATGGAGCCCAAGGACGCGAACGGCCCCACCTTCGATTGGAACCTCAAGGAGGCGTGGGGTCACACGGTCGAGCTCGAGGGAAGGTACTCGGTGGCATCGCGCCCAGGAGTGGCACGCCTGCTCGGTTACGTGAACCGATCCAATGCCGGAAGCTATCTGGCAGCGTTGGGGGAAAATCCGACCGCGCCCGACGTCACCCTCACGCGCACGCCGCGCGAGAAGTACGGAGCCGGACTCAGCGTAGAGCAAGAGCTGACCGACGACCTTGGCGCCTTCGCCCGCCTTGGCTGGAACGACGGCCACAGCGAGACCTGGGCCTTTACGGAAATTGACCGAACCGTCTCCCTCGGGCTCAGTCTCAAGGGTACAGTCTGGGGCCGCCCGGAGGACACCTTCGGCGTGGCCGCGGTCGAGAGCATGCTTTCCTACCCGCACCGTCACTATCTCGCGGCCGGCGGGTTGGGTTTCATCGTCGGAGACGGACAGCTCAACTATTCGCCTGAAATCTTGCTCGAGACGTATTACGAAGCCAAGCTCAAGTGGGTCTTCGTGACCGTCGACTACCAGTACGTGACAAACCCTGCCTTCAACCGAGACCGCGGCCCCGTTTCCATCTTCGGCCTCCGTGTCCACTGGGAACGATAGGAAAGGCGCACCGCCCGGGCGGCACACCGCTTCGAGCCTCGTTGCTCAACAGGGAGCCGCCCTTGCCGATCGCAGGGCGAGCCGAGAGGCGCCGCGATTTTCGAACGACGGATCTCGAGCGCGGAGCCGCGAAGTCCCGGAGCCTTGGGGTGACGTGCACTACCCGCGGAGTGGATTACGATGCGGGCCGTCCCATTCCCACCTTTCGCCGCAAGCGACACTCTGGCAAGTTTCTTCGGTGGCAAAGAAGGACGGGAGCCCTTCGGGTGCCTGGCGGAAAGGATCCACGCCTCGCTTCCCGCGGGAGCCCGGCGTGAGAGCGGCCACGGCGAGCCCTGCCGCCGATCGCCAGTTCGCGCGCGAACGGGAGTGATCCCACGTGGAGAGCAGACGGGCGGCGGACTTCCTCGAGCTCGTCGAACGCTCGCGCCGCGGGCGGCTCAAGGTCTATATCGGCTTCGCTGCAGGCGTGGGGAAGACCTACCGCATGCTCGAGGAAGCGCACGCGCTCGCGAAGCGGGGCGTCGACATTGTGGTGGGCTTTGCCGAAACGCATGACCGACCCGAGACTGCCGCGCTGCTCGAAGGCCTCGAGGTGGTGCCCCGCCGCGTCTTCAAGTACCGGGGCCTCAGCATCGAAGAGATGGATTTGGATGCCGTTCTCGCCCGTCATCCCCAGGTCGCGCTCGTGGACGAAATCGCTCACACCAACGCCCCGGGATCACGCAACGCCAAACGCTACCAGGATGCGTGCGATTTGTTGGACGCGGGCATCAGTGTGATCTGCGCCTTCAATATCCAGCACCTCGAGAGTCTCAAAGATCTGGTGGAACAGGCGACCCACGTGGAGATCCGAGAGACGGCGCCGGACACCTTCCTCCAACAAGCGGATCAGGTCGTGAACCTGGACCTGGCCGTGGAGGATCTGCTCGAGCGGCTGCGCGCGGGAAAGATCTATGCTGAGGACCAAGTGCGGCACGCGCTCGAGAATTTTTTCCAAGCCGATAAGCTCTCCACACTCCGCGAGCTCGCCCTGCGAGAGGTGGCTGAGAGTCTCGGCCGGGCAGCCCTCGGCCACGCACGCGGCCCGGGCGCCGAGCTGGGCAGTCCCCGGGCACCGAGCGAGCGCGTGATGGTGTGCATCTCCTCGCAGTCGCCGCGCGCGGGAGCGCTGCTCAGACGCGGTTCCCGGCTTGCCGGACGCCTCAATACGGACTGGTACGTCGTGTATGTCGAGACTCCGAGCGAAGCGCCGCATCGAATCGACTCCAGCGCACAGCGCATGCTGCACGCCAACATCGAAAAGGCGAGAGAGCTCGGTGCACAGATCGTCCGCCTCCAGGGGCGCGATCGGGTAGAGACGCTGCTCGACTTTGCGCGCTCCCACGCCGTTGGACACATTCTGATTGGCCGCACCCACACCCCGTGGTGGCGACGCTTGTTCTCGGGAGATTTCGTGGCACGCATGGTCCGCCACGCCGAAAACTTCGACCTTCACATCGTGGGAGCGCTCGAACGGGAGCACGCGGCGTGACAGTGCGCGCGCGCCTCATGTTGGCCGGGGTGCCGCTGGCGCTCGCCCTCGTGCTGATCGGAGCCTTGGCTGCCAGCCTGGCCGGGAGGCTGGGTCGGACCTCCCAGGCCCTTTTGTCGGACAATTACAGAAGCGTTCTTGCCGCGCAGAGGATGAAAGAGGCACTCGAACGCCTCGAGGACGCGGCTCGTGCTACGGCGTCGGGGCATCCCGAGCTTGGGCTTCCCCACCCGCAGGAGGACCGCCGCCTCTTCGAGGCTGCGCTGCGTACGGAAGAAGGGAACATCACCGAGCCTGGGGAGGGCGAACTGGCGAAATCTCTTCGAACGCGATGGGAGGAGTATCAGAAGGCGCTGGACGACTGTTTGGGCAAGACGACTCGGGTGGAAGTCGGAGACTGCTATCTGCACCAGCTCGAGCCCAAGTTCCGGCGGGTGAAAGGCGACGCCGACAGAATCCTAGAAGTCAATCAAGACGCCATGGTCTCGAAGAGTGAGAAGAACCGCGAGGACGCAGAGGGCTTCGGGCAGCTGATGCTGGTGGCCACCGTGGGTGCCCTGGCTGCCGGGCTCACAAGCTCCTGGTTCCTCGCGACACGCACGCTTCGGCCCTTAACCGCACTCGGCCAGGCCGTCGAGCAGTTCGGACGGGGCGACTTTGCGGTGCGCGCACATGCGCGGGGCGGCGCGGAGATCGCTCAGCTCGCCGCCACGTTTAACGCAATGGCCGACCGGATTGACGAGTACCGCAAGAGCTCGCTCGGAGAGATGCTGCAGGCCCAGCTCGCCGCGCAGGCCACCCTCAACAGCCTGCCGGACCCTGTCTTCGTGTTTTCGCCCGACGGCAGCATCCTCAGCGCCAACGTTGCGGCCGAGGGTCTGTTTGCGCCTGAGGACCGTGCGGCGCCGAGTTTGCTTCTGCTCGAGCCGCGGCTGCGCGAGGCGCTGGATGCGGTACGGGCGCCGGTCCTCCAGGGGAAGGGCTCCTTTGTCCCCAAGAGCTTCGACGAATCCTTTTCCGTGCAGCGGCCTGAGGGGGAGCGCGTTTTCTTGCCGCGGGCGGAGCCTGTGTACGAGGAGGGTGGGGGAATTGTTGCAGCGACCGTCGTCCTGCAAGACGTGACACGGCTCCGGCGTTTCGAGGAGCTTCGCAACGATGTGGTATCGACGGTCGCCCACCAGTTTCGAACGCCGCTCACTTCTCTTCGAATGGCGATCCATCTCTGCCTCGACGGCATCGCCGGTCCGCTTACCGCGAAGCAGCAGGACCTCCTCTACGCGGGCCGCGAGGAATGCGAGCGCTTGCAGGGAATCGTGGACGAACTGCTCGACCTTGCGCGGCTGCAGTCGGGATCGATTCCTCTCGATCTCGAGGACGTCGCCGCCGAGGTGCTGCTTGAAGAGGCCGCAAAGCCGCACCACGCCGATGCCGAGGCAAAGAACGTGACCCTCGAGGTGGAGCCCGTTCTCGGCGAAGCGCGGGTTCGGGCAGACCCCCAGCGGCTGCGGCTCGTCTTCCAGAACCTCTTGGAGAATGCCTTGCATTACACACCGGAGGGCGGACGGGTCTCCCTCCGCGCCTCGGAAGACACCACAAGCGTCCGCTTCGAGATCGCCGACAGCGGCCCAGGCATCCCCGAGGATCAGCAAGGGCTGATCTTCGAGAAGTTCTATCGCGGACCGGCCGGACCCGGCGGCGGCGCCGGTCTTGGTCTTTCCATCGCGCGCGACGTGGTGCGTGCCCACGGGGGTGAGATTGGTGTCGACAGTGCGCCGGGCCGCGGGAGTACGTTCTGGTTCACGCTTCCCAGAGTGAGGACCCAGCCCGAAGGGGAACCCGCAAACACGTAGCCCCGGGACGCCTTCGAACGCAGCAAGCGCGCGCGGCCGCGCGCCCCCCTTCGAAAAGTTCACGCGCCCTTTCCGGTGCGCGCGCTAGACCGAGTCCTGGTGCGGGGGGAGGCTCTTGCGCGGAGCTAGGGCCAGCAGTGATGGCAGGATGAGCAGCGTGCAGAGCAGGGTAAAGCCGAGTGCGAGCATGAGCAGAATGCCCATCTGCGAGGTGCCGGTGTGGCTCGATACGGCGAGCGCTCCGAAGGCCGTCCCGGTCGTGAGACCGCTGCACAGGATTGCACGTGCGGTGCTCGATTGCAGCGGCTTATCCAACCCCGCTCGCCAGTTCGTGACGAAATAGATGTCGAACGCGACGCCGATGCCGAGCAGGAGCGGTAGCCCGATGATGTTGGCGAAATTCAGCGGCAACCCAATCAGCACGCCGGTCGCCATCGTCAAAAGGCCGGCCAGCAGGAGCGGTGCAAGCACCAGCAGCGTATCGAGGACTCGGCGAAGCACTGCAAACAGGAGAAGGCTGATCGCGATGAGGGCGATGACTCCCGCGCCGATGAATGCGTGGACGACGATGCGCGCGGATTCCTGGATGGTCACCGGGGATCCCGAAGCGTTTGGAGCCACGGACCGAACGGCTTCGACGAAGCGTTCGAGCGTCGCGTTGTTTCGCGCATCTCCCTTGGGAGAAACTTCAACCCGCATCCGCTGGTCGGATGTCACCCAATCGCGGATCAGGTCTTCGGGAAGAGTCTCGAGCGTGACAGGCTCAGCGGAGAGGGCAAGGCGCAAATCCGCGAACAAGGCAGGCAGATCTCCAACCAAAGTCGTGTGGAGCGCTTCGAGGGGGGGCGGCGTCGCGTGCAGGACACCGTCCAGTGCATTCGCAAGGCGCAGGGCGGGTGCATTTCCTGCGCTCGAAGGGGGCAGATTCCGGAGCTTGCCCGCGAGTTCGGCCGTAGCCCCGAGCACGGCGGCGTCCCCGGGCGCGGGCGCCGCGGTGGCTGGAGTGAGCGATGGGAGCACGAGGAATGCCGCGTCGGCGATCGTCGCGAGCTTCTCCGGTTGGTCCGAGGGCACGAAACTGTTGAGGGTGAGAACCCGGTCGACCTCGGGCAGGGCCTCGAGGCGGGGCACCAGCTCCACCGCCGCGGCAGCGGAGGGCACAAGGATGTCGATCGTATAGGGCGTGGCGTTCGGACTCGTGATGAGCTCGAGAAGCGTCGCCATTGACTCGGTGCGCGGGTTCTTAAGATGCAGCGGGTCGAAATCAAAACGCAGGCGCGGCAAGACGGCGAGGCCCGTGAGCGCGAGCCCAGCGGCGAGAAGTGCGACCCCGCGGCGCCGCTCCACGAGGAAGCGGTCGATTCGAGCCGCGCCGACAAACCCGACGGGCTCCGCCTCCCCGGCTGGGCGCAGCAGCGTGATGAGCGCGGGCAAGAGGGTGAAGTTCAAGAGGAGGGCGATCAGCATGCCTGTCCCGGAAATCAGTCCGAGCTCCCGCAGGCCGGCATAGGAGCTTGGAACGAACGAATAGAATCCCACTGCGGTCGTGGCGGCGGCGAGGGGGAGCGGCGTGGCCATGGCGCCCGCGGCAGCCCGCAAGGCCTCATCGAAATCAGGAATCCGATGACGACAATCGCGGTAGCGCACGGCGAACTGAATGCCGAAATCGACCGCGATCCCGACGAAGAGCACGGCAAAGGCGACGGAGATCAGGTTCAAGGACCCAATCGTCGCCGCAGCGAAGGCCGCCGTTGAAACGAGCCCGACCACGAGCGTTCCGAGAATGGCGATGACGAGCCGGGGGGACCCAACCGCGAGCCATAGGAAAAGACACAGGAGAGAGAACGACAAGCTGCCGATGACGCCGGCCCCTTCGGTGAGGGAGCCAAACTCCTCGTCGGACAGTGCGACTTCACCGGTGAGCCGGACACGCACACCGTGATCCGGCGTGAGCCCCAGGGAGCGCGCGGCGTCGCGCACTGCGGCGCTCGCCCTCGCGCCCGGTTTCAGCGCTTCGTAGTCGAGGACGGGCTGGACGAGCAGGATGCGTCGCAGGTCATCGGCGGTCGGCGGGCGGTCCGTGAGCAAGGTTTGCCAGGATACCGGGCGGGGCGCGCCCGCCAGCAGCGCCTCCACAGAATCGGAGATCGCGCTGAACGGTCGATCGAGGTCCTGAAGGGTGGTCTCGCCGTGCGAAACGCCCTCGAGGGAGAGGCTCAGGGCATGAAAGAGACCGCGCACGCTTGGGTCCGGCGCGAGCTCTCCGATCATGGGCTGGGCACGGATCAGCTGCTCCATGATCTGCGAGAGCTCCTCGGCCGAGAGAAAGAGCATGCCGTTTCGCTTAAAGAACTCGTTGCCGATGGGATCTTGTACGGATTTAAACAAAGCAGGCATCTGGTTCAGGCGCCGCAAGAGTGCCTTGGCGGCGGCGTCCGCCTCTTCAGCTGTCTGGGCATCGATCACCAGGACCAGCCGATCTGTGCGCTGTGGAAATGCCTGATCGAGTTCTTTGTCGAGTTTTCGAAAGGGCGCGTCACTTGAGACAATATTCGAGGTGTCGGCGTTGAGGCTGAGATGACCCGCGCTGTAGATTGCGAGGAGCATCGCGAGTCCAAGGTTGGCCACGACGATGGAGATCGCACGGCGACGCGAGAGATCCACAATCGCGACGATCAGTCGAGTCAGCAGAGGGGTGAGGTCCTTGGCCGAGGGTGCGGCGTTGGGCGGTCAGCGGAAGATCGAGACCGATTTCGGTAAATCGTCTGGGACCCGCACTTCGATGCCCGTTTCCCCCGCACCCCCGCGGCGCGGCCGGGCGTTGCGGAGCTTACGTTCGTTCGAGTCGCCATACGAAATGCTGTGCCAGGAGGCTTTCCATTGCCGCAGGGACTTGGTAGCGGAACTTGTAGCTCCGGCCGCGGCCGGCCAGCCGGCCGAGTTTGGTCGCCAATGACTGTTTGCCGAAGGAGGCGCGCCCGACCAAACGGAAGCCGGCTCGCTCGAGGCTCTGATGCAGGGTCTTCTTCGTGAAGAAGCGGTAGTGGTAGCCCTCTTGCTTGGGCGGGTGACCTGTAAGGGCCCGCCAGCGGTAGGTAAGGTGCGCCACGTTTGGCGTCGTGAGGACGAGCCAGCCCCCAGGCCGGATCACGCGAGAGAGCTCGAGCAGAAGATCCTCGGCGCGCACGATGTGCTCGATCACCTCAACGAGTGAGGCCCCGTCCAAGGAGAGGTCTCGAAAGGGGAGCGGACGGTTGAGATCCGCAACCACTGCGGAGCGCCCATCCCTGCGCACCGCGAGGGCATTGTCAGGGCTAAAGTCGAGCCCGAAGCCTTTTTGGCCAACTCCTTGCGCGAGCTCGAGAAACTCCCCCTGGCCACAGCCGAGATCGACCCATCGGCCCGTCTCCGCACGTGCCGGGAGAAGCCGCGCGGCATAGGCGTACCACGGGCGGTCAGCCACTCGCGGGCGAACGCTCTGCGTCCCCCCCGCCGCCTTGACGGGCGTGGCGAGGGTGGTCATCGCGCGCTCTCCTCCTTCTGCGGCTCGAGACGGCGCTTTGCCCGAGTTTCCTCCACGCGTACCTCGCTCTGCGTTGACGCCTGCCCCTTGCCCCCAGAAGCTCATTCCAGGCGACCGCAGCCCTCTCTCGGGTGCCTCAGGCGCTGCGCTCGTGCCGATGGGAAGGCGTTTTTTGCCCGAGGGAGCTTCGATCTCCCGGGAATATTCCCGAAACCAAAACGGTTGCACAGCACTAGGTCCGCAGCCCTTGGGTCTTTTGAACTCGTCGGGGATCTCATCGCAACCTCAAACTCCAGGCTGCAAGTCCCCGCCGGCACAGGGACTGGGTTGACTCCGCTCGCGCTCGAGCCCACGGTCCGGCTGCGGAAAGAGAAGAGATATGGCGAGTGCCGATACTCCCCGAGCGAACTCGGGGCACTCGGCTGCGGACCAGGGCCTAGCCCGAGAGGCCGCTCGCGCTTACGTCACCTTCGAGGCTGCTGCGACGTCTCGGCTCTCTCGCCTCCGACGGCGCCTTGGAGGCGGCACCCGCACGCAGCCGCTCGCGCAGGCGGGCTTCACTGAGCTCAGCCGGTCGAGTGGTTGCGCAGAAGTCGAGGAGAACCTCCACAAAGCGCCGCATGTCATCTCGGTACGGGAAATGACCTGCGTTGGGGAACACCTCGAGCCGGCTTCCCACAATCTGCTCATGTGCCGCATAGGCATGCCGGACCGGGATGAGAGGGTCTCGCTCTCCCCACACGATGAGAGTCGGCAACTCCTCGGCGAGATAGAGTCTGTCGCTCGCACTGACCCGCTGGCCGCCTGCGTCGAGGATGCTGCGTACGGTTGCGAGGAAAGCCCGGCGGGCATCGGCGTCGCCGAGTGAGGTAAATCCCTGCCACACCCCCTCGAGGTCGGCACCCGCGCGGAGCCCAAGCCGTCCGAGCCACCGGGTCGCCTGGGTGACCACGTTGCGTGGCCCCTCCGCGCAGAGCCACGGCAGCACCATCCCCGCACCCGGGAGAATCGCAGAGCGGAGGAGAGGGTGGACCTCCCGTCCCAGGCCGCCGCTCGATACGAGGACGAGGCGCTCGCAGCGCTCGGGAAACTGATAGGCGAACTGCATCGCGATGCCGCCGCCGAGGGAGTGTCCGACAAGCGTTCCCCGTTCGAACCCGAGCGCACCGAGCAGGTCCCGCAGCATGTTCGCGTAGCCGCCAAGGGAGTAATCACCGCGCGGCTTCGAGCTGTCGCCGTGACCGAGCAGATCGGGAGCCACGACCGTGTACCGCTGGCGCAGGCTCCAAGCCACCTCTTCCCAGGTCGAGCTGCTCCCCGCGATTCCGTGGACGAGGACGAGCAGTGGCCCACTGCCCGCGCTGCGAAAGCTCACGCGGTGACCATGCAGCCTGATCTCAGATTGATCCATTCCCCCCTCCTCTAGATTGAAGCGTCGCCGAATCCACCGGATGGCGGAACTCAAGGTAGCAATTGGGCGCCGGGAGCGTCGACCGCGTGAGTCGCTTCTGCAACGACACCCGAGCTCGAGCTTGGTCCCGCTACGACGCGCGCTTCTCTTCGGAGCGTCCAGAAAAGAGCCCGCTCAACGCGCGTGCGCGTGTACTTCCTTCCGAGCTCTTAGGGGCTGCACCCGCCGGCGCGCGGGTCGGCCCGCGAGGAGCTCTTTGGCGATCTTGGCCACCTCTTCGTTGACCTTGCGGATGAGGTCATACATCGCGCCGATCCTTGCCTCTTGGACCTTGCGGGCGCCTTTCACGGCGTCCTCAAAAAGGTCCAGTCGCTCGAGCACATCGAGAGGCAGGTTCGCGATCGCTTTGTGGATCTCCTCGACCGAGCTCGCGCCGCCATCGATTTCCCTCTGCACCAACTGGACGAGCTTTCTCATCTCGGAGCGGACCTCGCTTGTCGTCTTCTTGCTCTGGCTCATGGCTTCTCCCCTGCTTTGCGGCGTTGCCGCTGCTGTTCGGGCTCACTGCATCGAACATGCCACTCGGCGAACACGATTGGGACGCGGCCGCAAGCCGCGCGGGATCCTCTGGCTGGCCGGTGTGGCTCGTGTTCTCATGAACGCAGAGAGTCCTGGGGCGGCAGGCCACGGCTGAAAGGAGAGTGGACCCGTCTTTGGCAGCCTGGAATCCGGCGCTGTGCTGCGGATCGCCCCAGCGCGCCACCTTTTCCCATCGCCACCTCTTCGGGGTGGTACGCTTCGAAGCAATGGCTCGGGGCTCGCCCCATCACCCCCTTGCCCCCACCGAGGTGCAAGCCGCATTCGACGCGGCGGCGAGTGACTACGACCGCGCGCGCCGACAGCTCGTCCCGTGCTTCGACGACTTCTACCAAACGGTGGTGGAGCAGCTGCCATTCGCCCGTGGCGACGCACCGCGAATCCTGGATCTCGGCGCGGGCACCGGTCTCCTTGCCGCCTGGATCTTCGCGGCACATCCGGCTGCCGACATCACACTCGTCGACGTGGCAGGGGCGATGCTCGCGCAGGCTCGCAAACGTCTCTCCCGGGCGGCCGAGGAGGGGCGGGCGCATTTCTCGACCTTGGATCTGGCGCAGGCAGAGTTTTCGGGGTCCTGGGACGCGGTCGTGTCTGCGCTCGCAATTCATCACCTGGATGCAGCCGCGAAGCAGCACCTCTTCGTCCGGATTCATCAAGCGCTTCGGCCGGGTGGCGTCTTTCTCAATGCGGATCAGGTCCGTGGTGCGACCCCGCGCCTTGAGCAGATCTATGCCGCGGCATGGCTCGAACAGGTGCGCCAACGCGGGGTCTCTGCGGCGGACCTGACCGCCGCACAGGAGCGTATGGAGTTCGATCGGACCGACCCACTCGAGGACCAACTCATCTGGCTGCGAGACGCTGGATTTCGCGACGTCGGGTGCTTCTTCCAGCATTACAGGTTTGCCGTGTTCGGTGGCTTCAAGGCCGAAGCGTCGGCTGCTGGGCCCGCCTCCCCGAGGAACCGGGACCACGCGTAATACCACCGCGGCCTCGCCGACCTAGACCGTTAATCCCGCAGAAAAACGCGTGCTCCCACCGCGACCCGAGCGCTAGAAGCGAAGCGCCAGTCGCTCGACGCCACGGAACAAGAAGCCGGGTCGCCACTCGAGAGTATCGTCCGCAAGCGTCAGGTCGGGGAAACGGCGCAACAGACCGGCAAAAGCCGCCTGTCCTTCGGCGCGCGCAAGGTTCGCCCCGAGGCAGAAATGAATGCCGTGACCAAACGACAGATGCTGGCGCGCCTCCTCGCGACCCACGTCAAAACGGTCGGGCTCGGGAAAGACCGCGGGATCCCGGTTCGCGGCCCCGAGAAGCAGTCCGATTTCCTCGCCGGGGGGAATGCGATGGCCTTCAATCTCCATGTCTTCAGGCAGCACCCGGGAAGTGGCTTGTACCGGTGAGTCGAAGCGCAGGCATTCCTCCACAGCGTTGGCCAAGCCCTCGGGCTCCCTCCGAAGACGAGCGAGCTCGCTCGGGTGGCGCAGCAGGGCAAGGCAGCCGTTTCCAATCAGGTTGGTCGTCGTCTCGTGCCCGGCGCCGAGGAGCAGAACGCTCGTCCCGAGGATTTCGTCTTCGCTGAGCGAATCGTCCTTCTCCTGCACCGCGAGCATCTCTGAGAGCAGGTCCTCTCCCGGCTCCGCGCGGCGCCGTGCAATCGCCTGTCGCAAGTAGTCCACGAATTCGCTGGCACTGGTCACGGCGCGCGGCGCAACCTGCGCGGCGATCGATCCGTCGAGCATGAGAGCGAGATCGTCGCTCCAGCGTTTGAGCTCCTTGTAGTCTTCGATTGGGATTCCAAGGAGATCGGCGATGACAAGGATTGGCAGAGGCGTCGCGAGATCGGCGATGAGATCCATCCCGCCGTCCGCAGCGCGCCGGCCCAGGAGTTCGTCCACCACGGCTTCGATTCGGGGCCGCAGACGCTCCACGACGCGGGGCGTGAAGGCCTTGTTCACGAGACCGCGAAGACGCGTGTGGTCCGGCGGGTCTCGAAACAACATCACCCGCGAAAGTGCGCGCAAAGCGCGAGCCAACGGATGGAGCGTCTCGGGCCTGACGCCCGGAGGCAGTGGCGTCGGTCGAGGCTGGAATGGACGATCCACGGAGGCGCGCGGATGCCGCAGCACCCCCGCGATGTCTGCCCAGCGCGTGAGCAGCCACAAACGAACCCCGCGCTCCTCGTAGTGCGAGACCGGATCCTCTGTTCGCAGTCGCTCGTAGAACGGGTAGGGATTCGCACGAAAGGCAGGCGAGCGAACGTCGAGCTCTACACCCACCAACGCTCCTTCGCGGCGCGCAGACGAATCCTAATCTCCCGGCGGTGCCCTTCACAAGCCGCCGTACGGGGATGGCGAACATGCGCAGGCGCACCCGTGCCGGGGGCGGGCCGTCGCAGGTCACGAAGCGAACGGTGGCTCTCGATGCGCCAAGCTCCGCGTTCCAATCCCAAGCCTGTGAGCCGCTCTTGCCGAACTTTGCCTCGCGATGCATCCTGAAATTGCCGGTCTTCGGCCGGCCGGCGCGTGGCATCGGGCCCGCGCCGAAGCTCCGCGGGGAGCGCAAGAGCCCCCGCGAGAGGAGTCCTCGGATGCATTCATTTTTCTCCCGGCATTGGCATCGTCACCCCGGCGCTTCTCCCTTCGCCTACGCGGGTTGCGGGCCCTCGTCCCGATGGCGGCCCGAATGGGGTGGGGAAGAGTTCGCCCGCGCCCAGCGCTTCGCAAGCCGACGCTTCGATGAGGACGACGTCTTCGGTGGCGTTGGCTTGGGCGTGCGAAGGCCGCTGCGATTTCTCTCCTGGCGGCTCGAACTCTCGGCTGAGCAGACAACGTCCCTCGCGCGGATTCTCGAGAGACTCAAGCTCGAACGCGCTCAGGCCTCCCTCGACCAGCGGCGGGCGGCTGCGGAACTCGCCGATGCCCTGGAGGCGGGCGAGTTCGGTAGAACGCAGGTCAGCGCCGCGGGTGAACGGCGGGCGGCGGCCGCCCGCCGCGTCGAGGAGGCGGTCGCGAAGGCCCTTGAGGAGTTGCACGCACTTCTCGACGCCGAGCAGCGCGGGCAGCTGGCAGAGCTGCTCCGGACCGGAACCATCCGGATCTAACGTCGCAACGAGCCGAAGAGGGGTGAAGAAATAACCTCTCGCGGGATAAGAGGTTTTCGCTTCGGCAAGGCAGCTGGCCTTGTGCGGTCTGGTGGACTTCGGGCTCGCAGTGATAGCGGCCGAACGGGCTCATTTGAGCCCGAGTTCGCCAGACCCCCCCTTGGAAGGCCCGTCACTGCGGTCGGTGTAAGAGCGCGCGCTTTCCGAGCGAGAGGCCGTCGTGCGCGAAGGCATCGGACTGCGCCGGTGACAACCGGCGCACAGGACCATGCCCCGACCGAAGCTGGGGCGGGTCGACGAGAAGAGGCAGCTGCGTAGTCACACCTTTTTGCGTCGTGTGATCGCAAGGCCGAGCCCTTCCCGTCACACACAAGCAGGCCCGTAGCGGGCTCTGGCACGAGCGAGACCGCGACGCCGAACGGCTCAAACCGCGGCGATGAAGCTCTGGTTCACACCCGTACCGTTGAGGTTCGCGCGCGCGATCGTGTTCTCCTCAAAATTCGACCCGTAGATGTGCGTATCGTACTTGGGAGCAGGGGTGAGATGAGAAAGGCTACGTCAAGGTGAAGGTGGCGTGTATCACGCGTGAGGCCGCCGGCCGCAGACCGCCGCCGTCATCGCGCCCTCCCAGAGGTCACGCAAGCGGATGGCGTCGGGGACAAGCGCAATCTCGGTGAAGCCCGCGCGGGCGAGGGCCTCGATCCACCCCTCGGCGGTGAGGAAGCCAGGCGTCGGGCGCAGCTCCGGGTCGGTCTCGACGGCGTGGTAGCTCTGCAGGATCTGGAAGGGCAGCTCGGCACCGACGCAGGCGTCGGGGCGGGGACGGATCGCTTCACCGGCGACGAGCCAGCCGCCGGGCTCGAGGGCCTCGAACGCCTCGCGCAGGGTCGCGACCAAGTCACGCGCGAGGTGGAACACGTTGACCCCGACCACGAGGGTGTAGTCTGCCGGTCGCACGCCCTGCGCGGCCCATCGGCCGTTCACGTCAAGGGCGCCGAATTCGAGGGCGACGCTCGGGTGTGCGGCGCGCAGCGTGCGCTCCGCGCGCCGCCGGAAGAAGGCGATCGGCTCGGTCACGTGATAGCGCTCGACGGCGGGAAGGCCCCGGAGCAGGGCCTCGGTGGCACTGCCGAGCCCGGCGCCTACCTCGAGGACGCGTGCCGGTCCCGCCCCCGCAGCGCGGGCCGCGGCAGCCACAGCCACGACTTGGTTGTTGAGCGCGTAGTAGCCGTTGCGGTTGTCGAAGTAGGTGACCCACAGCGATGCCTTCATCAAGAGCGCCCGGTCGCCGTTGACCTCGCCGCGTGCTACGCGCGGATAGAGCGACGCCGCCTCGTCCATAAGCGTGAACGCGGGCACGAACGACGGGGCGATCGCGAGGCACGCGGCCCGCACCGCCGCGCGGTTTGTTCGGGGGAGCGGCGTGCGCACGTCGAGACCAGCCTCGGCAGCCCGCCCGAGGAGCCAGCCGAGGGCGGGGCGGAACGCTGCCACGTATCCGCCCCTCGCAAGCAGGTCGTCGGCGCTCGCGCCACGTGCCAGCAGGTCGGGGTCGGCCAGCTCGCGCAGCAGGTCGATCGCGACGTGGAGCGTGTAAAGGTCGACCAGCTTGCACGCGCGATCCTGGATCGGGTCGAAGGGATCCGGCGACAGTCCGACCGCGGCGAGCGGGGGGTAGCAACGCTCGTCGGGCGGCGTGACGTCGACGTCGAGCGCGTTCACGGTCGTGCCCCGGGCGCGACGGCGACCAGACCCGAGAGCAGGAGCCGGCCGTCAGCGCTGTGCGCGTCCACGCGGCAGCGCCAGAAGCCGAGAATGCGCCGATCGAGCGCGGCGTGGAAACGTACCCGGCCGTCGTGCCGCCGGGCGTGGATGGTGACGTCGCGGTACTCGGCGATCACCGCCGCCACGCCGGGGCCGCCAGGCTGCAGACCCGAGAACAGACCTGCGGCCTGCGCTGCGCCCTCGAGCAGTCGGGCCCATCGCCACGGGCCGTCGTCGATGCCATCGCAAGCGAGGCCGGTCGCGGTCGACTCGACGACCGTGCCGAGAAGGAGCGCCGGCGGCTGGTGCCGCATGAGCTGCTCGGCGCGCAGGTTGGCCGGGGTGCTCACCCGAGGCGGAGGGTAGCGCGCGCGGCAGGCTCGCCGCCTGCCTCGAGCTGGGCTTCGACGAGGACGCCCGCCGCGCGCGCTGTCACGACGATCTCGGTGTCGGGCCGGACACGACGTGCGAACGCGCACCGCACGATCGCACGCAAGTGCGCTGGCGCGGCGACGCGCTCGGCAAGCGCGGCCATCAGCTCGACCAAATAGGCGCCCGGCAGGAAGGGATCGCCCGGGAAGTGCCCGGCGGCGAGCGCGATCGCATGCTCGCGGCGCACGACGCCGCGGCCCGTATCGGCCTCGATCGCGACGCGCGCGAACGGGTCGCTCACTGCCGCGTCGGCGCGAGGGCCGTACCGACTCACGGCCAGCCGAAGCGCCGCAGGTCGCCCTCGAGTCGATGGCCACGCAGCCGGGCGAAGAGAGCCCCGATCGCCTGCGGGCGCGCATCGCTCACGTCGTCGGCGAGCGCTACCTCGGCGCCGTCACGGAAGCAGAGGCCGAGGAGGGTAAAGTCGTGCCCCGCGGCGGCCGGTAACGTCACCCAACCCGATCGGCCGAGTGAAAGGAGCGGCGCCTCGCGAAGCTTCATGAGCTGGCCTTCCGGGGGAGACCGTTCCCTGGTCATCTTACTCTGTTGCCCACCCTTCGAGCTCCCCTGCGACCTCCTGCCCGTCCACAGTGGCGCCGCGCGCGCTCATGCGGGGTGAGCGCTGTATGGATTGCCCGCTCGAGAATCCCGTGTTGCGGATCGAGATCGGGAGCCGATCCGCCCCTCCCTCTCGGTCAGGGGCGAGTCACGAGCGCTTGCGGCGCGGCGACTGACTGCGGTACTGGAAGAACACCTCGAGAAAAGGTAGGAGCGTGGAGGGAGCCGAGGCGCTCAAGTCGGAGATCAAGAAGCTGATCGTCGAGGCGCTCGCGCTCGGGGACGTCGATCCGCAACAGATCGAGACCGACGCGGAACTGTTCGGCGAGGGCCTCGGGCTCGACTCGATCGACGTGCTCGAGGGCGTCATGGTGCTCGAGCGCTACGGCGTGACTATCGAGGACGCCCCCGAGGGCAAGGACTGAGATGACAGCGCCGACGCCCCGCCGGAGCCGACCCCGTGCAAACAAGGCGGGGGGTCGCTGGGAGGAGTTCGCGGAGCGGGGCTCGATCGGCGCGCTCCGGTTGATGGCGCGCCTTTACAATCTGCTTGGCCGCCGCCTCTCGCGTGCCATTCTCCATCCGATCGCGGCCTACTTCTTCGTGCGCGATCGCGCCTCGCGAGGTCCGTCGCGCCGCTATCTCGAACGGGTCTGGGCTCATCCCGAAGGGCGGCCGCAGCTGCGAGGGCGACCGGGCTTTTTCGCCCCCTACTGGCACTACCACGAGTTCGCGCTCCAGATCTTCGACCGCATGGTGCTCTGGGGGCACGGCCTCTCGGAGCTGCGCATGGACCACCAGGGGTCCGAGCACCTCTTCGCCCTCAAGCGCGAGCGGCGTGGTGGGATCTTGATCGGCGCCCACCTCGGCAGCTTCGACATGCCTCGCCAGCTCGCGGGCGGCCACGGCATCGCGCTCAACGTGGTGATGTTCACCGCGCACGCAGAGCGCATCAATCGCTTCTTCAAGTCGCTCGACCCGACCAGCCAGATGCGTGTGCTGAGCCCTGGCTCGATGAGCACGGCCTTCGAGATCAAGGCCTGCCTCGACCGCGGCGAGATGGTGGGGATCATGGCCGACCGCCTGCCCGCGGGCGGAGGTGACACGCCGATCCTCATCGACTTCCTGGGGCTTCCGATGGCGTTCCCGCTCTCGCCCTTCCGCTTGGCCTGCCTGCTCGGCGTCCCGGCCTTTCTCTCGCTCTGTCTGCGCAAGGGCGACGCCCACTACGAGGCGGTGGTGCGCCCGGTCGGCAGCGTTGCGAAGATCCCGCGTCACGACCGCGACAAGGCGGCGGTTGAGCTTGCCCGGGCCTGGGTGCAGGGCCTCGAGCAGGCCTGCCTGGAGCATCCCTACCAGTGGTTCAACTTCTACGACACCTGGGAGCAGGCGTGAGCATGCGCCGCGTACGCGGCGGGTGCCGGAGTGGCTGTGCGCGAGTCCGTGGAGTCGGCGTGACCGAGCCGGATTTGGTCCCTGACCTCGCTGCGTTCGTGCAGGCAAGCGAGGAGCTCTTCGAGGAGCTGCGCGCCGCCACCCTCACTCTCCGGAACTAAGCTTCGGCGTCGCCGCGGGGAAGGCGAAGCCGCTCCGGCCGAGTGCGCCGGCGAGCCTCAGGAGGAGCGAGAAGATCTCGAGTCCGAGGACGGCCTCACAATCCGCAACGCGCGATTGTGAAGTCCGCCTCAGGGCTCGTGCGATCCGCGGCGACGAGCCAACCGCCATCCGCGGAGCGGATCACGATCACGCCGTAGGAGGCGATCCGGCGTCGCCATGCATTTGCCGACACCGCCATCCACGTGTCCTGAAGACGCTCGATACGCACGGGCTCAAGGGCGCTCACCCGCCTGCGGGCATCTCCTGTGAGCCGCACCAAGTGGACGTGAAGCTGGTCCTGTGTGCGGTCGCCGGGTGGATTGACCGCGAGCGCGATCTCGGACTCGTCAGAGATTCGGCGTCGCGCCGCTTCCCACGCGAAGGGCCAGACGCCGTTGGGGCGCCGTGGGTCCTCCACGCCGGTCACCTCGAGGCGTGGCAGGGCGAGACCGTGGACGAACCCTTCAGGACAGCCGCACATCTTGATATCGCGGATGGCGACGTACTCCTGGCTTTGGGCCCATACCTCTGTAGTGCGCTCGCAGGAGCTCGCACCGCCGCAGTAGCCGGCTTGGGGTGAGGCGCAGCGAGAGCAGTACCAGAGCTCGCCCGGATTGAGGCAGTCCGTAACGATGCCGACCAGAATGTTGCGGGAAGGCGCGGCGGAGAGGCAGCCCGCAGCCAGCAGGAGCGCAACGAAGATCACAGGACGGCGCATGGTCCAGCTCTGAGGGTAACGGATCTGCGACCCGTGGAGCCGCCTCAACACCTTGGCCAGCTCGCTGGCAAAGCCGATCCTGCGCCATGAGCCTTGGGAGGGCTAGCCTACCTAGGAGGCAATCGTCGCCTGCTGGGTTTACTCAATGAGAAACCAGGAGATCCGAGCGGCGCTCGAGTATCACGAGGCGACCAAGCACAGCGAGCGCAGCCTGCGAGGGAACCGTCACGTTCTCGACTTTTCGAACCAGCCGCTTCCATTCAAGATCTACCGCGGCCTCGAGGTAATCCCACTCGCATGGGACCTTCCCGAGCGCGAGACGCCCGCCCTCGACGCGATCGCCGCGACTGGATCGCCTCACTCCGGCGAGCGCATTCCTGACATTTCCGTACTCGCCCGCGTCCTCTTGCTCTCGGCGGGAATCACCAAGCGCAAGCGCTACCCAGGCGGCGAGATCCTTTTCCGCGCCTACGCCAACACGGGCGCGCTCTACCATGTCGATCTCTATCTCATCACATGCGATCTCCAGGGCCTGGCAGCCGGGGTGTACCACTTCGGCCCGCACGACTTCGCGCTGCATCGTCTGCGCTCGGGGGACTTCCGCGGTGTCCTCCTAGAGGCAAGTGGAGAGAACCCGGATCTGGCCCGCGCCCCTGTGATCCTGGCGAGCGCTTCTACCTACTGGCGCAACGCCTGGAAGTACCAGGCGCGCAGCTACCGCCACTGCTACTGGGACGGAGGGACGCTCCACGCGAACCTCCTCGCCGCGGCCGAGGCCGAGGCGCTCGAGCCGCGCATCGTGATGGGCTTCGCCGACGCCGTCGTGGAGGGGGTCCTCGCTCTCGACCCGCGGCGCGAGGGCGCGCTTACGCTCGTGCCGCTCGGCCGCTGCGCGAAGCCGCCGCCATCGGCGCTGCCCGTGCCGATGCTAAGGCTCGAGACCGAGCCGCTCTCTCGGGAGGAGGTGGCCTACCCGGCGATCCGGGTGGCGCACGAAGCTTCGAAGCTTGAGAGCAGTGAGGAGGCGCGCTCCTGGCGGGCCCACGCGATGCCCACGCAACCGGAGCCGCCCGTTCGAACGAAGACCCTGCCGCTTCGGCCAGCGTCGAGCGCGGAGCAGCGCTCCGCGTCACTCGACCGTGTCATCCAAAGGCGAGGATCGACACGCGCCTTCGATCCGACCCGATCGCTCCGCTTCGACGAGCTTTCGACCGCGCTCGACCGAGCGACACGCGGCCTTGCCGCGGACTTCCTCGCACCGGGGGCGTCCCTCCTCGACCTCTACCTCATCGTCCACGCCGTCGACGGGCTTCCGCCCGGCGCCTACGCCTACCGCCGGCGCGAGCGAGCACTCGAGCCGCTGCGCGAGGGTTCCTTTCGCGAAACAGCCGGTCGCCTGGGCCTCTTCCAGGAGCTTCCCGCCGAGGCGGCGGTGAATGTCTACAGTCTCGCCGCGCTCACTCCGCTCCTCGAGCGCTTTGGGAACCGCGGCTACCGCGCAGCGCAGCTTGAGGGAGGTGTCACCGGGGGCCGCCTTTATCTCGCCGCCTACGCCCAGGGTTTCGGTGCCACGGGTCTTACCTTTCTCGACGACGAGGTTACCGACTTCTTCTCCCCTCACGCCGCAGGCAAGAGCGTTCTATTCCTCACGGCCCTCGGCCACGCGGATCGTGCGCGACTCTCCTGAGCGGCCCCGTGACGGATCAACACTCTTCGCGACCGGCCGGCAGTCCACGACGCCTACACCCGTCGATGAGGCCGCTCTTCGACGTGAGCACCCTCGCCTTTGCGCATCGAGGGCCCGCGGAAACGGCCCGTCTCCCCTCCGCGGGGCGGACTGTGCGAGGCCGGCGCCGGGCCGCGATCTGTAGGGGAGATCGCTGGAACCCGCGGCGCCGGCGCTCGCACAAATCCCAGACGCGCCAGCCTGGCGCTGGCGTGTCGCCTGTGAGGCAAAGCGGTGAGGCCGCGGCGGAGCAGTGAAACCGGCGCCCGAGCCCACCTTCAGCGTTTGGATTCCGGTGGGAAGGATTCGCTCAGCGGGCTCGAGGCGCCGGCTACCCTTATGCGTTGCCTCTGGTCTCTGTGATCAATACGCGGGAGAGGAGAGATTGGTTACGGGAGCGCAGACGCCCCCCTCGGCTAGGGGGGGTGCGGCCCGCCAGGGCCTGCAGAAATCGGCGCCAGCCTCCCCGCTGGAACCCCGCTCCGGCGATTCCTTCGGATTCGAGCCGCACCCCGGCGGCGGCGTGCACGAAAAGGGACGACAGGAGCGCCGCTGAACCGGGAACTCGCCCGCCATCCGGGCTGCAGACTCTTGTACGCTTTTCGCAGGGAGCGAAGGGGCTTCTCGCTTGACCTAGGAACCGCATCACCAACCCCTCCGCCGCAGAACACTCGGGGAGACAAGCATGGATCTCGTAACGCTTCGCCCGATCGGCGTTGTGCGGAGCAGCCGTGTGGAAGCGATCGACGATGGCTGGGACGAGGTCGCAGCGACGATCGCGCTCGATCCGGCCCGGTTCGGGCCCGAAGCGGTCCTAGGTCTCGACGCATTTTCGCACATCGAAGTTGTCTACTACTTCCACGGTCCCGCAGCGGAAAGGGAGGAGATCGGCGCGCGCAGGCCCCGCGGCCGACCGGACTGGCCGCTCGTCGGCATATTTGCGCAGCGGGGGAAGAACCGCCCCAATCGCCTCGGTGTCACCAGATGCCGACTGTTGGCGGTGGAGGGCCTTTGCATCCGCGTAGAGGGCCTGGACGCGATCGAAGGATCACCCGTGCTGGATATCAAGCCGTACATGTCTGGCTTCGCGCCGCGCGGCCCGCTGCGAGAGCCGAGCTGGGCGAAGGAGCTGATGGCGGACTATTGGTGAGCGCCGAGCGCGGTTCTGGCCCGCGCCCGGAAAAACGAAGAGCTCGAGGGGTGGATCCTTGTCCCACCAGAAAAAGGGCCGAATTCACCAACCCTTCGCTGTGGATCGCCGCCGTTAGCTCTGCGCCGCACCCGGCAGCCAGAGCGTAAACCTCGCTCCGCCTTCCGAGCGATTCTCTGCATCGAGGCGACCGCCATTTCGTCGCGCGAGCTCCCAGCACAAGCTCAGCCCGAGACCGAGATTGGAACTCGGTCGCCGCGTTGTAAACAACGGCTCGAACACGTGCGGAAGGTCGCGTTCGGAGATGCCCGGGCCTTGGTCCGCAACCTGCACTGCGACGCCTCCCTCCGAAGGACGGAGCTCGATTTCGATCGGAACATCCTCTCCGCCCATCTGTCTTGCGTTGAGGATGAGGTGAAGAACGATGTGAATCACGTCATTTTCAGAGGCGAGGATGCGAGGGAGCGGATTCGGAGTGCCTACGACGAGTGCCGTCGGTCCCTTGCCGAAACCTCCCAACGCGACCGCTTTTTCTACGGCAGAATGGATGTCGAGCAGGCGCGGTTCGTCATAGGACCCCTCTGCCTGCGCCAAACTCACAAGCTTCTCAACAATCCGCTGGATGCGTTCGGTGCCTTCGCGGGCATCTGCGATCAACTGGTCGCCGTCGGCGACGAGGGCTCGTAGCCGTTCCGGGAGGGCGCCCCTTGCCACCATCTTGGCGAGCGGAGAAAGGAGCCGATCGAGCAGGGCAAGGTTCGCGGAGACGTAACTCAAGGGGTTGTTGATCTCGTGGGCGACAGCCGTCGCGAGATACCCGAGCGCTTCCACGCGCGTCTTCATCTCGAGTCGCAGCTCGGCCCGTCGGATCTCAGACCGGTCGGTGACCACGACGCCGCTTGCGAAGAGTTGTCCCCGACGTTCGAGGGGGAACTCATGGACTTCGATCTCTCGGCCTCGACGCGCGCTCGCCTGCGCGAGGAGGGCGCGCAGGGCTTGTCCTTCCACCCGGGGGGTGCCGAGAATCCGCAAGGCCGCCGCGTTCCAGTCGACGACCTTCCCGGTGAGATCGGCGACCAGAACGCCGACACGGGTTTGAGCGACAACCTCGGCGCGCGCTGCCTCAGGGTGGTAGGGGCCCCAAGTCAGATCCGCGATCATGAAGCGGAAGAGCAGGGCGGAGAGGCCCAGGGTGAGGGGTGTCGGGTCCCACGGTGTCAGCCGCAGCAGGACGTACATGGCGTTTGCGATTGCCGGGAGGAACGTGGCCGCAAGAACGAGTGCCAGCCGCCGACGCTGGTTTCCCAAGCTTCGGTGCGTCGCACGGACAAAGGGAACCGCGCCGAGCGCGATGAGCGTCCAGGAATAAACGGCGTTCGCGAGAAAGAGCGGCCCATGGCGCGGGGGGATGGCGTACCAGTCGATGAACTCGCCCCCGGGCGCCAGGTAAAGGCATGCGTAGGGGACCATGCTGGGAAGCAAGAGGAGAAAGAAGACTCGCCTCGGCCATGAAACGGCATTGGGATACGCCGCAGTCAGCGCTGACCAGACCCACGCTGCGGGCACGGTACACACGCCGGCGAACAAGATGCGGCGGGCCACCAGCACGCCGGTGGGAGTCGCCGCGAGTCGTACCAGGAGTTCCCCGGACGACCAAGAAAGCGCCGCCATCGCGAGCACAACGACGCACCACAGTCTTCTCCGTCGTGTGCGATCAATCGCGATATCGGCCGCAATCCATGCGGTGAGAGCGATCACGCTCAGGAGAGTTGCGTCGTAGAGGATCATGTTCGCCTCGCGACGTCGTCGCGGATCGAGCCAACTCTAGCGCGTCGGCATCCGTCGGCGTTCGTCGTGAACGATGAATCTCCTCGCCCCCCGCAACACGGCGCGGCGGGATAGTGCGGGAGGTCACGCCTCGCAGTAGCGCAGGAGATCGAGCCGAGGGAGGAAGAGGCGCTGGATGATTTCCGGCCAGGCGTAGTGTTTGGCGGTGTTGCGGCCGGCGCGACGCATCGACTCGGCTTGGGCGGGATGGGCCT
>Ga0116216_10000039_pt1 | contig 126605 bp, 115 predicted proteins | sample Sb_taG_11_FD_89696 | JGI IMG/M metagenome (GOLD analysis project Ga0116216, IMG submission 89696) | Peat soil microbial communities from Weissenstadt, Germany - Sb_50d_3_AS metaG | ecosystem: Environmental > Terrestrial > Soil > Wetlands > Peat | place: Germany: Weissenstadt | collected... | reverse complement strand
GCTCACCAGCGGCAAGTGGGAACGTTCGAGGTTCTCCGGCGTGGAGCTGTTCGAGAAGACGCTCGGGATCCTCGGGTTCGGGCGGATCGGGCAGCTCGTAGCCCAGCGAGCCCGCGCCTTCGGAATGCGAGTGATCGCCTTCGATCCATATGTCGGCGCCGAGCGCTACCGCAAGCTCGCGGTCCAGAAGGCCGCATCGTCCGACGAGGTCTATGCGGCGGCGGACTTCATCACGCTGCATCTGCCGAGCACGCCGAAGACACGGGGTTGGCTCGACGCCGAGGCGCTCGCGAAGTGCAAGGACGGCGTCCGCGTGCTAAACGTCGCCCGCGGACCGCTGCTCGTCGACGAGGACCTGCAGGCGGCGCTGGACTCGGGCAAGGTGGCAGGCGCCGCGCTGGACGTGTTCCGCTCCGAGCCGCCGGGCGATCACCCGCTGTTCGGATACCCGAACGTGATCGTCACGCCACATCTCGGCGCCTCGACGGCGGAGGCGACCGACCGCGCCGGCTACCAGGCGGCCGAGCAGGTAATCGCCGCGCTCACAGGCGGGATCGTCACCAGCGCCGTCAACATCCCCGCGATCCCAGCCGAGGACATCGAGGCGCTCGCGCCGTTCGTACCGCTATGCAGCGCGCTCGGGCGAATCGCGATCGAGCTCGCTGACGAATCTTCGGTCGACCGCGTCGACACCGAGTTCCTGGGAAGGATCGCCGAGCGCGACACGCGCCTACTCTCGATCCAGGCGCTGATCGGCGTGCTGCTCGACCACACCGAAGAGGAGGTCAACGAGGTCAACGCGCCCGCGATTGCTCAGGAGCGCGGAATCTCGATCGGAGAGACAAAGCGCAGGCGGGCACGCGACTACACCGACGTGATCCGCGTCATCATCACCTCCGGCGACGAACGGGTGCGGGTCGCCGGCATGCTGATCGGGCGCCAGAACCGGCCCCACCTGCTGGAAGCGTTCGGTCAACGGTTCGATGTCCAGCTCGAGAATCACATCACACTGTTCCGCTACAGCGACGTGCCCGGGATGATCGGCCGTGTCGGCACCTGTTTCGGCAAGCACGGCGTCAACATAGTCTCCGCGGCGGTCGGCCGCCAATCAGACGAAGGCGAGACAGGCACCAACCGCCTCGCGGCGATGGCGATCACCACCGACACTTCGGTGCCGCCCGAGGTGATCGAGGAAATCGTCGCGTCGGAAGGATTCGAGGCGGGGCGGACGGTGATGCTCTAAATCCACCCCCGCGAGTCGCCTCACTGGACTCCTGGATTGCCTCGTCGATGCGCCGGCGTTCGCGGCTTGCAAACAGAGCTTCCCCTCTCGAAAGAGGGTGGGATCTCTCTGGGCGCGACGTCGACCTGATCGCGCCCCTGGCGCAGGACCTCGCAGAGTGGCGGATGGCCTGTGGCCGTCCGTCTGACAGCGAGCTGATCATTCCGCGCTCATCTGGCACGGCACTACGCCGGCACGATGCGAGAGCTGAAAACGGAGCCCCGGGTCCCCGCCGCCGAGGCCATTCGGCAGGTCCGCGAGGAGATCTGCGGGACGCACTCAGGACGCACCCCGCAAATTGCCGAGGACCGCAAGTAGGCGAAATCCCCTGTAACTACCGTAGTGGGCGATGCTGGGCTCGAACCAGCGACCTCCGCCTTGTCGAGACGGCGCTCTCCCAGCTGAGCTAATCGCCCGGGAGGGTTCGTAAATTTAGCGTGCATAGGTCGGCGGGTCACGGGGTAGACTCGTCGGCGATGTGGAGAAAGCTTCGGCTGTCGTTTCTCGTCCTTGCGTGCGTGGGCCTTACGAGCGCTGCCGCTGTCGCGCAGACGTCTTCCTCCGACACGTCGGTCACGCCGAAGACGGGCAAGACGCACACGCGGTTCGTGGTCAACTTCATCCCGCCCGCGAGCACGACGGCGGGCAGCCGCCTCACCTCTCAGATCAGCTATGTGGTCTCGGCGCACATGCGATCCCGTCCGCGAGGGTGCAACTCCGCGGTTTCGGCGTCCGTGAGCCAAGCCGTGGCGGGCTCGATGGCCCACGTCCAGCTGGCCCCGCACAACGGCCACGGCCGTTGGTGCGCCGGTGGTGTGTTCCGGGGTCAGGTCGAGGAGGTCATAACTCCTCCGTCCTGCGGGTGCCCTCTCCCCCTGCACGCGGCCATCCCCTGTCCGGTTAGCGAGGCGTCTGGGTCCCGGCTCTGCCCGTTCCGGGGAGCTCGAGCGTCGAGCCCGGACATCATGGTTGCCCCGCAGACGATCGGGACGTTCAGCTTCCGCGTTCGCAAGCCTCGCTGAGGAACCGAGCCGCCACGAGGCCGTCCACGAGGCGCACGGATAGCATCCGGCGCCCATGGACTACGAGCTCCCCGACGGCAACAAGCTGACGCTGCCGGACGGCGCCACGGGCGCCGACGCGGCGGCGGCGATCGGGCCCGGTCTCGCCCGGGCGGCGCTGGCGATCAAGGTCGACGGCGAGCTGCGTGACCTGGCGCGCGAGCTGCCCCACGGCAACGGTGTGCCGACGCTCGAGATCCTCACCGATCGCAGCGGACCCGAAGCCCTCGCCCTGATCCGCCACGACTGTGCCCACGTGCTCGCCGCGGCCGTGATGGAGCTCTACCCGGGGGTCAAGATCTCGATCGGACCGCCGATCGAGAACGGCTTCTACTACGACTTCGACTTCCCCGAAGAAACGACGATCAGCGACGCCGATTTCGAGCGGATCGAGTCGAAGATGCGCGAGCACATCGACGCCGACGAGCCTTTCGTGCGTGAGGACGTCGCCGCCGGCGATGCACTCGAGCGGTTCCTGTCCGAGGGCCAGGACTACAAGGTCGAGCTGATCGAGGATCTGGTCAAGAACGAGGGCGTGCACACTGTCTCGCTGTACACGAACGGCCCGTTCACGGACCTGTGCCGCGGGCCCCACGCGCCGAGCACGAAGCGGATCAAGGCGTTCAAGCTCCAGTCGGTCGCGGGCGCCTACTGGCGCGGGAATGCGACCAATCCAATGCTCACGCGCGTGTATGGAACCGCGTTCTTCTCTGCCAAGGACCTCGAGGAGTACCTGGAGCAGGTCGAACGGGCGCGCGCCAACGACCACCGCCGCCTCGGTCCGCAGCTCGGTCTGTTCACGTTCTCGGACGTGGCGCCGGGTTCTGCGTTCTGGTTCCCGGCCGGCGCCGAGGTGTTCAACTCGCTGGTCGCGCTCAGCCGGGAGATGGGCCCTCCCCGCGGCTACACCGAGGTCAAGACGCCGCAACTGTTCGACAGCTCGCTGTGGAAGACCTCAGGCCACTGGGACAAGTACCGGGAGAACATGTTCGTTACCGAGGCCGAGGACCGGCCGATGGCGCTCAAGCCGATGAACTGCCCCGGGCACTGCCATCTCTACTCACTGCAGAAGCACTCCTACCGCGACCTTCCCGTCCGCTACTTCGAGCCCGGCTTGCTCCACCGAAACGAGCCGAGCGGGACGCTGCACGGATTGCTGCGAGTGCGCCACTTCACCCAGGACGACGCCCACATCTTCTGCACCGAGGAGCAGATCCAGGACGAGGTTGCGGCCGCGCTGGAGTTCGCGTTCGCCACCTACGACGTGTTCGGGCTCGACGTGCGGCTCGAGCTCTCGACCCGGCCGGACAAGCGGATCGGGTCCGACGCGCTGTGGGACCACAGCGAGAGCGCGCTCCTCCAGGCGCTGGAGAGCAAGGGCCTCTCCTACGACCTGAATCCCGGCGACGGCGCCTTCTACGGCCCGAAGATCGATACCCACATGACCGATTCGCTCGGCCGCTCCTGGCAGCTCGGGACCGTTCAGCTCGACTACAACTTCCCGGAGTGCTTCAAGCTGACCTACACGGGCGCCGACAACGCCGAGCACCAGCCGGTGATGATCCACCGGGCGCTGATGGGCTCATACGAGCGGTTCATCGGGATCCTGCTCGAGCACCTCGGCGGCGAGCTGCCGGTCTGGCTCGCTCCCGTGCAGGCGATCGTGCTGCCGATTGCAGACCGCCATGTCGACCACGCGGCGGATATCGCCGGGCGGATCAGGGCGGCCGGCCTGCGGGCCGAGGTCGACGAGCGCACGGAATCCATCGCCCGCAAGATCCGTGACGCCGAGCTGCGCAAGATTCCCTACATGCTCGTCGTGGGGGACCGGGAGCAGGAGCACGACGAGGTCGCTCTGCGGGAACATCGCCGCGGGGACGTGGGATCGATGGCCGTGCAGGCATTCATAGAGCGCCTCGACGAAGAGTCGAAAAGTCGAGCGAACGACTAAATACGCCGCTATACTGGCCGCCGTTGCTCCAACTGCATCACCACACACGGCCCGGCGCCGCTTGACGTTACGCCGCCACCGCAACTAGTGCCGGTTCCCCGTAGGTTCGACCGGCGCCCGCCAGAGCGGGATCAAACTCGGATCAACGATCGGATCCGAGTACCCGAGGTTCGTCTCGTGGGCGAGGATGGCAAGCAGATCGGGGTCGTCAAGACCTCGGAGGCGCTCTCCTACGCCCAGGAGCGAGATCTCGACCTCGTCGAGGTGGCCCCGGACGCGCGTCCTCCCGTCTGCCGCGTCCTCGACTACTCCAAATACAAGTACGAGCAGGCGCAGAAGCAGAAGGCGGCCCGCAAGCACCAGCAGCAGATCACGGTGCGTGAGATCAAGTTCCGGCCGAAGATCGCCCAGAACGACTACGACACCAAGAAGAGCCACGTCCGCCGGTTCCTGACCGGCAAGGACCGCGTGAAGATCACGATCATGTTCCGCGGGCGCGAGGTCACGCATCCGGAGCGGGGCATGGCCCTGCTCGATCGCCTCGCCGAGGAGCTGGCGGAGATCGCGGTCGTCGAACAGGCGCCCGTCCAGGATGGACGAAACATGACGATGATGCTGGCCCCGTCCAAGGCGATCCTCGCCGGTGGGCAGGAGAAGAGCGCTGATGGGACCGCGGAAGCGAGCGCCGATGCGACCGCGGAAGCGAGCGCCGATGGCGCCGGCGAGGCGGACGCCAATCACGGCGAGCAAGCCGCGGTCAGCGACAAGCGCGCCTCGCAGGCGCCCAGCGACGCGGCGGCTTAATCCGCACAGTACGCGGTGCGGCGCTGACGGCGTCTGCTTTACTAAGCCACCCGTCATGCCCAAGATGAAGACCCATTCCGGAGCGAAGAAGCGCTTCAAGCTGACCGCCACCGGCAAGGTGCGCGGCCGGCACTCGTTCTCGACCCACATCCTCGAGAAGAAGTCGCCCAAGCGCAAGCGGCACTTCGCCGAGCCGGCCGTGATCTCCAGGCACGACGAGCCGCGCGTGAAGAAGCTCTTGGGAGCGAAGCGCTCATGACGCGCGTGAAGCGCTCGGTCCACGCGCGCAAGAAGCGTCGGGCGACGCTGGCACTGGCGAAGGGATACCGGGGCGACGCCAGCCGCCATTACCGGGCGGCCAAGGAAGCGGTGCTGAAGGCCGACCAGTACCGCTACCGCGACCGGCGCAACCGTAAGCGCGACTTCCGCCGCCTGTGGATCACCCGGATCAACGCCGCGGCGCGCCAGAACGACATGTCCTACTCGCAGCTGATGCACGGTCTGCAGCTCGCCGGGGTGGAGCTCGACCGCAAGATCCTCGCGGACATCGCCGTCCGCGACGCCGAGACCTTCCGACGCTTTGCCGACCGCGCCCGCGAGGCGCTGGCGGCCGGCTGAGCACTAGCCGAAACCACCAGCACCAAAACCCGGGCGCCGATCCACGAGGACGGCGCCTTTTTTGTTTCTCATGACGATCACAAGCTCGCACAACCAGAGGCTCAAGGAGATCCGAAAGCTCCGGATGCGTCGCCGGGAGCGCGAACGTGCGGGCCGCTTCGTCGCCGAGGGCGAGGACCTGCTCGCGGCCGCCGATGCCGCCGGATGGCGGGCGGTCGAGCGGTTCTGCGCCGCCGGGAGCGGACTGCCCGGGATCGAGGTCGAGCCAAAGCTGCTCGCGGGCGCTTCAGGGCTCGGATCGGGGACGCGGACACTGGCGGTCTACGAGGAGCAGTGGGCGCCGGCGCCGATCGGATCGCTCTGCGTCTATCTATACGGGGTCCACGATCCCGGCAATGTCGGCGCGGTGCTGCGCTCGGCCGAGGCGTTCGGGGCCTCGTGCGTGGCGATCGGCCCCGCGAGCGCCGATCCGTTCGGCCCGAAGGCTGTTCGGGCGAGCATGGGCGCCGTGTTCGCGGTGCCCCTGTGGCGGGCGCCCGACGACGGTTCAATCGATCAGCTGCCGGGCACGAAAATCGCCCTCGCTGCCGGCACCGGGCCGCCACTGGCCGGAGTGTGCGGTCCAGATCAAACCGCGATCACCCTACTGATCGGAGCCGAGCGCGACGGGCTTCCACAGCATGTGGTCGACGCCGCCGACCTCACCGCGCAGATCCCGATCCGTAGCCACTCGCTGAACGCAGCAATGGCAGCAACTGTCGCCCTCTATGAGGTAAATAGGATGGCGCCGGCAACATGACCGAACGGATCGCACAGATCAGGCACGAGGCCGAGGCTGCGATCGCCGCCGCCGCCGACACGCAGGCGCTCGAGGAGGCCCGGATCCGCTACCTGGGACGTAAGGCCGAGCTCCCGAACCTGCTGCGCAACGTGGCGCAGCTGCCTCCGGAGCAGCGGGCCGCCACCGGGAAGGCGGCGAATGAGGTGCGCCAGGCGCTCGAGCGGGCGATCGAGGAACGGGCCGCCGACCTCGCCGAGTCAGAGCTCGAGCAGCGCCTTCAGCAGGACCGGGTCGACGTGACGCTGCCGGCCGACCCGCTTCCCTCGATCGGCCGGCTGCACCTGATGACCAAGACCCAGCGGGAGATCGAGGACGTGTTCATCGGACTCGGGTTCAACGTCGCCGAGGGGCCCGAGGTGGAGACCGTCTACTACAACTTCGACGCGTTGAACTTCGCGCCGACGCACCCGTCGCGCCTGACGACCGACACGTTCTACGTCAAGCCGCTGAGCGACATCCTCGATCCACAGGCGCGGTTGCTCCGGGTGCACACCTCTCCGGTCCAGATCCGCGCGATGGAGGCGCAGCCTCCGCCGATTTACATCGTCATGCCGGGTCGGGTCTACCGGCCCGACAACGACGCCACTCACACGCCCCAGTTCCACCAGATCGAGGGACTCGCCGTCGACACCGACGTGACCCTAGCCGACCTGAAGGGCACGCTGCTGGCGTTCGCTCGCGCGATCTTCGGCGAGGAGCGCCAGGTGCGGTTGCGGCCCCACTTCTTCCCGTTCACAGAGCCGAGCGTCGAGGTCGACGTCTCGTGTTTCAACTGCGTTGACGGCATGACCGCGGACGGGCAGCGCTGCCCGCTGTGCAAGGGCACGGCGTGGATCGAGATCCTGGGAGCGGGCATGGTCGACCCGAACGTGTTCGAGCACGTCCGCGCCAACGGCTACGACCCGGAGAAGATCCAGGGGTTCGCGTTCGGGATGGGGATCGAGCGGATCGCCATGCTCAAGCACGGCGTCCCGACCTGCGGCTCCTCTACGACAACGACGTCCGCTTCCTGGAGCAGTTCGGATGAGGGTCCCGCTCGAGTGGCTCCACCAGTACTGCGCTCCTGAGCTCGACGTGCATGCGCTCGCCGATCGCCTGGCGATGACCGGCACCGAAGTCGAGCGCGTCGAGCGCCACGGTGTCGCGGCGCTCGAGAACTTCGTCGTTGGCAGGGTGCTCGAGGCGGCCCCGCACCCCGACGCCGACCGCCTCACCGTGTGCCTGGTCGACGCCGGCGGCGGCGAGCCGCGACAGATCGTGTGCGGTGCTCCCAACGTTGCTGCGGGCCAGACCGTCGCCGTGGCCAAGCCCGGCGCGGTGATGCCCGACGGGACCAAGCTGCGCAAGGCCAAGCTCCGCGGGCAGGAATCGGACGGGATGATCCTCGCCGAGGACGAACTGGCGATCGGCACCGAGCACGCCGGGATCATCGTGCTCGGCGAGGATGGGCTCACCCCCGGGGCCCCGCTCGAAGGCGTGCTTCCGATCGCGACCGACGTGCTGGTGCTCGAGATCACGCCCAACCGTCCGGACTGCCTTGGGATGTATGGCGTCGCCCGGGAGGTGCACGCCACCACCGAGGCTCCGCTGAGCGCGCCGCCGTGGGACAACGATGCCCACCCCGGCGGCGAGGTCGGCCAGGTCACGATCGACGTTCGGTGCCCGGAGCTCTGCCCGCGGTTCACCGCCCGCGTGTTCGAGGACGTGAAGATCGGGCCGTCGCCGTGGTGGCTCAAGGCGCGCCTGATGGCCGCCGGGCAACGGCCGATCTCCAACGTCGTCGACATCACGAACTACGTGATGCTGCTGACCGGACAGCCGCTGCACGCGTTCGATCTCGACCGCGTCGCTGGCGCACGGCTGACCGTCCGCCGCGCCGAGAACGGCGAGGTCATCGAGACGCTCGACGGCCAGACGCGGACGCTCGACCACGAGATGGTGCTGATCGCGGACGCGGACGGGCCCACCTCGATCGCCGGCGTGATGGGCGGCGCCCGTTCGGAGGTCGCGCCGGACACGACCACGGTGCTGATGGAGGTCGCGAACTGGATCGGCGCCAACATCCATCGGACCTCGCTCAGGCTCGGGCTCCGTAGCGAGGCCTCGACGCGGTTCGAGAAGCAGCTTCAGCCCGAGCAGGCGCTGGAGGCGCAGGCGGTGGCGACGAAGCTGATGGTTGAGCTGTGCGGCGCCCGGGCGGTTCCCGGGACGATCGACGTCGGCGGCGCTGGGCCCGAGACGCCCACGATCAGGCTCAGGGACGCGCGGGTGGAGAGTCTGCTCGGGACGCGGATCCCGCGCGAGCGCAGCCGGCGCATCCTGCAGGCGCTCGAGTTCACGACGTCCGACGCCGCCGACGGCCTCGATGTCAAGCCCCCCACGTTCCGACGCGACGACGTGACCCGGGAAGCAGACCTGATCGAGGAGGTGGCGCGCCTCGACGGTCTCGAGAAGCTGCCGGCCACGCTGCCGTCCCGGCACGGCGCCTCGGGGCGGCTGACGACCATTCAGCAACTGCGCCGGCGCGCGGCCGACGCGCTGACAGCGCAGGGACTCGACGAGATAGTCGGATGGAGCTTCGCCCGGCCCGACCTGGCGCACCGTCTCCGACTGGGTCCGCAGCGGGCGATCGAGCTCGAGAATCCGATGTCGGCGGAGCAGTCCGAGCTGCGGACGACACTGTTGGGCTCGCTGCTCGACGTCGCGCGGCGCAATCTCGCCCACGGTGCCTCGATGCTGCGGCTGTTCGAGGCGGGCGCGGTCTACCTCCCGGATGGGGAGGGCGAGCTCCCGCGCGAGCCCCACCACGTCGGCGCGCTGCTTCTCGGCGACGTCAGACCCGCGAGTTGGCGCGACCCGCAGCCGGGGACGGCCGACTTCTTCGCCGCCAAAGGGGTGCTCGAGGGAGTGCTCGACACGCTCCGCGTCCCATGGGCGGTCCGGGCGGGGGCTGGGCCGTTCCTTCACCCGGGCCGGGCCGCGGTGATTCTCGCCGGAGGGCGACCGGTTGGATGGCTTGGCGAGATTCATCCCCGGGTCGCCGCCGAATGGGATATCCGTGAGACCGTGGCCGGGTTTGAGCTCGATCTCGACGACGCCACCGCCGACGCCGTGCTGACGCCGCTCTACGAGGACGTCACGAGCTTCCCCGAGGTTCGCGAGGATCTCGCGGTTGTGGTATCCGATCGTGTCACGGCGGCGGAGGTGCTCGAGGTCGTGCGGCGCAGCGGTGCGCCGCTGCTGGCCGCCGCCGAGGTGTTCGACGTCTACGGCGACCCCGACCTGCTCGGTGCCGACAACGTCTCATTGGCGCTGCGCCTCGCGTACCGGGCGCCGGATCGCACGCTCACCGATGAGGAGGTCGCCGAGCGGCGCGCCCGGGTCGTGGCGGCGCTGGCCGATCAGCTCGGTGGGTGGGTCCGTGGCGCCTAGAGACTGTCTCAAAACTTCCGCACCCGTCTGGCGGCGGGCACGTCAGTCATGAGCCAGCCTCTTCGCGTCCCGGTCTCAGTATTCGGTGCCGCCGGGTTCACCGGCGCCCTCACGGCGAGGCTGCTCCACGGCCACCCGTCGTTCGAGCTGCAGGCTGTGACCGCACGCTCCGACGTCGGCGCCCGCCTCGACGAGCTCTATCCGCACCATCGCGTGCCGCTGACACTCGAGGAGCTCGACCTCGATCGCCACGGTAACGTCGAGGCCGCCATCGTCGCCTATCCCCACGGGGCGGCGGCGCCGCTGGTGGCGGAGCTTCGCAGCCGCGGCGTCAGGATCGTCGATCTGAGCGCGGACTTCAGGCTCCGCGATGCGACCGTTTACGAGCACTGGTACGACGAGCACCAGGCTCCGGAGCTGCTCGAGGAGGCCGTCTACGGGTTGCCGGAGTGCTACCGCGATCAGATCCGTGACGCCGACCTGGTCGCCAACCCGGGGTGCTACCCGACGGCCACGTTGCTCGCGCTCGCGCCACTCGCGCGCACGGGCCTGATCGAAGACGTCGTGATCGACGCCAAGTCCGGGGTGTCGGGGGCCGGCCGCGCGGCCACGGACAAGACCCACTTCGTGACCGTCGACGAGAACGTGAGCGCGTACGGCGTGCCGCGCCACCGCCACACCCCGGAAATCGAGCAGGAACTGCAGCAGCTCGGCGCCGAGGTGCGGGTCACGTTCACGCCGCACCTCCTGCCGCTCGATCAGGGCGAGCTCGTCTCGTGCTACGTCAGGCTCGCGGGTGACGGGCTCGACCTGGAGCAGCTGTATGGCGATGCCTACGCAGGCGAGCCGTTCGTCGAGCTCGCCTCCGCTCCGCCCGGTGTGCGCGACGTGCGGGACACGAATATCTGTCGGCTATCGGTTCACCGCGACGAGCGCACCGGCCGTGTGATCGTCTTCGGCGCGATCGACAACCTGTGGAAGGGGGCTGCCTCGCAGGCGGTGCAGAACCTCAACCTGATGTTCGGCCGGCCCGAGGCCGAGGGGATCGCGTGAGCGCGCTCGACACGTTCTTCAGGTCCCGCTGGATCGACGCACCGGCGCACATGATCGCGCTGCCAGGAGGACTGCCCAATGGGTTCCGGGGAGCTGGGCTCGCATGCGGGATCAAGGAGTCTGGCGCACCCGACCTGGGGCTGATGGTCTCCGACTCGCCGCAGACTACGAGCGCCGCCCGGTTCACGCGCTCGGGCACACTCGCGGCGCCGGTCCTGGTGACAATCGAGCGCACGCGGCTCGACGGGATCCGGGCCGTGGTCGTGAATTCCGGCAACGCCAACGCCGCCACCGGCGGGCCCGGGCTCGAGAACGCGGCGACGATGCGCCAAGCGGCGGCGATCGCCTGCGGGCTGGAGTCCGATGAGCTCGTGGCGGTCGCCTCGACCGGGGTGATCGGCGTGCCCCTGCCGATGGACGCCATCACCCGCGGGATCGCGGCCGCCGGCGGGCAGCTCCGAACGGACGGCGAGGCCGCGTTCGCCGAGGCGATCCGCACGACCGACGCGTTCCCCAAGCAGTGCTGCTTCGACGTGCGGCTGCGTGCGGGAACCGTGCGGCTGACCGCCCAGGCGAAGGGCGCGGGCATGATCTCGCCGGACTTCGCCACGCTGCTGGTGTTCGTGCAGAGCGACGCCGAGCTGTCCCCGGAGACCTGCGACCTGCTGCTCGGCGTCACCGTCAAGCGCGCGTTTGAGCGGATCACGGTCGACGGGCAGCTCTCGACGAGCGACACGGTCATCCTCCAGTGCAGCGCGCGATCTGGCGTCAAGGTCGAGCCGGAGACCGAGGACGAGCTGCGGTTCGGCGAGGCGCTCGACGCCGTGCTGCGGCAGCTCGCGCTCGAGGTCGTTCGCGACGGCGAGGGTGCCCGGCGCGTGGGCCGGGTGGTCGTCCGCGGCGGCGACGAGCAGACCGTGCACCGCGTGGCGCGCACCGTCGCCAACTCCTCGCTGGTCAAGACCGCGCTCTACGGCGGCGACCCGAACTGGGGACGGATCGCCCAGGCGGTGGGCGCGGCGACCGCCGGAATGGCGCCGCTCGATCTCGACATCGCGATCGAAGGGGTCGCGGTGTGCGCGCGCGGTTCGTACGTCCCGCACGACGCTGAGGCGCTGAAGGCCGCGGTCCAGGGCAGCGAGGTCGAGTACGACATCGGCCTCCCCGGCGAAGGCGCGGAGACGGAGCTGTTCTTCTCCGACCTCGGTCACGAGTACGTGACGATCAACGCGGACTACACCACGTGACCGATCTCCACTGATGCGCGACATCGGAACCCTGCTCGAGGCGCTCCCGTACATCCGCGACTTCCACGGCAAGACGGTCGTGATCAAGTACGGCGGCGCGGCGATGCTCGACTCGCAGCTCAAGGAAGATTTCGCCCGCGACGTGGTGCTGCTCAAGTACGTCGGCATGAATCCGGTGATCGTGCACGGCGGAGGACCAGAGATCACGAGCTACATGGAGCGGCTCGATCTGCCGGTCCAGTTCGTCGACGGGCTCCGGGTCTCCGATCCGGCGACCGTCGAGGTCGCGAAGATGGTGCTCGTGGGGAAGGTCAACAAGGACATCGTGCTGCGCCTCGGCCGCCACGGCCAACCTGCGGTCGGTCTGTGCGGGGACGATGGTCTGCTGTTTCGCGCCGCCCGGCAGGCTGCGCCGAGCGGCCAGGACATCGGCTTCGTCGGGCGGATCGAGCGGGTCGACGTCGACGTGCTCACCCACGTCGCCCAGGACTACATCCCGGTCGTCGCCAGCGTCGGCGCCGACCGCGAGGGGCACTCCTACAACATCAACGCCGACGAGGCCGCCGGGGCGGTCGCCGGGGCCCTGCGCGCGTACAAGCTCGTATTTCTGACCGACGTCGCCGGGTGGCTGCGCGACCCGGCCGATCCCTCGACGCTGGTCTCCGAAGCCGACGCCAACCAGGTCGCCGAGCTGCTGCCGACCGTCGCCGGGGGGATGCGCCCGAAGCTGGCGGCATGTCTGGACGCGATCCAGGGCGGGGTCTCCCACGCCCACATCGTCGACGGACGGGTGCCGCACTCGCTGCTGCTCGAGCTGTTCACCGATGCCGGCCAGGGCACCAAGATCGGAGCGGCGACGTGAGTGTCGCCGAGCTTCAGGAGCTCGAGCGCGACTACGCGATCCCCACCTACGCACGTAACCCGGTGGAGTTCGTCCGCGGCTTGGGCTGCCGCCTGTGGGACGATGCGGGCAACGAGTACCTGGACTTCCTGGCCGGGATCTCGGTGCTGAACGTCGGTCACTGCCATCCGCGCGTCGTGGAGGCCGTCCGCGACCAGGTCGGCCGGCTGACCCACGCCACGAATCTCTTTTACACGGAGCCGGGCATGCGGCTGTGCCAGCGACTGGCCAGCAGCTCGCTGGGCGGCAAGGTGTTCCTGACGAACTCGGGGACCGAGGCGATCGAGGCGGCGATCAAGCTCGTCCGCCGCGCCCGCCCGGGCGGCACGGTCCTCGTCGTCCAGGACGCGTTCCACGGCCGGACCTACGGCGCGCTGTCGGCGACGCCGCAGGAGTCAAAGCAGGCACCGTTCGCGCCGCTGGTCCCCGGCTTCGTGGTCGTGCCCAAGGATCCGGATGCGCTCGAGCGCGCCGTCGACGAACAGACAGCGGCGGTCCTGCTGGAGCCGATCCAGGGGGAGAGCGGAATCAACGTCCTCTCGGACGAGCTGCTGGTGGCGGCGCGCCAGGCGTGCGACCGAACCGGCGCGGCGCTCGTGTTCGACGAGATCCAGACCGGGATGGGGCGAACCGGTTCGCTGTGGGCTTATGAGCAGACGCCCGTCGTCCCCGATGCGCTCACGACCGCCAAGGCACTCGGCGGGGGATTGCCGATCGGCGCGCTCGTCACCGGCGACCGCCTGGCCGACACGTTTGAGACGGGTGACCACGGCTCGACGTTCGCCGGTGGCCCGGTGATCGCGAGCGCCGCGCTCGTAGCACTCGACATCTGCTCGGATCAGGACCTGCTGGCGAGCGTGCGGACGCTCGGGGAACGCCTCGCGGCCGGCCTGGGGCAGCTGTCCTACGTCGATCGCGTCCGCGGCCGGGGCCTGATGCTCGCGATCGACATTGCGCCCGAGATCTCGGCGCCCGCACTGGCGCGCCGGGCCCTGCTCGAGCAACGTCTGGTCGTCAACGCCACCGGGCCGGCGACGATCCGCCTCGAGCCGCCGCTGATCGTCGGCGAGGACGAGATCGACGAAGCCGTGCGGCGGCTGGGAGCGCTGGCGGAGTGACCGAATTCCTGCCGCCGGATGAGATGACGCTCGATGGGGCCGGGGACGCGCTGCGAAGCGGGGTGGCCACCGGTGCCGAGGAGACGCGCGAGACCGACCGCACGTTTTACGACACGTTCGACGGGCTGCTGCATGCGGAGCGGTTGGAGCTGGTCCACGAGAGCGGTCGGCTGGCCCTCGTCGAGACCGACTCGAGTCGCGAGCGCGCCGGGCTCGTGACCTCGCCGCCAACCGGTCCACTGCTGGCGGTCGAGCTGCCCGCGGGTCCGCTTCGGGAGGAACTGGAAGCGGTCTGCGGCGTCCGGGCGCTGCTCCCCCTGGTCCACGTCCACAGTCGCGTGCGCACGCTGCGCGTGCTCGGCGACGAGCAGAAGACGGTCGCGAGGATGAGCCTCGAAGAGCCCAAGGTGATCTCGGACAGCTCCTCGGAGACGCTGCTGCGCCCGCGGGTTCGGATCGTTGCGGTGCGCGGGTACGAAGCCGAGTTCGACCGCCTGCGACGGCGGCTCGTGAGTGAGCTTGGGTTCAAGCCGGCGGACCAACCGCTGGTCGACGAGGCGGTGCGGGCAGCGGGCGAGCTGCCCGGCGGCACCCCATCGAAGATCAAGGTTTCACTCGCCTATAACCAGCGGGCCGACGAAGCCGCCGTCCATGTCCTGCGCCGGCTGCTCGACGTGATCGAGGCGAGCATCGACGGGACCGTCGCCGACATCGACACCGAGTTCCTCCATGACTTTCGGGTCTCGATCCGCCGGTCTCGCGCCGTGCAGCGGGAGCTGAAGAAGGTCTTTCCGTCGGCGGCACTCGAGCGGTTCCGCGAGGAGTTCCGGTGGCTGCAGCGCGCCACCGGCGACGCTCGCGACCTCGACGTATACGTACTGGAGTTCGAGGATTACCGCGCGATGGTGCCCGACGCGATGGCTTCCGAACTGGATCCCCTACTGACCGTGCTCCGCGATCACCGAGCGGCGGCGCACCGAGAGGTCGGCCGCGTACTGCGCTCGTATCGGACGTCCCGCCTGCTCGCCGATTGGCGCTCGTTTCTCGACCGCCTCGTATCGCTGCCGGCGGACGACCGACCCGACGCGACGCGCCCGATCGGCGAGGTGGCCGGGCAGCGGATCAGGAAGGTCTACGGGCGGATGATCAAGATGGGCGGCGCGATCGACGAGTCCAGCGAGCCCGAGGTGTACCACGAGCTTCGCAAGAAGGGCAAGGAGCTCCGTTACCTGCTCGAGCTGTTCGGCGCGGCGCTGTACCCCGACGACGTCGTCAAGCCGATGGTCAAGGCGCTGAAGGCCCTGCAGGACGTCCTCGGTCAACACCAGGACCGCGAGGTCCAGGTGGCTACGCTGCGCTCGCTGCGCGACGAGGTCGCACGGCTGCCGGGCGGCGCCGCCGCGGTGATGGCGATGGGCGTGCTCGTCGAGCGCCTCGGCGAGGACGAACGGGCGGCGCGACAGGCGTTCGCGGAGCGCTTCGAGGCGTTCGCCTCGAATTCGCAGCGCAAGCTGGTGAAGGACACCTTCGGATGAGCCAGGTTCTCGCCACCTACAACATCAAGGGCGGCGTCGGGAAGACCTCGGCCGCGGTGAACCTCGCTTATCTGGCGGCCCGCGACGGCTATCGGACGCTCTTGTGGGACCTCGATCCACAGGGCGCCAGCACGTACCTGTTCCGCGTCAGGCCGAAGATCCCCGGCGGGGGGCGCCGGCTCGTGCGGCGAAAGACCGACATCACCGAGCTGATCAAGGGAACTGACCACGAGCGGCTCGACCTGCTCCCGGCCGACTTCTCCTATCGCCACATGGATCTCGCGCTGGACAGCTTCAAGCGGCCCACCTCACGGCTGGCTCGCGTGCTGGCGCCGATCCGAGACGACTACGACTACGTGTTCCTCGACTGTCCTCCGAGCATCTCGCTGGTCTCCGAGAGCGTGTTCGAGGCCGCCGACGCGCTGCTCGTCCCGATCATCCCGGCGACGCTGTCGGCGCGGACCTTCGAGCAGTTGCTGGAGCGCGTCGACGGACCCCGCGTGTTCGGGTTTTTCTCGATGGTCGACATTCGCAAACGCCTGCACCGAGATCTGATCGCCCGGTTCCGTCTCGCCCACCCGGCGGCGATGCTCGGGGCGGCGATCCCCACCTCCGAGGAGGTCGAGCTGATGGGTGAGGAGCGCACGGCGGTGGCCGAGATCGCGCCCGGCTGTCCCGCGGCGCTGGCCTACGAGACGCTGTGGCTCGACCTGCGCCGGCGACTCGAGGGACCGCAGGCCACCCTCACTACTCTTCGCGAACCGCAGTGACCGACCCGTTCGAACAAGCACCGCTGACGGCGAGCTACGAGGCGGTCCCCGACGAGGTCCATCGCGTGCTGCTGCTCTACAGCGGCGGCCTGGACACGAGCGTGATGCTGAAGTGGATCCGGGACCAGTACGACGCCGAGGTCGTGGCGCTGACCGTGAACCTGGGCCAGCCCGGCGAGGACTACGACGTGATCAGGACCAAGGCTCTCCAGATCGGAGCGGTCGACTGCCACGTCGTCGATGCCCGCGAGGAGTTCGCGGTGGAGTACGTCACGCGCGCGATCAAGGCGAACGCGATCTACGGCGTGGGCTATCCGCTGTTCACGGCGCTGGGCCGGCCGCTGATTGCGAAGCTCGCCGTCGAGCAGGCCCGCGCCTACGGCTGCGACACGATCGCCCATGGCTGTACCGGCAAGGGGAACGACCAGGTCCGGATCGAGTCGACGATCGCCACGCTCGCGCCCGAGCTGAAGGTGATCGCGCCGGTCCGCTCGTGGCGGATGGGGCGCGAGGAGGAAGCCAGATATGCGCGCGAGCACGGGATCCCGGTGAAGGGCGGGACCGAGCTCGCCCCCTACTCGATCGACGACAACCTGTGGGGGCGCTCCAGCGAGGGCCGGTGGATCGAGGAGCTCGACCATGCCCCCGAGGACGACGTCTTCCAGCTCGTCACGCGTCCGGAGGAGGCTCCCGACGAGCCCGAACAGCTGACGATCGAGTTCGAGCGCGGGATCCCGGTGGCGCTGAACGGCGACCGTCTCGGTCTGGTGACGCTGCTCGAACGCGCCGGCGAGATCGGCGCCCGCCACGGGATCGGGATCGTCGACCAGCTCGAGGACCGGATCGTCGGGCTCAAGGTCCGCGACATCTATGAGGTCCCGGCCGCCGCGATCGTGCTCACCGCCCACCAGGAGCTGGAGCGGCTCGTCGGCACGATCCACCAGAACCAGCTCAAGCCCACGCTCGACCAGAAGTGGGCATATCTCGTGTACGTGGGGCTGTGGTGGGAGCCGTTGCGGGCGGATCTCGACGCATTCATGGACGCCGCTAACGAGCAGGTCACAGGGACGATCGGCCTCAGGCTTTACAAAGGGTCCGCGCGGGTGACAACTCGTGCATCACAAAATGCCATCTATGACGCACAATTAGCTACTTTTGCAGAATCTGGCGGCCTTTTCTCGCAAGCAGCCTCTCCGGGGTTCATCGAGCTGTGGTCGCTGCAGTCGCGAATGGCCTGGCGAATCAGGAACCGGGAAGGCGGGTAGCATCGAATTCGATGGGATACAAGGTTCTTGGACTCGCCGTCTGGCAGGGTGGCAAGTGGTATCTGCGCCGTCGCCTGCCAGGTCGGGCCGGCAAGGCCGCGATCGGTGTGCTGGCGGTAGCCGTGATCGGCGGCGTGGTCGCCGTTCAGCGCCAGCAGGGATCGCACTAACGGCGTCGGGCGACCCGCCTAGCCCGCGAGTGCTCGTCGAGCCGTTCCGAGGCGGACGGTCGGGCTGATGGACGAGCCGGCCGGCGTGTCGTCCGCACTCGGGGTCCACGGTGATCCGACTGTCGCCGAGCTGCGCCGGGAGCTCGACAACCTCCGCTCTGCCGCCGAACACGAGAACGCGGCAAGGGTCGCGGCCGAGATGCGCGCGGCCACGATCGAGCGCGAGCTCCTCGACCACAAGTCCCGGTCGGCGCGTGCGTACGAGGCGATCGAGGAGCTCCGCGAGCAGCTCGAGACGTTGCGCGGCGCCGAGCCCGTCCCCGGGAAGACCGCCCCGCCGCCCGCGCCGAACAACCGCCAGTCGGCGACGACGCGGCCCCCGGCGCCAGACAATCTCCGAACCGCGCCCGAGTCGAACGGCCCCCATGGGCGATGGCTCGAGCGCGCGCTGCGCCAGCTGGCCCGTCGCAGCCCGCCGCTCGCCGGGCGGCTGCTCGTGGTGCTGGTCCCGGGAGCGGAGATGGAGCAGGAGCGGCTCGTTGAGATGCTGGCCGCCGGCCGCCTCCGGCGCGGCCGTGCGCGGGCCCGCGGCGAAGGCAAGAGCTTCGACGAGCTCGGGCAACGGCTGGCCAGGCCCGGCTCGATGGCCGAGCTCCGGCTCGCTCCCGGGCTATCATTCGCACTGGCCGCGGTCATGATCGAGCCGCAGTGGACGGCGGGATCGGGGTTCACACTCGCCTATCAGCTGCCCAGCGACGGGAGTCCGGGGCCGTACATGGAGATCCACGACGGCCTGCCCGCGACCGTCACCGGCGAGGCTGATCCAACCGCCGTCAGCACCACGATCGTCTGCGCTCCGGACCTGCTCACCGCCGTGCTCGCGGGCGAGCGCCCGGCCGGCACGACGATCCTCGGCGACGAGGAGCCGCTCGGTCACCTCCAGGCCTGGCTCGAACGCGCACAGAGCGACTGAAACCGTTCGATCGCGGGTTGGACGCGGGTCAAATGTCCGCGTCGCCGCCTATGCTCGAAACCGTTCGATGAGCAATCCCTGCGCGCACCTTCACGTCCACTCCGAGTACTCGTTACTGGACGGGGCGTGCAAGATCGACGACCTGGCCGCCCGCGCGGCAGCGTTCGATCAGCCTGCGCTCGGGCTGACCGATCACGGCGTCATGAACGGCTCGGTCGAGCTGTTCACGGCCTGTCGCAAGCACGGGATTAAGCCGATTCTCGGGTGCGAGGCGTACGTCGTCGATGACCACGCCCGCCGCGCCCCCGGGCGGCTCGACCGGTTCCATCTGACGCTGCTTGCGGCCACTCCGACCGGCTACCGGAACCTCGTCAAGCTCTCGTCGGCGGGCTTCCTCGAGGGCTACCAGCGCGGCAAGCCGTCCGTTGACATGCGCCAGATCGCGGCGCACGCCGAGGGCGTGATCGCGCTCACCGGCTGCCTCCAATCGCGGTTCTGCCAGCACCTGCTCGATGGCCGCCTCGCCGAGGCCCGCGCCGACGCCGACGAGCTGATCGGGGCGTTCGGCGCCGACAACGTCTACTTCGAGGTCCAGAAGAACGGGCTCGCCGCCCAGGAACAGGCCAACGAGGGGATCGTGCGGATCGCCCGTGAGCTGGGGCGGCCGCTCGTGGGAACGGGCGACGTCCACTACCTGCGCCGCGAGGACTACCACCACCACGCGGCGCTGCTGTGCGTGCAGACCAAGTCGACGCTCAGCCAGCCGAAGATCAGCTTCGAGACCAACGAGTTCTACCTGCGCTCCGGGGAAGAGATGGCGCAGGCGTTCTCGGAGTGGCCCGAGGCGATCGCCACGACGATCGAGATCGCCGATCGCTGCGACGTCGAGCTCGAGCTGGGCCGCCAGCTGATCCCTCGCTACCCGACGCCCGATGGGGTCTCGGAGGCGGAGTACCTGCGCGCCCAGGTCCAGCAGGGCCTGCGCGAGCGCTACGGCGACCCTCCGCCCGCCGCTGCCCTGGAGCGCGCCGACTACGAGCTGGGCGTGATCGAGCGGATGGGCTTCAGCGGCTACTTCCTGATCGTCTGGGACTTCGTCAAGTACGCGAAGGACTCGGGGATCGCGGTCGGGCCGGGCCGCGGGTCCGCGGCCGGCTCGCTGGTCGCCTATTCGCTCGCGATCACCGATGTCGACCCCCTGCGCTACGACCTCCTGTTCGAGCGCTTCCTGAACCCCGAGCGCGTATCGATGCCCGACATCGACATCGACTTCTCGGTCCGCGGCCGCGAGCAGGTGATCCGCTATGTGACGGCCAAGTACGGCAAAGAGTCGGTCGCCCAGATCGTGACCTTCGGCAAGATGTTCCCGCGCGCGGCGACCCGCGACGCCGCCCGCGTGCTCGGCCACGACTACGCGGCCGGCGACCGGCTCGCGAAGCTGATCCCGGATCCGGTGATGGGCCGGCCCCCGAGCTTCGAGGAATGCCTCAAGCAGGGGCAGCCGCTGCGGGCCGAGATCGACCGCGACGCGACGGCCCAGCAGATCGTCGAGGTCGCGCGCGGACTGGAGGGGATCGTCCGTAACTCCTCGATCCACGCCGCCGCGGTGGTGATCGCCGACCGCCCGCTGACCGACATCGTGCCGTTGCAGATTGCCGATGCCGGGACGGACGAGAGCGGCGAGAAGGTGTTCCGCACCGTAACCCAGTTCACGATGAAGCCGATCGAGCAGATCGGACTGCTCAAGATGGACTTCCTGGGGCTGCTTAACCTCGACGTGATCGAGGACGCGCTCGACATCGTCGAACGCTCGACCGGCGAGCGGCCCGACATGACCGCACTCCCGCTTGACCACGTGCCCACGTACGAGATGCTCGCCCGCGGCGACTCGGTCGGCGTGTTCCAGTTCGAGTCCGAGGGCATGCGGGAGGCGCTCAAGAAGGTCCGCCCGACGGAGTTCGACGACCTCGTGGCGCTCAACGCGCTGTACCGGCCCGGGGCGATGGACCAGATCCCCACCTACGCCCGGGGCAAGCGCGATCCGGAGTCGATCTCCTACCCGGACGACCGGCTGCGCCCGATCCTCGAGGCGACCAAGGGCGTGATCCTCTACCAGGAGCAGGCAATGCGGATCGCCAAGGAGCTGGCCGGCTTCAGCGGCGCCAAGGCCGACGACCTGCGCAAGGCGATCGGCAAGAAGAACCGCGAGGCGATGGCGCTCCTGAAGCCCGAGTTCGTCGACGGGTGCCGGGCCTCGGGAACGAGCGCGCAGGTGATCGAGTGGCTGTGGAACACCAACGAGCGGTCGGCCGACTACAGCTTTAACCGCAGCCACGCTGCGTGCTACGCCCTGATCTCCTATCGCACCGCGTGGCTGAAGGCCAACTACCCCGCCGAGTACATGGCGGCGTTGATCTCCTCGGTGATGGACACCAAAGACAAGGTCCCGTTCTTCGTCGGCCAGGCCGAGCAGATGGGGATCTCGATCCTCCCGCCGGACGTCAATCTCTCCGATCACGAGTTCGTCGTCGTCGACGGCAACATCCGGTTCGGGCTCGATGCGGTGAAGGGCGTCGGCTACGCCGCCGTCGAGGCGATCAAGCGGGCCCGCTCCGAGGACGGAGCGTTCCGTGACCTGTGGGACTTCTGCGCGCGCGTCGACGGACGCGCGGTCAACAAGAAGGCGATCGAGGCGCTGATCAAATGCGGCGCGTTCGGCTCGACGAGGGCGACCCGCAAGGGAATGCTCGAGGTCCTCGAGCAGGCGCAGGGCGCGGGCCAGAAGGCCCAGCAGGACGCGCTGATCGGGCAGGGGTCGATCTTCGACCTGGACATGGAGCTCGGGACGGCCGATCAAGGCGGTGCGACAGGCGGCGCCGGCAGCTCCGCCGCGTTCGCCACACCGAGCCACGCGCCGATCCCGACGATCGAATTCGAGCGCGCAGAGCTGCTCGCGGCCGAGAAGGAGGCGATCGGCCTGTTCATCTCCGCCCACCCGCTCAAGGAGGTCGGCGCGGCCCTCCGCGTCAGCGTCGACTGCGGGTTGAGCGAGCTCGCCAGCCGCCGCGACGGAGACTGGGTCACGGTTGGCGGGATGATCACGCAGGCGAAGCGAATCAGGACCAAGAAGGGCGATCCGATGATGTTCGCGACGCTCGACGACCTCGAATCCTCGGTGGAGCTGCTCGTGTTCGGCAAGGCCCTCGCCGAACACGAGAACGCGCTGATCCCCGACTCGATCGTGCTCGTCCGCGGCCGCGTAGACCACCGCGACCGGGAGAAGACGTGCATCGTCGCCCAGACGATCGAGCGGTTCGAGCCCACCTCCGACGAGCTCCGGGCCGCCCGCGCCCAGGAGTTGCAGGCGGCCCGACCGCCAGCGGCGCTGCGCCTGCGCCTCGACGCCACCTCGTTGCGCGCGACCGCCATCGGCGAGCTGAAGGAGCTGCTCGTCGGCTTCCCGGGGGAGTCCGACGTCGTGATCGAGCTGAGCACGTCGGTCGGCCACCGTCGGCTGCGCCTCGGGCGCGAGTTCCGCGTCAGCCGCAGCGCCAGCCTCCACGCCGAGCTCGACGCCCTGCTGGGCGACGCGCTCGTCGTCGGAGAGGCGGGGGAGGTCCCCGCGCTTGGCGCCGCCTAGAGTACCCAGGCGATGAACCACACCGGTCGGCTGACGCCTGTCGGCGCTGTGCTGCTCGGCCTGCTGATCGCCGGGATCGTCGCCGCGATCATCGGCTCGAGGCCCGTTCAAGCCATCGGCTTGATCGTCGTCATCTTGGTGGCGTTGGTGCTCGTGATCGACCTGGCTCCCCGCACGATGAAGACGATGCACCGCGAGCGAGACGGCGGCGAGTCTCGCCGTCGCTAAGGGCGGGCCGGGCTATTGCTTACGGCTGCGCGAACGGGCACGGGAGGCCTTCCCGCGCTTGCGGAGCTTGAACGCGTCGGCCACGTCCACAGCCGTGACGCCGCCTTTGTCGCGGCCGGTCTCGATCACGCACGGCAGCCGGTCGAACCGGGGCTCTGAGAGGAAGGTCGCGCAGCCGCTCGCGCCGAGCTCGCCCTTCCCGAGGATCGCGTGCCGGTCGCGATTGGAGCCGAGCGGCGTCATCGAGTCGTTGACGTGCAGCCCGCGCAACCGATCCAATCCGACGATCCGCTTGCAATCGTCGAGGGTCTCCGCCAGGCCCTTCGTCGTGCGGATGTCGTAGCCGGATGCGAGCAGATGGCATGAGTCAAGGCACAGGCCGAGCCTCCGATCGCCGCCAGCGGCGTCCAGGAGCGCCTCGAGCTCCTCGAAGGAGCGTCCGAGTGTCCCGCCGGCGCCGGCGGTGTCCTCGAGCAGGAGGTCGCAGTTCTCGGTTCGCCCGAGCGATTCCTTGATCACCTTGCCCGCCCGGCGGATCGCCTTCGGCACGTCTCCCTGCTTGGCGGAGCCGGGGTGAAGCACGACGCCGACGGCGCCGATGCCGTTGCCGACGTTCAGCGACTGCTCCAGTGACGCCAACGACTTCGTCCGGATGTCCTTGTCCTCGGAGGCACAGTTGAGCAGGTAGACGGCGTGGATCATCACCGCCTTGATCCGGCTCGAGTCCATCGCTTCGCGGAACTCGGAATAGTCATCCTCGTCGTAAGCCGTCGGGCGCCACATCCGGGGCGACTGATTGAAGATCTGGATCGCATCGCAGCCACGCTCGACGCCACGTTCGATCGCCTTGGACAGGCCTCCGGCCTGGGAAACGTGTGCGCCGATTAGCATGCGTGACGGTTTTTCATGCGCGTTCGCTTTGCACCATCGCCTACCGGAGCGCTCCACATCGGCGGCGCCCGGACCGCCCTCTACAACTGGCTGCTGGCGCGCGGCCAGGGGGGGACGATGGTGCTGCGGATCGAAGATACCGACCGCGAGCGATCGACCCCGGAGAATGTCGAGCAGATTCTCGATGCGCTGCGGTGGTTGAAGCTCGATTGGGACGAAGGGCCGATCTTCCAGACGCAGAACGCCCCGCGCCACGCGGAGGTGCTCGAGCAGCTGCTCGCCTTGGGCCACGCCTACCACTCCACGGCGACCGCCGATGACGTCAAGGCCTATAAGGAGCGTCACGGCGCCGACCGGGGATTCCGGGGCGAGCCGGCGGCCTCTGGAGCCGTCCGGCTGCGCGTCCCCGACACCGGCGAGTCGGTCGTGGACGACGTGATCCGGGGTCACACCCGATTCCCGAACGTCAGCATGGATGACCCCGTGATCGCCCGGGCGGACGGCTCGCCGCTGTACAACTTCGCGGTCGCCGTAGACGACCTCGACGCACGGATCACACATGTCGTCCGCGGCGAGGATCACCTCTCCAACACCCCGAAGCAGCTGCTCGTGTTCGAGGCTCTCGGGGTATCGCCGCCTCGCTACGCGCACCTTCCGCTGCTGCTCGGCCCCGACGGTCGCAAGCTCTCCAAACGTCACGGCGCCGCATCGGTACAGGAGCTGCGGACAGCCGGATACCTGCCCGAGGCGGTCGACAACTACATCGCGCTCCTCGGCGCCGGCTTCGCGCCCGACGAGGAGCACTTCACGCTGCACGAGCTGGGCGAGCGCTTCCGCCTGGAGCGCGTCTCGAAGAACCCGGCCGTGTTCGATGAGCGCAAGCTTCGCCACATCAACGGCCTGTGGATCCGCGAGCTCGGCATCGACGAGCTCACCAGCCGCCTGGAGGAGCTGACGGGGCGCAGCGGGCTGCATGATGCGGTTGAGATCGCGGCCGAGAAGATCCAGACCCTGGCCGAGTTCTGGCCGCTCGTGGGATTCGTGTTCGACGGGCCGGTCGACGATCCCAAGGCGTTCGAGAAGACGATCGGACGCGACGGTGGCATCGAGGCGCTGAAAGCGGCTCGCGACGCGCTGGCGCAGTCGGAGTCATTCGACGCCGAAACGGTCGAGGTCGCGCTGCGCTCGGTGGTCGAGGCCCGCGCCAGCAAGCCGGGCCAGGTGTTCCAGCCGGTGCGGGTGGCGATCGCCGGAACCACGGTCTCGCCGGGGATCTTCGAGAGCGTGGCTTTGCTCGGCCGGGACGAGACGCTGGCACGGATCGACCGTGCACTAGCGCGTGCGTCCACCTGAGACGCTAAACCGGCATCGAACATTTGCCGATACGGTTCTCACGGACGATTTCGAGAAGTCGAGAACCCCTGCCGTGTCGGATCCAACGACAAGGATGAGTGAGTCCCCGGTGGCACCACTGGCTGCTGCAAAAGCTGACCCAACAGACCCCTACGCCGCGCGCGAGCGCCACCACAACGAAGGCCACGGCCGGCGTCTGACCGCCGCGTTCGAGGCGCTTGAGGCGTTCCCGATTCTGGTCGAGTCACGCAACCGCGTGATGCGGCTGTTCGAGGCGGGGGACCCGCCCACGGCCGACGTCGTCGCGGCCGTCGAGGCCGACGTCGCGTTGGCGGTCGCGGTGCTGCGGCTCGCCAACCAGATCGAGGGACGGACCCGCGGCCGGGTGGACAGCGCGGTCGGCGCCGTCGAGGTACTCTCGCCGCGCACGGTCCATTCGATCGCCAGCCGCGCCCGCACGTTCGACTTCTTCGAGCGCACGGCGGTGTGGCAGGGGATCCCCGAGCGCTTCCGGCTCCACGCCGTCGCCACGCAGCGCGCCGCGGACCGGCTCGCTCGCGAGGTGGGTTATGAGGCCCGCGACAGGTTGATGGTCAGCTCGCTGCTGCACGACATCGGCAAGCTCGTCCTCGTCCACGCGTACCCCGGCTATCCGCGCCAGATCCATGGCGACGCCCGCACGCCCGAGGACCGGATGCAGCGCGAGCGCCGCGAGTTGGGCGTCGACCACGCGCTCGTCGGCGGCGTGCTCGCCCGGCGGTGGGGTCTGCCGAAGTCGATCGCCAGCGTGATCGAGCGCCACCATTCCGACAGCAGCGACGGCGAGGCCGCGCTCGTGCGACTCGCCGACATGCTCGCGCACTACGTGTTCGGCGGCTCGATCTCGCCATCGGAGCTGCTCGGTGTTGCGCGCACCGTCGGCGTTTCGCCCGCCGCGCTGCGAACCGTGATGTACGACCTGCCTCTTCCGAGCACCGGCGGCCGTCCCCGCCAGATCGATCCGTGCCCGATGTCGGCCAGGGAGATCGATGTGCTGCGCCGCCTGGCGCGCGGGATGGTCTACAAGCAGATCGCCAGCGAGCTTGGTCTCTCGACCAGCACCGTTCGTACGCACCTGCACAACGTGTACGGCAAGCTTGGCGCCATGGACAGGGCCCAGGCCGTTTTGATCGCCACAGAGCGCGGCTGGATCTGACCTGCCGCACGCGGGCGGGCTCGATGCGGCTACGATCGCCCGAGCCCGATGATCTCGATCACGACGAAATCACCCTACGCGCTGCGGGCGCTCGTTGAGCTCTACCGGTGCGGGGACGCCACCCCGGTCCCGATCGGCGAACTCGCCCGCCGCGGTGGGATACCGGTCCAGTTCCTGGAGCAGCTGTTCGCGACGCTCCGGCGCGCCGGGTTGCTCCGCTCCCAGCGCGGCGTGAAGGGCGGCTACAGCTTCGCCCGGCCCGCGACCGACGTGACCGTGCTCGAGGTCGTGGAGCTGCTCGACGGACCGGTGGGGCAGGGGGCCGACGGAGTGTTCGCCGAGGCGGCGGCCGCGGTCCGCGGCGTCCTCGCCGACTCGACGGTCGCCGACGTGGCCGAGGCCGAGGCCCGGGCTGTCGGCGCGGCGATGTATCACATCTGACCGTAGCCGCTGGCTGACGCGAATGTCCTCGATCCATGGCAGACTGGGCCGGGTGCATCGCGCCCGTCCACGCGTGTCGATCTTCTTCGCGCTTGTTGCGCTTGTGCTCGCGCTTGCCTTCGCCGTGCCCGCCGGCGCCTCTGCCCGTGTGCCCACCGGCTTCGTGGGCATGGTCGTAGCCAATCCGGTTTACCCGGCGAGCAACTCCGGCGTCGATCTTTCGCAGCAGATGGGGACGATGGTCGGCAGCGGGGTCGAGAGCGTGCGCGCCGTGTTCAACTGGTCATACGCGCAGCCCTACAAGAACTGGAGCCAGGTCCCCGCGGCCGAAGTCTCTGACTTCACCGACGTCGGCGGGGTTCCCACCCGCTTTGACCAGATGGACCAGCTCGTCGCCGCGGCGGCCCAGCATCACCTGTCGGTCCTGCCCGTCGTGCTCTACGCGCCCGGCTGGGATTCGGCGCCCCATCCGGCGACGTCGTTCGCCCGGCCCGCGAACCCGGGCCCTTACGGTCAGTTCATGACCGCGCTGGTCGAGCGCTACGGGCCGAACGGCACGTTCTGGCAGACCCACTCACCACAGGTGCCGATCCGCATGTGGCAGGTGTGGAACGAGCCCAACATCACCGTGTTCTGGCCGACGCAACCGTTCGCGAAGACGTATCTGGCGCTGCTGCGGGTCGCGCACAACGCCATCAAGAGCGCCGACCCGGGGGCCAAGGTCGTACTTGCCGGCATGCCCAACTACTCCTGGCTGGCGCTGTCGAAGATCTACAAGCAGAAGGGGGCCCGGCGACTGTTCGACGTCGTCGCTGTCCACCCCTACACGCGGCAGCCCAGCGGCGTGATGACGATCCTCGGCAAGGTGCGGAAGGTGATGAACGCGGCCGGTGACAGGCGCAAGCCGATCCTCGCCGACGAGATCAGCTGGCCCTCATCGCTGGGCCAGACCCGTCACACCGAGGGGTTCGACTTCGCCACCACCCCGGCCGGCCAGGCCAAGAACCTCGCGAAGCTGATCCCGATGCTGGGCCGCGATCGCAGGCGGCTCGGCCTGCTCGGCTTCTACTACTACACGTGGGCGGGGATCGAGGCGCGAAACGCCGTGTCCTTCAACTTCGCCGGGCTGTTCCGGTTCCGGTCGGGCAAGTTCATCGCCAAGCCCGCGTACTACGCGTTTCGCAATGCCTCGCTGAAGCTTGAGAACTGTCGCCAGAAGGGCTCCGTCGCCACGGTCTGCCTGAAGCCCGGGTAGCGGGGGTCATCGGCGTAAGACCAGTTTCTCGTAGGGTTCGCGCACCGATGTCGCGCGTCCCCACGAACATCGCCGAGCATGTCGGCCGCACGCCGGTTGTGCAGCTCACGAGGATCGCACCCGACCTCGACGTCGAGCTGTTCGCCAAGCTCGAGGCGTTGAATCCCGGGGGAAGCGTCAAGGATCGGATTGGCGTCGCGATGATCGAGGCCGCCGAGCGCGAGGGACTGATCGAGCCAGGGGTCACGACGATCGTCGAGGCGACCAGCGGCAACACCGGGATCGCGCTCGCGTTCGTGTGCGCCGCCAAGGGCTACCGGCTCGTGCTGACGATGCCCCAGGGGATGAGCCGCGAGCGCGAGGGGCTGCTTCGCCTCTACGGCGCCACGGTGGAGGTGACTGAATCACTCGGCGGTATGAACGAGGCGGTCGACGCGGCCCAGGCGCTCGCCAAGCGGGGGGACGTCTTCCTTCCTGACCAGTTCTCGAATCCTGCCAATCCGGAGATCCATCGTCGCACCACGGGACCGGAGATCTGGGATGCGCTGGACGGCCGCGTCGATGCGTTCGTCGCGGGGGTCGGCACCGGCGGGACGATCACCGGCGCCGGCGAGGCGCTCAAGGCCCGGAATCCCGGCTGCCGGATCGTCGCCGTGGAGCCAAGCGCCTCGGCCGTGCTGTCCGGCGGGCGCCCGGGGCCGCACAAGATCCAGGGGATCGGAGCGGGCTTCGTCCCCGCCGTACTCAACCGCGAGATCCTCGACGAGGTGATCGGGGTCGACGACGAGGCGGCGATCGACACGGCTCGCCTGCTCGCCCGGCGCGAGGGCGTGCTGGCTGGCATCTCGGGTGGGGCGGCGGTGTGGGCCGCGCTCGAGCTGGCGCGGCGGGAAGAGTCGCGCGGCGCCAGGATCGTGGCGATCCTGCCCGATTCGGGCGAGCGGTACGTGTCGACGCCGTTCTTCGCGCCGTAGATCACCGACGGCGAGTAAGAGCAGCGGCGGTCGCGACGGGCCGCCACGGGCGGTGGGTCTGCAGGGCACGGATCAACGCGAGCGCTATCAGGGCGGCGACCCCGACCAGCGCCATGACCTCGAGATCCCAAGCGGTCCCGCCGGACGAGGGAGCGGCGCACGGACAGCGCCTCGCTCGGCGACGGGCGGACAGCGGGAACGGCGGCGACAAGGGCCACCAAAGGCCCGAAGGGCGCCGTCGGTACGCTTTGTCAATGCCCGGCCTGCGGCTGATCGCGCGCACCGCGGCGGAGATCCGACGCGACGTCAAGGCCGCGAAGAGTCGCGATCCGGCTGCCCGCGACGTTGGCACAATCGAGATCCTGGCGACCTGGCCGGGTGTTCATGCGGTGCTCGCGCACCGGCTGGCACATGCCCTGTACGGCGCCGGGGTGCCGTTGCTGCCGCGTGCGATCGCGGCGCTGGCCCGTGCGCTCACGGGGATCGAAATCCACCCGGCGGTGGGGATCGGGGAGGGGCTGTTCATCGATCACGGCATGGGAGTGGTGATCGGCGAAACGTCCGAGATCGGAGACGACGTCACGCTGTATCAGGGGGTGACGCTCGGGGGTACGGGCTTTGCCACCGGCAAGCGCCACCCGACCGTCCAGGACAACGTCACGATCGGCTCCGGAGCGAAGCTGCTTGGACCGATCACGGTCGGGCACGGGTCGAAGATCGGCGCCAACAGCGTCGTGATCCACGACGTCCCTCCGAACTCGACAGTGGTCGGCAATCCCGGGCATCCGGTTCGCGTCGAGGGACGCCGTCCCGAGGGGCCCGACGCCGACTGGGTTCACCTGCCCGACCCGATCGCCGATGCGATCAGGGCTCTGTCGAGCCGGATCGCCGTGCTCGAGGGGCGCGCGGAACTTCCTGATGGCGGCTCCGCGACCGAGGCCGGGGCAGCCGATGGCTCTGCGGGCGGCGATGGCCGAAGCGCCCTGCAACCCAACCCGCCGGTGGGCCCGAACCCTGCCGGCGGCTAGCGACTCTCGCGCTTTCCCGCCGACGCGCTCCGGGCATGCTCCGTGCTGTTTGGCGCTACGGCTCTGAGCGCTCGCTCACAACGCTCTCGGCGCCGATCGGGAGCTGCTGAGGAGGAAGCTCGCCGGCGGCGAAGTTGCGCCGGGTCTTCACGACGTACAGCGGCCTGCCCTTCACCTCGTCGTAGATCCGGCCGACGTACTCGCCGATGATCCCCAGCGCGATCAGCTGGATCCCGCCGAGCAGCAGGATCGCGATCGTGATCGAACCGAAGCCCGGTAGATAGGAACCGAGGATCCGCAGGACGATCACGACCGGGATCGCCACAAACGCCAGCGTCGAGATCAGGAAGCCCAGCAGTGTGGCGAGCTGCAACGGCCGGTGCGAGAACGAGGAGATCGCGTCCAGCGAGAAGCGAAGCATCCGTGAGAACGTGTACTTCGTCTTGCCGGCGAATCGTGGATCGCGGGTGTAGGGGACGGCGGCCTGCGTGTAGCCGACCCAAACGGTCATGCCGCGCAGGAAGCGATTCCGCTCGCGCATCGAGAGCAGAGCGTCGAGCGGCTGGCGGTCGAGCAGCCGGAAGTCCCCGGAGTTGTGTTGAAGCTCGACCTGAGCGAGCGCGTCGAAGATCGAATAGAACCAGCGGGCCGTGGCCAGCTTGAACCGCGACTCTCCCTCACGCTGTTCACGGACCGCGTAGACGACGTCGCACCCGGCGCGCCAGTGGTCGAGCATCCGCGGGATCAGTTCAGGCGGGTCCTGGAGATCCGCGTCGAGCATCACGACGGCATCGCCACGGGCGTGGTCGAGCCCCGCCGTCAACGCCGTCTGGTGCCCGAAGTTGCGAGACAGGGAAACGACGCGCACGCGTGGGTCGCCGGAGGCCAAACCGTCAAGCGCCGTGGGCGAGGCATCGGTCGAGCCGTCATCCACGAGCACGAGCTCGAACTGCACGCCTTCAAGCGCGGTGCAGACCCGCGTATAGAACTCGTCGATCAGGGCTTCTTCGTTGTAAACGGGCGCGACGACGCTGAGCAGATCGAGTTCGCGAGAGTCAGCGATCTCACCGGAGTCGTTCACAACCTGCATGGTATGCCTCACGCCCGGATCGGTGCAGGCTAGAGCCCCAAGAACGAGCCGCCATGGGGGATGTACCCGAGCACTTGGATCAGTTGGACCACCCCTGTCATCACGATCGTGGTCTGCCACAGCCGCCGGTCGCTGGCGAGTGCGGCGAGCGGGATGAGCCACGCCACGTACCAGGGGAGCAGAGCGCTGGCGGTCAACAGCAGCACAACCGTGGCCCACCCGGCGCCATCGATCCAGTCGAGCTCGCCTCGCCAGACCCGCCGGAGCAGCCACGCCAGCGCGACCGCGAACACGCCGGCGAGGAACAGGCCGGTGATATGGCCTGCTTCGCTGAGCCCGAGACGGGTGCTGATGAAACCGGGAATGCTGTGCCAGTCGCCCTCGCTCTGCCCCTTCTGGAGCGTCGCGAGCACGTGCAGCGGGCCCGTGCCGAACACGGCGAAGCCGAGCGCGGCGACGAACGCGGTGGCGATCGCCGCGCCGATCGCGATGTCGCGCCGGCGACCGAACTTGCGCTGACCGCCTCCTCCTGCGAGCGCGAACGCCATCGGAAGGACCGCAGTCAACTTGATTCCCACGGCCAGCACCATCGAGGCGCCGCCGGCGCGGTCGCGGTGTGCGAGCAGCAGGTAGATCCCCGCCGCGACTGCGGCGAGCATCAGCAGGTCGTTGTGGCCGCCGCCAACGCCGTAGAGGACGATCAACGGGTTCAACCCCACGAGTGCCGCCGACTTGACGGGATCGAGGCCCCGCAGTCGCGCCGCGTTCCACACGAACGCCACGAGCGCGAGGCTCGCCACCGCCGCGATCGCTTTGTACGTCAGGGCGCTGGCAGCGATCGAGAGGGGCGCGAGCAGATAGCCGAGGACCGTGAACACCGGACCGTAGGCCGTCGGCGTCCCCACCCATTTGGCGTCGATGAACGGATACACCGGATCCAGCGCGATCGCGTGGGGGCCCTGTAGGTACGGATTCGCCCCGTACATCGCTCCCATGCGGGCATACGCCTGGTAACTGAAGATGTCGGTGGAGAGGAGCGGCGGCGCGAGCAGCACGAGCGCGTGCAGGGCGGCGATCGTCATCAGCACCGTTCGGGCCGACAACCGGTCCGCCGCGCCGGCGACGACGGCGTAACAGGCAAACATGAGGCCGAGCAGCGCGATCAGGGGCGCGACGCCCAGACCGAATCCCGCACCGCCGAACGGTCCGGCAAGCCACCCGGGGATCGGTCGCACCGACTCGGGAAGCATCGAGTCCGTGTTCGCCGCCCCGAGCGTGATCACGAACCCAGTCAGGAGCAGGCCGAGCAGCCCGATCCGTCCGGCTCGCGCCCGCGCCGAATCGCCGCGCGAAGCGAGCGCGGGGGCTGGGAATTCGAAAACGCCGCTCTCTGGAGTGGCGCCAAGCGGCCTACGCATACTCATCGTCGGAAGAATGCCCGCCAGGGTCTGCCCGGCGGTTTGGCCATCATTGCAACTAGGTTAGAGCCAATGGCGGATTTCAGCCTAGGGAGCGCCGACGGCTTCGCGCCCCTTCGTCCCGCTCTCGAGCGCCGCCCGGGCGCCTCGCCGCAGTCGCGGGACCAGCCACATCGCCTCCAGCGCGATTCGGGTCGACATCTTGCTGGCGCCGACCGTCCGATCGGTGAAGACGATCGGTATCTCCCGGACCGTGAATCCAGCCAGCACGGCTCTGTAGGTGACTTCGATCTGGAACACGTATCCCTCGGCCCGCACGCTCGGCAGGTCGATCGCCTCGAGTACTTGTCGGTGGATGCATTTGAAGCCGCCGGTGAGATCCCGTATCTCTACCCGCAGGATCGTCCGCGAATACCAACCTCCGCCCCGGCTGATGACCCGCCGCAGCAGCCCCCAGTCACGGACGCCGCCTCCAGCCACGTACCGGGATCCGAGCACCAGGTCGGCTCCCTTAGCGGCATCGAGCAGGTCTCCCAGGTAGCGGGGGTCATGGGAGAAATCGGCGTCCATCTCGACGACGAGCTCTGCGCCGCCGGCGAGCGCGACCGCGAACCCGGCGAGATACGCGTGGCCCAGGCCGGTCTTGGAGTCCCGGTGGAGAACCTCGACGGTGTCGAGCTCCTGAGCGAGCCTGTCGGCGATCGCGCCGGTCCCGTCGGGCGAGTTGTCGTCGACGACGAGCACGCGATAGTCGCGGACGCCGAGCCGCGTCAGCTCTGCGGTCGCGGCGCGGATGATCGGCTCCACGTTGGCCGCCTCGTTGTAGGTTGGGATCACGACCCAGAGCGCCGCCTTCATGGCCACCGGGAGCGTAGTGATACCGTCAGCGCGCCGCGTATATCGCAATTGAGTGCGGTACTCGGCATCATGGCGCGGGGGATTCCGACATGGATGACGGCGCAAGCGCAGCAGGCGAGACGGTCCGACCACGTGTGCCGGCACGTGCGCTCGTCCCTCGGCCGATCCAACGCGCGCAGCCCCATCATCGACGCCGACGGGCGACGTTGGCGCTGGCGGTCCTCGCGCTCGTCGCTTTGATCGGGGGCGTTGCGGCGGGCGCCGGGGGTGGGAGCACCGTTCACCATTCCGCGACCGCCGCAAGCGGCTACTTCGGGCAGATCAGAATCTTCGCCGGCCGCGGACCGGGCTCCTTCTCGGCGAGCGAGCAGACGGCGGAGAACGGCGCGATCAACCGGACGCTCAGCTACACGCCGTACGTTCGGATCGCGGGTTCCCAGCACAGGGAGCTCGCGCTGACCTTCGATGACGGGCCGGGGCCCTACACGCCGGCGATCCTCGCGATTCTCGACCGGGAGAACGTCCCCGCGACGTTCTTCGAGGTGGGCGTGCTCGAGACCTACTTCCACGCGGCGACGGCGGCGATCGTCGCTCGCGGTGACCCGATCGGAGATCACACGGAATCGCACGCGCCGATGGGCGAGCTGCCCCCCAAGGTGCAGCGGACCCAGCTGTTGCAAGACGTCTCCGCGATCGGCGCTTACGGGGCACCCTTCCCCCGAATGTTCCGTCCGCCCTACGGGTCGTGGGATGCGGCCACGCTGAGGCTGCTGCACAAGTACCGAATGCTGATGGTGCTGTGGAGCGTGGACACGAGCGATTACCGGCAGCCTGGCGTTGCGGCGATCGTGCACGCTGCCGTGGCGGGTGCTCGGCCCGGCGCGATCATCCTTATGCACGACGCCGGCGGCAACCGGACCGAAACAGTCGAGGCGCTGCCGAAGATCATCAAGGCGCTGCGCGCGCGCGGCTATAAGCTCGTGACGGTGCCGAGGCTGCTGCTCGACGACCCGGCGCCGCACAATCAGCAGATCTCCGCCGTACTGGGAGCAGGTGGGTAGAGTCGACAGCGCCTGGAGGCGGACCGACCGAACGGCGCACCAATCTGCTAACGCCTCACGTACGCCACGCGGTTCCAGCTCGGCTCGGGCGCCAGCTCGATCGCCTCGCCGCCCCGGTCGGGCTGGATGTATACGAACGAGTTGGCGTCCTCGTCGAAGCAGATGTCGAGCTCGCCCTCCTTGACGCGCTGATCCAGCCAGGCGCTACGGAAGATCAGCCGGCGAAGCCAGTGGACCAGTGAGCGGTCCGACGGGCCCACCAGCTCGGGCCAGCAGTCGTTGACGTGCTCGCCGAGACGGGAGGCGGGTTCGGTCACCTCGCCGTTGACGACGAGGTTGATCAGGTCCTCTGCCTCGTCCTCCTCGACGGTGCCCTCGAGGAATCCGAGCTTGCGTGCCGCCTGTTCGCAGCGCTCGCGAAAATCGCGCTCGTTGAAGGTGAAACGGAGCTCACCGTATTCGAGCACGAAGTCCTCGCCCGAGCTGTAGTTCCCGCGCCGGTACATAGAAGCGTCGGGATCATATGTGGGATTCCTGCCCTGTCGCAGCGGGTGAATGCGATGTTGCAGGAGAGGGGGGATTTGGATGCCGTTCGCGCCTCTGGTGGTTATGGAATCAGGCGCAGCGGTGATCCTCGTGGTCGAAGATCACCACCCGACCCGGACATTTCTCGCGGACAATCTGGCCGCCGACGGCTACGAGTTGCTCGAAGCCGAGACGGCGGCCGAGGCGCAGCATCTGATGGAGACCAAGTTCCCCGACCTGGCGATCGTCGACCTCGGCCTACCCGACAAGGACGGTCTCGAGCTGCTGCGCCACGTGCGCGCGGCGGACCGGATCGCCGGCCGGCTCGATCCAGACCTTCCGTTACTTGTCGTGTCGGGCCGTGCCGGCGACCTCGATCGGCTCCGGGGATTCGATCGGGGAGCGGACGACTACGTCTCAAAACCGTTCTCGTATCCCGAGCTGCGGGCGCGCGTCTTTGCGTTGCTTCGTCGCAGCTGTCGCCGGCCGGGCGCCGGACGCCTGCGCATCGGCCCCCTCGAGCTCGACCCACTGGCGCGGCAGGTCCGACTGCACGGCCAGCCCGTCGAGCTCTCAAAGAAGGAGTTTGCGCTGCTCCGGGCGCTGGCGGCAGAACCCACGCGTGTGTACACGCGCGAGGAGCTCTTGCGCGGTGTTTGGGGCTTCAGGTCGCTCGGCGCGACGAGAACGTTGGACTCGCACGCCTCCCGCCTGCGCAAGAAGCTGAGTGCCGGCGGTGGCACGTTTGTCGTCAATGTCTGGGGCGTTGGCTATCGACTCGTCGACGGAGGTGTCGAGTGATAGCGGCCCTCGGCGGCTGGCTCGTCGCCAGTTTCGCGGCGCCGCTGGCGATCGTGGGGTGGCGCTTGCTCTCGATCCGAAGCGAGGCGGTGACTCGCGCCTCGCACGAGCTGCGCGGGCCGATCACCGCTGCGCGGCTCGGCCTGGAGCTGGGGGTTCGATCAGGACGGCTGGAGCCGGACCGCCTGCGAGCGATCGACCTAGAGCTCGACAGGGCGACGCTCGCGCTCGACGACCTCGGCGGCGCGACGCGGCTTCGCCACAACCGCCAGCAATGTGGACTCGCGAGGATTGGCGAGGTCGAGCTGCGAGAGCTCGTCGCGAGCTCCGTCGAGGCCTGGCGCGCGGCCGCCGAAGCGCACAGCGTTAATCTTCAGCTGCGCTGGGGCGGTGGCGCGAGTCTCGTGCTCGGTGACCGCCTCCGGATTGCCCAGGCGACCGGGAACCTGATCGCGAACGCGATCGAGCATGGAGGAGGCGACGTCGAGGTGCGCGGAATCGTGCAGAGCGCCGGCGTCCGGATCGAGGTCATCGACAGCGGTCCGGGTTTGCCGGCACCCGTGACCGAGCTGGCGCGCCGAGCGAGGCGTGGTTACGGCCAGATCGACCGCGGCCGGCGGCGGGGGGGACGCGGCCGTGGGCTGGCGATCGCTACGGCAGTTGCCGAGGCGCATGGCGGACGTCTTGCGTCGGCGCCGTGCGATCGGGGCGCACGGCTGGTGCTCGAGTTGCCCGCGGCGCGGCAGATGAGAGCGGGAGCCTAAGCCCGTCCGCGGGCCACGCACACGCCTCGGACGGAACCGCGCCACCTCTGCAATCCGCCTCTCAGCTGCTGGATCTGCACCCAATCGTGCACGGCCCAACGGGCTGACCGCGCGCCGGCGGCCGCCGCCAACCGCCCGCGTTTAGGGCGATTTGTCCGGTCCAACACGACGTCGACCCACAAAGTGGGGCAATGCGTGGGAAATGGGTTGCATTGTGGGGGAGAGTGGGGTAGAGTGGGAAACGCATGCGGAACCCGGGTGGCGGGGCTCCTCCCACCCAGCCACCCGGGTTCGGAATTCGGTTCATCGAATGAGAACCCTTGATCTTCCGCGGAACCTTCGAACACGCGCTCGACACGAAGCACCGGTTGACCATCCCGTCGAAGTTCCGAGCGACGCTCGCGAGTGGGGTGGTGCTGGCCGCCTCGCCGGAGACGAACAAGACGGCGCCCCGGTCGCTGGCGATCTGGACGGCGGAGGGCTATGACACGTACACGCGGGCGGCGCTGTCGGGAATCAATCCCCTCTCACCCGACGCGCGTGATCTGAAGCGGTTCTTCTTCAACTTCTCCCATGACACCGAGCTCGACTCAGCGAACCGCGTGATGATCCCGCCGCAGCTCATGGAATACGCCGGGCTCGACAAGGAGGTCGTGGTGGTCGGCTCGGGCGAGTGCCTCGAGGTGTTCGACCGAGGCAGGTACCACGGCTACAGCCAGGACGTCCTGATCCGGGCCCCCGACATCGCAGCGAGCCTTGGCGACACTACTTGACATGACCCATACGCATATCCCGGTCCTCGCCGGCGAGCTGATCGACCTGCTCGATCCGCGGCCGGGTGAGGTGGCCGTGGACTGCACGTTCGGTGGTGGCGGCCACGCGCGCCTGATCGCCGACCGGATCGGCCCGGCGGGAATGCTGATCGGGATCGATCGCGATCCGGTCGCGGAGGAGCGGTTCGCCGAGCTCTCCGCCGAGGTCGCCTGCGAGACCCGGTTCATCCGTGCCGACTTCGTCACCGGGCTCGCCTGCCTGCAGGAAGAGCAGGTCAAGGCGGACATGGTCTACCTCGACCTTGGCATGTCCTCGATGCAGGTCGACGCCTGGGCGCGGGGATTCTCGTACGCCTACGAGGCACCGCTCGACATGCGGATGGACCCCGACCAGGACCTCACGGCCCGTGAGATCGTCAACACCTGGGATGAGCGCCGGCTGGCCCGGTTGCTGCGCGACTACGGCGAGGAGCGCTACGCATCTCAGATCGCGCGCACGATCGCGCGTGATCGCCGGCGCGAGGAGCTGACCTCGACTCAGCAGCTCGTCGACGCGATCAAGGCCGCGATCCCGGTTCCCGCCCAGTTCGCCGGCGGCCACCCGGCGCGCCGCACCTTCCAGGCGCTGCGGATCGCCGTCAACGACGAGCTGGCGCAGCTCGACGCCGCGCTGCCCGGCGGCTGGGAGCTGCTCAGGCCCGGGGGGCGGCTGGCCGCGATCTCCTTCCACTCGCTCGAGGATCGCCGCGTCAAGCGGTTCCTCGCCGCCCGCGCCAGGGGGTGCATCTGCCCGCCGGAGTTTCCGGTGTGTGTATGCGGCCGTCAGCCCGAGGCGGAGCTCCTGACTCGCCGCGCGGTCGCGCCCACCCCGGGCGAGGTGGCGGCGAATCCCCGCTCGAAAGCAGCGCATCTCCGTGCAGCCCGCAAGCTGGAGGTCACGACGACATGACACCCCCTGCCGCCACACCCGCCGGCCGCCGAGCCGCCCCCGCCAAGGAGAGTCACCGCCGCGCAGTTCGCCGGCAACCGGCGCCGGCCGCGCCCCGACGGGTCTCGGGCCCGAGCGCCGGACGCGCAGCGACCGCTCCCGCCAGGCCCGCGCCACGACCGAGAAGAACATCCGGCGCTCGGACCGCCCCGGACCGCGGCCGAACCGTTTCGATCCCCGCGCGCGCGCTCGCCGTCGTCCGTGGCCTGCCCGACCACTCGCTGCTTGACCGGATCGTCCGCGGGCGGGCGTGGATCCCGCTGCTCGGCGTGATGCTCGCCGGGATCGTCGCGATGCAGGTCGAGGTCCTCAAGCTGGGGGCGAGCATGGGCCGCGCGATCGAACGCGGCACCGCGCTCCAGAGCCGCAACGAGCTGCTCAGGGCCAGCGTCGCCACGCTCGCCGACGACCAGCGGATCGAGCGGCTTGCCGCGGGGATGGGGATGGTGATGCCGGAACCGACGGCCGTCGGGTTCCTCTCGATGCGCTCCGCCGACGCTCAGCACGCCGCCGCCAACATCCACCAGCCCGAGAGCACGACGTTCCTATCCACGCTCCAGGCGCTGAATGCGGAGTCCATGCCACCGGGCTCGACCGCCGCCGCGGCGAGCTCGACCGCGACGACCACCAGCACCGCCGCGACGACCAGCACCGCCTCGACGACCGCCCCAACGACCGAAGCCCCGGCGACGTCTACCGCCCCGGTCACATCGACCCAGACCGCCACCCCGACCCAGACCGCCGCCCCGACCCAACCGGTCGCTCCGCCGGTCACCCCCACCGAGCCCTCATCCACGAGTGGGGGCGCCGCCGCGCCGAGCGGGGGCTAGCCAGGCTTGCGCCGGACCGACCGCCGCATCGGGTTCATCTTCCTGGCCTTTCTCGGCCTGCTCGCGATCGCGCTGCTGCGCGCCACATACCTCGGCGCGGTCCGTGCGCCGGCGCTTCGCCGCGCGGCACTGACCCAGCAGGTCACGATGACGACGATCCCGGCGCCGCGCGGCACGATCACCGATCGCAACGGCGTGCAGCTCGCGATCAGCGAATCGGCCGACGACATCGTGGCCGATCCCTATCTGATCAAGAACCCCGTCAACATGGCGCAGAAGCTCGCGCCGTTGCTGGGCCTGCCGCTTGACACCGTCCTCGCCGACGTCAGCAAGCAGCACACCGGCTTCGTCTACCTCATACATCTGCTCCCCGGCGACCGCGCGCAGGAGATCCAGGATCTCCATCTCGACGGCATCACGCTGATCCCCGAAACCACCCGCTTCTATCCGTTGTCGTGGGCGGCGTCGCAGGTACTCGGGACCGTTGGCTGGGGCGACCGTGGCCTCAGCGGGATCGAGTACCGCTACGACAACGTGCTCCGCGGCCAGGACGGGACCCGGCGGACCGTGAGCGATGCGATCGGCCAGCCGATCGCGATCGACGAGGTACGGCCGACCGAGCCCGGCGAGACAATCAAGCTGACGATCGACTCGGCGCTGCAGAACGAGGTCGAGCAGGTGCTGGCGGGGGTCGGCGCTCAGTACTCGCCGAGGGGGGCCACCGCGATCGTGATGAACCCGAACACAGGGGCGATTCTGGCGCTCGCCAACTGGCCAAGGGTCAACGCCAACGACCTGGCGGGAACGCCGACTTACGCGACCGAAGACCGAGCCGTGACGTTCAACTACGAGCCCGGCTCGACGTTCAAGGCGATCACGGTTGCCGGGGCGCTGCAGGCCGGGCTCGTCACCCCGACCACCAACTTCGACATCCCGCCCTCGATCTCATTCGCCAGCAACGAACCCCCGATCCACGACGCCGAGGACCACGGCTACGAGACGCTGAACGTGGCAGGCATCCTGAAGTACTCGAGCAACATCGGAGCTGACCTGATCGGGCAGCGGCTCGGGGCCCAGCGGTTCGACTATTGGGTGCATCGGTTCGGCTTCGGCTCGCCGACCGGCGTCGACCTGCCCGGTGAGGACGAGGGAATCGTGCCGCGCTGGTGGCAGTACTCCGGCGCCTCGATGTTCAACCTCCCGTTCGGCCAGGGCGAGTCCGTCACGCCGATGCAGATTGCCACCGCCTACGCGGCGATCGCCAACGGCGGCATCCTGCGCCCGCCCCACATCGTTCAGTCGATCGGTGGCAAGCCGGATGCGATGCCCGGTGGGCACCGGATCATCTCGCAGGCGACCGCGTCCGAGCTGCGCAACATGCTGGTCGGCGTGTTTGGAGAAGGGGGGACGGCCTCAGGCGCCGCGATCCCGGGTTACGTGATGGCGGGCAAGACTGGCACGGCCAACATCGCGATCGACGGCCACTACTCCGACAGCCAGTACGTGGCGTCGTTCGTCGGCATGGTGCCGGCGGGTCACCCGCAGCTGCTCGCACTGGTCGTCGTTGACCGGCCTCAGGGGCAGATCTACGGTGGCTCGGTCGCGGCGCCGGCATTCCAGAAGATCGTCGGCTGGGCAGTCCCGTACTTCGGGATCAACCCCCGCTGAGCGCGCGCAACGGTGACGGGCTCTGCCTCGAGGGCGGGGCGCTTTGTATCGCCGGCTCAACCGAGCTGGCGCTTGAGCGCTGCCAGCCGCTCGTCCCACTGGCCGCCGACCTCGGCCATCCACGACACCGCCTCCGACAGCGGCGCCGGGGTGACCCGATAACGCACCTCGCGCCCGAACCGCTCGCGGTCGAGCAGTCCCGCGTCGGTCAGCGCGCCCAGGTGCTTGAGCACCGCCTGGCGGGAGATCGGGAGCTCCGAGGCGAGCTCGGTTGCGGTGGCGCTGGGCTGGTCGGCGATCGCGGACAGGAGTGCCCGACGCGTGGGATCGGCCAGGGCGCCGAACACGGCTCCGGCCTGATCGAGCTCGGCCGCCATGCTCAGGCCGCCATCAGCGCCGGACCGAACGTCTTGCCATCGACGCCGGGGAGCGGCGTGGCCACGAGGTCGAGAAGCTCCAATGGGCGTGTCTCGACGACGCGGAGCAGCGTCTGCTCTCCATCCTCGGTCAACGTCAGCTCCACCCGGGTGGCCGGGTCGCCGTCGCCGGCCCACCAGAAGGCGAGACGCTCTCCGATCAGCACGTCTTCGACCCAGCCGGTCTTCGACCAGTCGCTGGAGCGGAACCAGGCGTCGCCGCCGGGCTGGAGGTCGAGCATGACCTCGTCGGCGAGCCAGCCGTCGCCGGTCACGGCGTCCCAAACCTGTTTGACCGGAGCCTCCACCGCCATCTCCCGCTCGATCTTCTCGGACATGGGTGTCTTCCTCTCGAAACTCATGCGCAACCGCTAGGTTGCACGTCTGCTATGGTGGCGCAACTAATCGGTTGCACCTTAGCACCCACAGGAGGTCCCCAATGCCACTCGTGCCGATGGTTGTCGAGCAGACCGCTCGCGGCGAGCGCTCGTTCGACATTTACTCGCGCCTGCTCAACGACCGCGTCGTGTTCCTCGGCGGCCAGGTCGATGAGGAGACTGCCAACCTCGTGGTCGCCCAGTTCGTCCACCTCGAGTCAGACGACCCTGACAAGGACATCCACCTGTACATCAACTCCCCCGGCGGCTCGATCTACGCCGGCCTGGCGATCTACGACACGATGCAGTTCATCCGGCCCGATGTGCAGACGATCTGCTACGGGATCGCGATGTCGATGGGCTCGCTGCTGCTGACCGGTGGCGCCCCCGGCAAGCGGATGGCGCTTCCGAACAGCCGGATCCTGATCCACCAGCCCTCCGGCGGCTTCGACGGCCAGTCGACCGACGTAGAGATACACGCGCGCGAAATCCTCGCGCTACGAGCCCGGGTGGACGAGATCTACGCCAAGCACACCGAGCAGTCGGTCGAGCGAGTCCACGCCGATATGGAACGCGACCGCTACTTCACCGGCGAGGAGGCGGTCGGCTACGGGCTCGTGGACCGCGTGCTCGAGCGGCGGGAGTTGACGAACGGGGCCCGCGGCTTCGGGCGCTAGGGCGGGTCAGGGCGCCGGCAGTGCGACATCGACGGGAGCCGATGGGTCTCCGCCCGCGCAAGTACCCTCCCAGCCGATGCTCCTCACACGTGTGCTCCCCAGCGCTCCGCCGGCCGCTGCCGAACTCGAGATCGCCGCCCTGTCCTACGACAACCGAGCCGTCACGCCCGGGACCCTGTTCTTCTGCGTGCCCGGCTTCACGCGCGACGGCCATGAGTTCGCGCCTGAGGCGATCGCGAAGGGCGCGGTCGCGCTCGTCGTCGAGCGCCCGCTGGGCCTCGGCGTCCCCGAGATCTGCGTCGACAGCGTCCGCGCGGCCATGGCTCCGGCAGCGGCCCGGTTCTACGGGGACCCGACCAATGAGCTCGCGACCGTCGGCGTCACCGGCACCAACGGCAAGACCACGACCGCGTTCGTGACCCGCGACCTGCTCGAAGCCGGCGGCCGGCAGACCGGTTTGCTGGGCACTGTGAAGTCGGTGATCGGCGGCCAGGAGCACGAGGTGATCCGCACGACGCCCGAGGCGATCGACCTCCAGCGCACGTTTCGCGAAATGCTCGACCACGGTGATCGGGCGTGCGTGATGGAGGTCTCCTCCCACGCGCTCGATCTGCGTCGCGCCGACTCGATCCACTTCGCCGTCGCGATCTTCACGAACCTGACCCAGGACCACCTCGACTTTCACCCGACGATGAAGGACTACTTCGCGGCCAAGCGGCGGCTGTTCGTCGACGCACCGCCCCGCTGCGCCGTGGTCAACATCGACGATCCGTATGGAGAGCGGCTCGCGCGCGAGCTCGACAATCCGGTCACGTTCGCGATCGACAGCCCACGGCCGGAGTACCGCGCGGTCGACGTGGAGACGACCCTCGCCGGCGCTCGGTTCACCGCGCAGACACCGGACGGCGAGATCGAGCTGAGCTCGCCCCTGCGTGGCCGGTTCAACGTGTACAACATCCTCGGCGCGTTCGCGACGGCGCGGGCCCTGGACGTTCCGGCCGAGAGTGCGGCGCAGGCGATCGCCGCCGCCGGGCAGGTGCCGGGCCGGTTCCAGACCGTCGGCGAGGGGCAGCCGTTCGCGGTGATCGTCGACTACGCGCACACGCCGGACTCGCTTCAGAACGTGCTGAACGCGGCCAGGCAGCTAACCGACCGGCGCGTCCACGTGGTGTTCGGGGCGGGCGGCGACCGCGATCGCGGCAAGCGACCGCTGATGGGGGAGATCGCCAGACGCCTGGCTGACCGGGTGATCGTCACCTCGGACAACCCGCGCTCCGAGGAGCCACAGGCGATCATCGACGAGGTCCTCGCCGGCGCCGGTGGGGCCGACGAGGTCGAGTACGAGGTCGACCGGCGCAGCGCGATCGCCAGAGCGATCAGCACCGCTGATCCCGGCGACGTCGTCGTGATCGCCGGCAAGGGACACGAGCAGGGGCAGGAGTTCGAGGCAGGACGGAAGCTGCCTTTCGACGACGTGACCGTCGCGCGTGAGATCCTGCGAGGCGTGCCCGTGAACGCCGGCGCCCGCCTGCAGTGAGACGCTGGACACCCCACCAGGTGGCCGACGCGGCCGGCGCTCGGCTGATCGCACCGGCGCCGACGGGCGATGGCCCCGATCGCGTCGTGATCGACTCGCGTGAGGCCGGTCCGGGGGCGCTGTTCATCGGCCTCCCCGGGAGCACGGCGGACGGCGGCTCGTTCGCGCCGCAGGCGCTGGCGGCCGGAGCGTGGGGGGTGCTCACGCGCCCGGAGCAGGCGCAAGCGGCCCAGTGCGCACCGCCCGGCGTGTTGCTGGCGGCCGAGGATCCGTTACGAGCGCTGCAGCGGCTCGCGACGGCGTGGCGGCGAGATCTTGGGGCGAAGGTCATCGGCGTGACCGGCTCCACCGGCAAGACGACGACCAAGGATCTGTTGCTCGCGACGCTGGCTCCGCACCGGCGCACAGTCGCCTCGCGCCAGAACTTCAACACCGAGATCGGGCTGCCGCTCGAGATCCTGAACGCGCCGGAAGGAACCGAGGTACTGGTGCTGGAGATGGCGATGCGCGGCGCCGGCCAGATCGCTGAGCTGGCCGCCGTGGCCGAGCCGGACGTCGGGGTGATCGTCAGCGTCGGCCCGGTCCATCTCGAGCTCCTGGGCACGATCGACGCGATCGCGGCGACCAAGGCCGAGCTGATCGCCGCGCTGCCGGCCGGTGGGACGGCGGTGATCCCCGCAGGCGAGTCGCTGCTCGAACCCCATCTGCGAGCCGACATCGAGCTGGTCACCTTCGGCGACGCCGGCGATGTCCGTCTGGCGGCGCAGGACGGACAGCGGATCACGATCGACTGCCGGGGGGAGCCGATCAGCCTCGAGGTCCCGTTCACGCAGGTTCACCTGCGGACCAACCTGCTGGCCGCGGTCGCCGCCGCAACGGCGGTCGGCGTGACTCCCGACGGCCGCATCGAGCTCGCGCTGTCCTCGGGGCGTGGGCAGCGGACGAGACTGCCCACCGGCGTGACGGTCATCGACGATTGCTACAACGCCAATCCAATGTCGATGCGCGCCGCCCTCGACGACCTGGCCGCGACGGCGAACGGCACGACCGCGGGCCGACGGGTGGCGATCCTCGGCGACATGCTCGAGCTCGGGCCCGACGAACGCCGCTACCACGTCGAGATCGGCGAGTACGCGCGCGAGAAGGGCGTCGAGGTACTGGTCGCGGTCGGCCCCCTGGCCTCGGCGATGGGCGACGGCTTCACGGGCGATATCCACGCCGTCGCCGACGCCGCCGCCGCCGCCGCGATTGCGTCCGAGCTGCTGCGAGCCGGCGACGTGGTCCTGATCAAGGCGTCCAGGGGGGTCGGGCTCGAGCTCGTCTGCCGGACGCTCGCTCAGGGGGCGAACAGCTGATGGGCTCAGTCTCGGGACGAATCCTGATCGCCGGGACCTCGGCGCTGCTGCTCTGCCTGTTCCTGAGCCCGAAGTTCATCCAGTTCCTCCGCGGCCGGGAGTTCGGCCAGAACATTCGGGAGGAGGGGCCGCAGGGTCATCAGACGAAGGCCGGCACGCCGACGATGGGTGGCGTGATCATTCTCGTGGCCTTCGCGATCCCGTTCCTGATCCTCTCCACGCGCGACTGGCGCTCGCTCGGGGTCCTGTTCGCCACCGTCGCCTGCGCGGCGCTCGGCTTTGCCGACGACTACGCGAAGATCGTCAAGCGCAGGTCGCTGGGACTGCGCGCGCGGACAAAGCTCGTGGTCACGATCGCGATCTCGCTCGGGCTGTGGTGGATCACGACGCAAGAGGCCCACCTCGGCCCGTCGGTCCGGCTGTTGCCGGTCGACGTCAACGTCGACTTGGGGCCGCTGTACCCGGTGTTCATCTACCTCGTCGTCGCGGGAACGACCAGCGGCGTCAACCTCACGGACGGGCTCGACGGCCTCGCCGCCGGGTGCGCCGCGATCGCGCTGTTGGCGTACATCGGGATCACGTTCATCACCCCCGGTTACCACGACCTGACGATGCTGGCGTCGTGCCTGGTCGGTGCCTGCATCGGGTTCCTGTGGTTCAACAGCTTCCCCGCGAGCATCTTCATGGGCGACACCGGTTCGCTGGGGCTCGGCGGGGCGATCGGCGGGCTGGCGATCATGACCAACACCGAGGTGCTGCTGATCCTGATCGGCGGGATCTTCGTGATCGAGGCGCTCTCGGTGGTGGTCCAGGTGTTCGCGTTCCAGACCTTCCGCAAGCGCGTGTTCCTGATGGCGCCGATCCACCACCACTTCGAGCTCCAGGCGTGGTCGGAGACGAAGATCATCCTGCGCTTCTGGATCGTCGCGGCGGCGTTCGCCGCGATCGGCTTCACGGTGTACCAGCTCAGCATCCGTGCCTAGGGGCGTGGGGGCCGATGGCGGCCGACTCTAAGCCTCGGCCCCCGCTGCCGCCGGGCCCGTATCTGGTGGTCGGTCTGGCCCGCTCGGGCGTGGCCGCCGCGCTCGCGCTCCGCGCGCTGGGACACGAGGTGATCGGGGTCGACTCGGGTTCCGGGCAGGACGAACGGCTCCAATCCGCCGCGGGAAGGCTTTCGCAGGCGGGCGTCGAAGTCCACCTGGATGCGTCAGGCGACGTCTTTGCCGCCCGCGCCGGGACGCTCATCAAAAGCCCCGGCGTACCCCAACAGGCGCCCGCCGTGGTCGCGGCGCGCGAACGGCGACTGCCCGTGCTCGGCGAGCTCGAGCTCGCCTGGCGCCTGCTCGACAACGAGTTCCTTGCCGTCACCGGCACGAACGGCAAGACGACGACCACCGAGTGGATCGGCCACATCCACCGTGAGGCCGGCGTGCTCGTGGCGGTCGCCGGCAACGTGGGAACGCCGCTGTCGTCGCTGGTCGGCGAGCTCGGAGCCGAGGTGACGATCGTCTGTGAAGCGTCGTCGTTCCAGCTCGAGAACACCGAGGTGTTCTCGCCCGAGGTCGCGGTGTTGCTGAACCTCTCCCCCGACCACCTCGACCGCCACCCGAGCTACGAGGACTACGTCGCCGCCAAGCTGCGCGTGTTCGTCAATCAGGGCAACTACGACGTGGCCGTGATCCCCGACGACCTCGGGATCGAGGACATCGGCGGCTGCGCCCGCCAGGTGCTATTCGGCACCGGCCCCGAAGCCGAACTGGCCGATCGCGCCGGTTATCTGTGGTGGGACGGGCAACCGCTACTACCGGTGTCCGAATTGGCGCTGCCCGGCGAGCACAACCGCCAGAACGCGGCGGCGGCGGCGGCCGTGTGCCTCGCCCGAGGGCTCGAGCCCGGGGCCGTCGCGGCTGGATTGCGCACGTTCACCGGCGTGCCTCACCGGCTCGAGCTGGTGGCGGTGGAGAACGGCGTCGCCTATGTCAACGACTCGAAGGCGACGAACGTCGCCAGCACGATCGTCGCGCTGCGGACCTACGCTGAGGGCGTCCATCTGATCGCCGGGGGACGCGGCAAGGCGCAGGACTTCTCGCCGCTAGCGCCGCTGGTGGCCGAGCGGTGCCGGGCCGTCTACCTGATCGGCGAGGCCGCGGCCGAGATCGCGACGGCGCTTGGGGACAGCGGGGTCCCACTCCACGATGAGCATGATCTGGGGCGGGCGGTCTCCCTGGCACGCGCCGCTGCCCGCCCCGGCGAGGTGATCCTGCTCTCGCCGGCGTGCGCGAGCTATGACCAGTATCCGGACTTCGAGGCGCGCGGCGAGCACTTCCGGGCGCTCGTGGGGGCGGCATGACACCGGGCAGCTCCTGATGGCGGCCTCTGCGGCCGCCTCGCGCCAGCGGCGCCCGGCGGAGGGTCGCCAGGCCGCGGGGCGAACGCGCGCTCCGGCCCGCCACCTCCCGCCGCCGCTCGAGCATCGGATCCTCATGACCGCGACGCTCTGTCTGCTCGCGTTCGGGGCGGTGATGGTCTACAGCGCGTCGTCTCCGCTGGGCGTGCTCAACGGAAAGGGAAACGGGACTGGCGAGTTCGTCCGCTACCTGATCTTCGGCGGCATCGGCCTCGCGGCGATGCACGTCCTCGGGCGTCGCGGCCTCGCGCTGCTCGACCAACGGCTGGTGAACCTCCTCCTGCTCGGGTCCTTCGCGCTGCTGGTGCTGGTGCTGGTGCCCGGTTTCGGGGTCGAGGTCAACGGCGCCCGCCGGTGGTTCAGCGCCGGGCCGATCCAGTTCCAGCCCTCGGAGTTGATGAAGCTGGCGATCGTCCTGTACGTCGCCCGGTACCTGGCCGACCACCCGAAGCGGATGCGGGGGCTTCGCCAGGCGATCGCGCCGATCGCCGTGATCGCGGGCCCGGCCTGCCTGCTGATTCTGGTCGAGCCGGATCTCGGTACCACGCTCGTGATCGTGTTCTCGGTCACGATGCTGCTGATCGCCGCCGGGATACCACTGCGCCACCTGGCGCTGCTCGCCCTGGTGGCAGTGGCGGCGGTGATGCTGCTGGCGATGATCCAGCCCTACCAGCGGGCCAGGCTGACCGCGTTCCTGCACCCCTGGTCATCGAAGTCGACGGCGGGCTTCCAGGCGGTCCAGGGGCAGATCGCGGTCGGGTCCGGCGGGCTGCTCGGCGTCGGCCTGGGACGCTCGGTGCAGAAGATCTTCTATCTGCCGGAGGCCCAGACGGACTTCATCCTCGCGGTCATCGGCGAGGAGCTCGGCGTGCTGGGGATCTTCGGCGTGGTCTTCCTGTACGGGATGATCGCCTACGCCGGGCTGCGGACAGCGCGCCGGGCGGCAGGCCGGTATGCCAAGCTGCTCGCGACCGGGCTCACCTCGCTGATCCTTTGCCAAGGCATCCTCAACATCTTCGTGGTCCTCGGGCTGGCGCCGCTGACCGGCGTGCCCCTGCCATTCATCTCCTATGCGCCTACGAACCTGTGCGTGATGCTCGCGTCGGTCGGGCTACTGCTGAACATCTCCCGGCCCGGCGCCCGGCGGCTGCAGGTCGTGCGTGGGTCCAGTCGCGAACGTGAGCGGTCCGAGGATCGTGATCGGGGCCGGCGGGACCGCGGGTCACGTCGTCCCCGCGCTGGCGGTGGCGGACGCGCTACGCGCTGAGGGCGCGGAGGTCTCCTTCATCGGCGGTGAGCGGGCGGAGCTCGAGCTCGTGCCCGCCGCCGGGTATGAGCTGCACACGATCCGCGTCGCGCCTCTGTACCGCAAGCGTCCGGCGAAGGCGGCGCGGGCCGCCGTGATCGACGCCGCCGCGGTGGGCGCGGCGCTGCGGATCATCCGGAGCGTCCGTCCGGCGGCGGTCCTCGGCGCCGGTGGCTACGTCGCGGGCCCTGTCGGGCTGGCGGCCGTCCTCAGCCGGGTCCCGCTCGCGCTGATGGAGGCCGACAGCCACCTGGGGCTGACCAACCGCATGCTGGCCCCGCTGGCGCGGCGGATGTTCCTGGCGTTCCCGATCGACGGGCGGGACGGGCGGCGCTACCGCATCACCGGCCGTCCGGTGCCGCCGCCCGCGGGCGACCGTGAGGCGGCGCGCAAGCGATTCGGGATCGGGCCTGAGGAGACGTGCGTGTTGGTGTTCGGCGGCTCCCAGGGCGCCCGGTCGATCAACCACGCCGCAATCGAGGCGTTCGCCGGCGCGCGCTTCCGGGTCCTGCACGCCGCGGGCGAGCGCGATCTCGGCGATCTCCAGTCCCCGGGCGCCCACTACGACCTGCGCGGCTACATACCGGACTTCGGGGACGCGCTCCTCGCCAGCGATCTCGTGGTGGCACGCGCCGGCGGCTCGATCTTCGAGATCGCCGCCGCGGGCCGGCCGGCGGTGCTCGTCCCCTACCCCTACGCCACCGCCGACCACCAGGCCGCCAACGCTCAGTTCATGGCGAGGGCGGGGGCGGCGGTGGTGATCCCGGACGCCGAGTTGACCGGCCCGCGCCTGGCCCAGGAGGTCGGCCGGCTGCTCGCGGACCGCGTCAGGCTGGCGACGATGGCGCGTGCCTCAGAGGCGGTGGCCAGGCCGGACGCGGCGAGCGAGATCGCCAGGGAGCTGCTGGCGATGGCGCGCCAGGACCGATAGGCGGGGTAAACGGCGGCAGGGAGGGGTGGTTGGGTGGTGGGACTCGGCGCGGGCCCCAAAATGCTGCACAGCGCGCCACGACCGCCCGGAATCCCGAGCCGTGCCGTGTTACCCAGGCTATTCATGTACAGCACGGCAGGGCTCGGCTTATGGCGCGAGATTGTCGTGCTGCCCAGGTTCTGAGCGGGTGCGATGGCACCGATCCCGCCACCGCGTCGGCCCTGCATCGCCGGCGGGCCACCCAGGCCACACCCCAGGCGCGCGCAGCGCGCCCCTAAAGCACCCTCAGCGACTCAGTACGGCTCGCTCGGATAGTTCGGGCCGAGGCGGCCGTTCGCGTGCGCGGCGAGCTCGATCGCGCGGGCGGCCCAGAACGTCCCCGACGCGGTGCCGCCGTTGCAGGGCCCGCTGCTGTTGCCCGGTGGCGAGCTCCAGAGGAACGCGTCAACGTGAGCGAACCCGGTGTCGGTCGTGGGCCGCGGGCCCAGGGCGCGGCCGGGCGGGTTGCACAGATCCTCGTTGCCCTGAGTCACCGGGTGCGGATTCTTCTTGGGGCCGTTGCCGTTCTGGGCGGTGTTGATCACGAACTGCGCGCCGCCGGTCAGGCGCGAGATCTTGTCGCCCCACTTGATCTCGTTGATCGTCCAGTTCAGGTGGGTGTCGTTGGTCCAGAAGCCACGGATCGTACGGACGCCGGCCGCATTCAGGACCCGGGCGGTGTAGCGCGGCCCGTTGGCGTCCGAGTAGCCGGCCTCGAGGTAGACGACCGTGTGCGGCAGCGAGGAGATCTTGCGGACCTCGTAGCGGAGGTCCGCCTCCCAGATGCCGAGCGCGCCCACCTTTCTGACGCACCCCGAGGAGCCGATCCCGTCCAGCTCGAGCAGGTACACCGCGGGCCGGTTCGCGGTCGCGCGGGTGATCGCGTCGATCCGCGCCCTGAACAGGGGGCCGGCGGCAGCCAGCCGTGCCGGGGTGGGGCAGGCGCCGGCGGCGGGGTGCAGGAAGTAGGTGTTGATGATCGGGATCGTCCCCGGATCGGCCGTCATGTTGTGGCAGAAGATCTTGATTGCCTGGCTGTACTCGCCCCTGGGCGTCCCGCCCTGGGCGTAGGCGCTGAACCGCTGCGGCTCGGGCTCATTGGCGATCTTCTCGAGGTTGTCGACCTTGAAGGCGAGACCCTGGTCATTGCGCAACCGCTGCTGCACCGACGCTGAGCCAAGGATCCGCTGCTGGAACTCGGCCCACGAGTAGTCATCCGGGAAGCTCGACGGGCTGCGGCCCAGCAGGCTCGCGATCGCCCAGGCCGCGGCGCCGTGGGCGGGGCCGTCGACGAAGAAGTTCGCGCCGTTGAGCGGATCGGGGCCGGGCGGGGTGGGCAGCGCGAGCGGGTTCGATGGATCCCGGGTCCACGAGTGCGAGTCGCCGCACACGTAGGAGGATTTGCCGCGCGCGCTCGCCGAGTGGCCGGCGCCGGCCGTCACCACGACCGCCAGCGCGGTCAGGAGGACCAGCCCAGCTCTTTGAAGCAACGTGCGTCGACCCCTGCGCATCGCCGCCGATTGATAGCAAAGCTCTTGCTGCGCGACCGCGCCCGACCTGCCAGATAGCCTGATCTTGTGAGATCTGACCCGGAGCCTCAATTAAACCTCCATCCGGTGCATTGGTGAACGACGACTGGTCACAGCGCCGTATCCACTTTGTCGGCATCGGCGGCGCAGGCATGAGCGGACTTGCCCTCGTGGCCAGCGCCCTCGGCGCGCGGGTGACCGGCTCGGACCGCGCCGAGTCCTCATACACCGAGCGGCTGCGTGAGCACGGGATCGAGCCGGTGCTTGGGCACGACGCGGCAAACGTCCCCGCCGGCACCGAGGTCGTGTACTCCACCGCGATCCCGCCGTCGAATCCCGAGCGCCAGGCGGCGCAGGGTCGAGAGCTCCATCGCGCAGACCTGCTCGCGCAGCTCGCGTCGCTGCGCCGTTGCCTGGCGGTCACGGGGACGCACGGCAAGACGACGACCACCGCGATGATCGTCCACGCGATGCTTGGCTGCGGGCTCGATCCCTGCTACGTGGTCGGCGGTGAGCTCCGCTCGACCGGGAGCAACGCGGGATGGGGGAGCGGTGAGTGGATCGTCGTCGAGGCCGACGAATCCGACCGTTCGCTCTTGAAGCTCCAGCCGGAGATCGCCGTCCTCACCAACGCGGAGCTCGACCACCACTCCACGTATGCCTCGCGGCTGGAGCTCGAGCAGACGTTCCGGACGTTCATGGCCCGGGCGGGCGACCGCGCCGTCGTCTGGGACCGGCCCGCATTGCGCACGCTGTGCCCGCCGGGGGCGGTCACCTACGACGCCCCCGACCCCGTGCTCGAGCCGACCGGGGCGCGCTTCTGGTGGCGCGGGATCGAAGTGTCGCTGCCGGTGCCGGGCGCCCACAACGCGGTCAACGCGGCGGGGGCGCTGACCGCCGCCACGCTGGCCGGCGCCGATCCCGCCGCCGCCGCGGCCGCGCTGGCGGACTTCCGCGGGGCGAAGCGGCGGTTCGAGCTGCTGGGGAGGACGAGCGCCGGCGTCCCCGTGTACGACGAGTACGCCCACCATCCGACGGAGGTCGCGGCGGACATCGACGCCGCTCGCACGCTCGCCCCGGCCCGCCTGGTCGCGGTGTTCCAGCCCCACCTGTACTCGCGAACCCGGGCGCTCGCCCACGAGCTGGGCGCGGCGCTGGCCGCCGCCGACGTGTCGGTCGTGCTCCCCATATATCCCGCGCGCGAGCGGGCGGAGGACTTTCCCGGGGTCGACGGGCGCCTGGTGGCGGTAGCGGCCGCCGATGCGGCAGGGGGGCGCTCCGTGGCCTGGCTGCCGAGCTTCGATGATGCACGCCGGTTCCTGGAGGCGACGCTCCGCGCCGGCGACCTCTGCCTGGTGATGGGGGCGGGCAACATCGACGCGCTCGGACGCAGCCTCGTCGTTCGGTGAGCGCCACAGATCGCCGCCCGCCGCCGAACCCGCCGATCGTCCATTTACCCTGCGGCTGATGGCTGATCCGCCTTCGGGCCTCCAGCGCGAGTACCCGCTCTCGCGTCTGACCACGATCCGCACCGGCGGTCCGGCCGACTTCTTCGCCCGCGCCGGCGCGCTCGAAGCGCTCGAAGCGCTGCTGGCCTGGGCCGTCGGTGAACAAATCGAGGTAGGGGTCGTCGGCTCCGGGTCGAACCTGCTGGTGGCGGATGCTGGAGTCCGCGGACTCGTCGTCAAATTGGACAAGGAACTGGCCGAGATCGAACTGAGTGGCACCCGCATCCTGTGTGGAGGCGGCGCTCGCCTGCCCGCGGTCTCGGCGCGGGCGGCCAAGGCGGGCCTGACCGGGATCGAGTTCGGGGTCAACATCCCCGGGACCGTCGGCGGCGCCGTGCGGATGAACGCCAACGCCTACGGCGGCGAGCTGGCACGCGTGCTCGAGTGGGTGGACATCGCCAGCTCCGCCGGCACCGAACGCCGGAGCCCTGACTCGCTGGCGTTCGCCTACCGCCGATCCAACCTCGTACCCGGCCAGATCGTCGCTCGCGCCTCGTTCTCGCTCGAGCCGGCCTCGCCCGCCGACGTCAAGGCGACGCTGGCGGACATGCGCGCGCGGCGCAAGGCCGCGCAGCCGTCCGGCATCAAGACGTTCGGCTCGACCTTCAAGAACCCCGACGACCCGCGGGCGGGGGGCCGTACCGCCGGCCAGCTGCTCGACGCCGTCGGCTGCCGCGGCCTGCGGATCGGCGGCGCCAGCTTCTCCGCCAAGCACGCGAACTTCATCGAGAACCACGGCGACGCGACGACAGCGGACGTGATCGCGGTGATGGCCGAGGGCCGCAGGCGGGTGCTCGAGCGGTTCGGCATCGAGCTCGAGGCCGAGGTCCAGGCGCTCGGGCCGGTGGAGTTCCCGGCGGACTGGGAACGGCGATGATCGCCGAGGGGTGGCTGGCCGGGCAAAGGCGCAGGGCGGTTCGTCGGCGCGCCATCCGGCTCCCCGGGCCGAGGCTGATCGCCGCCGTCGCCCTGACGCTGGCGCTGCTCGCCGGCGGTTGGCTGTGGCTGCGCGACTCCTCGCTGGTCGCGGTTCGCCGGGTGACGATCACCGGCGTGAGCGGGCCCGACGCGGGGCGGATCCGGGCCGCGCTGAGGCTCGCGGCGCGGAACATGACGACGCTCGACGTCAAGAGCGGAGAGCTCAACACCGCGGTCGCGCCGTACCCGGTCGTCAAGTCGCTGAGCGTCACCACCCAGTTTCCGCACGGCATGCGGATCCGCGTCACCGAGGAGATCCCGGTGGGAGAGATCATGGTCGGCGGCCACACCATCGCCGTCGCCAGCGACGGGGTGCTCCTGCATGACGCCGCCCCGACCTCCCAGCTGCCGACGATCTCGCTGCCCTCGGCACCGGGGGGCAGCCGGATCACCGAACGCGACGGGCTCCAGCTCGTGGCTCTGCTGACCGCCGCCCCCTACCAGCTCCTGCCGCATCTCACCAACGCGAGCTCGACCGCCGCGCACGGCCTGGTCGTTCAGCTGCGCGAGGGCCCGAGCATCTACTTCGGGGACGCGAGCCGGCTCGGCGCCAAATGGGAGGCGGCGGCCGCGGTGCTGGCCAACAGCGGGTCGGTCGGCGCCCAGTACATCGACGTCACGGACCCGCAGCGACCGGTAGCGGGGGTGAACGTGGGCGCGACATCGGCCGACTCGCCGAGCACTGGGTCGGATACGTCGGGGAGCACCGGATCCGACGCGGCGGCGGGCACCGGTTATGCGGCGCCGGGGACCACCGCGGCGGCGTCGACTACGACCCCGACGGGAGGCTAAACCTGAGCTTGAGGGTTAGGGTAGAAATTTGGCAACTCTCCGGGCCTGATCGAGAATTGCGCGATCTGCAACAAACGTTGCGCCAGCGGACGATCCATTGACTCCCCGCATCGTCAGGCCATAACGTGCAAAACTCCCGCTATCAGCGAACCTCGGAGAAAACACTCAAGACTACCTTGAGGGTCGGATGGTAATCATGGAAAGCGGTAGCTACCTGGCAGTGATCAAAGTCATCGGAGTCGGCGGCGGCGGGACCAACGCCGTCAATCGGATGGTCGACGCCGGGCTGCGCGGAGTCGAGTTCATCGCCTGCAACACCGACGCGCAGGCGCTCGCGATGTGCGATGCCGACATCAAGCTCAACATCGGCCACGAGTTGACGAAGGGCCTCGGTGCCGGCGCCAACCCTGAGATCGGCCAGGGCGCGGCGGCTGAGTCGCGCGACGAGATCAAGGAGGCGCTGAAGGGCGCCGACATGGTGTTCGTGACGGCCGGCGAGGGCGGCGGCACCGGTACCGGCGCGGCGCCGGTGATCGCCGAGATCGCCAAGAACGAGATTGGCGCCTTGACCGTCGGGGTCGTGACCAGGCCGTTCCAGTTCGAGGGTTCGCAGCGGGCCCACCAGGCCCAGGACGGAATCCAGAAGCTCCGCGAGCACGTCGACACGCTGATCGTGATCCCGAACGAGAAGCTGCTCGCGATCGTCGAGCGGCGGACCACGATCCTCGACGCCTTCCGCGAGGCCGACAACGTCCTGCGTCAGGGCGTGCAGGGGATCACCGACCTGATCACGATTCCCGGGCTGATCAACCTCGACTTCGCCGACGTGCGCACGATCATGCACGACGCCGGGACGGCGCTGATGGGGATCGGTAGCGCCAGCGGCGAGAACCGGGCTTCGGAGGCGGCGAAGGTCGCGATCTCCTCCCCGCTGCTCGAGGAGTCGGTCGAGGGAGCGATGGGGATCCTGCTCAACATCACCGGTGGCCACGACCTGGGGCTGTTCGAGGTCAACGAGGCGGCCGAGATCGTGCAGAGCGCCGCCGACCAGAACTCGAACATCATCTTCGGAGCCGTGATCGACGACTCGCTGAGCGACGAGGTCCGGGTGACGGTCATCGCCACCGGCTTCGACCACGGCGGTCCGATGCCCAGCACCGCGCGCGAAACCACGCGCCGGGCCCGCCGGGATCGTGACGTGACGATGGACGACCGGCAGCGGTCCTCGCTCGAGATCCGCGACGACGAGATCGACATCCCGTCGTTCCTCAAGGATCGCTAGCGGCGGTCCGGGGAACGCCGATCAGCTGCCCGCTGTGCCGCCTGCCAGGCGCAACAGTTACGCAACGCGACGTTAAGAAGAGCGCCGCAACCTCGGGCGCGCTGAACTGTTCTACGTCTGTCAAACCCGCCGCCGACAGCAATTTGCAGGGTGCAGGTGGACTGCTCGCGGATGCGTAGCGCAGTGCGCGTCAGCCCCGCCGCGTGGGTGCTCGCGGCGGCGGTCGTCGCCGCCTGCGGCGTGGTGGCGGCGATGCCCAATGCTGCCCTGGCGCAGCCCCCGAGTTTGGCCCCGCCGACCGTCCTCGACGGCCCCAGCGCGAACATCGTCGGCCTGTCCGGGCTCTCGGTGGCGCACGACGGCACCGGCGGCGTCGTCTACCTGAAGGACGTGGGCGGCGTCCAGCACGTGTTCGTCGCGCAGCTGGCCGGGAGCTTCCAGCCCCCGGTGCAAGTGGACGCCGGGCTGCCCGGGGCCTCGTCGCAACCGGTGATCGCCGCCGGCAATGGTGGGCTCCTGTTGGTCGCGTTCATCAATGGCGGTCAGCTGTACGTGGTCGACCGGGCGACCACGAGCTCCGGGTTCACGACGCCCACCATGCTCGCCTCGGGCGCCAGCAATCCGGCGATCGCGATCACCGACCTGAGCAAGGCGTACCTCGCCTTCACCGCCGACGACGGTTCCGGCCACGATGTCCGCTGCGCGTACTACTACCAGGGCAACTGGGGGGTCGAGCCCGGCTCGTTCAACGTAACGCCCGCGGACGACGCCGGCACCGCCACGGGACGCCCCGCGGTCGCGGCGGCGGGCGACGGCGTCGGGATCGTGGTGTGGGGGGAGGGCGGCCACATCTACACGCGGCGTGTGTGGGGGATCCCGCCGAGCGGGTCCGGGCCGAGCATCGCCTACGAGCAGGCCGATATTCCGTCGCTCAACGGCTGGAGCGAGGTCTCTGTATCCGATCCGGTGATCGGGAGCGGCGGCGACTCCTCGTACGTCGCGGTCGCGTTCAACGAGGTGTTCGCGAACGGATCCCAGCAGCAGTCACGGGTGCTGATGCGCCAACTCCGGGGAGGGATCTACGACATCCTCGCCCAGTCCGACGGTCTCTCGACGCCGGGGGTCGAGGGCGCTGACGACCCCCAGATCGCCGCCGGCGAGTACGGCCAGGGGTTCGTGACCTCCTCCCGGGAGACCTCTAACGAGCTCGTCGAGATGCGACTGGGGAACAACGAGACGCCCGGCGCCATCGCGCAGCTCGACAGCCTTCCGAACACCGGCGCGCCCTTCGCGGCTCCGGCTCCGGCCGGGCTGCACTCGGATCTGATCGCCTGGCAGGAGAGCCCGCTTGGCGCCAATCCGCAGATTCGCGCCCGCTTCTTCGACGGCACGAGCTTCGGCCCCGAGCAGGTGCTCTCGTCGCCGGCCATAGGCCCCACGGACGCCGCCGACGGGCTGTTCAGCGACGGTGACGGCGCGGCCGACGCGGTATCCGCCTGGGTGCAGGGCTCCGCCGGCTCGCGCGCGATCGTCGCCGCTCAGTTCTACCAGCCGCCGGGGTCGTTCGGCGCGTTGAAGCGCTTCCGGTACGCCCGCAGCGTCGAGCCGAAGCTGTCGTGGTCGGCGTCGCGGGAGCTGTGGGGGCCGCTCCGCTACGTGGTGACTGTCGACGGCACGCAGCTCGGACAGACGACCGGGACCTCGCTCGAGCAGTTCCCGGCGCCGCTCTCGCAGGGCCCCCACACCTGGCAGGTGACGGCGATCAACCCGGCCGGAATCGCGCGCAGCACCAACACCGCCACCGTGTTCGTCGACACGATCGCCCCCAGCGTCCACGCCCGGCTGACCGGCAGGCGGACGCCCGGCTCCCCGATCCGCATCCGGATCCGCGCCTCGGACGCGGTCGGCATCCCGGCGGTCGAGGCCTCGGGGATCAAGTCGGTTCGGGTCAGGTGGGGCGACGGCACCACCACCCGCGTCCGGCGCGGCAGCAAGTTCCACGTCTACCGGAAGGCCGGCCGCTACCGGATCAGGGTGATCGTCACCGACCGCGCCGGCAACGCGACCACGATCGTGGTGAAGATCAGGATCAAGCAGCCGCCCAAGCCAAAGAAGGGCAGCCATGGCCATCGCTGAGGTGTCTCGCAAGATCGCGCGCGCGGGCGTCGTCTGCGCGGCGCTGATGCTGGCGCTGCCCGCGCTGGCGCAGGCGCAGGGCCCGGTCTACGTCGCCCAGCCGCCGACCCCGGGAGCGCTCTACCGCGACGGACAGAGCGGCCGCTATCTGCTCGGCGGCGAGTGGCTGTCGCGCCCGGACTTCGGCGATCTCGGCCAGTCGGCCGGGTGGTGGCGCAACGTCGCCTCGACCGAGGGCTGGTCGCCGGTGACGATGCCCAACTCCTACAACGCGAACGATCTCTCGTCGCTCAGCATGTCCGGGTACGTCTGGTGGTACCGGAAGGACTTCACGCTGCCCACGACGGGCGCTTTCTCGCGGTACGTGCCGAGACGGTTCCGCCACTGGATCCTCCGCTTCGACTCGGTCGACTACCGCGCGACGGTGTGGCTGAACGGCCGGTTGCTGGGCACCCACGCGGGGGCCTACCTGCCGTTCGAGTTCGATCTCAAGGGGCTGCGTCCCGGGGTCAACCGGCTGATCGTCCGCGTCGACAACCGCCGCACGGCGGCGGACCTCCCACCAGGGCCGAGCGGGGGCTGGTGGAACTTCGGCGGGATCCTCGGCGACGTCTACCTGCGCACGGCGCAGCGGGTGGACATCTCCCAGGTCCAGGTCAGGCCCGTGCGGCGCTGTCCGAGCTGCGCGGCGACGATCCAGGACCAGGCGCTCGTGCGCAACGTCACCGGGTCGCCGCAGACGGTCTCGCTGACCGGGAGCTACGGCCGCGCCAAGCTGAACTTCGGCTCAGCCAAGATCGCCCCCCACGGCACCTGGACCGCCCAGGCGACGGCCACGATCCGCCATCCGCGCCTGTGGGCCCCCGGTCATCCCTATCTCTACGACGCGACGTTCACCGCCTTCGACTCCAAGCGAAGGCAGCTCGCCAGCTACTTCACCTACAGCGGGATACGGACGATCGCCGTCACCTCCGACGGGCGTCTGACGCTCAACGGCCACCTCCTCGACCTGCGCGGCGTGAGCCTCCACGAGCAGGCGCAGGGATACGGCGCGGCGCTCGATCTCGCCCAACAGCAGCAGCTGATGGCGTGGGTCCAGGAGGTCGGCGCGACCCTGATCCGCGCCCACTACCCGCTCAGCCCCGAGATGGACGAGATGGCGGACCAGGACGGGATCCTGCTGTGGAACGAGATCCCCGTATGGGGCGTCGCCAGCCGGTACCTCAACCAGCCCGCCTGGGTCAAGTTCGCCCACTCGTTCCTCGAGGACAACATCCTCACCAACCAGAACCACCCGTCGATCCTGCTGTGGAGCGTCGCCAACGAGCTCCCGACCCCGGCGACCCATGCGGAGGCGACGTACATCTCCGGGGCGGTCGCGCTGGCGCACAAGCTCGACCCGACCCGCCCGGTCGGCATGGCGATCAGCGACTGGCCGCGCGTCGCGTGCACGTCGGCGTACAAGCCGCTCCAGATCATCGGCTTCAACGACTACTTCGGCTGGTTCGACGCCGGCAACGGCTCGACCGACGATCGCGACTCGCTGAGCCCGTTCCTCGACTACCTGCGCTCCTGCTATCCGACAAAGGCGATCTTCGTCAGCGAGTTCGGCTTCGAGGGCAGCCGCAGCGGCCCTGTGGAGGAGCGCGGCACCTACCAGAACCAGTCAAACGAGGCCGCCTTCCACCTGACGGTGTTCGCGAGCAAGCCGTGGCTGTCGGGCGCGATCTGGTTCGCCCTACAGGACTTCGCCGCGCGGCCGGGGTGGACCGGTGGCGATCCCGAGGGCGACCCGCCGTACGTGCAGAAGGGTCTCGTCAGCCTGGCGGGGGCGCTCAAACCGGCGTTCGCGGTCGTTCAGTCGATCTACAAGGCCACCGTCCAAATCGCCCCGGATATCCAGCGAAGCCACTCGCGACGGACACGATAGGTCCGCGGCGGCCCACGCCCGCGCCTTGTACTAGCCTGGGCCCGTGGCCTCAGCTTCTTCGACCGACCTGCGCCGGACCTCGCTGTACGACCGCCACGTGGCCGCTGGGGCGAAGCTGGTGCCGTTCGCGGGGTGGGAGATGCCGGTCCAGTACGAGGGCATCCGGGAGGAGCACCTCGCCGTGCGCCGCGACGTCGGGGTGTTCGACGTCTCGCACATGGGCCAGGTCGAGACGCGGGGCCCACAGGCGGCCGAGTTCCTCCAGCGGATCCTTTCCAACGACGTGCGCCGGATTCCGGAGGGTGGCGCCCAGTACAGCGTGATGTGCCGCGAGGACGGTGGCGTACTCGACGACCTGTTCACCTACCGGCTCGCCGAGCGCGAGTTCCTGACCGTCACCAACGCCGCCAACCACGACAAGGACCTGGCGTGGATGCAGTCGCACGCGGCGGAGTTCGACGTCGACGTGCGCGACCGCCACGCGGATTTCGCGATGCTGGCCGTCCAGGGCCCGCGGGCGCGCGACCTCGCGAGGCAGATCGCAGACGGGAACCTGCCGTCGCGCTTTCACTGCTGCGATCGCTCGGTCGCCGGCGCGGCGGCGCTCGTCGCCGGCACCGGCTACACCGGCGAGGACGGCGTCGAGCTGCTGCTCGCCCCCGGGGCCGCCCCGACAGTCTGGGACGCGCTGCTCGAGGGTGGGGCCACGCCAGTCGGCCTCGGCGCGCGGGACACACTGCGCATGGAGGTCTGCTTCCACCTCTACGGGAACGATCTGAGCGAGGATCGGGGGCCGATCGAGGCGGGTCTGGGGTGGTGCTGCAAGGAGCGCACGGGTTTCATCGGGTCTGAGGCGGTTGCTCAGGCACGGACCAACGGAACGCCGGAGAAGCTCGTGCCGTTTGTGATCGATGGCCCCGGCATCGCGCGCCAGGGCAACCCTGTGATCGGAGGTGGAGTTGTGACGAGCGGGACCTTCTCGCCGTGCCTCGAACGCGGCATCGGGATGGCTTACGTTTCCGCTGAGAAGGCCGAGCCCACGACGCCGATCGAGATCGATGTTCGTGGCACGAAGCGGCCGGCGATTGTCGAGCGCAAGCCGCTGCACCGGCGCAGCGAACCGCGAAAAGGAGCCTGAGCCAATGGCCGAACCCAGCTATCCCGCAGACCTGCTGTACCACCCCGAGCACGACTGGGCTCGGATCGAGGGCGATACGGCCACGTTCGGGATCACTTGGTACGCGCAGGACGCGCTCGGCGAGGTCGTGTTCTTCGACCCGCCCGAGGTCGGCATCACGGTCAGCAAGGACGAGTCGTACACCGAGGTCGAATCCGTGAAGGCCGTCTCCGACGTGTTCGCCCCGCTCTCCGGGGAGATCGTCGAGGTCAACGCCGCGCTCTCGGACAACCCCGAGACGATCAACGAGGATCCCTACGGCCAGGGATGGCTGGTGAAGGTCAGGCTGTCGAACCCGTCCGAGACGGATTCGCTGATGGACGCCGAGACCTACGAGGGCACGCTTTCGTGACCCGGTACACCTCCGCCACCGACGACGACCGGCGCGCGATGCTCGCCGAGATCGGCGTGGAGTCGATCGAGGAGCTGTTCGCCGACATCCCCGACAGTCTCAGGCTCGGGCGGCCACTGGCGCTCGACGAGGGCCTCTCCGAGCAGGAGGTGTTCGAGGAGCTGCGGGCGCTCGCGGCGCGCAACGTCTCGACCGAGGACGAGGTGTCGTTCCTGGGGGCCGGCATGTATGACCACTACATCCCGGCGCTGGTCGACTCGATCATCCTGCGATCGGAGTTCCTGACCCCGTACACGCCCTATCAGCCCGAGATCTCGCAGGGCGGCCTGGCGGCGATGTTCGAGTACCAGACAGCGATCTCGGAGCTGACCGGCCTGCCGATCTCGAACGCGTCGGTCTACGAGGGCCCGAGCGCCGTCGCCGCCGCCGGTTATGTGGCCAAGCTCGCCCGCGGCCGGGAGCGGTTCGTGGTCTCGCGCGGCGTGCACCCGCACTCGCGCGAGGTGCTGCGGACGTTGGCCCGTGGGTGGCGGATGGAGGTGGTGGAGGCCCCCCTGAAAGGCGGCGTCACCGAGCTGCCCGAGCTCGATCAAGGCGTCAGCGCGGTGATCGTCCAGCAGCCGAACTTCCTCGGCGCGGTCGAGGACCTGAGCGCGTTGTCCGGGCTCGCCAAGCACGCCGGGGCGCTGACGATCTGCTCGTGTGACCCGCTGTCGCTCGCGCTGCTGCGGAGCCCTGGCGAGTGCGGCGTCGACATCGCCGTCGGCGAGGGCCAGCCGCTCGGCAACCGGCTCGACTACGGCGGCCCGTCATTCGGTTTGTTCGCGGCCACCGAGGAGCTGATGCGCCGGATGCCCGGCCGGATCGCCGGCGAGACCCGGGACCTCGACGGCAAGCGCGGCTTCGTGCTCACGCTCCAGACCCGCGAGCAGCACATCCGGCGCGAGCGCGCCACCTCGAACATCTGCACCGCCCAGGCGCTCAACGCGCTCGCCGGCGTCATCTACCTGAGCTGGCTGGGCCGCCGGGGGATCGTCGAGCTCGCCGAGCTGATGGTCCAGCGGACCGCTTACGCCCGCGAGGCGCTTCAGGCGGTGGACGGCGTTTCGCTGCTGCACGAGCAGCCGGTTGTGCGCGAGTTCGCGCTCGCGCTCGAGGCGCCGGTGGACCAGGTCATCGCCCGCTGCCGCGAGCAGGGGGTCAACCCCGGCTATGCGCTGGCTCGCGACTACCCGGAGCTCGGCGACGGCCTGCTGGTGGCGATCACCGAGCAGCGGACCCGGGCCGATATCGATCGGCTGGTGAAAGCGCTCGGGTCGGCGGTCGCCGCCGAGCGAACGGGAAGCGAGGTGCGGGCGTGATCGGCGCCGCCGACGATCAGCTCACGATCTACGAGCGCTCCAAGCCGGGCCGGCGGGCGTTCGTGGCGCCGCCGCTCGACGTGCCCGAGCGGCCACTGGACGAGCTGCTGCCGCCGAACCTCCGCCGCGCCGAGCCGCCTCGGCTCCCCGAGGTCGCGGAGCCCGAGATCGTTCGCCACTTCAACCGGCTATCGAAGCGCAACTTCGACCTCGACACGGGCTTCTACCCGCTCGGCTCGTGCACGATGAAGCACAACCCCAAGCTCCACGAGCGGGTGGCGGCGCTGCCTGGCCACGCCAAGCTTCACCCGCTCCAGGACCCCCGCCGGGCCCAGGGCGCGCTCGAGCTGATGTGGCGCCTGCAGGAGTCGCTAGGCGAGATCGCCGGGCTGCCGCACGTCTCGCTGCAGCCGTCCGCGGGATCGCACGGCGAGCTCGCCGGCGTGCTGCTGACGCGGGCCTTCCACGAGGACCACGGCGAGAACCGGACCAAGGTCCTGACGCCCGACACGGCCCACGGGACCAACCCGGCGACGGTCACGATGGCGGGCTACGACGTCGTGCATATCGGTACCGACGAGCACGGCAACGTCGACCTCGACGATCTTCGCGCCAAGGCGAACGATGACGTCGCCTGCCTGATGCTCACCAATCCGTCGACGCTTGGCCTGTTCGAGCCAGGCATCGAGGAGATCGCTGAGATCGTCCACGGAGTCGGCGCGACCCTGTATTACGACGGCGCCAACCTCAACGCGATCATGGGGATCTGCCGGCCGGGCGACATGGGCTTCGACATCGTCCACTTCAACCTGCACAAGTCGTTCACCCAGCCCCACGGCGGCGGCGGGCCCGGAGCCGGTCCGATCGCGGTATCGGATCGGATCGAGCCGTACCTGCCCCGGCCGCAGGTGGTCCGCCGCGACACCGACGGCAACGGCGGTTCGGCCCCGTACTACGACCTCGACTACGACCGTCCCAAGTCGATCGGTCGCCTCCGCGGCTTCCAGGGCAACTACGGAGTGTTCGTTCGCTCCTACGCCTACATCCGCTCGCTCGGAGCGTCGGGGCTGCGCGAGGTCTCGGAGGTCGCGGTGCTCAACGCCAACTACCTGCTCGCCCGGCTCCGGCGCGAGGGTGTGCTCGACCTGCTCCCGGCGGCGTACGAGCGGCTGTGCATGCACGAGTTCGTGCTCTCTGGGGCACCGATGAAGCGCGAGCTCCACATCAAGACGCTCGACCTGGCCAAGCGGCTGCTCGACTTCGGCGTCCACCCGCCGACCGTCTACTTCCCGCTGATCGTCGACGAGGCGCTGCTGATCGAACCGACCGAGACCGAGACCAAGGAGACGCTCGACCGGTTCGCGGAGATCGTCGCGGAGATCCTCCGCGAGGCCCGCGAGGATCCGGACGTCGCCCTGAGCGCGCCGTACACGACGCCGGTCCGGCGGCTGGACGAGGCCGCCGCCGCCCGCCACCCGGTCCTCAGAGCACCGCTGTAGACCTCAGTGAGCATCATCGCCGAGGGTGCAGCGGAGATCGCGGCTCGGGCTGAGCGGGAGCTCGAGGCGCTGGTCGCCGTCTCCTCGCCCTCGGGCGACACCCCGGGCGCCGAGGAGGCGATCGCGGTGTGCGTGGCGCTGCTGCCGCCACGGGCCGAGATCGAGCGGGTGCCGTGCTCGACCCCGAAGAGCGCGTCGGATCTGATCGCCCGGATTCCGGGGACGGGCTCGGGGCGGATGCTGCTCCTGGGCCATCTCGACACGGTCATCGCCCATGCCTCGCACGCGCTGTTGCGCCGGGACGGCGACCGTCTCTACGGCCCCGGTACGGCGGACATGAAGGGGGGTGTGGTGCTGTCGCTCGGGGTCGCCCGGACGCTGTCGGCCCACCCCGAGCTGTTCGCCGAGCTGTCGGTGCTGCTGGTCACCGACGAGGAGTGGCGGACCGTCGATTTCGCCCACGTCGAGCGGTTCGCCGGCTACGACGCGTGCCTGTGCTTCGAGGCCGGGGAGCGGACCGCCGACGGCGGGGAGGGCGTCGTCGTCCGTCGCAAGGCCGCGGGCACGCTCCGGCTCGCTGCCGTCGGACGGGCCTCCCATTCGGGGAGTGCCCCCGACCAGGGCCGCAACGCTTTGCTGGCGCTGGCGCGCGCGGCGCAGCTGCTCGCCGAGCATCACGACCCGGGCGGGAGCGATCGGCTGAGCGTCGTGCCGACACGGATCCGCTCCGGCGATGCGCTGAACGTCGTGCCGGCAGCCGGCGACCTCGTGTTCGACATGCGCGCCGACCGGGTCGAGGCGTTCGACTCCGTGCTCGCCGCGATTCCGCCGGACATCGGCGGCGTGGCGCTCGAGCCCAGGATGGAGCGCCGGTGGCCGGGGATGGACTCGATGGGCCAGACCGCCGAGCTGCTCGAGCGGGCTTCCGAGCGCCTCGGCCGCCCGATCGCCGGCGTGGGCCGCGGTGGCGCCAGCGACGCCAGCCACTTCGCCTCGACGATCCCGCTGACGATCGATGGGCTCGGGCCGAGGGGCGGTGGCGCCCACACGCCCGAGGAGTTCGTGCTGGCGCCGTCGCTGGTCGAGCGGGCGGAGGTGGCGCTAGCCGTGGCAGTCGAGGCGCTCAGCGACGGCGCATAGCCGCGCCAACTCTTACCCGCATCTTCGTGTTTCCCAAAGGCCCACCTGCCATCCTGTGGCCATGAGCGACAAGCTCCCCGTGCGCACCAGCCAGGCACAGCGTGAGGGCCTCTCGCTGCTGATCGGGATCGTGGCGCTGATGTGGGTGATCGAGGTGGTCAACACGCTCGACTCCAACCGCCTCGACTACGACGGGATCTATCCCCGCAACTTCGATCGGCTGTGGGGGGTGTTCACCGCGCCGTTTTTGCACGTCAGCTTCGCGCACCTGATCTCGAACACGATCCCGTTCCTGTTCATGGGAGCGATCATCGCCATCCGGGGCGCGGCCCGGCTGGCGGTGGTGACGGCGATCGTGATCATCGTCGGCGGCATCGGGACCTGGCTGATCGCGCCCGCGGGAGCGAGCACCGTCGGTGCCAGCGGGGTCGTGTTCGGGTACGCGGCCTACCTGCTGACGCGCGGGCTCTTTGACCGCAGCGTCGTCGAGCTGCTGATCGGCCTGCTCGTCGCCGTGGTCTGGGGCGGCGCGCTCCTGGCGAGCCTCGTGCCCCATTACGGGATCTCGTGGCAGGCCCACGCCTGCGGCGCGGTCGGCGGGGTAATCGCCGCGTGGGCGCTGGCGAAGGACCGGAGCCCGGCCCCGGCGCTGCCCTCGGCGAGCCAGAGCGCCGGCGCGCTGACCAAGTGATTTAGGGGGCGCGCCAGGGCGCGCCCTGTTTGGGGTGGCCCGGGTTGTCTTGTTGCTGTTGAGGGCCGGCTCGGTGGCTTTCGACTCTCGGCCCGCGGGCGCCTTTTTGGCGCCATCGCCTCTGCTTGGCGGGCGGCTCGGTAAACGGCGCTGGGGAAGGGAGCGGGGTGGGCGCGATCGCGTCGTTTCGATGGTGCACAACACGCCAATGGCGGCTTAGGTGGCGAGGCGCGACGTGTTGTGCACGAGGAGTGTGCTCAATGCGCCAGGGCTCGGCTCTGGCGCCGGTGTTGGCGTGCTATGCACCATCCCCGCGACGCTCTCGACGCGCTCCCGGCACAAATCCGCGTGTTTGGGGCCCGAGCAGTCCACAACGGGCTCGGACGACCCGCCGGCGCCCTCACCGACCCCTCTCCCTGCTGCCGTTTACCGAGCCGATCGCCAACCGGGCTGCGGGCGCGCGGCGCCGGCCGGCCTCGAGTCGACCGCCCCAGCTCGCACCGGCCCATGCCACGCGACGCACCGCCACGTCCCCCACGCGACGCACCGCCACGTCCGCCACGCGACGCACCGCCACGTCCGCCACGCGACGCACCGCCACGTCCAGATACGCTGCCAAACCCATGCGCATCTTCTCCGGGATCCAGCCCACCGGCCGTAAGCACCTGGGCAACTACATCGGCGCGATCGCCCAGTGGGTGGCCGGTCAGGACCGTGGCGAAGCCATCTACTGCATCGTCGACCTCCATGCGATCACCGTCGCCTACGAGCCCGGGGTGCTCCGTGAGGCCGTGTACGACACGGCGGCGATCCTGCTGGCGGCCGGGCTGGACCCCGATCGCTGCATCTTCTTCCGCCAGGGTGATCTCCACGAGCACACCGAGCTGACCTGGCTGCTCTCGAGCGTCACGTCGTTCGGCGAGCTCAACCGGATGACCCAGTTCAAGGAGAAGTCCGGCGCCCAGCGCGACCTCGTGTCCGGGGGGTTGTTCTTCTATCCCGTCCTGCAGGCCGCGGATGTGCTCGCCTATCGGGCCCACGACGTGCCGGTCGGCGAAGATCAGCGCCAGCACGTCGAGTTGATGCGCGATGTGGCGGAGCGGTTCAACACGCGCTTCGGCGAGATGCTGGTGGTGCCGGAGGTCCGCGTGCCGGACGTCGGCGCGCGGATCATGGATCTTCAGTTTCCCGACCGCAAGATGTCGACGACGGGCGGCAGCGCGCAGGGCACCGTGCTCGTACTCGACCCGCCAGACACGATCGTCAAGAAGATCCGCTCGGCCGTCACCGACTCCGGCAGCGAGGTCGTTCGGGGGCCCGACAAGGCGGGAATCTCCAACCTGATCGGCATCCTCGCCGCCGTGCGTGGCACGAGTCCGGACGAGGTGGAGCGCGAGTTCGACGGATCCGGATATGGGGCCTTCAAGCAGGCCGTGGCAGACGCCGTCGTGGAGTACCTGGCGCCGGTCCGGGAGCGCTACCAGGTGGTGCGGGCGGACGAGCAGCGGCTTGAGCAGATCTTCGCGGAGGGCGCCGAGAAGGCCCGGGCGATCGCATCGGTGACGGTGGCCGACGTCCGCCAGGCGATGGGTGTCGGGCCGGTCCGGTAGCGTCGCTACTGTCTGCGCTGCCGATGCGCCTGATCGATCTCGAGCTCGACCTCGACGTGTTCGCCGGTCCGTTCGACCTGCTGCTGACGCTGATCCTCCGCGAGGAGGTCGATCTGCTGGAGGTCGACCTGGCCGAGGTCGTGATCTCCTACATCGACCACCTCGAGCAGCGGGGCGAGCTCGATCTCGAGGCCGCCACGGAGTTTCTCGTGCTGATCGCCGCGCTGCTGGAGCTGAAATCGCGGCTGATGCTCCCCGGCGAGGAGCCCGAGGAGATCGACCTCGATCCCGGCGAGGCCGCCGAGGAGCTGCTCGCCCGGCTGCTCGACGCCCACCGCTACCGCGCCGCTGCCACCTTCCTGCGGGAGCGGTTGGCTGCCCAGGAGGGATACCGGTTCCGCTCGGCGCCGCTGCCGCCATCGCTGCGCCGAGCGTCGCTGAAGGACGCCGGCGCCGTGTACGACCCACTCCGGCTTGCCTCCGCCGTCGGCGACCTGCTCCGGCTCCCGGAGCCCGTCGACCTGCGCCACATCACCGTTCCCAAGGTGACGGTCGCGGAGCGGCTCGCCCACCTACGCGAGCTGCTCAGGCGCGGGAGCTTCACGTTCGACGAGGCGGTGGCGCGCGCTGACCGGGTGACGGTCGCGGTCACGCTGTTCGCCATGCTCGAGCTCTACAAGCAAGGCGAGCTGACCTGGGCCCAGGACGAGCCGTTCGGGGAGATCACGATCGACGTCGCCGGCGCCCGGGCGACGACCCGACTGACCGCATGACGATCGGGCTCGAACAGACGGTCGAATCGCTCCTGTTCCTCTCCGCGGAGCCCGTCGACGCCACCGCGCTCGCCGACGCCACCGGCGCCGAGCTCCACGAGGTCGTCACCGCGCTCGAGCGGCTGCGCGAGCACTACGAGTTCGAGCGCCGCGGACTGGTCCTGCGCGAGCTCGCCGGAGGCTGGGCGCTCAGCACCCACCCCGACGCCGAGCCCGCGGCCCGGCGGCTCCTGGCCCGCCCCCGCACGCCGCCGCTGACGCCCGCCCAGGCCGAGACGCTGGCGATCGTCGCGTACCTGCAGCCGGTCTCGCGGCCGGAGATCGCCCGGATCCGCGGCGTCAACGCCGAGTCGGCCGCCTCCACGCTGCTCGAACGGGGCGTGATCGAGGAGGCCGGGCGCTCCCAGTTCGGGGCCGTCCTGTACCGGACGACCGAGCTGTTCCTGCGCCTGTTCGGCCTGGACTCGCTCGATGAGCTGCCGGAGATCACCGCCTTCGACCCCTCCCCCGAGCTCGAGGAGGAGCTCCGGGAGCGGCTGCTCAGGGCTGGAGAAGCTCGGGCGACGGCCTAGGCTCGACCCGCGCCGCGAGCTGGCCACAGGCGGCGTCGATCTCCCGGCCGCGGGTCAGGCGGACGGTGGCGTCGAGGCCGTGGCGCTCGAGCTCGGACCTGAAGGCCTCGATCGCCTTCGGGCTCGACCCTTCGTACGGCGAGGCGGTCGGGTTGTACGGGATCAGGTTGACCTTGAACACCCGCCGGTCGAGCACCTCGGCCAACTGCACCGCCTGCACGTGCGAGTCGTTGACGCCGGCGAGCATCACGTACTCGATGAACACCTTGCGGCGCTTGCGCTCGTAGTAGGCCTCGCACGCGGCGATCACGTCGGGGACCGGGTAGCGGTCGTTGACCGGCATCAGCTCCGAGCGCAGCGCCTGGTCGGCCGCGTGCAGCGACAGCGCCAGACGGATCGGCATCGGATCAGCCGCGAGCTGCTCGATCCCAGGGATCCAGCCGACGGTCGAGATCGCGGTGCGGCGGTGGGTGATCCCGAGGTCGGGCAGCCGCCGGCACGCCCCGAGGACGTTCTCGAGGTTCATCATCGGCTCGCCCATCCCCATGAACACGGCGTGGTCTACGCGGTCGATCCGGCGGAAATGGAGTGCCTGGTCTAGGATCTCCCAGGTCGTCAGGTTGCGCGCGAAGCGCATCTGGCCGGTGGCGCAGAACGTGCACGTCAGCGGGCAGCCGGACTGAGATGAGAGACACAGCGACCGCCGGCCGTCCCGGTAGCACATCAGGACCGCCTCGACGGGACGGCCATCGTGGGTCCGGAACAGCGCCTTCACGGTTCCGTCCTTCGCCTCCGCCTGATGCTCCAGCGACAGCGTCGTGAACGGGACGGCCGCGTCGAGCCGCTCGCGTAGCCGCAGCGGGACGTCGGTCATCGCGTCGTAACCGCTCGCGCCCTGGGCCGTCCACCGCCAGATCTGCCCAGCACGGTACGCCGGCTCCTCGAGCTCCTTCAGCCTGTCCTCGACGGCGCTCAGATCCATGCGCTCTATGGTGGCAGGGCGATGCGCCTGGCCAAATACCTAGCGTCCGCCGGCGTCTGCTCGCGCCGCGCCGCCGAGCAGCTGATCCGCTCGGGGAGGGTTTCCGTCGGCGGCGTGGCGGTCACCGATCCCGCCCGTGACGTCGGCCCTTCCGACGCGGTGGCGCTCGACGGCGAACCGCTGGCGCGGGCGGCGCAGCGCGTCGTGTTCGCGGTCAACAAGCCGCTCGGGGTCGTCTCGACGGCCCGCGACCCGCAGGGACGTCCGACGGTCGTCTCGCTCGTGCCGACCGGCCTGCGCCTGTACCCCGTCGGCCGGCTCGACATCGACACCACAGGGCTGATCCTCCTCACCAACGACGGCGAGCTCGCCCACCGGCTCACCCATCCGCGGTTCGAGGTCGAGAAGAGCTACCGCGCCGTCGTCGCAAACGGGCCCATCGGCGAGAACGCCGTACGAGCCCTCCGAGCGGGGGTGGAGCTCGACGACGGGCGGACCGCGCCGGCGCGGGTGCGCCGGGTCGCGGCGGACACGCTCGAGCTCACGATCCACGAGGGACGCAAGCGTCAGGTCAAGCGGATGTGCGAGCACGTCGGCCATCCGGTGAAGCGGCTCGAGCGGATCCGGTTCGGCCCGCTCGATCTCGGAGACCTGCGGCCCGGCTCGTACCGCCGGCTCGGGGCGACGGAGGTCGAGCGGCTGACGGCCGCTAGCGCTGGATCAGAAGCTCGTCGCGGCGCAGCGTCGTCGTCGTGAGCACGCGCGAGACCTCGGCCGGCGTGAGCGCGACCGGGCGGTCCGAGACCAGTCGCATGATCGTGAACTGGTAGGCGCGGCGCACCCATAGCTCGTGAAAGCCGGGGACCGGGTAGGAGCTCTGCATATGCGACGGCGTCAGGTTGCAAGCGGCGCCCCACCAGCACAGCCGCTCCCGCGGCGCGCTGATCGAGACGACGTCGAGCTCGCGCACGGTCTCGGGGCGGTGGTTGCGCCAGAACCTCAGCTCCGGGAGATACAGCGAGAGCGGGAGCAGATCGCGATAGTGCTGCACCAGGATCGCCCGCTGCGGGGCTCCGGGCGCCGGACGCGTACCGAGGACGCGTGCCACTCCCCGCCAGTCCGGGCGCTGCAGGTCCCGATCCGAGGCCACGCCGATCGCGGCGGCGACGCCGGTGGCGCACAGGACGACGGCGGCGCAGATCCCGACGAGCCCCGCCCGCCGCGCGCCCAGCCCCCCGGCGAGGCAGATCGCCGCCGGCAGCCACAGCGCGATCACGTTGCGCGTGATCAGGTCATCGACGCCGACGGCGATCAGCACCAGGTTGAGGATCAGCCCTCCCACGGCGAGCCCCCCGACGGCCAGCGCCGAACGACGCTCGATCCGATCAGAGCGGAACGCCAGCAGCACCAGCCCGATCACCGCCATCGCCGCGCCCAGCGGCTCGAGCACGTCGTACGCCGGAGCGCCGGTGCCGATCACGAACTGGGGGATGATCTGGCCGAGCCGAGGGCCAAGCGAGATCTTGGCGATCCAGCTGGCGTTGCCGGTCCCGTTCTGGCTGATCGCGAGCGGGATCAGCGCCAGCCCGCACAGCCCGACGACGCCGACCGCGACCTGCACCGGGCGCCTGCGCCAGTGCGAGGCGAGCAGCCAGATCGCCTGCGGGACGATCGCCAGCAGCGCGTAGTAGTGCGTCGCCAGGGCGAAGGCGCTCGCCACCACCCACGCGGCCAGCGTCCGCGGCGTCGGGTTCGCGCGCGCGTAGGCGAACGCGAGCAGGGCCACGGCCGTCAGCAGCACGAGCATCGCGTAGGACCGCGCCTCCTGCGAGTACCAGATCAGGAACGGGTTGCAGGCCGTGAGCGCGGCCGCGATCACGCCGGCGCGCTCGGAGACCAACTTCCGCGCCGCCAGATAGGCCACCGGGACCGTGGCGACGCCGCAAACGGCGGACAGCGAGCGCAGCCCCGCCTCGCCGTAGCCGAACACGCGCGCCCACACCCAGGCCACGCAGTAGTACAGCGGCGGCGTGGACTCCGATTGCGGGATCAGCCCCAGCATCTTCCCCGGCGGGTAGTGGACGAGCAGGGCGGTATTGCCCTCGTCGAACCAGAAGCCCTGATGGCCGATCCCGACGAACCGCAGGGCTGCCGCCAGCACCGTCAGGGCCGCGATGGAGAGAGTCGCCGGCGAGCTCAGGGCGCGGCTCAAACTGCGCTCGCCGCTACCCAGCGATGTTCCTCGCCCATGGGAAAGAGCGCCGACGCTCACGGGCGCGGATGTTAGGACGGGCGGACGAGCGAAAGCGCGGCTCGCGGGCGCCAAGGACCGGGTGCGTCAGAGACCCGAACAGGCTTAACACAATCTCAACATAGTGAGGTGCCCCGAGGAAACGCTTAGCGGGCAGTATTTTCAGTACATGCGACCGGAGTCGAGTGCCCCCGACCCGGCCGTCGTGCTTGCCTCTGGGCCCGTCGCCGGTGCCGGCGCCGGGCCAGGTGACCCGACGGTTGCCATCCCGCGCCTCACACTCGGCGCGCGGTTGCACCTGCGCTGGCCCCGGGTCGCGCTGCACCCGCTTGCCGGAAAGGCGGCGCTCGGCGTGCTCGTGTTCGGCGCCCTGCTGGTGGTCGCGTTCACGACGTCCGGGCCGACGGCGCTGGTCGCGCGCAGTGTCCAGACGTTCCCCGGCTGGGAGGCCGGTCCCCTCCACGGCCTGTTCCGAGACCTCAACTTCAGCAGCAGCACGGCGGCGAGCGTCGGCCTGAGCCTCGTCTTCGTCGGGATGTGCCTGGCGTACTACGTCGCGCTCGGCGCGGTGCGGTCGCTGTCGATGCGGGTGATCGTCGTGTCTGTCCTGGCCCTCCACGCGATCCTGCTGATGGGCCCGCCGCTGACGCTGACCGACCTGTTCAACTACCTCGGCTACGCCCGGCTCGGCGGTCTGCACCACCTGAATCCCTATACGCACGTGATCCAGGCGGAGCTGCACGACCCGATCTTCCGGTTCACGACCTGGCACAACCTGCGCAGCCCGTACGGGCCGCTGTTCACCGCGGCCAGCTACCTCGTCGCGGCCCTGCCGCTGGCCTCCGCCTACTGGACGCTGAAGGTCGCCGCCGTGCTCGCCAGCCTCGCGTTCATCGGGCTGGTGTGGAAGTGCGCGCGGCTGCTGGGCCGGGATCCCCGGTTCGCCGTCCTGTTCGTCGCCGCCAACCCCATCTACCTGATGTTCGCGGTCGCGGGCTTCCACAACGACTTCTTCATGCTGATCCCCTCGACCGCGGCGATCGCGTTCGTGCTGGCCCGCCATGACCGATCGGCCGGGGCTGCGCTGATGATCGCGGTCGCGGTCAAGTTCACGGCGATCCTGCTGCTTCCGTTCCTGTTGCTGGCGGTCGTTACCAATCGCCGGCGCGTGAACGTGATCGTCGGAGCGGTGCTGGCGGCGGTGCCGCTCGGCGCCATGTATCTCGCGCTGTTCGGCTTCTCGCTGCCGAACCTCGTCGATCAGAGCACGCTGCTGACGCCATGGAGCGTCCCAAACATCATCGGCCTGGTCCTCGGCCTCGGGGGCGGGACACCGGGCCTGCTGCGGGTCGCCAACGTCGCGCTGATCGTCGTGATCGCAATGCTCGTGCGGCGCAACCGAGACTGGATCTCGGACGCCGGTTGGTCGACGCTGGCGCTGATTGCGACGTTGGCCTGGCTGGTGCCGTGGTACGTGATCTGGCTGCTGCCCCTGGCCGCGCTCGGGACCAGTCTCAAACTCCGACGCGTCGCGCTCGTCTTCACGACATATCTCGTGATCGGGTTCGCTCCCTACACCGGAACGCTGCTCGGAAAGTTCGGGATCAACCTGATGAACAGCCCGGCTGGGCAGGCGTCGACGACGCTCCAGCACAAGCTCGCCCAATAACCCCACGTGTCAGCTTTGCGTAAGGTCAAGCGGCTCCGGCGCGCCTTTGCAGCCGGCCAACTGTTAGCGTCGTGTTAGATGCGTGTCGAAGTCGGGACAACTAGTCGAACGGCCGGCCCCACGTCGGCCCGTGTCGCCGTGCGCCGCCGCAAGCTCGACCGGTTCGAGCTCGGCGTGCTCGTAGCGTTCGGAGCGGTCTCGCTGTGGGTGCTGACGCTCGACCTGCTGCAGGTCGTCGTCAACGGTCGCGTGTGGACGGGAACGGATGGCGTCTACATCGTCGATCAGATGCAGTACCTGGCCTGGATCAAGAGCGCGTCGCACCACCTGCTCGTATCCAACATGTTCGTCCTGCGCTCGACGCCGCACGACTACTTCCAGCCGGCCGTCGCCCTCTCGGGAGGGCTGTCGGCGCTGGGGCTCTCACCCGCCGTGTCGCTGCTGCTGTGGAAGCCGGTCGCGGTCGGCGCCGTCTTCTTCTCGTTCCGCGAATACATCCACCGCACCCTGCCCGGGCTCTGGGCTCGGAGGCTGGCGCTGCTGCTGGCGCTGTTCTTTGGCTCGTTCACGACCGTTTACGGGTCGCTCGGGGTGATCGGCGACCTGTTCCCGGGATTCCTCTCGTGGGGCTACACGTTCGGCCTGGTCGCGCTGGCCTGCATGGTCGCGGGGCTGCTCACGTACGACCGCGCCCGCTCGGCCGGCCGGATCGCCTGGTGGCCCGGGCTGCTCGGACTGCTGGCCAGCCTGCTCCACCCGTGGAACGGCGAGGAGCTGATCATGGTCGTGATCGGAACCGAGCTGGTCCTGTGGCGGGGACTGCCCCGAAGCCTCGCCCAGCTGAAGCTCCCGGCGGTGACCGTCGCCCTGTCGGCCCTGCCGCTGCTCTACTACGTGGCCCTCGGCCGCGCCGACATCTCCTGGCGCCTGGCCCGCATCGCCAGCAGGCACGGCTTCTCGTTGTGGTCGATCCTGCTCGCGCTCGTGCCGCTGCTGATCGGGGCGGCGTTTGCCGTCCGCCGCCGGCAGCCGAACTTCCTCGCCGTCGCGACCCGGACGTGGCCGCTGGCGGCGCTGCTGATCTTCCTGGTGTCGGCGAGCGGCTTCAGCGCCACCCCGCTTCACGCGTTCCAGGGGATCACCCTCCCGCTCTCGGTGCTCGCGGTCGAGGGCGTGCAGCGCGTGGGATGGCGCCGGCTGCCGCACGTCGGCTGGGTGACGGCGATCGTCGTGTTCCTGATCACCGTGCCCGCAACCGCGTTCGAGCTCAACCAGGCGCGCAAGCTGGCGGCTCCGACGGCCGGCAACGCCAACTTCATCGAGCGCGACGAGCGCAGCGCCCTCGACTACCTGGCCGACATCCGCACACCCGGCGGCGTCCTGACCCGCAGCTACCTGGGAGCCGCCGTCCCCGAGAAGACGGGACGCCGCACGCTGGTCGGAGACTGCCTGTGGTCAGAGCCCAACTGCTTCGGGCGCGTCAACCAGGCGCAGGCGCTGTTCGACGGCAGCCTGACCGGGGCCGCGGCCCGCCGCTTCGTGCGAGAAACGGGCGCGACGTTCGTGCTCGCGGACTGCACGACCACCGCGGACCTGGGCAGGACGCTGCGGCCGATGCTCGACTCGGTCCATCGGTTCGGTTGCGCCACCGTCTACGAGTTGGACACGCCCAGCCCACCGCAGGGACCTCTGGCAGAATTCCGCGGCCATGCGGCTGTTCGCGCTACGGGGCGCAAGTAGCGTCACGGCCAACGAGGCCGACCAGATCTTGGGCGCCACCGACGAGTTGATGCGCGAGCTGATCGTGCGCAACGAGCTGACCCCCGAGACGATGGTCAGCTGCATCTTCACGCTCACGACCGACCTCGACGCCGAGTTCCCCGCGGTCGCCGCGCGCCGCCTAGGACTGGATCGCGTGCCGCTGCTGTGCGCGCAGGAGGTGGCCGTCCCCGGCTCGATGCCGAAAGTGATCCGGGTCCTCGTCCACTACTACGCCCCGGACGATCACGAACCCCAGCACGTATACCTCGGCGCAGCCCGGGCGCTGCGGGCCGATCTGCACTCGGCACAATAGGTCGGAGATGGCCATCGAGTTCGCCGAGCGCATCCGCCGGATCCCCGTCTATCCCGTGGCCTCGGGCTACGACCTGGGAGCGGATGTGGCGATGCTCGCGTCCAACGAGTCCTTCTTCCCGCCGGCGCCGGCGGTCGTCGACGCCGCGGCCGCGGTGATCAACGGCGCCAACCGGTATCCCGATCCCGCTTATTCGCCGTTGCGCCGGGCGCTGTCGGAGCGCTACGGCATCGCCGCCGAGCGGATCGCGCTCGGGAACGGCTCGTGCGACATCCTGCTGGCGGCCGGCGAGGCGCTGCTCGAGCCGGGCAGTGAACTGGTCCATGCCTGGCCTTCGTTCTCCGTCTATCCCCACCTCGGCGCGGCCTCGGGCGCGAGGGCGATCGAGGTTCCGCTCGACGACGACGATCGCCACCAGCTCGACGCGCTGGCGGCGGAGATCACCGTGGCCACTCGGCTGGTGCTGGTCTGCAACCCCAACAACCCGACCTCGACGTCCGTCGGGCTCGACGCGATCGAGGACTTTCTCGATCGCGTGCCGAGCCACGTGTGCGTGATCCTCGATGAGGCCTACTGCGAATACGCGCTGGCGCTCGGGGACACGTACGCGTCGGTCGAGCTGCTGCGCCGGTTCCCGAACCTCGTGCTGCTGCGGACGTTCTCCAAGATCTATGGCCTGGCCGGCCTGCGCGTCGGCTACGCCCTGTGCGGGTCGCCCGACTTCCGGGTGGCGGTCGATCAAGTCCGCCATCCGTTCTACCTCACCGCCCCGGCCCAGGCGGCCGCGGTCGAGGCGCTCCGCCACCAGGACGAGGTCGAGCGCCGGGTCGTCCAGACGATCGCCGCCCGCGGCGAGATGGTGGACGCCGTCCGCGCGCTGGGGTTGTGGGTGGCGGAGTCCGACGCGAACTTCATCTGGCTGCACCTGCCCGATGATGCCGACGAGGGCGAGGTCGTCTCGGGGCTGCGGGAGCGGGGCGTGCTCGTGCGGGCCGGGAACTCGTTGGGGCGCGCCGGCGCGCTCCGAGTGACCGTCGGGGCCCACGCGGAGAACGAGCGGTTCGTGGCGGCGCTCGGGGAGCTGGTCTAGCCCGGCCCGGCCGGGCGAAACCCCCAGGCGCGCCCCCCGCAGGGGCGCGCCCCTCAACCGGACGTTTTGTCCGTACCCGCTTGGCATCCACGCGGCGGTCTGGTACAACACCGCCCGACGCGTATGTCCGACCAACGCCACATCTCCGCTTCCGGCTGGTCCTACTACGCGCGCTTCTACGCCTGGCGATTTAGCTAGGCGCTCGGCCACGCACCGCCCTCGCCGCCATCGGCGGGCGGCCTCACCAAGAGGCCGGGCGCCGGAAATCACTCCGCCCCATCTGGGGGCCTCAGACCTCGTACAGTTCCAGGCGCAGAAAGGACCGAAAGATGATGATCGTGATGAAACCGACGGCCACCGAAAAGGAGGTGCAGGCCGTCATCGACCGGGTTGAGAGCGTCGGCGCGCGCACCCATCTCAGCCGCGGCGCGGAAGTGACCGTGATCGGCGCGATCGGCGACCGCGAGCATGTCGCCCGGCTCGAGCTCGAAGGCGCACCCGGCGTCGACCGCGTGGTCCCGATCCTCAAGCCGTACAAGCTCGCGTCGGCGCAGTTCAAGCACGGCCGGCGCACCGTGCTCGACATCGCCGGGCGCAAGGTCGGCGGCCAGCATTTCGCGATGATCGCCGGGCCGTGCACGGTCGAATCCCGCGAGCAGACGCTCGACACCGCCCGGATCGTCCGCGACGCCGGCGGCACGCTGTTCCGCGGTGGCGCGTACAAGCCCCGCACCTCCCCGTACGCGTTCCAGGGCCTCGGCCAGGAGGGGCTGCGGCTGCTCAAGGAGGCCAAGGAGGAGACGGGCCTGCCGATCGTCACCGAGGTGATGGACGTGCGCGACCTCGAGCCGGTGCTCGAGGTGGCCGACGTGATCCAAATCGGCGCCCGCAACATGCAGAACTTCACGCTGCTCGCCGAGGTCGGCCGCTCCGGCGCGCCGGCGCTGCTCAAGCGGGGCCTCTCAAGCACGCTCGAGGAGCTGCTGATGGCCGCCGAATACGTCCTAAAGGAGGGCAACGAGTCGGTGATGCTGTGCGAGCGGGGAATCCGCACGTTCGAGACCGCGTACCGCTTCACGCTCGATCTGATGGCCGTTCCGGTGCTCAAGGAGCTCAGCCATCTGCCCGTGATCGTCGACCCGAGCCACGCCGCCGGCCGGCGCGATCTCGTGATGCCGCTGTCGCTGGCGGCGGCCGCGGCGGGCGCCGACGGGATCATCGTCGAGGTCCACCCGCGGCCTGAGGAGGCGATCTGCGACGGCCCGCAGCAGCTGGTCGCCGACGAGTTCGCCGACTATCTGGAACGGGTCCAGGCGGCGGCCGCGGTGGCGGGTAAGGCGCTCTCGGGCGCGGCCGTTTGAGGATCGCCGTCCTCGGCGTCGGGCTGATCGGCGGCTCGATCGCGCTCGCTGCCCGTGACCGGCTCGATGCCACGGTCACCGGCTTCGACCTATCCGCCGAAGCGCTCGACACCGCCCGCGCTCATGGTCTGGTCGACCGGATCGCCGACACGGTCGCGGAGGCGGTCACGGAGGCCGAGGCCGTGTTCGTTGCGGTGCCGGTCGGCGCGCTCCCCGAGGCGGTCGGCGAGGCCCTCGACGCCGTGCCCGGCGGCTGCGTCGTGACCGACGTCGGCTCGACCAAGCGCGCGGTCGTCGCCGCGCACGACGACCCCCGATTCGTCGGCGGCCACCCGCTGGCGGGCGCCGAGAACGCCGGCGCCGAACACGCTCGGACCGATCTGTTCGAAGGCGCCACGTGGTACCTGACGCCGGGCCCCACGACCTCGGGCCTGCTCTACGAGCGCCTGTACCGGCTGCTGCACGGAATCGGCGCCAGACCGATGGCGATCGAGGCCCAGACCCACGACGCGATCCTCGCCACCGTCTCCCACCTTCCCCACGTGCTCGCGAACGTGCTCGTCGCCCAGGCGGCTGACGCCCTCGACGCCGGCGGTGAGCGGCTCCCGGCGACGGGGCCCAGCTTCCGCGACGCCACCAGGGTGGCGGGCGCCCCGAGCGCGATCTGGACCGACATCTACATCTCCAACCGCGACGCGCTGGCGGGCGAGATCGACGCCACGATCGCGCGCCTGGGCCAATTCCGCGATGCGCTGGAGAGCGCCGATCCGGCGCGGATCACCGCCTGGAACGACGCCGCCGCCGATCACCGCCGGCGACTCCTCGAGTCCCAGCTCGCCGGCGGTCCCCTGTTCGAGCTCCGGGCATCGGTGCCGAACCGCCCCGGCGTCGTCGCCGAGCTGGCGCTCGAGCTGGGTCGGGCCGGCGTCAACATCACCGACATGGCCCTGTACCCCGCCGCCGACATGAGCGACGGCGTGGTCGCCCTGTGGATCTCCGGCGAGGAGCCCGCGCGCCGTGCGCAGGAGCTCGTCGGGAAGCTCGGGTTTCCGGTGGCCCGGGCGTGAACGCCCGGTTCGACCCGTCCGGGCCGCTGCGGGGACGGCTGGCGCCGCCGCCCGACAAGTCGATCTCGCACCGCGCGGCGCTGCTCGCGGCGATGGCGTCGGAGCCGGTTCGGATCCGCAACTACCTGGCCGCCGCCGACACGAGCTCGACGCTCGATGCGGTGCGGGCGCTCGGAGCGATCGTCGAGGAGCGTCCCGACGAGCTGATGATCCGCGGCACTGGACTGCGCAACGCGCACGTCCCGACAGATCCGATCGATGTCGGCAACGCCGGGACGTTGCTGCGGCTGCTCCCGGGCTGGCTCGCGTTCCAGCTCGACGGCCGGTTCACGCTCGACGGCGATCAGTCGATCCGCCGGCGGCCGATCGACCGGATCGCGGAGCCGCTGCGGCTGATGGGCGCACGGATCGACGCGCGGGACGGGCGGTTCCCGCCGTTCACCGTCGCCGGAGGGCCGCTTCAGGGGATCGAGTACGAGCTCCCGGTGGCGAGCGCCCAGGTCAAGTCGTGCGTGCTGCTGGCCGGTCTCGTCACGGACGCGACGACCGTGATCGAGCCGGTCCCCGCGCGCGATCACACGGAGCGGCTGCTGCTGCGGGCGGGCGCGGCGCTCACGCGCGAGGGGGACGCGAGGCGTGGCTACCGGACCACGGTCCGAAATGCCGACGAGCTCGAGCTCGACTGCGTCGAGGTCCCGGGGGATCTGTCGTCAGCCGCATTCCTGATCGCCGCCGGCGTGCTGGTCTCCGGTTCGCGGCTGGTGCTCGAAGGGGTCGGCGTCAACTGGACGCGGACCGGGTTTCTGCGGATCCTCGAGCGGATGGGGGCGATCGTGCTCGGCGAGCTGGAGTCGGTCGGCGCTTTCGACGAGCAGGAGCCGGTGGCCGACCTCGACGTCACCGGTGCGCCGATCGAGGGCACGACCGTCGACGCCGTCGAGGTGCCTCTGACGATCGACGAGCTGCCGCTGGTCGCGCTGCTCGGATGCTTCGCCGAGGGGGAGACAGTCGTAAAGGGGGCCGCCGAGCTGCGGCTCAAGGAGTCCGATCGGATCTCGAGCGTGGTCGAGGGGCTCCGCGGGCTCGGCGCCGACATCGAGGCGGCTCCCGACGGGTTCATCGTGCGCGGAACCGGCTCGCTGCGCGGGGGCCGGATCGACGCCGGCGGGGACCACCGGCTGGCGCTGCTCGGCGCCGTGGCCGGACTGGCCTCCGAGGAAGGCGTCGAGGTCGTCGGGATCGAAGCCGCCGCGGTCTCCTATCCGCGGTTCGGCGAGGACGTCGCGAAACTGGCGGCCGCGTGATGGTCGTCGCGATCGACGGGCCGGCGGGGGCGGGAAAGTCGAGCGTGGCGCGGGCCGTGGCGTCCGAGCTGGGGTTCACGTATCTCGACTCCGGCGCGATGTACCGCTCGGTCGCGCTGGCGGCGCGCGAGCGCCACACGGAGCCGGCGGCGATCGCCGGCGAGGTGCGGATCGAGCTCGGCGCGCGGGTGCTGCTCGACGGGCGCGATGTCACCGTCGAGATCCGCTCCCCTGAGGTGTCGGAGGCGGCCTCCCGCGCGGCGGCTGATCCCGCGGTGCGCCAGGCGATGGTCGCGGAGCAGCGTCGGTTGCTCGGCGCCGGTGACTGGGTTGCGGAGGGCCGCGACATCGGCACCGTCGTGGCTCCGGACGCCGAGGTCAAGGTGTTCCTCACGGCCGATGCCGCCGAGCGGGCCCGCCGCCGAGCCGCCGAGCTGGGTGCCGAGGAGGCGACCGTGCTCGCCGAGCAGACGCTCCGCGACGAACGCGACCGCAGCCGCGAGCATTCTCCGTTGGCGCCGGCGCCGGGCGCGGTCGTGCTCGACACGACCGGACTGACGCTCGCGGAGGTCAGCGACAGCGTGGTCGGGCTCGTCAACGAGGCTCGCGGCGCCCTGTAGGGCCGGGGTCGACGCGGCCGCGAGTTTGCGCAAGTTTTTCGCGCCCGGGTCGTTCCAGGTCTCGTGATTGGGCTCGATTGCGGGCTCGAGCCCGATGCAGAAGAAGGCACCGGTCCAGGTAGCGACCTGCCTGCCGGTTGGGCAGAGTCCATGTGGTGGGCCCGGGGTCGATAGCCTCGGGCCCACCATGAAAGTCGCGGTCGTCGGTTATCCGAACGTCGGGAAGTCGTCGCTCGTCAACCGCCTCACGGAGTCCCGCGAGGCGGTCGTCCACGAGCGGCCCGGCGTCACTCGCGACCGTAAGGAGCTCTCGACGGAGTGGAACGGCCGAGCGCTGACCCTGATCGACACCGGCGGGGTCGACCTCGAGGCCCGGGACGACCTCGCCCGGCAGATCCAGGCCCAGGCCCAGGCTGCCCTCGCCGACGCGGACATCGCCGTCCTCGTGGTCGACGCCAAGGCGGGGCTGCGGCCCGGCGACGCCGAGATGGCCGAGCTGTTGCGCCGCGGCTCGGTTCCCGTCGTGGTCGCGGCCAACAAGGTGGACACCGCCGCTGACATGCCCCTGGCCGCCGAGTTCTTCGCCTTGGGCCTCGGCCAGCCGATCGCCGTCTCGGCCGCGCAGGGACTCGGGACCGGTGACCTGCTCGACCGGATCGCCGAGCTGGGGCCCGACGAGGATCCCGAGGAACCGGCCGGCGACCCGATTCGTCTGGCCGTGATCGGACGGCCGAACGTGGGCAAGTCCTCGCTGGTGAACCGGTTCCTCGGGACCGACCGCGTGATCGTCTCCGAGGTAGGCGGCACGACCCGGGACGCGATCGACCTTCCTTTGAGCTTCGAGAGCCGCGACCTGGTCCTGATTGACACAGCCGGGCTGCGCCGGCAGGCGAAGGTGGGGGAGTCGGTGGAGTACTACACCTCGCTGCGATCCCGGCGAGCGGCGGAGCGCGCGGACGTCGCGCTCGTCGTCTGCGATGCCACCGACGGCATCACCTCGCAGGACCTGCGGATCGCGGAGCTCGCGATGCGCAGCGGCTGCGCGACCGCGCTGGTGCTCAACAAGTGGGACCTCGCCGATGACATCGACCTCGACCACCAACGCGCCCGCGCCAACCAGAAGCTGCGCTTGCGGCCGCGGGTGCTGACAGCCAGCGCGAAGACGGGTCGCCACGTCGAGCGGCTGCTGGTGGAGGCCGTCGGCCTGGCCGATCGCAGCCGCGGCCGGATCCCGACGCCGCAGCTGAACCGGTTCCTGTCCGAGCTGGTGGCGGCGCGGCAGCCCCCGTCCGGAGTTGGGCCCCGCGGCCATCGCCTGAAGCTCCTGTTCATGACGCAGACGGGGGAACGGCCGCCGCGGTTCTCGGTGCAGGTCAACTCCCGCGCCCGCGTGACCCGGGACTACGCCTACTACCTCGAGAACAGGCTGCGCGAGCGCTACCGGCTCGAGGGAATTCCGCTGATCATCGACTTCGTCGAGCGCAGCGAACGCCGATCTTCCGGCGCGCGAGGCGTGGCGGCATGAGATATTCCGCGTAATGGCCAACTCGACGAAGGGGATCGACGACCCTCGAGCCGAGTCCTCAGACGAGGCCGCCGAGAAGCCGGGGCCCAAGACCGCGCAGGAGCTGCAGGACGAGATCGGGCCGCCGGTGGCGCCCCGAATCACCAAGCGCGGAGCGTCGCGGGCCAAAGCGAAGATGGCGGACCCCGATGTCGAGGGGCCGCCCGCGCCGGACCCACCGGCGCCGGACGCGCCGACTCCGAAGACGCCCGCGAGCGCCAAGAAGCGGGCGCCCAAGGCCCAGGCGCAGGCGGCCACCACGACCCGGCAGCGCTCGCCCCGGGCCAAGCCGGAGGCCGCCGGCAAGAGCACGACGCGGCGGCCGGCCCAGCCCAAGAAGCAGCCCGCGGCCAAGGCAACGCGGGAGCGCTCCACGCAGGCCAAGAAGCCGGCGGCGCCGAAGTCGACGAGACAGCGCGCCTCGACGACCAAGGGCAAGGCGACGACCAAGGGCAAGGCGACGACCAAGGGCAAGGCGACGACCAAGGGCAAGGCGACGACGACGCGCCCGCCGTCGCCGGCCCCGGAGAAGCCGGTGGCCGCCGTCACGGCACAGTCGGCGCCGGAGATCGTCGACGCCCCGGCGCCCGAGATCACAGAGCGGCCGGCGCCCGAGATCGCCGCGCCACCGCCGATCGCGCGGAAGTGGGTCGCGACCGTCACCCGACGCCCCGGATTCGTGCTTGCCGGTGCCGCCGCGGTCCTCCTGCTGGCGGCGGTGCTGGCCTTCGCCCTCTCGGGCAGCGGCCAGGACCTGCCGGCCACGGGCGCCGCCTCGATCGTTCCCTCCGACGCGCTGGCCTACATCAACCTGTCGATCGACCCGTCGCGGCCCGCGGTCCGGCAGGAGACGGCGCTGATCAAGCGCTTCCCCGGCTATCCGCTGGCGAGCGCCGCCGTGCTGACGCGGCTCACCGAGATCGTCGGCGGAGGGAAGTCCTCCGACTTCGCCAGCGACATCAAGCCGTGGCTCGGCAACGAGGTCGCGGTGGCGTTTCTGAACACGACCTCGTCCGCGGCGGGATCGCTGATCGCTCTCGATGTCAGGGACGGGTCCCGGGCGCACGCGTTCCTCGTCCGGGCGGGCGCCACGCCGAACGGGAGCTACCGGGGGGTCCCGCTGTTGCGCTACCCCACCGGCACGGAGCTGGCGTTCGTCGGTCACTTCCTGACGCTGGGCCAGGGCGCGAGCGTGAGGGCGGCGATCGACGTCTCCAAGGGAGCCTCGCCGTCGCTGGAGAAGAACTCGGCGTACCTCCGCGCGACGGCCGGGGAGTCGACCGACAGGGTCCTCGACGCATACGCCTCCGCCGCCGGCGTGCAGCGGATCCTCGTCTCGCGCGGGGGCCTGCTCGGCGCTCTCGGAGTGCTGCTCTACCAGCCCGCGCTGGACGGCACCGCGATCTCGGTCACGCCGGTCGCGGGAGGCGCGCAGGTCCTGATCCACAGCGCGCTCAGCCCGGCACTGAAGCGGCTGAGCGGCCCTCCGACTCCACCGTTCCGCCCGACCCTGCAGGCCGACGCGCCATCGGGCGCGACCCTGTTCCTCGACACAGACGGCCTCGACAAGGCGGCGCCACAGGTCTTCAAGGCGGCGGCGGCGGCCGGCATCGCCGGCCGGATCGGCCCGTTGCTGCAACGCCTGGGCGACGCGCTCGCCGCCGAGGGAGTCAGCCCGCGCTCGCTCGTGTCGATCTTCTCCGGGGAGAGCGCGGTCGCGGTCTTGCCGGGAAGCAGCGGATCGGCGGGCAGCTCGCGACCCCCGGCGCTGGTCATCATCGCCCGGACCAACAACGAGGCGCAGACCAGGACCACGCTGGCGAGCATGGAGGTGCCGCTCGCCCAGCTGTTCGCCGCGCCGGCGTCAGGCCCCGGACAGGCACCGGAATTCAACGACATCCAGGTCGATGGCGTGACCGCGCACCAGCTGTCGCTGACACCCGGACTGCAGCTCGATTACGCCGTGTTCGACGGGCTCGTGGTCGTCTCGACGAGCCGCGACGGGATCGCCGCAGTCGTCAGTCATCAGCGGTCGATCGCGGGGGACCCGGAGTTTCGGGCGACGCTGGCAACCCGCCCGCAACGGGTCTCCTCGCTACTCTTTCTCGACCTTAGCCAGCTCCTCAGCCTCGGCGAGCAGACGGGCCTAACGCCAAGCGGGCGCTTTCGGGCGCTTACACCGGACCTAGAGAGGGTCCGGGGGGTGGGCATGGACTCGACGGGTGGGGAGGCAGATACGACCGCGGAGCTGTTCCTCCAGATTCAATGACCACGCTCTCTGACAGAAACGAGTACCTGTTCACATCCGAGTCCGTCACCGAGGGTCACCCGGACAAGATCGCCGACCAGATCTCGGACGGAGTCCTCGACGCCGTGATGCGCGACGACCCGACCGGCCGGGTGGCGTGCGAGACGCTGGTCAACACCGGGCTGGTGGTCGTCTCGGGCGAGATCACGACCGAGACCTACGTCGACATCCAGGACATCGCCCGCGAAACGATCAAGCGGATCGGATACACCGACGCGGAGTACGGCTTCGATTACCACACGTGCGCGGTCATCAACGCGATCGACAAGCAGTCCCCGGACATCGCCCAGGGCGTCGACCAGGCGTGGGAGGCGCGGACCCAACCCGGCGATGACGACGAGCTCGACCTCGCCGGCGCCGGGGACCAGGGCATGATGTTCGGCTACGCCAGCAACGAGACCGAGGAGCTGATGCCGCTGCCGATCTCGCTGGCGCACAAGCTCGCCAAGCGCCTCGCCGACGTCCGCAAGGCCGAGATCATCCCCTACCTGCGACCGGACGGTAAGACCCAGGTCACCGTTCGCTACGTCAACGGACGGCCGGTCGGGGTCGAGAAGCTGCTGATCTCCACCCAGCACCGCGATGGAGCGGAGTCGCTGATCAAGGACGATCTGTGGGAGCACGTGATCGAGCGGGTCATCCCCGACGATCTCTATGACGCGCGCAGTCTCCACAAGAACTTCCTCGTCAATCCGACCGGCCGGTTCGTGATCGGCGGCCCGATGGGCGACTGCGGCCTGACGGGACGCAAGATCATCGTCGACACCTACGGGGGCATGGCCCGCCATGGCGGCGGCGCGTTCTCCGGCAAGGATCCCTCCAAGGTCGACCGGTCAGCCGCCTATGCCGCTCGGTATGTGGCCAAGAACGTGGTCGCCGCTGGACTGGCGGATCGGTGCGAGATCCAGGTCGCGTACGCGATCGGCGTCGCCCATCCGGTGTCGCTGATGGCCGACACATTCGGCACCGAGAAGATCGATCGCGGACGGATCCTCGAGCTGATCGAGGAGCATTTCGACCTGCGTCCGGGCGCGTTCCGCCAGTACCTGCGGCTCCACCGCCCGATCTTCCAGAAGACCGCGGCGTACGGCCACTTCGGGCGCGACGACCACGACTTCACGTGGGAGCGGACCGACAAGGCCGACGCCCTCCGTGCGGCGGCGGGTCTCGGGACCGCGGTCGAGGCGTAGACGAACTCGACCCTCAGCGCTTGCACGGCGCTGCACGGCCTGCACAGGATCGCCGTGATCTCCGGTCGAGCCGCCTGGCTGCAGGCGCCGCGGGGCGGTGCTCAGACTCCGGCGGCGCTCAGACTCCCGGGTGCAGGTGCTGGGCCTCGTGGAGGGCCCGATTCACGGTCCGCACGATCACGTGCGGGTGAGCCACGCCGTGGAACGTGAAGTCATACTCGGCGCTGCCGGCGGTGTCGAAGTCCACCGAGCCCACGCCGAGGACCCGCTGGAACAACGACTGCCGCGAGTTGACGTTCTGGACACGCTCGAGCCGGGTCTCGTGGAGCTCACGGGACAGCAGCCCTGTGTCGATCGTCAACCTCCGGTTGGTGATCGTGTAGGTCGTCTGGATCCGCCTGATCGTGCCCGCGAGCAGCACCACGATGAGCACCACCAGCACGACCGTCGTCACCCAGCCGACGCTGACCGTTCGCGACGACAGCCGCGTGATGATGCCTGCGATCGCGCCGGCGATCACCGCGCCGAGAACGCCCTTCACGTAGAAGCCGATCAGCGCTCGCCACGAGGGGTGGCCGTGAAAGAAGACTTCCTCCCCGGGCTCGGGCTCCATGCCAGTGAGCGTAACGAGCGAGTCGCCGTCGCCGATCGGCGACGGCGCCGTCGCTAGAGCCCCACGATCCAGGCGAGCAGGGCGACCGCTACGAGCCCCATCGCCGCCAGCGACACCAGTCCAGCGAGCGGCGCCGGCTCGGTCATCACCGGTCCGGTGCGCTGGAACAGCGCAAATCCGGCGACGACCGGGCTGCCGACGATCACGCAACCCCACGCCCAGTCATGGCGGTCGACCTTGCCCGCTGCGATCGCGCCCAGAGCGCGGGCGCACGCGTCGAGCGCGAACGCGATGGCCAGCAGCAGCTGTCCGTCGTTCAGCGCGATGCCGGCGACCGCGACATAGATCTCCAGGCACAGCACGGCCGCCAGCACGAGCCCGAGGAGGATGCTGGGCGGCTGCAGGACGGCCGCCTGGGAGCCTCCTCGGCCTCGGCGCGTCCGCGGCGACGCGGATTTCGGCTGCAGAGCGGATGCCGCTGACCATGTGTCGCCGGCCTCGGCCCGGCGCGCGGCGAGCAGCCGGGCCGCGCGCTCCATCGCGGCCGCTTGCGAGCTTGCCGGCGGTTGCGGCGCTTGGGGCGGGGCGGCCGGTGCCGGGGAGGGCCGGACCAGCGATGCCACCGCGGTCGCGACGGGCCGCGCGCGCTCAACAGGCTCCCGAGGCTCCGTCTCCCGCAGCGGGGTTGGATCCGGGCCCAGCGCCGCGATTCGCACCTCCAGCAGAGCCCGTGCCAGGTCCCGGTCGGGCGGGAGCTCGTCGACCGTCACGGAGAGCAGTCTGAGACCGTGAGCGGGGATCAGCTCCTCGTAGATGAGCTCGTGCGGGGAGGACTCCAGATCGCAGGCGAGCACCAGCCGCTTACCCGGGTAATAGGCGCTGACCGGGAGCCACTGCCCCTGTTCGGAATCCGGGGCCCGTAGCCAGGAGAAGAGGTGATCTCGGCGCCCGATCTCCCCGAGCAGACCGTCGCAGACCGCGAGCACGACGGGCACTGAAAGCGTCGGCCTCGAACCGCTGCCAGGTTGATCAGCCACGGCGCTCGGCGGTCATCCTGACCGCACTCTACCCTCCGCAAGCCCGAGGAACCCTGACAATCCGTGAGCCAAACAGCCAAGATCGCCCGCGTCGAGCCGCTCACCCGGACCAGAGCCGTGCGGGGCCCGTTCGACTACCGGCTGCGCTCCGATCAGGGCGATGTCGAGGTCGGCTCGCTGCTGCGCGTGCCGTTCGGCCACCGGCCCACGCTCGGGGTCGTGCTCGAGCTCGCCGACCGCTCGGAGCTCGAGCCCGACCGGCTGGCCGAGCCCGATGCCGTTCTGCCATCGACGATCCCCGCCGACCTCGTCGAGCTGGCCAGGTGGATGGCGGACGAGTATTGCTCGACGCCCGCACGCGCCCTGGGACTGGTGCTGGCGCCCGGGGCCGTGGAGGGAATCAGGGCCCGGGAGGTCCTCGTGGCTGCCGTGACCGAACCCGGACGAGTCGCGCTCCAGGGAGAGGGGTCGCTAACGGCCCGCCAGCGGGAGGTATCGCTGACGCCCCGCCAGCGGGAGGTATCGTTGACGCCCCGCCAGCGCGAGATCCTCACCGGGCTCGAGCGGAGGGGGGAGGTGATCGCCTCCGAGCTCGGGACCGCGAGCCTCCGCCGCCTCGAGGCGCGCGGCCTGGTGACGCTCGAAAAGCGCTCACGCCGGCGCGTGCCGGCCCGCCACCGCGTGGGGACCGCGAGCGCCGCGGCGCTGGCGCTGAGAACCGAGCAGGAGGCCGCGCTGGATCGTGTCCGCGAGGCGCTGGCCGGCCGGCGCCGGCCGTCGGATGGGGGGCGGTTCCTGCTCCACGGGGTGACCGGGTCGGGCAAGACCGAGGTCTACCTGCAGGCGGTGAAGGCCACGCTCGAGGCCGGTCGCGGCGCGATCGTGCTCGTCCCGGAGATTGCGCTGACACCGCAGGCCGTCGAGCGCTTCCAGGCGCGGTTCGGCGACGTCGTCGCCGTCCTGCACTCGGCCCTCGGCCAGGGCGAGCGCTACGACGAGTGGCAGCGCCTCCGTCGCGGCGAGGCAAGGGTGTGCGTGGGCCCGCGATCGGCCGTGTTCGCGCCGCTGTCGAACATCGGGCTGATCGTCGTCGACGAAGAGCACGAAGCCTCTTACAAGCACGAGGGCGATCCCCGTTACGACGCGCGGACGGTGGCCGAGCGGCGGGCCGAGGGCCACGGCGCGGTGCTGCTGCTGGGCAGCGCCACGCCGCGTCCCGAGAGCGCGCTGTCGGTGCCGCGGCTGCGCCTGCGGAGCCGCGTCGACGGTCGCCCGCTGCCCCGCGTGGAGATCCTCGACATGCGCGGGCTCCATCACCCCCTCCATCCGGAGACGAGGATGGCTCTCGCCGACCTCAGGCGGGCCCGCGGCAAGGGGATCGTGCTGCTCAACCGCCGCGGGTGGTCGAACTTCCTCTCGTGCAGGTCGTGCGGCGAGGTGTGGATGTGCCCGAACTGCGAGGTCGCGCTCGTCCTGCACCGCAGCGGCAACTTCGTCGCCTGCCATCACTGCGGCTACCGCGAGGCCGTCCCCAGCCGATGTGGCGCGTGCGCGTCGGTGGCGGTCGCGCGCCATGGCGCCGGGACCGAGCGCATCGAGCACGAGCTCGCCGACGCCCTCGGCGACGCCGACTTCCCGGTGCTCCGGCTCGACGCGGACTCAACGGGCCTCGGCGCGCGGGGCCGGACGCTCGAGCGCTTCGCGTCGGCACCGGCGGGGCTGCTCGTGGGGACCCAGATGGTGGCGAAAGGCCACGATTTCCCCGTGCAGCTGGGGGTCGTGCTCGACGCCGACCAGACGCTTCGCTTCCCGGACTTCCGCTCCGAGGAGCGGACGTTCGCGCTCGTGACCCAGCTCGCCGGCCGGGCCGGACGGGCGGGCGTCGCCGGCCGCGTGCTCGTGCAGACGCTGGCCCCGGATGCACAGTCGATCGCGTTCGCCTCGCGCCACGACGCCGACGGCTTCCTGGCCGAGGAGCTGGTCCGCCGCCGGGCGCTGTCCTATCCGCCGTTCTCATCGCTGATCAGGATCGTCTGCTCGGCCGAGGAGACGGCCGAGGCCGATGCCGTGGCCTCAGCGCTGCACGATCGAATTGACCCGCCGGGCGCGACCCTGCTCGGCCCCGCACCACTGTTTCGCCTCCGCGGCCGTGCCCGGAGCCAGCTCGTGATCAAGGCCGGGGAGCGGGCGGCGGCGATCCGGGCTGCCAGGGAGGCAGTGGACGCGGTGGCGCGGTCCGCCTCCAAGCGCGGCGTCAGCGTGAGCGTTGACGTGGATCCGCAATAAGGGCCCGCCGGCCGGTGCCGATAACACCGATGAACGCAGCCCGCCTAGACTGAGACCGTGGCCGAGCAGCTGACAGAAGACATCGAGCCCGAGATCGAGCCCGAGGAGGACGAGGAGCCGCGAATCGATCCCGTTCTGGCGGCGCGCCGCGACGCCGCGCTCGCTCACGTGCGGAAATTCGGGGATCCCGTGCTGCGCACGAAGGCGCGCCGGATTGAGCAGGTCGATGACGCGCTCCGGGACGAGATCGAACGGATGGGCGTGCTGATGCAGGACGCGATGGGCGTCGGACTCGCGGCCACGCAGCTCGGCGTCGTTCACCGGCTGCTCGTCTACCGGGTCCAGCAGGACGCGCCGGTCAACGCCTTGATCAACCCCGAAATCGAGTGGCGCGGCAACGAGCAGGAGATCGCCGAGGAGGGTTGCCTCAGCCTCCCCGCGGTGCTCGTCGAGGTCGAGCGGCCGATCCACGTGCGGGTCCGTGCCACCGACGAGCACGGCGAACCGATCGTGATCGAGGCGTCCGGATTGGAAGCCCGGGTGATCCAGCACGAGATCGATCATCTCGACGGCGTCCTGATCCTCGATCGCACCACGCGCGATCAGCGCAAGGAGGCGATGCGGGTGCTGCGCGAGGCTCAGCAGGCAGCTTGACGGCCGTCGCAGTGCGGACGGTCTACCTCGGCACCTCTGAGTTCGCGGCTGCCGTGCTGAGACGCCTCGCCGACTCCGCCCACCGGCCGGCGCTGGTCGTCAGCCGGCCAGATCGGCCACGGGGCCGTGGTCGCAGGCTGGCCCCGCCACCGGTGGCCGAAGTCGCGCGGGAGCTGGGGATCGAGCTGGAGCAGCCCGCGTCGGTCAACGACGATCAGTCACGGGCGCTGATCGCCGCCGTGGACCCGGAGGCGGTCTGCGTGTGCGCGTTCGGGGCCCTAGTCAAGGAACCGCTGCTGTCCGAGCACTGGATGGTGAACGTCCACCCGTCTCTGTTGCCCCGCTGGCGTGGGGCCGCGCCGATCGAGCGGGCGATCATGGCCGGCGACGAGCTCAGCGGGGTCTCGATCATGGAGGTGACCGCCGGTCTCGACAGCGGCCCGATCTGCGCGCAGCAAAGCGAGCCGATCGCGCCGGAGGACACATACGGGACGCTGGCGGCGCGATTGTGGGCGATCGGAGGGGAGTTGCTGGTGCAGACGCTGGATGCGCGGCCGCCCTGCGCCGAGCAGGACGACGCGCGGGCCACGTACGCGGAGAAGATCGTGGCCGAGGACCGCGAGCTCGATCCGGCCCGGTCGGCCACCGAGCTCGAGCGTGTGGTCCGCGCGCTGACGCCCCACGTCGGCGCCCATGCCAGGCTCGGCGACGGGACGTGGCTCGGCGTTCGCGAGGCGCGGGCGCTGGTGGACGATGGCCCGGAGGTGGGAGTGGTCTCGTTCGACGGGCCGCGCCCCGTGCTCGGGTGCGTCGAGGGATCGCTCGAACTGGTCATCGTCCAGCCGCCGGGCCGGCGGGCGATGAGCGGCGAGGACTATCTCCGTGGCCGCCGCGGCTAGGCGCAAGGGCCCCCGCGCGCAGGCGTCCGTTTCTCCTGCTCGCCGGTGCGCGTTCGCGGTGATCCGCCGTGTGTTCGAGCGAGGGGCGTTCGCCGATCGGGCGCTTCAATCGGAGGCCAAGGGGCTCGGGCCTCGGGACCGGGCACTCGCGACGGCGCTGGCGTACGGGACCGTCCAGCGCCGGGCGACGCTCGACTACGTCGCCTCACAGCTGATGTCGGGCCCGTTGGAGCGGCTCGATCCACCGATCCTCGCCGCCCTGCGCCTCGGCCTGTTCCAGCTGGTGTTCCTCGACGGCGTCGCCCCGCACGCGGCGGTCAACGAGAGCGTCGAGCTGGCCAAGGTGCGCCACCACGGCGGCGCGAACCTCGTCAACGCCGTCCTGCGCCGCGCGGTGAACGAGGGTCGAGGGCTGGTCGAGGCGCTCGACGACCGCACCCCCGGGCACGCCGCGGTCCTCCATTCCATCCCCACGTGGCTGGCCGAGCGGTGGTGGCAGGAGCTCGGCGAGGAGCGGGCGAGAGCGCTGATGCGCCACGCCAACGTGCCGGCCGAATCGGCGCTGAGGGCCAACGCCCTGCTGGCCACCCGCGAGCAGGTGATGGCGCGGCTCGACGTGGCCGCGCGCCCCGCGCCACGGCTCCCCGAGGGCCTCGTGCTCGACGCTCCGTTCGACGCCCACGCCTCCGAGCTGTTCGAGCAGGGGATGATCACGCCCCAGTCGCGCGGTTCGATGCTCGTGGCCCGCGTGGTCGCGCCCGAACCGGGGGAGCGCGTCCTCGATCTCTGTGCGGCGCCCGGCGGCAAGACCACCCATCTCGCAGCGCTGATGGGCGACGAAGGGGAGATCGTGGCGGTCGAGCGCCATCCCGGCCGAGCCGCCGCACTCGAACGCACCTGCGCACGGACGGCGGCTCGCTCGGTCCGGGTCGAGGTCGGCGATGGCGCCGAGCGCCGGCGCGACGGCGCCTATGACCGCGTCCTCGTCGATCCGCCGTGCAGCGGCCTCGGCACGCTCCAGTCCCGGCCCGATCTCCGCTGGCGGGCCAGTCCCGAGTCGATTCCGGAGCTGGCCGTGTTGCAGGGCCGGATGCTGGCCGCCGCCGGCGCCGCCACCGCGCGGGGCGGGACCCTCGTCTACTCGGTGTGCACGATCTCGCGCCAGGAGAGCGAGCAGGTGATCGAGCGCTTCCTGGACGAGCATCCCGAGTTCGCCGCCGACGATCTCCAGCGCGAGTACCCCGAATGGCTGCACCCGGGATGTGCCTCCCATCTGCAGCTGCTGCCCGATCGGGACGGCACCGACGGCTTCTTCATCGCGCGGCTCCATCGGTCCGGCGAATAGGAAGCGTCCTGCTCGTCGTTAACCTACGAAGTTCGTGAGCGATTCCACCGTCAAGCTGGGCCCCGAGTGCCCTGGGTGCGGCGAGCCCTGGCTGCGGCCGACGGCGGTGCCCGGCCGCTACCGCTGCGTCTACTGCCTGCAGCGCTACGAACTCGTGTCCGTCTGCCCTAACTGCGGGGAGCATTCGACGATCGTGCGGATGTCGAGCACGGCGATAGTCGCGTGCAATCACTGCCAGGGCAGCATGCTGAGGGCGGTTTAGTTGGCCCCAGACGCGGGTCGTCTGCGCGAGCTGCGGGTCGCGCCGTCGATCCTGTCCGCCGACTTCTCGCGCCTGGGTTCGCAGGTCGAGGAGGTGATGGCCGCCGGCGCCAGGGTGATCCACTGCGACGTCATGGACGGCCACTTCGTCCCGCCGATCACGTTCGGGGCGCTGGTCGTCGGCGGGCTCGCTGACCTGATCCACGACGCCGGCGGGATCATCGACGTCCATCTGATGATTGAGCGGCCGGAGCGATACGTGGGCGAGTTCGTCCGCGCCGGCGCCGACAACGTCACGTTCCACTTCGAGGCAACGCCACACGTGAACTACACGCTGGCCGCGATCCGCGACGCCGGCGCCACCAGCGGCGCTGCCATCTGCCCGGCCACCCCCGCGGACTCGCTCGCCGAGGTCGCGGACGACTATCTCGATCTGGCCCTGTGCATGAGCGTCAATCCCGGTTGGGGTGGCCAGGAGTTCATCCCGGGATCGCTCGACAAGCTCGCCCGGATGCGACAGGCGCTGCCCGCCCACGTGGCGCTCGAGGTCGACGGCGGTATTCACGAGGCCACCGCGAGCCCGGTCGCCGAGGCGGGCGCGAACCTGCTGGTGACCGGTTCTGGGGTGTTCGGATCCGCCGACCCGGCGGCCGCCTACGCCGCGATCGCCGCCGCGGCTGGGGCGAGCTGACCGGATCGGTTGCCGCTTCCGTTATGGGGTAGGGTGAGGGTCGTGCTCACTGGGAAGAGACGACTCACGGCTGCCATGCTCGCAATCGGCGTGATGCTTGCCGGCTGCGGCAGCTCGAGCTCATCCTCCTCGTCCTCCTCGAAGGTGAGCGCTGCCGACTACGTGAAATCGGTCTGCTCGGTGATCGGCCCGTTCGAGAAGAGCGTGCAAAACCGCAGCAACCAGCTGAATCTAGCGTCGATCAAAAGCGCCGCCGAGGGCAAGACCGCGCTCCAGAACTTCCTCAACGAGGTCGCCTCCGACACCAGCCATGCCGTCACCCAGCTGAAGGCCGCCGGGGTGCCGGACGTGAGCAACGGCGAGCAGATCTCGACCGGCATCGTCAACGCCTTCACCCAGGTCAAGGGCGACCTCACGAGCGCCGCCTCACGCGCCAGGTCGCTCCCGACGGCGAGCCCGCAGGCGTTCAAGACCGCAGCCGCCGCGCTCGGGTCGGGGGTGCAGACGTCGATGAACAACATCGGGACGAGCCTCGGCGGTCTGAAGAGCCCGACGCTCGAGGCCGCGGCGGCCAAAGAGCCGGCGTGTAAGGCGCTGGCGTCTAGCTGAGGGCTGTGGCGCCGGGCGCGGTGGCGCCGCGGCGTGCGAGCTGGGGCTGTCGACTCTCGACCCGCTGGCACTGAAGCGCCAGCGGCTATCGCGAGCGGTCGGCTCGAGAGTCGACACACGCGGGCCGAGAGTCGACACACGCGGGCCGAGAGTCGACACACGCATCACCATCGATTGCCCTGGCTGAGCGCTCACGCCGCCACCGCGGCCACCGCGTCCTCGGCACGCCCCGCCGACCCCCGCCTGTAGACCAGCGTTAGCAGGCCGCACAGGATCGCCGTCGCCAGGAAGTACCCGACCTCGACCCGCGTGACCTCGTTGGAGATCGTCGGGGCGGCGACGAACGCGACGAACAGTGCCGCTGCGGTTAGCCAGCAAATCGCGGCGATCCGGGCCCGGTGGCGGGCCAGCGCCGCCTGGTTGAGCGTGCCCGAGATGAGGTGCAGTCCCATTCCGAGCCCCACCACCGCCAGCCCGAGGCGGCCGTAGTGGAACCCCTTGTCGCCCAGCAGCGCGGTCATCACCGGCGGTCCGATCAACAGCAGTCCGAGTGCGACCGCGCCGGCGAACGCCGCGATCACGCGGATCGTCAGCAGAATCGCGCGGTGGAATTCCTCGGCGCTCTCGCGCGCCTCCAACCCGGCCAGGTGCGGCAGGATCGAGGTCTGGATCGCCTGGAACAGCTGCAGTGGCGCGCGCACGATCAGCAGGACGTTGAACACGAAGCCGGCCAGCGCCGCGCCCGATTCGTGGTTGACGATCAGCACGGCGGCGTTCATCAGCGTCTGCTCGGCGAGCATGATCCCGACGACGGCGATCGCGAACCCGGCGCCGTGCTTGAGCGACAGATTCTGCGTGGCCTCCTCGACGGCGGCGTGGGCCGGGCCCTCGCGGGCCGCATCGGCCGCTGGCAGCCCCACCGGTGCCGAGTGCCTGACCCGCGAGAACGCGAACGGCATCACCGACAGGGATACGAACGGCGCCACCGCCATGCCGAGGGCGACCGCAGCCTCGCCTGAGGCGATCCCGATCGCGACCGCGAACGCGAACGCGAACCGCGAGGTCGATTCCAGGAAGACCAGCCCGCCATACAGAGCGAACCGCTGGTGGCCCGCCAGCCAGCCGCGGGCGAAGTAGCTCGCCGCGTAGGCGAGCACCCCGACTACGAGGATCCAGTACAGCGCGCTGGATCCGCCGAACAGGCGCTTCTCAATCTGGTCGCGGAGGGGCAGCGCTGCGGCTAGGAACAGGAGCGCGAAGCTGAGCTGGATCAAGGCGGGGATCCGCAGCGGATGGCCGTGCAGGCCACGGGCGCGGCGGTCGGCGATCGTGCGCGAGAGCAGCTGCTCGATCGGCCGGTAGATCACCGACAGGATCACGAACATCACGGCCCAGCACAGCGACACCTGGCCGTACTCCTTCGGGTCGAGCACGTGGCTGGCGGTCGCCAGGTACGCGAACGTGAAGATCCCGGTCGAGGCGATCCCGATCGACAGGATCCGAGCGCCCGACGCGTACGAGGGGCTTTCCAGCTGGGCGCCTCCGGGCGCAGCGCGGTCCGGACTGTCCCCGCCGCCGTGGGGGTCTCGCACCGTCTCGGCGGGACCGGCCATTACCGGACCGCTACCAGCACCATCGTCCAGGGAAACGGGGAGCGGGCCTCGAGCACGTCGCCGTGGCGTTCGAGCAGGCGCAGGAAGCCGCGCTTGGACCAGTGGTTGACGTGGCCCGGCGTGTTGCCGAGCTGGCGCACGTACGCTCCACGCCCGACATTCAAAGCGCGCCACAGTGGCTCGCGCGGCACCGACACGAGCAGGTGGCGCCTGGCGACCCGCGCCATCTCCGACAGCGTCTGCTCGGGGTCGGGCACGTGCTCGAGCACCTCGGTCGCGGCGGCGAGGTCGAATTCGTCCTCGCCGAACGGGAGGTTCTCGGCGGCCATCGCCCGGAACTCCAGATTCGGGCGCCGCCGCAGGTCCCATTCGCGCCGGAGCTTCGGGTCCTCGAGGTCGATTCCGACGACGCGGCCGGTGCCGAGCCGCTGCGCCCACTGAGCGGTCAGCACGCCCTCGCCACAGCCGACGTCGAGCACGGAGCCGGGAGCCGCCTGGGTGAACAGCTCCTCGAGCGTGGCCTCGAAGCCGGCCATCAGCCGGCGGACGACGGGGTTGGTCGAGCCGTACTTGTCGTACGTGTTGCCTGTGGGGACGGCGGCGTCGGTGGCGCTCATACCTCGAGCTTCTCGCGATCCTCGCCGGCGCCCGGCGTCGTGCCGGCATTCGAGGCGCGGCGCACCCGCGGAGCGCCGGGCTCGTAGTGCGACGGCTCGACGCCGAGCTGGAGCTCGATCCGCCGCACCCGCTCGAAGGTTCGCTGCGAGAGCGTTCTCTGCGCGGCGAGCAGATCGCCGATCACCCCGAGCGCAGCCAGCAGCATCGCCGCGATGAACAGCACCGCGCCGGCGATCAGCGACTGCACGTGCCCCGTCGCGGTGTGGGGGCTCTCGACGAAGTAGACGATGAAGCGGATGAACACGGCCAGCGCCAGGACGCCCATTACCAGCGCTCCGCCCCAGAACACCTTCAGCGGCTCGTACTGGGAGTAGATCCGGAAGATCGACAGCGCGTTGCGGCGCACGTACGCCGCCGTCGACGGAAACAGCCGCGATTCGCGCGTCTTCGGATTCGTGCGCACGGGGACGTGGTCGAGGGCCACTGTCAGCTTGCCCGCCTGGATGATCGTCTCGAGCGTGTAGGTGAACTTCGACACGGCCTGCACTTGCAGCGCGGCCTCGCGGTTGTAGGCGCGGAAGCCCGAGGTGGTGTCGGGGATCTCCGTCTCGGATGCGTGTCGGACGACCCAAGACCCCAGCCGCTGCAGCAGCTTCTTGGGCCCGGAGAAGTGCTCGATCGTCTCGACCTGGCGATCGCCGACGACCATGTCCGCGTCGCCACGGAGGATCGGTGCGACGAGCTTCGGGACGTCCGCGCCCTCGTACTGGTTGTCGGCGTCGGTGTTGACGATCACGTCCGCCCCGAGCTTCAATCCAGCGTCGAGGCCGGCCTGGAACGCGGCCGCGAGGCCCTTGTTATTGGTCAGCTTGACGATGTGATCGACGCCGAGCTCGCGCGCAACTTCGATCGTCCGATCGGTCGAGCCATCATCGATGACCAGAAGTTCGACGACATCAAAGCCGGGTATCTGGCGGGGGAGCCGGCTGACCGTCAGCGGCAGCTGGCTCTCCTCGTTGAAACACGGGATTTGGATGATGAGCTTCATTGGCCTTGGAGCGAACGGTACCGAGGTCTGCTCGGTCTCGATACCCGTGGGAGCGGCTGTGCGTAGCAGTCCGTCGCCCCGGCCGCGATACTCATTCAGCTGAACATGGATGCGCTCACGCTCACCCGCCCCAGTACGGATCAGGCGCCCACCGAAGGACCGCTGGAACCCTTCGACGACCGCCCCCAGGCGCGGCCGCGGCGGCGGATCGGCTCGCTCCATCGCCCGGCGCTCGCACTGCTTCTGATCGTCACCTTTCTGCTGCGGCTGTGGGGGATCAAGCAGGGGCTGCCGTATAGCTACAACAGCGACGAGGCGACACATTTCGTGCCGCGCGCGATCGCGTTCTTCTCGCACGACCTCAACCCCCACTACTTCCTGAACCCGCCGGCGTACTCGTACCTGCTCCACATCGTGTTCGAGCTGTGGTTCGGGAGCGCGGACGCCGTGATGCGGGCGTACGCGAGCGACCCGACGAGCGTATTCGTGATCGCCCGCGTGGTCGCCGCTGTGCTCGGGACGCTCGCGGTGTGGCTCACCTACCTCGCCGGCGGGCGGTTCTTCAACAGGACCGTCGGGTTGCTCGCGGCGGCAATCTTCGGCTTCGCGTTCCTGCCGATCTTCTACAGCCACCTTGCGCTCAACGACGTCCCGACGCTGGCCCCGGTTGCGCTGTCGCTGTTCGGGATCGCCGGCGTGTTCCGGCGCGGACGGACGCGTGACTACGCGATAGCCGGGATCGGCATCGGCCTCGCCTCCGCCACCAAATACACGGGTGGGATCACGCTCATGTGCCTGCTCGCGGCGTTCGTGTCGGACGCCGCCGGCCAGTCGTTCTGGGCCTCGACGCGCAGGCTCGTGCTTGCGCTGGCGTTGGCGCTCGGAGGGTTCCTGCTGGCGAACCCGTACGCGCTGCTCGATTTCTCGGCGTTCCAGGCGGGCGTGTCCCAGCAGGCGTCGCTGGCCGCCGGCGCGGATCCGGCCAAGCTGGGCTCGAGCGGCAGTGGCATCACCTACTACCTGTGGACGTTCACGTGGGGCCTGGGATGGGGCCCGACGCTGGCCGGGATCGGCGGTGCCATCCTGCTCCTCGCCCGCCGCCGGCTGGCGATGGCGCTCGTGCTGCTGCCGGCTCCGATCGCGTTCATCATCTTCATGGGAGATCAGCAGCGGTTCTTCGGCCGGTGGCTGATGCCGATCTTCCCGATCGTCGCGATCCTCGCCGCCTACGGCACGGTCGAGCTCGTCCGCTGGCTGGCGCGCACGATCCGGCTACCGGTCCTGATCGGCGGTGCGGCCGCCGCCGTGCTACTGCTCGGCCAGAGCGTGGCCGCCGACATCCACAACGACCGGGTCCTCTCGCGCCCCGACACCCGCAACCTGACGCGGGAATGGATGGTCCGCAACATCCCGGCCGGCTCGAAGGTGGTGATCGAGCCGGTCGTACCGGACAACTGGGCCTCCGACATCGGCAGCTCGAATCCGGCGACGCCTACCGGCGACCGGTGGTACCGGTTCGCGACCTGGCTCACTGATCTCGGCCCGAACGGGCAACTGCTCCCGGACGACGCCCGCCGCTACGTCGTGGTGGACCAGTACGAACGGACGCTGCGCCCGGAGCTGCTCGACGAGTACGTCTCGAAGGGGTTCTGCTGGGTGATCGAGGGCTCACTGCAGGCGGGCCGCGCATTCGCCGATCCGGCGGCCGCTCCCAACGCGGTCCAGTACTACGCCGCGCTGGCGAGCCGGGCCCGTCTCGTCTACCACATCAGCCCGTTCGCGGCCGGCGCGCACCCGATCCCGTTCAGCTTCGACTGGTCGATCGACTACTACCCACGCCAGTACCACCTGCCCGGGCCGGAGATGAGCGTATATCGGCTAACTGGGGGTAAGTGCAGCTGAAAGATCTCGCACTGAGAGCCGTCCTATGCTCTAACTGGTTCCCATGCAGATCAAGACCGACACGGATCGTCGCCATTTGGCGCGCGCAATCGAGCTCGCCGAACAGGGCAAGGGCCGCGTAAGCCCGAACCCGATGGTCGGCGCGGTGATCGGGCGCGAGGGAGAGGTCCTCGCCGAGGGCTTTCACCGCGCCGTCGGATCCCCGCACGCCGAGGTCGAGGTGATCGAGGCGGCGGGCGATCAGGACCTGACCGGCGCAACGCTGTACGTCTCGCTCGAGCCGTGCTGCCACCAGGGCCGCACTCCGCCATGCACCGACGCGATCCGCGCCGCCGGGATCGGCCGGGTGGTCGTCGCGTCCGACGATCCCAGCGATCACGCGGCCGGACGCGGCCTCGGGATTCTTCGGGACGACGGCGTCGACGTAGTCGTGGCCAGCGGCGACCTCGCCTCTCGCGCCCGGCTGCTGAACCAGCCGTTTCGCAAGCGGGCCCGCACGGGGAGACCGTGGGTCTTGTTCAAGTCCGCGATGACGCTCGACGGCAAGGTCGCCACCCGCCGCGGGGACTCGAAGTGGATCAGCGGCGAGCAGAGCCGGTTGCGGGCTCATCACTGGCGCGCCGAATGTGACGCCGTCGCGGTCGGGATCGGCACCGCGCTCGCCGACGATCCTCAACTGACGGCTCGCGTCGAAGGGGTCGAGCGCCAGCCGCGGCGGATCGTGTTCGACTCGCTCGCGCGCCTCCCGCTGACCTCGAAGCTCGTCCGCGACGCTCGGCGCATCCCGCTCACCGTCGTCGTCTCGCGCGCGGCGCAGCGGGCGGCCACCGACGCGCTCGAAGCCCATGGTGCGGAGGTGATCGTCGCGACCGGGGAGAACGAGCCGGCCCGCGTCCGCTCGGCGCTCGATCAGCTCGGCGCGAACGAGATCAGCTCGATCCTGCTCGAAGGCGGCCCGCACCTCGCCGGCGCGTTCCTCGACGCCGGCGAGGTCGACGAGATCCGTCTGTTCCTGGCGCCGATGATCCTCGGCGGGCGACGTGCCCGCGATCCGCTGGAGGGCGAGGGTGTCGAGATGATCGCCGACGCGGTGAGGGCGATGACGCTCGACTGCGAGCAGGTGGGGGAGGACCTGTTGATCTCGGCGCGGACGAAGGAGTGGTAGTGCTCCGCGGCGGAGACCACTAGGGTCGACCATGTTCACGGGGCTCGTGCAGGATCTGGGGCGGGTCGCCGCGTCCGAGAGTTCGGGCGACGGGCTGCGGATCACGATTGAGACCACGCTGGCGCCGGAGCTAAAGCCGGGCGACTCGGTCGCCGTCAACGGCGTCTGCCTGACCGCGGTCGCGGTCGACGAGCACTGGTTCGCCGCGGACGTGATGAACGAGACCGTGACGCGCACCTCGCTGAGTGCCGCGCGTGTGGGCGCGGTCGTCAACCTCGAGCTTCCGCTGCGGGCCGGCGACCGTCTGGGCGGCCACATGGTCCAGGGCCACGTCGACGGATTGGGGACCATCCTCGACGTCCGGGACGACGGATTCTCCCGCCGCGTGGCGGTCGGGATACCGGCCGAGCTGAGCCGCTACGTGGTCGAGAAGGGGTCGATTGCGGTCGATGGGATCTCGCTGACGGTCGCGGAGCTGGATGAGCGATCGTTTACCGTGTCGCTGATACCCGAGACGCTGGAGCGGACGAATCTCGGCCACGCCGAGCCCGGCCGCAACGTGAACCTGGAGGTCGATGTGCTGGCGAAATACGTCGAACGGCTGATTGAGGCGAAGGCATGAGCAGCAGTCGCGTCGGGGCGCCGTTCGCCACGATCGAGGAGGCGATCGAGGACATCCGCCAGGGCAACATGGTCGTCGTTGTCGACGACGAGCACCGCGAGAACGAGGGCGACCTGACGATCGCCGCCCAGTTCGTCACCCCCGAGACGATCAACTTCATGACCAAGGAGGGGCGCGGGCTGATCTGCCTGGCGCTGACGCCCGAGCGGTGCGACGAGCTCGGCCTCGACCTAATGGCCGCGAAGAACGAGTCCGCGTTCGAGACGGCGTTCACGGTCTCGATCGAGGCACGGGAGGGGGTCACGACCGGGATCTCGGCCCACGACCGGGCCCGCACGATCCAGGTGGCGATCGATCCGCAGACCGCCCCTCGCGAGCTGGTCCAGCCCGGCCACGTCTTCCCTCTGAAGGCAAAGGCCGGGGGAGTGCTCGAACGTGTCGGCCAGACGGAGGCTGCCGTCGACCTCGCCCGGCTCGCCGGCCTGATCCCGGCTGGCGTGATCTGCGAGATCATGAACGACGACGGGAGCATGGCGCGCGTGCCCGACCTGGCCTTGTACTGCGAGCACCACGGGCTGAAGATGGTCACGGTCGCCGACCTCGTCGCCTACCGGCGCCGCCACGAGAAGCTCGTCGAACGGGTCGTCTCGACGAAGCTGCCCACCGCGTTCGGGGATTTCGTGGCGATCGGCTACCGGTCGCTGGTCGACAACAAGCACCACGTGGCGCTGGTCAAGGGGGAGGTCGAGGGCGCCGACGACGTGCTTGTCCGGGTCCATTCCGAATGTCTGACCGGCGACGTCTTCCATTCGCTGCGCTGCGACTGCGGCGAGCAGCTTGAGTCGGCCCTATCGATGATCGAGCGGGAGGGACGCGGAGTGCTGCTCTACCTCAGCCAGGAGGGCCGGGGCATCGGGCTGCTCAACAAGCTGCGGGCATACAGGCTCCAGGAGGAGGGGCTCGACACGGTCGACGCGAATCTCCGCCTGGGACTGCCGGCCGACCTGCGCGACTATGGGATCGGCGCCCAGATCCTCGTCGACCTCGGGCTGACCTCGATCCGGATCCTGACCAACAACCCGAAGAAGATCTCCGGGCTGGCGGGCTACGGACTATCCGTGACCGACCAGCTGCCGATCGAACACGTGCCCAATCCGCACAACGAGGCATACCTGACCGCCAAGCGCGAAAAGCTCGGCCACACGCTCCATCACCAGGGCCTGGCGCTCGATGAGGAGATGCTCCGAGACGAGCAGCTGGATGACTCGCGCGGCCGGCGATCAGGCGAGCCTGGATGGCGAGCGGCGGCCAGGCGCGAGCACGACCGCCTCCGCGATGAGTCCTGACGGGCGCGTCGCGCTGTGCGTGGCGCGCTTCTACGAGGAGCTTGCCGACAAGCTCGAGACCGGGGCGCGGGTGGCGCTCAGCGACGCCGGCATCGCCGATGTCGATCGCTTCGACGTTCCCGGCGCGTTCGAGCTCCCGCTGGCGGCCAGGTACGCGGCCGAGTCGGGCCGCTATGAGGCCGTCGTGTGTCTCGGCGCGGTGATCCGCGGCGAGACTGACCACTACGAGTACGTCTGCCAAGCGGCCGCCAGCGGGATCCAGCAGGTCCAGCTCGCCACCGGTGTCCCGTGCGGGTTCGGCGTGCTCACCGTCGATTCGATGGAGCAGGCCCTCGCCCGCGTGGCCGGTGGCGAGAAGCGGGACACCGGACGCCACGCGGCGGAGGCGGCCCTGGCCTCACTGAAGGTCAAGCAGGAGCTGGCCTCACGGCGCGGTCCGACGGGGTTCGCCGCGATTTAGTGGTCTCCGCTTAGCCGAACGGACCTGGGCCGCCGTGGCCGAACGCGTGCCCGTGCCCGGGGTGCTTCCACGGTCCCGCAGGGGACCCGTCGGGCGGGGCCGGTGCCCCACCGCCGTTGGCCTGGCGTCCGAGCGCGCGGAGCGCCTGCTGGAGCTCGGCCCTGACGACGCCGGTCTGGTTGGGGATCTGCATCCGCTGCCACAGGACCTCGACCGCCGCTTTCGGATCGCCGGCCAACAGCAGCGCCCGACCGAGGTCGAACAGCCCGTAGGCGTAGGTCAGGCTCGTGGGCGAGGCGGCGCCGAGGGCTTGACGCAATGCGGGGATCGCCGCAGCCGGATTGCCGTCCTGCAGGAGCTCGTGGCCCCGCGCCTGGAGCGTCTCGGCCGTAGGCGGCGGCGTCGTCGCGGCGACGGGACTGGCCTGCACGGTGGTGGTAGCGGGTCGCCGGATGGCGTGGTGTCTGGCCACGCGTGCATGGGTCGCCGGCGGCCGCGGTCTGGCCGCGCTCAAGGTCCGCGTCGAACGGGTGGAGGCGGTCGGGCGCGAGGAGCCGGCGAACATCCCGCTGTCGGCCGCGGCAACGCCGACGCCTAGCGCCACAGCCGCCAGCGCGGCGAGTGCCACCCCGCGACCGCGGCGGCGGTGCGCGGTGGCGGGCCGCGCAGGCGCCGCGGCCCGGTGGTGGGAGCGGACCCGCTGCGGCGGTGGCGCGACGACCGGCCGTCTGATCACCCTGGCGGTCTGCGCGTCGGCCCCGCCGAGCGCGTCCTCGATGGCCCCCGCGAACTCGCCGGCGCTCGGCCACCGCGCGTCGGGGTCCTTCGACATCCCGCGCCGAAGCACGCCATCGACCGCCCTCGGGAGGGTGGGGTCGATGCAGCTCGCTGCCGGAGGCTCGTCCTCGAGGTGCTGACGAGCCTGGGCGGCGGACTGCTCGGCGCTGAACGGGCGCCGGCCGACCAGCAGCTCGAACGCGGCCACGGCCAGTGCGTAGCGGTCGCTCGCCTCGGTCGCCGGCCGCCCGAGCACCTGCTCGGGAGCGATGTAGGCGGCGGTGCCGAGCATCTGTCCCGACCCGGTGAACGTGTCCTCGCTGGCGAGCTGGGCGATCCCGAAATCGGCCACGTGGAGCGTTCGTTCGCCGTCGAGCAGGAGGTTCCCCGGCTTGATGTCGCGGTGGATGACGCCGCGGCTGTGGGCATAGTCGAGCGCCGCGGCGGCCTGCCGCACCCACTCCACCGCGTGCTCGCGGGTCACCGTCCCGACCCGGAGCGCGTCGGCGACGGTGCCGCCTGCCAGGTACTCCATCACGATGAACGGCCGGCCGAGCGGCGCGTCGCTGTCGATCGCCTGACCGATGTCATAGATCGTCACCACGTGGCGATGGCCCGACAGCCGCGCGGCCGCGCGGGCCTCACGCTTGAACCGTCGCAGCGCGGACTCGTCGCGAGCGAACCGCTCGGAGATCAGCTTGATCGCGACGCTGCGCCCGAGCATCCGGTCGCGCGCGCACCACACCGATGCCATTCCCCCCTTGGCGATCGGACGGCGTACCGCGTAACGATCCGGCAGCTCCACGCCCTCGAGCAGGCCAAAGCCTCGGTCGGAAGTGTCCGGCACAGAAGCCCTGTTACCCACGTCGCCGTATCTGAAAACAAACATCTGCCCGCGTTCTCGAGATCGCGTCAAAGATGGGCGTATCGGCGCTGAAGCTATACTCGCCCGCCATGCCGAAGGTCTGTCACGTATGTGCGAAGGGTCCGTCGTTCGGAAACAGCCGAAGCTACTCGATGGTGGCCACCAGGCGGCGCTTTGAACCGAACCTCCAGCGCGTACGCATTGACGATGGAGGGACGCCACGCCGGGTCTACGTCTGCACCCGCTGCCTGAAGGCCGGCAAGGTCGTCAAAGCCCGCTAGCCGTGCTGACGGCGCCGCCCAGCGGTAGCGATTCATGTCCGACCCGAGCATCCTCCGCTTCCGCGCGGTCGTAGAGGCCGGCCTGGCGGCGCTCGAGGCGCGCCGCGAGGAGGTCAACGACCTCAACGTGTTCCCGGTCGCCGACGGCGACACCGGCGACAACATGGTGCTGACGCTCCGGGCGGTGATGCAGGAGCTCGACCGCCTCACGAATGCCTCAGAGGCGCACACGATCGACGACATCGGCAGGGACGAGATCGTGGGCTCGGTCGCCCGCGCGGCGCTCTTGGGTGCGCGCGGCAACTCGGGCGTGATCCTCTCCCAGCTGATCCGCGGCGCCGCGGAGGAGCTGGCAAGCCGCCCCGGCGAGCTCGTCGACCCGGTGCTGATCGGAGCCGCGCTGGCGCGGGCCGCCGACCAGGCCTACGGCTCGGTCCGCGATCCGGCCGAGGGCACGATCCTGACCGTGGTGCGTGAGATGGCACATCGCGTCGCCTCCGAGCTGGCGCACATGTCCGATGCGCGCCTCGCGCCTGAGGCTGGCGACGACGAGCAGAACGCCCTAATCGCTGAGGTGATCGAGCGCGCACTGGACGCCGGCCAGGAGTCGGTCAAGCGAGGCCCGGACCTCCTTCCGGTTCTGCGCGAAGCGGGCGTCGTCGACGCCGGCGGCTATGCTCTGACCGTCCTGCTCGCCGGGATGATCGGGGCTCTGCGGGGAACAGCTCCGCCGCCTCTCGAGCATCAGGTCGCGGCGCGCGTGACCCACCCGCAGCACGCCTCGAGCAGCTACCGCTACTGCACCAACTTCGCCGTCAGCGGCAGCGGCCTGGAGCCGCGAAGCTACGTGACGGGGCTCGAGCAGCTCGGCGACTCGGTCCTGGTCGTCGGCGATCAGACCACGCTCAAGGTCCACGTCCACACTGACGACCCGAACGCCGCCACGGCCGTGTTCGCCGGGAGTGGCGAGGTGTCCCACCTCGACGTCGCCGACATGTGGGCGCAGATCAAGCATCGAGACGAGCGTCTCGCCGAGCCGCGCCGGCCGGATGTGTGCGGCGCGCTGGCGGTGACGAGCGGGAACGGGATGCTGTCGCTGTTTCAGAGCCTTGGGGTCCGCGTCCTCGACGGCGGCCCCACGCTCAACCCCTCGACATACGACATCCTCGCGGCGATTCACGCGATCGCGGCGGAGGAGGTCGTCGTTCTGCCGAACAGCCCCAACGTCGTGATGGCGGCCGAGCGGGCAGCAGATCTGTCCGACAAGAAGGTACACGTGGTTCTGTCGCGCTCCCAGCAGGCCGGTCTCGCGGCTGCCGTCAGCCTGGACCCCGCCCGCGGCGCTTCGGAGAACGCGGCCGCGATGGAGCGGACGCTCGAGCGCGTTCGCACCGGCGCCGTCGCCCCCGCCGCACGTGACGATGCGCAGGGGCGCTTCCGCGAAGGCGACGCCGTCGGATTCGTCGACGAGCGGATTGTGTCGTGGGGACAGCCGCGGGACACGCTGCGCGACGTGCTCGAGCGGCTCGCCGAGAACGCCGAATTGATCACCTGCCTGCGCGGCGCCGAGGCGCCGCTCGACGACGACACCGTCCACGCGCTCGCCGCCGGCGAGGTCGAATTCGAACTCAGCGAGGGCGGCCAGCAGAGCTACTGGTGGCTGCTCTCGGCCGAGTGAGCGACCGCTAGCGGGGTCATCATCCGTCGCGATCCATGACCGCGACGGCCTTCGCCAGCTCCCGCCCGCTCGACGACGAGGAGCTTCACAGCGCGCCGATCTCCTACCCGCGCCCGTCCCGGCTGACCGGTCAGCTGAAGCTCGATGGCCCCAAGGCCGAGCACGCGGCCGAGGTCCTCGGGCTGCACACGGTCGGCGACCTGCTCGCCCACCTGCCCCGCGACCAACGGGAGGCGCGCGCCGTGGCGCAGCTCTTGGCCGGGGAGAGCGCCACGGTCGTCGTGCAGGTCAGGACGATCTCATCGCGACCGGTGCGCCGCCGGGGGATGCGGCCGCTGGTCGAGGCCACGGTCGCCGACGACACCGGGGTGATGAAGGCCACGTTCTTCAACCAGCCGTGGCTCGTGCAGAAGTACCCGGCCGGGACGCGGCTCGTCCTCCACGGCAAGTTCGAGGCGCGCAACCGGTTCCGCGTCCAGGGTCACGCGCGTACCTCCGAGGCGGCCACCGGGACCGACGCGGTGGCGCACTACCCGGCGACCGAGGGCCTTTCCTCGACCCAGATCCTCGCGCTGGTCCAGACCCACGCTGGCGCCGTGAAGGACGCGGTCGAGCCGCTCCCGGCGCCGCTGCGAGTGCGCGAGCGCCTTCCGGACCGGCCCGGGGCGCTCAGCGCCGCGCACTTCCCGCGCGATCATCACGATCAGGAGCTGGGGCGCCGGCGGCTCGCGTTCGAGGAGCTCCTGCTCGCCCAGCTCGCGCTGCTTCGCCGGCGGCGGCTGCGCCGCAGCGAGGCCGTCGCGCCCGCCCTCGATGGCGAGCGCGAGCTGACGGCGCGGTGGCTGTCGGCGCTGCTGCCGTTCGAGCTCACCGGCGACCAGCGGCACGCGCTGGCCGCGATCGACGAGGACCTGGCCCAGGAGCGGCCGATGCAACGGCTGCTGATGGGAGAGGTCGGTTCGGGCAAGACCGTGGTCGCCCTGTATGCCCTGCTACGGGCGATCGAGCAGGGGTACCAGGGCGCGCTGATGGCCCCGACCGAGACCCTCGCCGAGCAGCACTTCGCGACGATCCAGTCGCTGCTCCCGGGTGAGCTGGTTCCGGTCGGCCTACTCACCGGGTCGACGCCGGCGCGCCGGCGCGCCGACCTGCTCTCGAAGCTCGCGACCGGGGAGCTGTCATTGATCGTCGGTACCCATGCGTTGATCGAGGAGTCAGTCCGCTTCGCGCGGCTGGCCGTCGCGGTCGTCGACGAGCAGCATCGCTTCGGGGTCAGGCAGCGATCGGCGCTGGACGCGAAGGCGAGCTCCGAGGGCGCGCCGCACGCGCTCCACATGACGGCCACGCCGATCCCGCGGACGTTGGCGCTGGCCGGCTATGGCGATCTCGATCTCACGGTGCTGCGCGAGCTCCCCCGCGGTCGCCAGCCGATCAAGACGCACGTCTGCTCGAGCGAGCGCGAGCGGGGCAGGGCCTATGACCGGATCCGGGAGGAGCTCGCGGCCGGCCGGCAGGCGTTCGTGGTGTGCCCGCTTGTAGAGGAGTCGGACCTGCTCCAGGCTCGGGCGGCGACCGCCGAGTTCGAGCGGCTGCGGACCAGCGAGCTGCGCGGCTTCGATGTCGTGCTGCTCCACGGTCAGCTGCGATCGAGCGAGAAACAGGCGGCGATGGAGCGGTTTGCGTCGGGCGGCGCGGACGTGCTCGTCGCCACCTCGGTGATCGAGGTCGGGATCGACGTCCCCAACGCGACGGTGATGCTGGTCGAGGATGCGGAGCGCTACGGGATCTCGCAGCTGCACCAGCTTCGAGGGCGGATCGGCCGCGGGACGCATCCGTCGCTGTGCCTCCTTTTCGGGTCAAAGGATTCTCCGCGGCTGCGAGCGCTGGCGGACCACAGCGACGGCTTCCGGCTCGCCGAGATCGACCTCGAGCTGCGGGGCGAGGGCGAGCTAGTCGGGACCCGGCAGCACGGGCTCGCGCAGTTCCGTGTGGCCGAGCTGCCCCGGGACGCAGAGCTGCTCGAGCGGGCCCGGGTCCACGCCGAGCGGGTCACCTCGGACGATCCCGAGATGGCCTCGCCGGAGAACGCGCTGCTCGCGGACGCGCTGGTGGTGGCATACGGCGCCGAGGCGCGGGCGCCGATCCGGGCGTGAGGGTAATCGGCGGAGAGCTACGCGGGCGGCCGCTCCTGGCCCCGCGCGGCCGGGACACGAGGCCGACCGCCGACAGGGTCCGCGAGGCGCTGTTCTCGATCCTCGGAGCGCTCGACGGCGAGCACGTGCTCGACCTCTTCGCCGGCTCCGGCGCGTTGGCGATCGAAGCCCTCTCGAGGGGGGCCGCCGAGGCCACCCTGGTCGACTCCTCGGCGGCCGCGGTGGCCGCGATCAAACACAACCTGAGCGCGCTCGGACTGGAGGCCGAGGTGAGGCGCCAGCGGGCCTCGGTGTTCCTCGAGCGGGCACGGGCGGCCGAGCGTCAATACGATCTCGTGTTCCTCGACCCCCCATACCACCAACCGAGCGTTCTCGGACGGGAGCTATCGGCATCACTGGCGCCCGTTCTCGGTGCACAAGCCCGAGTGGTCGTTGAGAGCGACCGGCGAGCGCCGCTGGAGCTCGAACTCCCGCTGCTGGTGGACCGCCGTTACGGCGACACATTGATCCGAATCTATGGCCCCTGACAACCGAATCGCGATCTGCCCCGGCTCCTACGACCCGGTCACCTACGGTCACGTCGACGTGATCTCGCGCGCCGCCGCGATGTTCGACAAGGTGATCGTCGCGGTCGTGAACCTGCCCGTCCGCAAGGGGGGAACGCTGTTCACCGCCGACGAGCGGGTCGAGTTCGTCGAGAACGCGACCCGCGATCTCGACAACGTCACGGTCGAGCCGTTCAGCATCCTGGTCGTCCAGTTCGCCCGCGAGCGGGGGGCCAAGGCGATCGTCAAAGGGCTGCGTGCAATCTCCGACTTCGAGTACGAGTTGGAGATGAATCAGCTCAACCGCCGGCAGGCACCGGATATCGAGTCCGTGTACCTGATGGCGTCACCCAAGTACAGTTTCATCAGATCCAGCGGTGTAAAGGAGCTGGCAACGTTCGGCGGAACCATCGACGACATGGTGCCCGATGAGGTCGCTGAGGCGTTGAAGGAACGGCTCCACCGCTGACGAAACAGAGGTTCTGCGATGGACGTCCTTGTATTAATCGACAAGCTGGACGATCTCGTCCACAACGCCAAGCCGGTGCCGCTCACGGACCAGGTGCGCGTGGACAAGGAAGAGATCTACGACATTCTCGACCAGATGCGCGCCACGATCCCGGAGGAGATCAAGCAGGCGCGCTGGATCGTGAAGGAGCGCCAGGAGATGCTGGCCGAGGCCAAGCGCGAGGCCGAGCGGATCGTCAAGGAGGCGCGCGAGCGCCAGGAGCGGTTGATCTCCGACGAGGAGATCACCAAACAGGCCGAACGGGCCGCCGAGGACATCATCGAGGACGCGCGCGGCCGCGAGCGGGAGATCCGCCTCGGCGCCGAGGACTACGCCGACGAGATCCTCAATACGCTCGAGGTGAACCTGACCAAGTTCATCGCGGCTGTGCAGCGCGGGCGAGACCGCCTGGCCGGCAAGGACGAGCCGGCCGAAGTGTCGTGATCGAAGTCCGCCACCGCTGACTAAAGCCGCGATCGTGGCCGGTCGATCCTGACCTCGATGCGGCGCTGGGTCTCAGTCCTGCTCTCGCTGGCGGCGATCCCGGTCGGTTGGCCGCATCACGTGGCGCTCGGGCTCAGCGACTCTCCCGGCGACGCGCCGCAGCTCCACCATCGCGTCCCGCTCGACGCTCGCTACCAGTACCTGTCCGGCGGGGTCAACACCGGCTTGGGTTGGGCGACGTGGAACCCGGACGGGACGTTCGCCTCGATGTACGTCCGCGAGTCGATCGCCGCCCACATGATCCCGGTGTTCAGCTACTACCAGCTGCTCCAATCGAAGCCCGCCGTCGGTGCGGACGAGCTCCAGAAGGACCTCTCGAACCTCCGCAACCCGGCGACGATGCGGGCCTACTGGGCCGACTTCTCGCTGCTGCTGCGCCGCGTGAGCGCCGCGTCCCGGAAACACCTCGTGGTCATCCACGTCGAGCCGGATCTGTGGGGGTATCTCGAGCAGGCGCACGCCGTGGGCCTCGCCCGCAGCTTCGCGCACCAGCTGATCGCGCTCCGCAACCGGCTCGCTCCCCGTGTCGCGCTGGCCTGGCATCTGAGCGTCTGGGGGACAGGCGAGGACCCGACCTACTCGAAGCCCTCGCTGGCGCACATGGACGCGCTGGCCGCCCGGTCCGCGGCGTTCTACCGCTCGCTGCACGCGCACTTCAACCTCGTTTTCACCGACATCACCGACCGGGACGCCGGCTTCTACCAGGTGATCGAGGGCAACCCGAACACGTGGTGGGGGCCCGCCAACTTCCGTCGCGAGAACGCCTACATCCGCGGCTTCACCCGTCGCACCCACGAGCCGGTCGTGCTGTGGCAGCTCCCGCTCGGTAACACGTTCCTCAACAACACCTGGGAGCACTTCCGCGACAACCGCGTCCAGTGGTGGCTCGGCGCGGACGGGCGGGCGCATCTGCGCGCCACCCGTGACGCCGGCGTGATCGGGCTCCTGTTCGGCGGTGGCGCGTCGGGGACGACCAGCGCCCAGACCGATGGCGGGCTGTTCTACCGGCTGGCGGGTCGGTACATGAGGCATCCGCTGGCGCTGGGCTGAGGCGGGGCGGGGCGGCCGAGGCGGCGAGACGCGCGGCCCGCTGGGGTGGGGCCGCTGGGCCGGTGGCGAGCGAGGCGCGACCATTCACCCGAAGCCGCCGGCGAGCGACCCGGCCATTCACCCCGAACCCTGGTGCGCTAAGCACGCAGGTCATGCATAACGCGCCACAGCTCCCGGTTCCGGGCGGCATTGGCGTGTTGTGCAGCATCGAGCGGGGCGCGAGCGCGTCGCGAGCGCGGCGATTCCACCCCATCAATGCCCCCACCGAGCCATTCGCCCGCCAAGCCGCGGGCGCGAGGCGAGCGGCCCCAAACCCGAGGCACCCCACCCGACCACCGCCATCACCTCACCTCAAACCCCCGCAACCCCTCCGGCGCCTGTTCCTCGACGTCCACCCGCGCCACCTCGGCGTGTCGCGGCCCCATCTCGCAGAACCTGACAAGCCGCTCGACGGCATCCGGCGCTCCCTCGAGCACCGACTCGACCGCCCCATCACGACGGTTGCAGACCCACCCCGCCACACCCGCCTCCACAGCCCGCCGGCGGACCGAGTCCCGGAAGAAAACCCCCTGGACACGGCCATAAACCACGACCCGGCGGCGAACGGCATCGGCGCTCATTTGCACCGATTCTTGCAAGCCGGCGGTTCCGTCCGCCCCCACCGCCATCCTCGGTCGTGATGACTGCACTCTGGTTGCTGATCGGATTGATGCTCGGCGCGGGGCTCGTCGCCGTGGCGGCCCGCGCGCGCCTGCGCTCGCTGGCGGTGCAGGCTGCCCGCGCCGGCGAGCTCGAACACGAGCTGATCAAAGCGCGCGCTGACCTCGACCACGAGCGGTCGCTCGCGCAGGAGCGGCTGCAAACACTCAGCGAGGCCCAGGGTCGGCTGTCCGAGTCGTTCAAGGCGCTGAGCGCCGAGGCGCTTCAGGCGAGCATGGCGCAGCTCGCCGAGATGGCGCGCGCCCAGCTCCAGACGGCGCAGGTCGAGGCCAAGGGCGATCTCGACAAGCGACAGCAGGCCGTCGAGCAGCTCGTGGCGCCGCTCAAGGAGCAGCTCGGCCGCGTCGACACGCAGTTGCTGAAGCTCGATCAGGAGCGCCGGGAGTCGCGCGGCCGGCTCGAGGCGCAGCTACGGACGCTGACCGAGACAGGCGAGAAGCTCCGCACCGAGACAGGCGCGCTCGTGACGGCGCTGCGCAAGCCGAACGCGCGCGGGCAGTGGGGCCAGATGCAGCTGCGCAACGTGGTCGAGCTGGCGGGGATGGTCCGGCACTGCGACTTCCTCGAGCAGTCCTCGGTGAGCGGCGAGGATGTGACGCTGCGCCCAGATCTGATCGTGAGGATGCCCGGCGGCAAGCACGTGGTCGTCGACGCGAAGGCGCCGCTGCAGGGCGTCCTCGACGCCTACCAGGCTCGCGACGAGGAGGAGCGCCAGGGCCACCTGCGCGACCACGCCCGGCTGCTGCGCAAGCACGTCAAGGCGCTGGCCGACAAGGCCTACTGGGCCGGCCTCGACTCGGCGCCCGACTTCGTCGTGCTGTTCCTCCCCGGCGAGCATCTCTACGGTGCCGCGCTCGAGGCCGATCCGGCGCTGATCGAGGACGCGATGGCACGGCGGGTGCTGATCGCGACGCCGACGACGCTGCTCGCGATGCTCCGCGCGGTCGGCTACGGCTGGCAGCAGGAGCGGGTGGCGGAATCGGCGCAGGCGATCTCCGAGCTCGGGCGCGAGCTCCACACCCGCCTGGTCAAGCTTTCGGGCTTGCTCTCGACGCTGGGCAAGCGGCTCAACAGCGCCGTGTCGGCCTACAACGAGACCGTCGGCTCCTACGAGGCGCGTGTCGTTCCGGGGGCGCGCCGGTTCGCCGAGCACGGCGCGGTCGCCGAAGGGCGGGAGCTCCCGCCACTCGAGCCGGTGTCGCTGAGCGCCCGCACCGTCCACGTCACCGACGTCCCTGATGAGCTCGTCGACGAACAGCTGCCGCTCGAGCTGACCGCGCGGCGGCTACGCGCCGCCGAGTAGCGCCCCGGCGCCCGGCGCCCGGCGCCGGCGCCCCGGCGTCACGAATCCGCCTCGACGCCCCGGCCTCACGAATCCGCCTCGACGCCACCGCGTTCCGAACCCGCCTCCCGCTCCTCCCACCACCGCCGCAGATCCTCGCGCTGCTGCGGCAACGGATCCGCCGAGGGCTTGCGCTGATGGACGTAGGCGAGCGCCTGGTCGACGTCGATCCCCTCCCGGAGCGCGATCACGCCGGCGGCGATCGCCGGCGACCGCTGCCAGCCCGCGCGGCAGTGCACGTACGTCCGCCCTTCCGCTTCCAACCAGCCGGACACGACGACGACGGCGGACTCGACCTCATCGGCGGGAAGGCCGGCGTAGTCGGTGAACAGCACGCGGCGCTCGGAGATCCCGGCGGCGGCGTAGGCGGCGAGGACCGCGTCGCGCTCACCGGGCTCGTACTCGGAGTCCTCGACGAGGTTCAGCACCCGCTCGATGCCGGCACGCTGGAGCAGCGCCACGTCCTCGGCGTCGAGCGGATAGGAGCCGATCAGGAGGTTGTCGAGGACGTCGGCGAAGCCGTATGTGCGAAACCAGGCGGACACGGAGGCAATCATCCCGACTTCGTCCAGGCGCGTGTCGCCACGTCGAGAGAACCCCGAACCACCGACGCTAATCTCAGTGGCGATGTCCCTCCGAACTGACACGTTCGATCTCGGGGGGTTGCACCTCAGCGCGGGCGAGGGCCGCCGGCTGCAGCTGGCGGTGGCGATCGACCCGTTTGTGCTCGGCGGCGAGCGCTATCCCGTCGAGCCGGCGCTCGTGCCCTGTCATCTCGATGTGTCGCGCACGACCGGGGACGGGTACGCCCTGCGGTTGCGCTTCGACGCCACGCTCGCGGGTCCGTGCATGCGGTGCCTCGAACCCGCGACGCCGGTGTTCAACGTCGACGCCCGCGAGGTCTCCCAGCCGGGCGAGGGGGAGGAGCTGGAGTCACCTTACGTCGAGCGCGGGATCCTCGATCTCCATGCGTGGGCGCGCGACGCGCTGGCGCTGGCGCTCCCGACGAAGCTACTGTGCCGTGCGGATTGCCTTGGCCTGTGCCCGGTCTGCGGCGTCGATCTCAACTCGGCGGGACCCGATCACCGCCACGAGCGCCAGCCCGATCCGCGCTGGGCGAAGCTCTCGGAATTGCGGTTCGAGTAACCTCATCGCAACAATGGCCGTTCCGAAGCAGAAGCAATCCCACGCGCGCACATCCCAGCGCCGCGCTCAGCACAAGGTCGACGCGCCGACCTACAACGCGTGCCCGCAATGCCACAGCCCCCGGCTTCCGCACCGCGTGTGCCCGGTCTGCGGCTACTACAAGGGCCGCGAAGTGATCGCTCCAGGCGCTGACGAGCCCACGCTCTGACGCCCGCGCGCATGGTCACGGTCGCCGTGGACGCGGGCGGGGCCGACCTCGGTCCCCAGGAGGTCGCCGAGGGCGCGACGCGTGCCGCCGCGCAGGGCATCGGCGTGCTCCTGTTCGGCCCGGCCTCGGAGATTCGCTCGGTCGGCGATGGGGTCGAGGTCGTCGACGCGCCCGTCTCGATCGCGAAGGCGGCCGACCCGGCGTACGCGGTCCGTTCGACGCCCGAGGCGTCGATCGTCCAGGCGGCCAAGGCCGTCGCCGATGGACGCGCCCAGGCGCTCGTCTCGGGCGGCTCCACCGGGTCCGCACTGGCCGCCGGGCTGTTCAACCTTCGCCGCGACCGCGGCATCTACCGGCCCGCCCTGGCGCTGCCTGTGCCGATGCCGGGCGCCGCGCCGGTGCTGCTGCTAGACGTCGGCGCGAACGTCACGTGCCGGCCCGAGCACCTGGTCCAGTTCGCGCACATGGGCTCGGCGTTCGCGCAGGCGGTAATGGGGATCGGGGCGCCACGAGTGGCGCTGCTTTCGAACGGCGAGGAGCCGGCGAAGGGCACGCCCGAGCTCGTCACGGTCCACGAACAGCTCGCCGGCGTGGCCGGAACGGGCCTGAACTTCGTCGGCAACATCGAGGGAACGCAGGTCACCGCCGGCGTCGCCGACGTCGTCGTAATGGACGGGTTCACCGGCAACATCACGCTGAAGCTGATCGAGGGCGTCTCCGGGCGCACGATGCGCGCGATTCGCGACGCGGCCCTCACCTCTGCCCGCGGCAAGCTCGGCGGCTGGCTCCTGTCGCCGGCGATCCGCAGCCTGCGCGACGAGATCGATCCCGAGGCCCCCGGTGGCGCTTACATGCTGGGGCTGCGGCAACTCGGCGTCGTCGCCCACGGCCGGTTCACCCGGCGAGGCTTCGCGCGCGCGATCGAGGTGGCGGCTCGGGGCGTCCACGAAGATGTGATCGGGCGCACGCGCGCGGCCCTGGTCCAGGCGGGCGCCGTTCGCTCGGTTCCCGCCGCCACGGACGAAGGCTCGTCCTCGTCCGAGCCGACGGCTACCTTGTCCGGCGGATGAGTCGCGAGCAGGTCTTCGAACTGATCCGCGCGCACCTGGCGGACGAGCTCGAACTGGATCCCGAGACGATCCACGAGTCGACACGCTTCAAGGAGGATCTGGAAGCCGATTCGCTCGACCTGTACACGCTCGTCCAGGAGCTCGAGGACAGCTACGGCGTGAAGATCTCAGACGAGGAGGCGGCGAAGATCCTGACCATTGGTCAGGCGGTCGACTTCGTGCTTGCGAGCGGCGTAGCCCCGTCAGCCGCGGCGAGCCAAGGTTCTGACCCTGAGTGAGCGTCAAACGTATGGCAACGAGCACCCGGCGCGGGCGTTCCGGCGCGACGCTTGCCGGGCTGCTCGAGCGGCTCCCCGACGAGCTGACCAGGAACGTGTTCACGCACTCCTCGTGGACCTCCAGGCGCTCGGACTCCTACGAGAGGCTCGCGTTCCTGGGCGACAGCGTGCTCTCGCTGGCGGTGACGACCCACCTGTATCCGCGGCTCGAGGCCGAACGGTTCGGCGCCGGCAGGCTGACCAAGATTCGGGCCCAGGCGGTCTCGGGACGGTCGTGCCGGGCGGTGGCGGATCGGCTGGGGATCCCCGAGCGGCTGCGCACCGCGGCTCCGCCCGCCGCCGCCCCGAGCGTCGATGCACTGGTCTCGACCGAGCGCGTGCTCGCGTCGGTGATCGAGGCCGTGATCGGAGCGTGCTACCTGGCCTTCGGCTACGAGACGACCTCGAAGGCCGTGGTCGAGGCGTTCGCGCCGGAGATCGAGGATGCGCTCGAGCATCCGGTCGATTACAAGTCGGCGCTCCAGGAGTTGCTCGCGCGCCGGGGCGCGCTCGTCGGCTACTCCGTGGTCGAGGAGCAGGGCCCGCCCCACAACCGCACGTTCTCGATCACCGCAACGATCGAGGGCGTCGAGGTGGGACGCGGCACCGGCCGCAGCAAGAAGGACGCCGAGCAGGACGCCGCGCAGTCAGCGTTGGAGGCGCTCGAGGAATCGTGACCAAGGGCGGACCGTGTACCTGAAGTCGATCACGCTGAAGGGCTTCAAGTCCTTCCCCGAACGCACCAGGCTCGAATTCGGTCCGGGCGTCAGCGTGATCGTCGGCCCCAACGGCTCGGGGAAGTCGAACGTCACCGATGCGGTCCTGTGGGCGCTCGGCGAGCAGTCGCCGCTCGCGGTCCGCGGCCAGTCGATGCAGGACGTGATCTTCGGCGGCTCGCCCGGCCGCCAGGCGGGCAAGAGCGCGGAGGTCGAGCTCGTCCTCGACGACAGCGCCGGCCTGCTTGGGCTGGGAGCCCCCGAGGTCTCGATCGTTCGCAGGCTCGACCGCAGCGGCGAGGGCGAGTACCGGCTGGCCGGCGCTCGCTGCCGGCTCGTCGACGTGATCGAGCTGCTCTCGGACACGGGCCTCGGCAAGGAGATGCACTCGGTGATCTCGCAGGGCCGAGTGGAATCGATCGTCACCTCCAAGCCGCGCGAGCGGAGAATGCTGATCGAGGAGGCCGCCGGTCTCGGCAAGCACCGCAAGCGCCGGCGCCGGGCGCAGCTGAAGCTCGCCCGGACGCAGGAGAACCTCGACCGGGCCCTGGACGTCGAGCGCGAGGCGCGCTCCCGGTTGCGGCCGCTGAAGCGCCAGGCCGAGGCCGCGGAGCTGCACGAGCGGCTCGAGCGCCAGACGACCGAGGCGCGCTGGGAGCTCGTCCGCGACGACGTCCGCTCGCGCGAGCTCGAGCTCGACAGCGCTCAGGAGGGCGCCGCCAAGGCCCGGGCCGGGCGCGAGCAGACCGAGCGCCAGCTCGACGGCGTCGCCCAGCGGCGCCAGGCGGCCGAGAATGCGCTCGCCCGCCGCAGCGCCCAGCGCGAGGAGCTCTCGCGACGGTGTTTCGTCGCCCAGTCCGCGGCCGAGCGCGTCGGCTACCGCGCCGACGCGGTCCGAGCAGCGGCGGCCAGGCTCGACGAGCGCCTCGCCGGCGCTCGAGGGCTGCTCGACTCGATCCAGGCCGAGGCCGCCGCGGACACGCCCGACCCCGACGCCGACGCCCGGATCGCGAAGCTCGAGGCCGCGCTGGCGGCGCTCGATCGCGATCGGGAGGCGGAGCTGGCCCGCCAGCTCGCCGACCTGAACGGCCAGCTCGACGCCGCGAAGGCGGAGACGACGGCCCGCGCCGATGCGGTGCAGGAAACCCAGGGCACGCGCCAGCGGGCCGAGGAGGCGCTGGAGCAGGCCCGCGCCCGGCTCCGCGAGGCCGAGCGCGGCGTCGAGCGCGCCCGCCGCGAGGCGGCGCGCGTCGGCGGTGAGCTCGCCGCCGTCAACCAGTTTTTGCGCAGCCAGGCGGTCGTGCCCGGCGGGGTCAGCACCCTGTCCGATCAGATCGAGGTCGACCCCGGCTTCGAGCTCGCGCTCGCGGCGGCGCTCGACGGCCGGCTCCGGGCCGCGGTGGTGCCGGACCGCGCGGCGGCCGCCATGCTGCTCGACCGCGTCGGCGCCGACGGCGGCCGGGCTCTGATCGCCGAAGCTGGCGCCACCGACCTCGCGCCGGCGCCCGATGCGCCAGCGGCCGCGAGGCCACCGCTCCCGGGCGCCGAGCCCCTCGTCGACCACGTCCGCGGCCCCGACGCGGCGGCCGCGCTGGCGCGAGCGCTGCTGCGCGACGTCTGGGTCATCGATGCCCTCGACGACGTGCCCGACTCCTTCAGCGGCGTGGCCGTGACCAAAGGCGGACGCGTATGGTCGACCCGGGCACGGGAGGTCCGCCAGGCCCCAGCCGCGGGCGAGGAGCGGGTGCTCGCCGAGCGTAACCGCCGCGAGCGGCTGATCCGCGACAGCGAAGCGGCCGTGACCGCCGAGCTTGACGCAGCGGCCGCGATCGAGCGGTCGACCGCCGCCCTCGCCGAGGCTGAAGCCAAGCGCGAGCAGGCGCTCGCCGAGCACCGCGCGGCGGTCCGGGCCAAGGACGAAGCCGGAGAGGAGGAGCGCCGGACCGCGGCGGCGATCGAGCGGCGCCGCAGCGCGCCGGACGACGGGCCGAACGCCGGGCGCCGGGCCCAGCTGACGGCAGAGCTGGGCGCCGAGCGCGGGATGCTCGAGCGGGCCCAGCGCGACCGCCGGGACCGCGACGCCCGGCTGGAGCGCCTGCGGGCCCTGCTCGCGCGCGATGAGGCCCTGACCGGCCCCGTGGCGACGCTGATCGACGCCCTCGACCACGCCGCACAGGCGATCACGCAAAAGCAGGCGCAGTTCGACGCCGACCTCGCCGCCGACCGCGAGGCCGGTGAGCACGTCGCCGCCGAGCTGCGCGAGTGCGCCCAGCAGGAGGCCGCCCTGCACGCTCAGCTTCACCGCGAGAGCGAGGTCCTCACCGAGGCCGAGGTCCGCCTCCAGCGCGTCCGCGACCAGGTCGCCGACGCCCGAGCCGAGCTGGGTCAGCTCGCCTCCCGGCTGGCGCTCGAAGCGGTTCCCGCGGCTGAGCCGCTCAGCCCCGAGGAGCGCGAGGCGATCGGCGCCCGTCTGGACCGCCTGGCGCGTCGGCGCGAGCAGCTCGGCCCGGTCAACCCGCTGGCCCAACAGGAATACGCGGACGCGCTCGAGCACGTCGAGGAGCTCGAGCGACAGCGCGAGGACCTGGAGACGGCGCTACGGGAGCTCGAAAAGCTGATCGCGGACACCGATCGCCAGATCCGCGAGACGTTCGAGCAGACCTTCGAGGCCGCCGCCAGCAACTTCGAGGAGCTGGCGGCCCAACTGTTCCCCGGCGGCAGGGGCCGGCTCACCCTCGTGACCGAGCGCGAGGGGGCGCCGCGGGTGCTCGGCGGCCAGGCGCACGACACTGAAGAGCCGGAGGGAACGGACGACGCGGACGTCCCGGCCGAGGACGAGTCGGAGGAGGACCTGCTCGGGGTCGAGATCGAGATCACCCCCGCGGGCAAGGAGATGAAGCGCCTGACGCTGCTGTCCGGCGGCGAGAAGTCGATGACCGCGTTGGCGTTCCTGTTCGCTGTCTTCCTGGCGCGGCCGTGCCCGTTCTACATCCTCGACGAGGTCGAGGCCGCGCTCGACGACCTCAACATCGATCGCTTCCTGGCGCTGCTGCGCGAGTACGCGCAACGGGCGCAGTTCATCGTCGTCACCCATCAGAAGCGCACGATGGAGGCGGCCGACTCGCTGTATGGCGTCTCGATGGGGTCGGACGGGATCTCGAAGGTGATCTCCCGGCGGCTCCCCCAGGAGGACGTGGCGGCGTAGGCGGCCCGCCACTCGCCGCGCCGCCTCGATCGGCTAACGTCGCGCGCCCAATGGCTCGCGACTGGCAGGACCTGTTCATCGTCGATGGAGCTCCGGCCACCGCCGACGAGGCCCCCGCGGCCACCGAGGAGCGACGGATGGGTCGCTTCCGTCGCCTGCGCGAGAACCTGCGCAAGACACGCCAGGCGCTCACCAGCGAGATCCAGGCGACGCTGTTCGAGGACCTCAGCGACGAGACGTGGGAGCGGCTCGAGGAGGCCTTGATCTACGCCGACGTGGGCGCCCAGACAACAGCCCAGGTGGTCGAGCAACTCGAGCGCGAAGCGACCAGCGGTCAGATCTCCGGAGGCGAGGCCCTGACCGCCCGGCTCACCGAGCTGCTGGCCGACATCGCCCGGACCGGCGACGATCGGATCGATCTGACCGCCGAGCCGACCGTGATCCTCGTGGCCGGCGTCAACGGCACCGGCAAGACGACGACCGTCGGCAAGCTCGCGTGGCATCTGCGCAAGGAGCTCGGACAGTCGGTCGTGCTCGGCGCTGCTGACACGTTCCGCGCGGCTGGCGTCGAGCAGCTCGAGCTGTGGGCCGAGCGTGCCGGTGTCGGCTTCGTCAAGGGCCCCGCGGGATCCGATCCCGGCGCGGTCGCCTACGACACGATCGCGGCGGCCCGCCGCGATGGCGCCGACGTCGTGATCATCGACACCGCGGGTCGTCTGCACACGCAGGACGACCTGATGGCCGAGCTCGCCAAGGTCAGGCGGGTGATCTCGAAGCAGATCCCCGAGGCGCCCCACGAGACGCTGTTGACGGTCGACGCCACGACCGGGCAGAACGGCCTTCGCCAGGCCCGGCTGTTCTCAGATGCGGTCGACGTCAGCGGCCTCGTTTTGACCAAGCTCGACGGAACCGCGAAGGGCGGGATCGCCCTGGCGATCGCCCACGAACTCGGGATTCCCGTCAAGTTGATCGGCGTCGGCGAGAAGCTGGAGGATCTCCGCCCGTTCGAGCCGAGCGAGTTTGCGCGCGCGCTCGTTAGCTAAAGCCGCGACAGCAGGTAATCTCGGGACAAATGCAGGGATGGATCTTGTGGTTGATCGCCGCCTGTGTCTTCGGGATCGGCGAGATGCTCACGACCGGGTTCTTCTTGGCGCCATTTGCCCTCGGAGCCGGGCTGGCCGCGCTGACCGACGCGGTCGGCGCAGGCGACGTTGCATCCTGGGCCGTGTTCGTGCTGGTATCCCTCCTGACCTTGGCGATCGTCCGTCCGATCGCGAAGTCGCACATGAAGATGCCGCCGCATATCAGGACGGGCTCCGCGGCGCTGATCGGCAAGCAGGCGATCGTGCTGGAGCGGATCGTGAACGATGAGGGGGTCGGGTGCGTCAAGATCGACGGCGAGGTGTGGACCGCCCGATCCTACGATGAGGACGAGGTCATCGAGAAGGGCAAGCGGGTTCAAGTTATGGAGATCAGGGGCGCCACGGCGCTCGTGGCCGAGTAAAGGAGAACGGCAATGGCTGAAGCGATCGTCGCGGCCGTGGTGGTGGTCTTCCTGTTGATCATGTTCGCTCGCACGATCCGGATCGTGCCCCAGGCGCGGGCCGGGATCGTCGAGCGGTTCGGGCGCTACAACCGGACGCTTTCGCCGGGGTTGACGGTGCTGATGCCGTTCGTCGACCGGCTGAAGCCGCTGATTGATTTGCGTGAGCAGGTCGTCTCGTTCCCGCCGCAGCCCGTCATCACCCAGGACAACCTGGTCGTCCAGATCGACACCGTCCTGTATTTCACCGTCAACGACGCCAAGTCCGCCACCTACGAGGTCGCCAACCCGCTCCAGGCGATCGAGCAGATCACCGTGACGACGCTGCGCAACGTGATCGGATCGCTGTCGCTCGAGGACGCGCTGACCAGCCGCGACCACATCAACGCCCAGCTCCGCGGCGTGCTGGACGAGGCGACCGGCAAATGGGGGATCCGGGTCAACCGGGTCGAGCTCAAGTCGATCGATCCGCCCGGCACGATCCAGGAGGCGATGGAGAAGCAGATGCGGGCCGAGCGCGATCGCCGCGCCGCGATCCTCAACGCCGAAGGTGTCAAGCAGTCGCAGATCCTCACCGCCGAGGGCCAAAAGCAGGCCGCGGTGCTGACGGCCGAGGGCCAGAAGCAGGCCGCGATCCTGCGCGCCGAAGGTGAGTCACAGGCGATCGCGACCGTCTTCGACGCGATCCACAACGGCAAGCCCGACCAGGAGCTCCTCAGCTACCAGTACCTGCAGATGCTCCCGCGGCTCGCCCAGGGCGACTCGAACAAGGTGTTCGTGATCCCGTCGGAGTTCTCCGAGGCGTTCCGCGGGATCGCCAAGGCGCTCCCGGGCGCCGCCACCGAGAACGAGCACCAGCCGGTCGCCGAGGTGCCGCCGCCGGACAGCCCGGACTGGAACAAGTCCTAGGCGCAGTAGCCTGGTCTCCAGACGATGTTTGACTCGCTTGCCGAGAAGCTTCAGGCGACCCTCGCCGATGTGCGCGGGCGCGGCACGCTGACCGAGGACGACGTCAACGCGGCGATGCGGGAGATCCGGCTGGCGCTGCTCGAGGCCGACGTCAACTTCAAGGTCGTCAAGAGCTTCACGAACGCGGTCAAGGAGCGCGCGCTCGGGGCGGACGTGATCGGCCAGCTGAATCCGGGCCAGCAGGTCGTCAAGATCGTCTCCGACGAGCTGACCGAGCTGATGGGCGGAGCCGCCCGCGAGCTGTCGTTCTCGTCCCGCCCCCCGACCGTCGTGCTGATGGCTGGGCTCCAGGGATCGGGCAAGACGACCGCCACCGCGAAGCTCGCGCGCTACCTGCGAGAGGAGCACGGATCCTCGGTCGCGGTGGCCGCCTGCGATGTCTACCGCCCGGCCGCAGTCGAGCAGCTGATCAAGGTCGGCGCTCAGGCCGGCGCCGACGTTTACGAGCAGGGCACTGACCGCGATCCGGTCAAGATCGCCGCCTGGGCCCGCGACCGGGCCCAGAGCGAGGGCAAGGACGTGCTGATCGTCGACACCAGCGGCCGGCTGCACGTCGACCAGGAGCTGATGACCGAGCTCGCGAACATCAAGAAGGCGACGAACCCCCACGACATCCTGCTCGTCGTCGACGCCATGACGGGCCAGGACGCGGTCAACGTCGCCGAGCAGTTCGCCGAGGTCGTGCAGTTCGACGGCGTCGTCATGACCAAGCTCGACGGCGACGCCCGCGGCGGGGCGGCGCTGTCGGTCAAGGCGGTCACCGGCAAGCCGATCCTGTTCGCCTCGACTGGCGAGAAGCTCGACCAGTTCGAGCGCTTCCACCCCGACCGGATGGCGCAGCGGATCCTCGGGATGGGCGACGTGATGACGCTGATCGAGAAGGCCCAGGGCGCCTACGACGATCAGCAGGCCGCCGAGCTCGAGCGCAAGTTCCGCAAGCAGGAGTTCGGGCTCGACGACTTCCTCGATCAGCTTCGCCAGATCCGCCGGCTGGGGCCGCTGCAGTCCCTGCTGGGGATGATCCCGGGGCTCGGCAAGGAGCTGCGCGGCGTCAAGGTCGACGAGCGCGAATTCGACCGCATCCAGGCGATCATCCTCTCGATGACGCCCCAGGAGCGCCGCCATCCGGAGCTCATCAAGGGCTCGCGCCGGCTGCGGATCGCCCGCGGATCGGGCACGAACGTGCAGGCGGTCAAAGCGCTCATCAAGCAGTTCGAGCAGATGCGCAAGGTGATGCGCCAGGTCTCCCAGGGCCGGATGCCGGACCTCGGCGCTCTCATGCGACAAGCGCGCTAGGCGACGTACCCGCTAACCTCATCGCTCGAAATGGCGGTAAGACTTCGACTGACACGGATAGGCGGCCGCAAGAACCCGATCTGGCGGGTGGTCGTCGCTGACCAGCGCTCAAAGCGCGACGGCCGCGTGATCGAGACCGTGGGCCACTACAACGCCCAGACCAACCCGTCGACGATCGTCCTCGACGAGGAGCGGGTGCGCGACTGGCTCGCGCGCGGCGCCCAGCCGACAGAAACGGTCCGCAAACTGCTCCATACGCAGGGCATCCGCTGATCACGTCCCGATGAAGGAGCTGCTCGAGTACCTGGCCCGCGGCTTGGTCGAGAGCCCGGACGAGGTGCGCGTGAACGAGGTCCAGGAGGACGACGGATCGATCGTCCTCGAGCTGTCGGTCGCCGACGACGACTACGGCAACGTGATCGGCCGCGGCGGCCGGACCGCCTCCGCGCTGCGGACCGTGATCAAGAGCGCGGCGATCAAGGACAAGCGCCGCGTGTTCGTCGACATCGTCGACGCGTAGCTCTCCGATGGATCGCGGATGGCTGCTCGCCGGCCGCGTAGGCAGCCCCCACGGTCTCGACGGCAGCTTCCACGTCGGCGATCCGCGGCCGCAGCTGCTGACCCTCGGGGGGACCGTCGCCGTCCAGGGTCAGACGCTGCGCATCACCCGCCGCGCCGGTACCGATCAGCGCGTGATCCTGCGCCTCGAGGGACATGACGACCGCTCGGCGGCACAGGCGCTGCGAGGCGAGGAGCTGCTCGTCGCCCGTACCGAGGCCCCGGAGCTCGAGCCCGACGAGTGGTGGGCCGAGGACCTCGAGGGGTGCAACGTCCACGACGCGGGCCGACCGGTCGGCACCGTCCGCCGGCTGCTGGCGCTCCCGTCGTGCGAGGTGCTCGAAGTGGAGCGGCCCGGCGAGCAGGCCGATCTGCTCGTTCCGCTGGTCACTGACGCCGTGCGGAGCGTCGACGTCGAGCGCCGCGAGGTCGAGATCGACCTGGAGTTCCTGGGGGAGCGGTGATCGAGATCGACGTCTTCACGCTGTTCCCGTAGGCGTTCGCGTGGTTCGCCTCGCAACGCCACGTCACCAACGCGCTGGCCGGAGGCCTCCGACTCGGCTACGTCAACTACCGCGACCACACGCCGCTCAGCGCCGGCCAGGTCGACGACACTCCGTTCGGGGGCGGCGCCGGCATGGTGCTGAGGGTCGACGTGGTCGAGGCGGCGCTGCGGGCCCGCTACGGCCGGGACCCGGTCGAGCTTGGCGACGCCCGCCGGGTGATCGCGCTGACACCGAGCGGGCGCGTCCTCGACGAGGCGCTGGTGCAGGAACTCGCGGCCGAGCCGGCGCTGACGCTCCTGTCGGGGCGCTACGAGGGGTTCGACGAGCGCGTGCTCGAGCACTTCGCCACCGACCGGGTGTCGATCGGGCGATACGTGCTCGCCGGCGGGGAGCTCGCGGCGATGGTGCTCTGCGACGCGGTGATCCGTAAGCAGCCGGGCGCGCTCGGCCATGAGGACTCGGCCGTGGAGGAGTCGTTCAGCGCCGCGCTCGAGGGCGGGCCCGAGTATCCGCACTACACCCGCCCGGCCGAGTTTCGGGGCTGGAGCGTCCCCGAAGTCCTGCTCTCGGGCCACCACGCCCGGATCCGAGAATGGCGCTTGGATCAGAGCAGATCGCGACGCCAGCCGGGTCCGCTACCATAGATCGCCCGCGCGGGCGGGCCTCGCGCAGTGCGCGCAAAGCCCTCCAGCCAACGGCTGCTGCCGTTGAGGCCGGCGTTTGCACTTTGCCATGAGCACCGTGATCGACAGCTTGGAGCGCACACAGCTCCGCCGCGTGCCGGCGTTCGACGCCGGCGATCGCGTGCGCGTGCACTTCCAG